>Ga0268251_10000018_pt1 | contig 205574 bp, 167 predicted proteins | sample AgamicAsMae_FD_200527 | JGI IMG/M metagenome (GOLD analysis project Ga0268251, IMG submission 200527) | Agave microbial communities from Guanajuato, Mexico - As.Ma.e (v2) (version 2) | ecosystem: Host-associated > Plants > Phyllosphere > Phylloplane/Leaf | place: Guanajuato, Mexico... | reverse complement strand
CAGCAACAACCAGGATCGCGCCGTCCATCTGCGCAGCACCGGTGATCATGTTTTTAACATAGTCGGCGTGGCCTGGGCAGTCTACGTGTGCGTAGTGGCGAGTCGGGGTGTCGTATTCAACGTGAGAAGTGTTGATGGTGATACCACGAGCTTTTTCTTCTGGCGCGTTATCGATCTGGTCGAATGCACGAGCAGAACCACCGTAGGTTTTAGCCAGAACGGTAGTGATTGCAGCGGTCAGGGTAGTTTTACCATGGTCAACGTGGCCGATAGTACCAACGTTGACGTGCGGTTTTGTACGTTCAAATTTTTCTTTAGACACGGCTATATTCCTTACTATAGTGCTCTCCCCTCTGGAGAGAGCACGGGACTTAGGTTTTAATCCTGTGGATTACTTACCACGGGCTTCAATAACGGCCTGAGCAACGTTGTTAGGCGCATCATCATACTTCAGGAATTCCATGGTGTATGATGCACGACCTTTGGTCAGAGAACGCAGCTGAGTTGCATATCCGAACATTTCGGACAGCGGAACTTCAGCGTGGATCTTAACGCCAGTTACTTCGGATTCCTGACCACGCAGCATACCGCGACGACGGCTCAAGTCACCGATAACGTCACCGGTGTTCTCTTCAGGAGTTTCTACTTCAACCTTCATGATTGGCTCAAGCAGAACTGGTTTTGCTTTCTTAAAGCCTTCTTTAAAGGCAATAGACGCAGCCAGTTTAAACGCCAGTTCAGAGGAGTCAACGTCGTGGTAAGAACCGAAGTGCAGACGGATACCCATGTCAACAACCGGATAGCCAGCCAGAGGGCCCGCTTTCAGCTGTTCCTGGATGCCTTTATCAACGGCTGGGATGTATTCGCCAGGAATTACACCACCTTTGATGTCGTTGATGAACTCGTAACCTTTCGGGTTAGAGCCCGGCTCCAGTGGGTACATGTCGATCACAACGTGACCGTACTGACCGCGACCACCAGACTGCTTAGCGTGTTTACCTTCAATATCGGTAACTTTCGCGCGAATCGCTTCGCGGTAAGCAACCTGAGGTTTACCCACGTTCGCTTCAACGTTGAATTCACGCTTCATACGGTCAACGATGATGTCCAGGTGCAGTTCACCCATACCAGCGATGATGGTCTGGTTAGATTCTTCATCAGTCCATACGCGGAATGATGGGTCTTCTTTCGCCAGACGGCCCAGAGCCAGACCCATTTTTTCCTGGTCAGCTTTGGTTTTTGGTTCAACTGCGATGGAGATTACCGGCTCAGGGAATTCCATACGCTCCAGAATGATCGGGTGATCCGGGTCACACAGGGTGTCACCAGTGGTCACGTCTTTCAGACCGATAGCTGCAGCGATGTCGCCCGCACGAACTTCTTTGATCTCTTCACGTTTGTTAGCGTGCATCTGTACGATACGGCCAAAACGTTCACGCGCCGCTTTCACGGAGTTCAGGATGGTGTCACCGGAGTTAACCACACCAGAGTAAACGCGGAAGAAGGTCAGGTTACCCACGAATGGGTCGGTAGCAATTTTGAACGCCAGTGCAGAGAACGGCTCGTCATCACTTGCGTGACGCTCAGCCGGAGTATCTTTACCGTCGTCCAGGATGCCGTTGATCGCAGGAACGTCAACCGGGGATGGCAGGTAGTCAACTACCGCATCCAGCATCGCCTGAACACCTTTGTTCTTGAACGCAGAACCACAGGTTACCAGGATGATTTCGTTGTTCAGAACGCGCTGACGCAGAGCTTTTTTGATCTCTTCTTCAGACAGTTCTTCACCACCCAGGTATTTCTCCATCAGCTCTTCAGAAGCTTCAGCAGCGGATTCGATCAGGTTCTGGTGCCATTCGTCAGCCAGGTCCTGCATCTCAGCCGGGATATCTTCGTATTCGAAGGTAACGCCCTGGTCTGCATCGTTCCAGTTGATGGCTTTCATTTTCACCAGGTCGATAACGCCGGTGAAGCCTTCTTCAGCACCAATTGCCAGCTGCAGCGGAACAGGGTTCGCGCCCAGACGGGTTTTGATCTGGCCAACAACTTTCAGGAAGTTAGCACCCATACGGTCCATTTTGTTAACGAACGCGATGCGTGGAACTTTATATTTGTTCGCCTGACGCCATACGGTTTCAGACTGTGGCTGAACACCACCAACTGCGCAATAAACCATTACCGCGCCGTCAAGAACACGCATGGAACGTTCTACTTCGATGGTGAAGTCAACGTGGCCCGGGGTGTCGATGATGTTTACGCGATGCGGTTCGTACTGCTTAGCCATACCTGACCAGAATGCAGTAGTCGCTGCGGAGGTGATGGTAATACCACGCTCCTGCTCCTGTTCCATCCAGTCCATGGTGGCTGCGCCGTCATGAACTTCACCGATTTTATGGTTTACACCGGTGTAGAACAGAATACGTTCGGTAGTAGTGGTCTTACCGGCGTCGATGTGCGCACTGATACCGATGTTGCGGTAGCGTGCGATGGGTGTTGTACGAGCCATTTGATTCCTCGTTTGTTTCTTTAGGCGTTCAGTTAAGTTACCCAGAGCGGGCGGCTTCTCTGAAGCGCCCGCCTGGTGACTAATACTCCGAAGGGATTACCAACGGTAGTGTGCGAACGCCTTGTTGGCTTCTGCCATACGGTGAACGTCTTCACGTTTCTTAACTGCAGTACCTTTGTTTTCTGCAGCATCAGAAAGTTCGTTCGCCAGACGCAGAGCCATGGATTTATCACCGCGTTTACGAGCAGCTTCAACGATCCAACGCATTGCCAGGGCATTACGACGAACCGGACGAACTTCAACTGGAACCTGATAAGTAGAACCACCAACGCGGCGGGACTTAACTTCTACAGTTGGGCGAACGTTGTCGAGAGCGACTTCGAAAGCTTCCAGTTCATTTTTACCAGAACGCTGAGCCAGGGTCTCCAGCGCGCTGTATACGATTGCTTCTGCAGTAGATTTTTTACCATCTACCATCAGGATATTTACAAATTTTGCCAGCAGTTCTGATCCGAACTTCGGATCTGGAAGAATTTTACGCTGACCAATGACGCGACGACGTGGCATGGGAATACTCCGTTGTTAATTCAGGATTGTCCAAAACTCTACGAGTTTAGTTTGACATTAAGATAAATCAGTTTGGCCTTACTTAACGGAGAACCATTAAGCCTTAGGACGCTTCACGCCGTACTTGGAGCGAGCCTGCTTACGGTCTTTAACACCTGAGCAGTCCAGCGCACCACGAACGGTGTGGTAACGAACACCCGGAAGGTCTTTAACACGACCGCCACGGATCAGGATCACGGAGTGCTCCTGCAGGTTGTGACCTTCACCACCGATGTAGGAAGTCACTTCGAAACCGTTAGTCAAACGCACACGGCATACTTTACGCAGTGCGGAGTTTGGTTTTTTAGGAGTGGTGGTATATACACGAGTACATACGCCACGTTTCTGCGGGCAGGCTTCCAGCGCAGGCACGTTGCTTTTTGCAACTTTGCGTGCACGTGGTTTGCGTACCAGCTGGTTAACTGTTGCCATTAAATAGCTCCTGGTTTTAGCTTTTGCTTCGTAAACACGTAATAAAACGACCTCATACAATATGAGGACGCGAAATTTTAGGGCTACGTCGAAAAGGTGTCAAGAAATATACAGCGATCTCAAATCACCAGTTCATTTGACTGGCGTGCGTCACAGTAAGATTGACGAAATCAGTATAGCCAACCACGTCAATTTTGGCTGAAATTTGACCAGAAAGACCCCGCGCATCCAGATCGTCCTTCAGCGCAGAGACAGTTATGGGGGCATTCGTGAGAATTTCAACGAAACGGCCGCCTTCAAGCGCAGCGAGCACGCCATCCTGAATCAGCAGCAGATCGTCACCTTCGCGCAGCATGCTCAACAACGTGTCGATATCACATTGCCATGGTGAATGGCTGAGAATATGGAGCATGGAAGCCTCAGAAAGTCAGAATGGTGTCGTAGTGGGAAAGCTGTTCACGCAGTGCTGCGGCAGGTAAGGTCGTCACATCCAGCACAAAAGGCGTCTTATCGCTTAAACCGCGTACCGTTAGAGAGTCGGCACAGACATAGCAGGTTTCAATATCGTAAAGCGGCAGCACTTTGAAGGTGGAAATGTAGTCGCGTGCCAGAATGGCCTGCGGCTGTTGGCCCGCCAAAAGCTGAAGCACGCCGTCCCCCATAAAGAAGACACCGATATCTTCTGTCAATGCCGATGTCGCAAGCAGCGCATCCAGTCCTTCGCGGCCAGAGGCGCTGCCGTGCGGCGCAGAAGTAAAAACAAATGCCACACGCTTCATCAGAATTGCACCACTCTGTCGCAGGTTAACGCCGCCTGGGCCAATGCGCCCAGACCACTCAACGAAAAACCAGGCTGTAGGTTAGCGCCCGATAACCCCAGGCGTTCGGCTTCGGCTGTATCCGTCACGCCGCGACGCAGCGCCGCCGCTACGCAGATATGCAGCTCTACGCCCTGCTTTTCATTTAACGCCTGCCAGGCGCGGACCAGGTCAAACTCGTCACTCGCCGGTGACGTAAATTGGTTCGCGTTATACACCCCTTCCCGATAGAAGAAGACGCTCGCCAGTTGGTGCCCGGCCGCCAGCAGCGCATGCGCAAACTGCAGCGCGCTGCTGGCCTGCTGAGTCCCATACGCGGGGCCCGTTACCATTAACGCAAAACGCATTACTTATCTTGCCCCACGAAATCGCCGCTTTTGAACTGACGGATGTAGAGGTAAACCGTATGCTTTGAGATGTTCAGACGATCGGCCACCTGGTTGATGGCATCTTTAATATCAAAAATCCCTTTCTCGTAGAGATTGAGAACGATCTGGCGATTCTTGGCGTTGTTCGATACGTTGCGGTCGGCATTGACCTCTTCAATGGTGAACTCAAGCGTCTGCGTCACAAGATCTTCAACGGAGGAGGCAAAGTTAACAGAAGAGCCGACGTCTGGCGTTTCTGGCGGAATAAAGGTGCTCATGATCTGGGAGAAAGGCACATCAAGGTTCATGTTGATGCACAGCAGCCCAATCACACGATGCTCGCGATTTCGAATCGCGATGGTTTCTGATTTCATCAGCACGCCGCTTTTGGCGCGGGTGAAATAACATTTTGAGACGCTGCTGTCCGCGCCGGTCATGTCATGCAACATACGCAATGCAAGGTCGGTAATTGGCGAACCAATTTTACGGCCGGTATGCTCACCATTAGCAATGCGGATGGCGGAACACTTCAGATCTTGCAGGGAGTGCAATACGATTTCGCAGTGGGAACCAATGAGCATCGCTAACCCGTCCACTACCGCTTCATAGGATTTCAGAATATCGAAGTCGGTCTGGTCAAAAGGACGTTGATCCAGCAAATCAAGTTCACTGGTTTCGTTGGTTAAAAGCGACCTGGACATGAAAAAAACACTCCTTTTCAGGAGCCTGTCGTTAGGTTTTCAGGGCAGGCTCATTATCTACACGGACAACTAAATTAATACAGCGTGCCTAACGCTTTCCAGTGTTAATTATATCTGCCCCACAATAAAAAACCGCCGCCTTAAAAGGCGGCGGTTTGCATCACATTACTTCTTCGCGTCTGTCGCAGCTTTCTGATCTGCCTGCGCTTCCGGTTTCGCATCCGCTTTCGGCGCTGGTTTGATGTCCAGCAGCTCTACGTCGAAGACCAGAGTGGAGTTAGCCGGGATACCCGGAACGCCAGTTTTGCCATAGGCCAGATCCGGTGGGATAACCAGCTTGATTTTGCCGCCTTTTTTGATGTTTTTCAGGCCTTCAGTCCAGCCAGGGATCACACCGTCAAGACGGAAGGAAAGAGGCTCACCACGAGTGTAAGAGTTGTCGAACTCTTTACCGTCGATCAGCGTACCTTTGTAGTTCACCACAACGGTGTCGCTGTCTTTAGGCGCATCACCGGTACCTTCTTTCTCAACTTTATACACCAGGCCAGTAGAAGAGGTTTTCACACCCTTCTCTTTAGCAAAGGTATCGCGGTAGGCTTTGCCTTTCGCTTCGTTGTCTTTAGCGTCCGCTTCCATCTTGGTCTGAGCGGCACCCTTCACGCGCGCTTCGAACGTCTGCAGGGTCTGTTCGATTTCCTGGTCAGAGAGCTTGCTCTTATCAGCAAAGGCGTCCTGAACACCCGCGATCAGCTGGGTTTTATCCAGTTTGATGCCCAGTTTCTCTTGTTCTTTCAGAGAGTTTTCCATGTAACGGCCCAAAGATGCGCCCAGTGCGTAGGCGGATTTCTGGTCGTCATTTTTGAACGCCGCTTTGCTGTCTGCAGTGGCAGCAGGCTTCGCAGCAGTATCAGCAGCGAATGACAGCGGCGCGTTCAGTGCAACAGCCATCGTCGTCGCCAGCAGCGTTACTTTAAACAGTGATTTCATCCATATCTCCAGGGCCTGGGGACTCTCACCCCAGCGTTAAACGTAAATGAGTGACGTACTATAAAACGTTGCGGAAGAAATCTACAGACAGACACTTCCAATTCTCGCCACTTTTCAGACTATTTTTGTTTAAATAAGTTTCTTGCCAACGGTATAGAGACTGTACTTAAGGATAAACTCAGTTAAACTGCGCCGCCGCTGGGCCAATATGGCATATCAGATATAAACGAGGTGAATGATGAAGGATACAACGATAGAAGCGAGAATGGCTGAGCTGGAAAGCCGCCTGGCTTTTCAGGACATCACCATCGAAGAGCTTAACCAGACCGTGACCGCGCACGAACTTGAAATGGCGAAACTGCGGGATCATATGCGCCTGCTGACGGAAAAGCTGAAGGCGACGCAGCCGTCAAACATTGCCTCGCAGTCAGAAGAGACGCCACCACCTCATTATTGAGGCGTAAAAAAAGCGGGATTATCCCGCTTTTTTATTTTCCGCATGACGGAATTAGTGGCAACCGCAGCCGCCGTTACCGCAACCACCTTTACCATGGTCATGACCATGGTCGTGGCCGTGACCACCGCAGCAGCCGTCGTGGCCGTGATCGTGATCGTGGTCGTGACCGTGCGCACCGTGAACGTGGCCATGAGCCAGCTCTTCTTCGGTCGCTTCACGGATCGCAACAACTTCTACGTTGAACTTCAGGTTCTGGCCAGCCAGCATGTGGTTGCCGTCAACCACAACGTGGTCGTCTTCAACTTCAGTGATTTCAACAGGAACCGGACCCTGGTCAGTTTCAGCCAGGAAGCGCATGCCAACCTGCAGCTCGTCAACGCCCATGAACACGTCTTTAGGAACGCGCTGAACCAGGTTGTCGTCATACTGACCGTAAGCGTCGTTCGCGCCTACAGCAACGTCAAATTTGTCGCCAACTTCATGACCTTCCAGCGCAGTTTCCAGGCCGGAAATCAGGGAACCGTGACCATGCAGGTAGTCCAGCGGCGCACTCACCGGAGACTCATCAACCAACACACCGTCTTCTGTACGTACCTGATAGGCCAGGCTGACCACCAGGTCTTTTGCTACTTTCATGATATCTCCTGAGCGTGGGAAAATTGCTGGCGCAGATTGTAGCGGAAATCTGCACCCGTGTACCCTTAAGCTTAAAAAAACTCAGAGCATATCGCTAGTCTGGATGAAAAATGCCGATCACTTGCTCTTCTTTGCGAACGTGATCGCGTGCTTCTTTGTCGGCCTCACGCATCTGGTGACCGCACTTAACACACTCAACAACATCAATATTATTTTCCCGCCACATCGCCAGGGTATCTTGCGCCTGGCAGGACGGGCACTTTGCACCCGCGATAAAGCGTTTACGTACAGCCATCTTTCGTTACCCTTTATTCAAATTCATCCCAGCCGTCGAGCTGGCGTCGTTCCTGCTGCATCTCTCTCTGGAAGATCTCCTCCAGCTCGCGACGCGCTTCCCGCACGCGTGAGATCTGCGCCGTATCGGTATGTACCGGCATCAGCTCACGCAGCATTCTCATATCCAGCCGGCGGAAATGCATCTGGGCGCGCTGCGCCTGGTGAGGATGCATCCCCAGGGAAATTAACGCCTTGCGCCCCAGCTCCAGCGCACTGGAGAACGTCTCGCGTGAGAAGTGTTTCACACCCGCCTGCAACAATTCGTGAGCTTCAACACGTCCCCGGGCTCGCGCCAGAATATGCAGGTGCGGGAAGTGCTGCTGACACAGCTCCACCAGCTTCATCGTATCTTCCGGATCGTTGCAGGTGATGACGATAGACTCTGCGGCTTCCGCCCCGGCCGAGCGCAGAAGCTCAAGTTGGGTCGCATCGCCGTAATAGACCTTATAGCCATATTTACGCATCAGGTTAACCGCGCTGATATCGCGCTCCAGCACCGTAATGCGCATTTTGTTCGCCATCAACAGGCGGCCAATCACCTGCCCGAAGCGGCCAAAGCCCACGACAATAACCTGCGGCTTATCGTCCTCCACCCACGGCGCTTCATCTTCATCGTCTGCCGGATTCAGGCGCCGCGACAGGAGTTTATCCACCATCTTCATGAGCAGCGGCGTGGTCATCATCGACAGCGTCACCGTTACCAGCAGCAGCGCCATCTGGTCGTCTTTAAACAGCTTCTGTGAGGAGGCGGTAGAAAACAGCACGAACGCGAACTCGCCTCCCTGGCTCAACACGCTGGCAAATTGCATGCGTTCTGAACTGCGCAGCCCGTAGATACGCGCCATGACGTACAGTACCAGCGTCTTCACCGCCACCAGAATGGCGACGCTAACAATGACCCACAGCAGATGGGTATAGAGCACGCCAAGATTGAGCGCCATTCCCACAGAAATAAAGAACAGGCCTAACAGCAGTCCTTTAAAGGGATCGATGGCAATTTCCAGTTCGTGACGATATTCGCTCTCCGCCAGCAGCACCCCGGCGATAAAGGTCCCGAGCGCCATCGACAGCCCCAGCGCGTCCATAAACAGCGCCGAACCGAGCACCAGCAGCAGCGTCGCCGCGGTAAATACCTCGCGCACGCCCGAGGCAGCAATAAAGCGGAACACCGGACGTAACAGGAAACGTCCGCCAATCAGCATGCCCGCGAAGGCCAGCACCTTCATGGAAATTATTGCCCAGTCGAAGTGATCGTCACCCGAGCCCGCCAGCAGCGGCACCAACGCCAGCGCCGGGATCACCGCTAAATCCTGAAACAGCAGGACCGAAAAGCCCAGCTGTCCGGCTTCATTGCGGTTCATTCCCTTGTCGCGCATCAGCTGCAGCGCCATCGCCGTCGACGACATGGCAAGGCCTATCCCGCCAATGACCGCCGCCTGCCAGGAAAAATGGGTCAACATGAGCAAGCCAGCCAGAATCGCGGCGCTGAAAAGCACCTGCGCTGCGCCCACGCCAAAGATAGAGCGTCGAAGCTGCCACAGCTTCGAGGGGTTTAGTTCGAGGCCGATGATGAACATCAGGAACACCACGCCGAGCTCCGAGAAATGGAGAATTTCATCCACGTCGCTGATGAAACCCAGCCCCCAGGGGCCAATGGCGATCCCCGCGAGTAAATACCCCAGCACCGCCCCGATGCCGATACGAGCGGCAATCGGCACCGCGACAACGGCCGCAAATAAAAACAGCACCCCGGCGAGGAGCAAATTCGATCCTTCCATTAACGACCTCCTGCCGGAATCGGTGATGCCAGCCATTCGCCGTAGGCTCTGGCGTGGCTTGCCAGTTCTTTCGGATCCTGACGCCGTGCCCAGTAGACAATAATCGGACTCATCCAGTGCATGCGGCACATGGCCGCAGTCAGCTCGAAAGGCCGCAGGATATCGCTCATCGGATAGCGGTTCAGCCCGTCGTGACGGTAAGCGCTTTCGGGTTCACCGGTGGTGATCACACTGCGCCAGTACTTTCCCGCCAGTTGGTTGCCCCCCACCCCGCTGGAGAAACCCCGGCTCAGCACGCGGTCCAGCCACTCTTTCAGCAGCGCCGGGCAGCTATAGGTATAAAGCGGATGCTGGAACACGATCACGTCATGCTGACGCAGCAGTTCCTGCTCGTAAGGAATATCAATAAAAAAATCAGGATAGTGCGCGTAGAGATCGTGCACCGTTACGTTACTGAGCTGTGTGGCCGGCTTAAGCAGCACCCGGTTTGCCACCGAGTCCTGAGATTCCGGATGGGCATACAGCAGCAGCACTTTTGCTGTCTGAGACATCATTCCCCTCCCGGTCTTGTTTCTGTTTTTGTGTATCGTCGTTGTTTTGGGCTACCATGGCGGCCCGGTGCGGAAAACGGCCCACACCTTACATTATCATAATGACAAATTAACATAGTCGGAACATACGGCGCTTCTATGATTGTTTTCTCCTCGTTACAAATTCGTCGCGGCGTGCGCGTCCTGCTGGATAACGCCACTGCTACCATCAACCCGGGCCAGAAAGTGGGTCTGGTCGGCAAAAACGGCTGCGGTAAATCCACCCTGCTGGCACTGCTGAAAAACGAGATTAGCGCAGATGGCGGAAGCTTTACTTATCCGGGAAACTGGCAGCTCGCCTGGGTGAACCAGGAGACGCCCGCCCTGAGCGAACCGGCGCTCGACTATGTTATCGACGGCGACCGTGAATACCGTAAGCTCGAAGCGGAACTCAACGCCGCGAACGAGCGCAACGACGGTCACGCCATCGCTACCGTTCACGGCAAGCTGGACGCCATTGACGCATGGACAATTCGCTCCCGCGCCTCCAGCCTGCTGCACGGACTGGGCTTCAGCAACGAACAGCTTGAACGTCCGGTCAGCGATTTCTCCGGCGGCTGGCGCATGCGCCTCAACCTGGCGCAGGCGCTGATCTGCCGCTCTGACCTGCTGCTGCTCGATGAACCCACTAACCACCTCGATCTCGATGCGGTTATTTGGCTGGAGAAGTGGCTCAAGAGCTATCAGGGCACTCTGATTCTCATCTCCCATGACCGCGACTTCCTTGACCCGGTGGTGGATAAAATCATTCATATCGAACAGCAAACGATGTTCGAGTACACCGGCAACTACAGCTCCTTTGAGCGCCAGCGCGCGACGCGCCTTGCCCAGCAGCAGTCAATGTATGAAAGCCAGCAGCAGCGCGTGGCGCATCTGCAGAGCTTTGTGGATCGCTTCAAGGCCAAAGCCTCAAAAGCCAAGCAGGCCCAGAGCCGCATCAAGATGCTGGAACGCATGGAAATGATTGCCCCGGCACACGTGGATAACCCGTTCCACTTCAGCTTCCGCGCGCCGGAAAGCCTGCCTAATCCGCTGCTGAAGATGGAAAAGGTCAGCGCGGGCTATGGGGAGCGCACCATCCTCGACTCCATCAAGCTCAACCTGGTGCCGGGTTCGCGCATTGGCCTGCTGGGGCGTAATGGCGCAGGTAAATCAACGCTCATCAAACTGCTGGCCGGCGAGCTTAACCCGGTCAGCGGTGAAATCGGGCTGGCGAAGGGCATCAAGCTGGGCTACTTCGCCCAGCATCAGCTGGAATTTTTACGCGCGGATGAATCCCCGATTCAGCACCTCGCGCGTCTGGCGCCGCAGGAGATGGAGCAGAAGCTGCGCGATTACCTCGGCGGCTTCGGTTTCCAGGGCGATAAGGTGACCGAAAATACCGAGCGTTTCTCCGGCGGCGAAAAAGCCCGTCTGGTGCTGGCGCTGATCGTCTGGCAGCGGCCCAACCTGCTGCTGCTCGATGAACCGACCAACCACCTGGATCTCGACATGCGCCAGGCCCTGACCGAAGCGCTGATCGAGTTCGAAGGCGCGCTGGTTGTGGTTTCGCACGACCGTCACCTGATCCGCTCCACCACGGACGATCTTTATCTGGTACACGGCGGCAAAGTCGAACCGTTCGACGGCGATCTGGAAGACTACCAGCAGTGGCTGACGGACGTGCAGAAGCAGGAAAACCAGCCGGAAGAGTCAGCCAAAGACAACGCCAACAGCGCGCAGTCGCGTAAAGACCAAAAGCGCCGCGAAGCGGAGCTGCGCACCCAGACCCAGCCGCTGCGTAAAGAGATTGCCCGTCTCGAAAAAGAGATGGAAAAGCTCAACGCCACGCTTGCCACCGTTGAAGAGAAGCTCGGCGACAGCGGTCTGTATGACCAGAGCCGAAAAGCTGAACTGACGGACTGCCTGCAAACGCAGGCGAAGACTAAATCGAGCCTCGAAGCGTGCGAGATGGCGTGGCTGGACGCGCAGGAACAGCTGGAAGCGATGCTGAAGGCAGATTAAACCATCGGGAGGGTTATGCGTTTCGATACCACGTGCGACATTACATTCCGTAAGCTCAGCATCTTCATGACCTTCATGGAGAAGGGGAACATCGCGCGGACCGCCGAAACGCTGGGCCTGAGCGGCGTCAGCGTACACCGCGCGCTGCACACCCTGGAAGAGAACGTGCGCTGCCCCCTCTTTACCCATAAGGGGCGTAACCTGATTGCGCTCCCCTCCGCCTGGACGCTGCTGGAGTATTGTCAGGAGGTGATGCAGGTGATGGAGCGCGGGCTGGAAGAGTCCCGCAAAATTGCCGGTGTTGGTCAGGGGCGGCTGCGCGTGGGCACGCTCTACTCGCTGACGCTGGAAACCGTGCCGCGTCTTATTATGGGTATGAAGCTGCGCCGTCCCGATCTCGAAATGGATCTGACGATGGGCTCCAACGACACCCTGCTGCACATGCTGGACGAAGGCTCGCTGGACGCGATTCTTATCTCCATTTCCGAAAGCGACATCGACCGTAACAGCCTCGAAGTGCTGCCGCTATTCCATGACGACATCTTCCTTGCTGCACCGGCTTCCGCCACGCTGAATACCCGCGGGCCCGCGGATCTGCGTGATTACAAAGACCAGAAATTTGTCGCTCTTGCAGAAGGGTTCGCCACGTATGCAGGGTTTCAGGAAGCGTTTCATATCGCCGGGTTCGAACCGGAGATTGTTACCCGGGTGAATGACATTTTCTCGATGCTGAGCCTGGTGCAGGCTGGCGTTGGTTTTACGCTGATGCCGGGCAGGATGAAGAAGGTGTACGAGAATTCCGTGCAGCTCCTCAAGCTGGCGGAGCCGTACCAGATGCAGCAGCTGATCGCGATTGTCTTTGCCCGCAACCGTGAGCATGATCCGAGCCTGCGGGCATTGGCCGCCGAGGGGCGGATGTATGCGCGCAGCTTGCAGGAAAGTGTCTGATATATTGCCCGGTGGCGGCTGCGCCTTACCGGGCTAAAAACTCACGCACGAAGTCGCTTCGCCAGATGCACCGCCACGTCCACCCCGCTGCGCTCCAGCGAAATGGTCTCTCCTTCCCACGCAGCCTGCCGCGTCAGGCAGGTCAGTACGCCGCCGGGCGGCATTTCAATCGCCAGTCGGGCTTCACGTTCGTTAGCGGAAATCACCGCCTCCTGCCAGCGCACGGTTCGCGCCATGTTCATCGCCAGATCGTCAGCGATTTTTTCCGGCTGCCAGAGCACGCGGCCGGTACTGCCGCTCAGGTAGGCGCAGCGTGGACGAGCCAGCGTGACGGACTCAAACGCCGCCGCCAGCTTTTGTGCCGGTTCCGACAGCAGTTCACAGTGGGACGGCACGCTTACCGCCAGCCGTCTGGCCTTACTCGCCCCTTTTGCCAGCGCGCGTGCCGCCACCTGCGCCATCCCGTCATCGCTTCCGGCGATCACGATCTGCGTTTCAGCGTTCAGGTTGGCAATGTAGGTTCCGGTGCCTTCAATCAGCGTTTCCACCTGCGGCAGGGTTAAGCCCATGATTGCCGTCAGGCCGTAGCCGTGCGGGTAAGCCTGCTCCATCAGATCACCGCGCAGCGCTACCAGCTTCAGCGCGTCCGAAAAGTCCAGCGCGCCTGCGATAACCGCCGCCGGATAAGCGCCGATGGACAGCCCGCTGACGATATCCGGCGTCACGCCACGGCGCTCCAGCTCGCGCCCCCAGGCCACACCGGCAATCAGCAGCGAAAGCTGAACCGCGCGGGTATGGGTTAACGCGTCTGCGCCGTCCAGCGTATCCACTTCGGCGCCAAGTACCTCTCGCGCCTGTTCCAGCTCCGCTCCCGGCAGGTTTTGCAGCATCCCTTCATGCTGCGTGCCCTGTCCCGGAAAGGTAAACAATATTTTCATCACTCCTCCCTGCGCCACGGATCCGCCACCAGGCGCGGTCCGCGGCGAGTTTTCAGCAGCGTTTTTCCGTCGCGCAACCACTCCGCCAGCGCGAAGCCTCCTTCGGGCGTATCGACCTGCGTATCCGCCCGGCACAATGCGCGGCTCAGCTGCGACTGCCATGCGGTAAAAGCATCAGGGGAAATCGGCTGCGGCGCGCGGATCAGCAGATCAAGATCGCTGTCGGCATGTATAACCGGAATGCCGGTCGCCAGCGCGTAGCCGGTGCTGCCGGTAATACCCCACGTCCACGGCCATGCCTGCTGAGCAAGCTGCAGCGCCACCTGAACCGGCGGCTGGGTCACAAACGGCGAACGCAGCAGATCGGCGGTGGCGCACAGGTCTTCCGGCGACACCACGCGCAGCACGTTTTCGGGCTTCACCCACCCGGCCGCCCGCTGGTCGCGGCGCAATCCGCGCACGCCAACGGGAATGCGGCCTTCGCTATCAACATCACGCCGCACCACCACCGGCAGGCCGGTATGCCAGGCCGCCTCCACCCAGGATTCGGTGATGCCTTCCAGCGCGTCGCGCGCGGTAAGCCAGATGAGGTCGTGCGGGCGTAATGTTGTGGTCATGATTACATTCCTGAAGTCAGCGAGATAAATAGCGGCAGCGACAGGATACACAGTACAGAGCTTAACAGCAGCACGGCCTCAGCATCCGGCGACTGCACGCCAAAACGGTTACCGAACACTACGCCGAAGAAGCCCGCGGAGAGCGCAATCATCAGGATAGCGGTGATCGCCACGGAGCCGTGCAGACCGAAGATAAGCACAATACCCCAGGCAATCGCTGGCTGTATCAGCAGCTTGGCGATGGTGGAGGTTATCACCATGGTGTTGATCTGCAGCTTGCGGGCAGAGAGGATCACCCCGGTCAGGAACAGCGCGGCAGCGGTGGCGGACAGCCCCAGCGGTTTAATCGCCGCAAGCACCAGTTCCGGCATTTTGATCCCGATGGCGGAAAGAATCACGCCCAGCAGCGGGCCCATCACGATCGGTTTCTTAATGGAGCGCCACATCAGCACCGGCAGCATGGAGAGCGTTGAGCCGGAATTATTCCCCTCGGCGCGTGCTTTCTCACGCTCAAGGATCAGCAGGCAGAACGGGGTCATCAGCACTGAACCGCAGGCAATAGAGACCGCAACGGAAAGCGACGTGGACGATCCTTCACCCAGCACGCTGCCCAGAATAGGCAGGCCAAGCGCCGCGTAGTTCGGTAAGGCTACCGTCAGGGTCAGCACGGCCGCATCCTGGGGGGATTTCTTAAAGACTTGAGTCGCGAGGAAGTAGATGGCCGCATAGGTGATCCACATCGCCAGGGTGAGCACCAGGATCAGCGGCGACTGTGCCACGATGCCGGTCCACGGGGTTTGCACGGTGGCGCTGAACAGCGCGGCAGGCAGGGCAAAATCCATCACGAAGATATTGAGCAGGGAAACGTTTTTGTTATCGACCATCTTTGCCTTACCGGCCCAGAATCCCAGCAGCATGATGACGAAAATCGGTGCAAGAGCATGAACAATTACGTAAGTCATAAATCACCTGTAGTAAAAAAGTTTAAGCACTGGCGCGATGATTATTATTTTCAGGATGCAGGCTCCCGCGCGGGCGCAGCAGGCGCGCCCACGGGGTTTGCATCTCTGGCAGGTCTTTTTTTTACTTACCAGCTGGCTCGCATACGTTCGCGTACGAGCGCCGAGCTGCGGCGGTTGTCAGCACCGAGACGATTTTTAAGCGTCGCGTCCTGACGAGCGTCACTGATGGCCTGTTGCAGGGTGGTTTTCACCTGAGCCAGATCGTTATCGGATGGGGCATCCGGGTTGCTGATGTCCAGCAGGCTGGAGAGCAGTCCCAGCGTGGCATAGTTGCTGATGTCGTACGCCATGGGCGGAATGGTTGCCGCCAGTTTTTCCAGCGCCTCGACGGTACGTAGCGTGATGCGCGCGGCGGACTCTTTACCCATCGCGTGGATCAGCACGCCTTTGTCGTTAAAGGCGATCAGACGGTTGGCCTGGTAGCCGTGCGCCAGGAACGCGCCGGACATCGCCTTGCCGACGATAAGCCCAATCACCGGGTGACCGGCCAGGCGCGCGTTAGCATACGCAGCAGCGGCTCCCGCCAGCGCCTGATGAATACCAAACGCCTCTTCGCGACGGCCATAGGCCTGGCTTGGGACGTCGATCACCGCCACAATCGGGCGCTTCACGGCCTTATCGGCATCCGCCGCTACGGTTTCGCTGACCACTTTTGCCAGCGTCCAGCCTTCCAGCAGACCCACTTCGCCTTTCGCCGCCCGCGGGAAGTGGTTGTTGGCATCCGGCACCACGGCCACAAAGCGCACCGCCTCACCGTTCAGCTCGCCGTCTGCCGCCTGAACGGACGGGCACAGCCCCGCGATACGTTTGGCGTTCGGGGCGAGGGTTTCCAGCCAGAGCTCGCCACGGCTTTTTGAATTACTCATCATTTCACCTCCCGGGCAAAAAGCGCGTTAATCTGTTCGGCATCGGCCTGTTTGCGGGTGTCGAAATTGGTCAGACGGTTCAGGTAATCGTCGTAGTTGTCGGTGCGGTGTTTCGCCGGTACGCCTTTCGCAATCGCCTCGTTCATCGCCGCTTTCACCGCGTTTACGCCGTCGCTCACCAACGCGTCCACCAGCCCGCTTTGATAGCGCACTTCGCCGCCGGTCATGCTCCAGATAAACGGACGGTCGCGGGAGTCGTACTCTTCAATGCCCGCTTCCTGCTCGATAACCTGCGGACCGTTCAGACCGAGACGTGCTTCGCGGGTCACAATCAGGTAGCTGCACAGCGCCGCCGCGATGGACATGCCGCCGAAGCAGCCCACGGTCCCGGCCACAATCCCGATAACGGGCGTGTAGCGACGCAGGTCTACAATCGCCGCGTGGATATCGGCAATCGCCGCCAGGCCGAGATTAGCCTCCTGCAGACGCACGCCGCCGGTTTCGAGGCACAGCACTGCCTGAGTCGGAATGCCGTTGCGGTTATCTTCCGCCGCCAGCTCCAGCGCCGCCGCCATTTTGGCGCCGGACACTTCGCCCATGCTGCCGCCCTGGAACGCGCCTTCAATCGCGACCACGACCGCAGGCTGACCGTTGATGGTGCCTTTCGCCACCACCATGCCGTCATCGGCCTGCGGGACAATGCCCTGTGGCCCAAGCCACGGGGAGATAATGCCTTCAAACGGATCCAGCAGTTCGCGGTAGCTGCCGTCATCCAGCAGGGCCTGCGCGCGCTGGCGCGCTTTTAGTTCGATAAAGCTGCTGTCATCACGCATGGCTCACCCCCTCAAAAACCTGTTCGATGCGAATGCGCGCCACGCCCGGCGTCGCGCCAAAGTCGTGGATGGTCAGTTTGCCTGCAGGCAGGCTGCTGACGGTGTGCAGGCGGTTGAACAGCGCCTCCCAGCGGCCACGGCTGTTGTCGACGGAGGTGGTGATATCAACGATTAAGGTCTGGCCCGGTTCGGCGGTGAAGAGCACCTCCATATCCCCGGAGCCGACGACGCCTGCCAGCGCCCTGCCGCTTAACGCGCGGCTGGCGGGCACGGTCAATGTAATTTTTTCCATAACATCCTCTTAATGCTTTGAATAAGGCGTTTCGACACGATCGAGAAACAGCGCGGCGGCAAGCAGGTCGGCAGCGCCGCCCGGTGAAGCGTTAAGCGCCAGCATCTGACGGTCCAGGTTCGCCAGCGCCTGCTGGCCTTCGGACGTTGCACAGCCTCCGGCGTTCAGTACAGCGCGGGCACCGCTCTGCATGGCGTCCAGCCCCTCCATTCCGGCGCGGGACAGCACGCAGGTATCGGTGAGCGAGGTCATGATGGCCATCAGCGCGTCGAGCCTGGCGTACGTTTCGCTGCTACCGTTGAGACGGCTGAGGCGAAGCTGCGGCAATGCGCGCCGCATAACGTGCGGGAATGCCTGCTGCGCCTCTTCACGCGCGCCCGGCACGCGGTAGCGGTGCGTGGCTCGCAGGCCTTTGCTGAACACTTTCGGTGCCGCCTCGTCCGGGAGTTTCGCCAGCTGCGCGGCAGTGTTCGCGACGGCCTGCGCAGTTGCATCCCCGCCCAACATCGCCACCGCGCTTACCAGCAATCCCAGCGCCCAGATCGCGCCACGATGGGTATTCACCCCGTCGGTGGCCGCCATCATCTGCTTCTCGCCTTCGCGGCCAAGACGGCCAACGGTTTGTCGAAGCGCAATATCTGCCGGACGCAGCCAGCTTTGCTGCGCCAGCGCCTGAAACGTGGGGGTCAGGCTGCGCGCGGAGCGCTCCATCAGCGCAAGGGATAAATCGTGGTGCGCGCCGTTCCCCCGACTGTCCACCAGACCGGGTTTCGGGCTTAAACGTGCTTCGTCGATCAGACACTGCGTGGCGGTTCGCGCCAGCCATTCGGCACCGCCTTCAGCCTGAATCTGGGGCAGAAGTGTCATTACCAGCTCCGGAATTTCGCAGGTGGGTTATACAGACCGCCGGACCACTCCACGAGGTCAGACACGCTGCCCGCAGCCAGCAGAGAGCGGGTGGCGTCGGTGCGGCGAATCCCCATATCTTCCGGATACACCACCTTGCCGCTCTGGCGCAGTTCCGCCACGCGCCTGGCGTCCACACCCAGGCCGATATCGGTGATCCCCGCAACGGCGGCAACCATGGCACGACGCTCTTCCAGATCTTTCGCCCGGTAGAGGTAGGCAATCCCCTCTTCCGTCAGCACGTGCGTCACGTCATCGCCGTAAATCATCACCGGTGCCAGCGGCATGCCGGAGGCTTTCGCCACGTCTACGGCATCGAGTTTTTCCACGAAGGTTGGCTTCACGCCCGCCTGGAAGGTTTCCACCATCTGCACGACGAGTTTTTTACCGCGCTGCATTGGGTCAGGCTCGGTGATCATGTTCAGCCAGGCCGGCGTGGCGTGGCGGCGACCATGCGGGTCATGGCCCATGTTTGGCGCACCACCGAAGCCAGAAAGACGACCGCGAGTCACGGTTGAGGAGTTGGCGTAACCGTCAACCTGCAGCGTAGAGCCGATGAACATATCCACCGCGTACTGGCCTGCCAGCTGGCAGAAGGCGCGGTTGGAACGCATGGAGCCGTCGGCACCGGTAAAGAACACGTCCGGACGGGCGCGGATGTACTCTTCCATCCCCAGCTCGCCGCCGAAGCAGTGCACGCTTTCGACCCAGCCGCTTTCAATGGCCGGAATCAGCGTCGGATGTGGATTCAGCGTCCAGTGCTTACAGATTTTTCCCTTCAGACCGAGCTGTTCGCCGTAGGTAGGTAGCAGCAGCTCAATCGCCGCAGTGTTAAAGCCGATACCGTGGTTCAGGGACTGCACCTGATGCTCCGCGTAGATGCCTTTGATGGCCATCATCGCCATCAGAATATGTTCCTGTTTAATCAGGCGCGGGTCGCGGGTGAACAGCGGTTCGATGAAGAACGGCTTGTCTGCAACGACCACGTAGTCAATCCAGGAGCCTGGAATATCTACGCGCGGCAGATCGCACTCGTCGTCCACCAGCTCGTTCACCTGTGCGATGACGATACCGTCGTGGAACGCAGCGGCTTCCACCAGCGCCGGGGTATCTTCGGTACTCGCCCCGGTGTAGAGGTTGCCTTTGCGGTCCGCTTTAAAACCGGCAATCAGCGCCACGTTGGGCGAAAGGTCGACATAGAGGCGTGAGTACAGTTCGATGTAGGTATGGATCGCGCCGATTTCGAGCTGACCATCTTCCAGCAACTGGGAGATCCGCAGGCTTTGTGTCCCGGAGAAGGAGAAGTCCAGCTTGCGGGCGATGCCTTTTTCAAAGATATCCAGATGCTCGCTGCGGCCAACGCTCGGCATGATCATATGCAGGTCGTGGACGATTTGCGGGTTCACTTCGGCAAGCGAGCGGGACAGAAAATCCGCCTGCTTCTGGTTGTTGCCCTCCAGTACGACTTTGTCGCCCGGTGCGATCAGTTTTTCCAGCATGCCGACAATATCGCCGGTTGGCAGTACTTTCCCCTGCACCGGTACGGACGCCAGTCGACGCGCTTTCTCGCTGCGTCGTGTGTTCCATTGCCGCGCGGGTGTTTGCCCAGATAACATTATTAACCTCCTGATTCAGCACATCATTCTGATTTGCTTAACGTTGAGTAAAGTCTGCGCTCTGGCGAGAAAGGCATCAATTAAGCGTAGGGCGGAATCATTAGCCTGAGAGTAATAATCAAGGTAAATATTTGTGATCGGGATCAGTTCCTGGTTCGGAAATCCAGGCTAAACGGGGTACAATTCGGAAAGTATCGTAAATTTCCGACAAGAATCAGCATCGCGCTTATGACCCAAATCATTCCATCAGACTTCGACATTGCGGCCGAAGACAGCACCGAGTTCGTGCCACTGCGCGGCGTGGCCAATCCCCATTTGCAGACCATGCTGCCGCGGCTGATCCGCCGCAAGGTTCAGTTCACTCCGCACTGGCAGCGGCTTGACCTGCCAGACGGTGATTTTCTGGATCTCGCCTGGAGCGAAGCGCCGGAACAGGCGCGTCATAAGCCTCGTCTGGTGGTCTTTCACGGTCTCGAGGGGAGCCTGCACAGCCCGTATGCACATGGGTTAATTGAGGCGGCAAAAGCGCGCGGCTGGCTCGGCGTGGTGATGCATTTTCGCGGCTGTAGCGGCGAGCCGAACCGGCAGAAACGCATTTATCACTCGGGTGAAACCGAAGACGGAACGTGGTTCTTACACTGGCTGCGGGACAACTTTGGCACCGTGCCAACGGCCGCCGTGGGCTATTCGCTGGGCGGAAATATGCTCGCCTGCCTGCTGGCCAAAGAGGGCGACAGCGTACCGCTGAATGCTGCAGTGATTGTTTCCGCGCCGTTTATGCTGGAGCAGTGCAGCTACCATATGGATAAAGGCTTTTCCCGCGTCTATCAGCGCTACCTGCTTAACCTGCTGAAGGCCAACGCGGCGCGTAAGCTCAAGGCCTACCCGGATACCCTGCCGGTAAGCCTGCGCCAGCTGAAAAAGGTGCGTCGTATTCGCGAGTTCGACGATCTGATCACTGCGAAAATCCACGGCTTCGCCGATGCAATTGACTATTATCGTCAGTGCAGCGCCATGCCGCTGCTCAGCAAAATCACGCAGCCGACGCTGATCATTCATGCCAAGGATGACCCGTTTATGGATCACCACTCGATCCCCGCGCAGGAATTCCTGCCCGACAACGTTCACTATCAGTTAACTGAACATGGCGGCCACGTTGGGTTTATCGGCGGCACGCTGCGCCGCCCGAAAATGTGGCTGGAGGCGCGTATTCCTGACTGGCTTACTCCTTACCTGGACGGTGCAAAATGATCATTCCCTGGCAAGATCTGGCTCCCGAAACGCTCGATAATCTGATTGAAAGCTTTGTATTACGCGAAGGCACCGATTATGGTGAACATGAGCGTTCGCTTGAGCAAAAGGTCAACGATGTTAAACGCCAGCTGAAAAGCGGCGACGTGGTGCTGGTGTGGTCAGAACTGCATGAGACGGTCAATATCATGCCCCGCAACGCGTTTCACGGCTGATCTTCCAACCTTTTCAGTCAGGGAGTTGCTATGTCTGCCAGACATCCCATTATTGCCGTTACGGGGTCGAGTGGTGCGGGAACCACCACCACCAGCCTCGCTTTTCGCAAGATTTTCGCCCAGCTGAATCTCCGTTCGGCGGAGGTCGAAGGCGACAGCTTTCACCGCTATACGCGTCCGGAGATGGACATGGCGATCCGCAAGGCGCGCGATCTGGGTAAACACATCAGCTACTTCGGCCCGGAAGCCAATGATTTCGGTCTGCTGGAGCAAACCTTCCGCGAATACGGGCAGAGCGGTACCGGGCAGTCCCGCAAGTATCTTCACACCTACGATGAAGCCGTACCCTGGAACCAGGTACCGGGCACCTTTACCCCCTGGCAACCGCTGCCGGAACCCACCGATGTATTATTTTATGAAGGATTGCACGGCGGCGTGGTTACGCCTCAGCACGACGTGGCGCGCCACGTGGATCTGCTGGTCGGGGTGGTCCCTATCGTTAACCTGGAGTGGATCCAGAAGCTAACGCGTGACATGAGCGAGCGCGGCCATTCGCGCGAGGCGGTGATGGACTCCGTGGTGCGCTCCATGGAAGACTACATCAATTACCTCACGCCACAGTTCTCCCGCACCCACATTAACTTCCAACGCGTGCCGACGGTGGACACCTCCAATCCGTTCGCGGCGAAAAGCATCCCGTCGCTGGACGAGAGCTTTGTGGTGATCCACTTCCGCAATCTTGAAGGCATTGATTACCCCTGGCTGCTGGCGATGCTGCAGGGCTCGTTTATTTCGCACATGAATACGTTAGTGGTGCCGGGTGGAAAAATGGGGCTGGCAATGGAGCTCATCATGACACCGCTGGTTCAGCGGTTGATGGAAGGGAAGCAGATCGCGTAAAGATGTTCCCTCTCCCCGTGGGAGAGGGTTAGGGTGAGGGCATCAACACGCACGATGCCCCGTGAATCACACCTCAATCACTTCATACGAATGCGTAATTTTTACCGCTTTCTCCAGCATTAGCGCCACAGAGCAGTACTTCTCCGCAGACAGGTCCACCGCGCGTGAAACCGCCGCGTCTTTCAGCGCTTTCCCGGTGACAACAAAGTGCAGATTAATGTGGGTGAACAGGCGTGGCGCCTCTTCGCGACGTTCTGAGGTGAGTTTAACCTCGCAATCCGTTACGTCATGACGACCTTTTTGCAGAATCGACACCACGTCAATCGCGCTGCATCCACCAGCCGCCATCAGCACCATTTCCATTGGGCTCGGCGCTTTATCGCCGGAGTTACCATCCATCAAAATCTGGTGTCCTGACGCGGACTCCCCCAGGAACGTTAAACCTTCAACCCACTTCACGCGCGCTTGCATATTCATTAACTCCAACGTTGCATTTTTGGTGACAGATTACGCGTGCGTTACATTTCTCGCAATGGAAGGCGACCTGCATCATGCTGAAGCGAGACACCAGGAGACACGCGGCGAAAGCTATGCTAAAACACTCAGGATGCTACAGTAATACATTGACGTTACACATGTATGCAGAGGACATCAAACTTTACTGGCTGCGAAACGTTACGACAGCCGACTTCCCAGGGTATGGGTAAGAATTCGATTGCAACCCCAGAGTCCGGATGCATCTGATGACTCTGGTGACAGCTTATAACAGAGGATAACAGCGCATGGTGCTTGGCAAACCGCAAACAGACCCGACTCTCGAATGGTTCTTGTCTCATTGCCACATTCATAAGTACCCATCGAAGAGCACGCTGATTCACCAGGGTGAAAAAGCGGAAACGTTGTATTACATCGTCAAAGGCTCGGTGGCAGTGCTGATCAAAGATGAGGAAGGGAAAGAGATGATCCTTTCTTATCTGAACCAGGGCGATTTTATCGGTGAACTGGGCCTGTTTGAAGAAGGCCAGGAACGTAGCGCCTGGGTTCGTGCAAAGACAGCATGTGAAGTGGCTGAAATTTCTTACAAGAAATTCCGTCAGCTGATTCAGGTAAACCCTGACATCCTGATGCGTCTTTCTTCCCAGATGGCGCGCCGTCTGCAGGTGACGTCAGAGAAAGTGGGTAACCTCGCCTTCCTGGACGTGACCGGCCGTATCGCGCAAACCCTGCTGAACCTGGCGAAACAGCCAGACGCTATGACCCACCCGGACGGCATGCAAATTAAAATTACCCGTCAGGAAATTGGTCAGATCGTTGGTTGCTCCCGTGAAACAGTGGGCCGTATTCTGAAAATGCTGGAAGATCAAAACCTGATCTCCGCCCACGGTAAAACCATCGTGGTTTACGGAACCCGTTAATCCTGCTTAAACGGCGTGCCATCGCGAGGTGTCACGCCGTTTTTGTCTCTTTTCCCCATGTGGCGCAGGCTGATCTATCACCCGGAAGTTAACTACGCACTGCGACAAACGCTGGTGTTGTGTCTTCCTGTGGCCGTGGGCCTGCTCCTGGGTCATCTTCAGCAGGGCCTGCTGTTTTCCCTCGTGCCCGCCTGCTGCAACATCGCCGGTCTGGACACGCCGCATAAGCGCTTTTTCAAACGCCTGATTATCGGTGGCTGCCTGTTTGCAGGCTGTAGCCTCGCGGTGCAGCTGTTACTGGCTCGCGATATTCCCCTGCCACTGATCCTGACCGTGCTGGCGATGACCCTCGGCGTCACGGCGGAAATCAGCTCGCTGCACGCTCGCCTGCTTCCAGCGTCACTCATTGCGGCCATCTTTACCCTGAGCCTCGCCGGGAATATGCCCGTGTGGGAGCCGCTGCTGATCTACGCCCTCGGCACGCTGTGGTACGGGCTGTTTAACTGGTTCTGGTTCTGGCTATGGCGAGAGCAGCCGCTGCGAGAATCTCTGAGCCTGCTCTACGTGCAGCTTGCGGATTACTGCGAAGCCAAATACACCCTGCTCACCCAGCATACCGATCCGGAAAAATCCTTACCGCCGCTGCTGACGCGCCAGCAAAAAGTGGTGGATTTGATAAGCCAGTGCTATCAGCAGCTGCATATGCTCGCCGCAAACAAGAACCACGAGTACAAACGGCTGCTGCGTACCTTCCAGGTGGGGCTGGACCTTCAGGAGCATATCTCCGTTAGCCTTCATCACCCGCAGGAGGTGCAAAAGCTGGTTGAGCGCAGCCATGCCGAAGCGGTGATTCGCTGGAACGCGCAGACCGTCTCCGCGCGCCTGCGGGTGCTGGCTGACGATATACTTTATCACCGCTACCCCACGCGCTTTAACATGGACAAACAGCTCGGCGCGCTGGAGAAAATTGCCCGTCAGCACCCGGAAAATCCGGTCGGCCAGTTTGCCGCCTGGCACTTCAGCCGCATCGCCCGCGTGCTGCGCACCCAGCGACCGCTTTATCCCCGCGACCTGATGGCGGATAAACAAAAACGTCTGCCGCTGCTGCCGGCGCTCAAAAGCTATCTTTCTCTTAAATCGTCCGCCCTGCGCAACGCCGCGCGAATTAGCGTCATGCTCAGTATCGCCAGCCTGATGGGCATGGCGCTGCACCTGCCGAAACCCTACTGGATCTTAATGACCGTGCTGTTTGTCACCCAGAACGGCTATGGCGCCACGCGGGTGCGCATTCTGCACCGGGCGGGCGGCACGATGGCGGGGCTGATAATTGCAGGCGTGACGCTGCACTTTCACGTGCCCGAGGGCTATACCCTGGCGGGCATGCTGGCTATCACCCTGGTGAGCTATCTAATCATTCGCAAAAACTACGGCTGGGCGATGGTGGGCTTTACGGTAACGGCGGTATATACCCTGCAGCTGCTTACGCTTAACGGCGAACAGTTCATCGTTGCCCGCCTGATCGACACGCTGATTGGCTGTCTGATCGCCTTTGGCGGTATGGTCTGGCTGTGGCCACAGTGGCAGAGCGGGCTGCTAAGACAGAACGCCCACGACGCGCTGGAGGCCGATCAGCAGGCCATTCGTCTGATCCTGAGCGACGATCCGCAGCCTTCCCCGCTTGCCTACGAACGTATGAAGGTCAACCAGGCGCATAACGCCCTCTTTAACTCGCTGAATCAGGCGATGCAGGAGCCGGGCTTTAATTCTCATTATCTGGCGGACATGAAGCTGTGGGTGACGCACAGCCAGTTTATCGTCGAGCATATCAACGCCATGACGACGCTGGCGCGCGAGCACACGATGCTGACGCCGGATCTGGCGCAGCGCTATTTGCAGTCGTGTGAAATTGCGTTGCAGAGGTGTCAGCAGCGTCTGGAGTATGACGCGCCAGGCGAATCGGGCGACTCAAACATTCTGGAAGCGCCGGAGACGTTAACCCACGGGCCGATGAGCACGCTGGAGCAGCATTTGCAGCGTGTGCTGGGACATCTGAACACCATGCACACCATTTCGTCGGTGGCATGGCGTCAGCGCCCGCATCACGGGATTTGGTTAACGCGCCGGTTAAAGCGAACCGAGTATTAGCCTTTAACGAGCTTCGCGACCGCCGCGGCAAAGCGGGTTAACCCGTCTTCTATATCTTTTTCTTCCACCACCAGCGACGGCGCAAAGCGCATCACGTCCGGCCCCGCGTTGAGCACCATGACGCCTTCATGCGCGGCAGCGTGAAGGAAATCGCGCGCGCGGCCTTTGTACTGCGGCTTCAGCTCGGCGCCAATCAACAGCCCCATTCCGCGGATCTCGCTGAACACGTCGTACTGTTCATCAATCTTTTTCAGGTGTTTCACAAACAGCTCGCGTTTCGCGCTAACGCCGTTCAGCACTTCCGGCGTGTTGATGATGTCGAACGCGGCTCCCGCCACGGCGCTCGCCAGCGGGTTACCGCCGTAGGTGGAGCCGTGAGATCCGACGTGGAACGCGGAGGCGATCTCCTGCGTCGTCAGTACCGCACTCACCGGGAAACCACCGCCGAGCGCTTTGGCGCTGGTCAGAATATCCGGCGTCACGCCGTAGTGCATGTAAGCAAACAGGTCTCCGGTACGCCCCATCCCGCACTGTACCTCATCAAACACCAGCAGCGCCTGATGTTCGTCGCACAGCGCGCGCAGCCCTTTCAGGAACTCCGGGGTCGCCGCCGTCACGCCGCCTTCACCCTGAATCGGCTCCACCACTACCGCGCAGGTGTGGTCGTCCATCACCGCTTTCACCGCGTGCAGATCGTTAAACGGCACGTGGACGATGTCGGCCGGTTTTGGGCCAAAGCCGTCGGAATACTTCGGCTGGCCGCCAACGGAGACGGTAAAGAAAGAGCGTCCGTGGAAGGCGTTATGGAAGGCGATGATTTTGGTTTTGTAAGGACTGTGACGCGTTGTCGCGTAGTAGCGCGCCAGCTTGAAGGCGGTTTCGTTGGCCTCGGTGCCGGAGTTCATAAACAGCACGCGCTCGGCAAAGGTGGCATCAATGATCTTACGGCCCAGGCGCAGCGCCGGTTCGTTGGTGAACACGTTACTGGTGTGCCACAGGGTTTCGCCCTGGGTTTTCAGCGCCTCCACCAGCGCAGGATGGCAGTGACCCAGCGCCGTAACCGCAATACCGCCCGCGAAATCCACATACTCTTTGCCCTGCTGATCCCAGACGCGGCTGCCCTTCCCCTTCACCGGGATAAACTCAGCCGGTGCATAAATCGGCAGAATCACTTCATCGAATGTCGCGCGGGTAATTGCTGGTTGTTCAGTTGCCATGTCATGCCCATCCATTTTATGTCACATTGATTGTGAAAATATAATCACAAAATATGCATAAAAAATCACAGCAAGGCAACAGATATTCAGCGATTGAGGAAATTTGCCAGCAGCGCGTGCCCCTGCTCGCTGAGGATACTTTCCGGGTGGAACTGTACGCCTTCGAGATCCCACTCGCGGTGGCGAATCCCCATGATCTCCTGGGTATCGCTCCTGGCGGTCACGTCAAAGCAGTCGGGTAGCGTCGGCGGGTCAATCACCAGCGAATGGTAGCGCGTCACGGTTAACGGGTTATTAAGCCCTGTGAATACGCCCGTGCCGGTGTGGGTAACCGGCGAGGTTTTTCCGTGCATCACTTTTGCGGCACGCACGATGGTAGCCCCAAATACCTGGGCAATCGCCTGATGACCCAGACAGACGCCCAGGATCGGCAGCCTGCCGGCATAGTGGTGAATAACGTCCAGAGAAATGCCCGATTCCGATGGCGTACACGGCCCCGGCGAAATGACGATTTTCTGCGGAGCCAGCGACTCGATATCGGCCAGGCTGAGCTCGTCGTTGCGGCGGACAACCACCTCTGCACCCAGTTCGCAAAAATACTGGTAAAGGTTCCAGGTGAAAGAATCGTAGTTATCAATCAGCAGAATCATGGCGGCTCCCGAAAAAAATGCCGCCCTATTCTACTCAGATTCCCGCGCTTCGCTCACTACTTTGGCAAAGATAGCGCTCAGTGCGCTCAAATCGCCCATGGCGCCGCTTCGGTTCGCCGCTACCCACTGCTCGGGATCGATATCCCGCCAGCTCAGCGCGTAACCTGCATGGATAGCCAGCTGCTCAAAGAAGACGCGCTGCGCAATGCCATTACCGCGGATAAAGGGATGCAGCATGTTGATTTCACAGTAGTAGTGACTCACTTTGTCAACAAACGCCGCTTTTTCCAGACCCACAAGATACTTTTCGCTTTCCAGCGCCGCCATCAGCTCATTACCCATCTTCTCGATGTACTCAAAATGGCAAAAGGGAATGTCACCCTTAAAAATATCGTCGGTACGGAATTCGCCTGCCTGCCTCATCTCTCTGTGATACAGATGACGGTGAATAAGGCACAGATGCGGTAACCCGGGCGCTGAAGGCCCAAGCTCCAGCGTCTCAATGCCGGGCTCTGAAGGACCATTACCTTTTTCAAGGAGACAACTGGCCTGAAAATTGACGTTACGCTGCTGCTCCCAGAGACGGGATTTTTGCTTGTCGGTGAGTTTTTTCACTTAACGCCTCCCTGAATAGTCCGTTTGCCACAAGTATAAGCAGCAAAACGCGCTTTCGCAGGGAGGGGACACAGCACGGGCGAGGATCGCCCGTGTCGAAGAGGCTTATGGCAGAACTTTCGCGGAGAGGATCACGACAGGTTTGGACGGCACATTCTGGTACGGGCCAACGTCATGAGTCGGTACCTGCGAAATCTTGTCCGCCACGTCCATCCCTTTCACAATTTTACCGAAGACCGCATAGCCGAAGTCGCGCTGGCCGTGGTCGAGGAAGGCGTTATCCGCCACGTTCAGGAAGAACTGGCTGGTAGCGCTGTCTTTATCCGCAGTGCGCGCCATGGAGATAGTGCCGCGCTTGTTCAGCAGGCCATTGTCCGCTTCGTTTTTAATAGGCGGGTTCGGCTGTTTCTGCTGCATCTGCTCGTTGAAGCCGCCGCCCTGAATCATGAAGCCAGGGATCACGCGGTGGAAGGTGGTGTTGTTGTAGAAACCACTGTTCACGTAGTCGAGGAAGTTTTTCACAGAAACCGGAGCTTTCTGGCTATTCAGTTCCAGCTCAATGTTCCCGGCAGAGGTGGTCAACAGAACGTGAGGGTCCCCATTTGCTGCCAGCGCAGCAGGGGAAACGGCAGAAAGAGCAAACACAGCTGCGACAGCCGCCAGTGTTGATTTGAGCATGAGAATTCCTTAACAAAGCGCAGTATAAAAAGCGAATGGCTTGATTCTAAAGAGCAGTATGAACGTAGACCAGCCTTTTACCTAATTTTACGAAATTGAAACAATTATTACTGCGCAAACGATTGGTTAGACCGTCACTTAATGTGATTTAGATCACATTAAAACCTGCAATGACATAATCATTACCCTTAAAAGATAGGAATGGATCACTTTAGCGACTAAAATCTGCCCGCTCTCAGCGCCCCTTCGGCGCTTTTCTTTTTCTGAACAGGCCAGACATGACTAACAGCAATCGCATCAAGCTCACATGGATCAGCTTTTTCTCCTACGCCCTTACCGGCGCGTTGGTGATCGTCACCGGGATGGTGATGGGAAATATCGCAGACTACTTCCAGCTGCCCGTTTCCAGCATGAGTAATACCTTCACCTTCCTCAACGCGGGGATCCTGATCTCTATCTTCCTGAATGCCTGGTTGATGGAAATTGTCCCGCTGAAAACACAGCTGCGCTTTGGCTTTGTGCTGATGGTCGCCGCCGTGGCGGGCCTGATGCTGAGCCACAGCATTGCACTGTTCTCCGCCGCCATGTTCGTGCTTGGTCTGGTTAGCGGGATCACCATGTCGATCGGTACGTTCCTGATTACCCATATGTATGAAGGCCGTCAGCGCGGCGCGCGCCTGCTGTTTACCGACTCCTTCTTCAGCATGGCCGGAATGATTTTCCCGATGGTCGCCGCCGTTCTGCTGGCGCGCAGCATTGAGTGGTACTGGGTATACGCCTGCATCGGCCTCGTCTACGTGGCGATCTTTATCCTGACCTTCGGTTGTGAGTTCCCGGTGCTGGGCAAGAAAGCGCAAACTACTGCAGAGCCCGTCGCGAAAGAGAAATGGGGCATCGGCGTGCTGTTCCTCTCCATCGCCGCCCTGTGCTACATCCTGGGCCAGCTGGGCTTTATCTCCTGGGTACCGGAATACGCCAAAGGCCTGGGCATGAGCCTGAACGACGCGGGTAAACTGGTGAGCGATTTCTGGATGTCTTACATGTTCGGCATGTGGGCGTTTAGCTTCATCCTGCGCTTCTTCGACCTGCAGCGCATTCTGACCGTGCTCGCAGGCCTGGCGACCGTGCTGATGTACCTGTTCATCAACGGTTCACCGGAGCATATGCCGTGGTTCATTCTGACCCTGGGCTTCTTCTCCAGCGCGATTTACACCTCGATCATCACCCTGGGCTCCCTGCAGACCAAAGTGGCCTCGCCGAAGCTGGTCAACTTCGTGCTGACCTGCGGCACCATCGGCACCATGCTCACCTTCGTGGTAACGGGCCCGATCGTTGCCCACAGCGGCCCGCTGGCGGCGCTGCACACCGCTAACGGTCTGTATGCCGTGGTGTTCATCATGTGCTTCGTTCTGGGCTTTGTGACCCGCCACCGCCAGCACAACGCGACAGCGGCGTCTCACTAATCCCTACGCCCCTTTGCGCTCGGCAGAGGGGCTGTTTCTGGCAAAGCTCACCTCTTCTCCCCCGATATCCATCTGGATCCACGTCTGCGCCAGCTGCGTGGTAGCAATCACCCTCCCCTGACGGATTGACCAGCGCACCGGCACCTGGCAGCGCACGGCTTCAAACCCGCTCTCCGCAGGCAGAATAATCAGGTTCGCCGGATTTCCCGTCTCAATACCGTAGTCGCTCAGGCCAAAAGTACGGGCGCTGTTATGGGTGATCAGATTAAGGCCGCTGTCGATCTGCGGATAGCCCATCATCTGGCACACGTGCAGCCCCATGTGCAGCACCTGCAACATGTTGCCGGTGCCGAGCGGGTACCACGGGTCGAAGACGTCGTCATGGCCGAAGCAGACGTTGATGCCTGCCTCCTGCAGCTCTTTCACCCGGGTGATGCCGCGGCGCTTCGGATAATCGTCAAAACGCCCCTGCAGGTGGATATTCACCAGCGGGTTAGCCACGAAGTTAATCCCCGACATCTTCAGCAGGCGGAAAAGCCGCGAAGTGTAAGCGCCGTTGTAAGCGTGCATGGCGGTGGTGTGGCTGGCGGTGACGCGCGGGCCGATGCCGGCCTCATAGGCCAGCGCTGCCACTGTCTCGACAAAACGCGACTGTTCGTCGTCAATTTCATCGCAGTGGATATCCAGCGGGCGATCATATTTCTTCGCCAGATCGAAAGCGATATGCAGCGACTGCACGCCATACTCGCGGGTGAACTCGAAATGTGGGATCGCCCCCACCACGTCAGCCCCCAGTTTTAGCGCCTCTTCCAGCAACACCGCGCCGTTCGGGTAAGAGAGAATACCTTCCTGCGGGAATGCGACGATTTGCAGCGTCACCCACGGGGCAACCTCCTGCTTCACCTCCAGCATCGCCTTCAGGGCGGTGAGCGTCGGGTCGGAAACATCAACGTGGGTACGCACAAACTGAATGCCGTTGGCAATTTGCCACTTCAGCGTTTTCCAGGCACGCGCTTTCACATCTTCATGGCTGAGCAACGCTTTGCGCTCGGCCCAACGCTCAATGCCCTCAAACAGCGTGCCGGACTGGTTCCAGTTCGGCTCGCCCGCCGTCTGAGTGGTATCAAGATGGATATGCGGCTCAATAAACGGCGGAATAGCCAGACCACCCCGCGCATTTAACACTTCATAACTCTCGGCGTGAGTGTCGTCCATTGGGGTGATGTCACCAAATCGGCCGTTCTCAATGGCAAGCTGCCACAGTCCTTCCCGGCCGGGTAAGCGAACATTCTGAACAAGCCAAAGCGGTGTTGTAGACATTTCATATCCCCTGATAAACGCAACGTTGTTTACGCGTATTTTTGTTTAAAAATCCGCCATTGTTTTGTACACAAAATCGACGACATCGAAAAGCCTGCGATTTCCATAACTTATAAAAATCCTGACAAATCAGCCGCATACCCCCTAAGGAGTAGGCGAAGACGTATTTGATTTACATCAATAAGCGCACCTGCTGAATCGTTAAGGTAGGCAGTAATAGAAAAGAAATCGAGGCAAAAATGAGCAAAGTCAGACTCGCTATCATCGGTAACGGCATGGTCGGCCACCGCTTTATTGAGGATCTTCTCGATAAAGCCGATGCTGAGCAGTTCGATATTACCGTGTTCTGTGAAGAACCCCGCAAGGCGTACGACCGTGTGCACCTGTCTTCCTACTTCTCCCATCATACCGCCGAAGAGCTCTCTCTGGTGCGCGAAGGATTCTACGAGAAGCATGGCGTAAAAGTGCTGGTGGGCGAACGCGCCATCACCATTAACCGTCAGGAAAAAGTGATCCACTCCAGCGCCGGGCGTACGGTTTTTTACGACAAGCTGATCATGGCGACGGGCTCGTATCCGTGGATCCCACCCATTAAAGGCTCGGAGACTCAGGATTGCTTCGTTTATCGCACGATTGAGGACCTCAACGCCATCGAATCCTGCGCGCGCCGAAGCAAACGCGGCGCGGTGGTCGGCGGCGGCCTGCTGGGTCTGGAAGCGGCTGGCGCGCTCAAAAACCTCGGGGTTGAAACCCACGTTATCGAATTTGCGCCAATGCTGATGGCCGAACAGCTGGACCACATGGGTGGCGACCAGCTTAAGCGTAAAATTGAAAGCATGGGCGTGAAGGTTCACACCAGCAAGAACACCAAAGAGATCGTGCAGGAAGGCACAGAGGCGCGTAAAACCATGCGCTTTGCCGACGGCAGCGAGCTGGAAGTGGACTTCATCGTCTTCTCCACCGGGATCCGCCCGCGCGACAAGCTGGCAACCCAGTGCGGTCTGGCGGTAGCGCAGCGCGGCGGGATCATGATTAACGACGCCTGCCAGACTTCCGACCCGGATATCTACGCCATCGGCGAATGCGCCAGCTGGAACAACCGCGTATACGGTCTGGTCGCGCCAGGGTACAAAATGGCCCAGGTCGCCGTGGATCATATCCTCGGCAGCGAAAACGCCTTTACCGGCGCAGACATGAGCGCCAAGCTGAAGCTGCTGGGCGTCGACGTGGGCGGTATCGGCGATGCGCACGGCCGCACCCCGAACTCCCGCAGCTACGTTTACCTCGACGAAAGCAAAGAGGTCTACAAGCGTCTCATCGTCAGCCAGGACAACAAAACCCTGCTCGGCGCGGTGCTGGTGGGCGATACCAGCGACTTCGGTAACCTGCTCCAGTTGGTGCTGAACGCCATTGAGCTGCCGGAAAACCCGGACGCGCTGATCCTCCCGGCTCACGCCTCCAGCGGCAAGCCGTCTATCGGCGTGGATAAACTGCCGGACAGCGCGCAGATTTGCTCCTGCTTCGACGTTACTAAAGGCATGCTGATCTCCGCCATCAACAAAGGCTGCCACACCGTTGCGGCGCTGAAAGCCGAAACCAAAGCCGGTACCGGCTGCGGCGGCTGTATTCCGCTGGTGACTCAGGTACTGAACGCCGAGCTGGCGAAACAGGGCATCGAAGTGAACAACAACCTGTGCGAGCACTTCGCGTATTCTCGCCAGGAGCTGTACCACCTGATCCGCGTGGAGGGCATTAAGTCCTTCGACGAACTGCTGGCGAAGCACGGCCAGGGCTACGGCTGTGAAGTGTGTAAACCGACCGTCGGCTCGCTGCTGGCGTCCTGCTGGAACGAGTACGTGCTCAAACCAGAACACACGCCGCTGCAGGACACCAACGATAACTTCCTGGCGAACATCCAGAAAGACGGTACCTATTCCGTCATTCCGCGTTCCGCCGGTGGCGAAATTACCCCGGAAGGTCTGGTCGCCGTGGGCCGTATCGCCCGTGAATTTAATCTGTACACCAAAATCACCGGCTCCCAGCGTATCGGCCTGTTTGGCGCGCAGAAGGATGATCTGCCGGAAATCTGGCGTCAGTTGATAGAAGCAGGCTTCGAAACCGGCCACGCGTATGCCAAAGCGCTGCGAATGGCGAAAACCTGCGTGGGCAGCACCTGGTGCCGCTACGGCGTCGGCGACAGCGTGGGCTTCGGCGTTGAGCTGGAAAACCGCTACAAAGGCATCCGTACCCCGCACAAAATGAAGTTCGGCGTCTCCGGCTGTACCCGCGAATGTGCGGAAGCGCAGGGTAAAGACGTGGGGATCATCGCCACCGAGAAAGGCTGGAACCTGTACGTGTGCGGCAACGGCGGGATGAAACCACGCCACGCGGACCTGCTGGCGGCGGATCTCGATCGCGATACGCTGATCCAGTATCTCGACCGCTTTATGATGTTCTACATTCGTACCGCCGATAAGCTGACCCGTACCGCTTCCTGGCTGGATAACCTGGAAGGCGGTATCGACTACCTTAAGTCCGTCATCATCGACGACAAGCTGGGCCTGAACGAACAGCTGGAAGCCGAGATGGCTCGCCTGCGCGAGGCGGTGATCTGCGAGTGGACCGAAACCGTCAACACCCCGGCGGCGCAGACGCGCTTCAAACACTTTATCAACAGCACCCAGCGCGACCCGAACGTACAGGTTGTACCGGAGCGTGAACAGCATCGTCCGGCGACACCGTATGAACGTATTCCGGTGACGCTGGTGGAGGAAAACGCATGAGCCAGTGGGTAAACATCTGCGAGATTAACGACATTCTGCCCGCCACCGGCGTGTGTGCGCTGCTGGGCAACGAGCAGGTCGCCATTTTCCGCCCTCGCCACGATGAACAGGTCTTTGCCATCAGCAATATCGACCCGTTCTTCGAGGCCAGCGTGCTCTCACGTGGACTGATTGCCGAGCATCAGGGTGAGCTGTGGGTCGCCAGCCCGCTGAAAAAGCAGCGTTTCCGTTTAAGCGATGGTTACTGCATGGAAGATGAAAGCTTCTCCGTGAAGCACTACGACGTCCGCGTTAAGGACGGCAAGGTGCAGCTCAAGGCGTAACCCTCCGCCTTTTCAATAGGAAAGGCTTATGACCCCTTATGGGTAACGGCAGGAAAAACCGTATGTTCTGTACGATTCCTGCTGTTATCCTGACGTCAATTCTTACCCCCTCCTTGAATGCTGTGAGGTAATGTCGTGGACCACCTGCCGATTTTCTGTCAATTACGCCATCGCGACTGCCTGCTTGTGGGCGGCGGCGATGTGGCTGAACGCAAAGCGCGCCTGCTGCTGGAAGCCGGAGCCCGACTGACCGTCAATGCCCTCACTTTCGCCCCGCAGTTTGACGTCTGGGCTCAGGAAGGGATGCTCACGCTGGTGCAGGGAGAGTTTGATGAGTCCCTGCTGGATACCTGCTGGCTGACCATTGCCGCGACAGATGACGATGAAGTGAACCAGCGCGTCAGCGACGCCTGCGAAGCGCGCCGTATCTTCTGCAACGTGGTGGATGCGCCGAAAGAGGCCAGCTTTATCATGCCGTCGATTATCGACCGTTCACCGCTGATGATTGCGGTGTCGTCCGGTGGACGCTCGCCCGTTCTCGCCCGCCTGCTGCGGGAAAAGCTGGAAGCTATTTTGCCGCAGCACCTTGGTCAGATAGCCCATTACGCCGGGCAGCTTCGCTCCCGCGTGAAGCAAACCTTCTCGACCGTTGGCGAGCGCCGTCGCTTCTGGGAAAAATTCTTTGTGAACGACAGGCTGGCGCAGTCGCTGGCCAATCAGGATGCGAAAGCGGTGGAAGAGACGACCGAGCAGCTGCTGAGCGAGCCGCTGGATCACCGTGGTGAAGTGGTGCTGGTCGGGGCTGGTCCGGGCGATGCGGGCCTGCTGACGCTGAAAGGGCTTCAGCAGATCCAGCAGGCGGATATCGTGGTTTATGACCGCCTTGTCTCCGATGACATCATGAACCTGGTGCGTCGCGACGCCGACCGCGTCTTCGTCGGCAAGCGCGCAGGCTACCACTGCGTGCCGCAGGAGGAGATTAACCAGATCCTGCTGCGCGAAGCGCAGAAAGGTAAGCGCGTGGTGCGCCTGAAGGGCGGCGATCCGTTTATCTTTGGTCGCGGCGGCGAGGAGCTGGAAACCCTGTGCAATGCCGGCATTCCATTCTCCGTGGTGCCGGGCATAACGGCAGCGTCCGGGTGTTCAGCCTACTCTGGCATTCCGCTCACCCATCGTGATTACGCCCAGAGCGTGCGTCTGGTGACGGGCCACCTCAAAACCGGCTGCGAGCTGGACTGGCATAATCTGGCCGCTGAAAAGCAGACGCTGGTGTTCTACATGGGGCTAAACCAGGCCGCCACCATTCAGGCGAAACTGCTGGAACACGGCATGGAGGCGGATATGCCCGTTGCGCTGGTGGAAAACGGTACGTCAATCAAGCAGCGCGTGGTGAATGGCGCACTGACGCAGCTCGGTGAACTGGCGCAGCAGGTCGAAAGCCCGGCACTGATTGTGGTGGGTCGCGTGGTTGAACTGCGCGATAAGCTGAACTGGTTCTCGAATCTCTAACGCAGAGATCGGAAGCAAGATGGTATTTGTCGGGTGGCGTCTCCGCCTTACCCGACCTACACGATCCCGTAGGCCGGGTAAGCGTTAGCGCCACCCGGCAAAGCAGGCTTAAGGTTTGCCCACAAACCCAATCGCTTGATACACCGCTTTCAGGGTTTCGGACGCGCGCGCGCTGGCTTTTTCCGCGCCGTCTTTCATCACCTTCTGCAGGAAAGCTTCGTCGTTGCGGTAGCGGTGATAACGCTCCTGCAGCTCGGTCAACATGCCGGAAACGGCTTCTGCCACTTCACCTTTCAGGTGGCCATACATCTTGCCTTCGAAGTGCTGTTCCAGCTCAGGAATGCTCTGCCCGGTCACGCCGGAGAGGATATCCAGCAGGTTGGAGACGCCCGCTTTGTTCTGCACGTCGTAGCGCACTACTGGCGGCTCGTCGGAATCGGTGACTGCGCGCTTGAGCTTTTTGACGACCGATTTCGGATCTTCCAGCAGGCCGATAACGTTGTTGCGGTTATCGTCAGACTTGGACATCTTCTTGGTCGGCTCCAGCAGCGACATGACGCGCGCGCCGGATTTCGGAATAAACGGCTCTGGCACTTTAAACACGTCGCCATAAAGCGCGTTAAAGCGCTGGGCGATATCGCGGCTCAGCTCCAGGTGCTGCTTCTGGTCTTCACCCACCGGCACCTGGTTGGTCTGATACAGCAGGATGTCAGCCGCCATCAGCACCGGATAGTCGAACAGGCCGGCGTTGATGTTTTCAGAGTAGCGCGCGGATTTATCCTTGAACTGAGTCATACGGCTCAGCTCGCCGAAATAGGTGTAGCAGTTCAGCGCCCAGCCCAGCTGTGCGTGCTCCGGCACGTGAGACTGAACGAAAATGGTGCTCTTCTCTGGGTCGATACCGCAGGCCAGGTACAGCGCCAGGGTGTCCAGGGTGGCTTTGCGCAGCTTCTCAGGATCCTGACGGGCGGTAATCGCATGGAGATCGACGATGCAGTAAATGCAATGGTAGTCATCCTGCATGCTGACCCACTGACGTAACGCACCCATGTAGTTACCAATGGTCAATTCACCTGAAGGCTGTGCGCCACTAAAAACGATGGGCTTAGTCATTATTCAATTCCTGATGTTCACTGTGCGAAAGCCCGAGTGCGGGCAACAAATCTTTGAAGTGGTCGAACACAACGTCCGGCTCACTCAGCGTGATGGCTTCACCGTAGTTGTAGCCATAGGTTAATCCGACGGAAGGACACCCAGCCGCTCGGGCAGCCAGAATATCATTACGTGAATCCCCGACAAAGAGCAGCTCCGCAGGCGTTAAGGATAATTTTCCTGCCACCAGCAACAGTGGTTCCGGATGCGGCTTTTTGTTCTGCACGTCATCCCCGCCTACAATCACGGAGAAGTATTTCGCAATATTCAGCGCCTCCAGCAGCGGCGCAACAAACGGCGTCGGCTTGTTGGTCACCAGCCCCAGCGGGATCCCTTTGGCATGCAGCGCGCTCAAGGTTTCCAGGACGTCCGGGAACAGGAAGCTCCCCTCCTCGACGGTCTCTTCGTAGAAGCGGTCAAACAGCTTGCGAAGAATACGCAGCTGCTCATCCTGCGGGATATCGGCGTGATCGACGCTCGGTTTACCCTGCGCGGAACGCTGCGACGCGCGTTCCTGACGAGCCCATGTTAACGCGCGCTCCATCAGGACATCGGCACCGTTGCCAATCCACGTAATAACACGATCTTCGCCCGCAACGGGCAGTTCAAGAGCGTACAACGCCTGGTCTACGGCGCTCGTTAAGCCCGGCGCGCTGTCGACCAGCGTGCCGTCGAGGTCGAATGCCACACCCCGAATTGCCTGCAATTTATCCATGACTTACCTTCGCCAGCTCTCGGCGCATTTCATCAATGACTTTTTTATAATCCGGTTGGTCGAAAATTGCCGAACCTGCAACGAACATATCCGCGCCCGCTGCCGCAATTTCGCCAATGTTATTCACTTTCACACCGCCGTCCACTTCCAGACGAATATCGTAGCCTGACTCGTCAATGCGACGGCGCACTTCGCGCAGCTTATCCAGCGTGTGGGGGATGAACGACTGGCCGCCAAAGCCCGGGTTAACGGACATCAGCAAAATCACGTCCAGCTTGTCCATAACGTAGTCCAGATAGCTCAGCGGCGTAGCCGGGTTAAACACCAGCCCCGCCTTACAGCCGTTCTCTTTGATCAGCTGCAGCGTGCGGTCAACGTGCTCGGTGGCTTCCGGATGGAAGGTGATGATGCTGGCGCCCGCTGCGGCGAAATCTGGCACGATGCGATCGACAGGCTTCACCATCAGGTGAACGTCGATCGGTGCGGTAATGCCGTAGTTACGCAGCGCCTTGAGCACCATCGGACCGATGGTCAGATTGGGAACGTAGTGGTTATCCATAACGTCGAAATGGACGACATCTGCGCCAGCTGCGAGAGCTTTAGCCGTGTCTTCACCCAGGCGGGCAAAATCGGCCGACAGAATTGAGGGGGCAATCAAAAACTGTTTCATCCGCATCTCCTTGAAATGTATTTACCGGCGGGCAAAACGGCTCAGGGGCGATAAAGAGCCAGGAGTTCGTCCACCTTTTTACGTGTGCCGCCGTTGCTGCTAATGCTACGCCGCACCTTAACCTGAAAATGCTTCGCGGCTTTGTACCATTCGCGCGTATCAGGGGTATCGTGATTTGAAATTAACACCGGAATTCTTTTGCTGACCAGCTTTTCCGCCATCTCCGCCAGACGGGCCTGTTCGGCCGGGCTGAAACTGTTGGTGTGGTAGGCGGTGAAGTTCGCCGTCGCGGACAGCGGCGCGTAAGGAGGATCGCAGTAAACCACCGAATTTACGCCTGCCAGCTCCATACACTCTTCATAGGAGAGGCAGTGGAATTCTGCATTCTGCGCTTTTTCCGCAAAGTGATACAGCTCGTCCTGCGGGAAATACGGGCGCTTATAGCGACCAAACGGCACGTTAAATTCACCGCGCAGGTTATACCGGCACAGGCCGTTGTAACCATGGCGGTTGAGATAAAGGAACAGCAGCGCGCGGCGGAACGGATCCTGGCTCTGATTAAACTCCGCGCGGAACTGGTAGTAGACGTCAGGGTTGTTGTTCTCTGGCGTAAACAGCTTGCGCGCCTCTTCCACATACTCATCGGTACGCAGCTTAACAATGTTATAGAGGCTGATAAGGTCGCTGTTGATATCCGCCAGGATATAACGAGAAAAATCGGTGTTCAGGAACACCGATCCCGCGCCCACGAAGGGCTCGATAAGACACTCGCCTTTTGGCAGGTGCTTTTTAATATCATCGAGCAGGGGGTATTTCCCCCCTGCCCATTTCAGAAAAGCGCGATTTTTTTTCATGCTGACTAACTGATTACACCTTCTCCGGCTGTGGAGAAAGCTCCGACAGCATCCTGCGCTTTAAACATTACTTCAGATCGGCCTGCACCTGATGAATCGGCTTCGCCCATGGGTTCTTAGCCTGAACATCAGCAGGCAGCGACGCCACGGCGCGTTTCGCTTCATCTTTGGAAGCGTAAACACCGCTTACCAGCACATACCACGGCTGACCGTTACGGGTCGTCTGATAAACCACGTAGTTTTTCAGATTCGATTTCTTCGCCCAGCCGTTGAGGTTGTCATAGTTAGACGAACTGCTCAACTGCAGCGTGTAGTTGCTGGATGGCGCAGATTTCAGCGAACCGACGTTGCCAGCGGTTTTACCTGCTGCTGCACTGGAAGCCGTCGCCGTTGCGGCAGGCGCAGCGGTGGCAGCAGGTGCCGTTGTAGTTGCCGTCGCTTTCGGCGCAGTCTGCGTGACTGGCGCTTTAGCTGGTTCGCTTACTGCAGCCGTTTCTGTGCGTTTCGGCTGTGCCGGTGCGGCTTTCACTTCAGGCGCTTTTACCACGGCCTGAGGTTTGGTTTCACGCTTAGGCTCAATGACCGCCTGCTTACGTTCAGGACGTGTTGCAGTTTGCGTCTGGCGCGGCTTGGTTTCCGTTGCTGCAGTCTGCGGCTGAGCGGTAGAACCGTGAATCGGCGCGACGGTTGCAGGTTCAGTTGGCAGCGTAGAGTTAACCACGACGTTATCAACCTGCTGCTGGTTTTGCGGCTGCATCAGCGCATTGTTCAGGTCTCCCTGAACTTCAACACGCTGCTGGCCTTGAGGCGTGACAGGGGACTGGCCCTGAGCAGGCGTTGACGAAACAGGCGGCAGAGAAACATCCTGCGGCGTCGTTGTGTTGCTGGCAGTCTGCTCAGCAGAAGTGGTACCCGGCGCTGGCTGTGCACCATTCGCCTGATCCGTCGCATCATTACCGGAGAGGTTGATGCTCTTCTCTGCGGAGGCGGTTTGTTCGGTTGAGTTGGTGGACGGTGCTTTCAGCGCGGAGCCAATGCCAACAATCAGCAGTACAAGCACCAGAACGCCAAGCCCCATCATAATGTACTGACGGGAGGCCGGTTTTTGCGCAGCGGCTTTTTTACGTTTACGCGGGCGACGCTCTACAGGCTGTTCGTCCATTGAATCTTCTTCGGACTCATAATCCTCTTCTTCTCGCTCATCACGCGCGTTGCGGCTGCGCGAAGGGCGACGATCGTCTGCATCCAGATCAACATCGTCAAAGTTGATCTGCGGCTCGTTATCACGTTCTGAAGATTGACGAGAACGACCAGTACGACGATCGCTGGGATCGGGTTTCAGCTCGTCTTCTGGTTTGAATTCATCCATTTAACACCCCACTCAAAGGCTTATGCCTACGTCTTTGCATTTCGCCTGAAGCTAAACGACCACCGGTAACAGTGGCCTGACCTTTCTAGTTGTTACGCCTGCTGGCAATCAGCAATAGCGCCAAGAACGACATCGTGCGACACTCCGCCGCGCACTTCACTCTTCCCTATTGCAAGCGGGAGTACAAGACGCATCTCACCTGCCAATACTTTTTTATCGCGCATCATGTGGGGTAAATACGCTTGCGCCGACATCTCTTGCGGCCCGGTTACCGGCAAACCCGCACGTTCAAGTAGTGCAATGATACGTGCCGTTTCTTCCGGTTTAAACTGCCCAAGGCGTTCAGAGGTGCGGGCTGCCATGACCATGCCGGCCGAGACGGCTTCACCGTGCAGCCAGTTGCCGTAACCCATTTCGGCTTCAATGGCGTGGCCAAACGTATGCCCAAGATTCAGTAAAGCACGTAAGCCCGTTTCACGCTCGTCTGCGGCGACAACTTCTGCTTTCAGCTCACAACAACGACGAATGCAGTATGCCAGTTTCGCCTCATCCAGGCGCAGCAACGCATCCATATTCTCTTCAAGCCAGTTAAAGAACTCGCCATCCAGAATAATGCCGTATTTGATCACTTCAGCCAGGCCAGAAGCCAGCTCGCGCTTCGGCAGGGTTTTCAGACAGTCGAGATCCACCACCACCGACGCAGGCTGGTAGAACGCGCCAATCATGTTTTTGCCGAGGGGATGGTTAACTGCCGTTTTGCCACCCACAGAGGAGTCGACCTGAGACAGCAACGTGGTCGGGATTTGAATAAAACGGACGCCACGTTGGTAGCTTGCGGCCGCAAAGCCGGTCAGATCGCCCACAACACCGCCGCCCAGGGCAAGCAGTGTTGTATCGCGACCGTGCGGTTTTTGCAGCAATGCGGTAAAGACGGTATCGAGCACCGTCAGGCTTTTATACTGCTCGCCATCGGGCAGAATCACACTGTCGACTTTTACGCCTGCCTGCTCAAGCAGGTGGCGTACGCGGTCGAGATAAAGCGGAGCCAGCGTCTCATTGGTGACCAGCATCGCCTGATCACCCGCTTTTAGTGGTAAAAAGGAAGCTGGGTCGTTAAACAAACCAGCCGCGATGGTGATAGGGTAACTACGTTCCCCGAGAGTAACTGTAATCCTCTCCATGACGCGACATCCACCTTTAATGCTTTTACCCGCAGGCGAGTGTATATAAAGCCAGAATCAGTTGCTTTCCAGCATATGAATAATCTGGTTTGCAACCACTTTAGCGCTCTGATCGTCAGTACGAATGGTCACATCGGCAATCTCTTCATACAGCGGATTGCGTTCATCGGCCAACGCTTCCAGAACTTCGCGTGGTGGCGTTTCAACCTGCAGCAGCGGGCGCTTTTTATCGCGCTGCGTACGTGCCAGCTGTTTCTCAATGGTCGTCTCGAGATAGACCACTACGCCACGGGCGGAGAGACGGTTGCGGGTTTCGCGAGATTTCACAGAGCCGCCGCCTGTTGCCAGTACGATGCCCTGTTTTTCCGTGAGTTCGTTGATCACTTTTTCTTCTCGGTCACGGAAACCTTCTTCGCCTTCTACATCGAAAACCCAGCCCACATCAGCTCCGGTTCGTTTCTCAATCTCTTGATCAGAATCGTAAAATTCCATATTGAGTTGTTGAGCTAACTGACGCCCAATAGTGCTTTTGCCGGCACCCATAGGCCCAACCAGAAAGATATTGCGTTTCTCTGCCATTTTATCGGTACTACTAAGACTATTCGTTAATGGTAATCCCCGCTTCGCAGACACCCGGCGTAGCAGGACATGAACTGAAACCTCATATGCAATAGAGCGAGAGTCAGACTAAAAATTATCTCAATACTCCGGCTTGTTTGGCAACTGATTAAATCACCGCGCCGGGCGCATAAGGTAATAAGACGTAAGTCCAACTCAAATCGGTACTCCTTGTATGCTAATTCATGCCCCACGTCAAACATCTGCAACAAACTGAATGCAAAATCATTGCGGGGATCGTTACCCGCTAGTGAATACCGACCAGACGTGGCGTAATAAACACCACTAACTCACGCTGTTCATTATCTTTTCCATCATGGCGAAAAAGCTGTCCCAGCCAGGGGATGTTCCCAAGCCCGGGCACGCTGTCGCTGCCGGTTTTGTTCTTTTGCGAAAAAATTCCGCCCAGCGCCAGCGTTTCTCCACTTTTTACCTCCACCTGGGTTTCTATCTCCTGCTTGTCGATAGCCAGCGTTTCGCCATCGGCCTGCTGCAATACCTGTCCCGGCATGTTTTCACTGATGTGTAACTTCAGGCGCACGCGCCCGCCGGGCAATACTACCGGCGTGACCTCCATTCCGAGTACCGCCTCTTTGAACTCCACCGAGGTCGCCCCGCTTTCACCGCTTGAAACCTGATACGGGATCTCGCTTCCCTGCTTGATGCTGGCCGGTTGCATGTGCGAGGCCAGCAGCCGCGGGCTGGCGATGATATCGACCTGCTGTTTTTGCTCCAGCGCAGAGAGCTCCAGATCCAACAGCCTTCCGTTAATCCGCCCGATGTTAAACCCCACATGCGTGGTAGCACTGGCCACAGAAAGATCGCTGCCAAGCGTCGTGAGCTGTCCAACCTTGCCCGCCTCAGTGGCCTCGGCAAGATTCCACTTCACCCCCAACTCACGCAGGCTTTTTTCATTAATGGTGACAATGTGCGCCGCCAGCTCAACCTGCTCGACGGGAATATCCATCTGAGCCGCCCACTGCTGCAGCGCCTCCAGCACCGCCTGGCTATCCCTGACCAGCAGACGGTTAGTGCGTTTGTCGACAGATAAACTGCCCTTTGGACTCAGGAGCGTTTCCGCAGCTTTTTGCAATTCTCCGGCATCCGCATAAGAAAATGGGATGCTTTTTGAGACCAGCGGTGCATCAAGTTGACGACGCGCCCGCTCCTGCTCTAAACGTTCCCGCTGCTCGCGCTGCCATGCCGCGGTATGAACATAAAAAATACCGCCCTCCTCACGCAAAACGAGCCCGACGCTGGTGACAACCGTCTGTAACGCCTGCCGCCAGGGGACGCGCGTCAGGTTAAGCGAGAGCGTGCCGCTGACATCCGGCGATACCACCAGATTACGGTTCTCCTGCGTAACCAGCGCCTGTAGCACCTGAACCACCGGCACGTCATCCACCACCAGCGTGACCGGCTTTGGCGCGGCGGCCCACAGCGGGCGGCTGAACGCCAGCAGCAACAGCACTATCCTTAACTTCATTTTTATCCTTTCCTTCTCGTTGCCACGCCCATTCTTCGGGATCGCATGTGTCTCCCACATCAACAACCAGTTCCGTTTCATTGATGGCCGTTATCCGCCAGCCCGCCGGGAAACGTTCCTGCGCTTTCAGGCGATGCCAGCGCCGTTGCCCATCCTGTAAAATGCCAACGCGCTGCTGCCCTCCTACCATTCCGCGGTAGTGCCACTGTGCCAGCTCGGCTGTGGCGCAGGGGTCATCCGGCGGGCGAAAGGGATCGCGCATGCCGGTCAACAGCAACGCCGAGCAAACCAGCAGGTATCTCGCGCTATTTCGCATGTTCCAGCTCCAGCCGCAGGCGTAACGCCGAATTTTGTGGCGAAAGCGTAAAAGCAGCGACCCGCACATCCCGCTGCGCCAGCCGGGAAAAAAGAGGAGGGATCGCCTGCCACTCCGCCTCCAGCGCCAGTTCACCGCCGTTCTGCAACGGCTTCCAGTGAAGGAGCCTTGTACCCTCCCCCTGAAAATCGAGCGGTGAAAAGGGCTTTAGCTCCAGTGCCGTCCGGGTTTGCGGGCTAAACGGCGCCTGACTGGCGGTGGGCCACAGCGACGCGTTAGTCCGCGCGGCCTGGATCAACTGCTGCTGTCGCTCCGCACACTGCTGCTCTACTGGCCGGAGCAATACGCCCCATGCTGCCAGCCCCATCAGGAGAATAGCCAGCCCTCCGCAGACCAGCCGACACCAGGGACGACTCTCACACCAGCGTTCTAACAAGGTGTCCACGCGTTACCCCTCGCTTTTCAGGTGCAGAGTGAACATCCAGCGCCCCTGGCTATCCTGCCGGAGTTCCCCCTCTGGCCCGGTCGTAAAGCCGTCTATGTGCTCCAGCCCATTACGTAAGGCAGAGAGCGCCGGCAGGGTGGTGGCATATCCGATCAACATCAGAGCTGGAGGCTGATAACGCAGCTCTGTCAGCCAGACCTGCGCAGGCATAGCGCCAGAAAGTGTCTCCAGCACCCGTTGCCATGCGCGGCGCAGCGACGTGCCAGCAGGTTTCTGCGCCTCTGCTGTGGGTCGCTGGCGAGACACAAGGCCACGCTGCACGGACTGCGTACCCGTCAGTTGAGCCTGTAGCGCGCGCAGCGTTACCAGATGGTTCATCCTTACGCTAAAAACGGCCAGCAGCATGAGCAGCAATGCGCCGGCAAACACGCCGCCCCAGAAACGCAGGCATCGCGCGCGCCGCTGCTGACGCCAGGGCAGGAAGTTGGTCATGTTCATTCAGGCACCTCACTCATGGCCAGCGCCAGCGCGACGGTATAGTCAGCCCCGCATTCGGGAAGAGGCGCATGCCAGCGCTGCAGCGTTTCCCATGGGGTTCGTTCGGCATCAAAGAGCGCGATGTCGTTCTGGCTGAGAGCCAGCAGCGCCGCCAGCTCAGTGACGTTTTCTGCTTCAGCGGTATAACGACGCCCCCACTGATGGCGCATGGCCCACAGCCATTGATGCGCATCCCGCCAGGCGACGCACTGCGTCGGCGCTACCGCAGGCAGCAGGTTCGCCAACGCGCTGGCATCCGGAGTGATGGTAGCCAGCCGCAAACGTAGCGTTTTCGCCAGAGTCAGAAGCGTTTCAACCTCTTTGTTTTGTGCAGCAGTCACGTGAAACGTATTGCTGAAGGTGTCCTGGGTGTAGTCGAAACAGAGGGACTCTGCAGACATCTCCAGTTCGCGCGAGAGCGCCGCCCCCAGCCACGAGAGCTGCTCGCTGTCGCGCAATGCAAGTGCTGGACGAGGCAACGATTTTTGCAGAGTCCGTGCAGCAGGGAAGGAGAGAAACACCCGGTGGTAGTGCGGTAGCGCTTTCCGCCAGCCGCGTAAGGCATCGGCCAGCGCTTCTGGCTGACAAATTTTGCCGTCACGAATGATGCCTTCGGCCAGAGGAATGGCCCACCAGCGGCGTAAGCACCAGCCGCCTCTCTCCCGGGCCAGCGCCGCAATCAGCACCCTATCCTGTTGAATATGCACGCCCGTTTGCCATGTTTTGAAAGCCATGCTTCACGATCTCCTTATCGCCCGTCGCCTTGACGGCTATATCAATGAATCAGGCTTGCCTTTATACTACCGCGCGATTGTTTAGAAACTGCCCAAGTGAAACCAAATGGGAAATCTCCGGTGAAGTTCGTAAAGTATTTATTCATCCTTGCAGTCTGTTGCATTCTGCTGGGAGCAGGCTCGATTTACGGTTTGTACAAATATATTGAGCCACAGCTACCTGATGTCGCCACGCTCCGCGATGTGCGCCTCCAGATCCCGATGCAGGTCTATAGCGCCGATGGCGAACTGATGGCGCAGTATGGCGAGAAGCGTCGTATCCCGCTGACCTTAAACCAAATCCCCCCCGTGATGGTGAAAGCTTTTATCGCCACAGAGGACAGCCGTTTCTACGAGCACCACGGTGTCGATCCGGTGGGGATTTTCCGTGCCACAAGCATTGCGTTGTTCTCCGGTCATGCCTCCCAGGGGGCGAGTACCATTACGCAGCAGCTGGCGCGTAACTTCTTCCTCAGCCCCGAAAAGACGCTGACACGTAAGATCAAAGAGGTGTTCCTGGCGATCCGTATTGAGCAGCTGCTGAGCAAGGACGAGATCCTTGAGCTGTACCTCAATAAAATCTACCTGGGCTACCGTGCCTATGGCGTGGGGGCTGCCGCACAGGTGTACTTCGGTAAGCCTGTTGAGCAGCTCACCTTAAGCGAAATGGCAACCATTGCCGGTCTGCCAAAAGCGCCCTCTACGTTCAACCCGCTCTACTCGCTCGATCGCGCCACCTCACGTCGTAACGTCGTCCTTTCACGTATGCTGAGCGAAGGCTATATCAGCCAGAGCGAGTACGACCAGGCGCGTAACGACGTTATTGACGCCAATTACCACGCCCCTGAGATCGCTTTCTCTGCCCCTTATCTGACCGAAATGGTGCGCCAGGAGATGGTGAGTCGTTATGGCGACAAGGCCTATGAAGACGGCTATCGTGTGTACACCACCGTCACCCGTAAAGTGCAGCAGGCGGCTCAGGACGCGGTGCGCAATAACGTGATGGACTACGATATGCGTCACGGCTATCGCGGCCCGTCGAACGTGCTCTGGAAAGTGGGTGAGAGCGCCTGGGACAGCAAAAAAATCACCAGCACGCTGAAAGCGCTGCCAACATACGGTCCGCTCCTTCCAGCCGTGGTCACTCAGGCCGATCCTCAGGAAGCCGTTGCGACGCTGGCGGACGGCACGTCCGTTTCTTTGCGTATGGACGGTATTCGCTGGGCGCGTCCATACCGTTCAGACACCCTGCAGGGGCCAACGCCGCGCAAAGTGACCGACGTGGTACAGACCGGGCAGCAGATCTGGGTACGTAAGGTTGGCGATGCCTGGTGGCTGGCGCAGGTACCGGATGTCAACTCGGCCCTGGTTTCTATCAACCCACAGAACGGGGCGGTAATGGCGCTGGTCGGCGGGTTCGATTTCAACCAGAGCAAATTTAACCGCGCCACGCAGGCCCTGCGTCAGGTCGGTTCCAACATCAAACCGTTCCTCTACACGGCTGCGATGGATAAAGGACTGACCCTTGCCAGCATTCTTAACGACGTGCCAATCTCCCGCTGGGATGCCGGTGCCGGTTCCGACTGGCAGCCGAAGAACTCCCCAGCGGAGTATGCCGGTCCAATTCGTCTTCGTCAGGGTCTTGGGCAGTCGAAAAACGTGGTGATGGTGCGTGCCATGCGCGCGATGGGCGTCGATTATGCGGCAGAGTACCTGCAGCGCTTCGGCTTCCCGGCGCAGAACATCGTTCGCACCGAGTCGCTGGCATTAGGTTCAGCCTCCTTTACGCCGCTTCAGGTCGCGCGCGGATACTCGGTGATGGCTAACGGCGGCTTCCTGGTTGACCCGTACTTCATCAGTAAAATCGAGAACGACCAGGGCGGCGTGCTGTTTGAAGCGAAGCCGAAAATCGCCTGCCCTGAGTGTGATATTCCGGTCATTTACGGCAATACGCCAAAATCCGAGGTGCTCGAAAACAAGGACATGGAAGACCCTGCCGTGTCTCAGGAGCAGCCGAATATCGTCTTACCGCAGCCGCAGCTGGAGCAGGCTAACCAGTCGCTGGTGGCTCAAACCGGCGCGCAGGAGTACGCCCCGCACGTTATCAACACGCCGCTGGCGTTCCTGATCAAGAGCGCGCTGAACACCAACATCTTCGGTGAACCGGGCTGGCAGGGTACCGGCTGGCGTGCAGGGCGCGATCTGCAGCGCCACGATATCGGCGGTAAAACCGGGACAACCAACAGCTCGAAAGATGCGTGGTTCTCCGGCTACGGGCCGGGCGTGGTGACGTCGGTCTGGATCGGTTTCGACGATCATCGCCGTGATTTAGGCCGTACCACGGCCTCCGGTGCGATTAAAGATCAGATTTCCGGCTACGAAGGCGGCGCCAAAAGCGCGCAGCCGGCCTGGGATGCCTACATGAAATCCGTTCTTGAAGGCGTGCCGGAGCAGCCGCTGACGCCGCCGCCGGGCGTGGTGACGGTCAATATTGACCGCAGCACCGGTCAGCTCGCAAACGGTGGTAATAGCCGCGCCGAATATTTCATTGAGGGCACGCAGCCAACCACGCAGGCGGTGCACGAGGTGGGAACGGAGATTATTGATAACGGCGAGACGCACGAGCTGTTCTGACAACAAAGCAAAACGGCAACCTCGGGTTGCCGTTTTTGTGTTTGCTCCCTCTCCCGTGGGAGAGGGTTAGGGTGAGGGCATCAGGCCACTACAGTCTCCCCTGCCCCTTCAGCCACTCCCGGACCAAGAACAGCGCGCTCACGTTGCGCGCCTCGTTAAAGTCAGGGTCTTCCAGCAAATCCATCAGGTGCGCCAGCGGCCAGCGAACCTGCGGCAGCGGCTCCGGCTCGTCTCCCTCAAGCGATTCAGGATAGAGATCTTCAGCCACCACGATATTCATTTTGCTGGAAAAATAAGACGGTGCCATGCTCAGCTTTTTCAGGAACGACAGCTCGTTCGCACCAAAACCCACCTCTTCTTTCAGCTCGCGGTTTGCCGCTTCAAAGACCGTTTCGCCCGGATCGATGAGCCCTTTCGAGAACCCAAGCTCGTAAGATTCCGTCCCCACGGCGTATTCGCGGATCAAAATCAGATGATCGTCGACGATAGGCACAATCATAACCGCTTCGCGCGAGGAGGGTCGCATACGTTCATAAACACGACGCACACCGTTGCTGAACTCCAGGTCCACACTCTCGACATTAAACAGGCGCGATTTAGCGACAGTTTCAACATTCAGAATGGTGGGTTTTTGTAGTGGTTTGCTCATCTTGATGGGGTCTTAGCAGTGTGAACTGGCTTTATTGTGCGATATGCCGCACGGTTTCGGCAATGTCAATCGTTCTTTATTTACATTTATGCAACGTAGCAGGGATCAATCCTCAATTCAAAACAAATGTCAAGAGGTTGAAATGTTTCCAGGAATTTGCTGATATCGCGCCATGGCAGGCTTTGCTATCATCACCGGTCACTGGGATGCGCTTCAGAATGCTCAAGTTCGACTCCATACTTGCCGATAGCCAGCCACAGATTCTCATTCAATGTAAAGGTGCTACTGACTACACCTGTAAGATAAGTAAGATGGGGAAAGCATGAGCACCATTTTGATTGTTCTCGCTGCTATGCTGGTCAGCGCATTGATTGCAGGGTGGCTGTACAGGCGACGCGTACAGCGTCGCTACCGGCTGCCCTTTTTAAATGCCTTCGCGGGTGCGACAACCCGTAAGCTCACGCAAGACGAGCGCGATGCAGTTGAAAACTATCTCGAAACGCTGAACCGTTCTCAGTTAACGCCTGGGCCGACGGGAGCCACCGCTGCGCCTGTCGCGCTTAAGCTGAACGCGCAAAGTGACACCGTGCTCTGCGTGACGCGCTCCATCACGCGCTACGGCATTACGACTGACGACCCCAACAAGTGGCGCTACTACCTTGATTCCGTTGAGGTGCATCTGCCCCCTTCCTGGGAGCAGTACATTAACGACGAAAACAGCGTTGAGCTGATTCACACCGATTCGCTGCCGCTGGTGATCTCGCTCAACGGCCATACCCTGAATGACTATCTTCACGAAGCCCCACGCTTTGCGCTGGAGCGCACGAGCTCAACGCAGGCCTCTATTCGTGGTGAAGAGACCGAGCAGATTGAACTGCTGAATATTCGTCAGGAAACGCATGAAGAGTACGCTCTGAGTCGTCCGGACGGTATTCGTGAAGCCATCCTGATCGTTGCCGCTTTCCTGCTCTTTTTTGTCTGCCTGCTGACGCCGGACGTCTTTGTCCCGTGGCTGGCGGGTGGCGCAGTGTTGCTTCTGGCGGCCGGGTTGTGGGGACTCTTTGCCCCGCCGACCAAAACCTCGCTGCGGGAGATCCACTGCCTGCGCGGCACGCCAAAGCGCTGGGGCCTGTTCGGTGAGAACGATCAGGAGCATCTCAACAATATTTCACTCGGTATTATTGACCTTATCTATCCGCGCCACTGGCAGCCGTGGATTGCGCAGGATTTAGGGCAGAAAACCGATATTGATATCTACCTTGACCGCCACGTTGTGCGTCAGGGGCGCTTCCTGTCTCTGCATGATGAAGTGAAAAATTTCCCGCTTCAGCACTGGCTCCGCAGCACGGTCATCGCCGGCGGCGCCGGGCTGGTGTTTATCATGCTGCTGCTTTTCGTGCCGCTGGATATGCCCATCAAATTTACCCTTTCGTGGATCAAAGGCGCGCAGACCATCGAGGCGACCAGCGTCAATCAGCTCGATGAAGCGGGCGTGCGGGTGGGCGATACGCTGCGCCTGAAGGGCACCGGGATGTGTAACATCCATACTCCGGGGGCGTGGAACACGCGCCAGAACTCGCCGTTCATGCCGTTCGACTGTTCGCAAATTATCTGGAACGACGCGCCGCCGCTGCCGCTGCCGGAATCTGAAGTGGTGAATAAAGCCACGGCGCTGACCCAGACGGTTAACCGCCAGCTGCACCCGAAACCGGACGATGACTCACGCGTCAGCCCCGCGCTGCGTTCCGCCATTCAGAAATCAGGTATGATTCTGCTGGATGATTTTGGCGATATCGTTCTGAAAACCCAGGATTTATGCTCCACGCAGGATGAGTGCGTACGCCTCAAAAACGCGCTGGTTAACCTCGGGAACAGTAAAGACTGGGACTCGCTGGTGAAACGCGCCGAAGCGGGACGACTGGATGGCGTCAACGTGCTGCTGCGTCCGGTCAGCGCGGAGTCGCTGGATAACCTGGTCGCGACGTCGACATCGCCGTTTATGATGCGCGAAACCACCCGGGCGGCTCAGGCGCTCAACAGCCCGGCGCCGGGCGGCTTTGTGATTGCCAGCGATGAAGGCAGCGACCTGGTCGATCAGCCTTACCCGCAGGTTGCGCTTTACGACTACCCGGCGCAGGAGCAGTGGAGCCAGTTCCAGCGCCTGGCGCAGATGCTGATGCAAACGCCGTTTAGTGCCGAAGGGATTGTTACAAGCATCTACACCGACGCCAACGGCACCCGCCATATCGGCCTGCACCGGATGCCGGACAGCGCAGGATTGTGGCGTTACATTGGCACCTCTCTGCTGATGGTCGCCATGCTGATCGCCATTTTCTGGAACGGTTTTATGGCGCTGCGCCGCTACCAGCGCTCGCGAACGCGTCTGGCTGAGATCCAGCAATATTACGAGAATTGCCTCAATCCTAAGCTGATCCCCTCCTCTGAGAGCCTGATCTGATAACGTCGTTGCGCGACAAGATGTGCTACCCTGTCGCGCACGTTTCTTCTGGCTGGAGTTCCCCCCTATGCATCTTGATATCGACTGGCAGCAGGTCGACACCGTTCTGCTGGATATGGACGGCACGCTGCTCGATCTCGCCTTTGACAACTATTTCTGGCAAAAGCTGGTGCCGGAAACCTATGGTGAACAGCAGGGCATCTCCCCGGCAGAAGCGCAGGCGTTCATTCGTTCGCAATATAGCGCGGTGCAACATACGCTAAACTGGTACTGTCTGGACTACTGGAGCGAGCGCCTCGGTTTGGATATTTGTGCCATGACCACCGCCCAGGGACCACGCGCCGTGCTGCGCGAAGATACGGTTCCATTCCTGGACGCGCTGAAAGCCAGCGGCAAGCGCCGTATTTTGCTGACTAACGCGCATCCACATAACCTGGCCGTGAAGCTGGAGCACACGGGGCTGGCGTCGCACCTTGATTTATTACTTTCTACCCACACATTTGGTTATCCGAAAGAGGATCAGCGGTTGTGGCATGCGGTGAAGGAAGAGACCGGCCTGCAGCCGGAACGCACACTGTTCATTGACGACAGCGAGCCCATTCTGGATTCCGCGGCAACGTTTGGCATTCGCTATTGTCTGGGCGTTACCAATCCTGACTCTGGCCTGGCTGAAAAACGCTATCTGCGCCATCCGGGGCTGAACGACTACCGCCAGATGATCCCCTCACTAACCGTGAAGGAGACGCCATGAAAGAAAAGCCCTCAGACGGGGTAAGACTGGATAAATGGCTGTGGGCAGCCCGTTTTTATAAAACGCGCGCCCTTGCCCGCGAGATGGTTGACGGCGGTAAAGTGCATTACAACGGCCAGCGCAGCAAGCCGAGCAAGCTGGTTGAGCTGAACGCCACCTTAACGCTGCGCCAGGGCAACGACGAACGTACGGTAGTGATTAAAGCCATTACCGAACAGCGACGGCCCGCATCGGAAGCCGTACAGCTTTACGAAGAAACGCCTGAAAGCGTTGAAAAGCGCGAGAAAACCGCGCTGGCGCGCAAAATGAATGCGCTGACTATGCCCCACCCGGACCGGCGACCGGATAAAAAAGAGCGCCGCGATCTGATGAAATTTAAACACGGTGAGAGCGAGTAACCCTCACCCGCACGAGAGATGAAAATGGCCCAACACGACCAATTACACCGCTATCTGTTTGAACAATTCGCCGTGCGCGGCGAGCTGGTCACCGTATCCGAAACCTGGAAACAGATTCTGGAAAACCACAACTACCCGCTGCCGGTGAAGACCCTGTTGGGCGAACTGCTGGTTGCCACCAGCCTTCTGACCGCAACGCTGAAGTTTGCCGGCGATATCACCGTGCAGCTGCAGGGTGACGGCCCGATGACGCTGGCGGTGATCAACGGCAATAACCAGCAGCAGATGCGCGGCGTAGCGCGCGTTCAGGGCGACGTGCCTGAAAATGCAGACCTCAAAACGCTGGTGGGCAATGGCTACCTGGTGATCACCATCTCCCCGGAGGAAGGTGAACGCTATCAGGGCGTGGTGGGTCTGGAAGGCGATACCCTGGCAGCCTGCCTGGAAGACTACTTCATGCGCTCCGAACAGCTCCCAACGCGTCTGTTTATCCGCACCGGTGAAGTGGACGGCCAGCCTGCTGCGGGCGGCATGCTGCTCCAGGTTCTGCCTGCACAGGACGCGCAGACCAATGACTTTGAGCATCTGGCGACGCTGACCGAAACCATCAAAGCGGAAGAGCTGTTCAACCTGTCGGCAACCGACGTGCTGTGGCGTCTGTATCACGAAGAAGAAGTGACCGTGTACGATCCGCAGTCCGTGGAGTTTAAGTGCACCTGCTCACGCGAGCGCTGCGCTGGCGCACTGAAAACCCTGCCGGATGAAGAGATCGACAGCATCATGGCGGAAGACGGCGAAATTGATATGCACTGTGACTACTGCGGTACGCACTACGTGTTCAATTCGATGGATATCGCTGAGATCCGCAACAACGCCTCCCCGGCGGATCCACAGGTTCATTAAACCTCTTCCCCCCTCACCCTAACCATCTCCCCTTTGGGGAGAGGGCCGGGGTGAGGGGCAAATATCCCATCCAAGCTGAATCGTTTTCCCTATGTAACTCTTACGTAATTTTCTTACATGTATGCGATTACATTCACATTCTTTCCGATAAAATCACCAGTCTTTAACCTTTTCGGAACATTTTCCCCAACCAAAAAGCGATTCCTGCGATAATCCGCCTGCACTGTGACTGGAGTCGCAGCGTTTTCCGTTAGTAAGGGTTTTATCCAGATGCACAAATCTATGAGCCCCGTCGCGGTTAACATCCCCAGAAAAACCCTACAATTTCAGGCAGTACATATTGGCTAAGGAGCAGTGATATGCGTGTTACTGGTTTAACCCCGCAAGATCTCAAGGCTTATGGTATTCACGACGTCCAGGAAGTCGTCTACAACCCCGATTACGATACGCTGTATCAGGAAGAGCTCAATCCAGCACTGGAAGGATACGAGCGCGGTGTGTTGACGAACCTTGGTGCTATCGCCGTCGATACCGGTATCTTTACCGGTCGTTCGCCGAAAGATAAGTATATCGTCCGCGACGAAACCACCCGCGATACGCTGTGGTGGGCTGACAAAGGCAAAGGGAAGAACGACAACAAACCGCTCTCCCCGGAAACCTGGCAGCACCTGAAAGGGCTCGTCACCCATCAACTTTCCGGCAAGCGTCTGTTCATTGTCGACGCTTTCTGCGGCGCTAACGCCGATACCCGCCTTTCCGTGCGTTTCATTACCGAAGTGGCCTGGCAGGCGCATTTCGTTAAGAATATGTTTATTCGTCCGACCGACGAAGAGCTGCAGGACTTCACACCTGACTTCATCGTGATGAACGGTGCGAAATGCACCAACCCACAGTGGAAAGAGCAGGGCCTGAACTCTGAGAACTTCATTGCCTTCAACCTGACCGAGCGTATCCAGCTGATTGGCGGTACCTGGTACGGCGGCGAAATGAAGAAAGGGATGTTCTCGGTCATGAACTACCTGCTGCCGCTGCGCGGTATTGCCTCCATGCACTGCTCGGCGAACGTCGGCGAGAAAGGCGACGTGGCGGTATTCTTCGGCCTGTCCGGCACCGGGAAAACCACGCTCTCCACCGATCCAAAACGCCGTCTGATTGGCGATGACGAGCACGGCTGGGACGATGACGGCGTGTTTAACTTCGAAGGCGGCTGCTACGCGAAGACCATTCGCCTGTCTGAAGAGGCCGAGCCGGATATCTTCCATGCGATCCGTCGCGACGCGCTGCTGGAAAACGTCACCGTACGTGCCGACGGCTCTATCGACTTCGACGATGCGTCAAAAACCGAAAACACCCGCGTCTCTTACCCAATCTACCACATCGACAATATCGTGAAGCCGGTGTCAAAAGCGGGCCACGCCACGAAGGTGATTTTCCTGACGGCGGATGCGTTCGGCGTGCTGCCTCCGGTGTCCCGCCTGACCGCCAGCCAGACGCAGTACCATTTCCTCTCTGGCTTTACTGCCAAACTGGCGGGTACCGAGCGTGGCGTCACGGAGCCAACCCCAACCTTCTCCGCCTGCTTCGGCGCGGCATTCCTGTCGCTGCACCCGACGCAGTACGCTGAGGTGCTGGTGAAACGCATGCAGGCATCCGGCGCGCAGGCCTACCTGGTCAACACCGGCTGGAACGGTACCGGCAAGCGTATCTCTATCAAAGATACCCGGGCCATTATCGACGCCATTCTGGATGGTTCACTGGATAATGCCGAAACCTTCACGCTGCCGATGTTTGATCTGGCCATTCCGACGGAACTGCCAGGTGTGGACACGCGTATCCTCGACCCGCGCAATACCTACGGTTCGCCGGAGCAGTGGCGCGAGAAGGCGGAATCGCTGGCGAAGCTGTTTATTGAGAACTTCGAGAAGTATACCGATACCCCGGCGGGTGAAGCACTGGTGAGTGCGGGACCGAAGCTGTAGCCCTTCTCCCTCTCCCCGTGGGAGAGGGCCGGGGTGAGGGCATCAGGCCGCAGAGGTCTTATGTTGTCGGGTGGCGGCTTCGCCTTACCCGACCTACAAAAAAGGGTGGCTAGCGCCACCCTTTTTTAACTCTCTTTCACCTGCCCCCGCGTCACCGGTACCGGTAGCCAGGCGCGAATGCTCAACCCACCCCGCTCGCTGGTACCGATCTCCAGCAATCCGTTATGGTTATCAATGATACGCTGCACAATCGCCAAGCCTAAGCCCGTACCGCTGGTGCTGCGCGCGCTATCGCCGCGCACAAACGGCTGGAACAGATGCTTACGCTGCTCGGGCTTAATGCCCGGACCGTCGTCTTCCACCTGGAACCAGGCGCGGTTGAGTTCAGACCCGCTGCTGACTTTGATCCAGCCGTTACCGTAACGCGCCGCATTGACCACCATGTTAGCCACCGCACGCTTAATGGAGAGCGGGTGCATACGAACCTGAATTTCACCGTCCTGAAGGTCAGTGTCAATTTCACGTTCATAACCACTTTCTGCGGCCACCACTTCGCCCAGCACCGCGTTCAGATCGGCCATTTCCATTGGCATTTCCTGGCCGGTGCGCAGGTAGTCGATGAACTGCTCGATGATGGCGTTACACTCTTCGATGTCCTTGTTAATGGACTCGGCGAGATAACCGTCTTCTTCCCCCATCATCTCCGTCGCCAGACGAATACGCGTTAGCGGGGTGCGAAGGTCATGACTGACGCCTGCCATCAGCAGCGTACGGTCGTCCGCCAGCTGCTTCACGCCTGCCGCCATATGGTTAAACGCGCGCGTTACCGAACGCACTTCAGAGGCACCATATTCGCGCAGCGGAGGAGGAATGATGCCTTTACCGACCTGCAGCGCCGCGTGCTCCAGGTCGACCAGCGGTCGGTTCTGGATACGGATAAACAGCCACGCGCCACCTATCGCCAGCAGCATAATGGCCAGGGTGTAGCGGAACAGCGGCGAGAAGTCGCCCTGATGGATTTCGGTCAGCGGAACGCGCACCCAGATGTTGGGTGACAGCCAGGTTTTCAGCCAGACGACGGGCGAGCTTTTGTTGACCTCAACGCGCACTTCCGTTGGGCCACCCAGCTGCTGCGCCATCTGCTGGCTGAGAAATTCGTAGTGCTGCGCCCAGCGCAGGCCAGCGTCTTCCGCCGCCTCATTCGAGTAGAGCGAAATGCCCAGCTCACGGTAAATTTCACGGCGAAACGCCGGGGGAACAACCAGCTGCGTACCGTCCTCCAGCTGCAGCTTATCGGTCATCAGCATACGCACTTCGTAGGCCAGGACCTTATTAAACTGCTGGAGGCTCGGCAGGATCGCAAAGTTCAGCACAACCAGGTAGGTCGTCACCAGGCTGACGAACAGCAGGGTGACGATCAGCAGCAGGGTGCGGGCAAACGAGCTTCGCGGCGAGAAGCGCATTCGCCTCATGCTTTAGAGCCGTCCGGGACAAATACGTAGCCCAGACCCCACACGGTCTGAATATAACGAGGATGCGCCGGATCTTCTTCCACCATGCGGCGCAGGCGAGAGATCTGCACGTCGATGGAGCGTTCCATTGCTGAGTATTCGCGACCGCGCGCCAGGTTCATCAGCTTGTCACGGGAAAGCGGCTCGCGCGGGTGGCTGACCAGCGCTTTCAGTACGGCAAACTCACCGCTGGTGAGCGGCATTGGCTCATCTTCACGGAACATCTCGCGCGTGCCGAGGTTCAGCTTGAACTTGCCGAAGGCAATCACCGCTTCTTCCTGCGACGGTGCGCCAGGCAGTTCGTTCGCCTGACGGCGCAGCACGGCGCGAATACGCGCCAGCAGTTCACGCGGGTTAAACGGTTTTGGAATGTAGTCGTCCGCGCCGATTTCGAGGCCCACAATACGGTCAACCTCTTCACCCTTCGCGGTCACCATGATGATTGGCATCGGGTTGCTCTGGCTGCGCAGACGGCGGCAAATAGAAAGCCCGTCTTCGCCCGGCAACATCAGGTCGAGAACCATCAGGTGGAAAGATTCACGGGTCAGCAGACGGTCCATCTGCTCAGCGTTCGCGACGCTACGAACCTGGAAGCCCTGCTCGGTCAGATAACGCTCCAGCAGCGCGCGCAGGCGCATGTCGTCATCCACGACCAGAATTTTGTAGTTCTCTTGCATTGTGTGTACTCCCAAAGGTTCGGATAGTCTTTGTAACAGCGTATTCTAAAAAAGTGCACGTATTCGACCAGTTAATTCTGGTATAAATTCTAGTCGAAATTGTTACAAAGCATATTTAACAGCAGCTTATCTGTTCATTTCATCACATAAATCATTATTAATCCTGTCTGTTACACTGTGCGCTACGTATTGTGCGCAAAGACAGTTAACCGGCATTAAAGGCTGCACCATGAAAACGCCCCTGATCACCCGCGAAGGGTACGAGAAACTCAAGAAAGAGATGGATTACCTGTGGCGCGAAGAGCGTCCTGAGGTGACCAAAAAGGTGACCTGGGCGGCCAGCCTGGGCGATCGCAGCGAGAATGCGGATTACCAGTACAACAAAAAGCGGCTGCGCGAAATTGACCGCCGGGTTCGCTACCTGACGAAGTGCCTCGAGAATCTCAAAATTGTCGATTACTCCCCACAGCAGGAGGGCAAAGTGTTCTTCGGCGCGTGGGTGGAAATTGAAAACGATGACGGTGACACCCTGCGTTTTCGCATTGTCGGCTACGATGAAATTTTTGGTCGTAAAGATTACATCTCCATCGACTCCCCGATGGCCCGCGCGCTGCTGAAAAAGGAGGTGGGCGATTTGGCCATCGTTCAGACCCCGGCGGGAGAAGCCAGCTGGTACGTCAATGAGATCGTCTACGTAAAATAGTCCGAGAGCGCCCTCCCCGGCTGGCATTTTGCCGTGTCAGCCCGTATAACTATCCCCTGATTTTGACCCACAAGATGATAAAGCCATGATGAAAGATTCGCTCTGCCGCATTATTGCGGGTGAACTTCAGGCCAGAGCCGAACAGGTAGAAGCTGCCGTTCGCCTGCTTGATGAAGGGAACACCGTGCCGTTTATTGCACGCTATCGTAAGGAAGTCACCGGCGGTCTGGATGACACGCAGCTGCGTAACCTGGAGACCCGTCTGGGCTATCTGCGCGAGCTGGAAGAACGTCGTCAGGCGATCCTCAAATCCATCGGCGAACAGGGCAAGCTGACCAGCGAGCTGGAAAGCGCCATTAACGGCACCCTGAGCAAAACCGAACTCGAAGATCTCTATCTGCCTTACAAACCGAAGCGCCGCACGCGCGGGCAGATTGCGATTGAAGCGGGCCTTGAGCCGCTGGCCGACCTGCTGTGGAATGAGCCGTCTCACGACCCGGACACCGAAGCGGCGAAATTCATCGACGCCGACAATGGCGTCGCGGACACCAAGGCCGCTCTGGACGGCGCGCGCTACATCCTGATGGAGCGCTTCGCGGAAGACGCTGCCCTGCTGGCCAAAGTGCGTGATTACCTGTGGAAGAATGCCCACATCGTCTCTACCGTCGTAGCGGGCAAAGAGGAAGAAGGCGCGAAGTTCCGCGACTACTTCGATCACCACGAACCGATTTCAACCACCCCTTCTCACCGCGCGCTGGCGATGTTCCGCGGCCGCAACGAAGGCGTGCTCCAGCTCTCCCTGAACGCCGACCCGCAGTTTGACGAGCCGCCGAAAGAGAGCCACTGCGAGCAGATCATTATCGACCATCTCGGCCTGCGCCTGAACAATGCCCCGGCGGACAGCTGGCGCAAAGGCGTAGTGAGCTGGACCTGGCGCATCAAGGTGCTGATGCACCTGGAAACCGAGCTGATGGGCACCGTGCGCGAGCGCGCTGAAGATGAAGCGATTAACGTTTTCGCCCGTAACCTGCACGACCTGCTGATGGCCGCTCCTGCCGGCCTGCGCGCCACCATGGGTCTCGATCCGGGCCTGCGTACCGGCGTGAAGGTCGCTGTGGTTGATGGCACCGGCAAGCTGGTCGCCACCGACACCATTTACCCGCATACCGGACAGGCAGCGAAAGCCGCCGTCGTGGTGGCGGCGCTGTGCGAGAAGTACAACGTGGAGCTGGTTGCCATCGGTAACGGCACCGCATCACGCGAAACCGAGCGTTTCTACCTCGACGTGCAGAAGCAGTTCCCGAAAGTGACGGCACAGAAAGTGATCGTCAGCGAAGCGGGCGCATCGGTCTACTCCGCCTCTGAGCTGGCGGCGCAGGAGTTCCCGGACCTGGACGTTTCCCTGCGTGGTGCGGTCTCCATCGCCCGTCGTCTGCAGGATCCGCTTGCCGAACTCGTGAAGATCGACCCGAAATCCATCGGCGTGGGCCAGTACCAGCACGACGTGAGCCAGACGCAGCTGGCGCGCAAGCTGGATGCGGTGGTGGAAGACTGCGTAAACGCCGTCGGCGTGGACCTGAACACCGCCTCCGTTCCTCTGCTGACCCGTGTGGCGGGCTTAACCCGCATGATGGCGCAGAACATCGTGGCCTGGCGTGACGAGAACGGTCAGTTCCAGAACCGTCAGCAGCTGCTTAAAGTGAGCCGCCTGGGGCCGAAAGCGTTTGAGCAGTGCGCGGGCTTCCTGCGCATCAACCACGGCGATAACCCGCTGGATGCCTCTACCGTTCACCCGGAAGCATACCCGGTTGTTGAGCGCATCCTGGCCGCTACTCAGCAGGCGCTTAAAGACCTGATGGGCGACAGCGGCGCCCTGCGCAACCTGAAAGCGGTGGACTTCACAGACGAAAAATTTGGCGTGCCTACCGTCACCGATATCATCAAAGAGCTGGAAAAACCGGGCCGCGATCCGCGTCCTGAGTTCAAAACGGCGACCTTTGCTGACGGCATCGAGACCATGAACGATCTCCTGCCGGGCATGGTGCTGGAAGGCGCGGTGACCAACGTCACCAACTTCGGCGCGTTTGTGGATATCGGCGTGCACCAGGACGGTCTGGTGCATATCTCCTCCCTTGCCGACAAGTTCGTTGAAGACCCACACACCGTGGTCAAAGCGGGGGACATCGTGAAGGTGAAAGTGCTGGAAGTGGATCTGCAGCGCAAGCGTATCGCCCTGACCATGCGTCTGGACGAGCAGCCGGGCGACACCAACGCGCGCCGTGGCGGCAACGGCGGAGGCCGCGAGCAGCAGCGTCCGGCCGCGAAAGCCGCAAAACCGCGCGGGCGTGATGCACAGCCTGCGGGCAATAGCGCGATGATGGACGCGCTGGCGGCCGCGATGGGTAAGAAACGCTAAGGCAACAACCCCCCCTCACCCTAACCCTCTCCCCAAAGGGGAGAGGGAACTTTAACACCCTCGCCCCTTTGGGGAGAGGGCCGGGGTGAGGGGAATAAAACATCTCGAAATATATGAAACCGATTGCACAGCCATATTTAAACCACTAATTATCACCCCGTTAACAAATATCCCTCTTTTCATTTTCCCGGCAATTCAGCAAATATTGAGCAAGGTCAATCAGACCGCAAATTAATACGATTAACAACATCCCGTCACATTTTTATTATTGCTGATAAAAACTATTCTCATTATCATCGCAGTGTAGATTATTTAACCTCTCGTGGAATCAGGCATTATGCAATTCACTCCAGACAGTGCATGGAAAATTACCGGTTTTACCCGCGAAATTAGCCCGGCCTATCGGCAGAAGCTGCTGTCACTGGGCATGCTGCCCGGCTCATCATTCCAGGTCGTGCGCGTAGCGCCGTTGGGCGATCCTGTCCATATCGAAACCCGGCGCGTGAATCTGGTTCTGCGCAAAAAAGACCTCGCATTAATTGAAGTTGAATCTTTATCCCGTTAACAAGCCAGCGGTTTCGGTGGGTCTAATACAATGAAAAAATTAACTATTGGCTTAATTGGCAATCCTAATTCCGGCAAGACAACCTTATTTAATCAGTTAACCGGCGCGCGCCAGCGCGTGGGAAATTGGGCAGGCGTAACGGTTGAACGTAAAGAAGGTCAGTTCACGACAACAGACAATCAGGTGACCCTGGTCGACCTTCCCGGCACCTATTCCTTAACCACGATTTCATCCCAGACCTCGCTCGATGAGCAAATTGCCTGCCACTACATTCTTGGCGGCGATGCCGATCTGCTGATCAACGTGGTCGACGCCTCTAACCTCGAACGAAACCTTTACCTGACGCTGCAGCTGCTGGAGCTGGGGATCCCCTGCATCGTGGCGCTCAACATGCTCGACATTGCAGAGAAACAAAAGCTGCGCATTGACGTCGATGCCCTCTCTGCGCGCCTTGGGTGCCCTGTCGTTCCGCTGGTCTCGACCCGCGCTCGCGGTATCGACGCGCTGAAGCTGGCGATTGATCGCCACGCGGGAAACCGCGACGTTGAGCTGGTGCACTACGCCCAGCCGCTGCTGCGCGAAGCCGATCTGCTGGCGCAGGAGATGGACAAAAATATGCCTGCGAAACAGCGTCTGTGGCTCGGCCTGCAGATGCTGGAAGGGGATATCTATAGCCGCGCCTATGCCGGACATGCAGCAGATAAGCTGGACGTGACCCTCGCCCGTCTCAGCGGAGAGCTGGACGACCCGGCACTGCACATCGCCGATGCGCGTTATCAGGCCATTGCGTCAATTTGTGACGTGGTCAGCAACGCCCTTACCGCGGAACCCAGCCGCTTTACGGCGGCGGTGGATAAGATTGTGCTCAACCGCTTCCTCGGTTTGCCGATCTTCCTGCTGGTGATGTACGTGATGTTCCTGCTTGCCATTAACATTGGTGGCGCGCTCCAGCCGATTTTTGACGCGGGTTCTGTCGCTGTTTTCGTTCATGGTATTCAGTGGCTGGGTTACACCCTGCACTTCCCGGAATGGCTAACCATCTTCCTCGCTCAGGGGATCGGCGGCGGTATCAACACCGTGCTGCCGCTGGTGCCGCAGATCGGCATGATGTATCTGTTCCTCTCGTTCCTTGAAGATTCCGGTTACATGGCGCGCGCCGCGTTCGTGATGGACCGCCTGATGCAGGCACTGGGTCTGCCGGGTAAATCCTTCGTCCCGCTGATCGTCGGCTTCGGCTGTAACGTGCCGTCGGTGATGGGCGCACGCACCCTGGATGCGCCGCGTGAACGTCTGATGACCATCATGATGGCGCCATTTATGTCCTGCGGCGCGCGTCTGGCAATCTTTGCGGTCTTTGCAGCCGCCTTCTTTGGTCAGCAGGGCGCGCTGGCGGTCTTCTCGCTGTATGTGCTGGGCATCGTGATGGCGATCCTGACCGGCTTAATGCTCAAGCACACCATCATGCGTGGTGAAGCGTCGCCGTTTGTGATGGAGCTTCCGGTCTACCACGTACCGCATCTGAAAAGCCTGGCGATCCAGACCTGGCAGCGCCTGAAAGGCTTTGTGCTGCGCGCCGGTAAGGTGATTGTCATTGTCAGTATTTTCCTGAGCGCGCTGAACAGCTTCACCCTGAGTGGACAGACGGCGGATAACATCAACGACTCTGCCCTCGCCTCCGTCAGCCGCGTCATCACGCCGGTCTTTAAACCAATTGGCGTGCAGGAAGATAACTGGCAGGCGACCGTGGGACTGTTCACCGGGGCGATGGCGAAAGAGGTGGTCGTCGGGACCCTGAACACGCTCTACACCGCAGAGAACATTCAGGAGCAGGAATTTAACCCGGCGGAGTTTCACCTCGGTGACGAACTGCTGGGTGCCGTAGAGGAGACCTGGCAGAGCCTGAAAGATACCTTCAGCCTGAGCGTGCTGGCGAACCCGATTGAGGCCAGCAAGGGCGACGGTGAAATGGCGACCGGTGCCATGGGCGTGATGGGCGAGAAGTTTGGCAGCGCGTCTGCGGCCTACAGCTATCTCATCTTTGTCCTGCTCTATATCCCGTGCATCTCCGTCATGGGAGCGATTGCCCGCGAGTCCAGCCGCGGCTGGATGGGCTTCTCCATCCTGTGGGGCCTGAATATCGCTTACTCGCTGGCGACGCTGTTTTATCAGACCGTTAACTTCAGTCAGCACCCGCGCTACAGCCTGGTCTGCATTCTCGCGGTTGTGCTGTTTAACGTAATGATTCTCGGTCTGCTACGCCGGGCACGCAGCCGCGTCGACATCGACCTGCTGGCGAATCGTAAAACCGCCGCAACCTGCTGCAGCAGCCCGGCTGGCGACTGTCACTAAGAGGAAACCAGATGGCATCGTTGATTCAGGTTCGTGACCTGCTGGCGCTTCAGGGGCGGATGGAGGCAAAACAGCTCAGCCTCAGCCTGCATACGCCGCAGCCGATGATCGATGCCATGCTGGAACGCCTGGAAGCGATGGGTAAAGCCGTGCGGATTAAGGAAGAAGCGGACGGCTGCCTCTCCGGCAGTTGTAAAAGCTGCCCGGAAGGAAAGGCCTGCCTCAGGGAGTGGTGGGCACTGCGCTAATAAAGCCGGGCATTGCTGCCCGGCTTTATCGTATTACTTATAGACGTCCGCGGTAGCGCGTACGTTTTTGGTCTGTTTTTCTGCACTGGTGACGACGTAGTACGTCCCGCCCAGCTCATCCGCTTTCTTCGACAGCTCTTTTCTTGCATCCATCGGCGCGGTGGTGTCAGACGTAGAAATCTCACCAATTTTCGTCAGATTCATCCCGGCAACTTTATCTTTTTCCAGCTCTTTCGCCGCAAAAACGCCAAATGACAGTGACCCAATAACCAGAGAAGTGACAATACCTGTAACAAGTTTCATAGCCTGACTCTCCATAGGATTGTTGTTTTTGATTATCGTAGGCAGAACAACCGCAACGACATCTGGAGTATGGTTGCGGTGTGTAACTTTTTCCAGGCTGGATAGAAAATAATCAGTCTAAACGTTGACTTAACGCAACCAGCGCTGAACAAAATTCCGTCGGATGAGAGATAAACGGAGCATGCGCGGCTTTGGCAATGACCCGGGATTCGCTGTCCGGCCAGAGGGAATCCAGAAGTGGAACCACTTTGCGCGGCACCAGCCCGTCCAGATGGCCATAGATACGCAGGTGCGGCATGGCCAGCTCAGTCAGCGGCTCCCGCAGGTCGACCGTTTTCAGGATCTCAAGACCGCCGTTAAGCACCTCGACGTCCGGCATCGGCAGGGAGAGCACCACCTGCTTCAGCGCTCTGGCATCCTGACGCGCGGTTTCCGTCCCCATTGTCTGCAATGCGAGGAATCGCTCGACAGTCCGCTGGAAATCGTCGCTCAGCTGCTGCTGGAAGCCCGCCAGCACGTCAGGTTTGATGCCGGGCCACGTCTCTTGCGCGCTAAAGCATGGCGACGAGGCCACGGTGACCAGCGCCTTAACGCGCTCGGGCCAGGAGAGCGCAATCTGGCTTGCCACCAGCCCGCCCAGGCTCCAGCCCAGCCAGATGGCATTTTGCGGCGCGGCGTCCACAACCTGCTGCGCCATCTCATCAAGCGACATCGCGCTAAAGCCGCGGCTGCGACCGTAGCCCGGTAGATCAACCAGATGTAACGTAAATTGCGAGGCAAGTTCCTCGCTTATGCAATGCCACACTTCCGCATTCAGGCCCCATCCGTGCAGCAGCACAAGATGGCAATTTCCTGTCCCTACGGTCTGCCACCACAGCGTCTTCATCAGTTACTGTTCTCTTTTTTCACATGGAGGTTGCACATGCTAACAGTGCCTGGCTTGTGCTGGCTATGCAAAATGCCGCTTGCCCTCAGCGCGTGGGGCGTCTGTTCCGTCTGCACGCGCTCGCTGGCAAGGCGTATCACAACCTGCCCGCAATGTGGTTTACCGGCGGCTAACCGCTATTTGCCCTGCGGCCGCTGCCTGAAAAAATCCCCGCCGTGGAGCGCGCTGGTAGCCGTGGATGATTATGTCCCACCGCTGAGCGGGCTTATTCACGCCCTGAAGTTTTCCGGCCAGAGTTCGCTGGCGCAGCCCCTTGCCCGCCTGCTATTGCTGGCGGTTTTACAGGCGCGAAGAACCCGCGCTCTGCCGAAAATCGATAGGGTGGTGAATGTCCCCTTATACCAACGTCGGCACTGGCGGCGCGGCTATAATCAAAGCGACCTGCTCTGCCGCCCGCTCGCCCGGTGGCTAGGCTGTCGCTATGATGCCTGCGCGCTTACCCGCGTACATGCCACCGCTATCCAGCATCAGCTCAACGCCCGGCTTCGCAAAAGGAACCTGAAAAACGCCTTTCGCCTTGAATTGCCGGTCAAAGGCCTCCATATCGCCATCGTGGATGACGTCGTCACCACAGGCAGTACCGTTGCTGAACTTTCCCGACTGCTTTTGCAAAGCGGCGCCGCGTCGGTTCAGGTATGGTGTCTGTGCCGTACCTTGTAGCCCTTCTTCAATGGGCGTATGATTATACCCAGGTAATTTAGTCAACTATTAGGCCAAAGCTATGATCCGTATTTCCGATTCTGCACAAGCGCACTTTGCCAAACTGCTGGCAAATCAGGAAGAAGGGACGCAGATCCGCGTGTTTGTGATCAATCCAGGCACTCCGAATGCAGAATGTGGTGTCTCTTATTGTCCTCCGGATGCTGTGGAAGCAACTGACACTGCCCTTAAATTTGAACAGCTCACCGCTTATGTCGATGAACTGAGCGCGCCGTATCTTGAAGATGCGGAGATCGACTTCGTCACCGACCAGCTGGGTTCTCAGCTGACCCTGAAAGCGCCAAACGCCAAAATGCGTAAAGTGTCTGACGATGCGCCGCTGATGGAGCGCGTTGAGTATCTGCTTCAGTCCCAGATCAACCCACAGCTGGCTGGCCACGGCGGTCGCGTTTCCCTGATGGAAATCACGGAAGACGGCCTGGCGATCCTGCAGTTCGGCGGCGGCTGTAATGGTTGCTCTATGGTCGACGTGACCCTGAAAGAAGGGATCGAGAAGCAGCTGCTGAACGAGTTCCCGGAACTGAAAGGCGTGCGTGACCTGACCGAGCACCAGCGCGGCGAGCACTCTTACTACTAATTCAGTACCCGCCCGTATTGCCCGGTGGCGCCACGCTTACCGGGCCAACCTCCCTTGCCTTCCCACCTCGATATGTTGACCTGCGTCTCATAATTCAAATTTTGCCTCACTGGGTGATTCTCAACCGCGATATGTTACCCGTATCATTCTCGTGGGCACTCAACACCCTTATAACAGCCGACTAAACTTAACTGTTTCGCAGGCATCAGTATGAGTGCCGTTAACCACTCTGTTCCCAGTTGGGACAATCGGAATTTGTCGTTGAAACAATGACGTTACCCATAACAATTCAAAGGCCAGGTAAATCATGCCATTAGTCATCGTTGCTATCGGTGTTGTGTTATTACTGCTCTTGATGATCCGTTTCAAAATGAACGGATTTATCGCTCTGGTTCTGGTGGCACTTGCAGTCGGTCTGATGCAGGGGATGCCGCTGGTTAAAGTTATCAGCTCTATCAAAGCCGGCGTCGGCGGCACGCTCGGTAGCCTGGCGCTGATCATGGGCTTCGGCGCCATGCTCGGCAAAATGCTGGCGGACTGCGGTGGCGCGCAGCGTATTGCCACCACCCTGATTGCCAAATTCGGTAAACAGCACATTCAGTGGGCAGTGGTGTTAACCGGTTTTACCGTCGGTTTCGCGCTGTTCTATGAAGTGGGCTTCGTGCTGATGCTGCCGCTGGTGTTTACCATCGCTGCGGCAGCGAACATCCCGCTGCTGTTTGTGGGTGTGCCAATGGCTGCGGCCCTGTCCGTGACCCACGGCTTCCTGCCGCCACACCCGGGTCCAACCGCTATCGCCACCATCTTCCACGCCGATATGGGTAAAACCCTGCTGTTCGGTACGATTCTGGCGATCCCGACCGTGATTCTGGCGGGCCCGGTGTATGCCCGCTTCCTGAAAGGCATTGATAAGCCTATCCCGGAAGGTCTGTACAGCGCCAAAACCTTCACCGAAGAAGAGATGCCGGGCTTTGGCGTCAGCGTCTGGACCTCTCTGGTGCCGGTGATCCTGATGGCGATGCGCGCCGTGGCGGAGATGATCCTGCCGAAAGGTCATGCTTTCCTGTCCGTTGCGGAATTCCTGGGTGACCCGGTAATGGCAACGCTGATTGCGGTGTTGATCGCGATGTTCACCTTCGGTCTTAACCGCGGTCGTTCAATGGATCAGATCAACGACACGCTGACCTCGTCCATCAAAATCATTGCCATGATGCTCCTGATCATCGGCGGCGGCGGTGCGTTCAAGCAGGTGCTGGTCGACAGCGGCGTGGACAAATACATCGCTGCCATGATGCATGAAACCAACGTGTCGCCGCTCCTGATGGCCTGGTCTATTGCTGCAGTTCTGCGTATTGCGCTGGGTTCTGCGACCGTTGCGGCGATCACCGCAGGCGGTATCGTTGCCCCGCTGATTGCGACCACGGGCGTAAGCCCTGAGCTGATGGTTATCGCCGTCGGTTCCGGTAGCGTGATTTTCTCTCACGTTAACGACCCTGGCTTCTGGCTGTTCAAGGAGTACTTCAACCTGACGATCGGTGAAACCATCAAGTCCTGGTCCGCGCTGGAAACCATTATTTCGGTGTGTGGTCTGGTCGGGGTGCTGCTGTTGAATATGGTTGTCTGATGTAAAAAAGCCGGGTGGCGCTGACGCTTACCCGGCCTACATTCTATTCCCTCTCCCTCCGGGAGAGGGTTAGGGTGAGGGTGAAACTACCGCTTCTTACCCACCGCCCTTCTGCGCTTGTCCAAATCCTTAATCAGCCTGTTCACCCCGTCATCGGCAAACATCGTCTCAAGGGTTGTGGACAGCTTGCGACGCCAGTTCTTGTACTGATAGCTGGTGCCCGGAACGTTCACCGGCTCCGCCATATCAATCCAGTCTTCCGGCTGCAGGCCGAGCAACGCGCTGTTGCTGTCGGCAATATAGCGCTGCAGGCCACGGTTGAGCGTTGGGGTCATCGCCATCAGCGACGCTTTATGCCCTGCACGCTTCGGCAGACAGCCATGCTTATGCAGCGCATCCAGCAGCCCCTGCTTCGCCAGCTCGCGATCCTGATACAGGCCGCGCAGAACCTCTTCATCAGGATACAGTCCCAGCGTTTTGCCGAGGGTCAGGTCGCCGCTTTCCCAGTAGCCCCTGAGCGTAGGAAGATCATGCGTCGTCGCGACTGCCATTGACTGTTCAGGGTACGCTTTCGGCGCGCGGAAGGTTTTCTCATGGTCGTTTTCAAAATAGAGCACTTTATAGGAGTAGACGCCGCTGTCGCGGAGCTTGCTGACAATTTCCACCGGCACGGTACCGAGATCTTCACCGATCACCATGCACTGGTGACGTTTACTCTCCAGCGCCAGGATCGACAGCAGATCGTCAACCGGATACTGGACGTACGCCCCGTGATCGGCCGTTTCACCGTACGGGATCCACCACAGGCGCAGCACGGACATCACGTGGTCAATGCGCAGCGCCCCGCAGTTCTGCATGTTGGCGCGCAGCAGGTCGATAAACGGCTCGTAGGCGCGCACCGCCATCACGTGCGGATCCATCGGCGGCAGGCCCCAGTTCTGCCCGAGCGGCCCGAGGATATCCGGCGGTGCACCCACGGAGGCTTTCAGACAGTAAAGTTCACGATCGCACCAGGTTTCCGCGCCGCCTTCCGCCACGCCCACGGCCAGGTCACGATACAGACCGATCGGCATCTTATAGCCCTGGCTCACCTGCCAGCAGGCAGCAAACTGGCTGTACGCCAGCCACTGCAGCCACAGGTAGAAGTCCACCTCGTCGGCATGATTTTTACAGAAGGCTTTGACTTCAGGGGTATCCACGGTCTGATACGCTTCCGGCCAGACCGGCCAGCCCCAGCGCATTTCGTCCTCTTTCACCTGATATGCGTGCAGCGCATCAAATGCCGCCTGCCAGTAGAGGCTTTCGCCCTCCTGCATCACAAACTGGCGGAAGGCCGCCATCTGCTCGTCATCACGTTTCGCAAAACCTTTCCACGCCAGGCGCAGAGCGGCCATTTTTAGCGCCGCGACGGTGGAATAGTCCACCCAGTCCGCGTCGCGGGCCTGCTTCAGCATCTGCCGGGTGGTATCAAGCTTCCACCACGCCTGCGCCTCTTTGCTGTTTTTGAAGTCGTCTAACGCGTTAACGTCGATGTAAATCACGTTCAGCCAGCGTCGGGACGACGGGCTGTACGGGCTGGCGCTTTCCGGATTCGCCGGATAGAGCGCGTGAATTGGGTTGAGGCCAATAAAGGCACCGCCGCGCTCGCCCACGGATGCCAGCATGTTCTTCAGGTCGCCAAAATCGCCGATGCCCCAGTTGCTGTCGGAACGCAGCGTATAGAGCTGCACGCAGGCGCCCCACAGCTTTTTGCCTTCAAGCAGCGCCTGCGGCTCATAGCAGCGTTTTGGCGCGACGATCACCCGGCAGTGAAAACGCTGTTCGTCCTGGGTGAGCGTCAGGCTGTGATAGCCCTCCGGCAGCTTCGCCGGAAGGTTTAACGTTTTGCCGCCGATGGCGTGGCCTTTATGCTGATGCCCCTCTTCGGTGGTGAGCAGCCAGCTAAACTCGCCGAGCCCCTCCACCGCCAGCGGCATCTTTTTGCCTGCGGTAAAGACCTTCACGTTTGGCACCGGGGCAACCGACGCTTTCGCGTCGGTTTTGTGCATCGCATCCAGCAAACGTCTTTTGGTGTCCGCACCAATAGACTGCGGTTTGCCGTGCGCGTTGATGTAACTGAGGCTAATTCCCGCCGCCTGCGCGGCACTGTCCAGACGTTTACTCTCCATCGCGCTTCCTTAGCGTTTTGCCTGCCAGATACGAGCCTGATAATCACGGATTGAGCGGTCAGAGCTGAACATGCCGCAGCGGGCGGTGTTCAGAATGCACGCCCGGGTCCACGCCTCCTGGTCGCGGTACAGCACGTCGACCTGTTTCTGCGCTTCAACGTAGGCCGTGAAGTCCGCCATTACCAGGTATGGGTCGCCACCGTGTTTGTCCATGCTGTGCAGCATCTGGTCAAACGCGTGCTTGTCGCCGTTGCTGTATTTGCCGCTTTCCAGCTCCTTCAGCACCGCATCCAGCACTTTGTCTTTCTTACGCCATTTCACCGGATCGTAGCCTTTGGCCTTGATGGCTTTCACCTCTTCCACGGTATGGCCGAAGATAAAGATATTCTCTTCACCGACCTTCTCGGCGATTTCGACGTTCGCCCCGTCGAGCGTGCCGACGGTCAGCGCGCCGTTCAGCGCCAGCTTCATGTTGCCGGTACCGGACGCTTCTTTCCCTGCGGTCGAGATCTGCTCGGAGATATCCGCCGCCGGGATCAGCATTTCAGCCGCCGAGACGCAGTAGTCCGGCAGGAACACCACCTTCAGCTTGTCGCCCACTTTCGGATCGCTGTTGATTGCCGCCGCCACTTTATTAATAGCGAGGATAATGTTTTTCGCCAGGTAGTAGCCCGGCGCCGCTTTCGCACCGAACAGGAACACGCGCGGCACGCGGTCGGCCTGCGGGTTCTCGCGGATCTCTTTGTACAGCGCCAGAATGTGCAGCAGGTTCAGGTGCTGGCGCTTGTACTCATGCAGACGTTTGATCTGAATGTCGAAAATGGCATGCGGGTTGATCTCAATCCCGGTACGCACTTTCACGAACTCCGCCAGGCGAACCTTGTTCTCCAGCTTGATCGCACGGTACTGCTCGCGGAATTTCGCGTCGTCGGCCTGTTTTTCCAGGTTGATCAGCTGGTCCAGATCGTTGGCCCACTCTTTCTTCAGGGTCTTGTCCAGCAGGCCGGCCAGCAGCGGGTTACACTGCTTGATCCAGCGACGCGGCGTGATGCCGTTGGTCACGTTGTGGAATTTGGTCGGCCACAGCTGGTGATATTCCGGGAACAGATCTTTCACCACCAGGTCGGAGTGCAGCGCCGCCACGCCGTTAACGGCAAAGCCGCTGACTACGCACATGTTCGCCATGCGCACCTGTTTGTCGTGCACCACTGCCAGCTTGGCCCAGACGGCTTTGTCGCCCGGCCAGGTTTTCTCCACCAGCGCTTTAAACTGGTCGTTAATCTTGTTGATGATCTGCATATGGCGCGGCAGCAGCGCTTTCACCAGCTTTTCATCCCAGCACTCGAGCGCTTCTGGCATCAGGGTGTGGTTGGTGTAGGCGAAGGTGCGGCTGGTGATGGCCCAGGCGTCGTCCCAGCTCAGCTGATGCTCGTCGATCAGCACGCGCAGCAGTTCCGGGATGGCAATAGTCGGGTGCGTGTCGTTGAGCTGGATAACTTCGAAGTCCGGCAGCTGCGCCAGCTTGCGGCCCGCCAGATGATGGCGACGCAGAATGTCCGCCACGGAGCAGGCGCACTGGAAGTACTGCTGCATCAGGCGCAGCTTTTTACCCGCCAGATGATTGTCGTTCGGGTAGAGGACCTTCGTCAGCTTCTCGGCGTCAATGCCCTGCTGTTCGGCGCGCAGGAAATCACCGTCGTTGAATTTGGTCAGGTTAAACGGATGCGCGTGCTTCGCCTGCCACAGACGCAGCGGCTGCGCCACGCCGTTACGGTAGCCGAGCACCGGCAGATCCCAGGCTTCTCCGGTAATAGTGAACGCCGGCTCCCAGAGCCCCTGCTTCGTCACTTTCCCGCCGATGCCGACCTGCACATCCAGCTGCGCGTTGTGGCGGAACCACGGGTAGGTGTTACGGTGCCAGTCGTCCGGTGCTTCCATCTGATGGCCGTCGGCAAACGACTGACGGAACAGACCGTACTGGTAGTTCAGACCATAGCCAATCGCCGACTGGCCGACGGTCGCCATGGAATCAAGGAAGCAGGCCGCCAGACGACCCAGACCGCCGTTACCCAGCGCCGGGTCAATCTCTTCTTCCAGCAGGTCGGTCAGGTTAATGTCGTGCTCTTTCAGCACATCACCCACCTCCTGATACCAGCCAAGGTTCAGCAGGTTGTTGCCGGTCAGGCGGCCAATCAGGAACTCCATCGAGATATAGTTGACGTGACGCTGGCCTTTGACGGGCTTCGCCACGGGCTGAGCATCCAGCTGCTCTGCGAGCGCCCCGCTCACCGCCTGCCACCACTGGTGAGGCGTCATCTCGTTTGCAGCATGAAGGCCAAAACGCTGCCACTGACGCGTCAGGGCAGCCTGGAATTGAGCTTTGTTGAAGGTAGGCTGTGACATAGGGGATCGGCATCCTTTAGAAAGAAAACACAAGTTGGCGCTAGTGTGCCTGGCTCATTTCACCTCTTCCTCCTCCCGTGGGGGATTAGACAGGGAGGAGTAGCGGGGATGAGCATAAAAGTGTGATCGAGGCCACTCTGAGAGCATAGCCGTAGCGTGCCAGGAAGTTAAAAAAGTAACCGGGGAGAATGTCAAGGAAATGAAATGCAGTTTCGGGTGAAATTAATCCGCCCGGAAATGATTGCTTACGGAGAATAATATTTCAGCAATGGGCTCATACCTAAGGAGATTATTAATCTCACTCAACTTTACCCGAAGTTTATTAAATTCGACGTCATTATACCTTTCTGAAACCAGTTTCAGCCCGGCCGGGTGACATCCATACAAGCCAGCATTCACGCGGCATCAAAGCCTTTTCAAAAAAGTTCCAACACTGGCCGGAATGTTTTGTGACAGAGTGCAAATTCAGAGCCACAAAAGCCAGACATAACTTGCAATAGTTCTCTTTCTGACCGACCTTATAGCTATTAATTACGAAGCGCAAAAAAAATAAATTCTCTCGTTCCCCACAGTGAAGTGAAACCTATGTTGATTCCGTCTAAATTAAGTCGCCCGGTTCGTCTTGACCATACAGTGGTCCGCGAGCGTCTGTTGGCTAAACTTTCCGGCGCGCATAATTTCCGACTGGCGCTGGTTACGAGCCCTGCAGGTTATGGAAAAACAACGCTCATTTCACAATGGGCCGCAGGTAAAAGCGATCTTGGCTGGTACTCTCTTGATGAGGGCGATAACCAGCAAGAGCGTTTTGCCAGCTATCTGATTGCCGCTATTCAACAGGCAACCAATGGACACTGCGTCGCCAGTGAAGCGATGGTGCAAAAGCGTCAGTACGCCAGCCTGTCCTCCCTTTTCTCTCAGCTATTTATCGAACTGGCCGAATGGCATCGCCCGCTGTACGTGGTAATTGATGACTATCATCTGATTACGAACCCGGTGATCCACGAGTCGATGCGCTTCTTCCTGCGTCATCAGCCGGAAAACCTGACCTTAGTCGTGCTGTCACGCAACCTACCGCAGCTGGGAATTGCCAACCTGCGCGTGCGCGATCAGCTTCTGGAAGTGGGCAGCCAACAGCTGGCCTTCACCCACCAGGAAGCGAAACAGTTCTTCGACTGCCGCCTGACCTCGCCGATTGAGGCCGCTGAAAGCAGCCGCCTGTGTGATGACGTCGCGGGCTGGGCGACGGCGCTACAGCTGATTGCCCTCTCTGCCCGGCAAAACAACAGCCCGACGCACCAGTCTGCGCGTCGTCTGGCTGGCATCAACGCCAGCCATCTTTCTGATTACCTGGTGGATGAGGTGCTGAACAGCGTCGATCCATCGACCCGTAATTTCCTGCTGAAAAGTTCCCTGCTGCGTTCCATGAACGACGCGCTGATTGTGCGCGTTACCGGCTGTGAAAACGGCCAGCTGCAGCTGGAAGAGATTGAACGTCAGGGCCTGTTCCTGACGCGCATGGACGATCCCGGCGAGTGGTTCAGCTACCATCCGCTGTTTGGCAGCTTCCTGCGCCAGCGCTGCCAGTGGGAGCTTGCCACGGAATTGCCGGAAATCCACCGCGCCGCCGCCGAAAGCTGGATGGCGCAAGGTTTCCCGAGCGAGGCCATTCACCACGCGCTTGCCGCCGGTGACGCCAGCATGCTGCGCGATATCTTGCTTAACCACGCGTGGGGACTGTTTAACCACAGCGAGCTGACGCTGCTGGAAGAGTCGTTGAAAGCCCTGCCGTGGGAGAGCCTGCTGGAGAACCCGCGTCTGGTGCTGCTCCAGGCCTGGCTGATGCAGAGCCAGCACCGTTACAGCGAAGTGAATACCCTGCTGGCGCGCGCCGAGCAGGAGATGGAAAGCGAAATGGATATCACCCTGCATGGCGAATTTAACGCCCTGCGGGCGCAGGTCGCGATTAACGACGGCGATGCGGATGAAGCGGAACGGCTGGCGATGGTCGCGCTGGATGAACTACCGCTGGCGAATTTCTACAGCCGGATTGTGGCGACCTCGGTGCACGGCGAAGTGCTGCACTGCAAGGGTGAGCTGACGCGTTCCCTTTCGCTGATGCAGCAAACCGAGCAGATGGCGCGCCGCCATGATGTGTGGCACTACGCGCTGTGGAGCCTGATCCAGCAAAGCGAGATTTTATTCGCTCAGGGGTTCCTGCAGGCGGCCTGGGAAAATCAGGAAAAAGCGTTCCAGCTGATTCGTGAACAGCACCTGGAGCAGCTGCCGATGCACGAGTTCCTGTTGCGTATTCGCGCTCAGCTCCTGTGGGCGTGGTCGCGCCTGGATGAAGCAGAAAGCTGCGCCCGTCAGGGTGTGAACGTTCTTTCTGGCTTCCAGCCGCAGCAGCAGCTGCAGTGTCTGGCTCTGCTGGTGCAGTGCTCGCTGGCGCGCGGCGATCTGGATAACGCCCGCAATCACCTTAACCGTCTGGAAAACCTGCTCGGCAACGGACAGTACCACAGCGACTGGGTGTCAAACGCTGACAAGGTCCGGGTAATTTACTGGCAGATGACGGGGGACAAAAAATCCGCCGCCAACTGGCTGCGTCAGACGCCAAAACCGGAATTTGCCAATAACCACTTCCTGCAAAGCCAGTGGCGCAACATCGCCCGCGTGCAGATCCTGCTGGGTGACTTTGAGCCTGCCGAAATTGTGCTGGAAGAGTTAAACGAAAACGCCCGCAGCCTGCGCCTGATGAGCGATCTGAACCGCAACCTGCTGCTGCTTAATCAGCTTTACTGGCAGGCGGGACGCAAAAACGACGCCCAGCGCGTGCTGCTGGAAGCCCTGCAGCTGGCGAACCGCACCGGGTTTATCAGCCACTTCGTGATTGAAGGTGAAGTGATGGCGCAGCAGCTGCGTCAGCTGATTCAGCTCAACACGCTGCCGGAGCTGGATCAGCATCGCGCCCAGCGCATTCTGCGCGAGATTAATCAGCACCACCGTCACAAGTTTGCGCATTTCGACGAGAACTTCGTTGAACGCCTGCTGAACCACCCGGAAGTGCCAGAGCTTATTCGCACCAGCCCGCTCACCCAGCGCGAATGGCAGGTGCTGGGGCTAATCTATTCAGGCTACAGCAATGAGCAGATTGCCGGAGAGCTGGCTGTGGCGGCAACCACCATCAAAACGCATATTCGCAATCTGTATCAGAAGCTGGGCGTGGCGCACCGTCAGGATGCGGTGCAGCATGCGCAGCAACTGTTGAAGATGATGGGATACGGAGTTTAGTTCTGCGGCCTGATGCCCTCTCCCACGGGGAGAGGGTGAAAGGCTTTTCAACACAACTCTAACTGCAAATTATTATCTTTAATTACCTGCATCACGCCCGCCGGCGGCATCACGTCGGTATAGACCGCATCCACCATGCTGATGCTGCCCATGTTCACCATTGCGTTACGGCCAAACTTCGAATGATCCACCACCAGCATCACGTGACGCGAGTTTTCAATAATCGCGCGCTTGGTGCGCACCTCGTGGTAATCAAACTCCAGCAACGAGCCGTCGGTGTCGATGCCGCTGATCCCCAGAATGCCGAAGTCGAGGCGGAACTGAGAGATAAAATCGAGCGTCGCTTCGCCGATAATCCCGCCGTCGCGGCTGCGCAGTTCGCCCCCCGCGAGGATGATGCGAAAATCGTCTTTCTGCATCAGAGTGTTGGCGACGTTCAGGTTGTTGGTCACCACGCGCAGGTTCTCGTGATCCAGCAGGGCATGGGCGACCGCTTCCGGCGTGGTGCCGATGTCAATAAACAGCGTCGCGCCATTCGGGATCTGGCTCGCCACTTTACGGGCAATGCGCTCTTTTTCAGCCGTCTGCGTGGCTTTACGGTCGTGCCAGGAGGTGTTGACCGAGCTGGACGGCAGCGCTGCCCCGCCGTGGTGGCGCAAAATACGGTTCTGATCGGCCAGATCGTTCAGGTCACGACGGATGGTTTGCGGGCTGACGGCAAACTGCTCGACCAGCTCTTCGGTGCTGACGTATCCCTGTTTTTTGACCAGTTCGATAATGGCGTCATGACGTTGTGTTTGTTTCATCAATTATCCCTGAGAATTATGTTCGTTTTCGCGCATGGAGCGTGTCGGCAAGCGCCATTGCCAGCCCGACCGCCAGGCCGGTGACGTGCGCACCATTGGCGATAGACATACCAAACAGATCAAACCATCCGGCAATTAGCCATATTAACGCAAAGGCTATTAATCCGCGTTGTAAATAGATGCCGCTTTCCGGGTCGCGCTCCCCGCGAAGCCAGACGTAGCCCATCAGGGCGTAGACGACACCCGACAGCCCGCCGAACCACGGGCCGCTGAATTTATGCTGCACGTAGCCGCTCAGCAGGGCGCTAATCACGGTGATGACAATCAGCTTACCGCTGCCGAGCCGCTTCTCAACGATGCCGCCGAGATACCACCACCACAGCAGGTTAAAGAGGATATGCATCACCGAGAAGTGCATCAGCGCGTGGGTAAAGTAGCGCCAGACGTCAAACTGCAGCGATGGGTCATACGGCCACGCCAGCGCGATCATTACGCTCTGGTCGCCCACCACGTTCATAATAATGAAGACGATAATACAGGCCGCCATCAGCAGCAGCGTAAACGGGCCCGCGCGCTCGCGAATCGTGGCAAGGAAGGGAAAACGGCTGTAATGCAGTCCGCTGCCGGTCTGGCCGGATTGCCAACTGGCCGCCAGATAGCGCGGGTCGCCAGGGTTCTCAAGAAAACGCGCCAGCTCTTCGTTTACCCGCCCTGCCTGGCTCTCGTCGGCCAGCCAGACGTCGGTCTGAGTATGTTGCTGAATGGTCAGAATAACGCCCTGCGTCGCCATATAGTCGACAAACGCCTGGGCGACGCGCGGGTTGGTAAAAGAGGTGATCATCAACATGGGCAGCGGTCGCTTATTTCCACACAAAAGGGAACAGTATAGCGGGATTAGCGCTCAAACGCGTATTCCACTTCTGCCGGGAAATGACGATGCCAGGCATCGAAGCCGCCATCGACACTGTATACCGCGTCGTAGCCCTGCTGAATAAGATACTGCGCCGCGCCTTTGCTGCTGTTGCCGTGGTAGCACATGACCATTACCGGCGTGTCGAAGTCGTTATCGCGCATAAACGCGCCCAGCGTGTCGTTGGTGAGATGGAACGCGCCCGGCGTGTGGCCCATCGCAAAACTTTGCGGATCGCGGATGTCCACCAGCACCGCTTTTCCCTGGTGCATCTTCTGGTGGGCTTCTTCTACGTTAATACATTCAAACTGATCCATGGTGTTCTCTTTCGCTTATTCAGGTGTGGTGCGTTTTTCCCCTCACCCTACCCTCTCCCGGAGGGAGAGGGAAACGGATCACCCTCTCCCCGTGGGAGAGGGCTGGGGTGAGGGCATCAGACCGCACTATTTTACCCCGTAGTGTACGTCCTGACGGCGGGTAAACGCCATTATGTTATCCATATCACTCTAAATTGTTTTTTTGATGTTACCAAAAGCGCGTTCCTTTGCTATTATGAGCGATATCGAACATTTTTGAGCTTTAACGAAAGTGCATGAGGGTGTTATGGAAACCAAAGATCTGATTGTGATAGGCGGTGGCATCAACGGTGCCGGTATTGCGGTTGATGCCGCAGGACGCGGTTTATCCGTGCTGATGCTGGAAGCTAACGACCTCGCCTGCGCGACGTCGTCCGCCAGCTCCAAGCTGATCCACGGTGGCCTGCGCTACCTGGAACACTACGAATTCCGTCTGGTCAGCGAAGCGCTGGCCGAACGTGAAGTGCTGCTGAAAATGGCCCCGCATCTGGCGATCCCGATGCGCTTCCGCCTGCCGCACCGCCCGCACCTGCGTCCGGCGTGGATGATCCGCATCGGTCTGTTTATGTACGATCATCTGGGTAAACGCACCAGCCTGCCGGGTTCGAACGGTTTGCGTTTTGGCTCAGAATCGGTCCTTAAGCCGGAAATCGTGCGCGGTTTCGAATATTCCGACTGTTGGGTGGACGATGCGCGTCTGGTGCTGGCGAATGCGCAGATGGTCGAGAAGAAAGGCGGCGAGGTGAAAACCCGGACCCGCGCGACCGCCGCGCGCCGCGAAAACGGCCTGTGGATTGTGGAAGCAGAGGACATCGATACCGGCGAGAAATTCAGCTGGAAAGCGCGCGGCCTGGTGAACGCCACTGGCCCGTGGGTGAAGCAGTTCTTCGACGACGGCATGCACCTGCCTTCACCGTACGGCATTCGCCTGATCAAGGGCAGCCACATTGTGGTGCCGCGCGTGCATACGCAGAAGCAGGCCTACATTCTCCAGAACGAAGACAAGCGCATCGTGTTTGTGATCCCGTGGATGGACGAATTCTCGATCATCGGTACCACCGACGTGGAGTATAAAGGCGATCCGAAGAACGTCGAGATCGACGAGAGCGAAGTGAACTACCTGCTCAAAGTGTATAACGCGCACTTTAAGAAACAGCTGTCACGGGATGACGTGGTCTGGACCTACTCCGGCGTGCGTCCGCTGTGCGATGACGAGTCTGACTCGCCGCAGGCGATTACCCGCGACTATACGCTCGATATTCACGACGTTGACGGTCAGGCACCGCTGCTGTCGGTGTTTGGCGGCAAGCTCACCACCTACCGCAAGCTGGCCGAGCACGCGCTGGAAAAACTGGCGCCGTACTACAAGGGCATTGGCCCGGCGTGGACCAAAGAGGCGGTACTGCCCGGTGGAGATATCGGCGGAAACCGCGACGATTACGCCGCGAAGCTGCGCCGTCGCTTCCCGTTCATTACCGAAGGGATGGCGCGCCACTATGCCCGCACCTACGGCAGCAATACCGAGCTGTTCCTGGGAGAGGCAAAAGAGATTGCGGATCTGGGCGAGCATTTCGGCCACGAGCTGTATGAAGCCGAGCTGCGCTACCTGGTCGAGCACGAATGGGTTCGCCGCCTGGACGATGCCATCTGGCGTCGTACTAAAGAAGGGATGTGGCTGAACGCCGAGCAGCAGTCTCGCGTGGCGCAGTGGTTACTGCAAAATGCGGGAAAGCGTGAGCTTTCGCTGGCGTCTTGATGCGATCGGTGCGGGCTGATGCCCTCACCCTGACCCTCTCCCACAGGGAGAGGGAACAAACACTAACAACGGCAACCGAGGTTGCCGTTTTGCTTTTACAACCTCACCGGATCAATATGCCAGATCGTCTCGGCATACTCCTTGATGGTCCTGTCAGAAGAGAAATACCCCATGTTGGCGATGTTATGCATCGCCGCGCTGGTCCATTTCTCCTGCTGGCGGTATAGCTCATCCACCTTATCCTGGCAGTCCACGTAGCTGCGATAATCCGCCAGCACCTGGTAGTGGTCGCCAAAGTTAATCAGCGAATCCACCAGATCGCGATAACGGCCCGGCTCGTCGGGGCTGAACACGCCGGTCGCAATCTGCGTCAGAACCTGACGTAGCTCTTCATCCCCTTCATAGAACTCACGCGGCGAGTAACCTTTCCTGCGCAGCGCCTCCACCTCTTCCGTGGTGTTACCGAAGATGAAGATATTCTCTTCCCCGACGTGCTCCAGCATTTCGACGTTCGCCCCGTCCAGGGTGCCGATGGTCAGCGCTCCGTTAAGGGCAAACTTCATGTTACTGGTGCCGGACGCTTCCGTGCCCGCCGTGGAAATCTGCTCAGAGAGATCCGCCGCCGGGATGATCAGCTGCGCCAGGCTGACGCTGTAGTTCGGGATGAACACCACCTTCAGCTTGTCGCCAATATCCGGATCCTGGTTCACCACCTTCGCCACGTCGTTGATGAGATGAATGATGTGCTTCGCCATGTAGTAGGCGGAAGCCGCCTTACCGGCGAAGATCTTCACGCGCGGCACCCACTCGGCGGTTGGATCGGCCTTAATGCGATTGTAGTGGGTGATCACGTGCAGCACGTTCATCAGCTGACGCTTGTACTCGTGGATGCGTTTGATCTGCACGTCGAACAGCGCTTTCGGGTTTGCCACCACGTTGAGGTGCATCGCCAGCCAGACCGCCAGACGTTTTTTGTTCCGCAGCTTAGCTTCCCGCACGGCTTTATTCACCGTCGGGAAATCAATGTGCTGCTTAAGCTCGCTCAGCTGGCTCAAATCGGTACGCCAGGTGCGGCCGATATTCTCATCCAGCACGTCGGACAGCGGCTGGTTCGCCAGCGCCAGCCAGCGGCGCGGCGTGACGCCGTTGGTGACATTGCAGAAGCGCGTCGGGAAGATCTTCGCGAAGTCGGCGAACAGCGACTGCACCATCAGGTTTGAGTGGAGCTCAGACACCCCGTTCACCTTGTGGCTGATCACCACCGCCAGCCAGGCCATACGCACGCGACGGCCGTTGGATTCATCAATAATCGAGGCTCGGCTCAGCAGGCCGGTATCGTTCGGATACTGCTCCTGCAGTGTCTTGAGGAAATAGTCGTTGATCTCAAAGATAATCTGCAGATGGCGCGGCAGGATTTTGCCGAGCATATCCACCGGCCACGTCTCCAGCGCTTCGCTCATCAGCGTGTGGTTGGTGTAGGAGAACACCTGACACGTCACCTCAAACGCGTCGTCCCAGCTGAACTTATGCTCGTCGATCAGCAGGCGCATCAGTTCAGGAATGGAGAGCACCGGGTGGGTGTCGTTAAGGTGAATCGCCGTTTTCTCCGCCAGGTTGGCGTAGGTTTTGTGCAGCTGATGGTGGCGACTGAGGATGTCCTGAATCGTCGCGGAGACGAGGAAATACTCCTGACGCAGGCGCAGCTCGCGGCCGGAATAGGTGGAGTCATCCGGGTACAGGACGCGGGAGACGTTCTCAGAGTGGTTTTTATCTTCCACCGCCGCAAAGTAGTCGCCCTGGTTAAATTTACCGAGGTTGATCTCGCTGCTGGCCTGGGCGTTCCACAGGCGCAGCGTGTTGGTGGCGTCAGTGTCGTAGCCGGGGATGATCTGATCATAGGCCACGGCGAGGATCTCTTCAGTTTCTACCCAGCGGGACTTTTTCCCTTCCTGCTGGATACGCCCGCCAAAGCGCACTTTGTAGCGCGTGTTGTGGCGTTTGAACTCCCACGGGTTGCCGTACTCCAGCCAGTAGTCAGGGGACTCTTTCTGACGACCATCGACGATGTTCTGTTTGAACATGCCGTAGTCATAGCGAATACCGTAGCCGCGGCCCGGCAGCGCCAGCGTCGCCAGCGAGTCGAGGAAGCAGGCGGCGAGACGCCCCAGCCCCCCGTTGCCCAGCCCCGGGTCGTTCTCTTCGTCAATCAGCTCTTCTAAATCCAGCCCCATCTCTTCCAGCGCGGTTTTGACGTCGTCGTAGATACCGAGCGACAGCAGCGCGTTAGAGAGAGTGCGGCCAATCAAAAATTCCATCGACAGGTAATAAACCTGCCGCGTCTCCTGCGAAAGCTGAGCGCGGTTTGAGCGCAGCCAGCGTTCGACCATGCGGTCACGCACCGCAAACAGCGTGGCGTTCAGCCACTCGTGCTTGTTGGCAATGACCGGGTCTTTCCCGATGGTGAACATCAGCTTGTAGGCGATGGAGTGCTTTAACGCCTCAACGCTGAGCGTGGGTGAAGAGTAGCTAAATGGAGCGTTCATATCAGTAACTTCGCCTCGTTACATCAAGCGTTGATAGAGATCGCGGTACGACTGCGCCGCAACGTGCCAGCTAAAGTCCATGGACATCGCCTGACGCTGTACGTAACGCCAAAGGGATGGACGGGACCACAAGACGAAAGCACGCCGAATCGCCCGAAGCAGCGACCAGGCATTACTGTCTTCAAAGACAAACCCGCTGGCAATACCGTCCGCCAGGTTTTCCAGAGAGCTATCCGACACCGTATCCGCCAGCCCGCCCGTGCGGCGCACCAGCGGCAGCGTGCCGTATTTCAGGCCGTAGAGCTGCGTCAGGCCGCAGGGTTCGAAACGGCTCGGCACCAGAATCACGTCCGCGCCGCCCATGATTCGGTGCGAGAACGCTTCGTGATAGCCAATCTGCACGCCCACCTGCCCCGGATGTTCCGCGGCGGCGGCGAGGAAACCCTCCTGCAGCACCGGGTCGCCTGCGCCGAGCAGCGCCAGCTGTCCGCCCTGCTCCAGTAAACCGGGCAGCGCTTCCAGCACCAGATCCAGCCCTTTCTGGCTGGTCAGGCGGCTGACCACCGCAAACAGCGGCACCTTGTCGTTGACCTTCAGCCCCATCGCAATCTGCAGCTGGCGTTTGTTTTCGGCTTTGTCTTCCACCGAGTCGCGGCCATAGCGCGCCGCCAAAAGGAGATCGGTTTCCGGGCTCCAGATCTGTTCATCCACGCCGTTCAGAATGCCCGACAGGCGGCCTTCGCGGTGGCGCTGCTGCAGCAGCCCTTCCAGGCCGTAGCCAAACTCCGGCTGGGTGATTTCACGCGCGTAGGTGGGGCTCACCGCCGTAATGTGATCGGCATAGTACAGCCCGGCCTTCAGGAACGAAATTTGCCCGTTGAACTCCAGACCGTGCATGTTATAGAACGACCATGGCAGATCGATGTCATTCATATGATGGGCGTAGTACATGCCCTGATACGCCAGGTTGTGCACCGTAAACACCGATTTTGCCGGATGCCCTTTTGCCGCCAGATATGCAGGCGCCAGCCCGGCGTGCCAGTCATGCGCATGCACTACATCCGGACGCCAGAACGGATCCAGCCCGACGGCCATCTCCGCCCCCACCCAGCCGAGCAGCGCAAAGCGCAGCACGTTGTCGGTATAAGCGAACAGGTTCGTATCGTGATACGGGCTGCCCGGTCGGTCGTACAGATGCGGCGCGTCGATCAGGTAGATCCCTACGCCGTTGTAATGCCCAAACAGCAGGGTGATGCGTCCGGCAAACGTTTCACGGCGGGTCACGACCTTTGCATCAGGTATGCCGCGCCGGATATCCGGGAAGGCGGGCAGCAGGACTCGGGTATCCACCCCTCCGGCGATCTGCGCCGCGGGTAATGCACCCAGAACATCTGCCAGACCGCCCGTTTTTAACAACGGGAACATCTCAGAACATACGTGTAAAACCTGCATCATCGCTCCTGTTTGATCTGCAGCTTCCGCAACATTTCCCGTGTGACTAACACGATCCCCTCTTCAGAACGGTAGAAGCGACGCGCGTCTTCTTCCGCGTTTTCACCAATCACCATTCCCTCAGGAATGACGCAGGCCCGGTCGATCACGCAGCGACGCAGACGACACGAACGCCCTACCCAGACATCCGGCAGCAGGACTGCCGAATCGATATTACAGAATGAGTTTATACGCACGCGCGGGAACAGCACGGACTGCACCACCACCGAACCGGAGATAATGCACCCGCCGGAGACCAGCGAGTTCAGCGTCATGCCGTGGCTGCCGGAGCGGTCCTGAACAAATTTCGCAGGCGGCAGGGATTCCATATGGGTACGAATCGGCCAGTTCTGGTCGTACATATCCAGCTCGGGCGTCACGGACGCCAGGTCCAGGTTGGCTTTCCAGTATGCTTCCAGCGTTCCCACATCGCGCCAGTAAGGCTCCGCATTCGGGTCGGACTGTACGCAGGACAATGGGAAAGGATGTGCATAGGCCATGCCAGCTTTTGTTATTTTTGGGATGATGTCTTTGCCGAAGTCGTGGCTGGAGTTTTCGTCTTTGTCGTCTTCTTCCAGTAGCTCATAAAGATAATCCGCATCAAAGACATAGATCCCCATGCTGGCGAGCGATTTGGTGTCATCCCCCGGCATGGTGGGCGGGTTCGCCGGTTTTTCTACGAAGTCGATAATCTTATCGTCCGCATCCACGTGCATCACGCCAAACGCCGTCGCCTCGGCAACGGGCACCGGCAGACACGCCACGGTGCATCGAGCCCCTTTTTCGACGTGGTCGATCAGCATATGCGAGTAGTCTTGCTTGTAGATGTGGTCCCCGGCGAGGATCACGATGTATTCCGCGCTGTAGCGACGAATGATGTCGAGGTTTTGGGTCACGGCATCCGCCGTGCCGCGGTACCAGTTTTCGCCGTGAACGCGCTGCTGCGCCGGGAGCAGATCGACAAACTCGTTCATCTCTTCGCTGAAGAATGACCAGCCGCGCTGGATGTGCTGCACCAGGGTGTGCGACTGATACTGCGTAATGACGCCAATGCGGCGAATGCCCGAGTTCAGGCAGTTGGAGAGCGCAAAGTCAATGATGCGAAACTTACCACCAAAGTGAACGGCCGGCTTGGCACGCTTGATGGTCAAATCTTTCAGACGGGTACCACGCCCGCCCGCGAGTATCAGGGCAACCGTTTTTAAGGGTAGCTGGCGTGCCAACATTAAGGGATCGTTCTTCTCTAATCTAACCATGACTAACTCCTTTTTTATCATCTTTGGAATACGCACACTCCGTGCGCAGGCCCGTGCCAGACAGCCATTACTACCGGATTATCCGCTCCGGCAAAGGGGGGAACGGCTCGCCACTCCCCGTCAGGTAAAACAATCTCTGCGACGTCGTCCGTCGCGTTCAGCGTCACCAGCCACTTATCCGAGAGCAGAATTTGCAGACAGGTGATGCCGTGTTGCCACTCTTGCGCGCTCAACGGTTGCGCGTCTTTATTCAGCCAGCGAACGTTGCCGTCGCCCTCTTCCCACCAGCGGTCGGCGGTAAGGGCGGGGATCTGCTGGCGAAGGTGGATCAGCGCCGCGGTGAAATGGGTCAACCCACTGTTCGCCTCCCCCCAGTCGAGCCAGGTCAGGGTGTTGTCCTGACAATAGGCGTTGTTGTTGCCGTGCTGGCTATGGCCGTGCTCGTCGCCCGCCAGCAGCATCGGCGTGCCCTGCGACAGCAAAAGCGTCGTCAGCAGCGCATGAACGCTGGCGCGTCGCCGCTCGATCACATCCAGACTTCCGCCTAATCCTTCTATACCATGATTGAAGCTATGGTTATTGTTAGTGCCATCGCGATTCTCTTCGCCGTTGGCCTCATTGTGTTTCTGATTGAAACAAACGCAGTCGCGCAGCGTAAAACCGTCGTGCGCCGTCACCAGGTTGACGGTGGCCGACGGACGTTTGCCGTCGCGCTTAAAGAGATCGCTGGAGCCGGCAAAGCGCCCGGCAAATTCGCCCAGTGACAGATCGCGCGCCAGCCAGAAGCGGCGGATGGCATCACGGTAGTGGTCGTTCCACTCGGCAAACAGCGGCGGGAAGTTCCCCACCTGATAACCGCCGTCACCGATGTCCCACGGCTCCGCGATAAGCTTCACCTGTGAAAGCACCGGACAGTTTTTGATTGCCTCAAACAGAGGCGCCTGCTGGCTGAATGCCGGCGTGCGCCCCATCACGGGCGCCAGGTCGAAACGGAAACCGTCCACGTGGAACGTCTCAACCCAGTATTTCAGGCACTCGTACGCGTAATGCGTGACCGCCGGGTGACTGAGGTTGAGGGTGTTACCGCAGCCGGTCCAGTTCTCGTAATCGCCGTCGTCCCTGATCCAATAATAGCTACGGTTATCGATTCCGCGCTGTGAGAGCGTCGGGCCGTCAAGATCGCTTTCCGCACTGTGGTTCAGCACCACGTCCAGAATGACCTCAATTCCCGCGGCGTGGAGCGCCTTCACCGCGTCGCGAAACTCATCCCGCGCCTTCTCCGGATGCGCGGCATAGCGCGGTTCCAGGGCGAACATCGCCAGCGGGTTGTAGCCCCAGTAGTTGCTCAGCCCCAGGCGCTGCAGGCGCGGCTCGCTGGCGAAATGCGCCACGGGCAGCAGCTCCAGGGCCGTGATGCCCAAATGCTTCAGGTAAGCGACCATCGTCGGATGCCCAAGCGCCTGATAGGTGCCGCGCATCTCTTTGGGGATCGAGGGGTGCAGGTAGGTCAGCCCTTTGACGTGCGCTTCATAAATGACGGTGTTGCCCCACGGCGTGCGCGGCGGGGCATCGTCTTCCCAGTCGTAGAGATCGTGCACCACCACGCTTTTTGGCGCGACGGGCGCGCTGTCGCGGTGGTCGGGCTCGCCGTAGCCGACGTGGAACAGCGGGTCGTCTTTGAACTCGCCGTCCACGCGGTGCGCGCACGGGTCAATCAATAGCTTCGCCGGGTTAAACCAGTGCCCCTGAGAGGGCTCCCACGGGCCGTGTACGCGAAAACCGTAGTGCATCCCCGGACGCCCGCCCGACAGGTAACCGTGCCAGATGTCTCCCGTGCGGGACGGTAAATCGTAACGGTGCTCGTTACCCTCCCCGTCAAACACGCAGAGCTCCACCCGCTCCGCGTGAGCAGAAAAGAGCGTGAAGTTCACCCCCTTTCCGTCATAGCTCGCGCCGAGCGGTTCGGGTTTACCTGCCGTAAGCTGCGTCATTCTCCCTCCCGCATCAGCCAGATGGTGCCAAGCGGCGGCAGCGTCAGGCTCAGGGAGTTTGGTCGCCCGTGGCTTTCGACGGCATCGCTCTGCACCAGCCCGCCGTTGCCGGCGTTGCTGCCGTGGTAGTGCATGGAATCGGTATTCAGTATCTCGCGCCATTTGCCCGGCTGGTTAATGCCGAAGCGGTAGTGTTCGCGCGGCACCGGCGTGAAGTTGCTGGCGACGATGATCTCGTTGCCCGCTTTATCGCGACGCACAAAGACAAACACCGAGCGCTCGTGATCGTCCACCACCAGCCACTCAAAGCCGTACGGGTCGAAGTCCAGCTCGTGCAGCGCTTTGTGGTGGCGGTAGGTCAGGTTCAGGTCGCGCACCAGACGCTGCACGCCGTGATGCCAGTTGTCGCCGCCTTCCAGCAGATGCCAGTCGAGGCTTGAGTCGTGGTTCCACTCGCGCCCCTGGGCGAACTCATTGCCCATAAACAGCAGCTTTTTGCCCGGGAAGGCAAACATCCAGCCGTAGTAGGCGCGCAGGTTGGCAAACTTCTGCCACGCGTCGCCGGGCATGCGGTCGAGAATGGATTTTTTGCCGTGTACCACTTCATCGTGCGACAGCGGCAGCATGAAGTTTTCGGTGTAGTTGTAGAGCAGCCCGAAAGTGAGCTTATCGTGGTGATACTGACGATAAACCGGGTCGAGCTTCATGTAGTCGAGGGTGTCGTGCATCCAGCCCAGGTTCCACTTATACCAGAACCCCAGGCCGCCTGATGACGGTGGGCGGGAGACGCCTGCAAAGTCCGTCGACTCTTCCGCCATAGTCACGGCGCCGTCCACCTGCTCGCCAATAATGCGGTTGGTATTGCGCAGGAACTCAATCGCTTCCAGGTTTTCACGACCGCCGTACTCGTTCGGGATCCACTCGCCCTCTTTGCGGCTGTAGTCGCGGTAGATCATCGAGGCCACCGCATCCACGCGCAGGGCGTCAATGCCAAATCGCTCGATCCAGTACAGCGCATTCCCGACCAGGTAGTTCGCGACTTCACGGCGCCCGTAGTTGTAGATCAGCGTGTTCCAGTCCTGGTGATAGCCTTCGCGCGGGTCGTTGTGCTCGTACAGCTTCGTGCCGTCAAACTCTGCCAGCGCAAAATCGTCCGACGGGAAATGGCCCGGCACCCAGTCGAGGATCACGTTCAGCCCGGCGGCGTGCGCGGCATCAATGAAATAGCGGAAGTCATCCCGCGTGCCGAAGCGGCGCGTCGGGGCGTACAGCCCGGTGGGCTGATAGCCCCAGCTGCCGTCGAACGGGTGCTCGTTAACCGGCAGCAGTTCGAGGTGGGTAAAGCCCATCCATTTGACGTATGGCACCAGCTGGTCGGCGAGCTCCCGGTAGCTGAGCCAGAAGTTGTTATCGGTGTGGCGGCGCCAGGAGCCGAGATGCACTTCATAAACGGAGATCGGCGCATCAAAGCGGTTGGCCTGCTTACGCTCCTCCGTCTGGACGACCTTCTCCGGCAGGCCGCAAATCAGCGACGCGGTATCCGGGCGCATCTGCGCCTCGAAGGCATACGGGTCGGCTTTAATGCGCAGCTTGCCGTGGGCGTCAATCATTTCGAATTTATAGAGCTGGCCGTTGTGCGCCCCGGGGATAAAAAGCTCCCAGATGCCCGTCTCACGGCGCAGGCGCATCGGGTGGCGGCGACCGTCCCAGTAGTTAAACTGCCCAACAACGGAGACGCGCTGGGCGTTAGGCGCCCACACGGCAAACCGCGTACCGGTAATTCCGTCCATGGTATCCGCATGGGCACCCAGCGTTTCATAAGGGCGAAGATGCGTGCCTTCGGAGAGCAGCCAGGCATCCATCTCTTTCAGCAGAGGGCCAAAGCTGTAGGGATCGTCGATCAGGTTTTGCTGGCCGTGCCAGATAACGGCGAGCTGATAGCGAAAGGGGTTTTTACGGCGGGGCATAACGCCCGAGAAAAAGCCGCGCGAGTCGAGGCACTCCAGGTTGCCCACCTTGCGGCCGGTTTTGGGCTCGATGACCCACACTTCGGTGGCATCCGGTAACAACGCCCGGACTTCCAGCCCGGCCTCTGTATGGTGCATCCCCAGCACGGAAAAGGGGTCGGCAAAGTGACCCGCAATAAGCGCATTAATCACGTCTCTATCCACACGATCGGACATGGTATTCATCCTGTTTTTTATGTCGTCCTTTTTTAGCGCCTGGGACGACTTTAATGTGACCTGAACGGGCATCCACTTAGTCCCGTCCTAACCTCAGGTAAGAAATGACTCTTCCTTAAAGCATAGCCAACGCTCTACACGACTCCTGATAAAAATAAGACATACGCGCGTTACTCCATGTATTACGCAAAAAAAAGGGGGTGAAAATCACCCCCGGTAGTTAACAAATTATTACGCCAGCTGACGCAGCATGCGGCGCAGCGGCTCGGCGGCTCCCCACAGGAGCTGGTCGCCGACGGTGAACGCGGAGAGGTACTCCGGCCCCATGTTTAGCTTGCGCAGACGACCAACCGGCGTGGTCAGCGTGCCGGTAACGGCTGCCGGGGTCAGCTCACGCATGGTGATATCGCGATCGTTTGGCACCACTTTCGCCCACGGGTTGTGCGCGGCCAGCAGCTCTTCCACGGTCGGAATAGACACATCTTTTTTCAGTTTAATGGTGAAGGCCTGGCTGTGGCAGCGTAGCGCGCCGATACGCACGCACAGACCGTCAACCGGGATCTCCGACGCGGTATTGAGGATTTTGTTGGTCTCGGCCTGGCCTTTCCACTCTTCGCGGGTCTGACCGTTATCCAGCTGTTTGTCGATCCACGGGATCAGGCCACCGGCCAGCGGTACGCCAAAGTTATCCACCGGCAGCTCGCCGCTGCGGGTCAGCTCGGTCACTTTACGTTCGATATCAAGAATAGCGGACGCCGGGTTTGCCAGCTCGGCCGCAACGCTGTGGTGCAGCTGGCCCATCTGGGTCAGCAGCTCGCGCATGTGGCGCGCGCCGCCGCCGGACGCGGCCTGGTAGGTCGCCACGGAGACCCACTCCACCAGATCCTGCGCGAACAGGCCGCCGAGGGACATCAGCATCAGGCTGACGGTGCAGTTACCGCCGACAAAGGTTTTCACGCCGTTATTCAGGCCGTCGGTGATGACACCCTGGTTAACCGGGTCGAGAATAATAATGGCATCGTCTTTCATACGCAGCGAAGAGGCCGCGTCAATCCAGTAGCCCTGCCAGCCGCTTTCACGCAGCTTTGGATAGATTTCGTTGGTATAATCGCCGCCCTGGCAGGTCACAATAATATCAAGTGCCTTCAGCGCCTCCAGATCGTAAGCATCCTGCAACGTGCCTGTGGTACCACCAAAGGACGGAGCAGCCTGGCCGAGCTGAGAAGTGGAGAAGAAGACCGGGCGGATAGCGTCGAAATCGCGCTCTTCAACCATGCGTTGCATGAGTACAGAGCCGACCATACCGCGCCAGCCGATAAAACCAACGTTTTTCATAGCATTTTTTTCCTGCTGAGGGTGTGTGCTGATTGTGCAAGCCAGTATTGAACTGGGATATGCTTCACATTACAAAATGCTGCCAAAGTCGCAAGCGAAATTAATCGATGATTGCCCGGCAATCAGAAATACAGCTAATTATCATAATAACCATAGAGAGTTTCAGGGATAATTTACATGAGTGAAATCATTTCAGCAGCGGTTTTATTGATCCTGATAATGGATCCACTGGGCAACCTGCCAATCTTCATGTCGGTGCTGAAGCACACCGAGCCAAAGCGTCGCCGGGCGATCATGATCCGCGAGCTGCTTATTGCCCTGCTGGTGATGTTTATCTTCCTGTTTGCTGGTGAAAAAATCCTCGCCTTCCTGAACCTGCGTGCCGAAACCGTTTCGATTTCCGGCGGGATTATTCTGTTCCTGATCGCTATTAAGATGATTTTCCCGAGCGCAGAAGGCAGCAGCAGCGGCCTGCCCGCGGGTGAAGAGCCGTTTATTGTGCCGCTGGCGATTCCCCTCGTCGCCGGGCCGACGATTCTGGCGACGCTGATGCTGCTGTCGCACCAGTATCCGAACCAGATGAGCCATCTGGTGATTGCCCTGCTGATCGCCTGGGGCGGGACGTTTATTATCCTGCTGCAGTCGTCCCTGTTCCTGCGCCTGCTGGGTCAGAAAGGGGTGAACGCGCTGGAGCGTCTGATGGGGCTGATTCTGGTAATGATGGCGACGCAGATGTTCCTGGACGGAATCAGGGCGTGGATGAAAGGATGACTTTCTCCCTCTCCTCGTGGGAGAGGGCCGGGGTGAGGGCATCAGGCCGCAGAGGACAGCCCACCTACCCCTTACGAATCAAATACCGGTACGGCAGCGCCTCGGTCTGCTGTGCCACCAGCTCATGCTCCATAAAGGTACAAAAGCCGGGAATATCGCGCGTGGTGGCCGGGTCGTCGGCAATAATCAGCAGCGTTTCACCCGTCTGCATGTTGCGCACGGTTTTGCGTACCATCATTACCGGCTCCGGGCAGCGAAGGCCCTGGGCATCAAGGGTGTGGTCTGGGCTGGAAAACAGGTCGGTCATGATCTTCTCGGTCAGGTAAAAACGGCTGTAGTTTACGCCCCGGCGCGGGCAATGCAAACCAGGTTAACGATTGCGCAAAAACTAACCATTGCAATGTCCAGCCAAAGCAGTATCATGCTGCGGTTTTTATTGGGTTCCCTCACCCCAACGTATAAAAAGGTCACAATATGACGCAGTTCTCTGAATCACAGCGCGTAAAAGCGTTGTTCTGGCTTTCGCTTTTTCACCTGCTGGTGATCACCTCCAGCAACTATCTGGTGCAGCTCCCGATCTCCATTTTTGGTTTTCATACCACCTGGGGCGCGTTCAGTTTTCCGTTTATTTTCCTCGCCACCGATCTAACCGTGCGTATCTTTGGCGCACCGCTGGCGCGCCGCATTATTTTTGCGGTCATGCTTCCGGCGCTGTTCATTTCATACGTGGTGTCATCCCTGTTTTATATGGGAAGCTGGCAGGGCGTTGAGGCGTTAACCCACTTCAACCTGTTTGTTGCCCGTATCGCTGCTGCAAGCTTTATGGCCTACGCGCTGGGGCAAATCCTTGACGTGCACGTGTTTAACCGCCTGCGTCAGAATCACCGTTGGTGGATGGCACCCACCGCCTCCACGCTGTTCGGTAACGTGAGCGATACACTGGCCTTCTTCTTCATCGCCTTCTGGCGCAGCCCGGATGCGTTCATGGCCGAACACTGGATGGAAATCGCGCTGGTGGACTACTGCTTCAAGGTGCTCATCAGCATTGTGTTCTTCCTGCCGATGTACGGCGTGCTGCTGAATATGCTGCTGAAAAGGCTGGCAGATAAATCTGAAATCACGGCATTGCAGGCTGGTTAAGGGTTCGCTTTATCAGTTGTGATAAGATGGACGAATGAGCCGCTATGGCCGTTTATCGAAAGGAAGAAGTCAATGCGCAATCTGGTTAAATATGTCGGGATTGGCCTGCTGGTTGTGGGTCTTGCAGCCTGTGATAACAGCGACACGAAAACGCCTGCTCAGGGCGCATCCGCAGAGAGCAACGCGACCGGTCAACCGGTGAATCTGATGGATGGCAAACTCAGTTTCTCTCTGCCAGCCGATATGACTGACCAGAGCGGCAAGCTGGGCACCCAGGCGAATAATATGCACGTATACTCCGACGCAACCGGCCAGAAAGCGGTCATTGTGATTGTGGGCGACGACACCAGCGAAGATCTGGCCGTTCTGTCCAAACGTCTGGAAGACCAGCAGCGCGGCCGCGATCCGCAGCTGCAGGTGGTGACCAATAAATCCATTGAGCTGAAAGGCCATAAGCTGCAACAGCTGGACAGCATCATCTCCGCAAAAGGCCAGACCGCTTACTCTTCTGTGGTGCTGGGTAAGGTGGATAACAAACTGCTGACCCTGCAGATCACCCTCCCAGCGGAAGACCAGCAGAAAGCGCAGACGGCTGCTGAAAACATCATTAACACCATCGTGATCCAGTAACCTTTCACGACGATGACGTGGCCTCCGGTGCCTGCACCGGAGGCCATTTTTTTAGCCGCCACGTCAGCAGTAAGGCAAGAATCACCAGACCTGCCGCGGCAATGTAGATCACCGGTACCCCCGCCCAGGCCATCACCAGCCCTGCCAGCGGCCCGGTAATGCCCAACGACATATCCATAAACACCGTATAGGTCGCCAGAGCCGCCCCCTGGTTCTGCTGCGGCACCGCTTTCACCGCCACCACCCCCAGCGCCGGGAAGACCAGTGAAAAACCCGCCCCTGCAAGGAAGATGCCAATTTTCGCCATCCAGGGTGCGCTGGCTATGCCGGTTAACAGCAGCCCGACAATCTCAACCGCAAAACAGATCATCGCCACGTTCAGCCCGCCCAGGCGGTTGATACTGTTCGGGAAAAGCAGGCGTGCGCCAACAAACGCACCGCTAAAGAGGGTTAACGCAAAGGCCGCGCCCTCCCAGCCTTTGGCGTCGTAAAAGAGGGTAATGAAGGTTGCAATTACGCCGAAGCCGGTGGTCGCCAGGGCCAGCGCCATACCGTACGGCCAGACGCGCCCCAGCACGGCCCGAAACGGCAGCGGCTTGCCCTTGCTGGCCCTCACTTTCGGGCGCGGCAGCGCAAACAGTATCGCCACAAGCGCGACCGCCATAATGGTGAGCGACAATCCATACAGCCCGCCAAAGGCATAACAGGCCACGCCAAGCGGCGCGCCGAGCGCCATCGCGCCATAGGTGACAATCCCGTTCCAGGAGATCACCCGGCCAATGTGCGGCGCACCTACAACCCCAACGCCCCATAGCGTCGAGCCGGTTCCCGCCAGGCTTTGCCCAATGCCAAGTATGATGCGGCCCAGGCAAAGCAGCGCCAGGCTAACCAGCGGCCAGGCGCCGGCAGCAGCAGCCAGCAGATAGCTCAGGCCGCTCAGGAAACAGCCGCACAATCCCACCACCACGATGCTCTTAGGACCAAACAAGTCGGCGTAGCGCCCGGCGTGCGGGCGGCTCAGGAGCGTGGCGAAATACTGCAGGCTGATGACCAGCCCCGCCCAGAACGCGCTAAAACCCATCACGTCATGGACATAGCCCGGCAAAACCGCCAGCGGCAGGCCGATCGTCAGGTAACTGGCAAAGTTGAAAATAACGACGGAAACGATACGCAGATTGAGGCGCAATCCGCTCAGCGCCGGTTCGGCGGCAGCTTCGGGCATGGGGTTTACCTGAATTTTTTGCAACAGTGTTTCACTATTACCACGGCGCAATAAGAAAATCAGCCCCGACTTTCAGATTATCGGCGCCAGACGAAGCGGCCCCCAGGCACTACACTTATCGGGTCATCATCTTAAGGAACGCGCATGTTAGCTCCCCAGCCCGATAAAGCAGGACTCCACATCTTATTAAAGCTCGCCTGTCTGGTGGTTATTCTTGCGGGCATTCATGCTGCCGCTGACATTATCGTCCAGCTCCTGCTGGCCCTGTTTTTTGCCATTGTTCTGAATCCGCTGGTGACCTGGTTTTTACGCCGGGGCGTGAGCCGTCCGGTGGCCATCACCATCGTGGTTATCGTGATGCTGATTGGCCTGACGGCGCTCTTCGGGGTACTGGCGGCCTCGCTGAGCGAGTTCTCCACCATGTTGCCGCAGTACAATAAAGAGCTGACGCGTAAAATCGTCGCGCTGCAGGAGATGATGCCCTTTCTTAACCTGCATATCTCACCCGAACGTATGCTGCGCAGGATGGATTCCGAGAAGGTCATGACCTACGCCACCACGCTGATGACCGGTCTTTCCGGCGCGATGGCCAGCATACTGCTGCTGGTCATGACGGTAGTGTTCATGCTTTTCGAAGTCCGCCACGTCCCCTATAAGCTGCGCTTTGCTTTAAATAACCCGCAAATACACATTGCCGGCCTACACCGCGCCTTAAAGGGCGTCTCCAAATATCTGGCGCTGAAAACGCTGCTCAGCGTCTGGACCGGCATTATCGTCTGGCTGGGGCTGATGCTGATGGACGTACAGTTCGCGCTGATGTGGGGGGTGCTGGCGTTTCTGCTGAACTACGTGCCGAATATTGGCGCGGTGCTTTCCGCCGTGCCGCCGATGATCCAGGCGTTTCTGTTTAACGGTTTCTACGAATGCATGCTGGTCGGGGCGCTCTTCCTCGTCGTGCATATGGTGCTGGGCAACATTCTTGAACCACGCATGATGGGGCACCGGCTGGGCATGTCGACGCTGGTGGTATTTTTATCGTTGCTGATTTGGGGATGGCTGCTGGGCCCGGTCGGCATGCTGCTGTCGGTCCCGCTGACCAGCGTATGTAAAATCTGGATGGAAACCACCAAAGGGGGCAGCAAGCTAGCGATCCTGCTGGGGCCAGGGCGGCCAAAAAGCCGGTTACCAGGGTAACTTGGCTATGTCATCAGGCTTAGACCGTCAATAGAACGCCTTAATTACCGCGACGCTCACTGTCGCGGTATTTTTATTTGCGTTAAGGCATATGCTCCCGTTTTTATTCACCTCACCCACATTTCGCTTTAACGCAAATTAAAAAAAACGGAATGATTAATTATTTTGCGTGATATTATACCCCGCCTTAGCGTCAACCTAATGCAAACATTAATATTGATTAAAAAAGACACCTGACTTAATCCGTAGGTCTGGTGATGCTTATTTGTAAAAAACACTACCTTTAATTGTTATTATTGATATGGAGTTGTTGATGAAAAAGATCGTTAAATGGTGCGCTGCTGCAGTATTCGTTGGCGCTCTGGCTGGCTGTGCGCGTACCGCCCCAATCGCTCAGGTTCACTCTGTCGTGAGCGCAGGTCATACTGCCGATCAGGTGAAAACGGCAATTTTGAAAGCAGGCCAGAAGCGTGACTGGATCATGACGGAAGCGGGCCCGGGCGTTATTAAGGGGCGTCTGCAGGCACGCGATCACTCGGTCCAGGTACGTATTCCCTACTCTGCGACAAGCTATTCAATTAATTACGAAAGTAGCCTGAACCTGAAAGCAGCAGACGGTAAAATTCACAAAAATTATAACCGCTGGGTGAACAACCTCGACCACGATATTCAGCTGAATCTCTCTGCGGGTGCCGCGCTGTAATATTTTACTAAAGTCGGGCCGGACATGGCCCGATAACCTCATTTCTTGCCCTGAAAGGTTACGCAACAATGTACGAAAAGGACACGCTCAGCGCCCTGGATGCCATTACCGAAGCGCAACGCATCGCTTTTGCTCCGATGTTATTTCAGACCGCGCTTTGTCTGCGTAACTCGGGTGTCCTCGCCTGGCTCGATAAACAGGGTAATAAGGGGGCGAGCCTCGAAGAAATAACCGAAAACAGTACCCTGAGCAACTACGCCGTCAGCGTATTGTTAGACATGGGATTAAGCGGGCGGATAATTACCTGGAAAGAAAGTCGTTATTTCCTGGCGAAAGTGGGCCATTTCTTACTCCACGATCCCATGACCCGCGTTAATATGGATTTCACGCAGGACGTCTGTTACCAGGGGTTATTTCACCTGGCCGACGCCCTGCAGGAAGAAAAACCGGCCGGATTATCCGTGTTTGGCGACTGGCCAACCATCTATCCGGCCTTATCCCAGCTTCCTGCCCGGGCAAAAGAGAGCTGGTTCGCCTTCGATCACTACTATTCTGACGCCGCTTTTGACGCTGCGTTGCCATATATATTCGCAAGCTCGCCGACAAAATTGTACGATGTGGGCGGAAATACGGGTAAATGGTCGTTACGCTGCTGCCGCTATGACGATAATGTTGCCGTGACGATCCTCGATCTCCCGCAGCAGATAGCGCTGGCGCAGGAAAACATCGAAAAAGCAGGTTTTTCTCATCGTATTGGATTCCATGCTGTCGATATGCTTAGTCCGGCAGCATTGCCGGGAGATGCCGACGTCTGGTGGATGAGCCAGTTTCTGGACTGTTTCTCTCCGGATCAGATTGTCGCCATGCTGACGCGCGTCGCACAGGTCATGAAGCCAGGCGCACGGTTGTGCATCATGGAGCTTTTCTGGGATGCCCAGAAATATGAAGCGGCGGCTTTCAGCCTGAATGCCACCTCGCTCTATTTCACCTGTATGGCGAATGGTAATAGCCGTTTTTACAGCGTAGAGAAGTTTTATCACTACCTGGAGAGGGCGGGCTTCTGCATTGAACAGCGGCTGGATAACCTTGGGGTAGGTCATACCCTGTTAATATGCACCAAACGTGAACAATAGCGCAGCCTGGCTGCCCGGGTGGCCCAGCCTGCCCTTTGAATACGGTATTCCGCGGACGCGCGTAGATGAAATTTTCACTGAACATTATTGACTGGCAGGCAAGAGCGCCAGGACTAAGCGATGCCGCAGAGTGGCAGGCGTGGTCGCGCCTGCAGTCGACTATAGACCCAACGGCCCCGCTTCCCCGGCTGACTGCGTTACCCATGATGACCGCGCGCCGCCTTAACTCGGGCAGTAAGCTGGCGGTGGATCTTGGTCTTGCCATGCTGCAAAGCCACGCCGTTGATGCCGTCGTCTATTCCAGCCGCCACGGCGAACTGGAACGCAATTACCGTATTCTGCATGCGCTGGCAACCGGTCAGGCCGTCTCGCCCACCGACTTCGCCATGTCCGTGCACAACTCCGCTGTGGGCAATCTTACTATTACCGCTCGCCAGCCTGTTGTCTCGTCATCCATTTCTGCCGGGCTGGACACCTTCCAGCAGGCCCTGTGTGAAGTGCTGAGCCTGCTGCAGGCGGGCTACTCCCGCGTCTTGCTGGTGGATTTTGACGGCGCGCTGCCGGAATTTTACCACCCGGCATTGCCGCCGCAGATGCCCACCTGGCCGTACGCGCTGGCGCTGGTGATTGGATCCGGCAGCGAATGGCAGTGCGAAACCCGCAGCGGCAGCACGGGCGAGGAGCCTACTCTGCCGCAAAGCCTGATGTTCCTGCAACGCTATCTCCGCGAGGAGCGGCAGTTTGTGGTGCCCGGCGAACGCCTGCTGTGGCAGTGGGCGCGCCAATGAACCGCCTGGCCGCCCGGATCAACTGGCTATGGCGTCTGGCGATGACCGGACTCTGCTTCGTGCTGTTTGGCGCGGGCGGCCTGCTGCTGTCGCTGATCTGGTTCAACCTGCTGCTGATTGTTCAGCGCGATCGCGCCAAACGCCGTCGCCTGGCGCGCCGCAGCATTGCGGCCAGCTTCCGCGTCTTCTTAACCGTTGCCCGCGGCACCGGGGTGCTGGACTATCGCATTCACAATCTTGACGCGCTTCGCGGCGATCGGGGCTGTCTGGTGGTGGCTAACCACCCAACGCTAATTGACTACGTGATTCTGGCGTCGGTGATGCCCGAAACCGACTGTCTGGTGAAGAGCGCGTTACTGCGCAATCCCTTTGTCAGCGGCGTTATCCGCGCGGCGGATTACCTGATTAACAGCGAAGCCGAGCCCCTGCTCGCTGCCAGCTGGCAGCGTCTGGCCCACGGCGACACGCTGTTAATCTTCCCGGAAGGCACGCGTACCCGGCCAGGTGAGGCTATCGCCCTCCAGCGCGGCGCGGCAAATATCGCCGTGCGCTGCCGCAGCGATCTGCGGATCGTGCTGATCCACTGCAGCGAGCACCTGCTGGATAAAAAAAGCCGCTGGTATGACGTACCGCCCGCAAAACCTGTCTTTACCGTGGATGTGCGCGATCGCGTGAACATCGACGAATTTTACGATGCAAATGAACAAGAACCGGCGCTGGCGGCAAGGCAGTTAAACCGGCATCTGGAGCATCGATTAACATCAGGCCTTCAATCTTTGTCAGGAATTAATGATGCAAGCGCTTTATCTTGAAATTAAGAATCTCATTATCACCACGCTGAATCTGGACGAGCTTACCGCAGAGGATATTGATACCGATGCCGCGCTGTTTGGCGATGGGCTGGGTCTCGACTCTATCGACGCGCTGGAGCTCGGTCTGGCGGTGAAAAACCAGTATGGCGTGGTGCTTTCTGCCGAAAGCGAGGAGATGCGCCAGCACTTCTTTTCCGTCGCCACCCTGGCGTCCTTTATCCATGCCCAACGCGCCTGAGACGTGAACTATGACCGAACAAGAAACCATTTATCAGGAAGTCTGCGGCCTTCTGATCAAACTCTTTGAAATCGACCCGCAGGACATTACGCCCGAAGCCCGTCTTTACGAAGACCTGGAGCTGGACAGCATTGACGCGGTGGACATGATTGTCCATCTGCAGAAGAAAACCGGTAAGAAAATCAAGCCGGAAACCTTCAAATCGGTTCGTACCGTTCAGGATGTGGTAGACGCCGTCGAACAGCTTCTGCGCGAAGAGTAAAACACCGTGCGTGGTGGACGGACGTTGCCGGTTATTCCCCTTCTGACGGGGCTGATGCTGCTGGCGTGGCCCTTCCTGATTGGATTTGGGCTGACGCATAACAGCCTGCCGTGGCTGCTGCCCGTGATGGCGCTGCTGTTGCTGCTGCGGCTGCAACAGGCGCGGCGGAACACCGGCCCGATGCGGTATGTGGTGCAGTGCGTGGCGCTGGCGGGCATCGCGCTCTGCGCGGCAAGCTACCTGCTGAAAACCCACCAGTGGCTGCTGTTTTACCCTGTGGTCGTCAATCTTGTGATGCTGGCCGTGTTCGGGGGTTCGCTCTGGACCGCAATGCCGCTGGTCGAACGGCTGGCGCGCCTGCGTGAGCCAAATTTGCCCCCGGAGGGTGTGCGCTATACCTACAAGGTGACCCTCGTCTGGTGCGGTTTTTTCATCGGCAACGGGGCGATGGCGCTGTTTACCGTCCTGCACGGTGACATGCATCTGTGGACGCTGTGGAACGGTATGGTGGCTTACATCCTGATGGGAACGCTGATGGCGACAGAGTGGCTGGTGCGTCAACGGGTGATAAAAAAAGAGATGCACAATGACTAACCCCCTTCCGCTGGGCCAGTGGTTAAACGCGCCCCGCCCTGACGACACGCCCGTCGCCTGGCTTGACGATCGTACCTGGACACTGGGCCAGCTGCGCCACGACGTGACCCTGCTGGTCGACACCCTGCGTCAGCAGGAAGGCGAGCGCTGGGCGCTGTGCTTTGAAAACAGCTACCTGTTTATCGTTGCGCTGCTGGCCTCGCTGCATGCGGGTAAAACGCCGGTCATTCCCGGCCATAGTCGCATTTCGCTGCTTGAAGAACAGCAGTCGCTGTTTAGCGGCGTTCTGAGCGACAGGCCCCTCGGTTACCCAGGAAAGCTGATTGTGGTGGCTTCCCGCCATCAGACGATCGCCCACTGGGTGCCCCTGCCGGATATTGCCGAAAGCCGCTTTGTTGAGCTTTTCACCTCCGGCTCCACGGGGACGCCGCGTCGGGTGGTTAAGCACATCGTCAGCCTGGATCGCGAAGCCCGCCTGCTGGCTGACCGCTTCGGCGCGCGTCTGGCTGGCTGTAGCGTTGTCGCCTCCGTCGTACCGCAACACCTGTACGGTCTGACATTCCGCATTGTATTGCCGATGGCGCTGGGCCTGCCGCTGCATGCCGCGATGCTCTATTACGCAGAGCAGCTGGCCGCCCTTCATCATGACAGGCATTACCTGTTCATCAGCAGCCCGGCGTTCCTGAAGCGCCTGGATACTGAGCTGGCCGCGCCGCCCGTCAGGATGCTGATTTCCGCGGGCGGAATGCTGCCCTGGCGTGACGTCTCCACCACCGCTGGCTGGCTTAGCATCTGGCCGGATGAAATTTATGGCAGCACCGAAACCGGGATCCTCGCCTGGCGCCATCGCCAGGAAGATAACCTGCCGTGGCTGCCCTTCCCCGGCGTAAGCTTCCATCAGGAAGAAGAAGCGTGTCGCGTCACGTCACCACTGATTCATGAGGCTGAAGGACTCCAGCTGGACGATATCCTCCACTTCGACAGCGAGGGGCTGTTCAGCATCGCCGGTCGTCGCGGGCGGGTGGTCAAAATTGAAGAAAAGCGCATCTCGCTTAACGAAATAGAACGCCGCCTGCTGGAGCTCGACGGCGTTTGCGAAGCGGCTGCGCTGCCGGTCACGCGCGGGGGCCGCCAGGGAATCGGCGCCCTGCTGGTGCTGGATGAGGCGGTTCGTCAGCGCTGGCACCTGCAGGATAAAAAAGCGCAGGAGTTCGCCTGGCGTCGCGCTCTGCTGCCGTGGCTTGAACCGGTCGCGGTGCCGCGCTACTGGCGGATTGTGGATGAGATGCCGGTAAACAGTATGAACAAGCGTGTCTATGCGCAGTTAGAGGAGTTATTTCATGAAAATTCATGAAATTGAGCGCCATCAGGCACAGCCGGAGAAGCTGGAGATCGTTTTGCATCTCGACGCGTCTCTGTTCTGGTTTCAGGGCCATTTTGCCGTACAGCCGCTGCTGCCCGGCGTTGCGCAGCTTGACTGGGTCATGCACTACGCCACGACGTTACTGGCGCCGGGCTACCGCTTTCACAGCATTCAAAACGTGAAGTTTCAGGCGCCTCTGCTGCCGGAAACTACGGTAACGCTGGTGCTTGAGTGGCATGCCGAACGTCAGATGTTGACCTTCAGCTACCAGCGTCACGCCGGGGCGGAGCGCCATACCGCCAGCAGCGGGAAAATTCGTCTATGTCAGTGATCTTTCGCCCCTGCGTGCTGATCCCGTGCTACAACCACGGTGCCATGATCGCCAGCGTGCTGTCACGCCTCGCCCCGTTCGGCCTGCCGTGTCTGGTAGTGGATGACGGCAGCGAAGCGATCACCCGTCAGGAGCTCGAACGCCTGGCGGCGGAGCAGCCGCAAATGACGCTGATCCGTCTGGGGCAAAACGCCGGGAAAGGTGCTGCGGTCATCAGGGGGCTGGAGGAGTGCGCTCGCGCGGGCTATACCCACGCCGTGCAGGTGGATGCGGACGGCCAGCACGCCATTGAAGATATCCCCAAACTGCTGGCGCTGGCGGAGCGCCACCCGGATGCGCTGATTTCCGGCCAGCCCATTTACGATGATTCCATTCCGCGCTCGCGGCTCTACGGGCGCTGGGTCACCCACGTCTGGGTATGGATTGAGACCTTATCCCTGCAGCTTAAAGACAGCATGTGCGGCTTTCGGGTCTACCCGGTCTCGCCCACGCTGCGGCTGGCCGCGCGTGAAACGCTCGGTAAACGGATGGACTTTGACACCGAAGTGATGGTCCGTCTCTACTGGCAGGGCAACACCAGCGTCTTCCTGCCCACCCGTGTGACCTACCCGCAGGACGGGTTATCCCACTTTGACGCGTTAAAAGATAACGTGCGGATCTCCCTGATGCATACCCGGCTGTTCTTCGGCATGCTGCCCCGCCTTCCCGGCCTGCTCTTCCGTCGACGCGGCCAGCACTGGGCGCAGCAGGACGAGGTCAAGGGGCTATGGGGCATGCGCCTGATGCTGCGCGTCTGGCAGTTGCTGGGGCGACGGGCCTTTACCGTGCTGCTGTGGCCGGTGATCGGCGTCTACTGGCTTATCGCGCGTCCGGCGCGGCAGGCTTCGCGGCAGTGGATTGCACGCGTGAAGCAGGTGCTGATGCAGCGGGACATGCCTGTTCCCTCACGGCTCAACAGCTTTTTCCATTTCATGCGCTTCGGCAACGCGATGCTGGACAAAGTTGCCAGCTGGCGCGGCGAGCTGAAGTTTAATCGCGACGTGGTCTTTGCCCCCGGCGCGCGCGAAACGCTTAATATCGCGGCGCCGCAGGGCAAGCTGCTGCTGGCCTCGCATCTTGGCGACGTAGAGGCCTGCCGGGCGCTGGCCCAGCTGGACGGCAGCAAAACCATCAACGCCCTGGTCTTCAGCGAAAACGCCCGGCGCTTTAAGCAGATTATGAGCGAAATGGCGCCCCAGGCGGGCGTGAATTTAATGTCGGTCACCGACATCGGTCCGGACACCGCGATTGCCATCAAAGAGAAGCTTGAGCGCGGAGAATGGGTCGCGATTGTGGGCGACCGCATCGCGGTCAATCCGCAGCGTGGCGGCGAGTGGCGCGTGATCTGGAGCCGGTTCATGGGCCAGCCCGCACCGTTCCCTCAGGGGCCGTTTATCCTGGCCTCGATTCTCCGCTGCCCGGTGGTGCTGATTTTTGCCCTGCGCCAGCAGGGCAAGCTTGTCCTGCACGGCGAACCGTTTGCCGACCCGCTGATCCTGCCGCGCGGGGAACGCCAGCAGGCGCTGCAGGATGCCGTCGATCGCTACGCGCAGCGGCTGGAGCATTACGCCCTGATGTCGCCGCTCGACTGGTTTAATTTTTTCGATTTCTGGCATCTGCCAGAGTCCAGAGAGAAGGAGTAAAGGGTGCTGACCGATCCCCGCTTTACGACTGAAGTCGAGATCACCGTTCCGTTCCACGACGTCGATATGATGGGCGTGGTCTGGCACGGTAACTATTTCCGCTACTTTGAGATCGCCCGCGAGGCGCTGCTCAATCAGTTTGACTATGGCTATCGCCAGATGAAGGCCTCCGGCTACGTCTGGCCCGTCGTCGACACCCGGGTGAAATACCGCGATGCGGTGACCTTTGAGCAGCGTATTCGCGTCCGCGCGCAGATTGAAGAGTATGAAAACCGGCTGCGCATTGCCTATCAAATTTTCGATGCGCAGACCGGCAAGCGCACCACCACCGGGTACACCATCCAGGTTGCGGTGGAAGAAGCCACCCGCGAAATGTGCTTTGTCAGCCCGGCAATACTGTTTGAACGAATGGGAGTAACACCATGAAATGGTTGCCTTTGCTGGCGCTGATCGTCAGCCCGCTGGTCAGTGCCGTGACGCTGGATGAACTGCAGCAGCGGTTTACCGAGCAGCCCGTGGTGCGCGCGCACTTCGAACAGGTTCGCACGATAAAAGATATGCCGCAGCCGCTGCGCTCGCAGGGCGAGATGCTGATCGCCCGCGACAGTGGCCTGCTGTGGGATCAAAAAGCGCCGTTTCCGATGACGCTCCTGCTGGACGACAAGCGGATGGTTCAGGCGATCAACGGCCAGCCGCCGCAGACCATCACTGCCGACAATAATCCGCAGATGTTCCAGTTCAACCACCTGCTGCGGGCCCTGTTCCAGGCCGACCGCAAGGTGCTGGAAGAGAACTTCCGCATCGATTTTAAAGACCTGGGAGCGGGCCGCTGGTCGCTGGTGCTTACGCCAAAAACGACGCCGCTGGACAAGATTTTTGCCTCCCTCGATCTGGGCGGCGCGACCTATCTGGAGACGATTCGCCTGAACGACAAGCAGGGCGACCGTACCGATATCGCTCTTTCAAACCACCAACTAACGCCCGCCAGCCTGACCGATGACGAACGCCAACGCTTTGCCGCACCGTAAATCCCTGCGCCCGGCGCTTCTGTGGGCCGCAGCATGCCTGATCCTGCTGGGCGTGCTGCTGTCACTGCTGCCCGGCGCGCGTCTGAACAGCAGCGTGCTGGCCATGCTGCCGAAGCAGACGCTGGGGGCGATCCCGCCGGCGCTCAACGACGGGTTTATGCAGCGTCTCGACCGCCAGCTGGTCTGGCTGGTCAGCCCCGGCAAAGAGCCCGATCCGCGCGTGGCGCAGCAGTGGCTGACGCTGCTGCAAAACAGTCACTCGCTCAGCGAGGTCAAAGGCCCGATGGACGCCGCCGGGCAGAAAGCCTGGGGAGAGTTCTTCTGGCAGCACCGCAACGGCCTGATCGATCCCGCCACCCGCGCCCGTCTGCAAAACGGCGGAGACGCGCAGGCGCAGTGGATTTTATCCCAGCTCTACTCGGCCTTTTCCGGCGTCAGCGGCAAAGAGCTGCAAAACGATCCGCTGATGCTGATGCGCGGCTCGCAGCTCGCCCTGGCGCAAAACGGCCAGAAGCTGCGGCTGATGGACGGCTGGCTGGTCACGCAAGATGAGGCGGGGAACTACTGGTATCTGCTGCACGGCGAGCTGGCAGGCTCGTCATTTGATATGCAGCAGACCCACCGGCTCGTGACGACGCTTAACGCGCTGCAACAGACGCTGAAAGCGAGTTACCCGCAGGCCCAACTGCTTTCCCGCGGAACCGTGTTCTACAGCGATTACGCCAGCCAGCAGGCCAAACGCGACGTCTCGACGCTGGGTATCGCCACCCTGCTTGGGGTGTTCCTGCTTATCGTCGCGGTGTTCCGCTCTCTGCGCCCGCTGCTGCTGAGCGTGCTCTCGATTGCCATCGGCGCGCTGGCGGGCACGGCGGTGACGTTGCTGCTCTTTGGCGAACTGCACCTGATGACGCTGGTGATGAGCATGAGCATCATCGGTATTTCCGCAGACTACACGCTCTACTACCTGACCGAACGGATGGTCCACGGCGCGGAGCTTTCCCCCTGGCAGAGCCTGGCCAAGGTACGCAATGCGCTGCTGCTGGCGCTGCTGACGACCGTCGCCGCCTACCTGATTATGATGCTGGCCCCCTTCCCCGGGATCCGCCAGATGGCGGTGTTCGCCGCCGTGGGGCTGAGCGCCTCCTGCCTGACGGTGATTTTCTGGCATCCGTGGCTGTGCCGGGGTCTGCCGGTGCGCCCGGTTCCCTTTATGGTCCTGATGCTGCGCTGGCTGGCCGCCTGGCGACGCAGTAAAAAACTGTCCGTTGGTCTGCCCGTCGCGCTGGCGCTGCTCTCCGCCGCGGGGATGAGCACCCTGAAGGTGGACGACGATATCGCCCAGTTGCAGGCGCTGCCAAAAGATATTCTGGCGCAAGAAAAAGCCATTACCGCCCTGACCGGTCAAAGCGTCGATCAGAAATGGTTTGTGGTGCACGGCGCTTCGCCCCAGCAAACGCTGGAGCGGCTGGAAGCCTTCACCCCGGCGCTGGCCGAGGCGCAAAAAGCGGGAGAGATTGCCCGCTGGCGTACCCTGCCGCTGAACTCGCTGGCCCGCCAGAAAAGCGATCTTACGCTGCTGCGCGACGCTGCCCCGGCGGTAACGAACGTGTTGAAAAGCGCCGGGCTCAACGCCGTATCCCCGAATCTGGACGCCATGCCGGTCAGCGTGGACGCGTGGCTTAACAGTCCGGCCAGCGAAGGCTGGCGACTGCTCTGGCTGACCCTGCCGGGCGGGGAAAGCGGCGTGCTGGTGCCGGTGGACGGCGCGAAAAACAGCGCGGCGCTCGGTGAGCTGGCCGCGCGCCATGACGGCGTCGTCTGGGTGGACCGCAAAGCCAGCTTTGACAGCCTCTTTGCCCTCTACCGCACGCTGCTGACGGGGCTACTGTTTGCGGCGCTGGCGGTGATTGCCTGCGGGGCGATGCTGCGCCTCGGCTGGCGTAAGGGACTGATAAGCCTGGTGCCGTCCGCACTGTCGCTGAGCTGCGGTCTGGCGGTCCTGGCCGCAACGGGCCACCCGGTAAATCTGTTTTCACTGCTGGCGCTGGTACTGGTGCTCGGCATTGGCATTAACTACACGCTATTTTTCAGCAACCCGCGCGGTACGCCGCTGACCTCGATGCTGGCGATTACCCTGGCGATGATGACCACCCTGCTGACGCTGGGCATGCTCGTCTTCAGCACCACCCAGGCCATCAGCAGCTTTGGTATTGTGCTGGTGAGCGGGATTTTCACCGCCTTCCTGCTGGCCCCGCTGGCGATGCCGGAAAAGAAAGAGAGAAAACGTAAATGAACGCTGTTTATCGCGCCGTTGCGCTGGCTGCGGCGCTGCTGCTGGCAGGCTGTAGCCATTCGACCGATACTAAAGAGACGCGGCCTCAGGCCTGGCTCCAGCCGGGCACCAAAGTTACGCTCCCGCCGCCCGGCATCAGCCCGGCGGTAAGCTCCCAGCAGCTGCTGACCGGCAGCTTTAACGGACAAACGCAGTCTCTGCTGGTGATGCTCAACGCGGATGCGCATAAGGTCACGCTGGCCGGGCTCTCTTCCGTTGGGATCCGTCTGTTCCTGGCAACGTACGATGAGAACGGTATTCATACCGAGCAGTCCATCGTCGTGCCGCAGCTGCCGCCAGCCAGCCAGGTGCTGGCCGACGTGATGCTCAGCCACTGGCCGATTAGCGCCTGGCAGCCGCAGTTGCCGAAGGGCTGGACGCTGACGGACAATGGCGATCGGCGCGAGCTGCGTAACGCCAGCGGCAAGCTGGTGACGGAGATTGTCTACCTCCAGCGCAAAGGCAAGCGCGAGCCGATCAGCATCGAGCAACACGTATTCAAATACCACATCACCATTCAATATCTGGGTGACTGAGATGATCTATATATCCGCTGTTGGCATGGTCAACGCGCTGGGCAACTCGCCTGATGAGATTGCCGCGAACCTGACGGCAGGCGTGGCGCCGGGTATGCACGCCCGGGCCGGCTGGTTGCAGGGAGCCCCCGAAGCGGTACTGGGCGCCGTGGAAGGCGAGCTGCCGCCCATCCCGGACAGCTTCTGTGCACACCGCACCCGCAATAACCAGCTGCTGCTGGCCGCACTGGCGCAGATTCAGTCAACCGTTGACGAGGCCATCGCCCGCGTCGGTCGCGACCGCGTGGCTGTGGTGCTGGGAACCAGCACTTCCGGGCTGGATGAAGGCGATGAGCACGTTAGGCGCATGACCGACGGCGAGACCAGCACGCGATGGCAGTACCCGCAGCAGGAGCTGGGCGATCCGTCCCGCTTCCTTGCCAACTGGCTGCAGCTTGAAGGCCCGGCCTATACGATCTCCACCGCCTGCTCCTCCAGCGCGCGGGCGATGATTGGCGGCAAACGCCTGATTGAAGCCGGGCTGGTGGACATCGCCATTGTCGGCGGGGCCGATACCCTGAGCCGAATGCCCGTCAACGGTTTTAACAGCCTTGAATCCTTCTCCCCTACGCTCTGCGAGCCGTTTGGGCGCGACCGCCGGGGGATCACCATCGGTGAAGCGGCGGCGCTGATGGTATTGAGCCGGGAACCCGCGGACGTGGCGCTGCTCGGGACGGGCGAATCCAGCGATGCGTACCATATTTCCGCCCCGCATCCTCAGGGCGAAGGGGCGATAAGGGCTATCACTCAGGCGCTCAACGAAGCGGGCATGCAGCCGGGCGACATCGGCTATATCAACCTGCACGGCACGGCCACGCCGCTCAACGATCAGATTGAATCGCAGGTGGTACACGATCTCTTCGGGGAGAGCGTGCCGTGCAGCTCAACCAAACACCTGACCGGCCACACGCTGGGCGCTGCCGGTATCACCGAAGCGGCACTGAGCTGGCTGATTCTGACGCGCGACCTGCCCTTGCCGCCGCAGGATTTTTCCCGCTATGCCCCGGACGACACGCTCGCGCCGTGCGGCCTGCTGCACCAGCGCGCCGCCCTGAAAAAGCCGGTGATTTTGTCTAACTCGTTCGCGTTTGGCGGCAACAACGCCAGCATTCTGCTGGGGAGAGCGTCATGAGCTATCTATCACCCGAAGCCTATTTGCCGCACGAGGCGCCCATGATGCTGCTGGGGTCCGTTGAGAATGTTACGGACGACACGGCGGTCTGCCGCGTCGCGGTTGACAGGCAAAGCGTGCTGGCGCCGTTTCTCAATGCCGATGGCGACCTGCCGGGCTGGTACGCGCTTGAATTGATGGCGCAGACCGTTGGCGTCTGGTCAGGCTGGCATCGTCAGCAGCAGGGGCAAGAGCATATCGCGCTGGGCATGGTGCTCGGCGCGCGCGAGCTGGTCTGCGCCAGTGGGCGTTTCGCCAAAGGCTTAACGCTGGACATTACCGTTAAGCTGCTGATGCAGGACGAACGCTTCGGCAGTTTTGAATGTACGATTTCCGCAGATGAAGAGACGCTGGCCACGGGCCGGGTCAACACCTTCCAGCCGAGTGCAGAAGAATTAACATCGCTTTTTAATCAGGGATCCCACGCATGAGTCGTTCCGTTCTGGTCACAGGGGCCAGCAAAGGCATTGGTCGCGCCATCGCCCGCCAGCTTGCCGCTGACGGGTTCACCGTCGGCGTGCATTACCACCGTGATGCCGCAGGCGCGCAGGAGACGCTGGACGCCATTACGCAGGCGGGCGGCAGCGGTCGTTTACTCTCGTTTGACGTGGGCAACCGCGAACAGTGCCGCGAGGTGCTGGAGCAGGAAATTGAAGCTTATGGCGCATGGTATGGCGTGGTCAGCAATGCCGGGATCGCCCGCGACGGTGCCTTTCCGGCACTGAGTGAAGACGACTGGGACAGCGTGATCCACACCAATCTCGACAGCTTTTATAACGTCATTCACCCCTGCATTATGCCGATGATCGGCACCCGTAAAGGGGGACGCATTATCACCTTATCGTCCGTGTCCGGCGTGATGGGCAACCGCGGGCAGGTGAACTACAGTGCGGCAAAAGCGGGCATTATCGGCGCCACCAAAGCGCTGGCGATCGAGCTGGCAAAACGCAAAATCACCGTGAACTGCATTGCCCCAGGGCTGATTGATACCGGCATGATTGAGATGGAGGAGGCTGCGCTGAAGGAAGCGATGTCCATCATCCCAATGAAACGTATGGGCCAGGCTGAGGAGGTCGCCGGGCTGGCCAGCTATCTGATGTCGGATATTGCGGGCTACGTCACCCGACAGGTCATTTCCATTAACGGAGGAATGCTATGACGCGTCGCGTGGTGATTACGGGCATGGGCGGCGTGACCGCCTTTGGCGAGAGCTGGCAATCTGTTTCCAGCCGGCTGCTGGCGTATGAAAACGCCGTGCGTAAAATGCCGGAATGGCAGGTGTACGAAGGCCTGCACACCCTGCTGGGCGCGCCGATCGACGATTTCGCGCTGCCGGAACACTATACCCGCAAGCGTATCCGCGCCATGGGCCGGGTGTCGCTGATGTCGACCCGCGCCACCGAGCTGGCGCTGGAGCAGGCGGGGCTGATTGGCGAAGCGGTGCTCACCAACGGGCAAACCGGTATCGCCTACGGCTCTTCGACAGGTAGCACCGGCCCGGTCAGCGAATTCGCGACCATGCTCACCGAAAAGCACACCAATAACATCACCGGGACAACCTATGTCCAGATGATGCCGCACACCACCGCGGTGAATACCGGCCTGTTCTTTGGATTACGCGGCCGCGTCATCCCGACGTCGAGCGCCTGTACCTCCGGCAGCCAGGCGATAGGCTACGCCTGGGAGGCGATTCGCCACGGGTATCAGACCGTTATGGTCGCGGGGGGCGCGGAAGAGCTTTGTCCGTCAGAAGCGGCGGTGTTTGACACGCTGTTTGCCACCAGCCAGCGCAACGACGAACCCAAAACCACCCCGTCGCCGTTTGATACGCAGCGCGATGGTCTGGTGATTGGGGAAGGTGCGGGTACCCTGATACTCGAAGAGCTGGAGCATGCCAAAGCGCGTGGGGCCACGATCTACGGCGAAATTGTAGGCTTTGCCACTAACTGTGACGCGGCCCATATCACCCAGCCGCAGCGCGACACCATGCAGATTTGCATGGAGCAGTCGCTGGCGATGGCGGGATTAAGCGCCCGGGATATGGGGTATATCTCCGCGCACGGTACCGCCACCGACCGCGGCGATATCGCCGAAAGCCAGGCTACTGCCGCCATCTATGGTGACAGCGTGCCGGTTTCCTCGCTGAAGAGCTATTTAGGCCACACGCTGGGGGCCTGCGGCGCGCTGGAAGCATGGATGAGCCTGCAGATGATGCGCGAAGGCTGGTTTGCCCCGACGCTCAATTTAACGCAGCCGGATGAGCAATGCGGGGCTTTAGATTATATTATGGGAGAAGCCCGTCAGATTGACTGCGAGTATCTGCAGAGCAATAACTTCGCGTTTGGCGGCATCAATACCTCGATTATTATTAAACGCTGGGCGTAACTATGTACCGGTTTGTACTGGGAAAAATTTCCACCCTTTGCGCGGACCCGCTGGCGTCAACGCTCGCAGACAGGGCACCTCCGGGTGCACGACATGCCTCCTGGCTGGCAGGCCGGACGCTGCTCGCCAGAACATTATCCCCTCACCCGCTCCCCGACATCATTTACGGCGAGCAGGGGAAACCGGCCTTTGAGAAGGGGAATCCGCTGTGGTTCAACCTGAGCCATAGCGGTGACGATATCGCCTTACTGATGAGCGATGAAGGTGAAGTGGGCTGCGATATCGAAGTGATTCGCCCCCGCAAGAACTGGCAGGCGCTGGCCAACGCCGTTTTCAGCCTGACAGAGCATGACGAGCTGGAGCGTGAAGCGCCTGAGGAACGGCTTTCCGCTTTCTGGCGTATCTGGACGCGAAAAGAAGCGATTGTGAAACAACGTGGCGGCAGCGCCTGGCAGATTGTCAGCATCGACAGCACGGCCCGGTCGCACGCGGTCAGCCAGTTACAGCTCGGTTCTCTGAGCCTTGCCGTCTGTACTGCAACCCCTTACACCCTGACCACCGAGTCGATTATTCACGTCGGGGCAGGAAAATCACCAGTACACCCAGCATAATAAACCCGACGCCCGCCAGCCCGCGCCAGGAGAAGCCTTCTCCCCAGCCGGGCAGCAGGATCGCCGCGCCCCACACCAGGATATAGCTGAGGCTCAGCAAGGCATAGGCTTTGCTGAGCGCCATGCGATGCAGCGCCAGATACCAGCAGCCCATGGAGGCCACGTATCCCGTCAATCCCAGCAGCAGCGCGCCCGTGCCGGGCGAGACGTGCCACAGCGCAGAGATAAACGTCAGAAAATCGCTGACTGGTGGCAGAGCCTGCATGGCATCGCGCAGCAACAGCTGCGCGGCGCTGACTAACAGCACGCTGCATAACGCCCAGAACGCGCCTTTCACAGGCTTCCTCCCAGCACGATAATCCCAATGATGATGAACCCGACTCCCAGCCAGTGATGCACAGCAACGTGCTCACGCCAGAAGACCTTCGCCGCCAGCGTTACCCAGACAAAATTGAGGCTCAGCATCGGATAAGCGACGCCGACGGGCAGACGCTGCAGCACCACCAGCCAGACCAGCATACCGCCGCCCAGCGCCAGCATTGCCAGGCCAAGCCACAGCGCGATGTGCGCGCCACGCCGCCCGGCCTTCGCCGGACGGGTGGCCTGTTTCTGGCACAGCTGCCCCGCGCAGCTGAGCAGGCTTGCCAGTACGAGCCAGGTCCAGGTCATCACTTCGGCAGATACTCCAGCAGGGCCAGACGCCCCTGGATATAGAGATTGTCCGGCTGCGGTAAATTCGCCTGTGAAAGGTCGTCACGCTTTGAGAGCAGTATCACCAGCGACACGCGCCCCTGCTGACGATGCGTTGCCAGCCACTGCGCGAAGTCGTCCTCACTGACAAAACGGTCTTTCACATCGGGATAATCCAGCCCGTAGCGCAGCTCGCCGCTCTGACCAAAGAGCGTGATGTCATTGCGCTTCAGCTCCCACGCCAGGCCCGCGGCCACGCCCACGTTATTGGCCAGCACGAATCGGCTTTCCTGCAACGGCTCCCGCACGGTATCGACCAGCGACTGGGGCTGTTTGGAGTCCACCACCAGGTTAGGAATGGCAAAACCAATCAGCAGCGCCAGGCCTGCTGGACACAGCGCCGCCAGCCACCAGCGCTGCTGGCTCTGCCGGAACGTAAACCAGCCTACCGCGGCCCAGATGAGGAACGCTACCACCGCACAGAAGACTTTATACAGTTCAACCGACGTCCAGACCGGATGCTTAGCCAGTCCCCACGGCGAAACCACCAGCGCTGCCACCACGCCGATGACGCCAAACGCCAGGTTAATCCCGCCGTTAATGCGTAACGCTCTGGCACCTTTTTCCGCCGCGAGGCAGGCATAGCGCGCCATCAGGATAGCCAGCGGAGCGAAACAGGGCAGGATATAGGTTGGCAGCTTGCCTTTGGCGATGCTGAAGAACAGCAGCGGCATCACCACCCAACCCAGCAGATAGAACCCTCCGCCCGCGTTTTGTCTGTCATTCCAGCCGAGACGCAGCGCGCCGGGCAGCAGCGCCAGCCACGGCAGGCTGCCCGCGATCAGGAATGGCACGTAGTACCAGAACGGGGCTTTATGTTGTGCGTCGCTCTGGGCAAAACGCTGAATATGCTCAACCCAGAAGAAGTAACGCCAGAAATCAGGCTCACGGTGCGCAATGGCCAGCGCCCATGGCAGAACAATCAGCACGCAGCTGAGGATCGCGAGCCAGCCAAAAATCAGCACCTCTTTCCAGCGCTTCCGGGCGATGACCCACGGAAGCACGCCAATCACCGGAACGGCCAGTGCCAGGAAGCCTTTGGTCATCACCCCCATTCCGCAGGCCAGCCCAAGCAGCACATAGCCACCCGCTTTTCCGGCCACGGTTTGGGCCTGCGACGCCAGCCAGAAGCTGCACATCGCCGCCACCAGCCACAGGGTGATGATAGGATCCAGAACCGCATACGTGCCGATGCCGTACACCAGAAACAGGGTCAGGAAGATAAGGCCGGAGAATATGGCTGTCCGCTTATCCCGCCAGAGCCGCCATGCCATCCAGATAACCAGCAGCGCCGCGAGCCCCGTGGAGAAGATCGACCCGGCGCGTACGGCAAAGTTCGTCTGCCCGAACAGCCATTGCCCGATACTGTTGATCCAGTAGCCAGCAATCGGCTTTTCAAAGTAACGCAGCCCCAGAAAATGCGGGACAACCCAGTCACCCGATGCCAGCATTTCGCGGCTGATTTCCGCATAGCGCGTTTCATCGGGCTGCCACAGCAGACGGATATCGACCGGAATGAGGTAGTAAACGATAAACAGTGCGAGAAGCGCTACGCCATAACGGGCTGTTTTCATGGGACCGGACTCACGATTTGTTGATAGCCAAGCCAGCCTTCCCGGCCAGCCAGTTCACTACGGACCACTTTGCCCACGGGCAGGGTGCTGAGGTCGTCCGGCAGCAGCTCGCTCAACGGGCAGAATTCGATGCCCTCCTGAGCGGCCATCGTCAGCAGCGCATCGAAATCATGCTGATACGCAATCCCTTCCACTTCGGCATGGATGGTATACACCGGCGTACCGGCGTCACGATGGATGCGGTCCAGAATATAGCGATTAAATTCTTCCGCTTTGACCTCGCACCCCACCACCTCATCCCACGTAGGAAGCGTGACCGGAATTTGCACGGTACCGTAGCGATTTTCGCCTAACAGCGGCAAAAATGGCCCGGTTCCGCGGCAGTCGCTGTTGTAGCGAAACGCGAAATGCTCTTTGGCTTTAACCACCCGCTGGTCGGCACGCCATCCCGCCACGGCGGAGCAGCGTACGGGCTGACCAATGATGGCCTCAAGCTCCAGCATTCCACGTTCGACCTCACGGGACAGGCGTGAGATATCCCAGACGCCTGCCCAGGCCTGCCAGGCATGGTGATCCCAGGCATGCAGGCCAATTTCATGATGCTGCGCCGCCTCGCGAATCACCGCTTCATTACCCGCGCCGATGCGTCTGCCGGGCCAGGCGGTGCCGGCCAGCAAAATATCCCAGCCGTAGAGGGATGCCGCGCGCGAGCGCAGCATTTTGAACAGAAATGCCGGTTTAACCAGACGCCATAAATGGCGTCCCATGTTGTCAGGCCCCACGCTGAAGAAAATGCTGGCACGCACGCCGTGCCTGCTCAGCAGTTCCAGCAGTCCGGGCACGCCGTCACGCGTTCCCCTGAAGGTGTCGACATCAATGCGTAAACCGACTTTTTTCATGAGGCCTGTTCCGACAGCTCCACGGTGCGCAGGAAGAAGTCGAGCGTCTCATCAATGGTCTGCTCCATCTTCACCGTCGGCGTCCAGTTCAGGCAGCGCTTCGCGTTGCGGATGCTTGGTTTACGGTGCTCGACGTCCTGGTAGCCCTTACCATAGTAGCTGCTGCTTTCCACTTCGCGGAAACCGGCAAACGGCGGGAAGCGATCGCGCAGCGGGTGGCGCTCAAAGCTGGCCAGCAGCATCTCTGCCAGCTCGCGAATGCTCGCCTCGTTTTCAGGGTTACCGATGTTGATGATCTCTCCGTTGCAGCGGTTATCTTTGTTTTCGATGATGCGGAACAGGGCTTCGATACCGTCGCTGATATCCGTAAAGCAGCGTTTCTGGCTCCCCCCTTCAATCAACTTGATAGGCGAGCCTTCCACCAGGTTCAGGATCAGCTGGGTGATCGCGCGGGAGCTGCCGATACGCGCCGCGTTCAGGTTATCCAGACGCGGCCCCATCCAGTTGAACGGACGGAACAAGGTAAAGCGCAGGCCCTCTTTCTCGCCGTAGGCCCAAATCACGCGGTCCAGCAGCTGTTTGGAGACAGAGTAGATCCAGCGCTGTTTGTTGATCGGCCCCACCACGAGGCTGGAAGTGTCTTCATCGAAGTTTTTGTCGGTACACATGCCGTACACTTCAGAGGTGGACGGGAAGATGATGCGCTTGTCGTATTTCACGCAGTCGCGGATGATCTTCAGGTTCTCCTCGAAGTCCAGCTCGAACACGCGCAGCGGGTTACGGGTGTACTCGATTGGCGTGGCAATGGCGACCAGCGGCAGCACCACGTCGCATTTTTTAATGTGGTATTCGATCCACTCGGAGTGGATGCTGATATCCCCTTCAACGAAGTGGAAGCGCGGGTTGTTGAGGAAACGGCTGATGGCGTCAGAGCCAATATCCAGACCGTAAATCTCGTAGTTATCATCCCTGAGCAGACGTTCGGTCAGGTGGTTACCGATGAACCCGTTCACGCCGAGGATCAACACGCGGGTGCGGCGCTTGATGGCAACCACCGGCGCGCTGGTGATCAGCGCCCCGGCCACCAGCCCCAGAGACTGCGCCAGCTGCGTGCCCTGAACATACAGGCCGTTGTCGGTCTGACCGGTGACGATCTCCAGCGCCTGCTCGCCGCAGCTCACCACCAGCGGAGAGACGGAGACGACGGTGCCCGGTTTAGCCGCCGGGATATCGTCACGCACGCGGGATTTCCAGACGATAAATTTGCTTACGCCCGCAAAGCTGTACGCGCCCGGCCACGGGTCGGTCACGGCGCGCACCAGGTTATGCAGCTGGCGGGCGGGTTTGTTCCAGTCCAGACGACCATCTTCCGGCGTGCGGCGGCCAAAGCAGCTGGCCTTGCTTTCGTCCTGCTCAGTCTCGCTGAAGGTGCCGTTGAGGATGGCTGGCAGCGCGTCACGCAGCAGGCTTTGCGCCGCGGTGCAGAGTTTCTGATGCAGCTCAAGCGCCGTTTCATCCGCGTCGATTGCCACGCGCTGCTGGGCGACGATGGCCCCGGCATCCGCGCGGTGCACCATGCGGTGCAGCGTCACGCCGGTTTCGGTTTCACCGTTGACCAGCACCCAGTTCAGCGGCGCGCGGCCACGGTAGGCGGGCAGCAGAGAGCCGTGAAGGTTAAAGGCACCTTTGGCGGCTAAACCTAAGATCTCGTCGCAGATCAGGTTGCGATAGTAGAACGAGAAGATGACATCCGGGGCGAGCGCGCGGATGCGATCCACCCACAGCGGGTGGTTGACGTCGTCCGGGGCATAAACCGGAATACCACGCTCGGCGGCGATACGCGCCACGGAGCCGAAGAAGTGGTTCTCTCCCGCCGCGTCCGGATGGGTAAAGATTGCAGCAATGTCATAGCCCGCTTCCAGCAGGGCCAGCGTGCCCGCGCACCCCATATCGTGATAGGCAAATACAACGGCTTTCATGGGTGGGTTTCCTCTTGAGATGCTTTGTGTTCCTGACGGACAACACGTTGAATAAAGTAGCGCGGACGTGCGCGAACATCGTTGTAGATACGGCCAATGTATTCACCGAGCAGGCCCATTCCGACGAACTGGGCACCGATGAACATAAACAGCACGGCAAAGAGCATGAAGACCCCTTCCGCCGCCCACTGCGGGCCAAAGACCAGGCGCAGCACCACCAGCAGGACGGACAGCGTAAACCCGGCCAGGGCGATGATGCTGCCGAACACGCTCAGCAGGCGCAGCGGCGTGGTGGTCAGGCAGGTGACGAGGTCATACATCAGGTTGATGAGACGCATAAAGCTGTACTTCGATTCCCCGTGCTCGCGCTCGGCGTGCAGGACCGGAATTTCCGTTGCCTTGCGGGCAAAGGTGTTGGCGAGGATCGGAATAAAGGTGCTGCGCTCATGGCAGTGAAGCATGGCGTCGACAATATGGCGGCGGTAGGCGCGCAGCATGCAGCCGTAATCGCCCATCGCTTTACCGGTGGTGCGCTGAATAAGACGGTTGATGGTTCGCGAGGCCAGCTTACGGAAAAGGCTGTCCTGACGGTTCTGACGCACCGTGCCAACCACGTCATAGCCTTCATCAGCTTTCGCCACCAGACGCGGGATCTCCTCCGGCGGGTTTTGCAGATCTGCATCCAGAGTGATGATCAGATCGCCCGTCACGTGGCTGAACCCGGCCATAATGGCGGAGTGCTGGCCGTAGTTACGGTTGAGCAGCACGGCAACAATATGGCTGCCTTCGGCCTGGGCGGCTTCGGTGAGCATCAGCGCGGAATCATCACTGCTGCCGTCATCCACCAGCAGAATTTCATAGGCTTTGCCCAGCGTGTCGCAGGCGGCCGTGGTGCGGCGGATCAGCTCGGGCAGGCTCTCCTGCTCGTTATAAACAGGGATGACCACCGAAACTTTTTGTACAGGCGGTGCGCTGAACATATCAATTTCCTGCAAGCTGATGGAGCGCGGTAATGACGCGGGTTGTGTCGTCATGAGTCATGTCCGGGAAAAGAGGGAGAGAACAAATACGCGCGCTGTTCCATTCCGAATTCGGAAGCGATACATCAGGAAAGCGCTCGCGATAGTATTTTTGCGTATGCGCCGCTCGGAAGTGGAGGCCGGTGCCGATGCCTTTCTCCTTCAGCGCCGCCATCAGGCCGTCGCGTGAGATCCCGCAGCGCGCTTCATCAACGCGAATAATAAACAGATGCCAGGCGTGTACGTGCGGCCATGACGGAATGGTGAGTGGCTGGAACGGCGTATCGGCAAGTTCGCGCAGGTAGCGTTGCGCGATTTCCTCACGGCGTTTATTGGCCTCTTTCAGCTTGCCCAGCTGTACCAGCGCCAGCGCGGCGTTGATATCCGCCAGGTTGTATTTATACCCCGGCGCGATCACTTCCGCCTGCGGCGCACGGCCGTGCGTCTGGCGGTCATAGGCATCGACGCCCAGACCGTGGAATTTCAGACTGCGGATCCGCTGTGCCAGCCGGGCATTATCCGTGACGACTAAACCGCCTTCCGCGCAGGTCATGTTTTTGATGGCGTGGAAGGAAAAAATCGCCGTGCCTTTCCAGCCCACGTGACGGTTCTTGTAGTACGTTCCGGCGGCATGGGCCGCGTCTTCAATCACCGGAATACCGTGACGCTCGCCGACGGCATGAATGGCGTCGATATCACACGGCGCGCCGGCATAATGCACCGGAATAATCGCTTTGGTACGCGGGGTAATGGCGGCTTCAACCGCTTCCGGCGTGACCATCAATGTCTCTTTGTCCACATCGATCATGACCGGCGTGGCGCCCAGCAACACGATCATATTCAGCGTGGAGACCCAGGTCTGAGAGGGGGTAATGACCTCATCGCCCGGGCCAATATCCAGCGCCATCAGCGTGACGTGCATGCCCGCCGTCGCCGAACAGACGGCAATCGCGTGCTGGTTCCCCGTCAGCTGACAAAATGCCGCTTCAAGTTCCTGATTTTTAGGCCCGGTGGTGATCCAGCCGGAGGTTAAAACCTCCTGCAACGCCGCTAATTCCTCATTACCCATCGACGGGCGGGAAAAAGGCAAAAAATCACTCATCATTAATTTCCTTGCAATAAGAATGGCACGCGCTTGATATTAACCAATTGCCTGTTCGTTTATTTCAACGAACCATAAACTCATATCAAGGTATCGTTCATTTCTTAGGGAAAAATTAAGATGCGTATTCCAGATGTAACAAAAACATCATCATTTCATTTATAAACAGTCACTTATATAATTATGAATTATTTATTTCGTGATTCAACTCAATTTTTACAAAATGTTATTTTAAACCAGACATCAACAAACAAAAAAAATCCCGGCTATTTCTTAAAAAGAAGAAATAACCGGGAACTTTTCTTTTTAGTTAATTGTCGCGCTTATTTTAAGTTATCGGGAAAGTTTTCCGGTAACTCGCTGGCCGCACAGGCAATCACGCTTTCATCATTGGCACCACAGTCGCGTACAAAGGTGATTGTTGCGAATTCATCAATCACTTCCGTTGGATAGGTCGGGCCAGCGTCGCGATAGCTGTTCATCAGCGGAATGTGATCGTTCTGGAAGCAGACGGTTTTTTCCGGGTTATTCATGACCCAGCGTGGGAAGAAGATGGTGCCGTGAAACAGGCGGTCACCCAGGTTGGCGATCAGGCTGACGTCGGTGCCGGTTGGCTCGGTCCAGGAAATTTTATAGATGCTTTCACCGACGCGAACGATATACACCCGCTGATCTTTCACCCAGCGATTACCCACCAGACCGCTGTGAATACGGTAGTCGATGGTGTTTTCATTTTTGATGTAAATTTCGTAATTCCAGCCGTTATCGTAGGTATATACCAGATGTTTACCAACGAAGCCGCTTAAGTCGTGTTTGTCGAATGTGTTCATAAGATGTCTCCTTCGTTTTGATGAGACGATCTTAAACCTTCAAAAAATGAATGAATAACGCTATGTTTTAATCAAATTCATCCAAAATTTAGATACATTATGCACAAGACGACGCTGGAACAGTGGGCTTTACTGGAAAAAGTGGTGGACGCGGGCAGCTTTGCCAAAGCCGCGGAAGAAACCCACCGCAGCCAGTCATCGGTAAGCTATAACCTGTCGCTGCTGCAGGAGCGGCTGGGCGTGGCGCTGCTGGCGCCAGAGGGGCGCCGGGCAGTGTTAACCCCGGCCGGAGAACTGCTTCTCAGCCAGGTGAAACCGCTGCTAAAAGCGTTTTCGTACGTCGAGACGCGCGCGGCGACCCTTCGTAACGGGATGCGCACGCGGTTGGATCTGGTGGTGGACTCCATTTTCCCCCGCCGCCGCCTGTTCGCCATTCTGCGCCAGTTCCAGCAACAGTATCCGCAAACTCAGGTCCGCCTCACGGAAGTGCTTGAAAATACCCGCGCCGATGTCATGAACAACGAGGCCGATGTGATGGTCTTAACCCGCCGCCAGGACATTACCGGGCTCGGCGAATGGCTGATGAATATCGACTTTGTCGCCGTCGCGCATCACCAGCATCCCCTCTTTAGCCTCGACGCGCCGCTGAATGATGAGATGCTGCGCCCGTGGCCGCTTATCCAGATAGCGGACAGCCAGAACGCCGCGCGGGCTGCGGGCGAGTCGTGGACATTCTCGACCGTTGATGCCGCCATAGAGGCGGTCGTCTCTCAGGTCGGCTACGGCTGGCTGCCCGAAGAGCGCGTTCAGCCCCAGCTGGAGCAAGGCGTGCTAAAAATTCTCCCGCTGAGCCACGGCGTTCGTCGGGCCACGCCGCTGCATCTGATCGTGAAACGCACCCTCGCCCCACTGGATGAGCAGGTCGAGACGCTGCTGCGTCTTTTTAGCCAGGAGCCGTCATCATCACCTGCTACGCTTTAAGGTCCGAACGTTAAAACAATAAGGAGCTGATGATGAAAATCGACTTTGCGGGGAAAGTGGCCCTGGTCACCGCCTCAACCGGCGGGATCGGGTTCGCCATTGCCAGAGGCCTGGCGGAAAGCGGCGCGGAAGTGATCGTTAATGGCCGCAGCACCGACTCGGTGAACAAGGGTATTCAGCAGCTGCAGCAGGTTGTGCCCGGCGTGCAGGTGCGTGCCGCCATTGCCGATCTCAGCACCGCGGAAGGGGTTGAATCACTGCTGAAGGTCGCGAGCGACGTCGATATTCTGGTGAACAACGCCGGGATTTACGGCCCGCAGGATTTCTATGGCACCGACGATGAAACCTGGGAGCGCTACTGGCAGACCAACGTGATGTCCGGCGTACGCCTCTCCCGCGCCCTGCTGCCAGGCATGGTGAAAAAAGGCTGGGGCCGCGTGGTGTTTATCTCCTCCGAGTCGGCCTGCAATATCCCGGCAGACATGATCCACTACGGGGTGACTAAAACGGCCCAGCTCTCGCTGGCGCGCGGGCTGGCGAAGTTCGTGGCGGGAAGCGGCGTGACGGTGAACAGCGTGCTGCCAGGCCCGACGATGTCGGACGGTTTCGCTGAAATGATGAAAGATGAGATCGAGAAAACAGGTAAATCGCTGGAGCAACTGGCGAAAGAGTTTGTGATGGCCAACCGTCCCAGCTCGGTTATCCAGCGCGCCGCCACGGTTGAAGAGGTGGCGAATATGGTGATTTATGTCTGTTCGACGCAGGCCTCCGCCACCTCGGGCGCGGCATTGCGCGTCGACGGTGGCGTTGTTGATGACATTATTTAATGTCGTCAGGCCGCGCTGCCCGCGACACGACGGGCGGTAATGTAACGATCCTGCCAGTAGCCATCAGTCAGGGTTGAAACCGTTACGCCCTGGCTGCTGGAGGCATGAATAAACTGGCTGTTACCAATATAAACGCCGACGTGCTTGCGGTTCGGGCCCGTCTGGAAGAAGACTAAATCTCCCGCCTTCAGATGGTATTGCTCCACCTGCACACCGCGATGGATCTGCTCGCTCGTCGTGCGCGGTAAGTGAAGATTCGCCGCATCGCTGAACAGATGCTGCATGAGCGCGGAGCAATCCACCCCGCGGTGCGTGGTGCCGCCCCACTGATAGTGGGTACCTTTCCATTTCTGGTATTGATCCAGTATCCGGGAGCGGAGTGGGCCCGTCTCCTGGTGAAGCAGGGCCGACTTCACCGGCGATTCCGCAAAGCCACTCTTCACCGAGATCATGGAGGCGGGCAGCTGAAAACTCAGTGCGGAAAACGAAGCAAAACTTAACGTGAGGATTGAAATAAGCGATCTGAATGTCATATCTGAACAGGAGCTAAGAGTGAATTTTTCCTTACCTGTGGGGGCCAACGTTCCCCCTAAATATCTTTCGATGTGGCGATAATATAGACAGCTCATTTTTTCACCAATCATTATTGAGGCCAAAATTGGACTCACTTTCAGATCGCAAGATTGAGAAAAAAAAGGGTGGTGATGTAAGGACTGTTCAGGTAAAGCAGGTAAACTGATCGACAGAATGTGTATTTCAGCTAAGACGTATTTATGACCAATATGATTGCCGACGAGACGGTGGCGAAATCCAGCGTGCTCTCTGTCTTTGACTTCGATGGGACGCTCACGCACCACGACAGCTTTATCCCTTTCCTGCGTTTTGCCTTTGGGAAACGCTACTTTGCGGGTCGCCTGGTGCGCATGGCGCTGCCCACGCTCCACTGCGTGCGCCGCAAGCTGACGCGCGATGAGCTAAAGGAAGTGCTGATCAAAACGTTCCTGACGGGCGTGGACGAACGCTGGCTACGCCAGCAGGCGGAAGCCTTTTGCGAAAAATACTGGAACAAGCTGATGCGCCCCGAAGGGGTTCTGGCTGTGGCGGCTGAGGTGAATTCAGGGGCGGAAGTGACTATCTGTTCCGCGTCTCCGGCGCTGGTGCTCCAGCCGTGGGCGGACAAGCTTGGCATCAAGCTAATTGGCACGCAGCTGGAAGTGAAGGACGGCAAGCTGACGGGGCGCATCACGGGAAATAACTGCCGCTGCGCCCAGAAGGTGGCAAGGCTGGAAAAAGTGTACGGCGATCTGAACGCCTATCATCTGCGCGCCTGGGGAGACACCCGCGGCGACCACGAACTGCTGGCGGCGGCGCAGGATCCGCACTGGCGGCACTTCCACCATCCGCGCAAGCGCCGGAATTCGCCGATTAAGGGTTAGGTGCGGTCTGTTGCCCTCACCCCAGCCCTCTCCCACAGGGAGAGGGAGAAAAGCGGTGCATCAGGCCTCACGTTTCCCTGGGAACATCACGCTCGCAATAATCCCCAGCGCCAGCACGCCTAACACCACAAACAGGCTGGCCGTCGCGCCAATGCTGTAACCGTGGTGCCAGAAGTGGTCGGTGGCATTTAACCCCAGCTTGAACGCCACGAAGAACAGCAGCAGCACCACCGCTTTCTCAAGGTGCACCAGATACTGCTTGAGCGCTTCCAGAACAAAGTAGAGCGTACGCAGGCCGAGAATGGCGAACATCATGGCGCTGTAGATAATCAGCGGCTCGCGGCTCACGGCAATAATGGCCGGCACGGAGTCAAACGCGAACATCACGTCAGAGAGTTCCACTACCGCCACGCAAAGCAGCAACGGCGTCGCATAGCGTTTCGCCTTCTTCACGCGACCTACCGTCACGTCCTGGTTTTCCGGCTTCTCCAGCTCCGCATCTACCTCTTTCTGGGTCAGAATAAAGGCGTGGCTGCTAATTTTTGGCCAGACCGGGTAAAAGCGTTTCACCAGGCGATAAGCGAGATGCCCGGAGTAATCCTCCACTTCATCACTCTCTTCATTGCGTTTGAGCATCATCACCGCCGTCCAGCCGACGACCAGCGCGAAAATGACCTCCACGTACGGCCCCAGGCTCAGCAGGCTGGTGCCGATCGCCACGAAAATACCGCGGAAGATTATCGCCCCCAGTACGCCCCAGTAGAGCACGCGGTGACGGTACTTATCCGGCACGCCGAACCAGGCGAAGATCGCCATCATCACGAACAGGTTATCGATGGACAGCACCTCTTCCAGTGCGTAACCGGTGAGGAACAGGCTCGCCATCTCGGCGCCGTGGTGGATATACAGAAACCCGGCGAAGGCCATCGCCATCGAGAACCAGAAAACGGACCACATGGCCGCACTTTTGAGCGAAACAGGTTTATCGTGACGGTGCATGAAGAGGTCGATAAACATCGCCCCAACGGCCATCACCACAAAGACAACAACGGTTTCAGTCGGGAAACCGAGATGAGCAGAAGCCATGAATCTATCCTTAACATTCATCTGCGCGCTGGCAGAGATAACGTTTGCAACAAAAAGAAGAAAACGCCCGTATCACCGGGCAAGAGAATAATAATAACACTTCTTCGCACCGGCCCGGCAATGTAAATGTGATGTTAAAACCGCCAGAGAGAGAAGCAGTAAAAAAACGCATAGCGCGATGTCATCCTGTCCTGCATTACGACGGCCCCTCATATGCGTCCTTTTCAGAAAGGCAAATTATTCTTTCGTAGATTATTCTTTCATTATTCTGAGAATTTTATTGTCAGAGCAGAACACATTATTCTGCGAGTAGTAAATAAGCCGTAAAATTCTCACAAAAAAATGCTGATAAAACCCTGGTGAGATAATCATAACTAATTGATTTTAAAGAGACAAAAGACAAATCACAGCGTTATCACTTTATTTTTTTTAATCTCTTGTTAACCTGATTACGCAATATATTCAGACTTCTGGCGATGGAAATTGTTCATACGTACTGGTAAGCAATGCTGAATACCCACGTTAACTTTTCGCATTAACGGAATATCCGCGTTTCGCGGACATAGCAACTCTGTTGAGTTACAAACCTGAAATAATAATGTTCTAACATTTACACACTAAGGAATAGTTTAAAGATGAATAAATCCGTCATTGCCATGGGATTATTATTGGCTGCCGCTGCCAGTCCTTCCAGCCATGCGGCAGATCCTGGTAAGGGTGCAGGACAAATCAACTTCACGGGCACCATTACCGCGAGCACCTGTGATGTCGATATTAATGGTCAGGGAGGTAACCCAACGATTCAAATGGGTACCATCTCGTCTTCGGCGTTTAAAGAAAAAGGTGACGTTGCGGGTATTCACCGCATCCAGATAGATCTGTCCAACTGCGATACCGCCGTTCTTAAAGAAGCCGGAGCACGATTTGGCGGTGCTTATGATTCTAATGATAACAATCTGCTCGCGCTTAAAACCGGTGCAGACGCCGCAACGGGTTTGGGTATTGAATTCCTGAATGAAGATGGAACACCTATGAGACTGGGTGAAAACCCAAATAAGTTTGTTCCTATTACCGGTGATGGCACCACGGGGACAGCCACCCTGCTGTATTCAGCCCGTTATAAATCAACCATTGATACTGTGACCGCCGGTAAAGCAGATGCGGTTGCGGATTACACCATTATCTATAAATAAATTACTCAACTCAGTTCCGGGCTATGAATAGTAGCCCGGAACGCAAGGATGTTTTATGTTAAGGAAACGCTACCTGACGCTGCTGGCCTTGCTCCTGGGCTCTTGTTTGTCACACGCCAGTGTGACCTTATCGAATACGCGAGTGGTATATAATGCCGACAAGAAAGAGAGCAATATTAATGTCAGAAACAATACTGCCAGCCCTTTCCTGGTACAAAGCTGGGTACAGGGCAATGATACACAGGGTACCAAAGCCCCGTTTATTGTAACGCCACCGCTATTTCGTCTTGATGGAGGTAAAGCCAACGCACTACGTATTATCTATAACGGCGCCGCGTTGCCGCAGGATCGTGAGTCGCTTTTCTGGCTCAACGTAAAATCGATCCCGTCTTCTTCAAGAGAGGATGTCAACAAACTCCAGATAGCGGTAAATACCCGAATCAAATTATTTTACCGCCCGGCGAATTTAGCAGATGAAACGAGGGACATTGGCAAGAATGTCCAGTGGTCTGTTAAAAATAATGAACTCATCGTACGCAATAACTCGTCTTATTACATTTCATTTGCGGAGGTGAAGATCAATAACAAAAAATGGTCAGAGATTGATATGCTGGCACCTAAAAGCAGTAAAAAAATCACTGTGAATAACGCGCAACTAAAAAACAACGCAACCGTACAATGGAAATATATCAATGATTATGGCGGCAACAGCCAGTTAATCACACAAAAAATAGAATAACAATTTTAAAACAATAACCTCGCAGGGGTATTTTTCATGACTATATTTTGGGGCATTCGTCCAGCGCTTTGCTTTGCCTGGATATTACCCAGCGCACTATACGCCAGTGATTATTTCGACCCGGCTTTTCTGGAAACAGGCGGCGCGCCGCGTACCGCTGTCGACCTTTCTCTCTTTGAGAATAAAGATAGCCAGACACCCGGCGTTTATCGCGTTGACCTCTTTCTTAACAATAAAATGATCGACACGCGCGATATTACGTTTCGACTCGAAGAGAACGCGCAGCATAAAAATATTCTCGCTCCGTGCCTTAGCAGGGAGACGCTTCAGTCGTTTGGCGTAAAAACGGCTGCCTTCCCGCTGCTGCAGGATGATACTCAGGGCTGTGCAAAACTGGCGGCAATCCCGCACGCGAGCAGCGAGTTTGACTTCAGCGAGCAGGCGTTAAGACTTAGCATTCCCCAGGCGGCCCTGGACAGCCAGGCTCACGGCTACATCGATCCCGCGCGTCGGGAGCAGGGAATTCCGGGCCTGACGCTTAGCTACAACTACAGCGGCGCCAGCTGGACCTCGAATAACGGGACGGGAACCGATAGCCAGTACCTTAGCCTGCGTCCGGGTCTGAACGTTGGCCCATGGCGTTTACGCAATTTTTCGACCTGGAGCAATAGCCAGGGGCAAGCCGGTCGCTGGGAATCGGTCTATACCTATTTACAGCGCGATATCAGCGCCCTGAATAGCCAGCTGATTGTCGGGGATAATAGTTCAACCTCTGACGTCTTCGACAGCACCCCATTTCGCGGCGTGCAGCTCTACTCCGACGAACAGATGCTTCCGGGAAGCATGCGGGGCTATGCCCCCGTAATCCGCGGTATCGCCCGTACTAATGCCCAGATCACCATTTATCAGAATGGCTACAGCATTTATCAAAGCTATGTCCCGCCCGGCGAATTTGTCATCAACGATCTTTACCTCGGCAGCAGCGGCGAGCTGAAAGTGGTTGTGAAAGAGGCGGATGGCAGCGAGCAAGTCTCTTTAGTCCCCTACGCGTCGTTAGCGGTAATGCAGCGGGAAGGACAATATAAATATGAAGTCATTAGCGGCACCTATCGTTCCAGCAGCAGCGATGCTGAGAATGCGCCGTTTTCGCAAGGGAGCCTGATTTACGGTCTTCCATGGGAAACCTCGATATACGGTGGCATGCAGGCCGCCAGTCAATACCAGTCCCTGCTCTTTGGCATGGGAAAAAACATGGGTGATTTTGGCGCACTGTCATTTGATATTACCCAGGCCTGGGCAACCACGAAGCATGCAGAGAAAAACCGGGGGCAGTCGCTACGCCTTCGCTATAACAAAAACCTGCTCTCTACCGGCACTAACGTTGCGATTGCGGGCTATCGCTACTCGACGTCCGATTTCTACACGCTCGGTGAAACCCTGAGCAGCTACCACTCGCAGCACTCCATCCCGGAGCGACGTCGCAGCCGTACAGAACTGACGCTGAACCAAAATCTGGGAGACAACCTCGGCTATCTCTCCTCCATGCTGGTCAGCGAGGATTACCACACCAGCAAAAAACGCACGACCTCTGCCTCGCTGGGCTATGGCAATAGCTGGAACGGTATCAGCTATAGCCTGAACTACAGCCACTATCTGAACGTAACAAAAGAGGATAACCAGCGTCGCTATAACCAGGACAATCTGTTCAGCCTGAGCGTGAGCGTTCCTCTGGACAAATGGCTCCGCTCTGCACGTGCCGGTTACTCATTTTCCGCAGCAGATAACCGCTCGCCTGGCCACAGCGTTTCCCTGAGCGGCAGCGCCCTTGAGGACAATAACCTGAACTGGAGCGTACAGCAGAACATCAACCCAGGCAGCCAGGCAAACAGCAGCGATGCATCGCTTAGCTATAGCGGACGCTATGCGCAGGTTGGCGCCGGGTATGGCTATAGCCGGGACGCACAGCGGCTGAATTATAACCTGCGAGGCGGCGTGCTGGTTCACCCGCATGGCGTCACGCTGGCGCAGTCGCTGGGTGAAACGGTCGCTCTGGTTGAAGCGCCGGATGCAGCGGGTGTCAGCGTCCGTAACCACGCTGGCGTGCGTACCGACTCCCGGGGATATGCCGTGGTGCCGTACCTGGCCCCTTATCAGGAGAGCACAATCCAGCTGAGACCCGACACGCTGCCAGATGATGTTGAGCTGGAAAGCAATAGCCATAAAGTCGTTCCCACCCGGGGAGCCATCGTTCGGGCACGTTTTACCACCGCGGTGGGTAAACGCCTGATGATGACGCTGAAAGATGCGCAGGGTAAACCCGTTCCGTTCGGCGCCGTTGTTTCTCAAAACACCACCAGCAGCATTGTGGGTGATGAAGGCAGCGTATTCCTCACAGGGATGGCGGAAAAAGGAACGTTAGACGTGAGCTGGGGTAAGAAACCCAATCAGCGTTGCCAGGTTAACTATCAGCTTTCTGGCCAGGAACCCACGATTAGCGGAATTGTGCAGTTAACACAGATCTGCAAAAAACCCGTTAATGATGTAAGGAATTAATCATGAAAAAATTAGCGTTACTCGTGTGCCTGGCAGCAGGCGGATTGATGGGATCGCCTGCCTTTGCTGCTATTCCGGGCAGTTGCTGGCCAATTGGCGGAGCAACCGTTTTTCCGATTAGCAAAAATCTCACTGCCGAACATATACCAGGGTCTGTACAGGAGGGATGGGATAATAATCAAAACTTTTCGGGCATATGCTTCTGTAAAAACTCGTCCGATAAAGAAAGTGTCTTCTTTAAATTTACCAGTGACGTGCTGAAATCGGGAAGTGGTAAACGTAATGGCGAGTTTATTTACTATCCATTCGATGAAGAGAAAGGTATTAATATCGGCTTTAGGATAGACATTGGTGGTACTATCCAAAATCAAGCGACTGTTGATTTGCAAAATCTTTCAGGGGTAGATAATCAAAACATAACGAATCTCGACTGTGACGATGTTAATGAAGAACATCCGTTTAAAACGGGTTCTAGTGGGACGGTTTCAGTAGAGTTAACCAAGAAGATCACAGGCCATCATGTATACCCTGCACAAGAGCTACTTACAGTTTACGCCCGAAAAAAATCAGGTGATTTCGATCCCACTAAACCATTTGTGAAACTCAGCTTTGAAATGAGTATTACTATCCCGCCAAATTGTACGATTAATGGCGGAGAACCCATTAACATTCCGTTTGGTGATATTCCAGCAAATGAATTTACGCCTGAAGCCAACAGTAAGCAAAAAAGCATTCCGCTCAACGTAACCTGTGATGACGAAGCGGATGTCAGCAAGGCGAATATTAAATTTCGCACCTCCGATTTTAATGACGCTGGTTTTATCAGAACCCGTAATAAAGAAGGAGGGGATCGCAACGATTTAGGGATAAAACTTGAACACAACGGTAATAAAATTGATGGCAGCAGTTCGGCCATTCCGACACAGGAGGGTAATGTCACTATTGTAGCTACGCCCGTGCAACAAGGAGAAAAATCTCCAGAACCGGGGAAATTTGAAGCCACATCAACGCTGGATTTCGAGTTCAAATAAAGAAAAAACTTAACCCACTAAAGAAATGTCTTATTTCACTGCAACTCATAGCGCTATAGAAATGAGTTGCCGGGTATTTAAAAATGGATTTGTATAAGGATATATAGCATGAAACTAAAAAGTAAAACGCGCATAGCATTTTGCATTGCGGCCTTATTAGGTACAGGCTTCACGGCATCTCAGGCCATCGCCAGCGATATTGAGCCCTACTCAGCGCCTTTCGCCATCAAGGGTGAAAAGAGTAATGACTATTTCGGTATGACAATGACCACTATCGGTAAGTTTTCCGATAAGGACAACGGCACACATATCGCGGGCGAAGATATTGTGATCACGGCCCCCTGGGGGGATGGCGCGAAAGGGATTGCCTACGTTATTTTCGGAACTTCCGGCGGTAAAACCATGCAGGAAGTGAACAACGTAGGTGAATTCGATCCGCAAAACGCGCTTAAAATCTTCCACAGCAATAAAGCGAATAAGCCCGGCTCAGTGACGACAAAATGGATGGGCGTTGCGGTACGCAAAATTGGTGATATTAACGGTGATGGATATGACGATTTAGTTATCGCCTCCCACTGGCATGATCAGGTCTATATTATCTGGGGCGGGCCGCATCACCGTACAGGCGCGCGTCTTTCTAATCAGATTGACCTCAATGATATCGACAACGGCGACGCTCGCCTGGGTATTCGCATCCGTACGGTGAATTCTTCAGGCAATGCGAATACCGGCGGCTGGTTTGGCGCCGCGGTAGGCCCAATTAAATATAAAAATTCTGCAGTGGCTAACAAGATGGTCGATCTCGCTATCGGCGATATCGAAGGCACTGGCGGACGCGGCGGCGCGGTCATTATCTACGGCGCCCAAAAGCCAGGCGACCAGTGGCAGAATATCGATATTAAGCGCAACAACCTGGGCGACTGGGAGATCCCTGCCGCAACCGGCGCCTATATTCGTCCGCAGTTGACCGCCACCAACGGTCCGGAGAAACCGCTTAACTACAACCTTGGACAGCAGATCAGCGATGTCGGGGATATTAACGGCGACGGCTTCAGTGATTATCTGATCGTCGACCCGGAATCCGTCAATGAAGGCCGTAAATCCGAAAACAGCGGCACTGATGGGCGCGGTACGGCTTATCTTGTCTACGGCAGCAGCTTCAACCAGGGGAATCTCGACATTGCCTCGTTAAACGCGACGCAGGCAACCCGCATTCACGGTATGGGGGCAGCCTTCCTTGGCGGTCAGTCCGGCGGAGGTGAAGGGAGTAACGATCATAGCGCCTATACGCAGGATAAGCCCAATAACGGCACCATTACGCCGTTAGGTAACTTCCTGAGTACACATTATAACGCTTTTGCGATTAGCGCCCCTGCCGACATGGGTATCGATAAAAAACGTTCCGGGCTGGTCTGGATTATCAAAGGTAAGACCGACGGCAGTAAGCTGCCATCATCCCTGTTCCTTGATGCGGCGCACACCCGGCTGAACTACAACAAAAAATTTAGCGTACGAGATGGCTATGCTATCTACGCCGACAGGCCTGGCAGCAAGCTGGCAGGGTTCGGGAACAGCATTCTCGGTAATGTGGACTTGAACGGTGACGGTAAGAAGGATCTGGTGATTGGCGATCCGAATGCGCTGAACTCCAGCGGCACTCAGGTCGGCGCCGTGTATGTGATCAACGGCGGTAAAAGCCTGGATGATTACGCTGATGATGAAGGCATGATCGATATTAATACGCTGGTGAGTGAAGGTGTTGCGAAAGTCTACTGGGGTAAAAATCAGTATGAAAAATTCGGTGCCTCCATTGCGGCCGGGAACTTCAATGGCTTCACTCAGGACAGTCTCGCCATTGGTTCTTACCGTGATAACAGCTGGACGGGTAAAGTCACCTTCCGCATTGCGGATTACATCATCCCGGATTAATTCTTACATCATCTGAATGGAGCAACACTGCCGGGGAGGAGACTCCCCGGCAATTTATTGCGCGTTTTGCAGCGCCTGCGCGCACGCCCAGGCGCTCGACCACGCCCACTGGAAATTATATCCGCCGAGCCAGCCGGTAACGTCCATCACTTCGCCGATAAAGTAGAGCCCCGGTACGTTACGCGCTTCCATCGTGCGTGAAGAAAGCTCATTCGTGTCAACGCCGCCCAGCGTCACTTCCGCCGTGCGATACCCCTCGGTGCCGTTTGGCTGAACGCGCCAGTTCGTTATCGTATCCACCAACGCTTCCTGCTCGCGGCTGTTAAGCTGCTTGAGCGACACATCCGGGATCTGCCCCAGCACCTGCAAACATTCCACCAGACGTTTTGGCAGCTGCATTGCCAGGGTGTTTTTCAGGCTCTGATTCGGGTGAGCGGTACGCTGCTCGTTAAGGAACGCGACGAGATCGCAGTCCGGCAGCAGATTCACCGTGACAAATTCCCCCGGCTGCCAGTAGCTGGAGATTTGCAGTACCGCCGGGCCGGAGAGACCGCGGTGGGTAAAGAGCAGGTTTTCGCGGAATACCGTCCCGTCTTCGGCAGTAATGACTGAAGGAACAGAGACGCCGGAAAGCGTCTGAAGCTGCTCCAGCAGCGGCTTATGCAGCGTGAACGGCACCAGCCCGGCGCGGGTTGGCAGAACCTTCAGGCCAAACTGTTCGGCGATTTTATAGCCGAACGGTGACGCGCCCAGACCCGGCATCGAGAGGCCGCCGCTGGCGATCACCAGATTATCGGCGCTGACGGTTTCACCGTTCAGCTGCAGCGTGTAGCCCTGCTCGTCGCGAGCCACCTCCAGCACTTCCGTGCGCAGGCGCATCACCACGCCGCCCTTCTCGCACTCGGCCACCAGCATATCGACAATCTGCTGCGCGGAGTCGTCGCAGAACAGCTGCCCCAGGGTCTTTTCATGCCACGCGATGCCGTGCTTACCCACCAGGTCGATAAAGTCCCACTGGGTATATCGCGCCAGCGCAGATTTACAAAAATGACGGTTCTGGCTCAAATAGGCCGCGGGTTCGACATAAAGATTGGTGAAGTTGCAGCGCCCGCCGCCCGACATCAGGATTTTGCGGCCTGGCTTTTTCCCGTTGTCCAGCAACAGTACGCGACGACCCGCCTGTCCGGCCATCGCCGCACAAAACATACCCGCCGCACCGGCGCCAATTACCACGGCATCAAACCTTTCCACGTCAAAACCCTCTTCGTTAACTGCCGCGGATTGTAAAGTTTCCTCTGTGGTCACACCAGCGTAAAAAGATATTACAAAGCCATTCCATTGAAATTTAACGATTATCCTTTCAGGCACTTTTCTCAAATCAGGTGGTATGTCAAAAAAAGTCTATATTTCACTTTGCCCGTTGCGCATTTGTCCTGGATAATGCGCCGCGTTCATGTCCTCAAAATGGCGTAACGTCCTATGCTACATTTGTTTGCCGGCCTGGATTTACATACCGGGCTTTTACTATTGCTTGCTCTGGTTTTTGTACTGTTTTACGAAGCGATCAACGGCTTCCACGACACTGCAAACGCAGTAGCAACGGTTATCTACACTCGCGCAATGCGATCGCAGCTTGCGGTCGTTATGGCGGCGGTATTTAACTTTTTTGGTGTCCTCCTGGGCGGACTGAGCGTTGCGTATGCCATCGTGCATATGCTGCCAACGGATCTGCTGCTTAACGTGAGTTCCGGTCATGGCCTTGCCATGGTGTTCTCAATGCTGCTTGCTGCCATTATCTGGAACCTCGGTACCTGGTATTTCGGCCTGCCTGCATCCAGCTCTCACACCCTCATCGGCGCGATTATCGGTATCGGGTTAACCAACGCCCTGATGACCGGGACATCGGTTGTTGATGCGCTGAACCTGCCTAAAGTACTGGGTATTTTCGGCTCTCTGATCATCTCCCCTATCGTGGGCCTGGTGGTTGCGGGTGGATTGATTTTCATCCTGCGTCGCTACTGGAGCAACACGAAGAAACGCGCGCGTATCCACCTGACGCCAGCTGAGCGTGAGAAGAAAGACGGCAAGAAAAAGCCGCCGTTCTGGACGCGTATCGCCCTGATCATTTCCGCTATCGGCGTGGCCTTCTCTCATGGCGCGAACGACGGGCAGAAAGGCATTGGTCTGGTGATGCTGGTTCTGATCGGCGTCGCACCGGCGGGCTTCGTGGTGAACATGAACGCTTCTGGTTACGAAATCACCCGTACCCGTGATGCGGTCAACAACGTTGAGACCTATTTCCAGCAACACCCTGAGCTGCTGAAAAAAGCGACCGGCGTTGATCAGCTGATCCCTTCCCCGGAATCAGGTGCGACGACGGCACCGGGCGAATTCCACTGCCATCCGGCTAACGCGATTAACGCGCTGGAACGCGCCAAAGGCATGCTGGGCAATATCGAAAGCTACGACAAACTGGCCGTTGAACAGCGTGGTCAGCTGCGTCGTATCATGCTCTGCATCTCTGACGTGACCGATAAAGTCGCGAAGCTGCCAGAGGTGAATGCTGACGACAAACGTCTGCTGAAGAAACTGAAAAGCGACATGCTCAACACCATCGAGTACGCGCCTATCTGGATCATCATGGCCGTCGCGCTGGCACTGGGTATTGGTACGATGATTGGCTGGCGTCGTGTAGCGACCACCATCGGCGAGAAGATCGGTAAGAAAGGCATGACCTATGCGCAGGGTATGTCCGCGCAGATGACGGCGGCGGTATCTATCGGTCTGGCGAGCTATACCGGTATGCCGGTATCCACCACCCACGTACTCTCCTCGTCCGTGGCAGGTACCATGATTGTTGACGGCGGCGGTCTGCAGCGCAAAACCGTGACCAACATTCTGATGGCCTGGGTGTTCACCCTTCCGGCGTCCATCCTGCTGTCTGGCGGTCTGTACTGGATTTCGTTGAAGCTGATTTAATCGCTTGAAGGCGACAAAAAAGCGGGTCAGGAAACTGGCCCGCTTTTTTTATGCTCAGTGCCAAATCATCAATGCAATCATACTGACCACGACCAGCCCGCACAGGGCGCTGGTCAAAATGAACTGACGACGCAGACGCTCGCAGCGACGGATAAACTCTTCATCGTGATGATCGCGGTAGCGCTGGTAGTAGATATACCCGACCAGACGCATCTGCTTGCTGGGCTGTCCATGCGAGGTGAAGAACCCTCCACCGTCCACATACTGATACAGCAACGGATCGCAACCACGAAGTACCACTAACAGCGCACGTAACGATGAGAAGTAGCGCGCCATATTCACTATGCAAACTACGCATAACGCCCAAAACAATGCGACGGTGCTAATCATACATCCTCCCCGGCGTCCGCCCACGAAGCAAGGCTCCTGAGCTACCGCACCCCAATGCCCTGACAGACAGTTCAGTGAAAGAATGACCAAAAGTCGATCCGGTTCGCGTTTTAATATCCGAACGGCTCATTAAATAGTGTAGGAGATCCGTTAATTTTTTTGCCACAAGGTTAATCGTTATCAACACCAAAGCTTGAAAAATATGTTTAACTGGGCCGTAATGAAAGTATCAGACGACGGCATTCTCATTTAGTCATCGATAACTTAAGGAAGGAGTAACACTATGGCTTACAAACACATTCTCATCGCGGTAGACCTCTCTCCGGAGAGCAAAGTGCTGGTTGATAAAGCAGTATCCATGGCACGTCCCTACAACGCGAAAGTCTCCCTGATTCACGTTGATGTGAATTACTCCGACCTCTACACCGGTCTGATCGACGTAAATCTCGGCGATATGCAGAAACGCATCTCCGAAGAGACTCACCATGCTCTGAGCGAACTGTCCACCAACGCGGGCTATCCGATCACCGAAACCCTGAGCGGCAGCGGCGACCTGGGCCAGGTACTGGTTGATGCGATTAAGAAATACGATATGGATCTGGTGGTATGCGGACACCATCAGGACTTCTGGAGCAAGCTGATGTCTTCCGCGCGCCAGCTGATCAATACCGTTCACGTGGATATGCTGATTGTTCCACTGCGTGACGAAGAAGACGAGTAAGTGCATTAGATTCCCCTCACCCTAACCCTCTCCCCTATGGGGAGAGGGAACGATCGAGCCCCTCGCCCCTATGGGGAGAGGGGTTGGGGTGAGGGGATATAAATATCAAACCGGTGTCCTTTAGTGGTCACCGCGTTGGTCGTGGCAACGTCCGCCAGCGGCGGCGCGTAGTCCGGACGCTTCACCACCACCCGCTTCGTCGCGAGCTGACGAGCCGGCTCCAGCAGGCCATCTGCGTCTAAATCCGGCCCCACCAGCGACTGAAACACCCGCATCTCTTTCTTCACCAGCGCGCTTTTCTGCTTATGCGGGAACATCGGGTCGAGATAGACCACCTGCGGGCGCGGGGTGATGTCGGTCAGCGCCGTCAGGCTGGAGGCGTGGATCAGCTGTAGTCTTTCCTGCAGCCACGGGCCGATTTCTGGGTCTGCGTAGCCTCGCGCTAGCCCGTCGTCGAGCAGCGCGGCCACCACCGGATTGCGCTCCAGCATGCGCACATGACAGCCCACCGACGCCAGCACAAACGCATCGCGCCCCAGCCCCGCCGTGGCGTCCACCACGTCCGGGAGATAGCTTCCTTTAATGCCGACCGCTTTGGCCACCGCTTCGCCGCGACCGCCGCCGAATTTGCGCCGGTGCGCCATCGCCCCGCCAACGAAGTCGACAAAAATCCCGCCGAGCTTCGGTTCGTCGCGCTTGCGTAATTCGAGATGCGCTGACGTCATCACCAGCGCCATCAGGTTCTCTTCGTCGTGCTCCAGCCCCCAGCGGGCCGCCAGAACAGATAAGGCGCCGTCTCCGGCGCCCGTTTCATCAACTAAGCAGATCTTCACGTAACAATCAGCCTTTGATCCCGTAGTGTTCAAGCATCGCATCCAGCTGCGGCTCGCGGCCGCGGAAGCGTTTGAACAGCACCATTGGCTCTTCAGACCCGCCACGGGTCAGGATGTTGTCGAGGAACGACTGGCCGGTTTCGCGGTTGAAGATCCCCTCTTCTTCGAAGCGAGAGAATGCATCCGCCGCCAGCACGTCGGCCCACAGGTAGCTGTAGTAGCCCGCCGCGTAGCCGCCCGCGAAGATGTGGCTGAACGCGTGCGGGAAGCGGCCCCAGGTTGGCCCTGGAATAACGGCAACCTGCTTTTTAATCTCGGCCAAGGTTTCAAGGATTTTCGCGCCCTGCTCCGGGCTAAACTCCGCGTGCAGGCGGAAGTCGAACAGGCCGAACTCCAGCTGGCGCAGGATGAACATTGCCGCCTGGTAGTTTTTCGCCGCCAGCATTTTATCCAGCAGCGCTTTCGGCAGCGGTTCGCCGGTTTCATAGTGACCGGAGATAAACGCCAGCGCGTCCGGCTCCCAGCACCAGTTTTCCATAAACTGGCTTGGCAGCTCGACCGCATCCCACGGCACGCCGCTGATGCCGGCAACGCCTGCGGTTTCGATGCGGGTCAGCATATGGTGCAGGCCGTGACCGAACTCGTGGAACAGGGTTATCACTTCGTCGTGCGTGAACAGCGCAGGCTTGCCGCTCACCGGGCGGTTGAAGTTACAGGTCAGGTAGGCGACCGGCTTCTGCAGGGAGCCGTCGGCTTTACGCATCTGGCCCACGCAGTCGTCCATCCACGCCCCGCCGCGCTTGTTTTCACGCGCGTAGAGGTCAAGGTAGAAGCTGCCGCGCAGCTCGTTTTTCTCGTCATACAGCTCGAAGAAGCGCACGTCCGGGTGCCATACATCGATATCAGTACGCTCTTTGGCGGTGATGCCATAGATGCGTTTCACCACTTCGAACAGGCCGTTTACGGCTTTGTTTTCCGGGAAGTACGGGCGCAGCTGCTCGTCGCTGATGCTGTAGAGGTGCTGCTTCTGTTTTTCGCTGTAGTAGGCGATATCCCACGGCTGCAGCTCGTCCACGCCGAACTCCGCTTTCGCGAAGGCGCGCAGCTGGGCCAGCTCTTTCTCACCCTGAGGACGGGCGCGTTTCGCCAGATCGGTCAGGAAGTCGAGCACCTGCTGCGGGTTTTCCGCCATTTTGGTGGCGAGGGATTTATCGGCGTAGCTGTCGAAGCCGAGCAGCTGGGCCAGCTCGTGGCGCAGGGCGAGGATCTCCGCCATCACCGGGCTGTTGTCCCACTTACCGGCATTCGGCCCCTGATCGGAGGCGCGTGTGCTGTACGCGCGATACATCTCTTCGCGCAGGGTCTGGTTGTCGCAGTAGGTCATCACCGGCAGATAGCTTGGGATATCCAGCGTTAACAGGAAACCTTCCTGCTCTTTCGCTTCGGCCTGGGCTTTTGCCGCCGCCAGCGCGCTTTCAGGCATACCGGCCAGTTCGGATTCATCGGTAATCAGCTTTGTCCAGCCCATGGTGGCGTCGAGGACGTTGTTGCTGTACTGGTTGCCCAGCTCGGACAGGCGCGCGGCGATTTCACCGTAGCGAACCTGCTTCTCTTTTGGCAGACCGATACCGGACAGCTCAAAATCACGCAGGGCGTTATCGACGGATTTTTTCTGCGCCGTGTTCAGTTCAGCATAGTGGTCGCCGTCGCGCAGGTCACGGTAGGCTTTGTACAGCCCTTCGTGCTGACCAACCCAGGTGCTGTACTCAGAGAGCAGCGGCAGGGTTTGTTCGTAAGCTTCGCGCAGTTCCGGGCTGTTTTTAACCGAGTTCAGGTGGCTCACCGGGGAGAAGATGCGCCCCAGCACGTCGTCCACTTCGGCCAGCGGCTGACACAGATTTTCCCAGGTGTACGGCCCGCCCTGCGCAACCACGCTTTCTACCGCCGCACGGCAGTTTTCCAGCGACCGGGTAACGGCTGGAACGACATGCTCAGGGAGGATTTTAGAAAACGGCGGCAACGAAAAAGGCGTCAGTAATGGATTGGTCATAAACGCTGTCCTGTTGAAATAGGTGAATGAAGCGCGCATCCGGCGCTGTGCATATTGTTCAGTAATGGGGTTAAGTGTAGAGGATTTCAATAGCCGCGCTTACCGGGCCTACGGGTAATCTGTGCCGTTCTGCTGTAAACTGTGGCAAATCGTCAATTCAGCGGAATATCAATACCCATGCTCAGTTATCGCCACAGCTTCCACGCAGGCAACCACGCCGACGTCCTTAAACACACCGTTCAGAGCCTGATCATCGAATCGCTCAAAGAGAAAGAGAAGCCGTTTCTCTATCTGGACACCCACGCGGGCGCGGGCCGTTACCAGCTGAGCGGCGAACATGCTGAGCGTACCGGTGAATATCTGGAAGGGATTGCCCGCATCTGGCAGCAGGACGATCTGCCTGCCGAGCTGGAGCCGTACATCGGCGTGGTCAATCACTTCAACCGCAACGGACAGCTTCGCTACTACCCGGGCTCGCCGCTGATTGCCCGCCAGCTGCTGCGCGAGCAGGACAGCCTCCAGCTGACCGAGCTGCATCCGAGCGACTTCCCGCTGCTGCGTTCTGAATTCCAGAAAGACAGCCGCGCCCGCGTGGAAAAATCCGACGGCTACCAGCAGCTGAAAGCCAGGCTGCCGCCGGTTTCGCGCCGCGGCCTGGTGCTGATAGACCCGCCGTACGAAATCAAAACCGACTATCAGGCGGTGGTGACCGGCATCCATGAAGGCTACAAACGCTTCGCCACCGGGACCTACGCCCTGTGGTACCCGGTGGTGCTGCGCGCGCAGATCAAGCGCATGATCAAAGATCTGGAGGCAACCGGCATCCGCAAAATCCTGCAGATTGAGCTGGCGGTACGACCGGACAGCGACCAGCGCGGCATGACCGCCTCCGGGATGATTGTGATCAACCCGCCGTGGAAGCTCGAAGCGCAGATGAACAACGTGCTGCCGTGGCTGCATAAAACGCTGGTGCCAGCGGGTACAGGCCACGCCACCGTCAGTTGGATCGTGCCGGAGTAATCGCAGCCATCGGTGGAAACTATTGATTTCAGGTATACAATCGCGGCAATTCACGATTAAGGACAAAAGCTATGACTAAGCATTATGACTACATCGCAATCGGCGGCGGCAGCGGCGGCATCGCCTCCATCAACCGCGCGGCCATGTACGGCCAGAAGTGTGCGCTGATTGAAGCCAAAGCGCTGGGCGGCACCTGCGTGAACGTGGGTTGTGTACCGAAGAAAGTGATGTGGCACGCGGCGCAAATCCGTGAAGCTATCCATATGTACGGCCCGGACTACGGCTTTGACACCACCATCAACCACTTCGACTGGGACAAGCTGATCGCCAGCCGTACCGCCTACATCGACCGTATTCACACCTCATACGACAACGTGCTGGGTAAAAATAACGTTGACGTGATCCACGGCTTCGCCCGCTTTGTGGACGCGAAAACGATCGAAGTGAACGGCGAGACGATCACCGCCGATCATATCCTGATCGCCACCGGCGGCCGTCCGAGCCACCCGAATATTCCGGGCGCTGAATACGGCATCGACTCCGACGGTTTCTTCGAGCTGCCTGCCCTGCCAAAACGCGTTGCCGTTGTTGGCGCGGGGTACATCGCGGTGGAACTGGCCGGCGTGATTAACGGGCTGGGCGCTGAGGCGCACCTGTTCGTGCGTAAGCACGCGCCGCTGCGCAGCTTTGACCCGCTGATTGTCGATACCCTGGTCGAAGTGATGAACACCGAAGGCCCGACCCTGCACACTAATGCCGTGCCAAAAGCGGTGGTGAAAAACGCGGACGGCAGCCTGACGCTTGAGCTGGAAGATGGCCGCAGCCAGACCGTTGATTGCCTGATCTGGGCGATTGGTCGTGAACCGGCGAACGACAGCTTCAACCTGGCTGTAACGGGCGTGAAAACCAACGATAAAGGCTACATCGTCGTCGATAAGTTCCAGAATACCAGCATGCCGGGCATTTACGCGGTCGGCGATAACACCGGTGCCGTTGAGCTGACGCCGGTAGCTGTTGCGGCGGGCCGTCGTCTCTCCGAGCGCCTGTTTAACAACAAGCCGGACGAGCATCTGGACTACAGCAATATCCCGACCGTGGTCTTCAGCCACCCGCCAATCGGCACCGTCGGCTTAACCGAGCCTCAGGCGCGCGAGCAGTATGGCGACGACCAGGTGAAAGTGTATAAATCGGCGTTCACCGCGATGTATACCGCGGCTACCTCCCACCGCCAGCCGTGCCGCATGAAGCTGGTCTGCGTGGGTCCGGAAGAGAAGATTGTCGGCATCCACGGCATCGGCTTCGGCATGGATGAGATCCTGCAGGGCTTTGCGGTGGCGCTGAAGATGGGCGCAACCAAAAAAGACTTCGACAATACCGTGGCGATCCACCCGACGGCGGCGGAAGAGTTTGTGACGATGCGCTAACCAGAGCGTTACAGGATGGCACTACGCCATTTTTTCCTGTATCGCTTTTTTGACATCACGGACAAATGCCGCAACCTGCGGCATTTTTTCTGCCCAGTCCACGGTGACCAACCCGAGATACTCTGCACGCGCCTCCTCCAGCAGTTTCGCATGAGCTTCGGGCAATTGCGGCCGCAGCCAGGCTGCGGCCTCGTCTTTAGCCGCGATCTTACCCGTCTCAACGCTATACCCGATACGCGCCAGCGTCAGGAGGATATGTCTTTCATCGCCCTTAAGATCGTCAGCCCTGCTCCACAGCGCCAGAGTCTGACGAAAGGTCTCCAGCAGATCGTTTTCTGGCACAGCCTCGAACAACTCGCAGGCTGCTTTTCCCCGCAGAGGGAGACTGTTCTGACGCGCTTTGGTCAGTAAAATCGCCAGATCGGGGTCGGGCTGCGCCGGTTCGTATTTCCCGTTTGTAATATCATCCCGTAGCCATTCTCCAAACTGCAGTTCCCGCACGGGCGGAAAGTGCCATGGCACAATCTGCGACCAGACTACAACCGTTACTTCCAGCGCCCGGTATATCTCCGACGTGCCGGGCCAGGCCGAAATCGCCAGCAGCTTCTGCATCAAGGTATGGCGTTGTTCATCCCGCAGCGGCGAACGTACCGTGACCAGCAGGTCGATATCGCTCAGCGGCTTCAGGCCGCCGTCCATCGCCGAACCGTATAAGTGAATTGCCATCAGCTTGCTTCCGAGAACGCTTTCGATGAGCGCGCAGGCGCTCTGTAGCTGTTTTTGTGCGCAGGGGGGCTCGTTCATCCTACCTCTTCGTCTGACGATAGCTGCTGATTAAACCGGGTTATCTCTTCCAGCACGCGGTTGACCAGAAGGTCAATCTCTTGCCAGGGTCGATCGTCGTTACAGGCCGTTTCCAGCTGTTCACAGGCTTGCTGCAAAGATGTCATGCTCATCATCCTTGCGCCACCATTGATACGGTGCGCCATACGGCCAACCTTATCGCGATTTTTCTGTGCGAGCCACTGCGTCAACTGGCTGGCATCCTGTCTGTTCACCTCCACCATTTCGGCCTGCAGCGCCCGCGTGGCATCGCTCTCCAGGGCAGGCTTCGCGCTGCTGCCGGCAAAATAACGATCCAGCAGCGTCTGGAGTTTTTCCGCCGTCAGCGGTTTCTCCAGATATTCATTCATACCAGCATCGATACAGCGCGCTGCCGTTTCTGCGCCGCTCATCGCCGTCAGGCCGAATATCGGGACAGGCGGATGACCATAAAGCTGTTCGGTATGACGGATCTGCTGCGCCAGCTCATAGCCGTCCATCTCCGGCATCGTGCAGTCGGTAATAATCACATCGTAGCGGCCAGGATTTTGCTGCCACATCGACAGCGCCTCCGCCCCCTGTGTCGCCAGCGAAACCCGGTGCCCCCAGGACTCCAGCCGCTGCCGCAGCGCACGGCGTGCTGGCGGATAGTCGTCGACCCCAAGAATATGCAGGCTGCGCATATGTTCGACAGGCGGAGGGGTTAACACTTTGCTGGCGGCAGGCACCGCGTTGAAGTGAAGGCTCACCACGCAGCCCTCATGCGGCTCACTGTCGATACGTACCTCCGCACCGGCGGCATGGGCCATATACAGGCAGGCCGGTAAACTGAACCCGGTGTCGGTCCACTCTGATTTCAGCGTCACGTGGTGCGCTCGTCTGGCAATGTCCTCAATCAGGTGCTCGTCAATGCCCTCGCCCCGATCGCACACTTCGATGACCAGCGGGATCGTCGTGGCATTCGGCTCTTTGCTGCCCTCATACACTTCAACGTCAATATCCTGACCATTCGAATGCTTGATGGCGTTACGCAGCAGGCTGGAGAGGATGCGAATAATCAGCAGCGGATCGGTGGTAAAACGCTCGGTAGAGAGCTCGATCAGCACGTTCAGGGTGATCCCTTTCGCTTCAGCCTGCTGCCGGTAAAGCGCCACGGTACTGTGGATTAACTGGGGCAGATGCGTGCTGCGCATCGTTCCGTTCAGCTGCGGGTTATCTGCACGGAAGACGTCAAACATGTCGCCGATCAGCGAAAGCAGGTTGAGGGAGGATTCCCAAATCAGATTCAGGTTTTCATTATGCTCATGCCGCGCATCGAGCGCCTGAAGCTCCATCTCCAGCAGGCCGGTGATGACGCTGAGTGGGGTGCGCACTTCATGCCCCATCGTCTGCATAAAGGCATTCTTGCTGCCTATCGCCTGCTCCAGATTACTTTTGGTCTCAGAGAGCTGAGCAATCAGCAGCTCTTTTTCAGTGACATCCAGCCAGCCGCCAATCAGACCACCAATTTCACCCTGACTGTCGTGCCACGGCACAACCCAGCCCTGCAGGTAGCGCGTCTGGTTGTTTATCGTAAAACTGTCAGCCCAGTTCTGCGGTTGCCCATCCTGTAACGCCTGCTGGTATTTTGCCTCCAGGTTCGCCAGCACCGCCGGTTCTACCATGTCGATCGCGGTTACTGGCTGCCCCTGGAAGGCATCGCCCGGCTGGCCGATGGTATCTGCCCAGGCCTGGTTGTAGCGCAGCAGATGGCCGTTACGATCGCGAACGTAGAGCGCCACGGGCGAGGCGTCGATCAGCGCCTGGGTAAAACGTAACTGTTCGGTAAGCTGGCGCTGCAAGACATTGCCACGGCGCAGCGCGGCGCGCAGATACTGTATCCATAACCAACACCCTGTCACCACCAGCAGAAGCAGCACGCCCCAGACCAGAGAATTGAGTAATGAACTTTGCGCCCAGGTTTCGCTATTGTCGATGGCCGCTTGTCGCCAGTCACCCGCCAGCTGCATCAGTGCCTGTGGCTGCATATCTGCCAGCGCTTTATTGAGAATATTAACTGGCTGGCTGGTCTCGGTTTGCGCGGCAATGACGACATCGATGAGGGGGACAGGCACCGTGACGGCCAGATGAAAACGGGTGGGATGATGGCGCGTCACCAGGTAGTTGGCGATAAACTGCGGCGCGATCACACCGCGCACTTCGCCTTTTTTCAACCGCGCCAGCGCGTCGTCCATGTGGGTCAACGACACCAGTTTGATTGTAGGATACCAGGTTTCCAGCCAGGGGCGCAGCGGATCGTCGGCCATAATCGCCAGCTTTTCACCCTTCAGCTGGGCAAAATCGTCCGGCCGTTTGATCGTCTGATCCATCACCACCACGGCCGGCGTGGTGAGCAACGGCGAGGTCATCGCCATGGCCGCGGACGTTTTTTGCGACACGTCAGCCAACTGCCTGAGCACCAGCGCATCCGGGTTATTCTGCTTTAACGCGTTGAGTTCGTCGTCGCTACCGGCGGTCAATATCGTGAAGTGAATATCATACTGCTCGCTAAATTGGTTGAGCAGATCAACCACCAGACCCGCTGGCGTGCCATCCTCCAGAAACGAGAGCGGGCGCTGGCGACTATCCAGAATCACCTGGATCTGACTATGCTCACGCAGCCAGTTCTCCTCCTTCCGATCCAGCGCCAGCGGATTGGCGGTAATGACGAAGCTCCGGTTAAGCCCCCAACTGGTGGTAATACGTAAACGGCTGGCTAAGGGGATATGTTTGAAGACCGCGTCGATGGCTTCCACCAGTTGCGGCAGCTGGCGATCTACACCAAAACTCATGTTCAGATTGGGCAGCGCCGGGCTGTAGCGCCAGCGTATCCCCTGAGCCTGATGATACTGGGTAAGGTACTCCGCACTGGCCCGGTTAATCCACAGGGCATCTATCTGCTTAAACGCCAGCGCGCTGACGGCTGAAGGATACCAGGACTGGAAACGGAGCGTACTGCCGGGATAGTGGCGACGCAGCGCCGGGCTGGCGTTGGTATCAGTCATCAAACCTAATGTCTTTGGGCTCTCTTCAGGCGCGTCATCGGCTCGCTCGCGAGTGGTCATTAAGACTGACTTATCCAGCAGCCATGGCGGCGTGGTCACCAGTTCGGCGTTTGGCCACAGCTCCGGGTTCCACATCGCCACCATCTGAATTTCATGGCGACGCAGCGCCTGGAAAGCATCACGACTCTGGTTGTAATAGTGGAGTTTGACATTGACCTTCAGGCTATCTTCCAGCAACGCTAGATAATCGGCCGCAATCCCGCTGAAAAGTCCGTGCCCCATGCCTTCGCTGAGAGGAGGATGCGGAGACCCCCAGACGCCCACGTGAAGCGTCTGATTGTGTTTCAGCCATTGTTGCACGTCACCACTAAACTGGACATGCGGCGCATTGACCTGCACGCGGCGTTGCAGGGTCAGTTCCTGGGCCTGAATCTGCCCGATACTGCAAAGCAGCATAAAAAGGCTAATTAACCGGGCAGTGATAAAACGCATCGTTGGAGTCGTTCCCTGAAAAGTGAGGGCTGGAAATCAGCAGGCTGGCACAGCGTTAATTTTAGCAACCGCGCTTCGTTATGCATTGTCTGGATAACCGCCATAATTTGCAGGAATTTTAGCAATAGGTGGGCAAATCGGGATTAAGGTCGGTCTTGTTTTTAAAAACTATCGTCAGCGGATTTTTATAAGACCGGACTTATTGTCCCCTCCTCTGCTGGAAGGTAAAAACGCAGCAGATTTGCTATGCGTAAACAGGTTCCACAAAAAATGAATAACACGTTAACTGCCCACGGCGAAAACACTGCCGATGCCCATAAAGAGATGGCGACTGACGATCAATTCCCTGCACTGGTCGAAATCGCGCTCGGCGATATTTTCATTCAGGGGGAAGAGCGTCTTTTTATCGACGACGTTAATCAGCAGCTACTGATAAAAGGCCCTCCCGGGCAGCGGGTCAATCTGTCCGATCTGCTTCCAGCAGAATCAGAGCCAGGAGAATGGATGAAAGCCAGAGGCTCCGTTACCGTGAATGGCGTGCAATATGAGGTTTATCACCATCCGGGTATTGAGACGGAGCTACTGGTCCAGACAGGACTAGACGTTGCGCCTCAGACGTAATCAGGTTGCGTAATAACCTCAACCTGCACCTCGCCCGCGCGAAAACCGTCAGCAAGGAAGAATGGGATAGGCAATCGCCACTGCCCATCACGCACCACCGCCGTATAGCGATAGCTCTCCCCCTCAATCCGTAATACGACAGCCTGCTTTTCACCGCTGGCTTTCTCGCTCGGCCCCGCCAGCACGGTAAACCCGGCGTTGCTGCCCACGTGGAAGTGCTCAGTCTGCCAGCGAACAGGCGGATGTGCAGGCCACGGTTGAGCATGGTGAAAGGCGAAGATCTCATCATGATTCAAAATGCTCTGCCGGACCGTAGGCCAGATCGCCACTTTGAGGAAATACTGGTCGGTGAAACGGGCGCTTCCCCGGTAGCTCGCCACAAACTGACGCATCATTCCTTCCACGTCTGGGATCGCGCCGCCACAGCCGCCCCACATCCCTGCCAGCAACAGCTCGGTATGGGTGAAATAGTCGCGCATATGGTGGAAATAAAACGGCGAGCGCAGCCAGTCTTCCACGCAAACCTGTTCCCGTTCAGAGAGCAGAGAGTCAGCGTCACGCACTAAAAAACGCTCGACCTGCGGGTCATCCATCACCAGAAAACGCCACAGCGTGGGATAGATGCGCTTTTCCTGGCTCATATCCACCAGCGCGGCACCCGCCTGCGCCAGCCGCTGCCAGACGTGCTGGGGCACGGAGTCATCCAGATACACGCGACAGCGCCAGCCGGGAAACAACTCTGCGGCGGCCTCAATGTTTTTAATTAAGGTTTCGCAGTAGCGCGGCAGATCGCCATACAGACTGAACGCGATAATGTTTTTTTCCGGGCAATCCGCCTGAAAAGGTGGCGGTGGTGTCTGGGGCAGCGGCCAGGCGGTTCCCTGACGAAAACGCTGGTCAGAGAGGGTCAATGACTCCAGACCATACGCGCGCATTTCATCCGTTTTGCCCATATGGCCGCACAGTTCCGCCAGGCCATCGAGCCAGGTTTCAGACGCTTCATGACGACGGGGCGACTGATAAATCTTGCGGTAGACTTTGTACGCCTTGTCATGTTTTCCCTCACGCATCAGGCTAAGGGCGTAATCGCTCTGTACCGACATATTATGCGGCAGAACGGCCAGCGCTTTTTCGCAGCAGCGAGAGGCCGTCGCATAATCCGTCACGGCCATTGCATGACGGTACTGCTCCGCCAGGGCAGAAAATGTCTGACGCATTGCTTCTTGTTTTGCAGCAGATGAATGAGGTTGAAGGGATCGACGCATTGTCCAGGCTCAAAATCAAATAATCGTGCGTATGATTTTCCCATTCGTCTGTAAAGTAAGCGACAAGACCCGTCTTGATGTTCCCGGCAGTCAATGATGGCGCAGGATTTAAGCAGCAAAAAGCAGGCGAAAATGCACGTTTATATTAGTATTGAGAGGATAGCGTAGAAATAATAACGTTCCTGACCAGACATTGTGCTTTTCGTTATTCACAATCGCCAGAATAATAACCAAGCCTTGTCTTATAACAATGCTTTTAACGTTTAATCAGAATATCACTTTCAGTATCTTATGCTCAGGAGCGTTATAAAAAGTTATGCGTCACTACCTTCGTCATTTTTTGCTTCTGGTTTTATTTTTATTCGTGATGCCTCCGGCACACAGCGAAGAATATAAGATTCTGATGCGCACCCCCATTGAGGGTATGAGTCGCTTGCCGCTCACCGAAGAGCAGGCAACGCTGCTAAAGCATATGCAAAACTTGACGGTGGGTATCACACGTTATGACGTGCCTCCTTTCGGGATGCGCAACATACGCCATGAATATGAGGGGCTGAGCGCCGACTATCTCGGCCTGGTGTCCTGGCAGCTTAATCTGCCGGTGCAGGTTAAAATGTACGACTCGCAGGAAGAGCTGTGGCAGGCGCTGGCGCGCGGTGATATCGATCTTATCCCCTCTGTCTCCGCCTTTGACGCCAACGACGCATTTATCTTCTCAACGCCCTATGCCAGCGATAAACCGGTGCTGGGGGCGAACGACCGGGATACCCAGCCTCTCGCGGACGATCTTGCTAACACCGACGTCGCGATGGTCCGGGACTACCTGCCTCTGGCACAGGTGAAAGCGGCCTATCCCAACGCGCGCTTTCGCCTGTTTGACAGCTATCAGGAAGCGCTGAGCGCCGTGGCGTTTGGGCATTCACGCGCCTATCTCGGTAACAGCTATTCGCTGAGCCGAAACTATTTAAACAATATTCATATCGATCGCATCTCGCGGCTGCCCAACCGTGAAGTGGGGTTCGCCCTGAGCCAGAATAACCCGCTGCTTAACCAGTGGATTAACGCGACCATCCGCGCGGTACCCGAAGAGGAAAAGCTGGATCTCTATCGCCGCTGGCAGCCCGATCGGGTCGATATTGCACAGGGAACCAAGTCGCTGGTCTTTACCGACCAGGAGAAAACGTGGATCGCCCGGCATCCGGTGGTGAACGTGCTCATCTACAGCCAGGATAATGCCGCCCCGGTCTCCTTTATCGATAACAAGGGGATGCTGCGCGGGGTAGTGGCGGATCTCTTCTCCGTGGTGTCATTGCGCACCGGCTTGCGCTTTAGCTTTGAGACCGGCAATACCACCGATGATTTGATAGCCCAGGTCAACCACGGGCAGGCTGACATGCTCGCGTCAGTGACGCCGAGCGAGGCGCGCAAGGGTCAGGTCCTCTTCACGCGGCCCTACTTACGCAGCGCGTTTGCTCTTGCCACATCATCCTCACGTAACGACATTAACACGCTGGCCGACCTGCGCGGCAAACGCCTGGCGCTGGTGAAAAACATCGGCGTGGAGCAGCTGGTGCGCGAACGTTACCCGGAGATCAAAATAGTTCACGTGGGCAATGAATCGCAGCTGCTCGCCAGCATCACCAACGGCGATGCCGACGCGGCAATAGGTATTCTGGTGATGACGGATTACCAGATCTACACCAATTTTCAGGACAAGCTGAAGGTGGTTTCGATTGTTGGCGACTCCCCCGCCTGGATCTCCTTTGGCGTTGGCCTGGCAAGCCCGGAACTGCAGAGCATTCTGGATAAAGTCCTGCTGAGTATCTCACCCATTGAGATGGAAAACCTGGCGAACCGCTGGCGACCCAACGAGCTGGTGGTGGTCGACAGCTTCTGGTATCGCTATCGCGAAGTGCTGATTGCCACGGGTGTCTTCAGCGCCGTTCTGGTGCTGTTAGCGCTGGGATGGGCGCTCTATTTACGTCGGCAGATTGTGCGCAAAGCGGCGCTGCGCAGGCAACTGAACGAGCAGCTCACCCAACTGCGCGAGATGCTGACCGAACGTGAATCGCTGCTGGCGGAACTGAGCGAGGCGAAAGATCGCGCCGAAGACTCTAACCGGGCAAAATCGGTGTTCCTGTCAACCATGAGCCATGAGATCCGCACCCCGATGAACGCCATTATCGGCATGCTGGACATCGTTCTGAAAAAAGGGCGCAAGGGCGAGCACGATCTTCAGGCGCTGGAAGTCGCCTACGACTCGGCAGAGGGTCTGGTGGGGTTGATTGGCGATATCCTGGATATCTCCCGTATCGAGGGAGGGCATCTCGATTTCAACCCGGAACCCGTGCAGTTCGGCAAACTCATCGACAACATGATGCGGGTGTTCCAGGGCGTGGCGATTGAAAAGAATATCCAGTTGAATAAGGTCTTCCCGACAGAGGCGCTGTATGAGGTCTATGCCGACCCGTTGCGTATTAAGCAGGTGCTCTCCAACCTGCTCAGCAACGCCATCAAGTTTACCGACCGCGGCAGCGTGACGCTGACCTTATCGCAGCGTGAGGAGCCCGACACCGATAACATCCAGTTTGTCATTGAGGTGCAGGACAGCGGTATCGGTATTGATGCCAGCCAGCAGGCCGCACTCTTTAAGCCGTTCAGCCAGGCGGACAATCGTCGGGCGGGCACCGGCCTTGGGTTATATATCAGCCGAACCATCTGTGAAAGCATGAATGGCACGCTCACGCTCGCCAGCGAAAAGCATGTCGGTACCACCGTCAGGGCGACCTTCTCCCTGCCTAAAGTTACCCGTGCCGTTACGCCCCGTGCCCAGCCTGATGCGGAAGATGAAAAGTTACCGGCGCTTAACGTGCTGGTGGTGGATGACAATCCCGCAAACCGCATCCTGTTGGCCAAACAGCTGGCCTGGCTGGGGCAGCACGCGCATCTGGCTTCCGGTGGCGATGAGGCCCTCAAAATCTGGGCCGATACTGCCTTTGATGTGGTTATCACCGACTGCAATATGCCGGGCATCAACGGTTATCAGCTAACGGGCATGATGCGTAACGCTGAGCGTGAGCAGGGTCGGACACCGGCATGGATTATTGGTTTTACCGCCAATGCGATGCATGAGATTAAGGAACGGTGTTTGCAGGCGGGAATGAACGATTGTCTGTTTAAGCCGTGCTCTATTAGCGATCTGGCGACGGCGCTGCGTAACAGTACTTCTTGCCGGGTGGCGCTGCGCTGAGCCGGCCTACAATCGACAATAATATCAATTAATTGAACGATTTATTGTAGGCCCGTGCAAGCGTAGCGCCGCCGGGCAACACTCACAGCAGTTGGTCGTGCCAGAGGAACAGCTCAGGGTCGGTCTTCACGCCCAGCTTTTTCATTGCGGATTTCTTCTGGCCGCTAACCGTTTTGCGGCTCCGGCTGAACTTCTCAGAAATTTGCAGCACCGACATACCGGAAAGGAAAAGGCGTAACACCTCCAGTTCCCGGGCAGAAAGCTGGTCCAGACGGCCAATGCCGTCAATTACATGCTGTTCATCTTCAGCGTCACCGGATGCAGATGGCTCGGAGATAAGATAAAACTCCTTCTCCATGCTTTCGGAAAGGCAGATATGCCCAGCCGCCACGCGGCGCACGGCATCCACCACTTCCGAGGCGTCACGGCTTTTGCCGATATGCCCGCGCACGCCTGCCTTCAGCGCCATACGAACAATGGCGGTATTTTCCAGCGTCGATGAGATCAAAATTTTCAGCCAGGGAAAATTGCTCATTAACTGCTTAATCATCGGCAATCCGTCAATGTCTTCATCCCCGAGCAAATAGTCGAGGATAAGCACATCAATCCGGTTGGTACGTAAAAAGTTAATCAGATCAATGCGGCTGGCAAAGCTGCCCTTCAGTTCGAAATCCGGCTCCTGGCTGAAAATAATTTCCAGCCCTTTGCGGACAATCGGATGATCGTCGAGTAAGGCGATATAAATTTTCTTTCCTGAATACTGATTCATCTGCACTCTCTTTCTGTGCCTGCTGTGTGGGTCATTATAAAAATGGCTGATTACTGCTTTCTCAGCCACTGCAATAATGTTCCCGCACTGGCATAACTACGAAAAATAGCAGCGTAAGCGTCAAAGCGGTTGGTGGCTTCTGCAACCTGGTTACCGTAATAATCACTTTCTGCACTCAGCACATCCAGCAGGGTTCGTCTGCCAAGGTGGTACCATTGATCGAAGAAATCATGGCGAATGCGATCGGATTCAAAGGCTAAGTCATGGTACAACTCAGCGCGTTCCAGCATGCTGCGGGCGTCCTGATCCGCCGCGCGCACGCGGTTATCCAAATCGCGTAACTGTTTTTCTATGGTTTCTCTGCTGGCGTCCGCACGACGCGCGGCAGAGAGTGCAGCGGCTCGCTGAGAACCGCCGCGGAAAATCGGCCAGCTCACGTTCACACCCGTCTCCCAGGACTGTTCACGCCCCAGTTCGTCACGCCCGGTGCTTTTGCCCACGTTCCAGGTTACCGTCGGGTAAGAGGCCGAGCGCGCGACATCCGCATCCGCCAGCGCCGACGCGGTCTCCGCCTGAGCCTGGCGAATCGTCGGATGCGTGTCGATGGCCGAAAGCTGTGTCGTCAGTTCACCCGGTTTCAGGTTCCAGGTCGTCGCCGCAGGCAGGGGTACTTTTTTGTCCCCCAGCAGGCGGTTAAGGGTAATTTCAGTATCTCGCGCACGTGAGACGGCCGTGTCCAGCGACGATTGCGCCTGGAGCAGCCGCCCCCGGGCCTGCGTCAGCTCGCTGCGACGGCCCTGATCAACCTTCACGATCCCGTCCAGCATCTCAACCAGCTCGTTCATCCGCGCCACATACTTTTGGCTCAGACTGATAATCTGGCGCTGCTTGCTCAGTTCGACGAGCGCGCTGCTGACCTGCCAGGCGATATCTTCCGCCTGGGCATCGACGTTATTTTTCGCCGCGTCATGCAGGGCTTCACGGCTTTTGATGGTGTTACTGGTGCGGCCAAAATCGAGCAGTGTGGTCGCCATATTCACGGTGACCGCCGGTCGGCTGTCGCTGTAGCGACGCTCACCACCACCAAACTGATAACTTTTGGAACGGGTGCCGACATCAATCTGCGGCCAGCGCTGACCTTTCGCTTCGTCAACATTCGCTTCTGCCGCTTCAGTATTATAATTCGCGCCACGAACTTCGGGGCTGATACTGAGCGCGGTATTCACCGCATCATTAAACAGGGCGCGAATTTCCCTTTCGCTGGGCGTGCGGGCCGTATTATCGCGTTTCGGCGCGGCGGCCGCATGTGTCACCGGCGCCTGCTCCACTAACGGCGCAGCGGGTGCGGGCGGTGTCGAGGCCATCACCATGCGAGATTTTACCGCAGGGTCTACAGGCGCAAAGGCTAATAAGCCGTCACTATTTGCTGCACTTTTAGCCGATGCCAGGCAAGCCGCGGCCGTTAACAGCGCCGCCAGGCGGCGCTGCATAAAAATAGAGTTACTTTTCATATTAACGCTCGCGGAACGCTTCCTTCGCTTTGAAGATAGGTTTCAACAGGTAATCGAGAATGGTTTTTTCACCGGTGCGGATTTCAACCGTGGCAATCATGCCGGGAATGATAGGCAGAGATTTACCGCCCGCATTCAGCGTGCTGCTGTCAGTTAATACCATCACCCGGTAATAGGTGTCGTCAGGGCGGCCGGCGGCGGCTTTGGCGTCATCCTTCAGCGTATCCGGGCTGACCAGAGACACGTGCCCTTTCAGGCCACCGTAGATGCCGAAATCGTATGCGGTGATTTTCACCATTGCCGGTAATCCGGCATGCAGGAAGGCGACGTCAGACGGTTTGATTTTCCCTTCAACCAGCAGCTGGTCTTCCAGCGGCACGATTTCCATAATGTGTTCACCGGGCTGGATAACGCCGCCGATGGTGGTGACACGCACGTTTTTCACGGTGCCTTTTACCAGCGCGGAGATGGTTGTCCGGCTCACCACGTCGGCACGTCCTGTCAGGCTCTCTTCGGCCTGCACCAGATCCAGCTCCTGGCGAATCAGCTCGGCGTTGGCATCCGCCTGATAGCGGTTACGACGCTCGACAATTTGCGATTGCAGGTCATTCGCCTGACGACGCATACGCAGCAGCTCCACTTCTGAGAGCAGGCCGCGCGCGGCCAGCGGCTCGGACATGGCAATTTCGTTTTGCGCCAGGCGGTAGCTTTTCTCGAGCGAGGCCACCCCTTCTTCCAGCGCCTGTTTGCGGCTGTTGTAGGCGCGGGTTTCCAGGTCCACTTCGGAAGGGTACTGTTTCACCCGGTCGCTAAACGTCAGCGGCAGGCCGTAGGCCTCTGCACGCAGGCGGTTAACGGTCGCCTCCAGCGCCACCACTTTACGCAGCGTCTCCTGATAGCTGGACTGGGCGCGGGTCGGGTCTATTTTCAGCAGTACCTGCCCCGGCTCAACAATGTCGCCCTCACGGACGTTCAGCTCTTCGAGAATGCCGCCCTCCAGGCTCTGGATAATTTGCTCGCGGCTTTTCGAGACGATTTTCGCGTCGCCTTTGGTGATCTCTTCCACCTTGGCGAAATGCGCCCAGGTTAAAAACCCGACGAACACCACCAGAATCAGCCATAGCACCAGGCGCGACTTTGGCGTGGTCTGGGAGAATAGCGCTTCCTGGATATCGCTCATCCAGGCGGCATCACGCGCGGATAATGCCTTGCTGTTGTTACGTTTTAAGAATTTCATGCGCTGGCCTCCACGGGCTGTTTTCCTGTAGCGGCTTTTGCAGGGGTACTGTCGTTTGCGGGTGCGCCGTTAAGAGCGGCCAGCACCTGCTGTTTAGGACCATCGGCCACAATTTTGCCGTCATCAATAATGACCATGCGATCGACCAGTGCCAGCAGCGACGGGCGATGGGTAACCACCACCAGCGTGTGCCCGGCGGTCGCGACTTTCAGGTGTTGTAAGAAAAGGGCTTCCGTCTGGGAATCCATCGCGCTGGTCGGTTCATCCAGCAGCAAGAGATTCGGTTTCGCCAGCAGCGTACGCGCCAGTGATACCAGCTGACGCTGGCCGCCGGACAAACTGTTGCCCTGCTCGCCAACAGGCATGTGGATACCGCGCGGGTGACGCGCCGCAATCTGATCCAGCCCCGTCAGACGCAGCACGTGCAGGAATTCATCAGAGGTGGCGTTCTGACGGCCAATCATAATGTTTTCACGCAGGGTGCCGTAAAAGAGGCGCGCTTCCTGGCCGACAAAGCCCACATTATTACGCCAGTCGGAGGGCTCAATCTGGTTCACATCCAGACCGCTGCTGAAGAGCTGCCCTTTCACCGGGGTGTAAAGGCGAGCGATGATGCGCAGCAGGGTCGATTTACCGCTGCCAATTTTGCCGACAATCGCCACGCGCTCGCCCGGTTTGATCGTCAGGTTGACCCCTTTGAGGATCTCCGGGTTCGGCTGCATCGGCGGTGCCGGGTAGGAGAAGGTCACGCCTTTCAGCTCAATATCGCCATTCAGCTCAGGCTGTTTGATGTAATCAATGTCGCTGCTGCGATCGGTCGGGTGTTCCATCAGCCTGTTCAGCGAGCCCAGCGCGGCTTTCGCTTGCTGATAACGCACGGCTAAACCAATCACCTGGCTTAATGGCGCGGTCACGCGACCCGCCAGCATCACGGTACCGATCAGCGCACCCTGGGTCAGGTTACCGGCATCGATCAGGTATACACCGGTGACGATCAGCATCACCGTCTGCAGCTGCTGCAGGAAACTCACCGAGTTCATCGCCAGCGTCGAATAATGTTTTGACGCCGCCGCGCTGGAAGATTGCATAGCGCTGAATTTCTGCCAGCGGCTCTGCATCCAGGATTCACCGCCGACCGATTTCAGGGTTTCCATGCCTTCAATGGATTCAATCAGTACGCCCTGCTTTAACGAGGCTTCCTGCAGGCTGGCTTTCATTACCTTCGCCAGCGGCCACTGGATAAGCAGGCTGACGATCAGGATCATCGGCAACATCAGCATCGGAATAAAGGCCAGCGTACCGCCGATGGCAAAAATAATGCCGATAAACAGCAGCACAAAAGGTAAGTCGGCAATGGCCGCCAGGGTGGCTGATGAGACGAAGTCACGCACGGATTCAAACTCGCGCAGCTGGTTGGCGAACGAGCCGGAGGAGGCCGGTTTATGCTCCATTTTGACCGCCAGCGACTGACGGAACAGAACGCTGCCGACAATCAAATCCGCTTTCTTGCCGGCGGTGTCGAGCAGATGCGCCCGCACGGTACGGGTAATGGCCTCAAAGACCATCGCCACCAGTACGCCAGCCGCCAGCGACCAGAGCGTCGTAAAGGCCTGGTTAGGGATAACGCGGTCATACACGTTCATGGTGAAGAATACCGTTGCCAGCGCGAGCACGTTGACCAGCACCGACGCCAGCGCCGCGCTGCGGTAGTAGCTGCGATAGCGCCACAGGGTACTGAACAGCCAGTGACCTTTTGGTTGCGGCGGCGCGATATCGCTGACCCGGCTGTCAATGCGCGCAGTTGGTTTCGCCGCAATGGCATAACCGACATACAGCTCGCTGAGCGCCTCATGGTTCAGCTCAACCGGCTCGTCGCCCACTTCCGGCATGATCAGGGAGTAGAACAGATCCCATTTATCGTCGGCATTTTTACGACGCTCGCGCGCAAGCAGCACCATGCCGCCCGCACCTTTGCGCAGCAGAATCATGGGGAAAACCTGCTCGGGCAGTTCCGCACTATTACGCTTGATGAGCCCCCCGGTGATACCGGCATTTTTAAGCGCATCAAGCGCTAAAGAGGGTGTGAGAGTTTGTTCAACAGGCAGACCAGCCAGCAAGACATCGTCGCTCTTACCCAGACCATAATGATCGGACAGCCAGGCAATGCTTCTGAGCAGAGTGTCGTCATTAAGTCGGGTATCACGGGCGATAGTGTGCAGCTGTTCCTCCTGGGTATTGGCCATTGAGGATTCCATAATTCGCGTGTTCCTGGTTGTTAAAAGACAGTTAAATCAAAAAGATAAAATGACTTTTTGAGATGAATTAGGAATATTCTGTCACGCGGAATGGTCTTGCCTTAATGAGACCTGTCTCAATGGAACTGGTTATTTTTTGTCACGAAACAGGTTTTAGAGAGGAAACAGGGGGAAAAGATGGTGCCCTCCCGTTACGGGAAGGCAGGGTTTAGCGATTATTTCTGCGCAGGAGCAGTCACGTTCTGATCGCCGCTTACGCGTACCACAACACGGCGGTTAGGCGACAGACAGGAGATCAACGCGCTCTTGTTCGAGGCGTCACAGTCATTGACTACAGGCTCATTGCTGCCCACGCTGGTCGCCGTCATCAGGCGAGCCGGAAGACCGTTTTCAGCCAGCATGGTGCGGACAGTCTGCGCGCGCTTCAGGCCAAGCGCATAGTTGCTACGATCGCTGCCGATGGCGTCCGTGTGGCCAATCACCTGGATCTGCTTCAGTTCAACATTTTCACGTTTGATCGTCGCCACCAGATCTTTTACTGCCTGGCGACCCTGAGCGGAAACGCCTTTCTCATTTCCCTTACCAAAGCGGAACATCACATCGCCCGAGAGGGTGTAATCTTTGTACTGTGGCGCAAGGTTCTTACAGGCCTCTACGCTTGAGGCACGGGACAGCACGTGTGTCTGCTCACGCAGACCAGCGAGATCCTTTTCCGCCTGCTCGCGCGTACGGGCTTCCGGCACCGCATTCATGGTTGAGCTGACGCGCACGAAATAGGTCTGGCCGCCGCTCATCTCGACGTTGTAGCCCTGCTCTTTACCGCGATACTGCGGTGCATCATTCTGGTACGCGCCCAGATTATGCTTGCCCGGTGCCAGACAGAAAACGGTATAGCCGCCCGGCAGCAGTGCGTCGTGGAATTCGTTATCGACATAAATATGCGCCGCGCCACCTGCGGTGTTGCTGGCATCACGGTAGTAAACCACCTGCGTCTGCGTCTGGCCGACGGGAGCGACAGGCTGATAGGTCTTACCAAAATTCTCCGCCGCCAGCGCCGGGTGGATAACAAATGCGGAGGTAGTAAACAGCGCCGCGAATAAAGAGGTCTTGAAAAAAGTCATAAATCCTCCACAGGCCCCCTCCCGGGGGCCTGGAAAAGTTTTAGTTAGTGATTATTCACGTTGACGGTGACGCCGTTCTGCACCAGCAGTTCAACATCAAGGTTTTCCACCTGGTAAACCTGATATTCCACGCCGGAAACTTTAACGTTGCCTGCATTGGTCCAGTTACCCGGATCGCTGTTGTCTGGCAGCAGATCGCTCAGGTTCACAACATCACCTTTGTTACCCTGAACCATCATCTGTTTATTGCCATCGGCGATAAACAGATCTTTCTCAGCGTGAGTCAGCACGTCGTTCAGACTGATATTCAGCTTGTCCTGCTTGCTGTTGGTCAGATCAATGGTCTTGTGCTGGAGGTTATCCAGATTGATCTCATGACCGTTCAGCGTGCTGACGGCATGGGTGTTGTCGTCATGCTGCTCTTCCGTGCTCATCATCATGCTTCTGGAGGCAGTGCGGGTGGTGTTAACCGTCCAGCGAACATCATCAATCATGTACTGATCGGTGTTGATGGTATTACCACCGCCCGACAGACCACTGCTGGCCCCACGCCCCATATGGAAGACAATATTGCCAATCTCGCGTCCCGCTGGTGCGGTGGCGGAGAAGGTCGCTTCCCCAGAAGGCAGATACCCGGATGAAATCACCTTGCCTGCAGTATCGTAGACAATGAAGGTGGATTTCACGACACTCGATTGAATTGAGTCGTTTGCACCGGAAAGCTTCATGCTTACCGCATTAACACCATCAAAATGCATGGTGATATCGCCGGTCAGTGCCAGTTTACGGCTATTCCCTACACCCCACTGATAAATTGAACCACCGTAACCCGGATAATAGTTATCGCTTAACGTAAATTTCAGACCACTCGCCAGTGTAACCAGCCCCTTCCCATAGCTCTGTGGGGTCAGCGCATTAAAGTCCTCAAAGCCACTTGTTTTCGGTGAGATTACCGTCAGGCTACGGGAAACACCCGCACTCCTGTTACCCGCCTGATCAATCGAGAAGACGCTAAAGGTATGGTTACCCAGCGGCAGTGCAGACGGTGTAAAGCTCCAGCTACCCGTCGCCGAGGCGGTGGTCGAGTAGGTGCCACCATTCACGGCGATATAGACCGTACTGCCTGCCTCCGCCGTACCGTTCAACGTTGGCGTGCTGTCATCCGTTTTACCCAGGTTGGCAACATTGCCGGTTTCATTCCCGACGTTATCCATCACGCTGGTAATGGTCGGTGCTGCGTTAACCGTATCAACCACTACATAGTGCTGGTTACCCAGAGCACTCTTGTTGCCCGCCAGGTCAGTCTGATTAGCACGGAAATACCAGGTTCCATCCTGCAATGCCTTCGGAATTTCCAGGCTCCAGGTACCGTCCGCTTTGGCGGTGGTGGTGTAAACGAGGTTTGTACCGCTCGTCCACCCCTGACTACCCAGCGCCAGCACGATTTCGATCTTCGCGCCCGCTTCCGCACCGTTACCGGTGATGGTCGGACGGTTGTCGTTAGTACGATCTCCGTCAACCAGGTTACCGACTTTACCGCCCGCCACGTTATCAGTAATAACCGTTACGTTCGGCGCGGCAGCCACGGTATCGACAACAACATAGTGCTGGTTCCCCAGAGCGCTCTTGTTGCCCGCCAGGTCAGTCTGATTAGCACGGAAGTACCAGGTGCCATCCTGCAATGCCTTCGGAATTTCAAGGCTCCAGGTACCATCGGCTTTGGCCGTGGTGGTGTAGACGAGGTTTGTACCGCTCGTCCATCCCTGGTTACCCAGCGCCAGCACGATCTCAATCTTCGCACCCGCTTCGGCACCATTACCGGTAATGGTCGGACGGTTATCGTTAGTACGATCTCCGTCAACCAGGTTACCGACTTTACCGCCGGTCACGTTATCAGAGATAACCGTTACGTTCGGTGCGGCCACCACGGTATCCACGGTAATCGCGAAGTTGGTGGAGTTCTCCGAACGGTTCCCGGCTTTATCAACAGAGTAAGCCTGGAAGTTATACGTCTGGTTATAGTTGGTGGTCAGCGGGAAAGACCATTGTCCATTCGCACCCGCCGTGGTTGAACCATGCACCCCACCGTTTGCCGGGTTGATGATATACACTACGCTGCCCGCTTCCGCCGTGCCGCGTAAATCCAGCGTTCTGTCGTTGGTTACGCCACCGTTACCCACCAGACCGTTATACACACCGCCCTGAACGTCATCCCAGGAGCCGGTAATGACAGGTGCGTTATTGACCGTATCAACTGTAATCGAGAACTTCGCAGAGTCCACTGAACGGTTGCCCGCCGGATCGACAGAGTACGCATGGAAGTCGTACTGCTGGTTGTAGTTAGTCGTGACAGGGAATGCCCAGTTACCTTTCGCATCCGCCGTCACGGAACCCGCAACAGTGCCATAGTTATCGATCACAATGTAAACAACACTATTTGCTTCCGCTGTGCCGCGTAAATCCAGCGTTCTGTCGTTGGTCACACCGCCATTACCCACCAGACCGTTATATACACCGCCCTGGACATCATCCCAGGAGCCGGTAATAACCGGCGCGTTTGGCGCTTCGGTATCAATGGTCAGGCTCCACGCAGCCGTTGGTGCGCTCTTCACGCCGGTCGGGCTCTGGAATACCGCTGTCAGAGACAGCTCAGTGCCGTTGTTCTGCTGTGGCAGCGTGTAGTTCCAGGTATTTGCTGGCCCTACGGTGACGGAGTCAAGCAGTCGGGTACCGTCGTAGATAAACACCACATCACCTGCCACACCTTTACCGTACAGGGTTGGGGTGGTGTCATCGGTCACGGCCGGGTTCGCCAGATCGCCCTGAACCAGACCCACGTCATCCGCGACGCGATCCAGAGAACCTGTCGGCACACGCGTATCCAGCGTCAGTTCGAACGGTGCGGTTTGTGCACTCTCACCTGCGCCTGCGTCTTCGCTGGCGGTGATCTTATAGGTTGCATCCGCCGTCAGCGCCGGGCTGAGCGTGTACTGCCATGCACCGGTTACGGCGTCAGCGCGCACGCTGTCGATGTATTTGCCATCAACGTACACTTTCACCAGGGCACCCGCCGTCGCACGGCCCACCACTGTTGGGGTCGTGTCGTCAGTGTGGCTACCGCTGCCCAGATTACCGACGAAGTCGCCCTGATCGTCCACAACGTGGCTGATGGAAACACCGTTACGACTGGTATCCACGATAAAGTGGATAGGGTCAGAAGCCGGACCCACGTTACCTGCTTTGTCTTCGATAGAGACTTTCCAGGTATAGTCGCCATCCGCCAGCGCTGGTGCCGGGGTGTAGCTCCAGTTACCTTTCTCGTCTACCGGTACGCGCACGGTAGTACCGTTACCCAGATCGATAATCGCGGTACCGTTCGCCTCACCCTTACCACGGTAGGTTGGGGTGTTGTCATCGGTGGTGCCGTCATTGGCGATGAGACCCGGCGTGCCGAAGTCGTCCCACAGCTCAATGTCCGTAGGTGCCAGCGGATCAACGGAATCGACAATAATCACCCACTCGCCGGTTTCCGGACCGCGGTTACCGGTTCTGTCTTCGGCCACAGCACGGAAGCGGTGCTCGCCCTGCGGCAGATCAGAATCAAAGTCAATGGTCCAGCGGCCACCCGTTACCACGGCACTGCCGATCGGATCCGGGTTAGTGCCATCGTACAGATAGACCGTGGTGCCATCCTGTGCGGTACCGGTAATGGTCGGGCGTGCGTCGTTCGTGATGCCGCCGTTTTGTACCGTACCCACGTGCGCGTCAACGTCGTCGATCACGTCAGTAATGGCCGGAGCCGTCGGAATACCGCCCGCCAGCAGGTCAAACGAGAACGCGTCAGACGGCTCGGAACGCAGCCCCGCTTTGTCCTGCGCCACAACGGTGACATCGTAATGGCCGTTGGCCATGCCCAGTGCTGGCGTCCAGGTCCAGATCCCGGTTGAGGCGTCAGCGGTCACAGAGTCAACGGTTTTCCCGTTCACAATGATAAACACCAGGCTGCCCTTCTCGGCCGTACCGGTAAAGTCCGGGGTGCTGTCGTCCGTAATACCACCGTTAGCGATATTGCCGGTCTGCTGACCTGCGTCATCATAAACGGTATCGATCGTCGGTTTTGCCGGCGGCTGCGTGTCGACGATAAAGTCGATCGGATCGGACGGCTCGCTGGCGTTGCCCGCAGGATCGGTGATCACGACTACCGCTTCATGTTCGCCTCCCGGCAGCGGTTTCTCCGGGGTCACTTCCCATTTACCGTCGTCACCGACAATCGCGGTCCCCACGACTTCGTCATCAACAATCAGTTCAACGGTATCGCCAGGCACGGCGCCTTCGCCGCTGAATACCGGCTGCGTGTCATCCGTGGTGTCACCGTTGTGAATAGGGCCGACATCCGGACCCTGGTCGTCCTCGACGTCGCCAATAATCGGTTTGTTTGGTGCTTCAGTATCAATCACCAGCTTCCACGGTGCGGTCGGTGCGCTTTCCACACCGGTCGGGCCACGGAAGACCACGCTGACGTCCAGCGCAGTGCCGTTCGTCTGCTCAGGCAGGGTGTATTCCCAGCTGCCGTCAGGGCGAACAGTGACTGAATCAATGATGTCGCTGCCGTTGCGCACGAACACGATATCCCCCGGACGGCCGGTACCGTGCAGGGTTGGGGTGGTGTCATCGGTCACGCCCGGGTTGGCCACATCACCCTTATAACGGCCTTCGTTGTCTTCAATACGATCGAAGGTGCCGGTCGGCACAACGGTATCTACCGTCAACAGGAACGGACGCGTCGGCGCAGGGATTTCGCCTGGGCCGCTATACTCGCCCGCGGTGATTTCGTAGGTTTTACCCGATTCCAGCGCCGGGTTGATCTCAATCGCCCACTCGCCGGTGACCGGATCAGCGGTCATCGAGCCAACAGGTTCGCCATCAACGTACAGGGTCACCAGGGAGCCCGGCGTCGCCGTCCCCACGATAACCGGGTTAACATCATCCGTGCTGCTGCCGCTTGCCAGCGGGTTGGTCAGCGTACCGGTGTTATCTTCAGCGTGGCTGATGGAGACCGCATTACCTACCGTATCGATGGTGAAGCTGATTGGCGGGGTAGACGGACCGCGGTTGCCCTGATTGTCTTCCAGAGCGACTGACCAGGTATAAGACCCGTCCGCCAGCGCAGGCGCAGGGGTCCAGCTCCAGATACCTTCTGAACTGACCGGTACGCGAACGCTCTGACCGCCACCGAGGTCGATCACCGCCGTCATGCCCGCCTCACCCTTACCGCTAAAGGTTGGGGTGTTATCTTCGCTCGGATCGCCGTTGTGAATTTCACGCGGGAACTGGTAGTCGTTCCACAGTAAAACGTCTGTCGGCAGCGGTGGCAATGTCGCCATTGCGGCGATATTTTCGGTATTGTTGTTAGAAGTAATGGTCTTTTTCATACAATTTTCCAAATGAATTCTGTTTATGTTTTGGTCTAAAACGTTCTGGAGGCTCCGGTGCAGGAGCCTCACTTTCCTGGCATCAATTAATGGTTCTGTAGCGTGACCGTGACTCCCATCTGAACGAGGATCTCGGTATTCAGGCTATCCATCTGATAAGACTGATACTCCACTCCCCCAACATTCACCGTCCCGCCATCGGTCCAGTTACCCGGGTCCATACCGTTCGGCAGCAGGTCGCTCAGATTCACCGTGTCCCCCGCGTCGCCCTTCACCATCATTTGGTTGAAGTCGTTGTCGTGGAACAGGTTCTGCGTGGCGTTTTCCAGCACATCCCCCGCACTCAGCGTCAGGGTGTTGTTGCCTGTTCCCGTAATGTCGAACACTTCCACTGACTGGACAGGGTGGGTCAGCGCGCTCAGGTCGAGGTGCTGATCCGCCCCCAGCAGCTTCAGCGTGTCGGTGCCTTCTCCACCCTGAATCACCGCACCGGTCAGGCTGGCCACGTCCGCAACCTGATACAGGTTGTCCGCTGCGTCCCCGTACCAGACATCGCCCTGGTTATCCGCCAGGAACTCACCCGGGGTGACGGTTTTCGCCGTTCCGCTCACCACCAGGTTATCGATGCTGAAACCAAACCCGGTGCTTGTTGGTTGCTCCTCGTGGTGGATCTCCATCCGGTAAACCGGTGTATCATCCGGGCTGGTAAACGACACCGGGACGTTACGGTTGCTGAGGAAAGCACTCACCGTCTGCGAACTAATCTCATTGCCGTTGATGTCGTAGAACGTCACCACCGTCGATGGGCCAGCAAGGCGCGGGTTGAAAACGAAATCGATCGTTTTAGCGCCATACTGGAAATCAACGAACATGCTGCCTGCCATCCCGTTATCTCCTGAGCTACTGTAGAGATACAGACTGTTGGTGCTACCCGTGCCAATGACCTGTTTGTTGAACTCATAATCCGTCGGGCCGGTACCTGGTGTGTGGGAGAAACGCATCCCGTGTACCCACGCTCCCGCGTTAATGTCCGCGAACTCCGTGTCGTCTTCGAAGTTGTTGGTACTGGTAAACGCGCTGGTGCGGTAGCTGGAGCTGTTACCCGCCGCGTCAACAATCGCCGCGCCCACCGGAATATCGGTGTAGCCACCCGCAGGCATGGTCAGGGTCACGTTGCCGTTAGCAATGTCGGCAGCCGTCAGCGTATGGGTCACGGTAACGTCGCCGTTCTTCACCAGCACGGTGTCGCCCTCGACAATCCCGCTGCCTGGCAGCGTTACCGTCACGTCATTACCGCTGCGCACCACGTCGGTCGGTGCATCAGGTGCCACCTGATCCAGCACCACTTTCTGCGAGGATTCGGTGTAGTTCCCGGCGATATCGACCACACGCGTCAGGACAGTCCAGTCAGCACTGTGTCCCTGTCCGTCAACAAACGCCCATTTGTCGCCGTCGACCATCGCTTCAAGCCAGGTGTTCCCGCCGTCAGTGGAGACCAGTACTTTCCCGCCTGCTTCCAGCGGAGCTGAGAGATGACCGCTGACCAGGCTACCGGCTTTACCACTGTTAGTGATGAAGTCGCTGCCGCTGACACCGGAGTCCTGGGTCATCGCATCCACCACCGCGCTGCTTGTCGGCGCGTCGGTATCAATGGTGATTTTCCACTCCGCGGACGGGGCGCTTCTCACGCCGGTCGGACTCTGGAACACCGTCTTCAGGGCCAGTTCCGTGCCGTTGTTCTGTGCAGGCAGTGTAAAGTTCCAGGTGTTGCCCGGGCCTACGGTCACGGAGTCGATCAGCGTGTCACCGTCATAAATAAACACGACATCACCCGCGACGCCGGTCCCGTGCAGAGTTGGCGTGGTGTCATCGGTCACTGCCGGGTTCGCCAGGTCGTCCTGCACCAGACCGACGTCATCCGATACGCTATCGAATGAGCCAACCGGTACGCGGGTATCCAGCGTCAGTTCAAACGGCGCCGTCTGCGCGCTATCACCGGTGCCGGTATTTTCACTGGCGGTGATCTGGTACGTCTTGTCAGTGGTCAGCGCCGGGTTGAAGGTGTATTTCCACGCACCGGTCGCCGGGTCAGCGATCACGGTGTCGACAAAGTTGCCGTCCAGATACACTTTCACTTCGGCACCAGGCGTTGCGCGGCCCACAACGGTTGGTGTCGTGTCATCGGTATGGCTGCCGCTGGCCAGATTGCTCTTCAGTTCGCCTTCATCGTCTTCCACGTGGCTGATAGACACACCGTTGTGGCTGGTGTCCACGGTGAAGTGGATCGACGCAGACTCTGGTCCAACGTTACCCGCTTTGTCTTCAATCGAGACTTTCCAGGTGTAGTCACCATCCGCCAGGGCCGGTGCCGGGGTGTAGCTCCAGTTACCGCTGCCATCTACCGGCACGCGCACGGTGGTGCCATTACCCAGATCGATGATCGCGGTACCGTTCGCGTCACCCTTACCACGGTAGGTTGGGGTGTTATCGTCGGTGGTACCGTTATCCGCAATAATTCCCGGCGTGCCGAAGTCGTCCCACAGTTCAATGTCCGTAGGTGCCAGCGGTTTAACGGAGTCCACAATAATCATCCACTCGCCGGTTTCCGGGCTGCGGTTGCCCACGGCGTTTTCCGCCACCGCGCGGAAGCGGTGCTCGCCCTGCGAAAGTGCAGTGTCGAAATCAATGGTCCAGGTGCCACCCGTAACCACAGCGCTACCGATTGGCGTCGGGTTAGTGCCGTCATACAGGTAAATGGTCGTCCCGTCCTGACCCGTACCGGTGATGGTCGGTTTGTCATCGTTCGTGATGCCACCCTGCTGTACGGTGCCAACATGGGCATCAACATCATCGATTACGTCCGTGATTGCCGGTGCCGGAGGAATGCCGCCTGCTACCAGCTCAAACGAGAACGCATCGGATGGTTCGGAACGCAGACCCGCTTTGTCTTCGGCAACCACTTTCACATCGTAGTGGCCGTTCGTCAGCGCCGGAGACGGCGTCCAGGTCCATTTACCTGTCGGGTCAGCGGTAACGGAATCCACTTCCTTACCGTTAACAATGATGTGCACCAGGCTATTTTTCTCAGCGGTACCGGTAAAGGCCGGGGTGCTGTCATCGGTGACCTCGCCGTTGGTCAGGTTGCCTGTTTTCAGGCCAGCATCATCAAACACGCTATCAATCGTCGGTTTTAACGGCGGCGTGGTGTCTACGATGAAGCCGATCGGATCGGACGGATCGCTGGCGTTACCGACCGGATCAACGATGACGACGACAGCTTCATGATTCCCTTCCGGCAGCGGTTTCTCCGGAGTTACTTCCCACTTGCCGTCATCACCAACAATTGCGGTACCCACAACTTCGTCGTCAATAATCAGACGCACGGTGTCGCCAGGCGTACCCTCGTCGCCACTGAACACCGGCTGGGTATCGTCAGTGGTGTCACCATCATGAATTGGCCCTACGGACGGTCCCTGGTCGTCTTCAACGTCACCAATGACCGGCTTGTCAGGACCTTGCAGATCAACGATAAATTCGAAATCATCAGACGGTTCGCTGGCGTTGCCTTCTGGATCGGTAATCACCACTTTCCCGGTGTGGCTGCCTTCCGGCAACGGTTTCTCAGGGATCACTGCCCACTTGCCGTCGTCACCGACGGTCGCCGTTCCCACCAGTTCATCGTCCACGATCAGTCTGACGGTATCGCCAGGCGTGCCGTTTTCACCGCGGAACGTCGGCTGCGTGTCGTCAGTTGCACCGCCGTTCTGGATTGGCCCCACAACGGTACCCGCGTCATCATCTACTTCGCCGATGACCGGTTTTTCTGGCGTAACGATAAATTTAAAGTCATCAGACGGTTCGCTGTCGTTCCCGGCCGGATCGGTGATGATCACCTTCCCGGTATGGCTGCCTTCCGGCAGAGGGTTTTCCGGCGTCACTTCCCATTTACCGTCTTCACCGACGATCGCCGTGCCGACCACTTCGTCGTCAACGATCAGGCGCACGGTATCGCCAGGCGTGGCACCTTCACCGCGGAAGACCGGCTGTTTATCATCAGTCGCATCGCCGTTTTGGATTGGGCCTGTTTTCGCGCCAACATCGTCTTCCACTTCGCCAATAATCGGCTTAACAGGGGCTTCCAGATCGACGGTGAAATCAAAAGAGTCGCTCGGCGCGCTGGTGCGGCCATCCGGGTCTTTACCGATCAGCACAATGCTATGGTCGCCGTGCGCCAACGGGGTTTCCGGCGTCCAGGTCCAGGTGCCGTCAGCGCCGACACGGGTTTCGCCGAGCTTGACGTTGTTTTCCCAGAACTCAACAATATCGCCCGCTTTGCCTGTACCGCTAAATGTTGGCGTGGCGTCATCAGTCACGCCGTTTTGCGGGATCGAGCCGGTTTTGGTGCCGTAATCGTCGTGCACGTCGGTCAGTTCAGGGGTAGCAACAGGTGCAACGGTGCCTTTTTTGTCACCGCCATCGTCACGGTTATGACGAATAATGGCGCCCAGGCCTACCAGCGCACCAATCCCGGCTAACGCACCCAGCGCCAGCAGAGCAGGAGAAAATGCGGTGCCCGCAACGGCCAGACCATCGAGACCTGCAATCGCGCCCGCACCCAGCGCCTGGGCGGAAGATTCACCGTCCAGCAGGAACGCGGCTTTGTGGTCGTCGTCGCCATCGGTGGCGATGTACTCATGCCATTGACCGTCTTCGCCTTTACCGACCAGCTCACCTGGGTTATCGAAATAGTCTTCAATGATCAGCTGTGGCTGATCCTCGTCAGTGCCTTCCAGCATGACGAACAGGTCTTTGCCTACGCGTTTCAGCGTAATGTTTTCTGGCGCGACACCATTTTCCCCTTCAGCAAGAATATATTTTGCATTCGGGATGGCCTTAATTTTGACAGCACTGCCAACCTTTTCACTGCGCAGAACGTCAGCTTTGACAATCGTATCTTTATCTACGACTGCAATATTTACTGGCTTGAGAGTCATTTTTTAAATTCTCGTGTAAATAATCGATCTGTGTCCGCGCAACGCGCCAGACGCACTTCCATACGGGATACATTCCCTGGCTGGCGCTATCTTCCCGGCTGGCAAGTGTTGGCTTAATAAGACCTGTCGCAAACCGGTCTTATAAGTCATTTAAGGGAAAGGTTCGGTAGAGATGGCGTGAAGAAAATAATGGCAAAGATAAAGACAAGTCTTGGTTCACTTTTTTAGAGACGGAGAGAAAATAATGTTTTTGTTACCCACTCAGGACAGACAGGAATGTCAGGTAGAAAAGTCATTCTCATGGATTCCAGCCCACTGCTGCGTGCAGGTATCAAGGGCTTATTAACAGAACAAGATTATGAGGTTGTGGCACAATTTCCTACAATCGAGGAATTGCACAGCGCATTACCTGCGTTAAGCGCGGACCTGATTATCATGGAACATCTGCAACAAAGCGCTGAGGTATTTTCTTACCTGGCGAAAATAAGAAAAACGCACCCGGATATTCGGATTCTCATCTTGTCCTCGTCTTTCAGCGATTTTCACATCCAGCTAAGCAGGCGAGCTGGCGCGGCCGGTTACATCAATAAAAATAGCTCGTTAGATAAAATAATCACTACCATCAATAACGTACTCTCCGGCCAGTATTGCTACGGTTCTGAGCTTTGGCATCATCATGCCAGATATCCGCGGGATGCCTCGTTATTATTATCTTTGTCCCATATTGATATTTGTATTTTGCGCTACATTTCTGCCGGCTATAGCAACCAGATTATTGCCTCGATGCTGGACATGAATAATAAAAAGGTGAGCGCGTATAAGCAGCGTATCATGGCAAAATTTAACATTACCCGTCTGGCAGACCTGGTCGATCTGGCAAAACGGAATTATCTGTACTGAGCACCGGAAGATGCCCGGATGACGGTTTGTTCGGGCTTGATGACATAAATCGTTGCAAAACGAATGCTCCGAAAAGAGTGATCTACCGCACATATCCCTCCACATCTACCGAAGCGAATGTCTACGCTTATAAGACGCCCGGAAAAACCTGTCTTTAGAACACACAACCGGAGGTCCTTATCACCATGTTCAACCAGAAACTACAGGCTACCGAGAACATCGAATTCGAGATTGCAGAAGAGCTGCGCTACGAGACCGATCCCTGCGAGTTAAAACTGGATGAGATGATTGAGGCGGAGCCGGAACCCGAAATGATCGAGGGGCTACCCGCCTCCGATGCGTTGACGCCCGCAGACCGCTATCTTGAACTGTTCGAACACGTACAGTCGACGCGGCTGTTTGCGGACAGCAAAACCTTCCCCGACTGCGCGCCGAAGATGGATCCGCTGGATATCCTGATCCGCTACCGCAAGGTCAGACGCCACCGGGATTTTGACCTGCGCCAGTTCGTGGAGAACCACTTCTGGCTGCCGGAAACCTACAGCACTGAATATGTCTCCGACCCTGGCCTGTCGCTGAAAGAGCACATTGATAGCCTGTGGCCCGTCCTGACGCGCGAACCGCAGGATCACATTCCCTGGTCCTCCCTGCTGGCGCTGCCGCAGGCCTATATCGTCCCCGGCGGGCGGTTCAGCGAGACCTACTACTGGGATTCATACTTCTCCATGCTGGGGCTGGCGGAGAGCGGCCGTAACGATCTGCTCAAATGCATGGCGGATAATTTCGCGTGGCTGATCGAACGCTACGGCCATATTCCGAACGGTAACCGCACCTACTACCTCAGCCGCTCCCAGCCGCCGGTCTTTGCCCTGATGGTGGAGCTGTTTGAAGAGGACGGCGTGCGCGGCGCGAAACGCTACCTTGAGCACCTTAAAATGGAGCATGCCTTCTGGATGGACGGCGCGGAGTCGCTGCTGCTTAATCAGGCCTACCGCAGCGCGGTACGCATGCCGGACGGTTCATTGCTGAACCGCTACTGGGACGACCGTGATACCCCACGCGACGAATCGTGGATTGAGGACGTGGAAACAGCCCGCCACTCGGGTCGTCCGCCGAATGAGGTGTATCGCGATCTGCGCGCCGGTGCGGCCTCCGGCTGGGATTATTCCTCTCGCTGGCTGCGCGAGCCGGGCCGATTAGCCAGCATCCGCACGACGCAGTTTATCCCGATTGACTTGAACGCCTTCCTGTTCAAGCTGGAGAGCGCGATCGCCAATATTTCGGCGTCGAAAGGGGATAAAGAGACCGCCGAGCTGTTCCGCCAGAAGGCCAGCGATCGCCGCGCGGCGGTGAACCGCTACCTGTGGGATGAAGAGAACGGCTGCTACCGCGACTACGACTGGCGCCGCGAGGTGATGGCGCTGTTCTCCGCGGCGAGCATTGTGCCGCTGTACGTGGGCATGGCCACCCATGAGCAGGCCGAGCGCCTGTCTGATGCGGTAAAAGCGCGCCTGCTGACGCCGGGCGGGATTCTGGCAACCGAATACGAAACCGGCGAGCAGTGGGATAAACCCAACGGCTGGGCGCCGCTGCAGTGGATGGCGATTCAGGGGTTCAAGCAGTACGGCAACGACTCGCTGGGGGATGAAATCGCCTGGAGCTGGCTGCATACGGTGAACCACTTCTACAAGACGCACCACAAGCTGATTGAGAAGTACCACATCGCCAGCAGTACGCCGCGCGAAGGGGGCGGCGGGGAGTATCCACTGCAGGATGGCTTCGGCTGGACGAACGGCGTGGTGCGGCGGTTGATTGGGTTGTATGGGGAGCCTTGAGAGGGGTGCGGTCTGGTGCCCTCACCCCGGCCCTCTCCCACAGGGAGAGGGAGAATAAATCAGCGAATCACCTCATAAATGGCGGTCTGAATGGACTGCCATTTTTTTGTGGTGGCATCCGGCTGTGACTGCGCGCGTCGCGTTGCCATTTCAAGATCGTGCTTCTGGCGCTTCACCACGGCCGGCACGGTGCAGAACGCTTTCAAATACTCTTTACGTATTGAGGTCAGAGACTCGCCGTTCGACATGGCGTGGCTGAGCGTATTGATGAAACGACGACACGGCTTCTCTTCCGCCATGTTCTGCCGGTAGCGCAGCATAAGCTCCAGAACGTCGTCATAGCCGGCCGACATCGCCTCTTCGGTCCATGACAGCTTCCAGTCCATCCCACCCTGCAAGAAGAGCAGCGCCACGCGGGTATCGTTGCGGTTAATCGCCGAACGGAAATTATTGTCGTCCCAGGTCACCCCCATGCGCGTCAGCGTCTCGCGCGAGGAAGGGGTTTCACGCATCTCCTCCGGCGGAGCCGCTTGCGCCGTATTTTGCGCCGCAGGCTGCGGTTTGCCGCTGGTCACCAGCCAGAAGCCACCTACCACGATGGCAATCACCATCACACCAACCGCCCCCCATAACGCACCGGAGATAAGCTGCTCACGCTGTTCGGGCGTGCGCGGCGCGCGCTGGGTCGGCTTTTCAATCGTGTCGCGAACTTCAAACAGATCCCCACCGGTGACCCGATCCATTTTTTGCGCCTTTTCCCAGAAAGCGTGCAGCTCGCTGGCATCCACCGCCATGAATCCAGCCGGGTTGACGCGCGTTCTTCCCTCTTCAAACGCGCGTTGAACCGGCCGGGAGATCTGCATGTAGTAGTTATCCAGCAGCTGAATTTGCGCCGAACTTAACGTTTTCTGCACCGTGATGTTGTTGCGGATTTGCCGGATGTCGTCGAGAAATGTTTGCAGCGTTTTGCGCGGCTCTACCAAGAGCGTCAGCATGGACGGGTCGTTAAACAGCGAGGCGTAGTAGCGACTGAACTCTTTTTTATCCACCAGCATCTGCGCCAGTTCGCTGAACATCATGCCGCTCAGGACATCGTTGATTTCGCCATGCTTCAGCCAGCGTCGTACGCGGTCAGCGTTAAATAAGGTTTTAAGATGATTATTGAGCCGCACCTGATCGGGCCAGGCCTGCTGAATGAGGCCTTTAATCATTAACTCAATTGCGCGTACCTGCTTGTGCGCCTGCTGCTGAAGCTCGCTACCCGGCACCAGCTCGGTGCTGTAGGTCAGAAGCGGCTGCTGCAGACGAAGATGTTCCAGCGTAGTCACAAACCGCATCGCCGCAATAAGCTGGTTTTCGCTGACATCCTGCCCGCTTTCATACTGCGGGACGCGCTGCTGCAGCAGGCGCAGCTGCAGCGTAAATTCCGACATCTCGGCATCATTCAGGTTGAGCTTCTTCGCAACCGCAGCCCATCCCCCGAGGCCTAAACGCGCGCTGTCCAGCTGTTCCAGAAACCAGCGTGGATCTTTTCCCTCAGAAACATGTACATTCAGAAGAAGCAAGATTTCCACCGACGCCTGGCGAATGACCGCCAGACAGTGTTCAAACTGTTCGCGGATATGATGTGATGTGCTGAGAGTCATTGTTTTCCTTAAACGACAACGAAGACATCCGGAATGGGCACTAACGGCCGTTTTTCTTTTTATTTATACGCGCTTAACCATACCTGACTTTCTGTTGAAATAAAGTGACAACCCTAAAATCATTTAAAAAGCTTCAGGAGAATCTCAATGCCAGTTTTAATGACCTCGCGCCTGACCTGCACCCCCGTGCAGGAACAAGACTGGCCCTTTTTCCTGGCGCTGCAGCAGCATCCCGACGTCATGCGCTTTGTGGCGGAGGACCGCCCCGTCGCGGCGATCCGCGAGGCGTTTGATTCGCGCCTGACGCCCTGGACGCCGGGGAGCGCGCACTGGCTGTGCCTCGTCGTTCGTGACGCCCTCTCACAGGCCCCGCTGGGCCTTACCGGGTATATTCATCGGGAGGAGGATTGCGCCGAAGTGGGCTTTCTTTTTGCCCCCGAGGCACAGGGAAAAGGTTACGGCTTCGAATCCCTGCAGGCGCTTTGCGATTACGCTTTTCATCAGGGCGGTATACGTCGGCTCACCGCCACCGTCACTGCAGGAAATGTCGCCTCCAGGCGCCTGCTGGAAAAAGCCCGCTTCCGGCTGGAAGGCGAGCTACGCGAGAGCTATTACCTTTCCGGTCGCTGGCAAAATGACTGGTTATTTGGGTTATTGCGGCAGGAATACCTGAACAAAAATTCCTGAACAACAGCCATTTGGCGGATATTTCTCCTGCCTCGATTCCTCTACAGTATCGCCATTAAGAGGAAACGAATATGAAAGGTCATGCGCTGAATATATCTTCTGCCGCCATTGAGTTAATAAAGAAACATCAGGGGCTTTCACTGGAGAAATATCGTGATGAAAAGGGTTTATGGGTAATCGGCTACGGGCATGCGATCCGCGAAGGGGAACATTTTCGCGGCCTTATTACGCCTCTTCAGGCTGAATATTTACTCCACGAAGATATTCAGCGGGTTGAGACGCTGCTGCAGGAAAAGGGGGTTGGGCCATTAACCCAGCAGCAGCATGACGCTGTAGTACTGATGATATTGAGTTTCGGCGCGGCGTCCGCGCTCCCGAAAGCGGTGCTTCAGGCCGTTGCCCGGGTATAGTACATGGCGGCCTGGGTTCGGTTTTTCACCTCCAGCCGGCGAAAAAGCGCTTCCAGATGTGCTTTTACCGTGGCCGCACTGATGTTGAGATTGCGGCCAATCTCTTTGTTTGATTCACCCGCCGCCAGCAGCTTCAGAACCTCTCGCTGACGCTCGCTCAACGAGAGTAACGCCTGCGCTGACGATTGCTGGCTGACCCACTCTCCGGGAAAGCAGACCATCCCTCTCGACACGGAATCCAGCACGGCGGCAAACCGCTCAGGGTTGGCGTTACGGGGGATAATAGCCATCACGTTTCGCTGCATGAGTTGCTCAACCCATCTGGTCTCTTTTTTTGCCAGAACCATCATCACCCGTACCGACGGGAAGCGATGCATGATTTCGTCCAGGAAAGAACTCTCCTCATCCTGAATTAAATTGCCGTCAATCATGACGATAGCAGACGGTGACGCGGATATTTGCGCCCATAAATCGTCTGCCTGACAAGTCCCCGTTATATTTATTTCAGGAATTAATTTCCGCAAACCGTGTATCGCTCCATGAATAAATATCGACTGCCTGTCAAACATGATTACTCGCATCGTATTTCTCCCTCTGAGAATAGCGAAGGGGGATTCTACAGAGGCGCAATTTAAGAAAAAACTCAATGAATGCAGAGGTTACAAATCCGCCAGTGGTTTTTATATTTACCCGTATTTTGACACATCCATATTAAGGATTTCCTTAAGGGGTTCCCTCCCCTTAACATCAGACATCACAGGAACATACCGCCTGACACTTCAATACGTTGCGCATTCATCCAGCCCAGCCTGTCGCTGAGCAGGGCCGCAATAGCATCGCCGATATCGTCCGGCAGCCCCACCCGCCCCAGCGCCGTCTGCGACGCCAGCATCTGGTTAAGCTGCGCGTTGTCGCGCACGCGTCCCTCGCCAAAGTCGGTTTCGATCGCGCCTGGCGCGATAATATTGACGGAGATTCCGCGCGCCCCAAGCTCCTTCGCCTGATAGCGGGTGAGCACTTCCATCGCCCCTTTCATGGCAGCGTAGGTTCCTGAACCTGGCTGGGTAAAGCGGGCCAGTCCGCTGGAGACGTTGAGGATCCGCCCCCCGTCGTTAAGCAGGGGCAGCAGGCGCTGCGTCAGGAAGAAAGGCCCTTTGAAGTGAATGTTCAGCGCTTCATCAAACTGGGCTTCCGTCGTGTCGGTGTAGGGTGCGTATAAACCCGTTCCGGCATTGTTCAATAAATAATCAAAGGTTTCACGCTGCCAGACGCTGCTCAGGATCTCCTGAAGCTGGTGAGCAAAACTTTCGAAACTGGCAATATCACCGACGTTGAGCTGTAATGCCGCCGCCTTGACGCCTTTTCCCTGAATTTCGCGCACCACGTCCAGCGCTTCCTGCTGGCTGCGATTGTAGGTCAGGATAATTCCCGTGCCGTCTGCCGCCAGCTTTAACGCAGCGTTTTTACCCAATCCACGGCTACCACCCGTCACTAATGCGATACGTTCAGTCATCATAAACCTCGTTTTGGCTGTTATGGAGATTGAGAAAGAGCTTATTAGGTGATAGAAGATCAATAAAGATGGGCAATAACGCTTCACTGTTTCAGTACAAACAACAATGAGCTTCATCTATGGATAAAATTCACGCAATGCAGCTGTTTGTTCGCGTCGCGGAACTGGAGAGTTTTTCCCGCGCGGCAGAGACATTAACGCTTCCGAAAGGCAGCGTTTCCCGGCAAATCCAGGCTCTGGAAAACCGGCTTGGCACCCAGCTACTGCACCGCACCACGCGCCGCGTCAGCCTGACGCAGGACGGCATGGTCTATTACGAACGGGCAAAAGATCTGCTGGCGAACCTGGATGAACTCGACGGTATGTTTCAGCACGATCCCTCCAGCATCAGCGGAAGGCTCCGCGTGGATATGCCCGTCGGCGTTGCTCGAAATGTCGTCATCCCCAAACTGCCTGCTTTTTTACAGCAGTATCCGGGTATCGAACTGGAGCTCAGCAGCAGCGATCGCCTGGTGGATGTGATCCGCGAAGGGTTTGATTGCGTCGTCCGCGTGGGTTCCCTGAAGGATTCAGGGCTGATTGCCCGTCCGCTGGGCAAGCTGTCGGTGATCAACTGTGCCAGCCCGGATTATCTGGCGCGTTTTGGCTACCCCGACACGCTGGACGATTTAGGCTCGCACGCCGTGATTCATTACGCCGCGATGCTGGGAAGTCGCCCTCAGGGCTTTGAATTTTATAACGGCAGCACGACGCAGTGGATAAAAACGGGCGGGGTGCTAACCGTAAACAGCACGGAAACTTACCAGGCCGCCTGCCTTGCCGGGCTGGGGATCATTCAGGCCCCGCGCGTTGGGGTACGCGACCTGCTGCGCGCGAAGAAACTGATTGAGATCCTCCCGCAGTATCGCGCGGAACCGATGCCTGTCTCCCTGATTTACCCCCACCGGCGCAACCTCTCTCGCCGGGTTCATCTGTTTATGGAGTGGCTGACCGAACTCACAAAAGCTTACGTGGATTAGTCGCAAGCTATAATTCAGTAACATCCAGCCAAACGAAAAAGGAAAAGACGCGTGACGCCGGAAAATAACCCGCAACGACCCACCCAACATTTAGATTATGAACCCATCAAGAAGATGGAAACCGAGCCAGAAGAGGCTAAAGCCCCCGGTACCGCCAGCAAGGCGCTGGGCACCGTCACCAGCCTGGCGGAGAGAATTCAGCAGTTTCCCATGGTTGCGCATCTGATACGCGCGACCGAGCGCTTTAATGACCGCATGGGGAACCAGTTCGGTGCCGCGATCACCTATTTTTCGTTCCTGTCGATGATCCCCATCCTGATGGTGTCGTTTGCAGCGGCCGGTTTTGTGCTCGCGTCGCACCCGACGCTGCTGCAGGATATCTTCAATAAGATCCTGAATAACGTCAGTGACCCGACCCTTGCCACCACGCTGAAAAGCACCATCAATACCGCCGTTCAGCAGCGTACTACTGTCGGCATCGTCGGTTTGCTCATCGCCCTATATTCCGGCGTTAACTGGATGGGCAACCTCCGCGAGGCCATTCGCGCCCAGTCGCGCGACGTGTGGGAGCGCACGCCTCAGGATCAGGAGAAAATTTGGATTAAGTATTTCCGCGATTTTATTTCGCTGATTGGTCTGCTCGTCGCGCTGGTCGTGACGCTCTCGATCACCTCTGTTGCCGGTTCAGCACAGCAGATGATTATCTCTGCGCTCTATCTTGATTACATCGAATGGCTGAAGCCCGCCTGGCGCGGCATCGGGCTGGCGATTTCTATCTTCGCCAACTACCTGCTGTTCTTCTGGATTTTCTGGCGCTTGCCTCGGCATCGTCCGCGCAAGAAGGCGCTGCTCCGGGGCACGTTGATCGCAGCAATCGGCTTTGAAGTGATTAAGATCGTGATGACCTATACCCTCCCGTCGCTGGTGAAATCCCCCTCCGGCGCGGCGTTTGGCTCTGTGCTCGGACTGATGGCCTTCTTCTACTTCTTCGCCCGCCTGACCCTGTTCTGTGCGGCGTGGATTGCCACCGCCGAGTACAAAGGCGACACGCGGATGCCCGGAAAAACACACCGCTAACTCCGCTCTCGGGCTGATATTTCAGCCCGACTCATCATTTCAGCATATAAATCCAGTCCGTAACTTTTATTTAACCGAAAACCAGTTTTATCCACCAATATTTAAAAACTGTGAAGCATTTCATGGAAGCATTTTGGCTGGCCTGAACATTATCCGCTTTTTGTTGCTTTTATCACCAGAAAGCGGCTTTGTTACAGATTGAAATGTCGCTTTTGCTGTGCGTAATATGGCCTTTCGTTCGACAAAAATAAGAAAATATTATGCAATCAACAGCCACAACACTCGACTCAGGTTCGGAACACGTCCCGGTAAACTCGCGCAATAAAGTTGTCGTCGCATCGCTAATTGGCACCGCCATTGAGTTCTTCGACTTTTACATTTACGCCACCGCGGCGGTTATCGTTTTCCCGCATATTTTCTTCCCGCAGGGAGACCCGACGGCGGCAACGCTACAGTCTCTGGCGACCTTTGCTATCGCGTTTGTGGCGCGTCCGATTGGCTCTGCGCTGTTTGGACATTTTGGCGACCGCATTGGTCGTAAGGTCACCCTGGTGGCCTCGCTGCTGACGATGGGGATCTCCACCGTGGCGATTGGCCTGCTGCCGACCTACGAAACCATCGGCATTCTGGCGCCGGTTCTGTTGGCGCTGGCGCGTTTTGGTCAGGGTCTGGGGCTGGGTGGTGAATGGGGTGGCGCGGCGCTGCTGGCGACCGAGAACGCCCCGCCGCGTAAACGCGCGCTGTACGGTTCATTCCCGCAGCTTGGCGCGCCGATTGGCTTCTTCTTTGCCAACGGGACCTTCCTGCTGCTCTCCTGGCTGCTGACGGACGAACAGTTCATGAGCTGGGGCTGGCGTATTCCGTTTGTCTTCTCGGCGGTACTGGTGCTGATTGGCCTGTACGTCCGCGTTTCCCTGCATGAGACGCCGGTGTTTGCGAAAGTGGCTGCGGCGAAAAAACAGGTAAAAGTGCCGCTGGGCACCCTGCTGACCAAACATCTCCGCGTAACCGTGCTTGGCACGTTTATCATGCTGGCGACCTACACGCTGTTCTACATCATGACGGTGTACTCCATGACCTACAGCACCGCCGCCGCGCCGGTAGGGCTGGGCCTGCCGCGTAACGAAGTGCTGTGGATGCTGATGATGGCGGTGATTGGGTTTGGAGTGATGGTACCGATTGCCGGCCTGCTGGCGGATAAATTCGGCCGTCGTGCGAGCATGATTACGATCACCACGCTGATCATTCTGTTTGCTCTGTTCGTCTTCCCTCCGCTGTTGAGTTCAGGTAACCCGGCGCTGGTGATGGCGTACCTGCTGATTGGCCTGAGTCTGATGGGACTGACCTTCGGCCCGATGGGCGCGCTGCTGCCGGAGCTGTTCCCGACGGAAGTGCGTTATACCGGCGCGTCGTTCTCCTATAACGTCTCCTCCATTCTGGGCGCGTCCGTTGCGCCGTATATCGCCACCTGGCTGCAGGCAAATTATGGTCTGTTCTACGTGGGGGTGTATCTGGCGGCCATGGCGGCGCTGACGCTGATTGCCCTGCTGCTGACGCACGAGACTAAGCATCAGGCGCTGTAATTTATTGCGGCCTGATGCCCTCACCCCGACCCTCTCCCACAGGGAGAGGGAGAAAGCAAAAACAGGCCGCACCTTACTTCTTCATCTGCGACAAAATCGTCCGGCACTGATTCGCTTCGCCTTCTGACGGCGAGATCAACGCCAGCAGCGCGGCGGCCGGGGTGACCAGCGTCGCGAGGGCTGCGGCCACCGCGCCACGCGCAATCAGCGGTCCGGGCTTGACGCCCGCCTGCGGATTTTTAAAGGTCCCGCGCACGTAAAGCGGCGAGCGCAGGGTAATAATACGAATCCCCTTACTTTCCGGGTCAATGGTCAAATCCAGCTGCTCCGAGGCCATGCTGGCAGTACCGGTCACGTTAATCACCGCGTTTTCCGTGTCGAAGGCAAAAATCTGCGGACGCGCCACGCCGTTAACCAGATCCACATTCGCCGCTGCGCAGTTCACCCGCACCTCATCATCGCCAAAGATTTGCCCGATGATAAAGTTACCGACGTTTAGCCCCAGGATCTCCATCAGGTTGCGGCTGACCAGCCCGTCGTTCATCAGCAGTTTCAGGTTACCGTTGCCGCTGCCCAGCAGCGCCGCCACGGAATTCCCCACCCCGCGAATGTCCGCATCGCCGTTCATTTCACCGAGGGTTTTCTGCATCAGCTCCACGTTCGGCATCAGCTCTTTCAGCTTCAATCGACGCGCCTGGATCTCCGCCCGTCCCTGCATCGGCTTCTTATCGCCTTCCAGGTGAATGTTGGAGGAAATCGTCCCGCCCGCCATGCCAAACTTCAGCGGCTGCAGGCGCAGATCGGCATTTTTCAGGATGATATGCGTCGACAGATCGCTCAGCGGCAGCGTGCTGCCATGCTCAATTTTACGCCCTTTGAAGCGCACATCCGCATCCATCACGTCCCATTTGTCGGTTTCAAAGCGATCGTAAGGCAGCACTTTACCCGCAGGCTGAACGTCCTTTTTGACCTCTTTTGATTTGGTGCCTTTTCCGGAATCCACGCCAATCAGCGGGCCAAGATCGGCCAGACGAAGCTGGCGAGATTCGACATCCCCTTCCAGTTTCGGCCGTGGTTTTCCGGTGGTGTAGGTCAGCGTGCCGTGGATATCGCTGTCGCCGATGCGGCCGTTGAAATCCCGGTAGTCAAAAACGGACGATTTTTCGGTGTCGATTTTGGCAACCAGATGCCCGTCCGTTTCGAACGGCGGGGTATCCGGCAACAGTACGCCGGTCAGTTCATACAATTCACCCAGCGAGTCACCGGCAAACTTGAGCTGGAGGTCGACGCCCCCCATGTTCATCGGGTCGTTAACCGTGCCCACGAACGCCACGCGCGTGTTCCCCGAGCGGAAATCCGCCTGCACCGGGAACGGCGTGCCTTCGCTCCGGAGCGCCAGCATGCCGCCGATTTTCCCTTTCCCGGTCAGCGGCTGGCCGTTATAGCGCCCTTTTGCCGTCAGGCCGAAGACATAGTCACCCGCTTTGGCGCTATCGTCTTTCGCTTTGTTGCCCGTGACTTCGCTAAATGGCAGCGGTTTGCCCAGCGGATCGACCAGGATCTCCACGTCCGCCTTGCTGACCTTATCGTCGATGGCGATCCGCCCGCGATCGAAAAGAATATTGTCGAGACGGAATGACCATGATGAGGGTTGAGCATTTGGATCCTTTTCACCGTCGCTGGCAAGGTTAAACGTCCAGTTATTGTTTTTTTCAGAGAGGCGGATCAGGCGCGCATCGGGCTGCTGGAGCTTGATCCACGGCAGATAGACGGTTTTGGTCAGCAGCGCTAACGGTGCCAGCGTGGCCTCCACGCGCGGCAGATGGATCATGGTTACTTCGGGGATATCCGGCGGGTTGCCGAGAATGATGTCGTCGGCGTGGACGTGGGGCCAGGGGATCCAGCTTCGCCAGCCGGTCTCCTCTTTCTGACGCTCCCATACCACACCCAGATCGCCTCGGATGGCGAAGGGACGGTTCAGCTCAGCGGAGACTTTCTGGTTGATGGTCGGCTTAAGGCGGTTCCAGTCAAACGTCGCGATAATGACGACGACGATTGCGATCAACAACAAGAAAATCCCTGTAGTCCAGGAAATGACCCTGGTTGTTTTTGTCATTGTTATCCCCTTTCCTGATGACCTGTCCTGTAAAACTATAGTCCAGACAAAGGGAAGCGGGGTTATCAGAGGGTCGTTCTGACGCTTTCGAGGAGATCCATCGGCACGGGGCGAGAGAGGAAATAGCCTTGCGCCGCCGCTGCGGGAGAGTTTTGCACGTCACGCCACTCTTCCAGCGTTTCCACGCCTTCAACGATCACGCCCTGGCAATAGCGATTCATCAGCTGCAATAACAGCGTAAACAGATTCCGTCCTTCCGGGGTCTGACGCAGCATGATGAACAGATCGCGGGCCACCTTGATGTAGTCATAACGCACTTCGCTGAGGGCCGAGAAGTTCGCCATACCGGTGCCAAAGTCATCCAGCCACAGCGGACCAAATTCACACATCGACGCAAAAGAGGAATCCTGCGGCAGGCGAACATGCTCCACCAGCTCAAAGCGCAGCCACGGCAGAGTGGCGATCAGCTCCTGCAGTTTCGCGTTCTGACGCAGCGCCAGCAGGGTCGGGCCGTCCACGTTAACCGAGGCGAGGATAGTATGCTGCTCGAAAAAGGCCTGTTTTGTCGCCAGCATACGGAGCTGCTCTTCCAGCACGTCCAGACGCTGGCGAACGGCAACTTCGGCAAAATAGCGATCCGGCGCGATACGCTGGGAAGGGTTTGACGGGTGCGTGACGACGGTCAAAACTTCAATTGCCATCAGTCGACCGTCCGTTCGGTAGATCGGCTGATACGTGTACGCACGCTCGCATTGCAGCCAGTAGCGATGCTCCTGCAAGTTCTCAATACTTGCCTCAGGCGTAGTGCTCAGCCGCTGGATAACCTGCTCTGACTTCATTTCAGATGTCCTGTTGTTGGGATGGCCTTTCTGGACTCGTCACTGGGTTATCGGCGCGATAATTGAGAACTTTATGTTCAATTCACCGTGAAAATGAAATTAAGATGACAGAAATTTGCCGGAACACGCGCTGGCTCAAATAAAATAATGGAACGTCGTTTTAATATAGTTGACCATCTAATTCACTCAGCGCACACTGCTGAAAATTCTTCTGTTCAGGTTCATGACTATGTCCAAAAAAATTGCCGTGATTGGCGAATGTATGATTGAGCTGTCACAAAAAGGCGCGGAAGTCAGCCGCGGATTTGGTGGCGATACGTTAAACACGTCCGTTTACATTGCCCGTCAGGTTGCGCCTGAAGCACTCGCCGTGAACTACGTCACCGCTCTTGGTACGGACAGCTTCAGCCAGCAGATGCTGGAAGCCTGGCAGAGTGAACATGTTGAAACGTCGCTGATCCAGCGTATGGAAAACCGCCTGCCTGGGCTGTATTACATCGAAACCGACAGCACCGGCGAACGCACGTTTTATTACTGGCGTAACGAAGCCGCGGCCAAATTCTGGCTGGAGAGCGATGCTGCCGCAGCCATCTGCGAAGAGCTGGCGACGTTTGACTATCTCTATCTGAGCGGGATCAGCCTGGCGATTTTAAGCCCGGCCAGCCGCGAAAAGCTTCTCTCGCTGCTGCGCGAATGCCGCGCCAACGGCGGGAAGGTGATTTTCGATAACAACTACCGCCCGCGCCTGTGGGCCAGCCGCGAAGAGACGCAGCAGGTTTATCAGCAGATGCTTCAGTGCACGGACATCGCCTTCCTGACGCTCGACGATGAAGACGCCCTGTGGGGTGAGAAGCCGGTCGATGACGTGATTGCCCGTACGCACGCAGCAGGCGTGAGCGAAGTGGTGATTAAGCGTGGTGCGGAGTCGTGCCTGGTCGCGATTGCGGGTGAAACGGTGGTTGAGGTCCCTGCGGTGAAGCTGCCCAAAGAGAAAGTGATTGATACCACCGCAGCGGGGGATTCCTTCAGCGCGGGCTACCTGGCGGTACGCCTGACGGGAGGAACGCCGGAAGCGGCGGCACAGCGTGGGCACCTGACGGCCAGCACCGTGATTCAGTATCGCGGGGCGATTATTCCGCGCGAGGCGATGCCTGATTAAGTAAGGTGCGGGCTGATGCCCTCACCCTAACCCTCTCCCACAGGGAGAGGGAATGTTCAGGCATTACTGCCCCTGCGGAATATCCGTCGCGTCCTGGTGGAGATCGTCAGCCGTGGCTGCCTGCGCCGGCTGCGGCGCGGTAGCCATAATGGAATCCCAGGTCTTCTGAAGTTCCTTCATGTCATATTCCGGCTCGCCTTTCGGCTGCAGAAGGATCAACGCCATATCCTGCGACAGCTGCTGACGTAAATCCTGATTCAACATATTCACGGTCAGACCGTTCAGGAAGTCCTGACGAAGCTTCTGGTACTGCTCAGGCGCAATGTCGACAACCTGGTTCTGCAGGGAGCGAATACGCTGGCTGATCAAAATGTCAGTATCGGCGCGAGCGTAGGTGGCAAATAGCTTCTGCAGCTCCAGTTTTTTCTGGGCAACCAGCGCGTTGAACTCCTCTTCAGAGAGCCCCTCTTTACGCACTTTTGCCAGCTCTTTCGCCACCACACCGAGATTGGCATTCAGCTTATCGCCCGGCGATTCAACGTTAATGGCACATTGCGCACGCTGGAACAGCACGCGGCAGTCAAAGCCAAGGCCAATGTTCTTCACGTTGTTTTTGCTGAGCGTCTGCTGAACGTGCCAGAACAGCGCTTCACGCGCCAGATCGGCACGCCAGTAGCGCAGCAGCGCCGCGGACTCGCGAATAGGTTGCCAGGCGTTATCCCACATCACGGAGAGTCGGTCCTGACGCACGGTGTCCGTCATAATGCTGACAGGCTCGGCGCGCAGCGGAGAGAGCGTCGGGACAGGGGCTGGCGTTTCGCGTTTGCCCTTCAGATCGCCAAACGCTTTGTTGATCTGCTCAACCACCGCGCGGCTATCCACATTACCGACGACGATCAGCGTCATCGCGTCCGGGGTGTACCATTTCTGGTAGAACGATTTCACCTGCTCGACGTCCACCGGCTGCTTCAGCGGTTCCGCCGGGTCGTGCCCCAGCAGCGTTGAACCTTTCAGACGGTAGCGCCACCAGCCCTCTTTGGTATCCGCAGGCCAGGTCGCCACCATGTCGCCGTTGCTCAACGCATAGTTCACGGTGTCCGGCGTAATCGCCAGGTTGCCAGAGGCATCAGCGAGATACGTAAGGGCTTCTTTAAGCAGGTCGTTACGGTTATTTGGCAGGCTCAGGTTAAACATGGTGTAGTCATAGGAGACCACGGCCGGAGGAAGGGGGCGTTTCGGATCGATGGCCTGTTGCCACAGCGAACGCACCTGAACCGCTTGCAGGCTGCCGCTCTGCGTGAGCGCCAGACGGGGAATAAAATGGCTAAAACCGGTTTGCTGAGTGCTTTCCGTAAGGGAGCCGGTATTAACGGACAGACGGATTTCAATACGATCGCTGGGCCGCTGCGGGGTGGATAACACCTGCCACTGAAAACCGTTCGCTAACGTGCCTTGTTGCCAGGCCGGGTCTGGCTGGAGCGCATCTGCCTGCACATAACTGGCTGCTGCCATCATCAGCAAACCGCCGGTTAAGAGTCGAATTTTTGTGCCCTGCATGTGAACCCCTGATCAACATTCCTGGTTAAAAAGAGTGTCTCGCGACGCGCTGCACTCTAAAAGATGACGATGAAAACACGTCGATTAGACCGCGCGTTCGGCAAAACGTCACGGTCCGAAGTGAAATATACCCAAAAAAAATCTTGTCGAATTATGACAGGTATGAACAGTTATTATGCGCAGGAGCCCGCATCCCGACAAGGGAATGCGGGCAATTGTGACAAGATTAGGAGGTTAAACCAGGATTTTTGCTATCAGACGCGCGATTATTCAGCGTGTCGTTAAGCTTCTTGTGATCCAGCTCTTTCACCCATTTCGCGACCACCACCGTTGCCACGCCGTTACCCACCAGGTTGGTAAGGGCACGCGCCTCAGACATAAAGCGGTCAATACCAAGAATCAGCGCCAGACCCGCCACCGGCAGATGCCCCACAGCGGAAATGGTGGCCGCCAGTACGATAAAGCCACTACCCGTAACGCCCGCAGCCCCTTTAGACGACAGCAGGAGCACTACCAGCAGGGTAATCTGATGGAAAATATCCATATGGCTGTTGGTCGCCTGGGCGATAAACACGGCCGCCATCGTCAGGTATATCGAGGTACCGTCAAGGTTGAAGGAGTACCCCGTCGGGATCACCAGGCCGACCACCGATTTACGGCACCCGAGCTTTTCCATCTTATCGAGCATACGCGGCAGCGCCGATTCTGAAGAGGAGGTTCCCAGAACAATCAGCAGCTCTTCGCGGATGTAGCGAATGAATTTGAAAATGCTGAAACCAGTCGCACGGGCGATGGAGCCCAGCACCACCACCACGAAAAGAATACAGGTGATGTAGAAGCAGATAATCAGCTGACCCAGCTGCACCAGCGTGCCGACGCCATACTTACCGATGGTGAAGGCCATCGCACCGAAGGCACCAATCGGCGCCAGGCGCATGATCATATTGATAATGCCAAAGATGACCTGCGAGAAGCTTTCAATCACGTTGAAGATAAGCTGGCCTTTGCTGCCCAGACGGTGCAGGGCGAAGCCAAACATCACGGCAAACAGCAGCACCTGCAGAATGTTTCCGCTGGCGAAGGCGCCGATGACGCTGCCGGGGATAACGTCCAGCAGGAAGGCCACCACGCCCTGATCCTTCGCCTGTTCGGCATAGACCGCGACGGCTTTGGCATCCAGCGTAGAGGGATCAACGTTCATACCCGCACCAGGCTGCACCACGTTGACGATGACCAGACCAATAATCAGCGCAAGGGTACTGACCACTTCAAAATAGAGAAGCGCCACTGCACCGGTACGGCCAACCGCCTTCATGCTTTCCATGCCAGCGATGCCCGTTACCACCGTACAGAAGATCACCGGGGCGATGACCATTTTAATGAGCTTAACGAACGCGTCGCCAAGCGGTTTCATTTGCGCGCCCAGTTCAGGGTAATAGTGCCCCAGCAGAATACCGATGGCGATGGCTGTCAGGACCTGGAAATAAAGACTTTTGAAGAGTGAGGTTTTCATAGGGTGTCCTTGGGAAGAAAAACCACAGGCTTTGTAAGGTTATGGTTAACCTGCGGCTCTAAAATAACACCCGTATAACAGGACAGAAATAAACTCAGTTCAAATTTGAAACACAAATGTTAAGAACTTTGAACTGGCTCGCACAAGCCAGCAACAAAATTACACTTTTGCGTTATGGTCAGCGCCGGAAAGGTATCGCTGTTCGAAGACATCCGGCGGCACCGCGGGGGCAAAAAGGTAGCCCTGGCCGCTCTCGACGCCCGCCTCTGCAAGCCAGGCGCGTTGCGCTTCGGTTTCAATCCCCTCGGCAATAAGATGCAGGTTGAGACTGCGCGCCATCTGGACGATGGCCTGCACCATGCTGCTGTCCTCCGGCAGCCCGTCGACAAACGATTTATCGATTTTGAGCACGTCCACCGGCAGGGTTTTCATGTGCTGAAGCTGACGCAGCCCGGCGTATCCCATACCAAAATCGTCCAGCGCGATGCGAATGCCAGCATTGCGCAGCGGCTTCAGGATGGCAACCGCGTCGTTAGGATCGTCAATGCGTCGGCTTTCCGTCACTTCCAGCGTCAGCGTATCGGGCTTGATCCGGTAACGATGGATCAGCTCCAGCATCTCGGAGACCATCGTCGGATGCATAAGCTGCAGCGCTGACAGATTGACCGACAGCGGCAGCGTAACGCCGCGCTCCTGCCAGGCGGCAAGCTGGCGGCAGGACTCCTCCAGCACCCAATAGCCAACGGTGACCATCAGACCACAGGATTCGATGCGCTCAATCAGCCCTTCCGGCAGCTCCCATGAGCCATCCGGCTGCTGCACGCGGAGCAGCGCCTCGGCACTTTTCACTTCACCCGTCTGTAAATTCACCTGCGGCTGCAGCCAGAGGGCAAACTGACGGTTATCAAGCGCGGTCAGGATGTCGCTCTCTTCCGTCAGGCGCTGCTGCGCTTTTTCCATCTGCTCCGGGTCGAAGAACTGGATCTGATTTTTCCCTTTACGCCGGGCGGTAAACGCCGCCGAGAACGCGCGGCGGTACAGCTGCTCCGCCGTTAAATCACCGTAGTACATGGCGATACCGATGCTGGCGCTCGGACGAAGCTGGATACCCTGAACGGGCAGCCGCTCATTTATGACAGTGAGTACTTGCTGACCTAATGTAATAGCGTGCCACGGCTCTTTCACACCGTTGGCAATCACCACCAGGTCGTAACCGCTGACCTGGGTCAGCACCATACGCGGGGCAAGGACGGACTTCACCTTTTCCACCAGCGTCAGCAAGAGCATTTCACGCTGGCTCTCCTTTAGCACGCCGGCCGTATCCTGCAGGGTTTCACAGGCGATCACCATCAGCGCCGTGGTTTGCTGCCGCGCAACGGTCTGGTCCAGCATCGCCATCAGAAACGCTTTATTGGGAAGCTCCGACACCGGGAAGCGCGTAGCGCTGTTGTTTAACTCATCCTGCTGGCGCTGGATGCGCTGCTGGTTGAGGTTGTAGCTGCGCACCAGCATCCCGATCTCATCGTCATGATGCAGGCGCGGCAGCTCAAGCTGGTGCCCCAGCTGATCCTGCGGCGCAAGCGAATTCAGCTCTCGGGCGATACGGCGCAGCGGGTGAACAATCAGCCGGTTAATGCACCAGGTCAGCGCCACGCTGAGGATAAGGGTCATAAGTAAGCAAGTGGTCACTAACGTAACCACCCAGCTCATGACGAATTTATACATCCGGTACGAGTCCGCCTGCAGAACCAGGTAGGCCAGCGGCTGCGGATTGGCAGGGCGCTCAAGCGAATAGACAGGCAGAGAAATTTGCACCGGCAGCTCAAACAGGCGCATCACCATCATCGGAACGGGACGCTCCGGGATAAAGCTCATCCGCAGCGCCTGAAACTGGTTGGGCAAGACGACATCGGCGCGGCTAACGACGCCGGCAGGCTGAATGCGTTTTAAGATGGTTTCCGCTTCGGGAATATCTCCTTTCAGGATCGAGGCGGAGAGCGGGCCGCGCACCGAGCGGGCGATACTTTCTAACTGCGAAGCCGTGTTATAGCGATTCTGCTGTACGGAATGAAACAGCAAAATTACGCAGAAGAGCAGTACAAACAGCATAGTGACGGCAGAGACCATCGCCATCTGTTTGATCGTTAAGGAACGGCTGACACGCAAAATGACTCTCCACAAAACTCGAAGCGCAGGGCGCGCCAGGGTGTAAACCTGGCGCGCCTGAGTATACCCGATTGCCGCGCTATTAAGAGAGACTTACAAATGGATTAAGGAAAATCCGATTACCAGTCCGCGTAAGGAATAAGCGGCTGCGGCGGTAAGTCCATATCACCCTGCCAGCCTGCAGCAGAGTAACGCACATAAATCAGCGCATGGCTTGGGGTATAGTCTTTCGCTTCCTGAATATCCACGCCCATGCCCACAAACCAGTTGGACGTGACCCGGCGTTCGATAATCGCCCGCGCGGTATAACCCGTCCCGGAGGAGCTACTGCCGGTTTCCATCGCGCCCCGGTCAGTATAGCGGCCTGGCTCATCGGTCGGGATCAGGCTCTGGATCGGGTAGCGCAGCTCGTCTTTGGTTTTGGAATGGGACCAGGACACCGAGCCTCCCAGCTCCCAGGACCAGTTTTCCGTGCGCTTACGCCAGGTTACAGGCAGCGCGAAGGAGACATACTCCTGCGGGCTGTAGTAGCCGCCCTGACCGAGGGAATAGCCGCTCAGATCTTTGTCGTAGTGCCAGAGCATATTGGACACGCCGACCGTCAGGCGCTCGTTGTTTTTATTGATGAGCTTGTAGTAGTAACCCGTCATCCAGCGGACGCGCCAGTTATCTTCCACATTTTTACCCGTCAGCGTTTCCGCGTTCAGGCTGGACCAGATGCCGTTCGCCTCACCTTTGTCATAGCTGATGCTCACACCACCGCCGGTTGCGCGTACGCCGCCCCAGGTGGTGCCGGTATTGGTATCTTTTTGCCCGGCGAAGGCCAGCAGCGAACTGGAGATAGGCCGACGATGGGCGTTGACGGTATAGCCGATGGGACCTAAATCACTGCTGTAGCTGATGCCGCCCACCACGTCGACGACGTCAAAGCCCATTGGCGTGGTGCCAATATCCATCGCCCAGGTTTTATTCTGCCAGCCGACGGCGACGCTGGCGCCGCTGTCGCTCTGGCTGGTGTTGCCGCTACACGGCGTGTCGTAGCAGGTCCCCCATTTAGGATCGTAAGAACCGTTATTGTTATCAAAAGTACCGGCATCCATGTTGACCAGATCGCTTCTGAAGAACATGCGCCCGTCAGAGAGCGGTGCGTCCACCTGGAGCATGGTGGTATGCGCTTTCAGGTCGGAATAGCCGCCCGTGCCGCTGGAGCCCCAGTAGTCGTGCTGGAGCGTGACGTTAACATCCTGCTGACGGTACAAATCACCAGCGTCACTGCGCACGCCGCGCTTCAGCCAGTCATCTTTTTCATCGTTACGCGTCAGACGAGTGAAACTGTCGTTGTCCACCGGACGCGTCGTGGTGATGCCGGACGACACCATCGCATCTTTATACGTCTCCAGCGCCTGTTGCGGCTGGCCGTTTTGCGTCTGGAAGCGGGCTGCATCACGCAGCACCAGGGCGCTTTCCATGGAGGCGGGCTGCGATTTGGCCTGAGGAATGATTTTGCTGAAGGTCTGTTCTGCGGCAGCGGAATCGCCCAGGCCCGCCTGCGCCATCGCGATCCGGCGCTGTATATTGAGCGAGAGTGGCTGGTCATTTTGCCCGGCGGGCAGTTTCGCGAGCTCGGCACGGGCGGCATCTTTGTTACCTTCCGCGCTGTAAATCTCGGTCAAACCGAGGATCGCGTCCTCATTCTGCGGCTCACGCTGCAGGACGGCGTTGTAGGTGGTTTTCGCCGACGCCAGATCGCCACGCTGCTGCGCCCAATCCGCCAGCGTCAGGTCGATGCGGGTGGAGGTCGGCTGCTGGCGCAGAAGGTTTTCCGCCTCCTGCTCTTTGCCGCTGTCGCGCAGACGGTTAGCGGTTTCCAGCACCTGGTTGCTTTGCAGGCGGTCGGCAAGTTCCTGAATATTGCCGTTCCACTGGCTGCGCGGCAGGGTATCCAGATGCGCCAGCGCGGCCCGGTCCTGGTCGTTTCCGGAAAGATAGAGCCCGTTGGCATAGATCTGATCCGGGTCAGACGGTTTTTGGCGGGCAAGCTGGCGCATCAGGGTATCCGCCTGGCTGCGCTGACCCGCGCTGTAGAGATCGCGCGAGAGACGATACGTTATCCAGACGTCACCCGGCGAGAGCGCCAGACGACGACGCTGGATTTCTGCCGCCTGAGCGTATTTACCCTGACTCTCAAGCTGTTCTGCCTGGGCAGACAGCTGCTCGTTAGTCAGGCTACGCTCAATATCATCAATGCTCCGGCGTTGGCTGGCAGAGAGCGACTGGATAAACTGCGAGGCTTTCTCCGGGGACTGCGCGCGGTAAATATTGGCAAGCCCGCGAACCGCATTGCTGTTGCCGCTGTCCATACGCAGTGCCTGACGGTAATAACGTTCTGCCGCGTCGTTATCTTTACGCGCCGCGGCGGCATCTCCCAGCCCCAGCACCGCGTAGCTGTCGGTATTGTCGATGTTACGCGCCTGCTGAAAGTATCGTTCCGCCTGCGCCGGGTTATTCGCCTTCAGCGCCGCATCCCCCTGCTGGATCAGCAGCCAGTAGCGGTTAACCTTCAGTAAACTGTCCCATTTACCGCGGTTATCGCTCTGCGGATCGAGGGCAATCGCCTTTTCAAACTGTGCCACCGCGCGGGCGCGGTCGCCTTTCTGGGAATAGGCTTGTCCAAGGGCACCCACCGCTTCACTGTCGGCATGGTTGGCACTAACGGCTTTTTGCAGCTCCGCCACCGCCTTACTCCCCTGCCCGGCATCCACCGCCGCCAGCCCTTCCGCTTTCGCGCGGAACGCCGGGTCAGCGAGCTGTTTTTGCTGCGCCTCAAGCTGGGCGCGCGCCGCCGCGACGCTATCCCCGTCGCTGAATACGGTCAGGTATTTTTGCAGCGCGGTAACGCTGGCGCTGCTGGCGGGCTGGTCTTTAATCTGCTCATACCACATGTCAGACGCCTGACTGCGACCGCCGGTAGATTTAGCCATCTCCTGCAGCACCGCAAAGCCTTCATCACGGCGTCCGCTCTGGAACAGAAGCTGAGCCAGCGTCGTCTGCAGCTGCGTATTACCGGGGCTGCTGCTGTTAATTTTTTTTAGTTGGTTAATGGCCGAAGCGCGACGGGCAGGATCTTTCGCCACCACATTCCAGTATTCCGTCGCCACGTCGCCGCCCGGCGGGTTGCCGTCAAAGAGCTTGTCATAGGCGGCTATCGCCTCCTGCGTGTGCCCTGTTGTGGCGAGTAAGCGCGCCTGCTGAAGCTGCTGGCGGCCATCCGGCGTGGAAAGCAGCATCGTGTTGCGTGAGGACTGGTAGGCGCTGGAGCCCGGGGCGATCCCTTTCAGGCGATCCAGCTCTTTTTGCGCTCCGGCGTTATCGCCCTGGCGCAGCAGGTAGCGAAAGCGGGCGGCAATGACGTCAGGGTTGTTCGGATCGATCAGCTCAAGACGGTAGAGTGACTGACGAACCAAATCCTCACGATGGGTCGATTCGCCCAGCCGAACCTGCTCCAGCAGCTGTTTCTGCTGCGGAGAGTTGACGGCCTGCGCCAGCGGCATCAGTGCCAGCCCAAGCGATAGAGTGAGTAGATTTACTGTGAACTTGCGCATTCCTGGCCCCAATCCGGTATTAATTCACCCTTAGCGGTGAAGCGAAAACGATGCTGATCCCATCCCTGACCAAAGAGAGTCAATACATAGCTGTAGTAGGCATTTTTATCGGGAAAATGGTCTGCCACGCGCTGGCGCTGAACCGCCTGGGCATCGCGCTGTTGTAAAAACGGCAGCATGGCGGCAGAGAACCCGACCGGGCCATTGCCGGTGCGTTTCCCCGTCGCCACATCCACTTTCTCCGGCGGCACGCCCTGTTTGATTGTCGTTGCCGCCATCGGCTGGAAGCGGGTCAGCAGCCGGGCTTTTTGAGGATCTTTATCGCTCATCATGCCCACCCAAAGATAGACACGTATGGCGTCATAGCCCCCCACCAGCGTCTTATCCTGCTGTAACTGCCAGCCTCTGTTTTTCTGATACTGCACCCAGTCCGGCGAGAACCCCTTCGGCGCGCTTTCCAGCAGTAGCCGCAGATTGGTTTCACGCAGCGTGGTCCACGGGGCACCATAGCGGGTGAAATAGCTCGCTAGCTGTGGAGGAAGGTAGCTGGAGTTAAAGCGCCAGGCGTTTTCATCGGCAAAGCCGACTTTACCGGGAAGCAGCATTGAGCCGAGCCCCGGCACTTTCACCACTTCCTCGCTGGCAATGCGTTTTAGCAGCGCCTTGCCCGTTAGGGTATAGTCCGGGTGTTTCCATAACCGGCCCGCTTCGAGCAGCGACCAGGCAATCCAGACATCGGCATCTGAGGCGGAATTAGTATCAATCACCCCCCAGTTTTCTTTGTCTTTCTGCCCCCAGAGCCAGGCGGGCAGACGATCGTTGAGATTGCCGCTGGCAAGGTTATCGCGCGTCCAGGTCAGCAGCAGGTCAAACGCGTTGCGATCGTTAGCGGCCAGGGCAAAGAACAACGCATAGCTTTGCCCTTCCGACGTCGTAATTTTGCGCGTGTCACTGGGATCAATGACGCGCCCGCCCTCGCTGATGTAATCCTTTTTAAACTGCTCCCAGGCAGGCCAGGTACAGGCGGCGCGAAGCGGGAGCGCCGCCAGCATCAACGCTACAACTACACACCAGCGAATGGCTTTCATCACGTCTTACTCATCGGGGTTAAGGCGACGACGGCTGATGATACGCAGCAGACGCCACAGCACCCATGCCAGCAATATCACGCTGACCGCAGCCAGGATGGCGAGCAGAACCGGATGGTTAGACAGCGCATACCACAGACGTTCGAACCACGGCAGATGGCCGACGTAGTACACATCACCCACGCGCAGGCTGTTGACGCCGGACTCGCGGATCACCGAAACCGAGCCAAACATCGCGGCGCGTTTACCGCTATCGTTCATCGCGGTATTCAGCAGCTCATAACCACGGGGGCTGTCCGCCAGCAGAGCTATCACGCTACGCTGATCGTTGTAAGGGGACTGGAAGCCCACCACTGCAGCCATCGCTCCCTGAGAGGTTACGGCCGTCTGCGCGCTGGCCTTGCGATCGTTCACATCCGGCATAATGCTCGGGAACTCGGTCTGACGCAGCGGCGTGTTAACCCAGGACTCGGTGGCTTTTACCAGCAGATCGATACGTTTTTCATCCTTCAGCTTATCCGGGATGGTGCCGATCACCATAATATCCGCATCTTTGTTCTGGATTTGGCTGCCATCATCCGTCAACGTGACGTTAATTGTCGGTAATCCAGTTTGCGCGCCTACGGTCGCCATGGTGTCGAGCAGGGTCGTCACCTGACCTTCGTTTGGCGCTTTTGGCATCACCACAATGGATTCAGAGAGATCGGCCATGCGGCTGAACGGGAAGCCCGCGTTAGCAAAGGCACGCAGATCCGGCATCGCCAGGAAATGGTAGTACTTCGAGAAGTCGATGGTCGACTCATCGCCGATCACGACGTGATTCTGTACCGGCTGGAAGGTGATGCAGTTCTCCACCGAACCGCCAGGCATCGGGTTCATGTACTGGAAATCAAAACGCAGCTGGTTAATCGCGCCAAGCTTCAGTGCCGGAATAGAGACGTCCGTTTTGCCGTCCAGCAGCCCCTGCAGCACCGGCAGGCGGAGCATCAGCCGGTTAGTGTCCTGGGTGCTTTGCAGGCTGAACGATTGCAGGAACTGGTTGTTCAGGCTGATATCCATGCGCGAGCTGTCTTTCGTCGCCGGCGCGGTATAGCGATAGTTGAGATTGATATCAATGCCGTTGGTGCGCAGCAGGTACAGATCCGGCGGCAGGTTCAGTGACAGGTTAATCGACGATGGTTCCAGCCCGGACGCCTGCAGCTGTTCTTCATAGGTTTTCAGTTCACCAAACGTCACGGCACGATCGGTACGCACCCAGTTTGGCGCGTCATAAGGTTTACGTGCCAGCAGCGGCTTAACCTCGTCCACCACCACGCTGTTGCCGCGGAACAGGACGTTGCCCTGGGCAATTGCTTTTGCCGCCTGAACCAGATCTTTATCGTCACGACCAAAGACCACCAGCAGCTTCACGTACGGGTTATCCGGGTGGCTTATCATCTCAATAGTTGGCGCTTTGACTTCCGGGTGGTCGCGCAGGAAGGCCGGACGCTTGGCGTTAGTTGCAAAGACAATCGCGTTTCTGTCCGGCATTTTGTCATACATCACCGGGAAGTTCTGACCGCGCCAGCCAGAGCGGGAGCCAAACCAGGAGGCCACAATGGTCGCCGCCAGCTGCTCGGTCACGTCAGGGGATGACGCAAATACCATCGGCAGCGTGAGCGGACGGTTATCACGCGGATCAAAGAACGGAACCGGGAATGCCGAAAGATCGTTTTTCAGCGCCAGCGGCTGGTAGGTCATCTGCAGCGAGGAGTTGCGCCCGACGTCCAGCCACAGCGTGTTGCTGGCGGGGTTTTCGCAGACATCGCGGTAGTGACCAACAAACTCCAGACGGATACGGTTAAAGTCGGTGATGAACAGCGGGTTAATCGGTACCTGCGCCTGGGTTTTCTTACCCAGCTGCTCTTTGGTCACCGGCAGAACGTCCATCAGCTCATCATTGAGGTAGACCTTCAGTTGAGACTGCGTCGGCAGCAGGGATGGCGACGGCGTATATTCAAGGTTCAGTACCGCATTCGAAACAACCTCATCGCTGCGCATACCAAATTCAATGCTGCCGTTAGGATTGACGCCGCGCAGCACCATGCTGCCCGGCGGCGGCGCGATTTGCGCGAAGGTCAGCTTCACGTCCCGCGACGGCGTGTTCTCCGCGACAACGGGCGCGTTAGCCCCCCGCACGCCCGGCATCACCTGCCCGATGACCGGGTTCTCGGCCGGGAGGGTGTTCCCCTCCGTTGGCTGGTTCGGAATGATGTTTTCTGTTTGACCGGGTGCCGCCGTGATAACCGGATCGGTTGCCTGCGCGACGACAGGTACCGTCGGCGCAGGCGTAGCCGCTGCGTTACCAGGTGCTGCGTTAGCCATTGTTGCGGGGAGTGCACTCACTCCCATTGCCACTGCACATAACCAGGAAAGTTTTGTTTTCATCGCGTTATCATCATTGTTGAGCCATAACCGGGTCCGCCTGCTTCGCCTCATCCCGCTCAGGACGACGAGGAACAAACGACACGACCCAGGAAACCAGCGAAGTAAGTGACCGGAAAATTAATTTCACCGACGACGGGGCAAATTCTGCAAGGTGACGATAGCCACGGAACCCCAGCTTCAGAATATCCAGCAGGCTTTCCAGAGGTTTATCTTCCGGGAAGCTGTCCTGCCAGAGAGCCCATGTATCCGCACGGGCAAACGTACACTGCACAAAATCAATATGTTGCTTTTTGGTCAACGGCATCAGTTGCAGACCGATCTCACTGCCTGCCACACGCACCACCTGCGTCGGGAAGACATACTCCTGCTGGCCGCGCTTGAGCAGCAGGTTAACCTTCTGCCCTTCCAGCACTTTCGCCTGGCCGTTGATTTTGATCCCCAGACCACCGTCAGAGAAATCGTGCACCGTACAGGAGAAGAGGTGGCCATCTTCACGGGCAATCGCCGCAGGCATGCAGATTTCAACGCGATGCGCGCGACGAACCTGTTTACTCTCCACCGACACCGCCACCGCGCCGCCGAGGATTATCAGGTTGTAGAACACCCAGGCCATACTCACAAACACGGTCAGGATTTCGTTTTCCGGGCCGTAGAAGTAGCGCCAGATGCCGGCGATAACGCCAACGATATTCAGCAGCACGAGGAAGATGTACGGGCGGGAGATCACCCAGTCGACGTACTCCTCTTCCACCAGACCGCCCTTCGCGGTGACGTTGAATTTACCTTTATGCGGGTTAATCAGCGCGACCATCGTCGGCGGCGCGATGTACCACGCCAGCACCGTTTCGTAGATTTCACTCCAGAAGGAGTGGCGGTATTTGCCCTGGATCTTCGAGTTCGTCAGGCTCGCGTGGATCATGTGCGGCAGAACGAACAGCGCAATCATCAGCGCGGGGGCGTAGATGATATAGGCATGAAGGAGCAGGAACGCCAGCGGCGCGGTCAGGAAGATAAGCCGTGGGATGCCGGACAAGAAGTGGAACATAGCGTTGACGTAGCAAAGACGCTGCGCCAGCTTGAGCCCTTTCCCTATCAGCGGGTTATCGAGACGGAAAATCTGCACCATGCCGCGCGCCCAGCGAATACGCTGGCCAATGTGCGCCGAGAGTGATTCCGTCGCCAGACCGGCGGCCTGAGGGATACGCATATAGGCAGAGGTATAGCCCCGACGGTGCAGGCGCAGAGAGGTGTGCGCATCTTCGGTCACCGTCTCAACGGCAATACCGCCAATTTCATCCAGCGGCTTACGGCGGATAACCGCGCAGGAGCCGCAGAAGAAGGTGGCATCCCACATGTCGTTCCCGTCCTGCACCAGCCCATAGAACAGCGTGCCTTCGTTCGGGGTTTTGCGGAAGCGGCCAAGGTTACGTTCAAACGGGTCCGGTGAGAAGAAATGGTGCGGCGTCTGCATCATCGCCAGCTCTTTTTCTTTCAGGAACCAGCCCATGGTCATCTGCAGGAACGAGCGCGTCGGCACGTGGTCGCAGTCAAAGATCGAGACGAACTCCCCGGTGGCATACTTCAGGGCGTTGTTGATATTACCGGCCTTCGCATGCTCGTGAGTCGGACGGGCGATATACTCGACGCCGACCTCTTCTGCAAACTGGCGGAACGCCGGACGATTGCCGTCATCCAGGATCCAGACTTTGAGCTTATCTTTCGGCCAGTCGATGCCCAGCGCGGCATAGATGGTGTTTTTCACCACGCTCAGATCTTCGTTGTAGGTCGGAACGAAGAGATCGACAGTCGGCCACTGCGTGGTGTCCTTTGGCAGCGGAACCGGCTGGCGGTTGAGCGGCCAGATCACCTGGAAATAGCCCAGAACCAGCACAATCCAGGCATAGGTCTCAGCAAACAGCAGCACCAGACCGCACACCAGGCTGACCGGATCGTCCCAGTTCAGCGTTGAGGTGTAACGCCACCAGATGTAGCGGCAGGAAACCGTCAGCGACAGCACAATCAGCATCAGCGCCGAGAAGCGGCCCGGAATACGGCGAACCAGCAACGCCACGCCCCACAGCAGGATCAGGAAGGTGAACTGCGCCAGGGGGTTGAAGGGTTGTGTGATACAGACCAGCGCCAGAATGAGCGAGAACACGACAATCACGCCAAGGATAAAACGCCGCAAGCCCGGATGGAGGTGCCCGAGTTCTTTATGGTTATCCAGATGGCTGGTCTTATCGCTGACGCTATCGGGCAGTTTATCCAGCCACTGGTGATAGCGTTCACGTAACTGCTGTACGCGGGAATAGCTGCGCCAGTGCGGCGTTATTTTCTCCGCACGGGATGACGTGACCGCCAGCCAGATGGCCTGAATAAGATAGCGCGCCGGATCCAAAGGCCGTGGCCGGTCGGGGTTAATGTGTGGATATAATTCGCCGTGGCGTGCACGCATGCGCTGCCAGCGCGGGTGTTCGAGTGGAATGAACGTCCAGGCCAGAATCATCCAGAAACAGCCGAGCGCGGCGCTGAATGCCGGGGCGCCATGCCGGCGAAAGTGCCGGTAATGGTCGCTTAAACGCGAACTGACCGGTGGGATAAGAAGCCAGCTGGCGAGTCGACTCATACCGAACTCCCTGCCGGCTCCGCCTTGCTGGCGAAGTTCAGCAGACACCAGTTAGCCAGCGTCAGGATCTCTTCTGCTGCCAGCGAGTCGCTGCGATATTCGCCTAACGGCTGCTTGGAGGCGAGGCATTCCGCCATCCCCTCATCGCGATGAATCACAATGGGCAGCAGGCGGCGCTGGCTTTGCAGCCACACCTGATAGAGATCGTCCTGAATTTGGCTACCGATACGTAAATCGTTAATCAGAAGATGCGCGTTTTGAGGCAGACCCTGCTGATGCAGGCGAATATGGCAGTTCGCATCCACGTTCACCACGGAAAGTACATGGTCGCACTGGGCGATGAGCTGTCGGGTCAGCGTCCCGGCGCCGTGCGGCAGATCCAGCAGGATCCACTGGTAGTGCCCCTTTTCTTTCAGACTCTGCAGCGCAAGCGTGAACTGCGAAAACAGACGCTGATAGGCGGCCTCATTCTCGCGTTCCGTGGTGGTCAGTTGGCCAAAAGGCAGCAAATCAAGCTGGGAGGTATAGCGCAGACCCGCATCCCGCCAATCTTTGTCATCAAGCAGCGCGCGGGCCCAGCCCTCTTCGCGAGTAAAGTCGACGTTGAACGACATACGCAGCAAATTATCGGCGCAGGCGTCAATCACCAGCACCGATTCACCTAAAAGCTGTAATGACCACGCCAGCGCCGCGGTAACAGATGTGGTACCCACACCGCCACGAACGCCCTGTAATCCGAGTATGGCCATCAATGGCTCCCTTATTGTTGATGGGCGAATTCAGCTAATAACGGCCAGCGTTTAATAGCCGCGGCCAACTGTTCCCGCTGGGAAATATCGGTATAATCTATTTCAGGTAGAGAAAAGGCCTGCGCCAGCGCCAGAAAATCGTTTTGGAATGTGTAACCCAGAGTCGAATCGACTGGGGTTCCAGGTTCGTTATTATCCATTCTTATTCCATCCCTATGAGGAAAATCGCACGCTCGGAAGTTGCAGGGCGTCCTGCCCTGACAAATTTCATTTACATGCTAAATCTGATGTTCTTTAATTTCAATGTTAGGTTTATTTCTACGCTTTCGCTAGTAAACTGAGATACAGACAAATTAGACGAAAAGAGGGACATCGTGGACTCCATATTTTCTATTGGCATCCAGTCATTATGGGACGAATTGAGCCACATGCCAGTCGGTGGAGTCTGGTGGATTAATACGGATCGTAATGAAGATGCTATCAGCCTGGTAAACCAGACAATTGCCGCTCAGGGTAAGGATTCCCGCGTGGCCGTCATTAGCATGGGCGAAGAGCCGAAGAAAATTATCACGCTGGAAAGTGACTGCGGACCTCAAAAAGTACGTTTATTTTCCATGTCAGCGGAAGCGGATAGTCTATACTTTTTGCCCCGCGACGTTCAGTGCTCTATTGATCCGGATCACTATTTAGTGATTCTTAAATGCGCAAATAACACACTGCAAAATATTCCTGCCGAAAAACTGCTGTCGTGGCTGGAAAAAATCAATAAATGGGCAAAATTTCAAAATTGCACGCTATTGGTCGTCAACCCCGGCAGTAATAATGACAAGCTATTCTCACTTTTAATGGGTGAATATCGCTCCCTGTTCGGACTGGCAAGTCTTCGTGACCAGGCAGGAAGCTATCTCTACGATATTGCCTTCTGGTGCAATGAAAAGGGCGTGAGCGCCAGGCAACAGCTGACCCTTAAACCTGTTGAGGGGAAATGGCACCTGGCACAGCAGGAAGAAACCGTGGTGCAGCCGCGCAGTGACGAAAAACGCATCCTGAGCCATATTGCAGTTTTAGAAGGTGCTCCTGCGCTTTCGGAAAACTGGTCGCTGTTTGAGTCTAACGAAGCACTTTTTCATGAAGCCCGTACCACCCAGGCAGCCACCCTTATTTTCTCGTTGATGCAGAATAACCAGATTGAGACGCTGGCGAGACAAATTCATACCCTGCGCCGCCAGCGCGGCAGCGCGTTAAAAATTGTGGTGCGCGAAAATAATACCAGCCTGCGCGCAACTGATGAGCGTCTGCTTCTGGGCTGTGGTGCAAATATGGTTATTCCATGGAATGCACCGCTGTCACGCTGCCTGACGCTCATTGAAAGCGTTCAGGGCCAGCAGTTCAGCCGCCATGTACCGGAAGACATCTCCACGCTGCTCTCCATGACCCAGCCGATGAAGCTGCGCGGCTACCAGAAATGGGATACGTTCTGCGATGCCGTCGGCAACATGATGAGCAACACGTTACTCCCCGCGGACGGTAAAGGGGTCATGGTTGCCCTGCGCCCGGTACCGGGTATTCGCGTTGAGCAGGCGCTCACCTTATGCCGCCCGAACCGTACAGGGGACATCATGACCATTGGCGATAATCGCCTGGTGCTGTTTTTATCCTTCTGCCGGGTAAACGATCTTGATACCGCGCTTAACCACATCTTCCCCCTGCCTACCGGGGACATCTTCTCGAACCGTATGATTTGGTTCGAAGATAATGCTATTAGCGCGGAGCTGGTGCAGATGCGCGCACTTCAGCCTGAACAATGGGTTAAACCGCTCGCAATCACGAGCGATGTAAAACCGATCCTTAATGCCAGACATGACGGACATGTCTGGCGTCGGGTTCCGGAGCCCCTTCGCTTATTAACTGAGAATGGGGAGAACGCACCATCATGAATATCAGCGATATCATTCAACTGGTCGTATTCTGTGCGCTGATCTTTTTCCCGCTTGGCTACTATGCGCGCCATTCCATACGCCGTATCCGTGATACGGCCAGAGTGATGTTTATAAAACCTCGCTATGTAAAACCAGCCGGAACACTGACACGGGCATCACACGTCAAGGCAGACCGTAAACATGATTAATTCTACCTATACCGCTTCGTCACCCTCGCCGCTCTGGCAATACTGGCGCGGCCTTTCCGGCTGGAACTTCTACTTTCTGGTGAAGTTTGGTCTGCTGTGGGCAGGCTATCTGAATTTCCATCCCCTGCTTAACCTGGTGTTTATGGCCTTCCTGCTGATGCCTCTGCCGAAGATCAGGCTGCATCGTTTACGTCACTGGGTTGCCATCCCCGTCGGCTTTGCGCTGTTCTGGCACGATACCTGGCTTCCCGGACCGGAAAGCATAATGAGCCAGGGATCGCAGGTCGCGGGATTCAGTGCAGACTATATGCTTGACCTGGTTGAACGTTTCATTAACTGGCAGATGATTGGCGCCGTCTTTGTCCTGCTGGTTGCCTGGCTGTTCCTGTCACAGTGGATCCGCGTCACGGTGTTTGTCGTCGCCATTATGATCTGGCTTAACGTGCTGACGCTGGCGGGGCCAAGCTTTTCTCTTTGGCCTGCCGGCCAGCCGACGACAACGGTGACTACGACGGGAGGAAGCGCAGCGGCTACCGTTACAACGGCAGGCGATACGCCGGTGGTGGGCGATATTCCAACGCAGACCGCACCGCCAACCTCCACCAATCTCAATGCGTGGCTTTCCAGCTTCTATACCGCAGAAGACAAGCGACAGACGAAATTCCCCGACGCGCTGCCGGCAGATGCTCAGCCGTTTGAGCTGCTGGTGATTAACATCTGTTCCCTCTCCTGGGCCGATGTGGATGCCGCCGGTTTGATGTCTCACCCTCTGTGGTCCCACTTTGACATCCAGTTTAAAGATTTTAACTCTGCCACCTCGTACAGCGGCCCGGCGGCTATACGCCTGCTGCGCGCAAGCTGCGGTCAGACTTCGCATAAAAACCTCTATCAACCCGCCGGTAACCAGTGTTATCTGTTCGATAACCTCGCGAAGCTGGGCTTTACGCAGCACCTGATGCTGGGGCATAACGGCCAGTTCGGTAACTTCCTGAAAGAGGTGCGTGAACAGGGTGGCATGCAGGCGCCGCTGATGGATCAAACCGGTCTTCCCGTTACGCTGCTGGGCTTCGACGGTTCGCCGGTTTATGACGATACCGCCGTGCTGCAGCGCTGGCTGCAGACCATCGAAAAGGACAGTAATCCGCGCAGTGCGACGTTCTATAACACCCTGCCGCTTCACGACGGTAACCACTTCCCGGGCGTGAGCAAAACGGCGGATTATAAAGTGCGTGCGCAGAAATTTTTTGACGAGCTGGACGCGTTCTTCACGGAGCTGGAAAAATCCGGCCGTAAAGTAATGGTGGTAGTGGTACCTGAGCACGGTGGCGCGCTGAAGGGCGACAGAATGCAGGTGTCAGGTCTGCGTGATATCCCAAGCCCGTCCATCACCAACGTGCCAGCAGGCATTAAATTCTTTGGCATGAAGGCACCGCACCAGGGTGCACCGATTGAGATCGCTCAGCCAACCAGCTATCTGGCGATCTCAGAACTGGTGGCCCGCGCCGTTGACGGTAAGCTGTTTGTGGAAGATAGCGTGAACTGGGATCAGCTCACCAGTAACCTGCCGCAAACGGCAGAAGTCTCCGAGAATGCCAACGCGGTGGTGATTCAGTATCAGAACAAGCCGTACGTTCGTCTGAACGGCGGGGATTGGGTACCGTATCCGCAGTAACTGATTTACCCCTCACCCTAACCCTCTCCCCACAGGGGAGAGGGGATAGTCAGAGCGCTATTATTGCGCCAGCTTTTTCAGGCTTGCCGAACAGTCGTCGTCTTTAGAGGTGATTTTGGGCTCTCCGGAAGACTGTCCCATCGTTAACTCCATCCGATTATTCGGCGCTTCGCAGGGAAATTTCACCACCCACCCAGGGCTTGATCGCGCCATCCTGCTCCAGAAGCAGCGCGCCCTGTGCGTCAATACCGCGGGAAACCCCGTAGATTTCTTTATCACCAATCAGCAGTTTCACCGGGCGGTTAATAAAGTTATCCAGCTTTTCCCAACGAGACAGGAACGGTGCCAGACCTTCCTGTTCAAAAAGCGTGAGTGAGCTACGTAGCTCTTTAATCATGCGCACGGCAAGGGTGTTACGATCGATAACGATCCCCGCCTCCTGGAGATTGGTCCAGGCCTGATTCACCACGTCATTCTGGACAGTACGCATCACCATATTGAGGCCCGCACCAATGACAATTTGCGCCGCATCACCGGTCTTGCCCGTCAGTTCGACCAGGATCCCGGCAAGTTTACGATCGTTGAGGTACAGATCGTTTGGCCATTTAACACGGACCCGATCGGCACCCAGATCGTGCAGTACTTCCGCCATGACAATACCAATGACCAGACTCAGGCCAATGGCTGCGGCAGGCCCCTGCTCCAGACGCCAGTACATGGACAGATAGAGATTAGCGCCAAATGGCGAGAACCATTTGCGACCGCGACGGCCACGACCGGCCTGCTGATACTCGGCAACACAGGCATCGCCGGATGAGAGTTCGCTCAGCCGATCCATAAGGTACTGGTTCGTCGAATCAATTACCGGCAGCACCGCAACATTGCCGTGTCCAAGCTGGCTGCGGATGACGTCTTCATTCAGCAATTGAATTGGCTCCGGCAGGCTGTAGCCTTTTCCGGGTACCGTGAACACATCAACACCCCAGTCGCGGAGGGTCTGAATATGCTTGTTAATGCCGGCACGGCTCATGCCAAGCTGCTCGCCCAGTTGCTCGCCAGAGTGGAACTCCCCGTCTGCAAGGATGCTAATCAGGGTTAACGGAATGGTATTGTCCTTCACGCAATGGTCTCCACGGCATTCACTTCACCTGTGCGACCAATGAAGCGGACTTCTGGCTCCAGCCAGACGTTAAACTTTTCGCCCACACGCTGACGAACATAATGAGCCAGCTGCACAACATCATCGCTGGTCGCATCGCATTGATTAATCAGTACCAGAGCCTGCTGCTGGTGAACGGCAGCGCCACCTACTGAAGCGCCTTTTAACTGGCATTGATCGATCAGCCAGCCTGCAGCCAGCTTCACGCTGCCATCGGTCTGAGGGTAATGTGGCGCAGTGGGCCATCCTTCAAGGAAGGCTTTTGCATTTTCGCTGCTGATAACCGGGTTTTTGAAGAAGCTTCCAGCATTTCCGTTTACTTTCGGATCGGGAAGTTTAGTCATCCGCATATGGCAAACTGAGTCAAATACGTCGCGGGGGGTGACGGTATCCGGATCGAGCCGCGTTAAATCACCGTAGGTGAGTACGGGCTGCCAGTTTTTCGACAGGCACAGGCCCACGGCGATAATCACGTAGCGATCCTGATATTCATGCTTGAAGATACTGTCACGGTAGCCGAAACGGCACTGCTCTGCCGTTAAGCGCTTAGCCGTTCCGGTCGCCAGTTCGATGCAGTCGACATACTCACAGACATGTTTCAGTTCGATGCCGTAGGCGCCGATGTTTTGAATGGGTGACGATCCGGCACAGCCTGGTATAAGCGCCAGGTTTTCCAGACCCGGCATCCCTTTTTCGAGGGTAAATTGCACCAGGTGATGCCAGTTTTCTCCGGCCCCCACGTGCAGATGCCAGCTATCTGCGCGCTCTTCCACACCAATACCCATGATGCGGTTAACAATTACCGTGCCCGCGAAATCGTCGAGAAACAGGACATTGCTTCCTTCGCCCAGAATCAGTACGGGTTCGTTATTTTCTGTTGCGCTTTGCCATGCATCCAGCAGCTGCTGTGCTGTATCGGCACGTACAATTTGATTAGCATTACGTTGAATGCCAAAGGTATTCCAGGGCTTAAGGGAGTGGTTCATAGACGCTATCCTGATGCAAAAACGCAGGTAGTTTACCGTATAAGCAGAGCGTTGGGGGATTAGTTTGTGCAGCGCAGAAACGCAAAAAGGCCATCCTTGCGGATGGCCTTTTCACTTAATTGATGCCTGGCAGTTCCCTACTCTCACATGGGGAGACCCCACACTACCATCGGCGCTACGGCGTTTCACTTCTGAGTTCGGCATGGGGTCAGGTGGGACCACCGCGCTAAAGCCGCC
>Ga0268251_10000017_pt1 | contig 211286 bp, 195 predicted proteins | sample AgamicAsMae_FD_200527 | JGI IMG/M metagenome (GOLD analysis project Ga0268251, IMG submission 200527) | Agave microbial communities from Guanajuato, Mexico - As.Ma.e (v2) (version 2) | ecosystem: Host-associated > Plants > Phyllosphere > Phylloplane/Leaf | place: Guanajuato, Mexico... | reverse complement strand
TGGAATGATAAAATAGTGGTGCCCATTAAGGTCCTTCTTTCTAATGGAATGTTGTGGTAACACCATTAAAGACCTTGATGAGTTTTTCTGTCCACTTAAATGTTCAACTTAAATTTTACAATCTGCCTAACTAAAAAATGCTATGAATCAACTATTTTTAATTGAGGCAGCCACGAAGTCATGATACAAGCCTTCGGGACGATCTGGCCTTGACAAAAATTCTGGATGATATTGCGCTGCGATAAAGAAATCATTCTTAGGATACTCAATAACTTCCATCAAACGGTTATCAGGGGATGTTGCTGAGAATAACATACCCGCCTTTTCAAATTCTTCACGATATTGTGTATTGAATTCATAACGATGACGATGACGTTGTTCGATTTCTGATTGATTCCCATAAGCCTTGGCTGTCAATGTGCCAGGTAATAGCATTGCTGGATATAATCCCAGACGTAGCGTACCACCTAGGTTTTCGACGTTAGCTTGATCTTTCATCAAATCAATAATTGGCGCTGAAGTATTAGGATTTAATTCTGTCGAATTCGCGTCCTTATAACCTAAAACATGACGAGCAAATTCGATTGATGCTAGTTGCATACCCAAGCAAATGCCTAAGAAAGGAATATTGTTTTCACGCGCATAACGAATGGCTTGAATCTTACCTTCAGTACCACGTTCACCAAATCCACCAGGTACAATCACACCATCAGCACCTGCTAACAATTCAGCAACGTTCTCTGGTGTAACATTTTCTGATTTCACATGATTAATCTTGACATCGGCATCTTGGGCATAACCTGCATGCTTCAAGGCTTCGTTAACAGAGATATAAGCATCAGGCAAATCAGTATATTTACCAACCAAAGTCACGTTAACTGTCTTCTTAGGATGCTTAATTAATTCAACCATCTTTGACCAATCAGACATTTCTGCCTTTGGCGCATCAAGCTTTAACTTATTTAATACAACATCATCCATGCCCTGTGCTTGAAGATTTAACGGAATCTCATAAAGAGTTTCTACATCACGAGATTCAATAACTGCATTTTCATTAACATCGGTAAATGTTGATATCTTTTGCTTCAAATTCTCTTCTAGAGGACGTTGTGTACGCAAGACAATCATGTCAGGTTGAATACCTAACGAACGTAATTGTGCTACAGAATGCTGTGTTGGCTTTGTCTTGGCTTCACCAGCCGCAGCTAAGTAAATAATCAAACTAGTATGAATATAGAAAACATTTTCACTACCCAAATCCGACTTCATTTGGCGTAATGCTTCTACAAATGGCAAACTTTCAATATCACCAACTGTTCCACCAACTTCAACAATCACGACATCGGCATCAGTTGATTCAGCAGCTTTTTGCATTTTTTCTTTAATGGCATTTGTGATATGAGGAATCACTTGTACAGTACCACCATTATAATCACCACGACGTTCCTTTGCCAAAACCTCAGAATAAATACGCCCTGTTGTCACGTTAGAATACATGTTTGTATTAATATCCATGAAACGCTCATAGTGCCCCATATCCAAATCAGTTTCTAAACCATCGCCAGTAACAAATGTTTCCCCGTGTTGATATGGTGACATTGTACCGGGATCAATATTAATGTATGGATCTAATTTTTGAATAGCTAATTTCAATCCACGGTTTTTGAGCAATCGACCTAATGATGCTGCAACTATTCCTTTACCAAGAGATGAAACAACACCACCGGTAACAAAAATATACTTCACTTGTTTATCTGCCATAATGCCTCCTCATAATTCAAACGCGCATTGGCTTAACACGTTTTATTGCGACAACTAGGGGTAAAATAAAATAGAAAAGCCCCCAAGATCAACTTGGGAGCTTTTAACGTCTGTCCCATTAACGGGAGCCCTAATATATATTACAGAGTTGCTGTAGATTTGTCAAATAAATATTGAAATTATTTTTAACTTTGGGTTGAGGAAAAGGTGCTCAGTCAATATTCCTTACCATTAACATTGAGTTTGGTAATTTCGCCTGAGGATATTGTGATTTTTTCGCCAGCGGATGTCACTAAAATTAATGCACCTTGATCGCTTATTTCAACCGCTTTTCCATGAATTTTTTGACCAGCATATTGAACTACAACTTCGTGTCCCAAGACAATATTGTGCGCCCTATATTCAGGCAAATACTTTCCTGTCTGATATTGATTAATCATGTCAGCAAATTCATCAACCAACTTTGCAATCATCATGTTTCGTGAAAAAAATAAATCCGAAACGATGCCACCAACTTTTTTATCCAACTGATCAGGTAAATTTGTGGGTTGAATTAAATTTAAGCCGATTCCAACAACCAAAGATGTCAAACTTTGCGACTCTATGTCGAGGACACCTTCTGTTAAAATACCGCCAACTTTCTTATCATTAAAGATTAAGTCATTAACCCATTTAAAGGAGAGTTGATATCCTAAGGATGATGCAATAACGTGTCGAACAATTACTGCTGTAGCGGTGGTCAGTAGTCCTGGCTCTAACACCCCATTATTCATCACCGGTAACGCAATGGATAAATACAACCCTGTTTTTTCCGGTGCAACGAAAGAGCGTCTAAAACGGCCGTATGCAGCATTTTGTTGATCGGCAATGATAACAGTTGGGTGAACTATCTTCCCAGCCGCTAGGGCTTCCTTAGCATATGAATTTGATGAATCTAATTGATCAAATATCTGAATGTCCCAATTAGTGGCAATCAGCGCCTTAATAGCTGGTACGCTCAAAACGCCTGTTTCTTCGTAGCGATAGCCTTTTCTATGTTGACTATCGATTTGATGGCCGTCTTCATTTAGTTTCTGAACTGCTTTCCAAATAGCCGCGCGGCTCACACCTAATCGATTAGCTAACGTCTCGCCACTTAAATATTCACCTTCGTGTTTCAGAAAGTATTTTAAAAGCTGATCAGTTGTTTTCATAGTTTTAGTTTAGCAGAAATAGGTATTTTTGTGCAATGCACATTGCGCGTTAAACAAATGATGGCACTTGGGACACTGATAGTGAGCATGTAGATATTGTGCGGGTGTCATTTGATGCAAACAAACGCCACAGCAGACGGCCGTCTCTTCAGTATCTAGAGAAACTGGCACGAATGGATGCGTATTTAATGCATCATGACATAAGTAACAAGCATAGTATTTTCGACATTTAGCGCAACGATTAGCCACCACATCGACATCCGTATGCCAATGCTTGCAACGGCCTTGTTGATCTAAATTTATTCCTTTAATCACAATGTCAAACGTCTTTTATGCAAGATAATGCCAATAATACTTGCCAAGACAGCTTTGATAGTATCTCCCGGCAAGAAGGCTGCTTGATAAATCAACGCTTTATTTAATGACATGTGTGCCACTATATTTAATCCAATCGCACCAGATACAAGAATGAACAACATTCCAAAAATGAGTAATGTTATCAAAAGTGTTAAAAAACTAAGCTTGTTGTTCTTCTCTAACCATTCTGTTACCCAACCAATTAAAAATGCAGCAACTGGATAAGAAAATAAATACCCTGCTGTTGGTCCAATGAACACAACAAATCCGCCCGAACCACCGCTTAAAATAGGTAATCCAAGGGCTGCTAGAATCAAGAACCCAAGAACTGTGAAGAATCCGTATTTTTTTCCAAGAATAACACCCGCCAACATAATACCCATATTTTGCAAAATAATTGGGGCCGGTATGAATCCTAATGGAATCCCTGGAATAGCGCCCATTACAATAATTACTGCTAATAAAATAGCCGAAGCCGAAAGGGCTTTTGTTTTCATAATATTCTCCTTTAGTAAACCATGTTAATTATTTTAGTTTACTAAAATGCTGTTGTCAAGTTTACAGCAAATAAAAAACGCTCAAAGCGTTTTCGATGAACTTACTTCACTATTTCGTCGGTGACTCTTTCTTGTTGCAAAAAATACAATTGACATGATCACTAAGAATCCAAGGCCTATAAACAACGGCACTCGTGTATCTGGATTAAATACCATAAATACTAGTGTTACCAATAACATCAAAATCGCAAAATAGTTAGTATATGGTGCGAATGGCATTTTAAAAGGATGATTCACCATTTGACTAGCATTTTCTTTTCTAAACTTTATCTGGCTCCACAAGATCACAAACCAAGGTACCATGCCTGGTAATGTACTTGCTGAATAAACTAATACGAAAATACTTGAACTACCGTGCCAAAATAAAGGTAATACGGCGTTTAAAATAATCCCTAGTAGGATACCACCTGAAATTGCTAGTACTGGTAATGTGGGTACACGGTGCTTTGATAATTTCAAAAATTTTGGTGAGAGCTCTTTGCCAATTGCCAATGTGTAAAGCATCCGACTAGACGAAAAGATTCCTGAGTTCAAAGCTGACATAGCTGCTGTCATCATCACAAAATTGATAATTCCAGCAGCAGCTGTGATACCTACTCGTGAAAATGTTTCGACGAATGGGGAACCGACTTGATCTAATTCGTTCCAAGGATAAATAGTAATGATAACAAATATGGCACCAATGTAAAAAATCAATATACGCGCCACAATTGATTTAATTGATTTTACAATAGCTACTTGTGGATTATCCGCTTCTCCAGCAGTTATACCAATTATCTCAATCGCCTGGTATGATGTGATAACTATTGACAGTGCAAAGAAAAATCCTTTAACACCACCAGCAAAGAACGGTTCATGCGTCCAAAGGTTTGAAAAACCAATCGGTTGCCAATGATTACCAAAACCCAACACAATAACCAACAAGCCTAAAATAATCATAAATATGATAGTAACCACTTTAATCAACGAAAACCATGTTTCCATTTCACCATATGCTTTAACAGTCACTAGGTTCGCGGCTGTTAGCATAGCCAATACTACCACCCCAGTGACCCAACCAGGAATGTGCGGGAACCAATAATCTAAATACATTCCGACAGCAATCGTCTCACTGACACCAACTGTGAGCCATTGGAAAACATTTGCCCAAACGGTCAAATATCCAGCAACCGGATGAATATATTTTGTTGCATAATTAGCAAATGACCCAACTGACGGATCGACATAAAGCATTTCACCTAAAGCACGCATCACTAGGTACAAAACCAATCCCGCTATCGCGTAGGCTAATAATACCGACACACCAGTCCATTTGATTGTGGCTGACGATCCCATAAACAGGCCAACACCAATTGTGCCGCCAAGCGCAATCATTTGCATCTGTCGAGATGATAAATCTCTGCTTAGTTCTCTATTCTGTTTCTCTGCCATGACAGTTTCCTTTTCTTTAAAACGAATAAAAAAAGCGTCCTTAGAATCTTAAATCTAAGGGCGCTTTTGCACGGTACCACCTCATGAATAGTTCAAGATAAAGCTTAAGCAAAAATAATTACTTCCTTATTAGCTGCGCTTCATCTTAACTCTTTCATCAGGTTAACGACCAATGACTCCGGTCATACTTTCACTCGTGCTACTCGTATGTCACTTCCGAGGTAGTTTTCCAAACAGCATTGCGTCATTTTCACCAGCCATGACGTCTCTCAAACAACAACTATTAGTACTCTTCCTCTTCAACGTTTTTACCTATAATACACTATATTGGCTTATTTTGCAAAGTCAATTTTAACCAGTATTTAAAACACATTTCCCCCCTATATATCCTAATTGATATACAAAAAAAGAACTGTTCTGAACGAACAATTCTTTTTAAATGGATTATCCCAAAGGTCGCCAACTTTACGTCAGTGCTCCCGCTCGGATTCGAACCGAGGACCTTGGGATTAAAAATCCCCTACTCTAACCAACTGAGTTACAGGAGCATTTCTTATGCCTTAGCACATTTATATATAATACAGACTTTCCAAACAAAAAGCAACCCTTTTTTTCAATTTAAATTACTTTTTTTGATTGGCGTTTATCATTTAACTGAAAAGGCATTCAAATAGCCGTTGTCACTTACAAAAAATAAAATTTTTTTGTTGGTATTATAGAAAAAAACTACCCAACAGGTAGTTTTCATTCTAGATTATTTTTCTTGGTCGCCATCGCTCAGATCATCAAGATCATCGCCACCAGATAACTCTGTCATATTGGCATCAATTGATTCATCATCTGATAAATCGATTTCATTACTCTCATCATCGCTTTCAACTTCAACTTCAGTTTCTTCGTCGTCAGTCTCTGTGTCATCATCAGTAACCGCACCAAAGTCTTCGTCTTCAGGATCATCGTCATTATAATCAATAACATCATCATCTGAAGCATTATCAGCAAATACATTAACCTTCTTTTTTGCTGACTTCTTACGCTTAGGAGCGTCTTCTTCATCGTCAAGCTCATGGATAGATTCGTCGATTGCATCAACTGGATACCACGCACGCAAAGCCCATTCATTATTTCCAAGTGAAATGAATGAACCGTCAGTGTTCAAATCTGTATAAAATTGTGAAAGACGTGATTTAAACGTCTCTGCATCAACTTCCAAAAATTCCTGGATTTCTTGAACTAATGAACTAAAAGGCATCGCTTCTTTATGTTCTGTCAAAATGGCTGTTGCAATTTCAACCAATGCAAATTCTTCTTTAGGGTGATTGCCTAATGTTGTAAGTGACATGTTCTACGTCCTTTCGGGGGTTTCTAACTAATCTAGCATACTAGATTTGGGCATAAATTGCAACCGAATTTCATATTGCCCAACAATTTGTTGCATAGCATAGAGAACATAGTCAATTGCAACTTCACCATGCGTTTCTTCATGATCTATGTTTAGCGCCATTAATGTGGTCAGTGTTTCCAACTGCATCTGCCCAGTTGGTGTTTGATACAAGGCAGGGATACGCTGTGATTTAACAAAAGAGAACTTTGTTAAAATGTCACCTGATCGATTCATACGTACACGGTTCTCTTCAAACTTAAACATAATTTGTGTTTTTTGATTCTCAATTACTTCTGTATATCGTAAATAAAGTGCATCGTTTTTCAAAAAAAGTTGTCCATTTGTATGAAATTCGAATTCTTCAAGATCATTTTCTTGACGAATTTTCGTTTTTAGATAAATTTCAACATCTCTTTGGTCTTTAATTGCCATAATTTACCCCTATTTTAATCTAAAATCTATTATAATATAAGAAACGGCAAAAGGGCTTACTATGTTAAAAGAAAAATTACCTAAAGAAAAAGTACTGCGTGATCCAATCCATAACTTCATACATGTTGAAGATCCTATTATTTTAGATCTCATCAATACACCTGAATTTCAAAGGTTGCGCCGTGTAAAACAATTAGGTATAACAAGTTCTGTTTTTCATGGAGCAGAACATTCTCGCTTTGGCCATTCAGTCGGCGTCTATGAACTTGCTCGTCGTATCACGGAACGCTTTGAACAGTATTACAGTGATGTTTGGGACCCGAAAGAACGCCTACTAACGCTAGTAGCCGCACTGCTTCATGACATTGGTCATGGCGCCTTCTCGCATACCTTTGAACACTTATTTCATACAGATCACGAGGCGATGACTCGTGAGATTATTACGGGTGATACAGAAATCCACCGCGTCTTGGCTCAAGTTTCACCAGACTTTCCAAACAAAGTTGCCAGTGTTATCGCGAAAACTTATGAAAATCCACAAGTCGTTCAACTAATTTCTAGTCAAATCGATGTTGACCGAATGGATTATTTGCTACGTGATGCCTATTTTACTGGTACAAAATATGGTGAATTCGATATTGATCGAATATTACGTACTATGCAACCAACCCCTGATGGCATTGCCTTTGACATTGCTGGTATGCATGCCGTTGAGGATTATATTGTTTCACGTTATCAAATGTATTTACAAGTTTACTTCCACCCAGTATCTCGTGGCATGGAAGTCTTGCTAGAACATTTACTACAACGCGCACAAGAACTGTATCGCTCTAATACAACTAGCGAGTTTGCGGAAAATGATTTTGTTGGTCCGCTACTAGCGCCTTTATTTAGCGACAAAAAACTAACTTTATCTGAATATTTAAAGCTCGATGATAATGTTTTTATGACCTATATTAATATTTGGCAATCACATTCTGATCCCATTTTGTCTGATTTATCACAACGTTTCATGGGACGTCGCCCACTAAAATCAATGGAAATCACCGACGAAACGGCCCCACTGCTTGAAGAACTCGAGCAACTTGTGGATAATGCTGGATTTAATCCTAGATTTTACACGGCGCGTAATAATGCCTATGATTTGCCTTATGATGATTACAAACCAAATGTCGCCAAGCCAAGGACACAAATTGACTTTTTGTTAGCCGATGGTTCACATCGTGAATTATCAGATATGTCCACATTAGTTGCAGCTATTAAAGGTAAGGCCTCCATAGATCAGCGCTTCTTTTTTCCAAAGGAAATGCTCAATATTGAACCAGACGAGTTATTCGCAGATACGTTCAAAAAATTCCGTAGTTTTATTCGTAACAATGCATTAACTACACCAAATCCAGAATCCTAAAGGTTCAACATGATTCCATTATACTTTAAAATATATCAGCAGATTAAAGATGACATTCGTGACCATACTTACACCGCTGGTTCTTTTCTACCCAGCGAAAATGAGTTGGTGACTCAATTTCAAACATCTCGCGATACAATCCGTAAAGCGCTCGCAAAATTAGACGAAGAAGGACTTATTCAAAAACAGCGTGGTAAAGGGTCACAAGTCATTTCTCATCAGTTACGTCACTTTCCAATCAGTGGGCTCACCAGTTTTCATGAATTGGAAGAGCTGCAACACTTCCATGTTGTTACTGAGGTTCCTGTATTCGAACATCTTACCGTCACAAAAAAGACTCAGAAAACAACTTTATTTCCTGTTGGCACCCCTTTATATCATATTGCTCGTGTTCGCATTATCGACGGTATCTATAGTGTTATTGACGAAGATTATATCCGTGCAGACATTGTTCCTGGCCTCACTAAAGACATAGCTAAGCATTCTATTTATGCTTATATTGAGAATACCCTACACTTGTCGGTTGCCTATGCTGAAAAAACAATTACTGCCGAACTAGTTACAGCAATGGATCGCAAATTATTGGTCGGTTTGCCTGAGAACGAAAATCGATTAATCCAAGTTGAAAGCCAAGATCACTTAACTGACACAACATATTTTCAACGCACTATTGCAAGACATAGACCTGATCAATTTCAGTTTAATGAATTTGCACGACGACAAACAACTTAAAACAACTGCTCAAATACTAAGTACTTGAGCAGTTGTTTTTTATTTAGTAAGCAATTGCAAAACTTTCATAGGGTTTCAAAAGCATTGTCCCCGAAACAGGTTGCGCTGGATAGTTAGTAACCAACACTTGACCATTTTTAACAATCTCATAAGAAATAGATATTGACACTGGCGTTTCACCAAAATGTGTAATAACCAAAATATGTTTTCCTGCTAATTGTCGTTCAAAGGCAATGATTTCTTCAGATTCCTCATACTTTGGTGTGTAGTCACCATCAGCAATCACTTCATTTTCTTGACGTAAACGAATCAAATTTTGGTAAAATGCATACAAACTGTCAGCTGATTTTTCATCTTGAGCAACATTAATTTGTTCGTAATTCGCATTTTGTAGCCATGGCTCATGTGTTGAAAAACCAGCATAATCCTCATTGCGCCATTGCATCGGAACACGTGAGTTATCGCGTGATTTTGTTTGAACAATTTCAAAAGCTTGTTGTTTCGTCAACCCCTGCTCCAATAGCATTTGATAAGCATTTTTACTTTCAACATCAACATACGTTTCAATTTTATGATATGTTGGATCAATCATGCCAATTTCTTCGCCCATATACACATATGGTGTGCCTCGGTTTAAATGAACAAGCATAGCCAACATTTTGGCACCGACACGATAATATTTTGGTGTTTTAATGAAACGGTTTATTGCCCGTGGTTGATCGTGATTGTTCCAGAACCAAGCTGGCCAACCGTGATTCTCCATTAATCCTTGACTCCACTCATGCCAAATATGACGCAATGATTCAAAATCATAAGGCACTTTTGTCCACTTGTTACCATGATCATAATCAACTTTTAGATGATGAAAGTTGAACCCCATGCTTAACGCCTTGTTATCAGGATTTGTATATGCAGCTGTATTTTGCACAGTAGTTGAACTTAATTCACCTACAGTAATGACATCAGGATATTTCCCAAAAGTGGCTGCGTTCATCTCCTGTATATAGTCTTGGACGATTGGTGTATCAGTATATAAAAACTTTCCGCCGTTATCAGTTTCATCATCAACTAGTACTTCAGATTTACCGATTACATTAATCACATCAAATCGGAAACCACGAACCCCCTTTGCTAACCAAAAATTTAAAACATCATAGAGCTCTTGACGAACTGCTGGATTATGCCAATTTAAATCAGCTTGTGTTGGATCATATAAGTGAAGGTAGGCTAAATTAGTATCACCAAATTTAGCCCACGCCGAACCACCAAACTTCGATACCCAGTTAGTTGGCTCATGTCCATCATCACGATAAGGTCGCAAGTAATAATAATCTTGATACTTTTGATCACCTGCAAGCGCTTTTTGGAACCAAGTATGATCAGTTGAGGTGTGATTGAACACCATATCCAACATAATACCCATATGGTATGTTTTAGCTTCCTTGACCAGGTTCTCAAAATCAGTCATCGTACCAAATAATGGATCAATCGCCGTATAATCACTTATATCATAGCCATTATCATTTTGTGGGGATGGAAACACTGGGTTCAACCATATCATGGTAACTCCCAGCTTTGCCAGGTAGGGCAGCCTTTGAATGATACCAGGCAAATCACCTACACCATCCCCATTACTGTCTTGAAACGATTTGGGATAAACCTGGTAAACAACATGTTTTCCTAATTCAGTCATAATCTTTTATCCCTCACTTTGAAATGGCATCTTTGAAGACGTTCTTCTTTTCAACTTGTGCGGCTGCTTGTTCCGTGTCACTGTCTTTAAATCCCCATAGATAAACTGCTACAAACGAAACGGCAATTGTTGCTGCTGAGGCGATAACGAAAATCAATAAGTTATTAGGATTATCTTGTGGAGAAGCAAATGATGGGAAACCAATTAATGAGCCGGTAAAACCATACATATGAAGATTGAATAGTCCGGCAATCAAACCACCTGTGGCACCACCTAAGTTAGCCATCCAGAACACTCGACCATATTTCAAATTAATACCATACATCGCAGGCTCAGTAATTCCAGCAAAGGCTGACAACGCACCAGCACCGGCCAAACCTTTCAAGTTAGCAATCTTAGTTTTTGCAAAGACTGCTAATGCACCAGCACCTTGTGCAATCATTGTGAAGTTAACCAGCGCATTCAATTGTGACTGCCCTGTTTGCGCAATTTCGTTAGCAATTAGCGGCACAACCATCCAATGCAATCCGAAAATAACTAATACTTGATACAAACCTCCGATAACCAAACCAGATAATGCGTAGTTAAAGTTAAGCAACGCATTAATAGCAACAGATATACCGGATGAAATCATTGTAATTGCGGGTCCCATGATTACTAATACAACAGAACCAACAATAAAGATAGTGATTAAAGGTTGGAAGATTGATCGAATTGAAGCTGGCAAATGGTCCTTTAGCCAATTCCCAATGGGACGTGCCAACCAAGCTGCAAAAATAATTGGGAAAATTGAATAAGCATAGTTAGGAATTGTAATTGGTAAACCAAAGAAATGTGCGTTGATTGGCATACCTAACAACACACCTGAAGCCTTTGCTGCTGATAACCCAATCATTTCTGGTTTAACTAACAGCGCACCAATCGCCGCCACAACCAAAGGATCTGATTTCAACTGCTGCGCTGCTGTAAATCCGACTAACACTGGTAAAAAGTAAAATGGTGCCATCGCCATCGACTGAATAATCGTAAACGTATCTGACTTGGTACTAATTAAACCAAGCAAATTTGGATCTGACAATAAAGTCAGAAATCCATTTAACATACCACCTGCTGCTAATAATCCAATCACCGGAATCATTGATCCAGTGATTGTACCAATTAGCGTTTGGAATGCACCTTTAAACCAGTCAAGTACATTTTTTGGCTTTTGCTCTTTGGCTTTTGTTGCTTCTACTGCTGCATTCGTTGCTTCGTTGTCCACTACACTTGATCCTAGATGCTCGACAACCTTATCGTAGACGTCAGCAACTGCTGGTCCGATAACTACTTGATACTGTCCCAACGCGCTGTTATAGACGGCACCAGCTATTCCTGGTACTTTTGACATTTCTTCTGTATTGGCCTTAGTTTCATCATTTAAATAGAAACGCAAGCGTGTAATACAATGTATCACTTTATCAACATTGTCCTTACCGCCCACATTTTTAATGATGTCTTGAGCCATGCCTTCATAGTCTTCCTTAGCCATAATTAGTCTCTCCTTGCCTTAGCACTACCCAACTGTTGTCCTGCAACTGCTGGTCCATAATGAACTGTGATTGATTCTAATTTATCTGCTGTATTTGTAATCAACACTAGCGTTGTTTTTGGAAGACCAGCTTCTTCCACTTGCTCCCAGTTGACTGTTACCAGGTCATCACCTGCATCAACAATATCGCCTTCTTTCACTGCCGTTGTAAATGGTTTGCCATTTAAAGAAACGGTATCGATACCTATATGCACTAACAGCTCTAGGTCGTCAAAGCGTTTCAAACCAACAGCATGACCTTGAACCATCGTCACCTTCCCAGAAACCGGGGAAACAATTTTTGAAGCATTAGGTTCGACTGCATATCCATCACCCATCATTTTCTGTGCAAAAACAGGATCCGAAACCTTGTCTAAAGGAATTACTTCACCGGTTACTGGTGCGTAAACGTGCTTATCTTCGCTTATTTTTTTCCCAAATCCAAACATAGCCTTCTCCTTTAATTAAACAACTTGTACGTACTAGTTACTATCTTAAGGATAACACAATCCGGCAATTATGTAAACGGTTACAATTGAAAACATGAAGCCTATCTTAATTACAAGATAAAACTTCATGTTTTATAGTTATTATTTACAAGTGAATGGTACATCTAGCGAACTCTTTGATAAATCTATAGTGTACGCGATGGATTGGTTTCCCCGAATTGTCATTTCAAAATCTGTCGCATATATAATTAATCCCAATTGATGTCCTGGTCTCATTTTGTAGTAGGTTGGTTGTAACTCAAAATGTAAATCGACATATTGATTGGGCCATAAGTCATCATTTTGACGAGGACTTGTCCGATTCTGTAGATTAATATGACCAATAGTAATCATCTTGTAAGCAGATTTTTCGGATTCAAACGACATCAAATCTGTCGGACTAAAATTCACACCACGGTCAATCACCACTCCTTGGTTAGTAGGTGTTTCTTTGAGATATGTGTCATTCCCATAGTCGACAACCATTGCACTGATCAATCCTATATTCTGTGATGATTTCACTCGCAGGTTTAATAAGATTTCCCCATCTACTGTTCGTTCGCTCGTATAAATTTCGCTCTTAAATATCTGATTTGTTGGCAATTTTCCAGTAATCGTGTCGTCACGCCATTTATCAAAATGCTCGCAGTAATAAGCGAACTGATTTTCAGGTAACCAATCCTTAAAATTGAGTTCACCGCTATTTTGATTGGTGGTAAGCACATTATTACCAATATAGTACTTACCTTTTTTGCTTGCTCCCCACTCATCTAGAACATGCCAAGCATCTTCTGCAGTATTGTCTTGCCATGTCACGGTAGGCAATGTTTTGTTAGCTTTGACATCTTTATCCAATAATTTCTCAGTCAGCCAAAGATTCATCTGATCTGAAAAATCCAAAGAGCGATTGTTGTTGATATAAATATGTTGACCTTGGTGTAAATATATTTTCTTAACGTTTGGTAAATCGCGGAGTGCTGACCATAATTGATAAACTTGCCGTGGTTTAACATTCCAATCGTTTAGACCATGAACCATTATCATATCCACTTTAATATTCTTGACTTGATTTAAATAATTACGTGTATCCCAGTAGTAGTCATAATTGCCATTTAAACGGTCAGTGAACTTTTCAGTATTCGCTTGAAAATTATCCCACTGATTTTTAGTTTTTAACCAGTCAGCTGGATCTTTTATCCGTGAATATACTAATTCGGCTAATACATCCATATCTTCACCTGGAAAGCCGCCGGGTGCGACAACCAGACCATTGTCTCTGTAATATTGATACCAATTAGAGATAGCAGCCTCAGAAATAACCGTTTTCAAACCAGTAACTCCTGTGGTGGCAACTGCCGTAGCCAAAGTTCCCAAATAAGAGCGTCCCGTCATAGCAATATTGTGATTTGACCAATTAGCTACAATAGCAATATTACTTGTGCGATCAGTAAAGGCCACTCTATTACCAGCTAACCATTCAACAACATTTTTCATTGATTCAACTTGCTCTGGAGATCCAGTATCCTGCATGCCATCAGAATGACGTGTGCCAATACCTGCAGCGTAAACAACTGCATAGCCACGGGACAAAAAATACTGATTCAAATCAACAGGTTTCCCTGCTTCTTGAGTAAAAATCACAGAAGCTTCTTCAGCGTAACCATTAATTTGACGCGCCAGCGGTTTTGCCACAGTCTCTTCCATCTGATTCAAATTACTCAGGGCTGATTGATGCGTGTCCTTTCTTGTTAACGGTACGTTAACGTCATGAACCTTGGCGTCGTTTCCTTTTTCGTTTAAACCTTGATAATAAGGTGATGCTGTAAATAGAACCGGTAATTTTTCATTTGTATTTGGTCTTATAATATCTACTTGGACTAAATCAAATCGCCCGTCATTATCAGTATCAACAGAAGTTTCCACCCAAACCGACTCACGGATTAAATCGTTTGTATTATAGGTTGGCAAAGACTTACCATTAAAGAGTAGACGATGATTATTAGATTCAAAATATCCTTGGCTTGCCAGCTCATCAATAAATAACAAACCATTATTTGTGTGGCTGTTTAGCAACTCATACCATGCGTGACGTAAATTATTTACCGTCGCTATTGGTAACCCTAATTGCCGAAATGTAGCCACCCCATTATATCCGTTACCCGCCAAGGCCTCCGTAAATCCTAGCAGTTGGGCAGCAATACAATAAAAGACGGCTTGTGTGAGTGGTTGCTTTGTTTCTAAGAAAAGAAAAATATTTTGCTCATCGGTGGCGAGATGTTCCCGTAACCAGTCATTTTGGGCTTCATAAGTTTTATAATTTGTCAAAGCACGTCGCAATAGTGTTTCAAAGTCTTCACTATTAAAACCAACAGCTCTTAGCTCTTCTAATTCGGTTGCTGAATCAACAGCAATTCGACCATATTGATTAATCATAATACACCTTTTATTGTTTTTATCTCATTATACGACAAAAGCACTCATCTGCGGACGAGTGCCTGACAAAGTTTATAATAAGTGTGCTTCTGCCAATAATTCTTCTAACCAAGTACCTTTAATTTTCTTAAGTCCAACTTTTTGTATTAGTTTAGGAATTGGCAAATCCATTTCGCTCAGTGGCTTTTTATCATTCATATAGTACATAGCTCGCAATAATTCTCTAATATCGTAGATTGAATTAAAGACTTCTGGTACACCACGCTCAACATCTAGCAAGCTATATACAGCCTCCATAGCAGTCCGTACTGAATATTCCGTAGTAAAGACTGTATCTCGCGAAGGTGACTCAGCAAAGTTTCCAATAAATGCCAAATTGACAGAGCCATCCGGAATTACTTTTGGACGATCACCCATGACACGTGGCATAAAATAACTTGTAATAAACGGCATGTACACTGGAACAGTGTTAATTGATTCTTGCTGTGCTAGTTGATTAATTTTACTTTTAGGGACACCTAGGTGGTACAAAAATTCTTGTGTAATTTCTTGACCAGAAGACTCTACGATGGTCTTCTTAACATAGTTACCAGGAACATCAGAATATAGTCCGTAGATCCAAACTGTTGTTTCATTGGGCTTTTGTTGCTTAAAATGTGGTTGACGATGGACAGCAAAACTCATCAACCAGTTTGAATCGGTAATGGTTACAATGCCACCTGTATTGATTTTACCGTCATGCAGATCCCTCTTGGTAAGTCGTTCAATATAGGGATCAATTTCAGTATTTTTAATTGTTGCTGTTGCTGAAACAAACCAACTTTTTGCTGGTAAGTTTTGATAAAACACACTTGGATGACCAAATTCGTCTGATTGTTCAGCTAATTTTTCCCACAAACGCCACGACCCACCGGGTTCGTTTGTCACTGGCGCTGGTTCAAAATGGCTCCCATAGGTCGTACTTTCAGTAATGGAACCGTTCGTTATGAAAACTAAATCATTTGCTGTAAGCTGTTTAGTTTCTGGCTTCCCTGCAACAGTGAGCTGTAACTCCTTGACAACTGTATTGCCGTGATCAAAATTCACCATGACATTATCAACCGTAGAATCAAACTGTACGTCAACACCATGATCTTCGAGATACTTGATCAAAGGCAAGACCATCGAATCATATTGATTATATTTATTGAACTTCAATGCTGAAAAATCCGGTAACCCATCAATATGGTGAATGAAGCGCATTGCATAACGTCTCATCTCGATTGCTGAATGCCACTTTTCAAAAGCAAACATTGTTGCCCAATATATCCAAAAATTGCTTTTGAAAAAGTCTTCTGAAAAATAATCTTCAATCGTCGTTGTGCCTAATTTTGCTTCAGGCGTCATAATCAATTTAATAATTTCTTCAGATGATTTACCTAACGTATAGTCACCGTCGTTTGGCACACGATTTCCACGATCGTAAATCAACCGACAATTTGATGAATTAGGATCATCCTTATCCAGCCAATAATACTCATCAAGGTAAGAGGCTCCAGGGATTTCCAATGATGGCACTGAGCGATATAAATCCCATAAACACTCAAAATGATTTTCCATTTCACGGCCGCCACGTGTGACAAAACCAACATTAGGTCTTTGAATACCATCCAATGAACCACCAGCCAGTGGGAGTTCTTCAAATATATGAATTGACTCTCCCTTCATATGACCGTCACGAATAAGAAATACTGCAGTAGCCAATCCTGCTAGCCCCGAACCGACAATATATGCTGATTTCTGATCTACGTCCTTCGGCTTGCGTGGTGTTGCAAATGCTTCATAATTACCATTGCTATAATACATCGTGATCCCCTTTCTAATAGAAAACGCTTTCAATACAACCCCATTCTACTCTAAGTCGGTATTAATTAGCAATTCAAAAGGATTACCACAAAATGATTTATATCAAAAAAGCAAACATATAACCGTTTGCTTTTTAACTAGTTTATTTTATAGCCTCAGAAATGGCTTTATTCACACCATCCTTTTCAGCTGCGATTAAATCAACACGGCTTGAGATTACTTTAATGTCCATAGTAATTTCCCGTGTTAATCCAGGCGTATTCAACTTAGGTTCAAAGAACGCCTTAAATTCAGCTAGTCGCTCTGGTGTATGGAACACAATGGCAATAACAGTAATATACATCGTAAATTCCATGTCACCACCGATCGTGTCTTCTAGCCACTGCCACTGCTCACGAACCCAATCCCAGACTAACTGCTGACTTTTATCATTAACTAGCAAGCCATAGACCCAACCACGGAGGTCTTGCGGTTTAATCGTGTCAGCGGCCTTTAGCTGATCAATCAATTTTACAATTAAATCTGGCTTTGGGGTACTAGTTAAGGCCGAACGTAAGTCAGCTTTGTAATTAGCATCAGAGGATTTTCGGTAAGTAGTTAACAGTTGTTCAAACAATGACGTGTTGCCAAAGTGCTTCAATTCATTGGCGAGTACGAAGTGACGAATATCAGCAGATAGGTTTTGTAGATTATCACTGTTTTTCTCAAATAATTCATGAGCCGTTGCAATTGTATCAGGATTTTCTGCATACAAAGAAGCATTCAAAACATAAGGACGTGTGAGCTGATTGTCGTATGATTCACCGCTTTGACCGGCCCAGCCCAAGCGTTTTACTTGTTTTCTGCTTAGTACATCATAGAATTCCTTCAAAGCTTTTTCTTCAGCTGAATTTGGTGTAACAAATTTCTTCAAGTCTGAAAGAATACTATATAGTGCTGCATTAACCAACATGGCATCTTTGTGCGCAAAATTGACCAGCAGTGGCACGATATCAGCATAGGTAATTTGCCTACCATCAGCTAGTAAATGTAGATCCTGAAGAATTTGTCTTTGCGAAATATTATCCAATTCATCAGGATGTTCTAAAATATCTTTTAGTAATTGGGCATCATATTTAACAACAAAATGCGAATCATTACCGTCATTCATCCTAAAAGGTGTACCAACTGATTCACGTAATTGAGCATAATCACCAATCACTACACGCTTACTGGCTAGTATTTGAGGTGCCACATCATAGTTACTGTTTAAGGGGATTTGCCACTGACGGTCACTTTCTTCGTATTCACCAATGAAAAACTGTTCTTGAGATAGGGTTAACTGGCCATCAATAACTTTTGCTGAAACCACTGGATATCCTGGTTGTTCCAACCAAGAATCCATCACTGCTTTAATATTTTGACCTGAAGCTTCACCTAAAGCCTCCCACAAATCAGCTCCTGCTGCGTTTGCATAACGATGACGAGCAAAGTATCTTTTTAGTCCTTGACGTAAGGCCTTATCCCCAATCAAAGAACGAACCATCACCAACAGTCTTGCCCCTTTGGCATAAACAATTGCTGGATCAAATAAAGCATCAATATCAGCTGGGTGTTCTACTTGAGTGTGGACTGATTGTACGCCATCTGTGCTATCTCTCTTCAATGCTGAAACAACATCACTTGCTTGGAAGCTTTCCCAAATGTGCCAATCAGGCTCAATGGCATCAATTGCCACATACTCCATCATATTAGCAAAGCTTTCATTGAGCCACAAATCATCCCACCATTTCATCGTGACTAAGTCGCCAAACCATTGATGCGCTAATTCGTGAGCAATAACTGTGGCAACAATTTGTTTGGTATTCAACGCTGAATTTTCAGGATCAAGCAATACATAAGCTTCACGATAAGTTACTAATCCCCAGTTTTCCATTGCTCCTGCAGAGAAATCAGGCAAGGCTAGTTGCCAAGAATGTGGTAATGGGTAAGGTGTCTGATAAAAATCTTCGAAAAACTCAATCGATCGTTTAGCAATGTCTAGTGCAAAATCCAATTCTTTGGGAGCATGTGCCTTGGTAGAAAATACACCAACTTTTACCCCTGTGTTAGCAACCGTTTGCTTACTTTGTAATTCACCAAAGGCAAAGGCCACTAAATAAGTTGACATCCGCACTGTTGTATCAAAATAATGTACGCCATTTTCTGTGCGTATCTCTGGCATATTGGCTAAAATTGTTTCATTTGGTTGTTCATCAAACTTGATTGATAAATCAAATGTCGCTTTAGCTTCCGGTTCGTCCACACTTGGAAAAGCTTGACGAGCAAAACTTGTTTCAAATTGTGTACCGATAATTTGTTTTTTAACACCATCTAGCTCGTAATACGAAGGATAAATCCCCATCATTGTGTCGGTTAGTGTCGCCTTATAAGTCACAGTGATATCTATCTGACCAATAGTTTCTGTCGAAATTTTAATCAAATCAGCGTTATCATCAATGACAAAAGGAATCTCTTTTTCATTAATGTGAACAGACTGAATTTGCAATTTTTTTTGATGTAAGGCAATATTGTTGACTAGCGCATTACCACTAATCTTTGTTTTACCATTAAACTGTTTCGTCTCACGATTAATATCTAAATAGATATCATAGTGTTCAGGTTGAAAATTATTATAAAGTCGTGTGAATTGAGTCATGTTTTCTCCTGTAATCTATTAGAATAGCTACATTATACACCTTGAAATTAAAAAACGACTTTTAATCAGTCGTTTTTCTAGTTATTTATCAATTTTATTCACAGCTGATTCTGGGTTCTTGCCAGATAATACCCGAACAATGTCATTGGTTGCATCAACCGCCATACGCGCCTTAGTTTCAACAGTATTAGAAGCAATATGTGGTGTGAGCAAAACATTTTCCAATGCAACTAATGGGTTTGTAACAGGCAATGGCTCTTCTTCAAAAACATCTAAAGCCGCACCAGCTATCTCACCCAATTTCAGAGCCAAGACCAAGTCAGATTCAACCAGAATAGAACCACGAGCCATATTAATTAGAAATGCGTCATTTTTCATTAACTTAAACTCATCTGCGCCAATTGAATGCTGAGTCTCAGGTAATGCCGGCAAATGGACCATCACATAGTCGGCAGTTTTAAAAATCGTTTCACGATCAACCAATTCAACACCAGGCACATCCTTGGCAAAGGGATCAAAGGCAATGACCTTAACATCAAACCCACTTAATTTTTTAGCAACTTGCTGACCAATACGACCAAATCCTAAGATACCAACAGTTTTCCCTTCAATATCACGGCCTGGGTGTGCCTTTCGATAATTCCAATTATCATCATGAATTGCTTTTGAATCTTGATATAAGTTCTTGCTGATAGCTAATAACTCAGAGACAGCCGTTTCAGCAACTGATCCTGATAAAGCTTTAGGTGTGTTCACAACATAGATACCGCGCTGGGTTGCAGCATCCACGTCAACAGCATCATAACCAACGCCGTTACGTGCAATAACCTTTAAATTTGGCATAGCGTCCATTATATCTGCATCAAACTTTTGTGTACCAATCAATACAGCACTTGCCTCTACCCCTTCAGCCTTCATCTTTTCATGATCACGACCAGAACCAACAACTACTTCTAATCCTGCTTCTTCAAGAATCTTTTTCCCAACTGCTGGAATATCATCTGGTAAGAATACTTGTTTTGTCATATTATGCCTCTTTCTTATTATCTGCCAAAAATGCTTCTAGTTCTTCCTGTGTTGGGTACCCATCGTTGTCACCTGGTGTTTGAACTTGTAGAGCACCTACAGCGTTCCCCCGTCTTACAGCATCTGCCATGGTCAATCCTTCAATCAAACCGGTAATCAAGCCAAGCGCAAATCCATCCCCTGCGCCAACAGTATCAACGACCTTTTCAACCTTAAACCCATTAACAATGTAACTCTCACCGCTCTTGTTTTTGACATAGGCTCCATCAGAACCAATTTTGACAACGACAGTTTGTGTGCGGTCACTATTATTCAGATAAAAATCGGCGATGGTCTCTGGGTCTCTTGATCCAATTAGGATTTCACCTTCATCAATACCAGGTAAAACAATTTCACCATATTTTGCTAAATCATTGATCGTTTCAATCATCACTTCTCTAGACTCCCATAAAGCAGGGCGTAAGTTTGGATCAAATGTTGTTCTAATACCATGATCAATTAATTGTTCAGCAAAATAACGGAATGCTTCACGTGCTTGAAGCGAAATAGCGGGGAAAATCCCTGATAAATGGGCTATCTTTACATCGGAAAAATCAACTTGATCAATTAATGATTTGTCAAAGTGTGCCGCAGCTGAATTTCTGCGAAAATTAAAAGTTGATGGATCTCCTTGATCAACTAATTCTTTTAACTGAAACGCCGTCCAATTGCCTTCATCTGTAGCAATATAATGATTACCAACATTATAACGCGCTATTTCCTTAATCGTAAATTGACCCAACGGATCTGCACCAACCTGAGAAATGTATTCCGTGTTATGACCTAATCGAGTAGCACCGATCATGACATTTAGTTCAGCACCACCCAAAAATTTATAGTAATTAATACTATCAACTAAACCCTTATTTAAGTCGGTGGAAGCAAACGTCACTACCGGTTCACCTAATGTTAAAATTTCGCTCATCTTGTTTCTCCTAACTCCTTTTTAATGTCCAAAAAAGCCATAAACTAATAGTTCGTTCACAAACGATACTACCCACATCACTGGTATGCCCATTTTTAAGTATTCCTTTGTTTCCAACTTTGAATAAGTTAGCGCCCATGTATTCCATGACTGTGTTAAATCAATGGAAACTGCCATAATACTTGCCGTGTAAAGAAGTGGTAGCAAAAATATTGGTTGGAAAGTACCTGTAGCAGCTAAAACTGCCGCCGTAGCCGCTCCGGCACCCCAAACATGTAAAGGTCCGCGGAACAAAGCCAATGGTGCTAATATACCAATGGCAATTGCCAAAACCAATGGACTACTTGGTAAAATAACTTCAATCATGCTTTTAAAATGGGGCACGTTCATAGTAGCTGCGCCGGCAAACATAACCAATGCCATCAAGAATATGATCAAACCAGAAATATCATTGATTGCTTGTGAAACTGTTTTGTTGATAAAAGCAACTAATCCTTTATAAGATTTCATTTGCCCTGTCAATAACAACGCAATAATAGTTGCCAATAACAGAGCAGGAATAGCATCCCAATGGAAGAACATATTCAAGGCCACCGGTAAAACAGGGATGATAAATGTAATTGGATGCGTTTTCTGGAAGGTTGCTTGTTTACTGTCATCAATTGTTTCAATTTCACCATTTTTGATGCTTTTACTATTAAGCAATATGAAGATAATAACGCCTAATAATTGAACCCCCATGGCTGCTAATCCAAAAATCAAGTATTTTCCCGAAAAACTAACTGACGGGAAGAACGCTTTTATTTGATTAAATAGGACTACGTTAATGTACATTGGCGCACCAATAGCCATTGTGAATGCTGGAATGGCGACCTTTTTAGGGACCCCAATCGACAACAAGATTGGAATTAATATAACACCAATGGCGATAACCGAACCAACGCCGTATGCCGACGAGAAAATCAATGCTGTGACGAGCACAACTAATATCGTTGCAAAAATAGGCGCTTTTCGTCCAACTCTTTCAGTCTGCGCCGAAATGGATCCAGCTATACCAGAATCAACTAGTACACGACCAAACCAAGAACCAAAAACAATGTAAATAATTGTTGGTCCATAATTCAATGCTGGCTCTGCAATAACCTTTTGAACAACTTGGTCGAAAGGTACCAGCCCAATAACAGACCAGAGAAGCGCCATTACAAAGAAACCAATAACTAAATTGCCACCCTTAACAATGTAATAGATAAAGCCTACGAATGTTAGTAAGAGCAAAATACTAATAATTATATTAGTCATAAGTCTTACACCCCTTTAATTAAAGATGGCGAGTGCCTGAACGCCATCTTGTATAACTTTGTCATTAACTGTTGGATATTCAACCGCTACGGGAACGTTGCTTGGCAAGATGTTCAAAATTGATTGCCATGCAATATCTCCTTCATTAAGCGGTACGGTTACCAAATTATCACCGTGTCCTTGATCATCTTTAACATGAATATAGCGTACATACTGTGTTAGTTTTTCAGCTGCCACAACTTCGTCTTCACCAACATAACGCCAATTACCCATATCATAAACATAGCGAATATCTAAATTATTTTCGGTAACAGCAGACATAAACTTTTCAATCGCTTTTATTTTTCCCGAAACTTGGGTTTGATCATTTTCAATATTTGTTTGAATGCCGCGCGCTAATAATTGGTTTAATTCAGACACATCTTCCGAAGATAACGTTTCGAAATCTCCAATATTAAATTTAATTGCATAAATGCCAAGCGCCTGTGCTTCATCATAGTATTGTGCCAATTTTGGATTAAGACGATGGTTCACAAATACCTCATCTGGTACGGAATAAAATAACCGTAACTTGTTATCAACTGCATACTGTGCAATGGCTGGAGTTTCTTTAACAATGTCATCAAAGTACTCCCGTCGTAATTCAACCGATGAGACACCGAAAGACACAGCTTTTTTTAACATTTCAAGTTGTTGCATTCCCTTCTCATGATCATTCATGAATACTAAATTATTTAAAACAATTTGTTCTTTTCTCATTATCCGCTCCTCAATACTTGTTTAGTTCTGTTACATGTTTCAATAACTCGTCAAATCCTAAATCCGATAGATTAGGTTGTGACCGATCAAAGTTTTCGCCTTCAATTTTATTAAATTTTTCAACTAGAAAGTAAGCAGATAGATAGGCCGCAAGTTGTTGTTTAGCCATACCCTCAAGATTTTTAGCATCAAAATTTAGTTTAAAAGATTCAAGAAATTGTAACGCAAACTTTTCTGGATCAATATGTAACTGCTCTTTTTCCATTTTTCCATCCCTTTATTTTTATTACGTGTATCGTTTTCGGAAACCGGTTTACATGATATATTGTAAACGCTTCCAAATATTTGTCAACCCCTTTTCTTAATTTGTCGTATAATGTTCTCATGAGTAAAAAAGTGACCATCAACGTTATAGCTGAAATGGCAAGGGTTTCAAAGACAACTGTTTCCCGTTTTTTAAACGGGAAATTTGATAATATGTCAGAAGCAACAAAAGAACGTATTGCTGAAACAATTGCTGAATTAGATTATCATCCTAGTCGCCAAGCACAAGCCTTAAAAGCCAAAAACTCTCTGTTAATCGGTATCTCTGTAGCAGATATTTCCAATATGTATACCTCGCGTCTTTTAAAAGGCATCAGTGATTATTTTCAAAATACAATCTATCAAGTTTTGATTATGGACGGTGACAATTCAATTGAACGTGAATATAGTAATTTGGAAAAGATGGTCACCGAAAGGATCGACGGTATTATCTTACAACCATTGGTTCACCAACCCGACCACTACCAACTATTAATTGATGAAAATATCCCCGTTGTTCAAGTTGATCGTTATACTGAACCATTTACTTGGCCAGCAGTGGTATCGGATAATTTTCAAAAATCACTAGAAGTGGCAGATCTAATGAAATCAAAAAATTACGAAGAGATTATTGTTTTATCCAATCATATCAACGGTGTGTCTAGCCGTATGAATCGTTACAATGGCCTAAAAACTGGTATTGAAAACACAAATATTACAATTAAACTAATCGAAATTGATGACAATAAGGACTGGCAAAACACACTACAATCCATGCTTGAATCACCCACAAAAAAAGCGCTGTATGCGCTCAATGGACAAGTCTTGTGGGAAATTGTTCGATTTTTAAAGAAACATCATATTGCTATACCTGATGATGTTGGTGTAATTGGTTATGATGATGACATGTTTGCTGACATGATTTCACCCGAAATTACTTCTGTATCACAAAACCCCCAAGAAATAGGTCGAACGGCTGCAGCCAACTTAATGCAGATTATGAATGATAAAACCACTTTGTCCAAAACAATTCGAATCCCGTCAACAATCCAAATGAGAGAATCTCTTTGACTAGAACTATTGTAACCACTAAAACTTCATTCTTAAGGAGGATATATGACAGCACTATATACATTAGCTTTATTGTTAATCGGTGTGATTGGTACTAACCTAATTAAACAATTCTTCCCCAAAATTCCGGAACCATTCATCCTAATTATTGTTGGTATTTTCCTGTCATTTACACCGATATTTCAAAATTTCGAACTTGAACCTGAGTTTTTTATGCTAATGATTATTGCACCGTTAATGTTTCTAGATGGACAAAAACAATCATTTTCTAAAATAAAAAACGTTTTTCAATTATCTTTCTCCTATCAGTAGTCCTAGCTGTGGCCACCGCAATCGTTGTTGGCTTAATAGCTAATCGCGTGGAAGTACAGTGGACATTACCATTAGCAATTGCTCTAGCTGCAATTGTTGTGCCTACCGATGCTGTTGCCGTCAAATCAATGACCTCGTCAGTTGATATGCCCAATGGTGTGGGCGAGGCTCTTGAATTGGAATCACTATTCAACGATGCAACAGGACTAGTTTTATTAGACTTAGCCCTATCCGTGCTTGAACAAGGAAAATTTTCTCTCATCGCAGGCATTGGTCACTTCTTGTTTGTTGCAGTTGGTGGTGCGCTAATTGGTGTGATTACTGGTTTCCTACTCGTCACTATCCGAACCAATATTACTTTCAGAACCGTTAGCCCAGAAACAACGATCATCCCGATTAGTCTCTTAACCCCGTTTATTGTTTACTTTTTAGCAGAATCATTTGGCACTTCCGGTATCTTAGCCGTGGTTGCTACTGGTATTGTGCACAATTGGGAATCTAATAAGCTTCGCTTAACATCGACACGAGTACAACTGACTTCCAACACTATTTGGGAATCAATATCGAATGTCTTAAATAGTATTGTTTTCATTATTTTAGGTATTTCTTTACCGATTGTTTGGCAAGAAATTATTCATATGGGCTTAGTTGGAATCATGCAACTATTAGGTTTAAGCATCTTAATTTATATTGCTATGTATGCTGTGCGATATATTTGGGCATTTCGCGAAGACAACCAGTCGGCTAACACTTTCTTTGACAGCCACAGCAATCCCAAACAACATCGTTTTTTGTCCCATATATTCGCCATCAGTGGCGTACATGGAACCATGACGCTAGCCATGGCATTTTCTTTACCGTTAACTATTGCCAATCATGCTTTCCCTTATCGTGCTGAACTTATTGTAGTTGCCACTTTGATTATCTTAATTAGTATGTTAATGAGTGCAATTATTTTACCTATCGCCCTACCAAAGAAAGCGGTCACCTATACCAAGACTGACCTTGAAAACACACGTAACAAAATGGTTGACTATGCCTCATTAAAGGTTTCTGAGACTACTGCAAACCCAGCAGTTCGAGAGGCAATTATGATACAATTACAGTCGCAAAAAGGCTGGTTAAACGACAACCATTCAACAAGAAATTATAATTCTCAAAAATATAATAGTTTGCTAAACAACACGAAAGATTTTATTATTCATTATCTCCACAGTGACAGTGTTGAACAAAAATACAGTTCTGAAGTAATTGATGCATATGAAAAAATTCTTAATCGTCTCAAAATCAGCAGTTTTTTCCAACACAGCCCCCTACAAAGATTTTTTCACTATGTAAAGGCAAGATATCGTCATATAAAGTGGCACGTCCGAAATGGCCAAATTACGAAAAAACAACGGCTAAAGGGTCGTAAAAAATGGGCCAAAGAGCATCAAGGTAGTGCACAACAATGGCAAAATATTCATGAAGGATTACTGCTATTAAATAACGACGTCATTGGTGAAGTTAATCAGCACTTGGATAATCTCTTACGTAATAGTTTAGAGAATGACACTGATGACCACCAATACATTAGTTATGTTCGTCAAAGATTTGATCGTTATTTTAATTTAATAAAACGTGAATATAATCAAGAAACGCCAACTATCAACAGTGATTTATATATTCAAGCATTTCAATTTGAATATAATTATATTCAACAAGCCAGCTCGACAGGCATTATTCCCAATACACTGGCAGCCGTACTATACAATGAAATAAATGAAGCCCAAACGCTAGAGTTACAACAAATTAACCAGATAGAAGCAATGAATTCTTAAAAAAATAATGGCTAGACTTAATATTCAAGTCTAGCCATTATTTTTATTTAATTTTTTCGTAGATTGGTAACAAATTTTTCATTGCTAGAACCAAGGTATCTACAATGCCATCGCCATCCAAAAGTTTATCACCACGTTTTATTTCTACTCCAATCAATACCTCACTATGTTTAACCGATTCATAACGTTCTACTGAATCGTCATATTGTAATAATGAGTATGTCTTGTTTACCATGTGTTCTTGACTTAATCGGTATGAATCTGGTAGTTCACTCACTAATGGGCTCACCTCACGCAATTTTTGAGTGATTACGTTGGTTTGAGCAGGTTTCATATTCTCTTCAACAGCAAGATAAAAATAAACATTATCTTCCCAAATGCCTAATTCAAAATGTGGTAACATTTTATAACCGCGCTTATTTGGCGCAAAGGCTACCCATGTATTATCCGGCGCATAAGTTGTTCTTCGTAAATGCTTAGCTACATGTGCATACCATTTTTGCCCATTTGTATTCAATATAGGCAACGCAATCGACGCAAACTCTTCAAACTTTGGATCAATAATCGTTCTTATTTTTTCCATTCGACCATTTAACGTTTTGTCTTCAAAAATATCAAAATCACTGTTTCGAAACATCTTCTTTCCTCCAATTAATGACCGATAACCATTTGATGACTACATAACCTAATACCAAAATTGTAGCAATCAAGTTTAACCAAATCAGCATAGCAATCATAGAACTCACGGATTGATAAAAATCATATTTCCCCAAAGCAAATTGAGCGTAAAGCGTGAATCCTCTATTCAAGAGATTCAACATCACTAATTCAAGAAAACTGCCAACTAAAACAAAACGAAATGGTGCTCGAGCGTCTTTTGCCGGCAGAAAAAAATTCATCATGACCAAAGCCAGCCAAATACCCAACCATATAAACCAACGCGTTTGATGTTGTAAAAAGTTAGTCCATTCTGAATACGGCAAGTGCTGAATGACGATGGTCAAAACATTGCTACCAACCATTAACAAAGCAAATAATGTCAAAATAAACAGCAACCATATAAATGAAAAAGCTCGTGTGAACAAACTATTAATGTGTTCTTTAACGTCTGCAATGGCATTAAATGATTGACGAAAGACCGCAATCACACGTGAAATCGACCAAATCGTAAACAGGACGGAAAAAGAAAGTAGCGAAGTACTTCTTGATGATAAAACGGATTCCATAATTGGAATCACAATATTCTCAATATTTTTTGGTAATACATTACGCATCATTGCCAGTAAATCAGCAGTACTGATGCTCGTGAAAGAGACAATTAAAGCTGCCCCCATCAATATAGGAAAGACTGTTAAAAGTGCATAATAAGCAAATGTCGGTCCAACATAGCCAATTTGTGAGCGCGTAAAAAAAGTAGTTAAAGTTGATATTTTTAATCGTGCATCTAAAACACGCCATTTGTGCATAATTTTCTTATTCATAATACTATTATCTCAAACATAGCCCATATTCAGCAACATTAATTAAAAATATAACAGATATTGTTAACTTATACTAGTTAGAATATTTTTCCTATGCCAAAGTGGATTGCAATCGTAATAAGACCAATGATAATATTACGAATCACTGCACGCTTAACTAAGCCGTTAGAAATTTTCGCACTAAGAAATCCAGTAAGTGCAACTGCTACTACAGTTGCTGCAATTGTGGCAACGAATTGATACTTTCCTGACACAATTAACAACGTCAACAATGGAAAGGCACCACCTAAAGCTGCAGAAAACAATGATGACCAAGCAGCTGACCATGGACTCATATAGTGTCCTAGTGTAATATCATACTTAACACTTAATACTGTTTCTAAAGGTTTTTTCTGCAACAGTTCATCAGCTATTGCACTTGCTGTTTTTTCAGACACACCACGTTCCATGTAAAAGTCTCGTACACAACGGTGTTGCCCTGGCATATCAGTTTTTAACAATTCTTTTTCAGTTTCAACGGCCACCTTTTCGCTATCTGACTGTGAACTGACAGAGGCGTATTCCCCAGAAGCCATTGATAAAGCACATGACACTAAGTCAGCTAGCCCAGCAATAAAAATTGCAAATTGATTTGTCGTTGCTGCTGCTACTGAAAACAAAACCCCAACAACCGTCAGTATGCCATCATTAGATCCGAGAACCCCTGCTCGAATGGCATTTAATCGTTCATCCATGGTTTCGTGTTTTTTTACTTTTTCCATTTCAGTCCCCTTTTTTATCTAAACAAACTACCGATTAAGAACGTCACAATCATTGTAAAGATACCGGCAATGACATTACGAATTACGGAATGCTTTTTGTTTGCACCATTTACTTGAGCTGCTGCATATCCTGTAATGGCTAATGCTACAATAACAGCAATAAATGTGGCAATTTCTCGCGTTCCCTGAGGCGCTATAGAAATAGCAACCATTGGTAATATTGATCCTATGGGAAAACTAACTAATGACGCCAAAGCAGCGTGGCCAGCACTTAATTCTTGGTTTAAAGAAAATCCATAGCGTTCGCGGACAGATGTGACCAAGGGATCTTTTGACATCATCTCCTGCGTAGCTTGTTGAGCTAACGTTGATGATATACCTGTCTCTTCATATTTTTTTTGTACAAATTCAAATTCGCCATCGTAATCATTTGCAACAGCCCGAGTTTGAATTTGACGCACTTTTTCTTGTGCATCATGTTGAGAATTGACCGAAACATATTCCCCCATTGCCATCGACACAGTTCCAGCTAACATACCAGCAAACCCCGCTAGTAAGATTGTATCTGTGTGACTAGTAGCACCTGCAACACCTAAAACGATACCAGATACTGATAAAATACCATCATTGGCACCCATAACTGCTGCACGAATAATATTATTTCGCTGCATAAAGCTTGTTTTTTCAGATTTTTCAGACATAACTTCCCCTTGTTGTTAGAACTATTCTAATGAACATTCTAACTCATCTAGTTTCATAAATCAAGTTATTTGGAACAATTCTACATATCATGATATAATAGTAATAAATATGGAGGATTCTTATGACTGATCAAAAATTGCGTACAATATTGCAAGAACACGGTTTAAAAGCTACGTATCAACGAATGGCCGTTTTAGAATATCTCGCTACAAATAAAACCCACCCCACAGCAGAAATGATTCACGAAGATTTAAATAATATTAGTTTGGCAACAGTTTATAACACGCTTGATAAATTAATTGAAACTGGATTAATCATCGCTATAGACATTCATGATGATGGCAAGCGCCACTTTGATTATTATGGTGAGCCACATTATCACATCATCAATCAACAAACTAGTGAGATTATTGATGCAGATAATTTCGATATGGCTCCTTTGTTTGACGCAGCACGTAAAGCTAGCGGTTTAAATATTACAGGATATCATATTGAGATCTTTGGGGTTAATCCAGAAGATTCGTAGTGTTTCTGATATTAACTTTGTTCCAAAAAAGGATCAACTCATTAATGAGTTGATCCTTTTATTTATCATATTTTTCCAAAAATGCTTTTATTTTACTTCTATAAGCGACTGGGTAGTCATGAAAACTTTGAACATGTTTTGAGCCCTTGGTAATCCATAACTGCTTTGGTCCTCTAGAAGCATTGTACAGCGGGTAAACCATTTTGGTTGGCACAAAAGTGTCGGCCCCACCTTGAATGAAAAAGGTTGGCCGCGTGTTTTTTTCAACTTGTCTCAAAGGACTAGCTTCCTCATATGAGTATCCGGCCCGTACCTTCGAGATACCCGAAACCACATTAACAAGTGGAAACCATGGTAAGCCATACATATCTCCTGCTTCATGTTTAATCTCTTCTATAACACTTGTGTAGGACGAATCAGCAATAATTGCTTTCACCTGATTCGGTAGATCATTTTCACCAGAAGTTGACAACACAGTAGCAGCACCCATGCTCATACCATACATGACAATATCTGATTTTTGACCATTATTTTCTAAAATTTGATTCAACCAACCGATATAGTCTCGCCGATCTAACCAACCGTAGCCAATCATTTCACCCTGTGAATCACCGTGTGCACGATTATCTGGAATTAATACGTTGTAGCCCAACTCATGGAATAGCTCACCATATATGGCCATCGTCGTTTTATTGTTGTGCCAGCCGTGAGCCAGAATAGCTGTTTTACCTGTTTTTTTCTCAGCAGGTACGTACCAAGCAATTAGTTTCAAATTATCAGATGTTTTTTGTGTCCATGTTTGCTTTTCACGAGACAAAAAATCATGTTCGTAGTGATAAAGTGAATTTGTCTTTGCACGTAATTTGTCTGGCTTATCTGCTGCTACATCGCGGACCTCAGCAACATGAAAAAAATACATACCAGCTGATAACAATAAAATAGCAATAAAAACCAAACAACCAATTAACCACTTATACTTTCTTTTCATAAATCACTTTTCCTTATAATCAATCCATAAAATTGTACGCTAATTTTGGTCATGGAGCAAACAAATTATGATTAAAATTGAAGTTTAATAAATTATTATCCCTAGAATTTCATTAAGAATGGTATCATAAATTATAAAGAAAGCGAGGTATATTAACGTGACCTACTCACAAAAATGGAATTTAGAAAATATATTCCCGGGTGGTATAACTTCACCACAACTCACTCAAAAATATGAACTTATCGCAAAGCAAATCAATGATTTTACTGATATGATAGCCGATTACAGCCTCGCACAAGACAAATATTTCACGGTGTTGGCTGATTTAGCTGATTTAGCACAAAATATTGGTGCTGGAATTGGTACTGCCAATATTTTTGTTAATGGTTGGTCGTCTGTAGATTATGGTAACAGTGTTTATGCGCCTCATTTTAATAAATTGGGAAACTTATGGGTATCTTTCTCATCTCCTTTAAATGCTTTTCAAAAACTACTTTCAAAATTAGATGATGAAACATTTGAAAAAGCTATCACTACTAGCCGTCTTGCACCAATTGCTTTTTATTTAACAGAGTTGCGTACTGATGCTAAACGATTGTTGGACGATAAAACAGAAACGTTAATTAACAAATTTGATCTTGACGGACAGCAAGCTTGGTCCCAGCATTATGACACAATATCTGCTTCATTATCGATGAGCTATACCGATGAAAACAATAAAACTCGTCAAATTTCCGCTGGACAAGCTTTGAACATGTTAGATGGTGAACCCGATAATGAGGTGCGGGCTAACCTCATGACAAACTATGAAAAAATGTGGGCAAAAGCTGAAAATTTAACGAGTGATACATTAAATCATTTGGCTGGATTTCGTCTAACCAATCAAGAGGCTCATGGTCGTCAATCACACTTAGAACAGCCACTAGAGCTCAACCGTATGTCTCGCGGAACTTTGGATGCTATGTGGCAAGTTGTAGATGCTAACAAGAGTATGTTTAAACCATATTTTGAACGTAAAAAGCAATTACTCGGTTTGAAATCCATCGGTTGGCAAGATCAAGTCGCGCCACTAACCAACATCGGTGACTACAAACCATCAGATGTTTCTTATGATGACGCTGCTAAATTTATTATCGAACAATTTGGTAAGTTTTCACCTAAGATGGCAACGTTTGCTCAAAAGGCTTTTGAGAATAATTGGATTGAATCAGAGAACCGTCCTGGTAAACAACCAGGTGGTTATATGGAATCTGTCCCAGATTTACACGAGTCTCGAATATTTCTAACCTACACAGGTTCAGTAAATGATGCTGCGACAATTGCGCACGAGCTGGGTCACGCATTCCACTCTGCGCAGCTAACTGACTTACCATTTTGGCGTGATGCCTATGCTATGAACGTTGCCGAAACAGCCTCAACTTTTGCCGAATTGATTGTTAATGACGCTAACGTAAAAGAAGCAAAAACAGATGCCGAGAAAATTGTATTATTAGATGCAAAAATGACTAATCCTATTGCTATGTTTTTAAACATACATGCCCGCTTCTTATTTGAAGATTCGTTTTACACAGAACGTAAGCATGGCCTAGTGACACCACAGCGTCTCAATCAACTAATGGATAACGCGCAAAAAGAAGCTTTTGATGGTATTTTAGATGTCCGTCATCCCCACTTCTGGTCATCAAAACTGCACTTTTTCATTGATTCTGTGCCATTTTATAATTTTCCTTATACATTTGGTTATTTATTCTCATCAAGCATTTACGCGCAAGCACAAAAAGATGGTGACAATTTTGAAGAAAAATATATTGCCTTGCTACGTGACACTGCTAATATGACTTCAGAAGAATTAGCAAAAAAGCATCTTGGTGTTGATCTAACGAAGCCGGAATTTTGGCAGACTGGTGCCGATTTGGTTAAAAAAGATATTGACGAATTCTTGTCACTTTCTGAGCAATTTATAAAATAAAAATAGACAGAACAAAAGGCCTAAAGTGTATCACACCTAGGCCTTTTTATTTGTCAACATTTTTAATTTTTTGGTGACTATGTAACTCATTGACCTGTTTTTGTAATTCTCCAAGCATTTTTGTCTGCATTTTTTGAATTTCAAATAAATCGGGGTTATCTTTTTGAATAATACGGTCAATTTTAGCATGCAGTACCCTCATCTCCTCCTCGGTCTTTAAATTCACATGGTAATCATTATCCGCGTGCAATCTGTCATAATCAGATGATCGATTCTGACTCATTAGTATTAACGGCGCTTGTAATGCGGCCACCATACTCAAAAATAAGTTTAATAATATAAAAGGGTAGGGATCAAAATGCATGTTGAACAATTGAAAAACATTGGTGATGATCCACATAATCATTGCACAAATGGACACGATAATAAATCCCCAAGTACCGCCAAAATGTGCAACATTATCTGCTATTTTTTGGCCAAATGTATAGGATTCTCTTTGATGCTTATTCACATTAACAACTTTAAAACTTTTATCTGTCAATATGTGCGTTAGTTTGTTATTAATATGTTTGTTTGTTCTATGCTTCTCCAATATCATTTTATCGATTTTTTCTAAACGGTATTGAAGCAAATGATCAAAGCAAATAAAATCTGCCAACATGCTGTCAGGAAAATCATGCTTTATCTTTTGTTGTAGTTCAATATCTAGTTCTGCCAGTAAGACACCATCGACAACATTCTTTTCTTCACCATCCACAAAACATGTAAAACTTCTTTGCATACTGGTCATTATTTATCCTTTCCAATCAACTTTTCAATTTGAAGTAACGAAAAACGATTAAATCTCAGCATTATTCGAGATCTAATCGTTTAACCAATGATAACCAGCATTTAGTAATTTTTAAACAAATCCACCAAAAGCATTATCTAAATCAATTGGTTCCTTTTTAGTAACAATAAGTTCCTTGTTCACAAAGGTTTCGATACCAAAGCGTCCTAGTTCACGTCCATAGCCAGAATTTTTAACACCACCAAATGGTAACTCAGGTAATGTTCCACCAAAACTATTCACATAAACCGCTCCCGTCTCAATACGAGAAGCAACTTCCGTCGCATGCTCAGGTGAACCACCAAATACCACGCCCGATAAGCCATAATTAGAATCATTAGCTAGTGTAATTGCCTCTTCTTCATCTTTCACTTTGTAGACTTGTCCAACTGGACCGAAGAACTCTTGATAATAAGCTGGGTTGTCTTTTGTAATACCAGTTAAAATAACGGGATCAAACAGTGCAGCTGGTTTATCTTGGACAACACTACCATATTCAAGAGTAGCACCGGCATCAACTGCCGCTTTCACTTGTTTGGTCAAGTTTTTCTTAGCCTTGCTGGTACTTAATGGTGCTAATGTCGTATCTTCCAACAATGGGTCGCCTAGTTTTGCTTCAGCAAAGGCATCTTTTAACATTGTAAGTACCGCATCATAATTTTTTTCGGTTACAATAAACCGTTTAGACGAAGTACATACCTGTCCTGCATTGTATAGACGAGCACCCCCGATAATCTTTTTAATCTCAGATAAATCGGCATCATTCAGAACAATGAATGGATCACTTCCACCAAGTTCAAGCGAACTTTGTTTCATATTTTTACCAGCTTCGGCAGCAATTAATTGTCCGGCACGTTCTGAACCAGTTAACGCCACTCCCTGTACACGATCGTCAGCAATAATTTTATTCACTTGATCGTAATCAATGAATAAATTAGCAAACGCACCAGTAGGTGCACCAGCACGTTCAACAATTTTTTCAAATTCTAATGCAGCCATTGGCGTATTGCTTGCGTGCTTCAAAAGCATTGGGTTTCCAGCTATATAATTTGGTGCAAATACACGAATAATTTGATAGTAAGGAAAATTCCATGGTTCAACCATCATCAATACACCAGTGGGGCGCGAAATTACTTGCGCATCCCCCATCGAGGATTTGATTGGTTCTGGCTTAAGAAAATCTGCACCATTTTTGGCGTAGTAACGAGCAATTGAAACACTTAACGCTACTTCACCTTGAGCCTCGACAAATCGCTTACCCATTTCAATAGTAAGTACCTTAGCTAAATGATCAGCATCTTCTTCCATCAAGTCAGCAATTTTGTTTAATATCTCTGCGCGACTACTAGCCGGGTCATTGCGCCACTTTTTATACAATGCATGACCTTCGGCAATAGCCTTCTCAACATAAGCGTCATCATGATTGTCAAATGTTTGAATAACTTCGTCGTTAAAGGGATTAATTGTTTGATAGCTCATTTTATTCGACCTTTCTTCAATTAACAAATTACATTTCTGTTCTAAACACCCCTACTATAACACCATTATTCATTCGCAAAGTATATTTTGTTTGTGATATTTTCAGCAAAACACATTATTTATAAATGTAATGAACGCCAATATTTTAAGGTAGCGCTTATATTTGCACTTTGACTAATCATACTGATTACAGCAGCACCGTTAACACCCGTAGATAAAACTGATGACAAATTTATTTCCGATATTCCACCGATTGCCACACTTGGCCATTTACTTTTGCTTGTCAAATATTTTAAACCTTCAACCCCAATCTCTGGATTTGCATCAGCTTTGCTTACCGTCGCAAAAACAGGACCAATTCCGATATAATCAATCCCTTTAATATTCTCTATTCTTTTATATTGGCTGTCATTAGACACCGATACCCCAACAGCTAGATTCCCAGCTAATTGAATATTATTGATAATATCGCCATCTTTTTGCCCAAAATGAACACCCTCTGCATCAATTTCATGTGCTAGTTGAATGTCATCATCAATAATCAATGGTACATGGTAGTCAGCTGTTAGTTGCCGGACTTTTTTGGCTACTCGTAATTTCTCTGATCCACTTAAAGCCAGTTGCCCTTTTTCTCGATATTGAAACACACTGATTTTCGATTGCAGTGCTTCCTCTAAGACTTCAAAAAAATGTCTCTCTCCATTGGTGTCCTGAGTTCCTAATACAAAATAATTTACTAATATGCTCGGATCAAACATTTTCTAGTACCTCTGGAAAATGCCTGTCAGTCACTCTTGCCTGGTGATTAAGCGGTCCATGCCCATGCCCAACATCGATACCTTCACGAATGGTAGCATTAACATAAGCTTTTGCACGAATAATAGCCGTTTTCATATCATCTCCCAAAGCTAAACGAGCAGTAATGGCCGCAGAAATTGTATCCCCTGTCCCGTGAGTTCTAATTGTATCTACCCGTGAGCTTTTAAGCCAAAAATGACTACCATCAGCCAATAGAATATAGTCATAAACATCTTTCCCGGAGGCATGTCCACCTTTTAATAATACGTTTTCAACTCCTAATTGTTGTATCTTTGAAGCTGATTGCATCACATCTTCATGGTTAGTAATGTTTGACCCACTTAAGACTTCAGCTTCTGGCATATTAGGCGTAATGAGCGTTGCCAGCGGTATCAAACTAGACTTAATAGCAACTATGGCCTCATCACTCAATACGTGAGCGCCTCCCTTGGCAACCATTACAGGATCTAATACATAGTTACCAAAATCTGCTTGTTGTAAAAATCCAGCCACTGCTTCTACTGTGGGCACATCACCAAGCATGCCACTTTTTACAGCACTTATTTTTAAGTCATCAGCCACTGATTTTAATTGGGCATGGATCATAGATGGTGAAGTCATCGAAACTTGCTGTACACCCATTGTGTTTTGTGCTGTTAGAGCAACAATAACATTAGCGCCATAAACACCTTGGGCGGCAAACGTCTTTAGATCCGCGCTAACTCCAGCGCCACCACTGCTATCCATACCAGCAATTGTTAGAACTTGGGGTGTTTTATTAACCATGATTCAGCACACTTTCCTTAATAAAATTTTGAACATCGATATTATCAATAACAAATAATTCATCTAATAATTGATTTGTAAAAGAACCTGGTTGATTCGTTTTTGTAGCGGCTTTTTGTCCAGCAAGTTTGAATGTAGCCATTGCATTCATCACATTAGGAACCTTTGGCCCATCGGCAATGAACGCACCAATTAATGATGATAAGGCATCTCCTGTACCTACAATAGAAGATAATTGTTCAACATTTATATCAAGTGTTTGTGTGTATTGACCATCACTGACAACGTCACAAGCCCCGCTTAGCGCAATCACTGCACCTGTTTTTTTGGCGGCACGCTGTGCAATTTCAATTACGTCACCTTTTCCAGTAGCATCGATACCTTGACTAGCAAAATCAATATCGGCAAACCAAGCAATTTCGGCTGCATTGCCACGAATAACATCAACATGACAAGATGCTAAAAATTGTGTAATGGCTTTAGACCTAAATGGAACTGATACAGCAACCGGATCTAATACGACTGGCTTGCCTAATTGGTATGCTTCCTGAGAAAGTTTAATAATATCGTTAATTTCTACTTTTTGAAGCGTCCCTGTGTTAATAATCACCGCATTGGCAATTCCGGCTAATTCCTTAAATTCTGCTAGCTCGCGACTCATTAACGGTGAGGCACCAACAACATTAACTACATTAGCTACAAATTGTGGTGTAACAAAATTTGCATAAGTCAGGACAAGAGGTGATTTCGTTCTAATGTCTGTAATATTCATGATTAAATTCCTTTTTTGTTTGGCTTCGTGTTTTTAAACAAATATCTTCATTAATTTTAAAAATTAACATTAATGAATAAAAAAACCGCTAACTATCAGAAAAGATTAGTTAACGGCTAAATAGGCATATTTATACACTAGAATAGTTCATTATTATAATCTTCCTTCGCACGAATTACCGTAATCAGGTTCAATGGGTATCTCTCAGCCAGCTTGGGCACCCCAGATATTTATTTAATTCTACTTCAGTGTACCTGAATCCATATGAATAATCAACCGCCTAAGTATGCTTTGCGCACGTCATCTGATGCAAGTAGCTCTGCTCCCGTACCTGTCATCGTGATCTTTCCACTTTCCAAAACATAGCCGCGATCCGCAATTTTTAGCGCTTGATTCGCATTTTGTTCGATTATTAATACTGTCATTCCTTGTGCATTAACATTTTTAATAATATCAAAAACTTTCTCAATAAATAGCGGTGCCAAGCCCATGGAAGGTTCATCCAACAATAACAATTTTGGTTTTGCCATTAATGCGCGACCCATGGCTAGCATTTGTTGTTCACCACCAGATAAAGTCGCTGCATCTTGATTACGTCTTTCCTTTAAAATTGGAAACTGATCGTAAATAAGTGTGTATTCATCTTTCAAGTTAATACCCTTGCCTCGAGTAAAAGCACCCAACTGTAGGTTTTCTTGAACAGTCATGCCAGAAAACACGCGACGTCCTTCTGGCACTTGAGCAACTCCACTTGAGACAATTCGCTCTGAATTCATAGTCAATATGTTTTGATTTTCAAATAAAATACGTCCCTTAGTGGGTTTTTCTAAGCCCGAAATCGTACGTAAAATTGTAGTTTTCCCAGCGCCATTAGCACCAATTAGTGATACGATTTCGTTATTGTTCACCACAAAGTTAACATCTTGTACCGCTTTAATGGCACCATAACTTACGTTTAAATTTTCAACTGTCAGTAATGCACTCATTCGTTATTTTCTCCCAAATATGCACGGATCACATCGGCATTTTGCTGTATTTCTAATGGTGTGCCACTGGCTAATAACTTACCGTACTCTAATACATATAATCGCTCACTGACAGCCATAACAAGGTTCATATCATGCTCAATTAAAATAATTGTCATCTTAAATTCTTGTTGAACTTGTTTAATTAAACGTGTTAAATCAGCCGTTTCTTGTGGATTCATACCAGCTGCTGGCTCATCTAAAAATAAGATTTTAGGTTTTGTGGCCAATGCCCGCACAATTTCTAAACGTCGTTGTTGCCCATATGGTAAGTTTGTTGCCAGCGTATCTTGTACCTCCAGCATATCAAAAATACTTAGCAGCTTACGAGCTTCGTTTTTTAGTTGCTCTTCATTTTTATAAAATGAAGGTAAACGAAACAATGAACTGAATACATGTGCCTGAGTACTAGAATTCATAGCAATCATAACATTCTCTAATACTGTTCGACTTTCAAACAAGCGAATATTTTGAAAAGTGCGCGCAACGCCTAATCGAGCACGTTTTGCAGGAGATTGACGATTGACATTAGCTAACTGCTGACCATCAAATAGGAGTACTTCTCCCTCACTAGGTGAATATACACCTGTTAGTAAATTAAATAATGTGGTTTTACCCGCACCATTTGGTCCAATTAAACCAATTAACTCATTTTCGGCAGCTTCAATATTAACACCATCAACAGCAGTTACACCTCCAAAACGGATACTTAAATCACGCGTTTTCAGTATTGTCTGAGCCATGTCCGTCTCCTTCATCAAATAACCATTTCTTTAATGATAGTTCTCGACTACCAAAAATACCTTGAGGTCTAACCAGCATCACAGCAATTAAAATAACAGCGTAGATGACCATACGCAAGGAACCAAAATTTTGTAACATTGTGTCTAACACACCTAACGCAATTGCTGTCACAACTGTCCCACTCATTGAGCCAATCCCACCTATCACAATAATAATTAAGATCATAATACTTTGCATAAAAGCATAGTCTTTAGGCGCAATAGATTGGATGAAACTTGCACGTAAGCTACCAGCCATAGCAGCAAATAATGCCCCTGTCACAAAAGCAATTACCTTATACTTAGTTGTATTAATTCCTAAGGATTCGGCAGCAATTTCATTATCACGAACGGCAATAATGGCTCGCCCAGGCATACTACGAACAAAGTTGACCACAATAATCAATGTTATAACTGCTGGTATATAAACTAATTGCCAACTCACAAAAGGTGCGATGCCAAAAATACCAGCTGGTCCGTTAGTTATTTTCAAGTTCATAATGACAATTCTAATAATTTCAGCAAACCCTAATGTTGCAATAGCCAAATAATCACCACGTAAACGCAGAGTTGGAATACCAACAATTAAGGCAATTACGCCACTGACTACGATGCCTGCAGCCATTCCCAAAATAAAGCCAATGATACCAGGAACAACTTCCATAACTAATGCTGTCGCGTAAGCACCGATAGCCATAAATCCAGCGTGCCCTAACGAAAACTGCCCTGAAATACCAACCACTAGATTAAGTCCCAGTGCAGCAATGATATTAATGCCGATAAGTGCAATCGTTGTGATGCCATAATGACCAATAAGGCCAACCATTTGAGCTACGAATATCAAAATGAACCCCATTGCAGCCAAAGATGCCCATGATAACGTGTATTTAATATGCGCTTGATCCATCAAACTTTCTCCCGCTTGTTTTTCCCTAAAATACCAGTCGGTTTAATAAGCAATATGACAATCAACATTGCATACACAATCGCATCTTTGTAATCTGAAAAAGCTGTCGCTTGAACCATTGTTTCCAATATACCGATTAGCCAACCACCTACTGCTGCCCCTGGAATAATGCCTATACCACCCAAAACCGCGGCAACAAACGCTTTCAACCCAGGAGTCATACCCATCAATGGGTCAATACTGTTATAATATAATCCAATCAAAACGCCACCAGCCGCCGCCAATGCTGACCCAATTGCAAATGTAAATGAAATTGTGTGATTGATGTTGATGCCCATTAATGACGCTGCATCTGGATCTGCGGATACTGCTCGCATCGCACGACCCATTTTTGTATTTTTAACAATGTAAGTTAATAACAGCATCAAAACTATTGAAGTTACAGCAATAATCAACTGAATATTTGAAACTTGTATACCATAAAAGTGGTATTGTACTGTCTTAATCGCCTGTGGAAATGAACGTTGATCTGACCCATATAAATAAGTCATGCCATTTTCTAGTAAAAAAGAGATGCCTAAAGCGGAGATAAGAACCGCAATTCTTGGAGAATGACGCAATGGTCGATAGGCAATATACTCAATGACCACACCAATAATGGCGCTTACTGCCATTGCGAGAATTAACGCTATAAAGAAATTCAAATGTAAAACCTTGATGAAAAAATAGCCAAAATACGCACCGAGCATGTATATATCACCATGTGCAAAATTGATTAATTTAATAATACCGTAGACCATTGTATAGCCTAAAGCTAGTAGCGCATAGACACTGCCTAGCATAAGACCATTGATTAATTGCTGAATGAAAGTAGTCATTTTAACCTCAAAATATTATCAAGTTAGCCAATCCCTTAGTAATTGCCGATTTGCTAGTTGAATTTTCATTTTCAATAGCTGCTTTTATCATGCGAACTGAATCATAAGCTAAAGCTGTAAATTGTGATGGATACTTGCCGTAAGCCTTTTTATAAGCTTTGGCGAATGGTGCTGAAACCTTAGTAGCTGGTGCATCAACTGAGAAATGTGCCGCGTAATAAACATTGCTTGTATTTTTATTTCCTGCAATTTCAGCCGTTTTAGGATCACCAATGCCATCTGGTCCAATAACCGGCACATCAATCCCCATATCACGCATTTGCTTCAAAATTGCGCCACCCTCAGTGTAATAGCCATTGATTGCAATTGCGTCAAACTTTTTATCCTTAATTTTTGTCAAAACTGCTTGAAAGTCTTTCGTCCCTTCTTGATAAGATTCAACATCTACGACGTTACCCTTAAAGGCTTTTTTAAATGCAGATGTGATACCAGTACCGTAATCGGAAGAATTGTCCTGGAAAATCACAATATTTTTAGCTTTTAAAGTCTCTGTGGCAAATTGTGCCATCTTTGTACCCATAAAAGAATTTTTGTATTGTGCGCGGAATACGTAAGGTTGAACATTCCCATTCTTTTGCAAAGTAATGTTGTCTGCACCAGCAGTTGGTGAAATCATCGGCGTCTTACCCTGAGTTGCCACTGGCACTGCTGCTTGAACACCAGAGGTAATCACGGGACCAACGATAGCACTGACTTTTTCTTTGTTAATCAAACTACTTGTTACCGAAGCAGTTTCAGTATTGTCCGTCTTAGCATCTTTGTTAATGATTTTAAACTTATAGCTTTTTCCGTTAACTTTAACACCACCATTAGCATTAATTTGCTTTATAGCAAAGTTAGCACCATCTTGCTCAGCTTTTCCATATGAGGAAGCGTCACCAGATGTATCAAAAACACCCCCAATTTTGATCACATTTGATGTTGATGCTTTGCTAGACTTATTGACTACCCCAAATGCAACAATACCACCAATAGCAACAATAAACGCAGCGCCGATAATTACAATTTTTTTCATTCTTTCTTCTCCAATTTATTCTCTCAGTTCCTTCTTTTCACAAACAAAAAACCCATGAATACCAAAATTCATGGGTTACTAATCGTTAATAATGACAGCAGTTATACTCATCACTTCAACACCCATGAACACTGATTCCAGTTAGTCATGAGTGCGAAAAACCTCATCATGACTACAGCATGAGGAGGAGAAGGAGGGCTTGAGATGAGTTTTGTTTTTGATTCATATTTTGCATGATGTGTTGCCTCCTAATTTCTTAATATCTAATATCATACAGGCCAGTAAAAACATTGTCAAGAACATATCGGGATTTACACGATAAAAATGTGAAAATTAGCCTTCGTAATTACTTATCCCCACCACTCCTTGTCAAAGTCACGCATTTTGGTAGTCAAGGATAATTGCGATTGATCAGTCACGTGCTGATAAGTTGTAGTATACGCATTTTTCATCAAAGCGTGCATTTGTTGATAGATTTCACTAGCTAGAAAACGTGCCAATTCATCGTGAGTAGACCAGAATGACCAAATCATATACTCTGACTTACCATTATCATTTTGAGCCATAATGGCATTCCCAGTTAATAACTTTGCAATCAATTCATCATTGTTATCTTTAGCCTGAAAAGCAATTTGATGGATAACATTCCCCTTAAATTGTCCGATAACTGCTCGACTCTCAAATCCAATAGGACGGGCAAATTTTGCAACGACATTCTGTGCATCAATGATGAGTAAATTTGTCCCCGCCAGTTGAGAAATTTTTCCTAAATAAAATACATTTTGCGGTTGAGCACTTTGTAGTGTTAACAGTTCCGAAACTGGCTGCTCTGGTGCTAATACTAAGTTTATTTTCATAAAAATGGCTCCTTTAATAGTTTAACAACGTCTGGTGATAGTCGACTGTTGTTGTGGCTTATAAATTTCTGTACACCCTTAAACGTCGACAAATCAACATCTGTTTTAACAACATTTGCTTCGCTTAATGTTTTCGCAAAAGAAACATCGGCTCGTGTAATCATCGGCATGTCCCACGGCTCACTTAATAGCAATGATTCCCACTGCCCAATCAGTAATGCTTCTGCCCGCTTGTAGCGTATGTCTTTATCAATAAAGCTCTTAAGATCTCGAGGTTTTAATTTCATAGCGTAATAACCTTTCCAAATGGTGATGGTATGCTTAATGTTTGCCCCTCTGGTAGTAACCAATACACATGTTTAAATTTGGTTTGAATCAACTCTTTTTCGCCATCGCCATCCGTAAAAATAACTACCAGTGTTTGCAAAGGGAAAAATTTTAAAGCGGGCAATGCATCAAATATGCTTTGGAAAGTTGTCCCACCACCGGCATGGCGCTGCCAAGTTTTTATATTTTTAATTTGATGCACCTTCGTATCAAACGAAAAGAAATGCACGTTAATATCAAATTGTTTTGTTATCTGCATTGCATTGGCTAAAAACTCACTTGCCTGTGAATTAGATATTGATGCAGAATTATCAATGAAAACAGCAATTTCCGTATCATAACGACTAATTTCTCCTGGTAGATCAAGTCGATAAGCCTGTCGGCGATTAAACCTAGCTCGTGAATCTTTCTTTTTATTTGGTGCTTGACTGATACCAGATCGCAAAATACTTTTCCAGTTACGTTTTGGTACAACAACCTCACTAATTTGTTGCAAAACCGCACCCGATACATTACCACGCCCAGCGTATTTCGTATCGTCATTAGCTTTTTTTATCACATTTTTAAGTGCAGACTCAGCTTCTTCTATTGAATTACTCGCGCTCTGCCATTCCGTATGTTTCGGCAAAGCCCTCTTTTTTGCCCGTGAATTTTTTTGATCAACTTCTGACAATAAAGAAATATAGGTCGATGAATCTTGATTGTGTGGTAAATTAATGTGATAGAGTTCATTAATAGTTTGAAACGATATTGCACCAGGTAGTTCACCCAAATCTCTTGGTAAGTATTGGTTGACCGCTAAGTCAGTACCTATATCAACCATTTGATTATGTTCTCGTTCTTTCGCATAACGAGTCGGATGCTGCCAAATAACATGCAAAGCCTCATGAGCTAACGCAGCAGCAACCTGGTTGTGTGATGTAAAACGAGCCGTTAATAAATTAGGGTTAACCAGTAAGTACCAGTGGTGTCCTTGCCATTTTAACGCTAATGGATTAGCAGCCTGTGGGTTCACCTCTCGGACTAAGTTCATCACAATATTGCCGTAGAGGGGCGATACATCAAGCAATGTTTTAATACCATCAATAATTAGATTGTCATTCTCTGATTTCATCGTGTAGCAATATCCATAATCTGTTGATATAACACGTTGGCATAATGATTATCAGAAGCATATAAATCATCCAAAATTGGCGCGCTCGTCATTTGTTTTACCAGTGCATACTGTCCATCGGGAGCAATCAAATTGAGTAACTCACTGAAACGGCCAGCATTATTGTCTAGTCTCATATCTGCCGTTAATAATAAGGTTTTCATCACGTTCAGCTTTTGAATTTCTGAAAAGCTCTCAAATTTTTCACGTATTGTCTGTGGTAATTTTGGACCACTTGGTAATGAATCAAAGACGTCTTCAGCTGTTAGACTAGTTGTTTTTTCTTGGACAAAAGTCACAAATTGTGTGGCACAATTGTCCCCAAGATCTCCTGCCACGATATCAAATAACAGTTCATCCTGCTGCTCATTGGTTAGTGTTTGCAACTGGAATAAATTATCAGATACGCGCTGCCACGCACGCGGGGTAGGGTTCAAGTCAATATCTCGATTTTTTGGGTACAATAATTCGGCATTTTCGGCAATAAATTGGCGGACCAAGTCGTGTATGTGTGGCCGCTTTTTTCCAGATGCGGCCCACTGCAACCAATCACGAACTGAAACAGTCATGACAAGTCGAGTGGTTCGATCTTTAATCGCTGCATCAGATGTTTGAACCGCATATTCGGCATTCTCAAACCCTTGCATTGAATCATCAGGATTTTCTGCGAGAATGAGTTTAACATTATCAGGCAATACCAGATCATTAATCTGTCGCTGTAAAACAAGATTCATTAGTTCACCTTGTACTGCTTGTGATCCTCGGTTGAATTCATCTAAAAACCAGATAATTGTTCGGTCCGGTTCGACTTCAGCTTGTTCTATAATCTGTATCAAAGTGTGTGTATAACCAAATTTGATATCAGCCAATCGACCATAATTTTTAGTTTGCAAGAATGATGTCTCATTCAAAGGTGGAATTGGAATTGCTAAATCTCCTTTTTCAGATAATGAAACTACTGTTGTAAAAAGTTTTGCACCCAATTTTTTAGCTATTTCAGCAACAAGGGCAGATTTTCCAATTCCAGCTTCTCCCACAATCGTCGGTACGTTACCGCCACGCAAAATCAAAGGTACAGCTACTAGTAATTTTTGATAAGTTAAACTCATATAAACCTCATGTTTTATGTATAGTTAACCGTGTCTAAAAGCTAATAATTATCACCACGTTTATTTCTATACCCTTTCTAAGTATATTCTACCGCAACACAAACAATCGTGCTAAAATGAAGACATGACAAAAAACATTTTAATCCTCGGTGCCAACGGTCAAATTGCTAAAATTGTGGTTGACATACTGGCAAATACCGATACAAAAATTACATTAACTTCTCTTCATGCTCGCCCTGAAAAGTCAATCAAATCACTTGATGCTACCAAGGAAGAAAACTTGGTTCGTGCGCTAAAAGACATTGATATTGTTTATGCAAATATTGGTGCAGAAGGTCGACAAAAAAACGCCGCTAATGCCTTAGTTAACGCAATGCACACTGCCGGCGTTAAGCGCTTAATTTGGGTCGCAACAATCGGTATTTACAATGAGATAGCTACCGAAACTGCTGACATTTGGCGTAATATTTTGGGCACCCCAGACAATGAAAACACCTACATGGGCGATCAAGCTGCTGCAGCTAAGCGCATCGAAGAGTCCCAATTGGACTATACAATCATCCGACCCAATGAATTAACAGATGATAATAAAATGCAACAAGTGAATGTCCAAACTGATCCTCACGAAAAAATTATTGGTGGCCCAATCACTAGAACAAGCGTCGCAGAATTTATTGCACAGCTATTATTAAATCCCGAACAACATATTGCAGAATCTGTTGCGATTTCTTCAACTAAATAACAACAACTTGGCCAGAATTTTCTAATACGGAAGAAGATTCTGGTTTTAACTTTTCTCAATTTAAATAAAATTTGGTATGCTAATACTTATGAAAAGTAAAATTAAAAAATACACAATTTCACCGCTTGCACTCAGTTTCTGGATTCCTTTTCTTGTTCTAATCGGATATTTTGCTTATCGAAAAATGGCACCCTTTGGTTCCAACTCTATCCTGACTGTTGATCTTGGTCAACAATACATTGATCAATTTGCAGCATTCAAATACACTATTTTACAACACCCGTCCAGTTTCTTCTATTCATTTTCAAACGCACTAGGTGGAGATATGTTAGGTGAATGGGCCTACTATTTGATGAGCCCATTTAACTTCATTTTTCTTTTTGTATCAAACGCTAATTTACCTGCTGCGATTCTATTGGTTATCTGTTTAAAGATTAGTGCAGCTGGTCTCTCAATGGGTTACCTTTTAAAAAAATTGCATTTACAACATGGCTACTATATTACCCTCTTTGCCATCAACTTTGCTCTATCTGGTTGGTTTGTCGCTAATAATCTCAACCTACTATGGCTTGATACAGCTGTCATGCTGCCACTTGTAATTTATCAGCTTGAACAAGTATTCTACCGTCAAACATGGTGGCGTTATAGCGTCTTACTTGCTATTACTATCATCACGAACTATTATATTGGCTTCATGGTAGCCATCTTTATTGTTCTTTATTTTTTGTGGCGCCTCACATGGCCTAATGTTAAACATCGTCTAACTATTTTATGGCACTTTGCTCTTGGTTCTATTATTGGTGGCGCATTATCCGCGTGGCTTATTTTGCCCACCTACTTCCAATTGACGCTTGGTAAATCACAATATAATTCCGAATTTTCTTTCAAATTTGATAACAATCCTTTGCATCTATTTCTCAAGTTAATTCCGGGCAGCTTTGATTTTGACCAGATGCAGAGTGGTCAAGCCAATTTTTATGTTAGCGCGTTTATTTTAATCACATTGGTTACCTTTATTACCACTCGTGTCATACATTGGCGTGTCAAAGTTGGTGCGTTTGCTATTTTGAGTTTTCTCATCTTGGCAACAACATGGGCGCCCTTAACCTTACTTTTTCATGGTTTTCAATATCCGGTTTGGTATCCTTACCGGTTTAGTTTCCTAATTAGTTTTTTTGTTATATACTTAGCTGCAATGAGTTGGCAGCCGACTTGGCGACCTCAAAAAATAACACTTGTTTTGCTATTTGTCTCTTTAGTAGGCGTCGCGGTATATGCGTTTATAAATAATCAAAAGACAAGCTACACAGACAGTAATAGCATTGCCATTTTTATTGGATTAGCTTTATTAACGCTAGCCCAATTTACTTTTAAAAGTCACGATCGTATTTGGTTGCCGATACTTAGTCTAATCACCATCGTTTCCCTTGGCGCCAATGTAGCATTAACACTGAATCATTTTTCATATCTTACAAACACCGAATATCAGAATGCCATTCACGCCCTTACCGACGCAAATCAAAAAATTAAAAAAGATCGTTCATGGTACCGCGTGGCACAAACATTCCAGCGCACACGTGGCGACTCAATGATGCTTAACTATTATGGTGGTGCTCATTTTAGTTCTGCTTTACCAAAGGCAACACCAACTTTCTTTGGTAATTTTGGTCAACCAGATGGTGATAATTACGTTGTTTATAGTAATGGTAGCGTATTATCCGATGCCTTTTTGGGGATGAAGTATTTTATCACGGCAAATGGCAAAGATAATGGAGACGCTGGCCAGCCTAGCCAACATCTAATTGGTTTTCGTCCTGATACCAAAAAATACAGCCTTAAGGCCACTACCAAAACCACAAATGTTTATCAAAATAAAAATGCTTTGCCACTCGCATTTGCAGCTAGCTCTGGTGCATTGAATACGAAAATGCTTTTCAATAATCCACTCCAAAATCAAGGTAATCTTTGGCAAGGTATAACAGGCACAACAACCTCAACTGTTCATGTAGATAACTTCCAGAAGTCCATCGGACATAATATTACTGCACCAAGTATGATTACTGGTTCAATTATCACTCGACAAAATGCTGCAAAACCTGCAAGTCTTGACTTACAATTTACGCCCACAAATAATGATAGTTATTATCTGACGATCGGCAGCGGATTAGACATTAAAAATTTTGATTTATTAATTAACGGCAAGGTAATTACACAATTCAATACTTACCGACACACTGTTGTTGTTAATTTGGCCACAAATGCCAAAGATAAACTGCAAACTATCACGTTTAGGCTTAAAGATACCCAAACACTAGCACTGACAAATGTGACTCTGTATCACATCGATAATGAGCGAATAGCCAATGATTCGACTAATTTGAAACAGAATGGTCTAAAGATAAGCAAACGCTCGCAGCGACGCATTGAAGGCACTATCAAAACAACGACAAAAAAGCCACTCGTTATGACAACTATTCCGTCAATTCCAGGCTGGCAAGTTAAGGTTGATGGTAAAACAGTCAAAACGACCAAAGTAGCTAATTATTTTATAGCAGTAAAAACAAAACCTGGCCTTCATAAAATATCCTTTGTATATACACCACCTCTTTTCTATTACGGTGTAATAATTAGCTTACTCGCCTTATTGCTATTATTAATAATTAATCGAAAATCTATTGCAAAAAAAATCCACACATGATATGCTTTTTCCGTTATATTTTGCGGAAAAAAGCGCAAATTGAAAGGAAACACTTATGTCTGAAGAAAAAACATATCCAATGACTGCTGAAGGCCGTGACAAGCTTCAACTTGAGTTGGAAGATCTTATTGCTAATCAACGACCAGAAATTACAAAACGTATTCAGATTGCAAGATCATACGGTGACTTATCAGAAAACTCGGAATATCAATCAGCTAAAGATGAACAAGCCTTTGTTGAAGGACGCATTCAAACATTAAAAAATATGATTGATAATGCTGAAATCATTGATTCTAATGCAACAGCTAAGGACGAAGTTTCATTAGGTAAGACGGTGACATTCAAAGAATTACCAAATGAAGAACCTGAAACATATGCTATCGTTGGTTCTGTAGAAGCTGATCCTTTGGCAGGAAAAATTTCTAACGAGTCTCCAATGGCTAATGCCTTAATTGGTAAAAAGGTCGGAGAAACCGTTGCTGTTCCATTGCCAAATGGTATTAGCATTGACGTTGAAATTATTAACGTAACTAAATAAGTTCAGTATTCAAAAAGCACCTGCCTAGGTGCTTTTTTATTGCATTAAAAAACGTCTGAACAATGGTTCAGACGTTTCATATTATGCGAAAGTATAAATATTGCCGATGATAATTGCGCCAATAACAACTAATATTGTACCGATCACAATTAACTTCATCTGATAACTTGACTTCTTCTCTCCTAATATATAGATACCACCAAAAGTACCAACAATAATACCTAATTGTGAGAATGTTGTCGCGATAGTTTGACCAACATCAGGATTGGCAGCTGAGATGAACATGAAAATATTACCAGCAGCCCAAACTAAACCTGTTACAATGTTACGCCAAGTTGGTAACTTAAACATGATACTTGATTCTTTCAAAACGAAGGCAACAATTAGAAAGGCACCAATAACTTGACCGATAGCTTGTGGTCCAACAATGGCGGTCATATAATCGACACCATTACCACGTGCTTTAATGGCATCAGAGATGTAACCAACTTTGTTTAAGAAGTTTGGTAAAACAAAATAGAACATGAATCCGATGGTTGAAACAATCAGGTAGATAAGCCCTTTAGTCCAGTCCTTTTTTTGCTCTTGTGCTTCAATTCCTGCGCTGTTTTTTGCTTTATCACGTGCTGAAATTAAAGTTGCACCGATAACAACCGTAATGATTGAAATCACACCAATTGCCCACATTTTAGCAGTCTTCCATTCGCCTAAGACAGCAGCAGCCATTAAAGCATTTGCTACAATTTGACCGGCTGTTGACAATGGAATAGCAAGCGAAACGCCCAAATCCTTGATAGCCAAAAACTGTCCTGCTGTTCCAACTGCCCAAACCAATCCAGAAACAATACCGACAACCCAAATATGACTGCTTAATTCGATGTGGCGTGGCATGACAAAGAAAAACATTGTTGCTAGGCCAAATATCAAAGCACCAAAAGTCATACCTAAGGTCTGTTGCCCTGCTGTTCCCCCCATTTTTGTGTTGACGATTCCAACGGAACCCCAAGCTAGTGCCGGCACTAGGGCCAGTAAAATTGCTAAACTCATGCTAAATATTGCTCCTTTTTCATATGATGTTCTGCAACACATCATTTTTTAACACTGTTTATTTTACATTAGTGAAACCGTTTACACAAGTCTTTTTTTACAATTTCTGTAAACGTTTTCAAATACTTGTTAATTTATTAAAAATTTTGAATAAAAATCATGAAAAAGTTTACGTTATAAAATTACTGATAATCTTTATTACTATTGGTGTGCACTTACTTTTATTAAGTACAATACAATCATTTACACGATAATTTTTGTAAATTTACATCATTTTTTTAAAATATTAAAATTAAATAAGAAATAAAAATTGAAAACATATCCAGTTATATCGTATATTAAAACCCGATCATCTAAAATGTCTAGATGATCGGGTACATTTTTTATTTATCAAAACGTTGTAAATTCCATGTCTCTATCAAATTTATAATCAATTTTGGATAATTAACATCGGTTGCATATGAATCCTTATACAGAGCTTTAGAGGCTTCCTTGTAGTTTTTTGCATCCAATACATCTTGGAACTGATTAGGATTCCAAGTATTACCATTCACTAATGTCTCAGCATGTTCTTTCATGCTATCTTTCCAATCACTATACACAGCAAAACGTGCTTTTTGTGTCTCAGGTTTCCCATCAACATACTCAGTCGTTTCCAAAACAACTGATTTTCCTGCTGTCTCATCCTGAGTTTTAACACCAAAATAGTTATTGTATTTAGATGATAGCTTTGAGTTATCCCAGTTTGATTCATGTGCCGCTTGAGCTATGGATATTGATGCTAAGATACCATATTTCTTACTGAGTGTCTGAGCATATGGCGCAATTTTGTTGACAAAAGCCAAACGATGTTCAAATTCGCTTTTACCCGAAGTAGCCATCAATGTTATAACAGCAGGCTTATTTATACCATCTTTGTTCAAGTCTTTATAATACGACTTTAGTTGTTTATCTGAAGTTGCCAACAATTTCGTCATTAAATCAGTAACATCTGTCACTTTATTTAAATCGTATGCTGCTGGGTAAACGTAATCGGCCAAGTTACTCTTAGAAGACATATTTTTCAATAAATCCGGATACTTTGATTTCATCTTAGAAATAATAGATTTATCACCAAATGCCTTATTCACTTTATCTTGTGACAATTTAGTCTCACTGGCAACGTTTTTGGCAATAGCCGCTTGATCTTGACCTGTTGCTACCAAAACATATCCTTTGCCCAATTGTGGGCCGGCATTAGGCCCCATCGTCAACTGTTTAAAAATCAATTGAACAGTTTGAGAAGGTGATATTTTATAAGTTCCTGCTTGGAGATCTTCAGCACCGTGCTTTAATGAATATTTGTAAAAGGCCTCAGAACTTTTAATAACTTTTTGTTTTTGCAATGCTTTTGCCATCTGAGAGGGTGTAGATCCGGATGGTATTTTCACAGTTTTAAACGTTGTGTCATTCGGATCTAATGCAGCTGTATTATCTGTCAATAACACTTTTAATCCGAAAAACAGACCTATCACTATAACTAAAAGTAACAAAAGTAATATCAGACGATTAGGCTTTTTACGTTTTTTTCTAGGGCTACCACCCTTATTCCCACTATTCATTGTATCAGCAAATGGATCGAGGCCTTTCTCAATCGCCTCAGCATTTTTGATCTCATGCTGATGTCTTTCTTTTCTAGACTGCATATCTCATCTCACCTCTTACAGCGTAATAAAGCGGCTAGTGTTGTCCACTAGCCGTCCACATACTCTACATCTAACTATGCTTTCAAAGATTCAACATCTCTAGCAATCATTAGTTCTTCATTGGTTGGGATCAACAAGGCTTTTACCTTGGAGTCATTCGTAGATATTTCAACTTCTTTGCCGCGAACATTATTTTTTTCTTCATCTAATTTCACACCAAAGTAGTTTAATTTATCAATAATCATTTTACGAACTGGGACTGAGTTTTCACCAATTCCTGCTGTAAATACGATAGCATCAACGCCTCCCATTTCCGCAACATACTGTCCCACATATTTAACAACACGATTAATAAATATTCTAATCGCCATGTCAGCATGCTCATTAGTGTCTTGGACATCTAACAAGTCACGCATATCACTTGAAATTGTCGAAATACCAAGCAAACCGGACTTTTTGTTCAATATATTTAACATCTCTTCGTTAGATAGTCCTTCGCGTTCTTGAATATAATAAACAAGCGAAGCATCGACATCCCCTGAACGCGTTGCCATAGCAACACCAGCTAAGGGAGAAAATCCCATAGAAGTATCTAATGACTTACCATCCTTAATAGCCGTAATTGAGGCACCTGCACCTAAATGCAGCGTGATTAATTTCAAGCTTTTTAAATCTTTACCGAGCAACTCGGCTGCACGCGATGCAACATATCGGTGCGATGTACCATGAGCACCATACTTGCGGGCGCCATAACGCGTGTAGTATTCATATGGCAAGGCATAAAGAAAGTTTTCATCAGGCATTGTTTGATGGAAAGAAGTATCAAAAACCGCCACTGACAATGCATCAGGGAGGAGCTTTTGGAAAGCACGAATTCCCATAGCATTGGCTGGGTTATGAAGTGGTGCATAATCTGCAAGACGATCAATTTTAGCCAGCACCTCATCTGTTACCACCACGGAATGATTAAACCATTCACCACCAGCAACAACACGATGTCCGACACCAGTAATTTCATTAAAGTCCTTAATAATACCCAGATCTGTTAACTTTTGCAACATGAAGTTAATGGCCTGTTGGTGGTTTTTAATTGCAGTAACGTTTTCGTACTTCTTACCTTTGCCGTCTTTGGACAAAGTAATATGTTCGTCATCTTCTGAATGGCCAACCAAGCGCTCTGCATTGATTTCTGCACCGTATTTAATCGTTACTATTGCATCGTCCATACCAATGCGTTCGATAACACCTTGTGCAATTACTTGTTCTGCAGGCATCTCTAATAATTGAAACTTTAGTGATGAACTACCTGCGTTAACAGCCATTGTTTTAGCCATGATATTCTTTTTACCTGTCTTTCTTCCTTACCTAAATTCTAAGTGACAATGCCACGAATACATCAATTTTGTTCATTCTCTAGTTTAACCCACGCTTTGATTTCTTGCAAAAAATTTTGCAATGATTTTAGATCCTTGAGCGAAGGATATTGGCCCATGAGCACTTCATTATTTTTAGTCCTTTGTTTTTTAAGCACTAAAATAGCTTTTGTTGCACGCACCTCTTGGAAAAATTCGTTTGGTAATTGTAGAAATGCTTTTAGCTGTGCCCGTGACGTAACAAATTGTAATACTTTTTTTGCTTCATCGCCGTTCAAAACATTTGCGGGTACAAGTAGATATATCCATCCATCATCTGCAACAAAATCCAATGACTTTTCAATAAGTAGGTGATGAACGAAGGAACGCCCATTTTGATTACGAGTTATAAATTTGTCACTTGGCTGGAGTGGATAATACCCGACTGGCAAATCAGCTATAACAACTTTGGCTTTAGGGGGCTCTTCTATGCTGATGGTGTCCTCCTTGTATAGAGTTGTTTCATCGCTATTGATTATTTCATCTGTGGCGGACGCGAGCGCTAGTTGTGTTTCATCATTATCAATCCCTATGCGTTTAACTGTCACATCTAGCATCTCATTTATTGTCCATAAAAGATTACCTGAACCAACATTCATGTCGATAATAGTATCATTATCTCGTAACCTAGCTGTCTGGTTAATAAAATCAGCCAGCAAATAGCCAATTCCATCGGGGGTAATCTGGTAATTAGCAGGAGTTTGATCTTCACGATTAGCTTTCAAAACAGCCAATTGTAGTGCTTTGCGTTTTTCAGCTGGTGATAATAAAGACCAGTCCATATCAATTGTTGACTGTATTATTTGCACCACATCGTTACTTGGCTTATCAAACTCGCGATGGACAGTCTGCGAATTAATATCTTCAAGTATCTCAATTAGTGCATCGATATAACTGATGTTCGTGTCTTTAACCAAAGATTGTGAAGCGCTAGTTAAAGCATCAAAATATTGTGCTATTTTTTCTTGTGTCATAGGTTTATTTTAGCGGTTTTAGGACCAATTTTCAAGGTTATTTCACAAGCAATTCACGCTGATATATACGCTTTCCTAAGTCAATTTTTATTTGCTTATTAATAACGGTGACTTTAGCCTCATCAAAATTGAATTTGGTCTCATTATTTTTGTATACTTGCGTACTGACAATCATTTGTATCTTGTCAATTTTTGCTATTTCGATCAAACGTGTTTGTGCCCGCAACTGTTGATTAAAAGCCATATTCTGCAAAATAAATAACGCGCTTAATGCTCCCAGAACAAAAATGGTTGGTACTAAAACATAGGCATTTTTTTATTCATTTTGTACCGTCTTCTTTAAATGCAATATACTTGAAAATTTACCTTTGTTAGTTGTAATTGTTAAATTCAAATAATTATTGCGATCATCCACCGCTAGATTTGTTACGTTCTGCATTAAAATTATCTGACCCGCACCACTGCCACTTATTTGTAATTTATTATTTTTGACTTCAAGATACATATCTTTACCCTCGTAGCTTTTAAGTCTAGCTGATGTCAATGTTGCTGAGGTTATGGTATATTTTTGAGTTTCAAGTTGATGCGTGATCGTTTGCAGGACTGTTGCCTTTGGAGCATCAGAAATTTGCTTTAAAAACGGAACAACAAATTGTAAAGAAGTCAAAACTAACGCGGCTATAAGCAATGATATCAAGGCTTCTAGCAATGTAAACCCATCATTTTTCATTACACCCTTCCCACTGATTTATTGCATCAATTCGTTCTCGTTCTGCAACTTTTAATTTCCTTTCCAAGTTACTTTTGTGAATATGAAATTGGTGAACTTGTTCATACTCAAATGACATGCATACTGATACTAGTATTAAAGCTAACATTGATTCTGCCAAAACAAATGCGGACTGCTTATTTTGAATTATTTGTTTCAACACGATATTCTCCTCCTCCAAGACTAAATATTAGTTTTATCGTCTGTTCTCCTGTGAGTGTCACTGTGGTTGGTGCAACATAGCCTGTTGTTAAGACATTTATTCTTTGTTGCGAATCTTTTTTTATACCTGATGGATAAACTAGTACTTGATTATTAAATCTCACCTCCTTCTTATCAAAAATAACCTCAACTGTTTTTTGTTCATGTTGTGCCGTTAGTCTTGCGTTTTGCCAGTAGGTTTGAAATGTTGCTAACCATTGTTGCGTGTCTATTTTGGGACGCGCCGATGTTTGTGCTCCAACAAAAAGCAGCAAACTCACAATCGTTAATGTTACAGCTGACTCGATTAATGTGAACCCACTATTTACGTGCTTCATTATGAACAATTGTTATTTTAAGATCTTGTGCTTTTTGAAACTGTTTCTCAGTTAAATAATTTTCTGACTTTAGTGCAGCGAGTGTCACATTATCCTGATTGGGGTGATCATTTTGATACAAATCAATTTGTGTTTGAACAGTTGATACCATCGCTGTCGCATGGTTTTCTACCGCATGTTTACGCTGTGCATTTAAATTTGGCAAAATAAGTAACATTAACAAACTAATAATAAAGAGTACAATTGCTGCTTCAATTAGTGTAAATGCTTTTTTCGATTTTTTAAAAATATTCATTGATATAGTCCTCCAATTGTTTGATACATTGGTAATAGCATGCTCATATACAGACCAACAATTGCAACGCCGATAATACCAAAAAATAATGGTTGCAGCGTGCCAATAAAACGGTCTGTTTGTTGCATAAGTAATTTAAATTGTGTTTTTGCATAATAATCGAGATATCGAGCAAGTATCTTAGGTTTATGACCACGAATAAAATATCCAGCCAATGAATCATTAACAAATGACTGTGATAATATATACCTCTCGATATTGCCTCCCAATTTGAGATGCTTTTGAATATCATGTGCAAGTGCAACTGCGTATGATTTATTATTTTGTTGTGCAACTTCATCAATAATTTCTGGTAACGTTAGTCCACTAAACATTAACATTGATAATTGTTGGCTAACTTGATAGGTAACAATACTGCGCACTATCGTCCCCACAAATGGTACTTTAGCCAGCATATTTAATTGTTGAATTGATGATAAATGATGCCAATACCATAACCACAGTGTTAAGAAGGTTAAAGTTAAGAGACCGGTGCAGAAAATAAATGCATATGGATAATTGATCGCCTCTTGATTAGTTTCTCGCCATTGATTGATCATTGGGTATAAAAAACATTTTAGTCCAATCAACAACAAACCAAGGATACCCAGCAAAATAATTGGATAACGCATGACCTGTGATAACTTGCTTTGTTGTTGCTGAAATTTGGCAAGGGTCTGCCCCATTCGAACCAGTGTATTGGAAATATCCCCATGTTGGTCTGATAACCGCAATTGTAATAAAATATTTGGACTAATAAATGCCTCGAGGGCTTGATAGAATGTTTGCCCTGTTGATAGACCTTTCTGAACCTGGCTAAGGATTGATTGCCATTTTTGATGTGCACTAGCTAAGATATCAATGCTCTGTGCGATACTATATCCTGATGATAGTAGCTCACCCAGCTCTTGAAAAAATAATACCTGGTCCCGCTTATTAAAGCGCGCTAAATTTTTGATAGGTTTCATTTGTTATCTTCCCTTCCTTTAAGGCATCCGCAAGCGTTTCTCGCCATCTATTAGTAAATTTTGGTGAACCTTTTAAAGGCATTCCTGCTACAACATCAGCAACAGCTGCTTGTTTATTGTCTATCGTGGGCACTAACCTTTGATAAACAATTTTTGTTAATGCTGCTTCGAGCTGACTTTTATCAACACCTAGTTCCAACAACCGTAAAGCGACGTCTTTTGTTGACATTGCGTGAATAGTACTAAATACTAAATGTCCACTCAAAGCTGCTTGTATCACAGCTTGAGCTGTTTTAACATCACGAATTTCTCCGATTAGTAAAATTTCAGGTCGGTGGCGTAAAGCTACTTTAATTAATTCTGTATAGTCAATGCCCGCTGTCTCGTTAACCTGCAACTGCACAAACTCTGGGGCATTAATTTCTACGGGGTCTTCAATGGTTAATACTAATTTATTTTCCGCAATGCTTTTTAATAAATGATAAAGTGTTGTTGTTTTACCTGATCCGGTTGGTCCTGAGATTAAAAACAATCCTGAATCAGGTAACTTTAATTTCATATCATCAAACTGCTTTTCAGCCAACCAATTTTGTGTATTGTGCTCTGGATAAATTACACGCAAAACTACTGTCTCTCGGTTCAAAAAATCTCCCACAGTTGAAACACGTATCCAAATATCCTGTTTTTGAAAACGCCCGAGTTGTGGCCTTCGTCGCTCAGAAATATTCATCTTAGCACGGTATTTAATAGCTGAAATCATTTTTTCAGCAGCTTTATTGTCCAGATATTCTTGAGTTACTATTGAACCACCAGCATGAAACTTTATCGTAAACCTATCATCGTTGGGCAATATGTAAATATCACTAGCTTCCTCAGCAACAGCGTTATCAAGTAATTGATCAATTTCCATCATTAACTCCTTTCTCTTTTTTGAGCTCACAGTATCATACGAGTTTAGATATCTTTTCGCACAAAAAAGCATCTGACAAATATGCCAGATGCTTTTTTATTTATCGTTTTATTGATGTTGTTCTGCTAGTGTTACTGTATTTTCTAACAGCGTTGCGATAGTCATTGGTCCAACACCACCTGGAACAGGGGTTATATAACCGGCAATCCCTTGGGCTGAGGAAAAGTTTACATCCCCCGTGGTTTTCCCATCAACAACGTTCATACCAACATCGATTACTGTAGCGCCCTTTTTCAGGTCTTCACCTTGAATAAAGTTTGGAATACCAACACCAACAACAACAATATCTGCATTTTTTAAAAGTGCCTTTAAGGTCGTTGGTTCAGTATAGCGGTGTGCTAAGGTTACCGTAGCGTCTGCATTAGTGAGCAAAGCAAACATTGGCCTGCCAAATAATTGTGAGCGGCCAACGACCACAGCATTTTTTCCTTTTAAAGAAATATTATATTGCGCCAAAAGTGTCATCACACCTTGAGGCGTTGCCGCAACAGTATAATTTTCCAAAGAATCACCGAATAGCATTCCTTGAACTGTTGCTCCTAGACCATCAGCATCTTTATGTGGTGCCACAGCAGAAAAAATTTGTCGTTCTTTAATTCCTTTGGCTAACGGACTCTGAACAAGGATTCCTGTAATACTTTCATCGTCATTTAGCTCTTCTACTAATTGAATAACACTTTCTGTTGTTGCATCAGTTGAGATTGGTATATCTCGCGTTACAATTCCGAGTTTAGCTGCTTGACGTGACTTCATGCCAACATATAATTGGCTCCCATCATTTGAAGGATCATAAATAACTGCTAAAGTGACAGGTCTTTTTTGTTTAGCCACACGTGCTTTTGTTTGTTCATTGATGGTTTTTGCAACCGCCTTACCATCTAAAATCTCTGTCATATTTTTTACTCCTTCAAATAAAAATGTGTTATTATCATTCTAACAGATTTATTTGATAAAGGAAGTTATTCATGGCAGATCAACGCATTAGTTGGCATCAATATTTCATTGCACAAGCAGCAATTTTATCCACACGATCTACCTGCACGCGATTACACGTTGGTGCCATTATTGTTCGTGATCATCGCATTATTGCCAGTGGGTACAATGGCTCTGTATCTGGCACGCCTCACTGTACAGAAGTTGGTGACTTGATGGTTGACGGTCACTGTATTCGAGCAGTTCATGCAGAGCAAAACGCCTTGATGCAAGCAGCAAAAATGGGTATAACAATTGATGGATCGGAAGTTTATGTAACAGACGTACCTTGCGTCCAATGTACTAAATTACTTTTACAAGCCGGCATCAGTAAAATTTATTTTATGAGAGATTATCGAAATAATACCTTTGCCGAAGAACTATTAGCACAAAAAGGAATTGAATTAAAACAAGTTCCACTTTCTGCACTTACAGCACAGCAAATTGATATGAACCAATTCATTGTATGAATACGATATGCCTTAGCGTTTTTTAATCCAATAGAAAGAGATATCACATCGAAAACCCCGTTAAATCATTTGCTATTTAATGGGGTTTTCGTTAGTATTTTAAGTAAAGATTAATTTTGAAAGGAAATGTGTTTGATAAGGAATCGCCTAGAGGCATTGCATGCCAATGATTCAGTCGCGCACATTACGTATTTTGACATATGTCTCAAAATGAACAACAATATCTCGACCTCGCACAAAAGATTCTTGATGAAGGATCACATAAAGGAGACCGCACTGGTACTGGAACACGTTCATTGTTCGGTACACAAATGCGATTTAACCTGGCTGAAGGATTCCCCCTTTTAACTACCAAAAAGGTTTTCTTTGGTTTGATTAAAAGTGAACTTTTATGGTTCTTAAGAGGAGATAATAATATCCGATTCTTACTTGAACACAATAATCATATCTGGGATGAATGGGCGTTTAAAAAGTGGATTGAATCTGATAAATATACCGGTCCCGATATGACTAATTTTGGTCTTCGTTCACAAACTGATGAAAATTTTGCCAAAATATACAAAGAACAAAAAGACATTTTCGTTAACAACATTCTCAATGATGACGAATTCAAGGAAGAATTTGGTTATATTGGAAATGTTTATGGAAAATTGTGGCGCAGCTGGGAAACAAATAGTCTGACCGCCGGTGATGAAACCGTTGATCAGGTCGCCAGACTTATTGATCAAATTAAGGAAACACCGAATTCACGTCGCCTCATTTTAACAGCTTGGAATGCTGAGACCACACCGCAAGCGCCCTTACCTTCTTGTCACGTACTTAGTCAGTTTTATGTTGCGGACGGTAAACTCAGTTTGCAAATGTATCAACGCTCTGGTGACTTTTTCCTTGGTGTTCCATTCAATATTGCCAGCTATTCACTGTTGCTACACATGGTGGCAGCTCAAACTGGCTACGAAGTTGGTGAATTTATTCATACCATTGGTGACACGCATATCTACAATAATCATGTTGATCAAATAACTGAACAATTGTCACGGCCTATGCACAAATTACCAAAACTATGGCTAAATCCGGAAGTTAAATCATTTTTTGATTATACGATGGATGACATCAAAATATTAGATTACGATAGTGAACCGGCCATTAAAGCGCCCGTAGCTGTCTAAATAAAAAAAAGTTATCTGAAAAATCAGATAACTTTTTTTAATTGTTGATTTTCTGACATACTCCAATACTCATTTTGCGTTACAATAAACGAGTCAAATAAACGTAAATCCATTTGATGACCAATTGTTGCCAAACGCTGACTGAAAGTAATATCTGCATTGGAAGGCATAATATTACCACTAGGATGGTTATGTGCAATCATGAATCCAAATGCGTTGGCTTTTAGTACGCGTTGAAATATCTCTCGTGGTGAAGCTTGTACTTGACTTAAAGTACCCACAAAGACTACTTCCCAACCGATAACATTCAACTGCGTATCAAGCAAAGCTACACTTAATTGTTCCTGCATTAAATTACCAATTTGTTGTTGCGCAAACCGACCTATTTCTGCTGAATATTTGGCATTTAGTAACTGTGGCCGTCGCTGGTGCGCAACATGTTTGCCAATTTCAATTCCTAACAGCAAAGCTTCATTAGCAATCGGATTATGAGACAAAAAATCTTCCACCATATCATTTGTCAATTCATTTAAATTATAGTTATTTGGAAAGTAACGTTGAAAAATACGAATATCTTTCTTTTCCTTATACCCCAAAAGATTGTAAAATTTCTCTACTTTTTCTTTGACCATATTGTTTACCTCTACAATATGATACGTCATTCTCTCTATTTTCTTATAGAACCTAAAGCACTTAATGAAAGAATGGCGGCTAGAACAATCAGTACTATGTCCACTCTAAATGTCCACAATGCACCAATGTGTGTTGATGAAGCCAACTCACGTACGTTAATTGCTTGCTTTTGAAATGTAGCAATAATGCCAGCAGCAAGTGCAATACCAACTGCAGCGGAATAGTTCGTTGTTGCAGAAAAAATAGAATTTCCTGAGCTTTGAAATTCAACTGGTACACTGCTTACCGAATAGGTCATGTTGTTACCAAACCAGAAACCAGCCCCTATCTGAATAACCATGAATCCACCTGTTAAACTAATGAGATTAATTGGGATAAATGCAATTAGTAACGTCCCAACAAACATCAATGTCACACCAATTGTAATTGGTAGCCGTGCACTATATCGATCATATAGGCGACCAGAAATTATAGCCATCATAGCATAACTTAAAGCACCTGGAAGTAAAGTCAAACCGGCAACTTGTGGATTTTTGAGTAAAACAATTTGTAGAACCATGGGTATTGCATAGTTAAACGTTAGATTAACTATTTGAGCTACAAATGCCGCTGCTATACCAAAACGAAAAACCTTAAACTTAAATATTTCTGGGCTTAACAATGGATTGTCAACTCTTTTTGCATAAAGAATATATCCAATAATACCCACAAACATCGCCAAAGTCATCAATAAACTTAAAAGATTTACTAATCCATGTGTGCTGATTCTTTCGATGACAAAAATACCAGAGACAAAAAACAGACTTAACAAGAGCCAGCCAATAATATCTAATTTTTCTTTTTTAATTGTTGAAACTTGCTTGATTGTGGCCCACCCAAGTATGAGAGAACCAATTTGAACGGGCAGCACAACCCAAAAGACCATATGCCAACCGTAATTTTGAGTTAGATAACCACCAAAAGCTGGACCAATTGCTGGAGCAAAAGAAATAATTAATGAGCCAAGTCCGACCATCGTGCCACGCTTTTTCTCAGGAACTTGTTCGAAAATAACATTATACATTAATGGTAAGCCAACGCCACCACCAATCCCTTGTAGCAACCGGCCGAACAATGTAATCACAAAGGTATTACTCACAGCATCAATCAGCACACCTACAATCGATATAACCGTGGCAACAATAAACTGGCTCCGATTGGTGAAGTTTTTCTTTAACCATGGCGACAAAATAACTACCATACTTGTCAACAAGATGACACCTGAGGTCAACCATTGTACTGTGCTAGAGGTTACCTTAAATTCTGTCATCAACATTGGAAAGCTGACGTTCAAGGCAGTTTCTAACATAATATCAGTAAATCCCAGCAATCCAATCGCTAAGACACTTAGCACCAAACGTGGGGATAACTTATCATCTATCATATTGCTCTCTTACCTCACTTATAAAATATAATGATCCAGTCAATACCGTTAAATCCGCGGTTGATTTTTCAACCGCTTCTTGCCAATGTGGCATCGCAGATACCTGATACTGTTTTAATGTCTGTTCAATGGATAAACTAGGACGGCCATTAGGTCCAGTAAATGGCACAAGAACAATATTAAATCTGTCATCTCGCAATATTTCATTGAATTCAGCAGTAACATTTTTATCCATCAAACTACCAATAATCAAGGTGATTTTTCCCTTTGGATATGCCACTGACAACGACTTGTATAAAGCACGAAGTCCTTGAGCATTATGAGCACCATCCACCATAATGTTTGGTGCAATTAATTCAAACCGTCCCGAAAAGTGGCTCTCTTCTAGCCCTTTTTGAATTGTATCATCAGAAATATTCTGAGCAAAAGCACGTACTGCTGCAACAGCAGTCGCTGTGTTTTCTATCTGATATTCTCCTGGCAATCCGGATTGAAATTCATGGCGCAGACCTTTTATGACATGTGGGGTTTTCTTTTCAATGACCAAGCGTGCTTCATCTGGTAAATCACCGGTAACAACAGCAACATCATCATGAATAATACCGGCCTTCTGTGATGCAATTTCAGTAATTGTATTACCCAACATTTTCTGATGATCTAATCCTACGCTAGTGATAACAGCTACCTTTGTATTTGGCATCACATTAGTAGAGTCAAGTAAACCACCAATACCCACTTCTATCACTAATGCGTCTAATTTTTTTGAAGAAAAATAGGTGAACATAATCGCTGTCAAAACTTCAAATTCTACAGGAATATCCGGATATAATTCTGCATCAACGTTTACTAACACTTGTGCGACTTTGTTAGTAGCGTGCAGTAAATCATCTTTCGAAATCATCTCATTATTGATTTGTATTCGTTCCCGAAAATTAGTGATGAAAGGTGAAACAAACAAACCAGTATCATAACCTGCCACACGTAAAATGTTACTAGCCATCGTTGATACTGAGCCCTTACCATTCGTACCAGTGACATGTATGGCATATGGTAAATCATTTTGTGGATTTCCCAAGGCTGCTAACAATGTGGTCATGCGGTATAATGACTCTTTTTGACCACCTTTTGGCCGGTTATGAATATAAGATATGGCATCTTCAACTGTTTTCATTTACTTTCTCCAACTAAAAACCGTCCAAAATGTTTGGACGGTTTCATCGTGTTACAAAATGTGTGGATAACAACTCAATAATAGCTGAGCTCCACTTGTTCATAAGACATCATACAAAGATGTCTCAAACAGCATTTTAATTTATTAATCTTTTTCACGTACAGTAAATTCGCGACGTGATCCGCCACTACTGTTGCGACGACTTTCAGTTGAGCGACCGTCACGACGCTTGTAATCTCCAAAACGGCGTTCGCTAGAAGCAGCGCCACTGCCTCGACGGCGATCATTACCGCGGGTGTCACCATTACCACGACGTTCGCGATTGCCACGGTAACCACCGCCACCACCATTACGACGTCCGCCGCCATTACGTGAACCACCGCGTGAGCCACCATTACCACCCTTACGACGTGGTAATGGACGTTCACGAGTAATTTCAACTGGTGTATTTTGCTTTTCTAAATCAGCAACGCTAGATAATACAGCAGCAGCTAATTGTTCAGCACTATACTTTGCTGTCAACGCATCTACCTGAGATTGAATTTCTGAAACCTCAGTTGTATCAATTAACTTAGCAACTTCACCAGCAGCATTGTTAATCTTTCCAATACGAGCGTCCTTTAGAGATGCTGGTTCAAGAGGCGTCATGCGCTTCTTAGTCAAATCTTCAACAGCACGTAAGTAATCCATTTCGTTTGGTGCAACGAAAGTGACAGATACACCCTTAGCTCCAGCACGACCAGTACGTCCAATACGGTGAACATAAGATTCTGCATCTTGCGGAATATCAAAGTTATAAACGTGAGATACGTCCTTCACATCCAAACCACGTGCAGCAACGTCTGTTGCAACTAAAATATTAATTTCATGTGACTTAAATTGAGCCAACACACGTGAACGCATTTGTTGTGTTAAATCACCATGCAAACCAGCAGCGTGGTAACCACGTGCTTCTAATCCTCGTGATAATTCTTCAACGCGACGCTTTGTACGACCGAAGACGATCGCCAATTTTGGTGCCTGCACATCAAAGATACGCGTCATAGTATCAAACTTTTCGTTTTCGCGCATACGAACAAAGTATTGATCAACCAAATCAGTTGTTAATTCTTTTGCTTCGATTTGAATATGTTCAGGGTTCGTCATGAACTTGACACCAATACGCTTAATTGCTGGTGGCATTGTTGCTGAGAACAACAGTGTTTGACGCTCTGCTGGTGTCTTTGAAATAATTGCCTCAATATCGTCTAAGAAGCCCATATTTAACATTTCATCAGCTTCATCCAATACTAATGTACGAACATTATCAATTTTTACAGTCTTACGGTTAATGTGATCAAGTAAACGACCAGGTGTACCAACTAGGATTTGTGGATGTGACTTCAAATTTTGGATCTGACGGCGAATATCAGCACCACCAAAGACAACCTGTACATCAACTCGCTTGTCGCGTCCCAACTTTTTTAATTCTTCAGCTGTTTGAATTGCTAATTCACGCGTTGGTGATACAATCAATGCTTGAATGTTTTTATTATTTAAATCAATGTGCTCCAAGATTGGCAAACCAAATGCTGCTGTTTTACCAGTTCCTGTTTGTGCTTGTCCAATTACATCACGTCCTGCTAATGTTAATGGAATTGTCTTTTCTTGGATTGGTGTAGCTTCAACATATCCATGCGTTGTAATAGCATCCAAAATGTCTTGTGACAAACCTAATTCACTAAATTTCAAAATTTTTTCTCCTTGCGCTTTGTGCGCGTTTGCCATTACTTTGTTGGAATGGCAGTCATTTTTGTAAATAATTCTCTGGCTAATGGTTGAAAACTGTGATTCTTATAATATTGATTACTAAGCAATATTACCGCATCTTGTCCATTATTTCTTATAACAACCGTGGGTTCAAATCCTGGCAAAATGCCGTGAGCATTAAGGTATTTCCCCTCGTGATACATTCCAGCAGCATAAGTCTCACCGGTTCGTGTTTGCCATAACTGACTGGGATGTTTAATGATAACTTTATCAATCATTAATCGATAAAAGTGATACAATTCTCCAGTTGTCATGGCAACATTTCCGGTGCCAGTTTCACGGTTGTATGCCACTTGATTTTCACTATAAGCTTTATCGTAACTATTATCATACCCAATAGAACGATGTTTGGAATTGATGAAATCTTGGTAATTTCTCACATTTAAATGATAAGTATTATTGAATACTTGGCTCAACAATACGGCAAACGTTTTATTAGTGAGCTTCATCAAAATACCTGCTAACAAACGATAATTGACCGGCTGGTAAGACCAACCGATTCCAGTACCAGGTTCACCAATTTTAACAGCATGAACAGCAGAAAAATCAATGTTATCTTCTTCGGACTCAAATGTCGTCGGTTGAATACGTTGACTTAAACCACTAGTCATGGTGATTAAATCGCTAATCGTAATACGATTAGCATTCACCACATTCGGATAATAATCACTCAGCTTGGTATCAAATGACAGTTTACCAGATTCTATTTGCTGCATTATTAATACAGCAGTCATGGATTTTTCAATTGAGGCAAGCTGAAAAAGTGTTGAGGCATCGTTATCACGATGCATTTTTTCATCTGCCTCACCATAGCCCTTTTGCAAAATAATTTCATTATGGTGCACAATCAGCGCTGTACCTATATAGTTTTCCGACTGAAGTTTTTTATCCAATGTCTCAGCAAATTTATTTTGTGGTGAGATATTGCTTTTTAGTGCTGACATACTGTTAGCACTATACTTATCATCAACGATTGGATTAATCGTATATTGACCGTTATTCAACTGATTCGGCCATAACACTAATCCCATGGTACAAACTAATATTAAGAACACAGACCATTTTCTGATCTTAAATTGTTGCTTCTGACTGCGTTTCATTTTGTGCCCCTCAACACATAAAACTATTTTACCAATGCGTTAACAACGTTCTCAAGATGAATCCCATGACTTGCTTTTAACAAAATCACGTCCCCGTTTTCACCTAACGTCTGTAAATCTTTGATTAATTCGGCTAACTGATCTGTTTCATATTGGTGCAAGTGCGCTGAATCAAAGCGTCGTTGCAAGATTGGATATAGATATTTATTCATCAATGGTCCAACCAAGTAAACGCCATCAACATTCGCATTTATCACCGTTTCTGCCAGACAAGCGTGCAAGCTTGCAGCCTGTTCGCCTAATTCTAACATATCACCCAACACAACATACTTGTGTGTGGCCGGTATAATTTTTAATGTTGCTAAGACAGCAGCAACAGCCGTTGGATTTGAGTTATAAATATCGCTAATTAAGTTCACGCCGTGAGATGTGGTGAGCTGTTCTGTGCGATTTTTTGTCAAATCAAAATGCTGAAGCGCTTCTGCAGCGTTTTTTAATTCAATATGTAATAAGATACCCGCTGAAATCGCTGCGAGCGCATTCATTATATTATACCGACCCAACAGTGGAATAGCAAATCGAGTATTTTGATAAGTAAAAATTGTCTTGGAGGATGACGAATTAATATCTTTAATATCTTGTCCAAAGGTTTGCACATTTTGTTTAACTTGTGCATTTGTCAGAAGAGGTTCATCGTAAGGAACCAATAATGTTCCTTGTGATTTGAGACCTTTAGTAATTTCGAGTTTTGCCTTAGCGATATTTTCACGTGTTTTGAAAAACTCAATATGCGCCTCTCCAATCATAGTAATGATGGCAATGTCTGGACTCACTAACTCAGATAATGTCGTCAATTGACCAGGTCGATCCATACCTAATTCTACCACTAACACTTCTGTATCATCTGGCATGGTGAGCAACGTCAAAGGAACACCAATTTCATTGTTAAAGTTTTCAGGTGTTTTAAAGGTTTTGTATTGAGAACCCATTATTGCCGAAGCCATATCTTTTGTTGTTGTTTTACCATTTGAACCAGTAATAGCAACAACTTTAGGATTAATTTGGTGACGACGATATTCTCCCAATTGCTGAAGAGCTAACAATGTGTCTGATACAATAATAGCTGGAATTTTTGAATCTATTTGATGCCTGTCGTCCACTAAAACGGCTGTGGCCCCTTTTGTCAACGCCTGTTGCACATAATCATGCCCATCGTTTTCAGCAACCAGAGCAACAAATAAATCTCCAGATTTAACTTTACGAGAATCAAAAGACACACCAGTAACTATTTTGGAATCTATTTGTGTTGTCGCATTTAATATCTGACCTATCTTTTTTACTGAGTAATTCATTTTAATCCTTTCGGAACACTGTAATACTTTCGACGTGAGAAGTCTGTGGAAATTGATCCACTGGTAAGACCGAACCATCAATATGATACCCATTTTCAATAATCTCAACGGCGTCACGACTCAAAGTTACTGGATTGCAGCTAATATATACTATTTTTTCTGGTGACATATCAGTTGTGGCGTTAATGAGAGAAGTCGTTAAGCCACGTCTCGGTGGATCAACGAAAACAACATCTGGCTTCAAACCTTGTTCTTGCCACTTTTTAAATTGCACAGGTGCATCAGCCAAAATATATTCGGCATTAGAAATATTATTGACCTGTAAATTCAATTGTGCATCAGCAACTGCACCAGGAACAACTTCAACACCAAGTACTTTTTTAACCCGACTAGCAACGCTAATTCCAATAGTCCCAATACCTGAGTAAGCATCAATAACAGTGTCTGTCGGCTTCAAATCCGCTTTTTGGGCAGCTAAATCATATAGAACTTCGGTGGTTTGCGGATTAACTTGATAAAACGAATTAGGACCAATAATGAACTCATACCCAAGCAAAGTATCATAAATTGCTTTCTCGCCCCATAGTATTCGATTATTTGGACTTAACAAAACGTAGTCTTTTTTGGGACTATAGTTCAAAATCAAGCTTTTTAATTCTGTCAGCTGGTTTCGGATATCAGCAATAATTTCTGTTTCGTGCGAAATGACTTCTTCGTTTGAAACCAATACGACCATTAATTCATGAGAATAATAGCCACGACGTATCATTATATAACGAATCGCACCACGTTCCAAATCAGGATCAAATGCTGTGATATCATACTTCTCCAAAATATTTCGAACCACAATAATTGCCTGATCAATTTCTGCATCGTTAACAAAATAATCATCCATGGGTACTAAATCATGAGTCCCCCTCTTGTAAAACCCGCTAGTCAAATGATCATTCTGCCATTTCACTGGCACAATAGTCTTATTACGATAGTATGTTGGATTGTCCATCCCAATCGTTCGGTCAACTGACACATCAATATGCTGTTCTTCAAACAGTCTCTTCACTTGGGCTTGTTTTAGTTCAAGTTGTGCCTCATATTTCAAGTTCACTAATGGTGCTGTACCGGCATCAATCAAATACTGCCGGTCACTATTTTGACGTTTATCTGAACTTTCCAACCAATCAAGAACTTTAGCATAGCCAGAAAATTTGTCTACTTGAGTTACCAGTAAATGCACCTTTTCTCCTGGTAATGCATCAGCAACATACAACGGATACTTTGCTGTGACATAAACAATACCCATACCATCAATCCGAATATCATCGACGACAACGATCAACTCTTGATTTAATTTTACTGGTAAAGCTGTGCGTGCGATAATTTTCACCTCATACATAAAAAGCGTTCACTAAAGTGAACGCTTCTAAAAGAACAATTACTTGTCTTCGTTGTTCTTGAAACCAAATCCAGCAAACTTCTTGTTGAACTTGTCGACCGCACCATCGGCTTGCGTAAACTTTTGCTTACCTGTGTAGAATGGGTGTGAATCAGATGTAATATCCATACGAATTGCTGGATATTCTTTACCTTCAAAATCAGTTGTGTCATTTGATGTTACAGTTGAAGCTGACAAGAACTTCTTTCCTGTTGAAGCATCAATGAAAACAACTTGACGATAATCTGGGTGGATTTCTGCTTGCATTGTTCATTTCTCCTTAGCGCCCTGAGTCTCGTGACCCAGAGTCAGTTATTAACTAAACTAGTATACCAAATATTAATTCGTAACGCAATACATTATGGCATTAGATTGATAAGATCGATGCCTTCAATATTAATGTCGGCACCTAAACTTGTTAACTTCTCTTGAATACGATCATATCCACGTAAAATATGATCGGCATTGTTAATGATCGTCTCACCATCAGCCATAATTGCTGCAATGACTAATGCTGCCCCTGCGCGAATTTCTGCAGCCTCAACATCCGTACCAACCAAGCGCGGTGACTGATTAATTTTAATTTCGCCCGGCTTAGCTGAAGCAATATCACCACCCATACGACGTAATTCAGCAATATGCTTCACTCGTTTTGGATAAATGGTATCAATAATAGTACTTTCACCCTGAGCTATTAGCAGTAAAGGAGTGATAGGTTGTTGCAAGTCAGTAGCAAAACCAGGGTACGGCATCGTTTTGATGGCGACCGGTTTTAATGCATCTGATTTGTATACATGAACTGCATCTTCACCAATATCAAGGTTAACACCCATTTCAATTAGTTTTGATGTATATGATTCTAAGTGTTCTGGAATAACATTTTTTATTGTCACGCCATCCCCATATGCTGCTGCCATACTCATGTATGTTCCAGCTTCAATCCGATCAGGAATAACAGTGTGCGTATTGCGTGCCTTCAAAGTCGGTACGCCAGCAATACGAATAGTATCTGTTCCCGCACCACGAATGTTAGCGCCCATGTTGTTCAAAAATGTTGCAATATCAATGATTTCAGGTTCTCGTGCAGCATTTTCAACAACTGTTTGGCCTTTTGCACGAACCGCAGCCAAAACGATATTAATAGTAGCACCGACAGATACAGTATCTAAAGCGATACGCGCACCAATTAGACCATGATCCGTTGCATCAATATGAATAATATCATTGCTTTCAGTCACCACGGCACCTAGCGCTTCAAACCCCTTAATATGCTGATCAATAGGGCGTCTGCCTAAATTATCACCACCAGGGAAAGTCACTGTTGCACGGCCAAACCGGCCAAGTAATGCACCCATAAAATAATATGAAGCGCGTAATGACTTAATAGCGCCACTGGGCAAATCACTTTCTTCAATGCGTGTTGGATCAATATCCAACACCCCATTTTCAAACTTAGACGTCACATTCATTGCTTGCAAAATCAATTGCAGGTTTTTAACATCTAGAATTTGTGGTACCGTATCAAATTTCACCGGTGTATCAGCTAAAATGGCCGCCGGGATTAATGCTACTGTTGAATTTTTAGCGCCACCAATTGTGACTTCTCCACGTATGCGTTTACCGCCGTGTACGATTATTTTTGCCATGAAATTATCCTATAACTTTATAGTCTGCAACCCATTATATCGTATTTACAATGACAACTCAAATAACATTAGAAAAATAATTAGCGTATTTCTACATTAAATTTAGATTGTAATTCACTCATAATATGTTCAAAATCGGAATTCACATCAGTTTCTAGCAACGTGCCATCACTATCTTGATAAGTTAACGTGTAAGCAAGTGATTTTTTGCTTTCTGGCAGATTGTTACCTGTATAAACATCAAACAAAGTCACATCAACTAAGTGCTCCCCTGCTGTCTCTACAATTGTTGCACTAATTTCACTATTTGTTGTCGCCTGATCAACTAATAATGCGGCATCTCGACTAATTTGTGGAAAACGTGAAATAGGATTAAATTGAATACTATCTGTCACATGATTAAATACAGTAAATAAATTAAGTTCAAACCCAAATACTGGCGCTAATTTTTGCTTTTTTGTAATCTTGGGATGAATTTGACCAACAAATCCGACATATTGTTCTCCAATATAAATATCAGCCGTTTGACCTGGGTGCATACTTTCATGGCGTTCTGTCGCAACATAACGGACGTTATCGACACCAATCTGATCTAAATAATTTTCTACAATTCCTTTGATATCATAAAAATCAACGGCTTTTTCTTGCTTAGATTCTTGCCATGATGATTTTTGTAAATTACCAGTTACTACTCCCGCTATATGCTCAATTTCTTTTGGTTGCTCATTAGGTTCATTAGCAATGAACACTCGACCTTGTTCATATAACGCAACGTTAGGTACAAAATGGCTCACATTATAACTGACATCATCTAATAATCCTGCTAATAAATTTTGGCGAGCCGTTGTACGGTCAGAGCTCATAGGATAGTTTAATGTTACAACACCATCTGCTTTATTTTCAGCAAATAACTGGGCTTTTTCACTCGTTGTTAGCACATATGAAATTGCTTGATTTAATCCCAAGCTTTCCATAATATGCCGACTAGCACGGATTTGACGTTGCTCTCTAGACAATTTACCAGACGTTGTAGGACCGTAGGGCAATGTAACTGGTAAGTTATCATAACCATACAAACGTGCTACTTCTTCAATTAAATCGGCCTCAATAGAAATATCAGCACGACGTGCTGGCACATCAACAACAATTTTTTCATCATTTTTTTCATAAACAAAGTTCAGCTTATCAAAAATGTTAGCAATTTCATCTGTTTCTAATGATGTACCCAAAATATTATTTACCCGTTGTATTGACAATGACAATCGGATATCTTTACGAACATCATCAGCGGCAACAATTTGGCCACGTGCTACTTGACCGTCTGCTAATTCATCTACTAAACTAGCTGCATGATCCAAGGCATTAAGTGTTTCATCCCAGTTTAATCCACGCTCAAAGCGTGATGATGCCTCAGAATGCAAATTATGGCGTCTTGCAGTTGCTCGAACCAAACTTGGGTTAAATATGGCACTTTCAATCACAATATTTTTTGTATTATTATCGATTTCAGAACCCATGCCACCCATGACACCAGCTAACATCAATCCTTCTGATTCATCAGCAATGACAATGTCTTCACCGGATCGCAATGATCGCTCTTCACCATCGAGGGTTACCAACTTTTCGCCATCTTTCGCACGGCGTACGTAAATATCTGAACCATTTAACTTGTCCAAATCAAATGCATGTAGTGGTTGCCCATAGGTTAACATCATATAATTAGTGATATCAACGATATTGTTGATTGGACGCATACCGGCATTCCACAGGCGCTTTTGTAACCACAAGGGAGAATCCTTTATAGTGACGTTGTTTACAACGCGCAACGCATACTTTGAAACTAGTTCTTGATCATCAATTTGAACAGAAACTTGACTATCTGCTGTTTGTTCGTACTCGACCAGTTCAAATGATGGCAGAGTAACCGGCTTATTTAACATCGCCCCAAATTCATAGGCTGTACCGATCATTGATAGCATATCTGCTCGATTAGGCGTTAAGTCAGTATCTAATACCGGCTCATCCATTCCCAAAGCTACAAGCGCATCATCTCCAGGTTTAACATCATCAGTTTCATTAAAAACATAAATCCCTGCTTCAAACGCTTTGGGGGCAATTTTGTCACTGAAGCCAATTTCCTGTAGTGCAACTAACATGCCATAAGAGAATTCTCCACGTAATTTAACTGCATTTAGTTCAATTAGCTCACCATTTTCACGGTTAATAATATGTGCACCAACTTTAGCTAAAATAACCATTTGTCCTTCGGCTACGTTAGGCGCTCCTGTGACAATTTGTATTGGTTCTGGCTCACCAGCCTCAACCTGAGTAATAACCATGTGGTCAGAATCTGGGTGTGGAATTACTGATAATATTTTAGCTACTACAAGACCGTTTTGCCCTGAAGCAATCGTTGTATTACTGTCGATTTCTACACTTGTACGCTCTACTTTTTCCGCTAAATCACTCACTGATTTTGGGTGCAAGTCAATTGCATTATCCAAATATTCATTTATCCATGTTAAGCTTGTTTTCATAATCAGTTCCCCTTTCGATTGAATTGTGATAAGAAACGCACATCATTCAAGTAAAATTGGCGGATGTCATCTACGCCATATTTCAACATAGCAAATCGATCTGGTCCTAAGCCGAAGGCGAAAGCTGAATATTTTTTAGGATCAATGCCATCCATTTTTAACACATTTGGGTGTGTCATTCCAGCACCAAGAACTTCAATCCACTCAATGTCTTCTGGATTCATATCTGGTGTAACTTCATTCCAGGAAACATCTACCTCCACAGATGGCTCAGTGAAAGGGAAATAAGAAGGTCGCATGCGAATTTGATGTTTTTCACCAAATAATTCTTGCATAATGGAAAGCAATGTACCTTTTAAGTCAGCCATTGTGATATTTTCGCCAACCACCATGCCCTCAACTTGATGGAACTGATGCGAGTGAGTGGCATCATCCGTGTCACGACGATAGACTTTTCCAGGAGCAATCATTTTCAGTGGTCCCTTTGAAAAATCATGTTTTTCAAGCGATCGAGATTGAACTGGAGATGTTTGCGTACGCAATAAAATTTCTGGCGTAATGTAAAATGTATCTTGCATATCGCGAGCAGGATGATCCTTAGGCAAATTTTCACGTTCAAAGTTATATTCATCAGTCTCAACTTCTGGTGAATCAACTGTATCATCGATTATTTCAAACCCAAGGCCCAAGAAATGTTGTTCAATTTCGTCAATAATTTGTTGTAAAACGTGTGGTTGTCCCACCTGATGCGCGCTACCCGGCAGAGTAACATCAATTTTTTCTGCCAATAACTGTTGATTTAAAGCATATTCTTCTTGCGCTTGTTTTTTTTGTTTCAATAACTCTGTGATAGTTTGACGAACATCATTACCAACTTCACCAACCATTTTACGATTTTCTGCGGCGACATCCTTCATCCCCTTCAGCAAACCTGTTAACTCACCCTTTTTTCCTAATAACTTCACACGTAATTGCTCAATATCAGCATTTTTATCATTAATTCGTTCTACTGCTGAATTTTTTAAAGCCGTAAGATCTTCAATTAAGCCCATATTTTTTCCTTTCAATATTGTGACCATTAACTTTTATCTTTACCAGTCACCTATACTTTACAAATTAAAAGTCCCATGTAATTCTTCCAAAAAAGAACTACATGGGACGTTAAATACCGTGGTACCACCCAAATTCCTGGATAAATCCAGCTTTGGTGTCCATAACGGAGACAACCGTTGGCGATTAAACCAATACTCCTGACTGAATTTCACCGTATCTTAGCCACGGTCTTTCACTAATCACCGTTCGCTGAGGGCATCAATACAATTACTGGGTCATTCATCGTATGCTTCTTTAGTATATCAAAATTTTGTTGCACTGTCAGGTTCTTCCAGGTTAGCAACGTTATTGAATTGATCTGACCATTCATGAATTGCTGTCATCATAGGTCGCATAGCTTCTCCCGCCTCAGTTAATTTATACTCAATTAAATTGGAATCTTTATAAGTTTGACGAATTACTATGTTTGCAGCCTCTAACTCTTTTAAGCGCTCAACTAACACCCGATCCGAACACCCTGAAACAGCACGTGATATTTCTAAAAACCTTTTGGCGCCACTAATCAGCAATGTTTCAATAATTAGTCCGTTCCATTTACGCCCCAAAAGTTCGAAAGTACAGGTGAAGTTCTTGCACAAAGTATTTTCAGTATTTTTTGTTTTTTTAACCATCATAACCCCCTATTTTTAGTTAATTCACTTGAAATACAGCTCGTTCACCTTCCAGGACACGAACGATATCCTCTGCCGCTTTCAAAGCTACATTATCCATGGCCTCCTTGGAAATCATAGCGACATGTGGTGTAACAAATGCATTAGGCAAGTGTAGTAATGGATTTTCCGCTGTAATTGGTTCTTTTTCAACAACATCTACCCCAGCGCCAGCAATTTCCTCATTAGTTAATGCCTCAACCAATGCCCTCTCATCAACAAGTGCTCCACGTCCGATATTAACTAATACGGCACTCTTTTTCATTTTTCTAAAAACACTCGCATTGATCATATGCTTTGTTTCAGGCGTTGCTGGGAGCGCTGTCACTACAAAATCCGCCTGTTCATATATCTCATCTAGCGTTGCCATGCGACCATTAGTTACCTCATGTTGATGGCGTGCATAAGCCAATACTTTTACATTAAATCCCGTCAACATACGATTAATTTCTTGGCCAATGTGCCCATAGCCAATAATACCAACTGTTTTTCCAGTTAACTCTTGACCGTGATGCGCGGCTAGGTAACGCTTGTTCGCGTTATCAGTAATAGCTTGACGACGCTGATAAAACAGTCGTCCAGCCATCAATATATGCATCATAGCCGTTTCGGCGACCGCAGTTGCATTCGCTCCAGGCGTGTTGGTCACAACAATATCATGTGCACTGGCTGCATCTAAATCAACATTATCATATCCAACGCCGTGACGTGCAACTACCTTGAGATTGGGCATTTTGGACATCAAGCTTTCACCAAATGGATGCATCATAATTAGAATGCCATCAACATCTGCATGCCCCAGAAAATCATCATCTGAGGCCTGATCATTTTTAATCACTTGATATCCCTTGGATTCAAGATAGTCGACAGCTTTTTGAGATGTCATGTTAGCTACTAATACTTTTTTCATTAGAATAGTTCTCCCGTAAATGGTAACTTTGGTGTTTGATCAAAATCATATGTTGCAATGTCGTCCGAATTTGTGATGTAGGCAGTCAGTGATTCTGATAGCATCAAATTCACTGGGAACTTCAATTCATTAAATACAATAATTGGCTTTTTTTGTACCCATGCCATGCCCTGCTCAAAGGCTGTTCCTGAATCAGCATCATTATCACGATAATCAATAATCGACAAAATAATGTCCGCATCTGTGACATTCTTGATATCACGTTGAAAAACCTCTGCCGCCCATGGTGAGGTGAATTCAGGGTTTTCAGTCTTTTGATGTTTGCGGGGTGAATAATAATCAGTAACAGTTGGATTCGAATCAAGAGCAGCTTCAATACGTTTCACACGATCGATTTGTTCATCTGAAAAAAAAGGTCCTGCAAGATAGATTTGTGACATTATTATTCTTCTTTCTTTATTGTAATGAATTAAAGGATCCCGGCATTAGTTCTGCAATATTTGTTTCAATTTCTTTACCCTGATCGTTAATCAACCAAATCGGCATGTCAGGATCAAAAAACTCCACCATCACTTGTCGACAAGCACCACATGGAGCTATAGGTTCGTCTGTACGCCCTGAAATAACTAACCCATGAAAATGGCGTTGCCCTGCTGCTATAGCTGTAAAAATTGCAGTTCTCTCGGCACAATTGGTTAGACCAAATGATACATTTTCAATATTAACACCTTTGAAAATTTCACCATTTTCGCCGAGTAACGCAGCACCTACAGGAAAATGAGAGTAAGGGGTATATGTATCGTTAAGTGCTTGATTTGCAACGTCGACAAGTTTTCGTGGGGCCATGATCATTTTCTCCTAATATTATTTTAGCAAAAAATCAGCCGCAAGGACTGATTAGTTTTGTTTTTTATATACGTGGTTAACAATTTCTATTTAACCAATAGACAAATATTTTACTTTAACATGATTTTTTCAAACTCATTTAATCGCTCTTCAAACACTTTGAAAGCTTCATTTAAATAGTCCGGTTGACTCATGTTAACGCCAGCTTTTTTGATCACATTTAAAGCATAATCTGAATTACCTGCTTTCAGATAGTTCTTATAATCCTCAGCACCATTTTGTGTTAGTATGCGTTCTGCCAAAGTTGTGGCAGCAGCTTCGCCTGTCGAATATTGATAAACATAGAAATTGTAATAAAAATGTGGAATACGTGCCCATTCATAAGCAATAGCTTCATCTGGAAATAAGTCCGATCCATAAAACTTTTGATTCAACAATCCATAGAATGTACTCATCTCATCAGCTGTCAAAGCAACTCCAGCCGCACTTTGTTCATGAATCCATTGCTCAAACTCAGCAAATTGAGTTTGGCGGAAAACTGTTCCTTTGAATCCATCTAAATACTGGTTCAATACGTAGGCCTGAAACTTGGGATCATCATTTGTCTTTAGCAAATAATCCGTTAATAATCCCTCATTAGTAGTTGAAGCAATTTCAGCTAAGAATATTGGATAATCGCCATAATGATACTCTTGATTATGGCGTGTAAAGTATGAATGAACCGAATGTCCCATTTCATGAGCCAACGTATAAACATTATTCAAATTGTTCTGCCAGTTAAGCAAGATGAATGGTTTTGTATCATACGAACCGCTTGAATAAGCGCCAGTACGCTTCCCCTTATTTTCAACCACATCAATCCATCGTTCATCAAAAGCCTTTTGAACAATAGCGATGTAATCCTCGCCTAACGGTGCCAAAGCCGCCAAAACAATGTCTTTTGCCTTTTCATATGTTACTTCAAAATTAATTTCATCAACAAGTGGTACATATAAATCGTAAGAGTGTACATCGTCAACATTAAGAATTTTTTTACGTAATGATACAAAACGGTGTAGTAATGGCAGATTGGCATCAACTGTTTTGGTTAATGTTTCAAAAACTGACTCAGGAATATCATTGGCTGTTACAGCAGCTTGACGAGCTGAATCATAGTGACGAGTTTTAGCCAAAAAGTTATGTCCCTTGACATGTGAAGATAACGTTGAGGCAAATGTATTTTGCAAAGCAATATAACTATCATAAAGCGTTGTGAACGCTTCCTCACGCAATGAACGATCTTTAGACTCCAACAACAATGAATAGAGTCCATTTGTCAATGGCACAATTTCACCTGTTTCAGTATGGACATCACCAAAAACAATATCTGAATTATCCAATGCACCAAAAGTCTGTTCAGAAGCATTAAAGATGTCGCTTGCTCCTGCTAGTAAGGCTTCCTGTTCTGCAGGTAGCGTATGCGGTTTACGAGCTTTTAAAACGTCAAAGAAGTGTGCATATTTTTTCAAACCAGCTCTCGCTAAGTATGCATCTAGTGTCTCGTTTGACAATGCTAACACTTCAGGCTGGAAGAAAGCTGTATTCGCACTTAATTCAGCATATAAGCCTTGAACACGAGCATTATATGCACTATACTTTTGATTAGTTGTATCTTGATCATAAATTTGATGAGCATATACGTAGACTTTTTCGAATTGACGTTCTACTGCTAAATCTGCTTCTAAGGCTTCTTTCAAAACATCCGCAGAATCCCCGACGTGTCCAGCATACTTGCTTAATGCTTGTGCAGACTTTCGTGTCTCATTAAAAGCGGTTTCCCAAGCTTCATCTGTCGGAAAAATTGAGGATAGATCCCATGTAAGATTTTCTGGTACTTGATTACGTAATAGTTGTTTTTCAGACATAATTATTTAATTTGCGATCAAACGCATACTCCTTATCATTCAGTACTAATCATTTTATCATATTTTCACTATACTTTGTTGACGCGCATTTTTCCACTGTGGCAGACGCCTCACTAATATGTAGTTCTCTTGCTGCAAGATGTAATCATGTACTTCGAGATCATGGTATAACTCTGCAATTTGTTGTCGCTTAAATGTATTATCACCTAACAAAAAAGGGATTAGCTTAACTGTTAATTCTGCCTTTTTCACAACATTTTGTTGACCTATTTTTTCTAAAAATAGAATAGTAATCAAGCGCCAATACCAATTAGGCACCTTAAGCCCAAAAGTATTTCCACCATGTACCCACACGGGCACATCCATTAGCAGCCGATTCTTTTTGTATAGATAATCAACCAACTTAGGATCGACTCGCTGCTGTAGAATTAAGCTCTGCAGTTTATAGATTTGTTTTGGAATATTTAATCTCGTTCTTTGTTTTGGAACTTTTGCATTAAATAATGTTGTATTTATTTTATCAACAAAAAGTACACGTGAAAAATCTGGTTTTCTAAAATGCCGCCGATGTACAAAATATTGTTTATCGGGCAAATAGAAAACCAATGCATTATCAGCCATGAATTTCATAATTGTTCCTTGTGTCATTGTTCTATTAAAATAAGTTTGCCCTAAAATCCAAATAACATGAATATTTTCAGCGAAATATCCTTTATTTCTCATGTCGAGTTTTTTTGCGATATGGGACTGCACTGATACTCGATAGCTATTCTTTTATGGTTATGTATTAGTAGTATATCTGGTCGCTGTTGAATTTCTGGCAAAACTGCTTCAATTTGCACATCACCATAATACTGTAGTTTAGACGCGAGTTGCAATTTTCCAGACAAATGTTGCATCGATTCGTTTTCAGTAAAATTCACGCATGCCGCACCAGCACAATGGGAAAAATGTTTTTGTTTGACTTCCCCATTCTTTAAAATAACTTTTTCATGGCATCCAGGGCAAAAGTAATTATTTCTTTTATTTGCTTCGTCGGCCCGCACATATTTCTTGTTACTATCACATGCAATAATCATAAAACACCTCTAATTCATCATACGAATTAGAGGTGTCCTTATCACTGTATTTTCTTTTGAGCCCAGTTACTCAACCATGTGAGTAATGTAATAATTATCAAATAAATAATAGCGATGATTGCCCAAACACGAAAACCTTGTGAATTTCGCGCCACGATCAGTGTTCCAGTTTGTGTTAACTCTAAAATACCGATGGCTGACAAGATTGAGGTATCTTTCAACGTGATGATAAATTGATTAATGAAACTTGGTACCATAATCTTCAATCCTTGTGGCATGATGACCTTACGCATCGAACGATTATAAGTGAACCCTAGACTTCGTGCTGCCTCCATCTGACCTTTATCAACGGCTTCAAAGCCACCACGTACAAAGGCCCCTGTATAAGCACCTTCATTTAAGATTAAGGTAATTAGTCCCGCTGTAAAGGCGGGTATTTTTGTTCCAATCACTCCTGGCAAGCCAATATAAATGAAGAATGCCAATACCATCAATGGCAAACCACGGAAAATATAAATAAGTGTTGTTGACAAACCACGAACTGCGCTGTTTTGACTAACACCCATGACTCCTAGAATTACGCCCCAAATTGAGGCTAAAATAATTGCCAATACAGTCAGCTCAATTGTTAACCATAATCCTTTTAGAAATGCACCATCATTGGCTTTTAGGATACCTAGCACTGAATTATTGTTTTTCTTAGAACCAGTAAACGTTGACTGTGTCGCACCAAGATATTTTTTGATAATTTTGTCGTAGGTACCGTCTTTTTTAATTGATGCAAATCCCCTGTTGAAGGATGCCAATAATTCTTTATTTTCGCCTTTTTTAACGAAAAAACCGTATGATCCAGCATTACCTGGATTATTGGCATTCATTACCTTGAGCTTTACACCATTTTTAATAGCATATTGAATGACTGGCATATCCTCGAAAGTGGCAGCAGAGTTACCCACAACGACATCATTATACATCGTATCAGTATCATTAAAATATTTGATGTTAAAACCGTATTTTCTTTGAAGTGACTTACCATATTCAGAGGCAGCTGTGCCCGTTTTCAAAGCTACTGTTTTACCTTTCAAATCCTTCAAAGACTTAATTTCGCTACCTTTTTTTACAATCCAAGCAACACCGGTTTTATAATATGGCGTCGAATTATCATAAACTTCTTTGCGTTCATCTGTAATAGCCATACCGGCAATAATGCCATCCGCTTGACCATTAGCCACTAGTTGCGCCGCTGAGGTAAAGCTCATTGGTTTAAGTGTATAAGTAAAATTTTCTCGTTTAGCAATTTCTTTCAAAATGTCTTGATCAATACCAATATAATCGTTGTTCTTATCCTGAAAGTCAAATGGCGGATAAGTGGCATCTGTTGAAATTGTATAGTGTGGTTTATCGGCATGAATGCAATCTGCCGCCAATGAAAAAGATAGTAGTGCTACAACCAGTGTAACAGCAAGGATGAAACCTTTTTTGAACATGTTTTTCCCTCTCAAAAAAAGATGGCATTTTAAGCCATCTTACTTAATTGTTTTTTGTTTACGCTATTATGCATGCATAACTTTGCTCAAGAATTCTTGTAAACGCTCATTTTTTGGTGCATTGAAAACTTGTTCTGGTACACCAGATTCTTGAATCTTACCTGATTCAAAGAACACAACCCGATCCGCCACTTGTTTAGCAAATCCCATTTCGTGTGTCACAATAATCATTGTCATACCTGATCCGGCCAAATTCTTCATAACATCCAAAACATCCCCAACCATTTCTGGATCCAAAGCGGATGTTGGTTCATCGAAGAGCATAATATCTGGCTCCATGGCTAAGGCACGTGCAATAGCAATACGTTGCTTTTGTCCACCAGATAATGAATTCACTGATACATCTGCTTTTTCAGCTAGACCAACCGTTTCCAGTAATTCACGGGCCTTTTTTTCGGCCTTTTCTTTATCCATCTTACCAAGTTCAACAGGTGCCAACATGATATTTTCTAAAACAGTATAGTTATTAAATAAATTGAAGCTTTGGAAAACCATACCAATATTTTCACGAACTTTATTAATATCTGTGCCTTTATGAGAAAGATCGTAGCCATCAACAACGATTGTACCATTGTCAGGCGTTTCTAACTGATTCAACATACGTAAGAATGTTGACTTACCTGAACCAGATGGTCCAATCATTACGACAACTTCATTTTCATTGATATCTAAGGAAATATCACGCAAAACATGGTTCGAACCGTATGATTTATTAACTTTATCGACATGTACTTTAACTTTAGTTTGTGCTTCACTCATGCACGTGTCCTCTTTTCTACCCAATTACTCAACCACGTGAGTAATGTAATAACGACTAAGTATATCACAGCCACAATAGCCCACACACGGAAACCTTGCGAATTACGTGACACAATTAAGGTTCCAGTTTGTGTTAACTCTAAAATACCGATGGCTGACAAGATTGAGGTATCTTTCAACGTGATGATAAATTGGTTAATGAAACTTGGTACCATAATCTTCAATCCTTGTGGCATGATGACCTTACGCATCGAACGATTATAAGTGAACCCTAGACTTCGTGCTGCCTCCATCTGACCTTTATCAACGGCTTCGAAGCCACCACGTACAAAGGCCCCTGTATAAGCACCTTCATTTAAGATCAAGGTAATTAATCCTGCTGTAAAAGCGGGTATCTTTGTTCCAATCACTCCTGGCAAGCCAATATAAATGAAGAATGCCAATACCATCAATGGCAAACCACGGAAAATATAAATAAGTGTTGTTGACAAACCACGAACTGCGCTGTTTTGACTAACACCCATGACTCCTAGAATTACGCCCCAAATTGAGGCTAAGATAATACCCAAAATCGTTAACAACAATGTTTGCCACAAGCCACGCATGAACGCCCCATTGTTGGCTTTTAAAATACCTAATACTGAGTTATTATCCGACTTTTTACCAGTGAAATCCGATGCTGGTGCACCAAGATATTTTTTGATAATTTTGTCATATGTACCGTCTTTTTTAATTGCTGCATATCCCTTGTTAAAAGAAGCTAAAAGTTGTTTGTTTTGGCCCTTTTTAACGGCGAATCCATACCATCCTGATTCATATGGTGACTTCGCGTTCATAACTTTCAACTTTGTGCCATTTTTAATACTGTATTGCAACACTGGTAAATCACCAAATGTTGCCTGTGCATTATCATTCACAACATCATTGTATAGCGTATCTGAATCATTAAAATAGGTAACCTTGAAGCCATACTGCTTTTGAATTGAAAGTGCGTAATCAGCACCCGCAGTTCCCGTCTTTAAGGCAACGGTTTTCCCTTTTAAATCGCTTAACGATTTGATATTAGATCCTTTTTTTACTGCCCATGCAATACCAGATTTATAATAAGGCGTTCCAAAGTCAAACACTTCTTTTCGTTCGTCAGTAATTGACATACCAGCGATAATCCCATCAGCTTGACCTGATGTGACCGATTGCGTTGCAGCATTGAAGCTCATAGGCTTTAATGTGTACGTGAATCCTTCACGTTTTGCGATAGTTTTCAAGATTTCTTGATCAATACCTGTATATTGATTATTGCTATCTTGAAAATCAAACGGCGGATATGTTGCATCCGTTGTGATGATGTAGTTTGGTTTTGCTGCGCTGACGGTCGTAACAGACGCCATTGCAATGAAACTAACTGCAAGCGTTGTGAGAATTATCCATATTTTTTTCATAATATATTTAGTATAACAAAAAAACGATTGGTTAGACCAGATAATGTTAGATTTTAATCTAAAAGCATATAACAATTGATGCTGAAATGCAGCTAACCTGTTTATGTCTTACGAAAAGTCATCTGTTTTTTAGAAATGTTATTAATCTGTATCCAAGAAATTGTAGCAGAAACTGGCCTCTTTATTTTTGAGTTCAATATTACATCAAAAAAATTATCGACTTATTAATCGATAATTTTTTACTTAGCTGTTCGTTTTTAAGGATGCACTGGCACAGTGATTTTCCCACTAATAATCTTCTTTTGTGCCGTCTGAACTGCTGACCAAACATCTTCTGAAGCTGAATCCTTTGATAAGCTTACCCCTTTTTGCTTCAGTCCATATGTAATGGTCTTTCCACCAGGGAACTTATCGTTTTTCGCCTTGTTTGCCACATCTTCAACCGCACTGTCAACGCGCTTAACTGCAGATACTAAAGTAAAGTTTGACGCTTTACCATCTTTATCTTTATAGTTACCATCAGTTTTTTGATCACGATCGACACCGATGACCCAGACCTTTTTATCTGCATTTGCAGCTAACTTTTGGTTTTCTGCCTTGGCTTCGGCAAACACACCATTACCTGCGCCACCGGCAGCTTGGAAAATCACATCAGCACCATTTGCAACCATTGAAGCCGCGATTGTCTTTCCTTTAGCTGCATCTGTAAATGAATCTGTATATTGCGTAATGACCTTGATGCTGCTGTCTGTATCTTTCACACCAGCTTTAAAGCCAGCTTCAAAAGTGTCAATTGTGTCACTGTGAATACCGCCGACAAAACCAACGGTCTTTGACTTAGTTTGCTTTGCCGCAGCGACACCCGCCAAATAAGATGATTGTTCTGACTTGAATAGCAATGAAGCTACGTTTTTGTTGTTTACGACTGAATCAATAATCGCAAAATTAGTCTTAGAATTAGCCTTAGAAACACTAGTAACGGCAGGGGCGGCTACGAATCCCACACCATATACTAATTTGTAACCACCCTTAACAGCAGTTTGCAAATTAGTTTTTATATCCGAAGTATCTGAACTTAGGAAATAATTATAACCACCTTTCCCTTGTTCGAGGTTGTTAGCCTTTCCATAGGCTTTCAATCCCTCCCATGCTGATTGGTTAAATGATCGGTCGTCAATACCACCGCCATCAGTAACCAAAGCTACAGCGTATCCTGTACTTTTAGTAGAAGACTTTTGCGTTGCGGCATAAATACCACCACCAATAACGACTACTGCTGCTACACCAATACCAATTTTTGCTGAACGTTGCATATCTTTTCTCCAAATATTCTTTATGCTCTTATTATCCGTTTTTTAAGCAGCTTTTTTCTTAGAATTTGATTAAAAGTCTGTTTTATATCCGAATATTTAACGTTTTGTTATTTTATAGTTCGTTTTTTGACAAAAAACATTTAAAAATGTTCGGATTTTGATATAATCGTACTATGACAAACTTTATAACTCATACAATAGAACCCTGGATGCCACCAGGTGCTTTAAAAGCAAAAGCGGACTACGCAGCAATTGCCGCTGCAACTGGTTGGAAAATTTTACCTTTAGAACGCTATAACGATGGACGTTTTGACAGCGAAACACGTCAACAAAAGATTCGATCATGGCTAAATATGGTAAATCCGGGTGATCAGGTCATCCACCAATTTCCAACTTATATGAGCGCTGATTTTGAACTTGAACTTATCATGGTCTTGAGTAAACATCAGGCACAGAGCGCTCTATTGATTCATGATATTGAGCCCTTACGCTTGATTAAAACAGCATCTTGGGAAATAAATGTGTTAAATAGCTACGACACCATTATCGTTCATTCGCAAGCAATGTATGATGAACTTAAGAAATTGGGTGTTCACGTACCTGCCATTATTCAACCTTTTTTTGATTATTTAGGTGACGTCACTAAAAAAGCTACTTTTAGTCACAAAATTAACTTTGCGGGTACTTTTCAAAAATCTCCGTGGCTTAAACATTATAATGGCCCCAAAATAGAGCTTTTTGGTTCAAGACCAAAGCGTTGGGCTGACGTGACCTTTCCTTCAAACATTAACTATCGTGAAAACTTCGACCCTACCAGTATTTTAGATGCTTTTCATGATGGTTTTGGCTTATTATGGGATAGTGATTTTGAGGACAAAACATACCAAACCTACACACGATTCAATGCACCACACAAAGCTAGCCTATATTTGCGCGCTGGCTTGCCATTAATTGCTTGGAATCAAAGTGCAATTGGTCATTTAATCCTTCAATACAACCTAGGGTTTGTTATTGACTCCTTGTCTGAGCTTGAGAGGATTTCTTCAATATCGGAAAAACAATATACTAATTGGCAAAAAAATATTATTCCTTTGGCCAAGCAGCTAGAAAATGGTTATTTCACACAGCAAACACTTAAAAAATTAATGTAATAAAAAACGAGTAACTTACTGAGTAAGTTACTCGTTTTTCAAACCTTATATTAATAGCAAGTTACCGTTCTTAACGACCGGCACCCATCATAATTTTTGAAACATTTGCTTGTATTTTGCCAAGATAAAGTTCCTGGTCTTCCTCTGATTTAACGTATAATACGTCATCTACTGTCTGATCGGCAACATTTAATGCCTCGCTCATCATATTGGTTGCTCCAGCATAGGCACTATAATTTTTAGCCAATGATTTATGCAATCCCAACAAACGAACAGGTGCTTGAACCGCATTTAAAATTTGAGCATTCTTTTGATATGCTGCTACAGCGTCTTCAAATTCTGCTTTGATTTCGGCGAATTCTGCTGCAGGGATATCTGCAACAGCATTCGCTTCTTTTGCATCATCTAACTTTGTAAAAAATGGTGCTACACGATCAGCAGTGTCTTGAGTTATTGTTAATACTTCTTGCAATGTTTGTACGTAAACTTGTGCTTGTTTGGGGTTGAATTTTGCCAATGTTGTTTATCCTTTTTTGAAAATTGATCTCTGTATCAATTTTACCAGTTCTACGATGACAATGATACTCATTCCAGCCACTAACACAATAGCCCATTGATAACCATCCAAATGTGATACGTGGAAAAGTGGGTTCAAACCTGGAATAACAACAACTGCAGCCATTACTAAGACAGATCCTAACAATGCCCAGTTAAACATTTTGTTTTGGAAAGCTTGCGGCCCAATCATTGAGCCATAGACAGATTTTACGTTAATAGCATTAAACATTTGCATTAAACCAAGCGTCATAAATGCCATTGTCAAGGCATCTTGGTGCGCCAAATGTACTTCTGGATGAACAGGAGCTGCTAACGCAAACCCATAAACACTTAACACAATCACAGCTTGCAAAATCCCTTGCCAAATAATTGCTGGTCCAACACCACCTGATAAGAAGCTAGCGCCACGACCTCTGGGCTTATTCTTCATAATACCTTTTTCAGCCGGTTCAATACCTAATGCAATAGCTGGCAAAGTATCTGTTACTAAGTTAATCCATAAAATCATGATTGGTGCCAATATATTCCAGCCCAATAATGTCATAACGAAAATTGCAATAACTTCAGCTAAGTTTGAGGCCAATAAGTATTGCAAAGCCTTTTGTATGTTGGCAAAGACCTTACGTCCTTCTTCAACGGCATGAACGATCGTAGCAAAGTTATCATCAGCCAAAACCATGTCAGAAGCACCCTTGGATACTTCTGTACCGGTGATACCCATGGCAATACCAATATCAGCTGTCTTCAAGGCTGGGGCATCATTAACACCGTCTCCTGTCATGGCAACGACTTTGCCCTTCTTTTGCCAAGCATTAACAATTTTAACCTTATGCTCAGGCGCTACTCGTGCATAAACATTATATTTATCAACATTTTGTGCAAATTGCTCTTCGCTCATTGCATCTAAATCAGATCCTGAAATAACAGCTGTTTCTTTATCCGCTTCATCCAATATACCCAATCGAATAGCAATAGCAGCTGCTGTATCTCGATGGTCACCAGTAATCATCATTGGACGAATACCAGCTGCTTTAGCTTCTGCAACGGCTTGTGCAACTTCAGGACGTTCTGGATCAATCATGCCAACGAATCCGGTAAATACTAGTTCCTGCTCAACCGTTTCTGTATCCAGATTGCCAGGTATTTGGTCAACTGTCTTATAAGCAAAACCAAGTACACGAAGAGCTTGCGTTGCTAACTCTGAGTTAATCGACAAGAGCTTTGCTCGAATGTCATCAGATAATGGCTTAATTTCACCATTAATCTCAATTCGTGTCGCACGCTTAAGTAATTCATCAGGTGCGCCTTTGACAGTTATAATATAGCCAGTCGGTGCCGGATGAACAGTTGACATTAATTTACGTTCTGAATCAAACGGAAGCTCGGCCACACGTGGCATTTCTGTAAACAGCTTATCTAAATCACGCCCATGATTTTCATTAAAAGCAATCAAAGCTGTTTCTGTAGGATCACCGATAAAACCATTTTCAGTTCGCTTTGTATCGTTATTTAAAGCCAGAATATCTGCTAAGCGAGCGTAAGTTCCCGTCAATTCTTCAGTAGTAGCAGCATCAGAAATTTCAGTATTGACGACTAATTTCTCCACAGTCATCTTGTTTTGTGTCAAGGTACCTGTTTTATCAGATCCGATAATATCTGTAGAGCCTAGCGTTTCTACCGCAGGTAGTTTACGAACTAGTGCATGACGAGCGGCCATACGCGTTGTTCCTAATGCTAAGGTTATTGTTACAATGGCAGGTAATCCTTCTGGAATTGCCGCCACCGCTAGAGAAATGGAGGTCAACAACATGTCAATAATTGTTTCCTTACCACGTGCTAGACCAACGATGAAAGTGACCACAGCAATACCGAGAATCAAATAAGTTAATACTTGTCCCAACTTAGCCAAGTTTGCTTGCAATGGTGTCTTAGTTTCATCCGTTGCTTCTAACATACCAGCAATATGACCAATCTCAGTTTGCATACCAGTACCTGTGACGACACCAACACCACGACCATAAGTCACATTAGTGTTCATGAATCCCAAGTTTGTACGATCACCGAGGGGCAAATCTGTCTCTTGCAGTGTTTCCGCACTCTTATTGATTGGCACAGATTCACCGGTCAGCGATGCCTCTTCAACCTGCAAGGACGCAGATTCAATCAAACGTACATCAGCTGGTACAATATCTCCAGCTTCCAAACGAACAATATCACCGACTACTAATTCTGTGGACTTAATTGAAGTCTCTTTACCATCACGAATTACACTAGCATTTGGTGTCGACATTTCTTTTAGGGCATTAATCGCATCCTCAGCTTTAGCTTCTTGGAAAACACCAAAAATGGCGTTAATAATAACAATAGCTAAAATGAAAATTGCATCAACCACTTCTCCAGTAAATGCGGCAACAATGGCGGCGGCCAACAGAATAGCAATCATCAAGTCCTTAAATTGATTAATAAATTTTTGGACTAAATTCGTTGACTTAGCTTCATTCAATTGATTAGCGCCATTTTGCTCAAGACGCTTATTAGCTTCAGAACTCGAAAGCCCCTTACTAGCATCCGTCTGCAAATGAGATAACACTTCTGTGTTATCTTGATTATAGAGTGGCTTATCTGCCATGTTGAATATCTCCTTATTCTTTCAAATAAATTCCCAAGTTTTTACCAACAAAAGAAAAAACTCATGTAAACACAAATAAAAGTGTGTTTACATGAGTCTCACTGTTTAATGCTAAACCGGCGCAATAAAGCGCGATATAAAACATTGCTGTTTTGCTTTGACGATTCAGCCACGATCATTCCGTCAGTTACTCCCTCAGAAATTAACTTATGTTTATAGTATAACAAATTTTTCTAAGTACGTGTCATTTTTGTTTGGAAATTTTATCATTTTAGAAAGCACCATCACTGCCGCCCCCTGCACCTCCTGATGAGCCAGCGGAAAATCCCCCACCGTCGCCATTCACATTATTATCGACGTGAAAAGCACCGTCATTTTCAATATTATAAATCAAGCTCTCGCTCCAGTCATCGCCATATAACATGATTGGCACAAAAATTATAGAATCATCTGTATCAACCTTTTGTGACCAAACTTTCATTTGTTTTGCGACATTTTTTGCCTCGCCAAATATGATAGCATAGGCCAACAACTTATCCCAAAGTTGTACGTCCAAAACCGTTTTATTCTCTAAATGAGCAATATCGTGTAACATTTTGGCAAATCCATCCCACTGCCATTTTTCCTGAAAGCCATCAGGAACCTTATAAAATATTGCTGGTTTAATACTAAAAATAAGAACTAATATGACAACAATAATTTCCGTAAAAATAACATACCACATGGACCATGCTTGTGTACTATAAGCAAAAATTCCTAACAAAAAAGTAGATATTATTGTACTAATAATTAGGGCTAGCGTTAGAAAAAATTGCTGACTTTTTATTTTGTTAGTCAGTACATGGTCAATTATTGAAGCCTGCTTTTCAGCTTCCTTTAGTGCTTTTGTAAAAGAACTGATATCTTTTTTAATCCGATTTGACACCCCTGATTCTGGCTGCTTAAATTCGGCATGTACAACCGCTCTACGATACTTACCAAAAATCATATTAATGAAAACTAACTCAAATGGCTGTAAATTCGTTTCATCCAAAACTGAATAGGTTATGTCATCTTGCTTTTGAATATCGTCATATGTCATTGCAATTTTGCGACGGGCAATCAAATCGAGCAGTGTTGCAATAATAAGTTTCGCATTTGTAACTGATTTAGCAATTCGTTCGCTGACCAGCGCTGGTCCAATATCATTTGGTATATCAAAGATATGGACAATGTCACCAGTTACACCGCTCTGTTGTCGCGCGCTTTGTAATAGCTTTCGTCGTTGGATAGTTTTTAGCATAATAATGAATACGAGTATCATAATAACAATTGGAGAAACAATGAATCCAATTACTTTCTTTATCTGTAGGGATTTCTTATTTTTTAACGCAATCGCTTTTTCTTGCTTTTGAATATAGGCAGCACGGTTACCTGACTTCTTATTCGTATTCAACGGTGTCTGGCTGGTATCAAAATAAGTATGGACTTCGACGGTATCATCGGGGCCAATTTTCTTGCTGTTAACTGTTATGTTCGCCTGTTTCTTATTCACAAGAACATGTCCCACCGACCGACCATGTACCCAAGCCTTTAAAGTTGATGCTGGTTGATTAGGTAGTGCAAATTCCAAACGTAATTTTTCGATGGCAACGTCCCTAGTTCCTATAGGTAACCAGTTTATCTCAGCAATATCATCCCAATTTACCACGACACCTTTTAAAGTGTAATGATAAAACATTGTCAACTGATCATTCTCTTGGACTGGATAATATATTTTTTCTTGAACCTGCTGACTGGTTTTTGTTTCAACATAACCATAACTACTATCACCCTGACGAGGTAAAATAGTCTGCTTTTCCCCATTGTTATGGCTAACCTCAATTGAAGTTAATCCTCCCCACTGTAACGATTGTGAAGCAGTTCCTTTTTTAAGTGATTCTTTAAAATACACACCGTTCATCTCATCATCAAAATGATAAGTGACCTTTTTAGTAATACGCGCATCCCCATTGGCATCAATTCGTACAACCTCATTCAAATCAGTAATACGATAATCGCCATCTGCGGAAACCGTTAAGACACCCATCATGGCAAACAAAAATGTAAATACTACTATCTTCAATTTTATCAATTAACTTCCCCTCTCCGAATGGTAGTATCAGTATATCTATTTTTTACTAGTATTAGCAAATCAGGCGTGTTAAAATAATATTTTTTAGGAGATGTTATGATATTGAAGAATAAAAATCCAATGCAAGAACGATTGCGTATTGGTCTACTGCTCGTCATGAATTCGGGTTTTATCGACTCGTACACATTTGAATACCACCACGAACGATTTGCTAGCTTACAAACTGGAAATATTATCCAAGCAGGATTCCACCTTGCCCAAGGACACTGGAAAGCAACCTTATTTTTTGTTATCCCAATCATTTTCTTCGTGCTTGGGGCTGCATTTAATACTGTATTAAATCATTTTGTTCCAGCCGGCAAATTATCCTTACAACAGCACAGTATTTTGATCGAATTTATTGGTATTGCAATGATTGGTGTCTTTAATCATCACCTAGCTAGTACGGTCATCATATCGGCACTATCCTTTCTATTAGCAATGCAATTAGACTCATTCCCCAAATTACGTGGTCTACCTTTCACAAGCGTTATGTCAACTGGTAATTTACGTAATGTGGGTACCAATCTCGTAAAATACTTTATTAACCGTGACCATATTTTTCTACATAATGCATGGGTATTTTCAATATTAGTTGTCTTTTTCATGGTTGGTGCCTTCTCTTCTGCTGTTCTTTCTGGTATCTTTGGCACTTTCGCGCTACTTGGTTCCAGCATAACTATGTTTGTTGTTTTCTTGTTATTATTCAAGAATTAAATAAAACATTTGACAAATAAATATAATCTAGTTATTATAGGCTATAACGATTTTTAAAACGAAAACAAATTGAACAGAAAAGTAGCAATTTATCGAAGCTAAGAAAGCTGACGGTTGATGAGAGCCAGCGTGAGTGCGATTGTGAAAATGACCTGTGATTGGTGTATGCGAATCGGTTTACCGTTAAGCATACAACGACTTGGCCCCCGTTACCGGGCACACCATTCGGCTAGGATCATCTCCCGATGCCTGATGGTTAGTGAGCAAATATTTGGTAACAAATATCTACAACTCAGAATGGTAACACGCTATTTTTTAGCCGTTTCTGTATCTATGACTATGATATGGAAACGGCTTTTTTGAACTCATCAAAACTGTTTCGTTCTGTTGTTTGTTTTAAAAATCCGTTTTGCACGTTATTTGGGAATATTGAGGAGAATATATATTATGAGTAAAAAAACCAAATGGCTTATTGGTGGTGCTGCAGTGATTGTAATTGCTGGTGCCGCTTACGCCAGCTTTGGGCAGCACTCAAAAACATCGTCAAAAACAGTAACCATCGGCATAATGTCTGGCTCTAAACAAGACCAAGCCATTTGGAATACTGTTAAGAAAACTGCTAAAGATAAATATGGCATTACAATTAAATTCAAAGAATTTACAGATTATTCACAACCAAACAAAGCCTTGGCTGCAGGCGACATTGATCTTAACGCCTTCCAGCATTATGCATTCTTAAAGGCGTCAAATAAAGCAACCGGTAATAAAATTGTTTCAATCGGCGACACGGTTATTTCACCTATCCGATTGTATTCTAAAACATACACCAAGGTTTCTCAGTTCAAAAGTGGCGACACAATCGCCGTACCAAATGATTCATCAAATGAAAGCCGGTCACTGTATGTTTTAAAATCTGCTGGATTAATTGATTTAAAAAATGGTCTAACGACTGCAACAGTTAAAGACATCACAAAAAATCCTAAAAATTTGAAAATTAAAGAATTAGCTGCCGATCAAACAGCTCGTACCTTATCTGACATCCAAGGCGCAGTAATCAACGGTACTTATGCAGATTCAGCTAAATTGGACTATAAAAAAGCTATTTTCGTTGAACCAATCAACAAGAATTCACATCAATGGGTTAACATTATTGCCGCAAACAGCAAAGATAAAGACAATAAAACTTATAAACAAGTTGTGAAGGCTTACCAAACAGATGCCGTTAAGAAAGCCATTAATAAGCAATATGATGGTGTTGAACTACCTGCTTGGGATAAAGATTTTTCAAAATAAGAATGAGATACTAAGGGAGAATTTATTATGAGTAAGAAAAAGAACTATATTATCGCTGGTGTTGCCGTTGTCGTTATCGCTGGTGCGGCCTACCTATCATTTGGTGGACAAGGAAAAACAGAATCTAAGACCGTTACTATTGGTGTAATGGCTGGATCAAAAGCGGAAGATGAAATCTGGGCTTCCACTATTAAAACTGCCAAAGATAAGTACGGCATTACTTTGAAAACAAAGAAATTCACTGACTATTCACAACCGAACAAAGCCTTAGCAGATGGTGACATTGATCTGAATGCTTTCCAAAACTATCCTTTTTTGAAGAACTGGAACAAGACTTACAAGACTAACATTGTTTCTATTGGAGACACTTGGACAACACCACTTCGTATATATTCAACATCATATAAGAAGATCTCTGAATTTAAGTCTGGTGACCAAATTTTGGTAGCTAACGATGTCACTAACGAAAACCGTGGTATTCATCTTTTGGCTGAAGCAGGACTAATTAAGATTAAAGATACTGACACAGCTACACCAAAAGATATTACATCAAATCCTAAAAACTTGACGATTACGCCGGTTGATGCTTCGCAAACCGCTAAATCGTTAGATGATTCAAAAGTTGCTGGTGCCGTGGTGAACACCAATTACGCCGTATCAGCTAACTTAGATGTCAATTCAGCCATTTACGTGGAAGGTTTGAATAAGGAAACTGAACAATACTTCAACTTCATCGCTGCCAATAAGAAAGACAAAGACAACGAGACTTACAAAAAGGTCGTGAAGTCATTGCAAACTGATAAGACAAAGAAACTAGTTAAAAAATATTACGGTTCAGCGGAAGTTACAGTTTGGGACTATAACAAGTAAAGACATGCGCCTCGGCGCGTACATAATTTCTGTGGAAGGTAATAAATGAACATGAGCTCTAATCAAAAATATCTAAACTTACTCCGCGATTTAGTTGCACTACCCAGTGTTTCGGCAACTCATCGCTGTTTACCCGAAGCAGCTCAACTCTTGGCGACAACTTTTCGTGAATTAGGTGCTCAAGTAACCTATGATGATACTTATTTTGCGCCATTCGTATTAGCGCAATTTAGGAGCAGCGTCCCTGATGCTCAGACGCTAGTTATCTATAATCACTATGATGTACAACCGGTAGAACCAATATCATTGTGGCAAACAGATCCTTGGACGCTTTCTGAACATGACGGTAAATTATACGGACGCGGAACTGATGATGACAAAGGAAACATCACTGCCCGCTTGACAGCTATCGAAGATTACTTAACTGAACACGAAGGTCATTTACCAGTAAATATTACTTTTATTATTGAAGGTTCTGAAGAATCATCCTCTCAGCACTTGGATGAATACTTAAGTAAGTATCAAGATCAACTATTCGCAGATTTAGTTATTTGGGAATCAGGCGGAAAAAACGTGCATGATGTGGTGGAGATTTTTGGTGGTAACAAGGGTATCGTAACATTCAATGTTGATGTAAAAACAGCAAAGACCGATCTTCATTCATCTTTAGCTGGTGTCGTAGATTCTGCTGCTTGGCGTCTGACCCAAGCTTTAGCAACCCTATTTGATAGAGAAGGTCACATTGCTGTCCCAGGATTCTATGACGATGTAGCCATACCTAATCAACGAGAAAAAGAACTGGTTAGAAATCTTCCTACAACAAGAGACACATTGATTCAACAACATGGTCTAACCTCGCCACTTTTAAGTGATAAAACTGGCGATGACCTAAAAGAAACATTATATTTTCAACCAACATTAAATATAGAAGGTATTCAGAGTGGCTATTTAGGTGACGGTGTAAAAACTGTTTTGCCTGCTGTTGCCTCTGCTAAACTTGAAGCACGTTTAGTTCCTAATATGGATCCTGACAAAACCTTGCAACAAATTAAACAGCATTTCCAAAATGAAGGATTTTCTGATATCGTGGTAACTAAGACGTTAGGTCAACCAGGATATCGCAGTGACATGTCGGATCCCGAAATTTTGCGTGTTATTGATATCACTGAAAAGTATTATCATCAGCATCCAGTTATTATGCCAACGTCACCCGGTACTGGCCCAATGTATTACATTCACGAAGCATTGAACGCACCCATAGCTAGCTTGGGTGTAGGATACGCACATACATTAGACCATGCACCCAATGAAAATATCCGATTAACAGATTATAATCAACATATTGCTGTAATCAAAGAACTAATTAGGAGTTATGAAAAATGACCGAACCAATCATTGAACTAAAAAATATCGATGTCACTTTCCATCAAAAAAAGCGCACCATAGAAGCTGTCAAAAACGTTTCCATCAATATTGAACGTGGTGATGTTTACGGTATCGTAGGCTATTCTGGTGCTGGAAAGTCAACACTTGTACGTGTAATTAACTTACTACAAGAACCAACTAGTGGTTCTGTAACTGTTAATGGAGAAACTTTTTTTCAGGCTGATAGTCAGGATGCTAAAAAAACACGCATTGGCACAAATGACTTGCGTGTTCGCCGTCGAAAGATTGGAATGATTTTCCAACATTTCAATTTATTAAATGAACGAACAGTCACAGAAAATGTTGCCTTCGCACTGCAACACAGTAAATTAAAAGACGATGAAAAGAAAGCTAAAGTGGCTGAGCTACTCGAATTAGTTGATCTATCTGATCGTGCAGAACAATACCCTTCACAACTTTCTGGTGGTCAAAAACAACGTGTCGCTATCGCTCGTGCGTTAGCCAATGATCCTGAAATTTTAATTTCTGATGAAGCAACTTCCGCATTGGATCCTAGAACAACGAATCAAATTTTGGCCCTATTAAAAAAGCTAAACCAGGAATTTGGTTTAACAATTGTATTAATTACGCACGAAATGCAGGCCGTCAAGGAAGTTGCAAATAAAGTGGCTGTGATGCAAAATGGTGAAATCATTGAACGCGGCTCACTTTTGGAAATATTTGCCCAGCCAAAGCAACAGTTGACACGAGAATTTATTGAAACAGCTACAAATATTGATAAAGCCATTGAAACAATTAGGCACGAACCACTAGTTAATGAGTTAAAAGAAGGCGAAATTTTTGCTCGTTTATCATATGTTGGTGAAACAACTGATGAACCATTAATCGCTAGTTTGTTCCGTGATTTCAATGTTACGGCAAACATTCTGTATGGTAATATCGAAGTCTTGCAGGATACACCAGTTGGATCTTTGCTTGTTATTTTGTCAGGTGAACCCACGCAAGTGCAAACAGCCCTATCTACATTACATGATCATCATGTTGAAGTTACAATTCTTAAAGGAGGCAACTAATTATGAGTCAATGGTTTACAAATACATTCCCTAACGTTGTTTATCAAGGTTGGAGCGGCGATACTGGTTGGTGGACATCAATTATTCAAACGCTGTATATGACTTTTTGGTCAGCTATTTTTGGTGGCATACTTGGGCTAATTTTTGGTCTTGGATTAATCATTACTGCACCCAACGGTATTGCACCGAACAAAACTTCATTTTGGATTTTTGATAAGGTCGTGTCCCTTTTCCGTGCTATTCCATTTATTATTTTGCTGGCCTTTATCGCACCATTTACAAAGCTCCTCATTGGTACTCAAATTGGTACCACAGCTGCTTTAGTGCCATTATCATTGGGTGTATTTCCTTTCTATGCGCGTCAAATACAGGTAGCCTTGAGCGAAGTTGACAGCGGAATTGTTGAAGCTGCTCAGTCAGTGGGTTCATCATTTTGGGATATTGTCTTTGGCGTTTATTTACGGGAAGGCCTTTCAGAAATCATTCGTGTATCGACTGTGACTTTAATTAGTCTGATTGGTTTAACTGCCATGGCTGGTGCCATTGGTGCTGGTGGTCTAGGTAATATGGCCATTTCATACGGATACAATCGTTTTGCAACTGACACAACTTTGGTCGCTACACTGCTTGTCTTAATATTGGTGTTAACTGTTCAAGTTACCGGTGACTTCCTGGCTAAGAAGTTTAATCATAAATAAAAAAAGATGGTTGATCATAGATCAACCATCTTTTTATCTTGTTAAAGTAAATTCGAAACGCTCACCTACATAATATGATCGCACATATTCAAACGGCGTATCATGTTGATCATATGAGACCTGTCGCACAGATAAAATTGGATCACCTCTTTTTATCTGTAATAATTCCGACAATCTTTCATTTGCTAACGTGGCCGTAATTGTTTGTTCAGCATGTCCAGGGTATACCCCCGCTGATGCTAATGTGGCGTACAATGATTCTGTCAATGCGCCACGAGTGAATGACTCAATTAATTGGACTGGCAAGGTTGTACGTTCTAGTAAAATAGGTTCATCATCCCCCAAACGTAAACGCTCCATGATCAATACTTTATCTGTACTATCCAATTGCAAATGCTCAATTTCCGAAGCGGATGGCGTCGTGGTCTTATAGCTAACCGTCACCGTATGCGGCGTTCGACCTGTAGCTGCCATTAATTCTGTAAAACTAGTGACACCCAGGGCACGTTCAGAAACCTTCTGTTCAGCGACGTAAGTGCCTGATCCTACTTTACGCTCCAATATGCCTTCGTCAACCAATGTTTGAACTGCTTGGCGTAATGTCATACGCGACACGTTAAATTCAAGTGCCAAATCTCTTTCAGCAGGTAAACGTTCTTGTGATCGCCACTCACCAGCTTCGATACGTGACAATATTTGATTGTGAATTTCAATATATCGAGGTTTAGCCATTGTTTTACCGTGCAAAACGGCGACCAAGTGAATACGTCGCCTCTAAATGCAATTCCTTGTCAAAAATGTTAAAGTCAGCATCCTTCCCTTCGGATAAGTTGCCTTTTTGGGTTAGTCCAAACTCACGTGCTTGGTTAACTGAACTCATTTGCACTGCATCATTAATATCAGCACTTGTGAATTTTTGAATGTTGGTGAACGCATCATCATAAGCCAGTACAGAACCAGCCAAGTGACCATTATCTAAGCGCGCTTGCTTATCTTTAACAGTAACTTTTTGTCCGCCAAGTTCAGATATACCATTTCCTAATCCTTCAGCTCGCATGGAATCTGTTACTAGTTCTAATTTTTGAGCGCCTTTGATTCTAAAAGCTAATTGTAACATGTCAGGTACAATATGAAAACCATCAGCGATTAATTCACCAGTAATTGCGTCCTCTAGCATAGCATGTCCTGTGACACCAGGTTCACGATGTTGTAATGGCCTTTGGGCATTATACAAATGAGTAATATGTGTTGCACGCGAGTGTACCAATTGTGCTCGTGTCGCGTTAGAATGTCCAATTGATGGAATAATGTTATGCTGTAGCATAAATTCTTCAAAATCAGGAATACCGCCATTTTCTGGCGCGTAGGTCACTAATCGAATACGTTCGCCAGAAAGTGCATACCATTTTTTCAGAAGTTCTGTGTTTGGATCAATAATATATTCTTCAGGCTGTGCACCCATGAAGACTTTGTTAATAAAAGGTCCTTCCAAATGAATCCCCTGAATAACCGGATTAGTTTTGGCGACTTGATCAATGGTTTTTAAAGCACGTTCAATATTTTCTGGTGACTGTGTAATTGTTGTTGGGAATAGTGATGTAATGCCTTCCGTAATCATCTTATTAATCATGGTGTTTAACTTTTCGGGATCACCATCCATCGTGTCTAATCCATAACCGCCATGTTTATGAACATCAATAAACCCTGGAACAATTATCTTCCCTGAGGCCTCATTAATCAATTCGTCATCAGCTTTTTCCTTGAAGTCAATCATGTAACCGACTTCCTCAACCGTATCTGTAAAACGCATGAAGGCATCTTCCATATGTTGATACCCTGTGTAAAGATCAATGCTTTTAATTAGTTTTGCCATAATATTTCGTACGCGAAGTGAAGTCACCACGCAGCACATTCCTCCTCAATCTTGCCTCTACAACGATAATAATGAAGTCTATAATTATAGTATAATTGGTCTAGACCTATTATGCAAATTTAACTACAAAAAAATAACGCCTAAGCGTTATCTTGGTTTGGTAGAACAGAATCAACTCTACCGGTCGCATACTTGTGCGCAACCTTAGATGCTGCAGCTGCGGCCAGTGCGCCCACAATATCATCTGCAAACGTTGTTACCGCTTCAGAAGTTTTTCCTTTACGATCTAATTCGCCGACAAGGCCAACTTTTGTTTTATCAATGTAACCATAGTTTGTGACACCAATTGTATCAAAGGACATTGCAATTGCTGTACCGATAGTTTCATCAACACCAAAAAGCCCATCATCATTTTCAACCAAATCTTGCAATGGTGCTTCTAGCAAATGAGCTTCGGCCAAACGATCAAGTTCTAAACCAACCCATACCTGGTGCTGAACAACTCGCTTATGTAAGATACTTTCAACTGCATCTTCTACTTGTTCAATTGTTAATCCTTCGACATACGATTGCTCATTGTTAAAGGCTATTCGCGCGATATCTGAAATCGTAATATGATGCGCAGCTAACTTTGCGACTGTATTTTCATATGTTGCATATTGCATAGTATTCCCCCTTAAAGTATTTTAACCAGTATAACGAATTTATCTCCTAATTTCCACTTGCAAATTGATAACAAATTCTGTAAAATATATAAAGTAATTGCCCCTTGGCCAAGTGGTAAGGCGGTGGCTTCTGGTGCCACTACGCGCTGGTTCGAATCCAGCAGGGGCAATAATTTTAAAAGGTGAACGACCTGATGTCGTTCACCTTTTTCTTTTTATGAAACAATTATTCGTTGCAGTCTCGGTGCAAAATCATTCATCAACGCCACAATACTACTTTGTGTATGCTCAGCCAAATCCTGCATCGTTATACTTTGATCACCAACACGACCAATTAAGGTCACCGTAGTGCCAACTGCAACTGGATTAGTAACAAAGATCATTGATTGATCCATGGCTACGCCCCCAACAATATGACCAATTTGTCCATCCGCAACCAGAGCACGCATACCACTCCCATTGAACGGATAACCGTCAGAATGTCCAATTGGAATAGTAATCAAATACCCATCATTTGGTGCATGATATTCTGCCCCATAGCCGACCGCATCACCTTTTTTCAGCGGCTTGCTGTTAACAACCTTAGCTTTCAATGATAAAGCTGATATCAACTCGAATGGCATCGACATTATTGGCACAGAACCGTTAATGCCAAATAATCCAATACCCAAACGAACAATATCCGTATTAATTTTTTCGGGATACCAAGTAGCAATACCCGTATTCGCAAAATGCTTTTCATTTGGTTCTACTGGTAAATCATGTGTCAAGCGCTGCCATTCGGAAATTTGAAAATCCACATAGTCAACATTTGGTGTATCTGCAGTAGCAAAATGCGTCCACATACTTTGAAAAATGAGTGTATCTTGCGCTGATACCTCTTGAATTGCTGCCACTAAATCTTCACGACTTTTAAAACCAATACGGTTTAAGCCCGTGTCAACGGGTAACGATACCTTTAATGTCAATCCTGTACCAGCTAACTGTTCAGCTGCTGCTTTTATTGACTCCTTAGTACTAAAAGCTAGCGTAATATTACGTTCAGCAGCCAATCGCGCATAGCGTGGATCTGTTAATCCGAGTACATCAATTGGTTGTATATAGCCCAAATCACGTAATATCAAAGCTTCATCGAGCATGGCCATGCCAAAGCGGTTAGCCCCAGCTGTAATACTCAAAGAGGCCATCTCAGGTAATCCATGCGAAAAAGCATTAGCTTTCAAAACAGCCATAATCTCTTTGGCATGCGTGTTCTCTTTAATCACTTTTAAATTATGCACAACTGCTGATTGCGACAACTCAATTACAGCATGTCGATGTGGTGCATTATAGTTCATTCATTTTCACACTTTCATTTTATAAATAATTTCTCATGTAATTCTCTTAATTATACAATAACACAAGAATTTTATAAAACTGTATGTTGATGTGTATTCTTTCCTAATTTTTTATAAGGAATTAAACGATTGGATTAGTATTTTGGCAACTTCCGTTATTTCAATCTTTTCACGATCAAATTCAAGCCATTCCCCGTATACGTTCCATAAGCCGCCAACCCCGTACCTTGTTGTATATATTATTTCACGACTATTCACCTCTTTTTGAATATGCCAAGGCGCAGAAATAGTCGCGTACAACTCAGGGATCATTTTGTTAAACTCACTTAACACATAGGTGAATAAACCGTTCTTTTGTAATATAAACAACTCGTGATCATACTGACCCCAATAATTAAAAAAATAAACGATAAACTCTTTGAAATTTGCTAATTTTTTTGAGCGTAAGTCATTACCATACTGCTCAATTAGGATATCAATGTATTCCGTCAAAATATCTTCTTTAGAGGCATAGTAGCGGTAAAATGTTCTCCTTGATATTCCTGATCGTTTACTAATATCTGAAATGGTAATTGATTTAATATCTTCTACTTCATCCAATAACTCCAAGAATGCACTCCGCACCCATTCTCTTGTTTGCAACGACATTCGGTTATTCATCAAGTTCCTCCTATATTTGACACAAATCTTTTAATCTGTGTAACTAGTTACAATTTTATTTCAGCGCTTCTATTTCATTTTTTTAAGCCTATACTATATGTTGTTGGCACAATTGTGACATGAATACACTTCTGTGTCAAGCGTCACTACAATTGTACACTTTTATAACGATGCACAAAAAGGAGAAAACAAGGTGAATAAAAATAGTAGGAGAATTTTAAGATGATTAAATCAACAAAACGTTTGGGATTCATTGGTCTGACAATCGCCATGTTTATGGGGACATTAGACAGCACCATAGTCAATATTGCTTTACCAAAACTAATGACGACATTCAATACTAATTTGGCAGGAGTTAGTTGGGTTGCTACTACCTACACGCTTGCCTTAGCCGTTTTTATGATTACAGCGACAAAATTAGGCGACAAATTTGGTCGAAAAAAACTCATGATTATTGGTTTACTTCTTTTCGCAGGATCTTCGGCAGCTTGCATGTTTGCCCCCTCACTCATGTATCTTTTAGTTTTTAGATCTTTTCAAGGATTGGGTGGCGCAATAATTACACCACTGGTATTGCCCATGGGCGTTGAACTCTTTGGTAAACAACACATGTCAAAAATTGCGGCAATTGTAGGTGCCATTACTGCCCTTGCGGCAGCTGGTGGCCCTGCTGCTGGTGGCTTTATTTTGGAATATATGTCTTGGCACTGGATATTTGGCCTTAATGTACCGATTGGCCTAATATCTCTACTACTAGTACTGCTCTTTACAAAAGAGTCTTTTGATGAAACACTTGTTGGTCATTTCGATATTTCTGGCATGCTTTTTTTAGCCATATCATTAACAGGAATTACTTTTGGTTTACTTGAAGGCCGTGAGTACGGTTGGACATCAACGCTTATTTTGTCAAGCTTTTTAGCTGGCATAATCGGGTTAATCACGTTTATTCTGATAGAACTAAAAGTTAGTTCACCCATTGTCGAACTTAATCTTTTTCGTGAAAAAACATTCACTTCATCTTGTATTATTTATTTCGCGACTGGATTTGCGCTAGTCGCCCCAGCTGTTATTTTTAATTATTATCTACAAAATGTACTCAACTATGATGCTTTGCATGCTGCTTTAATGATTATACCCGTTTCGTTAGCTATTGCTGTGACAATGCCCCTAGCTACACGTTTATCTGATAGAATCAGTGCTATCCCTGTAAACTTGATTGGTATGCTACTTATAGCTGGTAGCCTACTATTATTCTCATTTATAACTACAACAACACCAAAAAGAGTAATGATTGTTTTCTCGATTATTATCGGTTCAGGATTCGGTTTCTCTACGGTTTCTTTTGTTTCTTCCGTCAGGCACTTACCAAAATCAAAAACTGGCATTGGCTCTGGTATTACGAATGCTTCCCGCCAAATTGGTACTTGTCTGGGAATTGCCGTATTAGTTACTGTCCTCAATACTAATATATCAACAGCCAAGTCTCATATACAAAATCATTCCGTAGCCATAATCAATCGAAAAAACTTATCTCCAAATGTTAAAAATACTGCAGAATCCGGAATCAGGCAGATTTTTTCAAGCAATGATCAAAAAAATGTCAACTATACGTCGCGACAAAAACAATTTACTAAACAATTAAAGCATGCTGCTTTAAACAAAAATAACCTGCCCCGACCTAAAAAAGGCACAGACTACCGAAAGCTATATGATGCCACATTTAAAATTAGTGAGGGAAATCAAAAAATCAATGATTCTTTACAAAAATTAGCGGGCACAACCACAACAAATAAAGTGTTAAACAACAGTATTATTGCGCTATCTGATGGTACCTTAACTTTACTAAATGGTCAAAAAAACATATTAGAAGCCATTAAATTGCTGGCTCAAAGGGATGAATTGAAAAGTACTTTATCAGAAATTAAAAAGGAAAAAAATACATCCCTAAGCCATGCATTCAGTAAAACCTATGTCATATGTGCTTTCTTATTACTACTTTGCTCTCCTATCGCTTTGTTGTCAGATAAACGTCAAAAGAAAACACATTAATAAACAAAAAAGCATAATCAACCCTATGTTGACTATGCTTTTTTTGTTTTTGGGTTCAACTTAAAACCATAAAAAGTATTCCCCTTAAAAGTTTGTTTCGCCATTTTTCCAACAGCCGTGTATGATTTGCCACGTTTAGACTTAGCTGGAAAGCTGACTTCTGATCCAGTCAGTAGCTTTTGCAGTTCTTCATCTGTAAAAACGTGCCCACTCCATTCGCGAGCAAAGGTAATTTCCTGTCCTTGCCAGATACCGGTCATTTTTTCAGATGTTTTACGTGGCTTTTTTATACTTGGTTTGGGCTTACCAAGCAATGTTTCAAGTGTCTGCGCATTGTCTAACATAATCGGCATATCGTGTTCAACTACTTTTGTCGCTGAATCCAGTACTTGAACCATCGTCATTTCAAATCGGCCGACTTGGTCCATCATTTCGAATAAACGCTTTGTGATTTTTGGTGAAGCAATCCAAGTATCTTTTACCATGATTGCAGATACATTTCCAGTTTCCGTCAAACCTAATTTACCACGCTTTTCAGTTAACATGGCTTTGGTGCCACGAGACATTTCAGATAGTGTTGATACGCGCGTCGCACCAGTTCCAACGTTATGCTTTTCTAAAAACGCCATAATCCATTTGGTCGTCGGTACCTGTGGCTTTGGATTCGCACCTTCATGTAAATATGGCATTGCTTGCGGACCTAATTGGCCACTAATTGACTCCTCTTCTTCACCTTCTTCAACCTTAATAGCTTTTTGTGAATCATAGACTAACTTAAAGTTTAGCTTAATTGGGATGTTGAAGGCTGTCTTGAATTCCGGATAATCTTTCAAATTAGCCGTAACATGGTCATAAACGTAATCTTCTGCTAACATCGCTAAGTAGTTTTTAGCCAAAACTTCATAAATCGCTGGTCCACTAGAGCCAAATTTTGCTAAAGATTGCGTAGTTTGTGGCACATTCTCACCAGGACGATTGGCACCGTGTGCCCCTTGTGACTTAACATGTGTTTTTCGTGGTGAATGGTGTGTTAGTAAATTCTTATCAACACCAACGACGCCTGCAATTTGATCAATCAACGGCAATAACTCATTAAATTGTTCCGGCGTCACTGTCTTATCCTCTGTACGCGGATAAGACACGATCTGTGCTTCATACATTTTTTGATAGGTACTTAATACTTCTTTGGAGGAAAACCCACGAGGTGCCAATATAGAAGCCAATCCTGCTAAATCTAACAGCTTACCGGGTGCTTGTGTACGTGTTTGGTGTTTTTCATTAATAACTTCAGTTTCATGATAATTGTTAAAATCGACTTTTGCTTGTTCTTTTGTTGCAAAACGCCAAGGAATTACCTCTCCCTGCGGTGTCACTCGTCCAAAAATATGCCCCGCTGGATCTTTAAACTTCACTTCAAAATATGGCGTTTTAATATAATTTTTAATAGCTGCAAGTTGTTGATAAATACGCCAAACAATAACAGATTTCAACCGACCTTCACGCGCGACCACTTTAAATCCTTCTTTTTTAGCGGCGGTAGTTGCAATTCGCGTAAGTTGCATAGACGCAAAATCCCAGCGGTTACGACTTTCACCCTTTACATACTCCCCATCCGCCATTTTATCGGAAACATTTCGTAATTGGTGCATGGCTTTTTGAATGCCGGACACTGACTCATCCATAAAATTAGCCCGTAATACCTGTCCACGCCAGCCAATTGCGTCTAATGCTTCCCAAGCGAGTAGTTCCCCTTCTCCGGAAGGATCTGTATCAGTTGCGATTACAATCGCATCGTACCCTGATTTGGACTCCTTTTTCAATTCATCAATAAGTTTTTTGGTTGATTCAATCTTTCCTGTACGAATATTACGTTGGCGAATATAAGTCCGTGCCCAAGAAAAATCTTCTAAATTCCATGGTAAATGTTTCACCAACCAAGATTTATATTGCTTTTTTAAATCTTCAGCCACCATCTCTTCAGGATCTTTTAAGGTCATAACATGACCACGTAAATTCGTAATTTTATATGTAAAATCACTAAAAACTCCTGTTTTTCCACCAAGCGCTTTCGTAAAATTGGCTGCCGCTGAAGGTTTTTCAGTTAAAATAAGGTAGTTTGGCATAAGGAATATTTTTAATCTTTCTTAAAGTTGACCTATTCTATTTTAACAGATTACAAGTTAATCCGCGAAGGCGGTCAACTAGAAAATTAAACCATGAATGTATAACCAATATAAAAAGCAATTCAACATCGCATTAATTTGTTGAATCACTTTTTTTCGGCTTATTTTTTTGCAATTGCTCATTAATACGGCGCGCATTATCTCTGCCTTGTTTCCTAAAATAGATAAAAATAATGACATAAGTAATCACAAATGTTGGTATATTAGTAAACGTAATCACTGCACTTCCAAACGTTAACCAAATGAAAAATCCATATGTCAACATCTCCAAAATGAAATGGCTAATGAGCTGTGTAATAAACGTTATCTTGTCATACTCAAATATGAGAGATAATAAGCCCATAATTGCGCTCATGGTCATTAACAGACCAAATTGCTTCATCGATGGTGTTGCATGATTTAAGGTAAACGATAATAGAGAGATAAATGATCCAACGCCAATGCCAACTAATAGATATACAATTGCCTCTTTAAAATGCTTCATCTTCTGCGTTCCCTTCTAATCTTTTTAGAATACCTTTGATAAACCGTCTAGATACGGTTACTCGAGCCTGGTTGGTCAAAAAAGCGTAATAATTACCGGAAAACGCAGATTCCATCTTCGACAAATAAGATAAGTTCATTACTTCTGATTTGGAAATTTGCACGAAATCAGATTTTTGGTTTTCTTCCAAAAACCTTTTTAACGTTTTTCTAGTTGTGATTTTGTGATTATTTTTGAGTGTAAAAGTTAAATCATTTCCATAACTTTCAACTAAAATAATATCTTCTTTATCTACAACACGAATATTGTCAGCTGTTTTGATAGCAAGCTGTCGTGAAGGTGTGTTTCTAGATTTAAGATACTGCGCAATATCTGCTAATTGCTCAATATCACTACCTGAAATAACAACTTGAACATCTTTCAATTTATCATCAATATTGATGTTTATTTCCATTTTTATTTCTCACAATCACTTTCAAAATCACACCCAGAATACCTAATAAAATAAGTAGATATAGACCTATTTTACCAGATATATAATCAGTGTCATTAAGATGATTGGTATAATTGGTGACAAATAATTTGATTGGCAAATAATCTCCTAACTTACCGACATCCATATTACCCATAATTCCTGAAATAATCATGATAGCAAAATAGCTAATCATGGAAATACCATAGACACGGGAAAATTTCTTCAAAATCGTTGTCAGGATAAAAACAATGATGAAATATACTGCTGTATTTAATATTTGAAATATTGCCATTTGACCGATGATTACTGCATTTGGCAGAGGCAAATTAAAATGTGATAGAAAAATCCACGAGTAGATGATGCTTGATAATAGAACAAACACTGTTAGTGCCATAAATTTGTGTAAGGCTTGTGAAACGCGCGAATAACCGAAAAGTTCGGCACGCAATGTAAAACCTTGCTCGACTTCTTGTGAAAATAATGAACTAAAACCAACAAATACCATCGAAAGCGGTATCGTACAAAAAAAGCCCAGGTAAAGTTGGTTCAAAGCTTGCGGTACGTTAGCATAGCTATTGCCAAACACTAATGCCATCATTGGTGCAAACGCAAACCCAAAAAATAATGTAATGATATTGCCTAATAAATTTTGAAATTCAAAGACTAACTTCCTTTTTTTAATCATGCCCGCTGTCCCTTCATAACTTCCGTATAAACTAATTCAATATCGCTTTGTGTCCGCCTAAAGTCATCCCCATCATCAATCAGTCGACGTGCGACCTTGTATTCATCTTCTGGTTGTTGGACTTTGATGCTTTTTTCAGTATGATTGTCTACTATAAAAGCAGAATAACCTATATACTGCTTAAACAAATTTTTGGGTTCATCAAAAGCTTTTACTTGTCCATCATGAATAACTAGAAGTTTATCAGCTAACGCTTCAATTTCTTGTGCGTAGTGCGTGACCATCAGAACAGTCGTCTGGTGTTGCTTAAAATAGATTTTCAATTGACTAATTAGTGCTTGCCGACTTTCAAAATCAAGTCCCGTCGTCATTTCATCCAAAAATAGTAATTCTGGTTCTTGATAAAGTACCATAATCAAGCTCATTCGTTGTTTTTGTCCACCAGATAAGTTTTTAAAATGAAGTGATAGTTGGTCACTAAAATCAAAAAAATCAATTAACTCAGTTAATTTTTTATCTCGCTTAATACGCGTGTTCAGCATGCCTTCTATCATTTTTTGATTTGTCATCGTATCAACGTAGTGCTGTTCCTGCATTAAGATGCCAACATCATCGGTATCAATTCTCACCCGACCCTTAAAAGGAATTAACCCGAGACAGCTATTAACTAACGTTGATTTCCCTGAGCCAGATTTACCCATTACTCCTATAATCTCACCCTTATTGATGGATAGTTTTGGCACCGTTAAGGCAACTTTTCTTCCATAAGACACACTTAAATTTTTTATGTTTAACATATATTATCACCCTTCTAATATTGGCTTTATTGTAGCAATTGAGGGCATAAAAAAACCGCTTTTGTGATAAGCGGTTGAATACAAGTAATGAAAATACCTGTTAATATAATTCACTGACATTACATAAATGCAAGTACAGCAAAGTTAAGCAAGAAGAATGCAGATACGATTAATAACACTGGTGAGACTTCCTTAAACTTTCCTAAAGCAAATTTCACGATAATAAAGAAAATGAAACCAGCAGCGATACCATAAGAAATTGAATAACTAAAGGCCATAAACACAGAAGTAAAGAAAGCAGGTAACGCAACTTCTAATGATTCCCATGAAATTTTCTTAAATTCGCCCATCATCATAATACCCACCAAAATAAGTAGTGGAGATGTAGCTGCTGTTGGCACAACACCAACCAAAGGAGCAAATAAGATCATTAAGGCAAATCCTGCAGCTGTTACGACATTGGCCAAGCCTGTTCTTGCTCCGGCTGCAACCCCTGATGCTGATTCAATGAAGGTTGTCGTATTTGATGTACCAACAATACCAGCAAATGCTGTTGTAAATGTATCAACAACTAGCGCACGATCCATTTTAGAGTTAAAGCCATTACTAGACTCAAATGACTTCTGATCTTCCTTTGAAAAAATGCCCGTTTGATTACCGATACCAATTAATGTGCCAATAGCGTCAAATAATCCGGTTAGGCCCATAGCAAAAATCGTAACTAACGCTAATGACGCATGATGCCAGTTATTAAATAAGCTGCCCAATCCTTGAGCACCTAATGATTGACCAAACACCTGCCCCAATTCACCGAAGGCATGGCTAACTGAGGTTCCAGCCCCAATATGCGTATTCGTAACACCCATTGGAATACCGATTAATGTGGTCACTATCAATGATATAAGGAATGCGCCAGGCACCTTTCGCATCACCAACACAACCAAAATAACAAAACCAATTAATGCTAATAAGGTACTAGCGTTGTTGAATTTAGTCAATTCTGGTGTTACACCACCATTGGCCAAGATGCTATTTACCGCACCATGTACTTCTCCAGTGAACGGTTTGCCATTTAGCGTCATAATATTGCTAGGATCAACAATAAAATTGATAAAACCGGCGTTTTTCAACCCTATATAAGTAACGAACAACCCAATTCCACCACCAATAGCCGCTTTTAATTCAGTTGGAATACCCTTAACAATTGCACGGCGACCATGTGTCAACGTAATGACAATATCCACTACACCAACTAAAAATACGATAGCCAATGCTTGCTGCCAGGTAAATCCGAAGCCAAACACGATAGTATACGTGAAGTATGCTTGCATGCCGATACCTGGTGCCAAAGCAAACGGTACATTAGCAAACAAGCCCATAAACAATGTACCAAAAACTGCTACTAGAATAGCCGCTAAAAATACGGCTTGTGTTGGCACACCAGCTTGCCCTAGAATTTGAGGGTTCAAAAAGAAAATATAGGCCATTGATACAAATGTCGTAATCCCAGCAATGATTTCACGACGGACAGTAGTTTTATTTTCTTTCAATTGAAATAATTTTTCCATTATTCTCTCCTATACAATTATGTAACTCATCAGCTTATTTGTATGAATACATCAATGGAAAATAAAAAATTGACGCACGAGTGGCTATCAATTAAATAACATGTTTATGATAGTTCCAGCATGGGTGCTGGCTAGAAACAATCGACCATTATTCGATACTATATCAGCTAAATTTCACATAGAATAGTCTAGCATTGATATCCAAAGAAGACAAGTGCTTAAACTGAAATGATAATAATTACTTGTCCAAAAATACTTATAAATAACTTGACGACTACTTAAAAACTTGATATTATATTATAGTCATCTGATACAGATTGACATTATTGACCATGGCTCGTTGGTCAAGTGGCTAAGACGCTGCCCTTTCACGGCGGAATCGAGAGTTCGATTCTCTCACGAGCTATATCAAGTCGCAACTCCGGTTGCGGCTTTTTATTATCTCTTCTTAAATAATCAACAATTCCTTTTATTTTAGACGTTGTCAGGCTTTTTTCTCCACGACGAATATGCTGACATTACTCAATCCTAATTCTATTGTTATGGAAATTATTTCAATTTTCAAAATAAACTGTGCTGATGATTTAAGGCTTAAAAAACATAGTCTCGACATACTATAATGTCAGAGCAAACAATCCGAGAAAAAAATATAGTATTTATTAACAAATTCGAATTATTTTTGTAAGCAAAAATAATTTCTAAATAAAAGGACAATAGTTATCCTTATCACAATTTTTGGCTTTTCGACATACATTTTAGTCAAAAATTGAGTTATAGTATTAAATATTAAACTAGATAAGGATCGCTTCCATATGAATAAAAAAGGTCTATTATTAGTCAACCTAGGCACCCCTGACTCCCCACATCCAGATGATGTGAAAGCATATTTAAAAGAGTTTCTATCAGATACCAACGTTATTCAAATGCCCAGACTACTCTGGCAACCCATTTTAAGAGGTAAAATTTTGCCTAAGAGATCGTTTAAATCAGCTGAACTTTACCAAAAAATTTGGCGAAAAGACGGTTCGCCATTAATGGTCTATGCGAAAAAACAAGTTGAGCAAGTACAGCAATTACAACCAAACTGGATTGTTCGTTGTGCAATGACTTATCGTAAGCCTAACATTGCAGAAACACTGAAAGAAATGCGTCTGGCGGGCGCTGACGACATTGTTGTATTGCCACTGTTTCCCCAATATTCTGTTACATCAACACAATCAGTCATTGATCAAGTCCATAAGGCCGACAAAAACATTAACATTGTTAAGTCATTTTACAACGATGAAGCCTATTTGGATTTATTAGCTAGAGACATTCGCGAGGCGTGGGCTAAAAACGATTATGATCGTTTAATCATTAGTTATCATGGTGTTCCCGAATCATATGTTCGTCGTGGTGACCCTTATGTTGACCACTGTACAGCAACCACACAAGGCGTTTTAGAGCGCGTTGGGCCGTTAACACCTGATAATACTCACCAGGTTTTCCAATCACGATTTGGGCCAACTGAGTGGGTCAAACCATACTTAAGTGATACACTAATGTCACTGCCCAGCCATGGTATCAAACGTGTCCTAGTAGCAACTCCAGCATTCGTAGCCGACTGCTTGGAAACCATCGAAGAAATTCACGTTGAAAATCATGATATTTTCAAACAGGCAGGTGGCGAAATCTTTGATGTTGTCCAACCTTTTAATGAACATATTGATTTTTCCAAATATATTGCTTCTCTTGCGAACCGGCATTTTGCACAAAATTAATTCACAAATAAAAAACGCAATGAATGCCATTGCGTTTTTTATTTATTATTATAATTCAACGTTATGATAAACTTTTTGAACATCATCGTCAGATTCTAATACATCAATTAACTTTTCGAAAATTTCTAAGTCTTCGCCTGCCAGTGTCATTTCTGATTGTGGCAACATGCTGATTTCCGTAGTTGAGAAATCGCTCACACCACTTTCACGCAGAGCAGCAATTGCTTGATGCAAAGCAGTTGGTTCTGTATAAACAACAATATGATCATCTTGTTGTTCGGCGTCACGAACATCAACTTCAGCGTCTAGCAGTGTTTCCAACGTAGCATCGGCATCTTCACCCTCAAAAACAATCACGCCTGTTTCATCGAATAAATAACTAACAGAGCCAGCAGCACCGTAAGTTCCACCATTTTTATTGAAAGCTGTGCGCACATTTGTAGCTGTACGATTAACGTTTGATGTCAACGTATCTACAATAATCAATGAACCGTTTGGTCCAAATCCCTCGTAACGTCCCTCGATAAAGGTTTCATCCCCTGAACCCTTTGCCTTTTCAATGGCACGTTCAATAACGTGCTTTGGCACTTGTGCTTGCTTAGCACGTTCAATAACAAACTTTAATGTTGAATTAGCCTCAGGGTCTGGACTGCCACCTTGCTTCGCTGCAGCATAAATTTCAATGCCATACTTACTGTTAACTTTAGCGGCAGCACCATCAGTCTGCGCCTTCTTCATTTTAATGTTTTCCCATTTACGTCCCATGAGGTCACCTCTTTTAATTTACATCTTTTACTATTATAACCGTTTATGATGCTTTTGCACCACAAAATCATTACTTCACAATTCGATATTGTCCTGGTTTTAAGTCGGCAATATGATATTCACCAATATGTGTCCGTATCAAGCGTAGCGTTGGAATACCAACAGCTGCTGTCATACGGCGTACTTGCCGATTACGGCCCTCTTTTATTTTTAATTGAATAAAACTCGTTGGCTGGTTTTTACGAATACGGATTGGCTTCTCTCGTTCCCATAACCATTTTGGATAAGGAATACGTTTGACTTTAGCTGGTAAAGTTAACCCATCTTTTAACGCCACACCTTGCTCAAGTTGCTTTAGTTGTGACTTTGTTGGGACCCCTTCTACTTGAACAACATAAGTTTTATAGGCTTTATTATCAGGATCAGTCAATTCATGATTCAGTTTACCGCTATCAGTCAGCAATAATAGGCCCTCACTGTCCATGTCCAAACGACCAGCGGCATAAACCCGTGGAATATCAATGTAGTCAGCCAAAGTTGGTCGCCCTTCAGCATCAGTAAACTTAGTTAAAACATTGTACGGTTTATTGAATAGTACAATCATGTTTTTCAATTGCGTCCTTTTCATTGTAAAAAAATAAGCAAACCTCAGATGATTTGCTTTGCAAGATATGCATAATAGTGCCGACGAGAGGATTCGAACCTCCGACCCCAGGTTTACGATACCCGTGCTCTACCAACTGAGCTACGTCGGCGAAACTCCGACTGCCGGGCTCGAACCGGCGACAACCTGATTAACAGTCAGGTGCTCTACCAACTGAGCTAAGTCGGAATGACGTTGCTAACACAACTATATTATTATGCCATGAGTGAGAAAATCTGTCAACAGTTTATCACATAAAAAAGAAGCAAATCAAGATGATTTGCTTCTCATAAAACTCCGACTGCCGGGCTCGAACCGGCGACAACCTGATTAACAGTCAGGTGCTCTACCAACTGAGCTAAGTCGGAATGATGTCGCTAACACAACTATATTATTATAACTAATTGTGTAACGACTTGTCAATGATTTATTATTCTGGACGCATTGTTGGGAACAACACAACGTCACGAATGGTGTCAGAATCAGTCAATAACATGACCAAACGATCAATACCAACACCAAGTCCACCTGTAGGTGGCATACCATATTCCAAAGCTTCTATGAAGTCTTCATCAATACCTTCAGCTTCGTCATTACCATTCTCACGTTCAGCCGCTTGAGCCTCAAAACGTGCACGTTGGTCAATAGGATCGTTTAACTCAGTAAAGGCATTCGCATACTCGCTACCCATAATAAACAATTCAAAACGATCAGTAAAACGAGGATCATCAGTATTTTTCTTAGCGAGTGGTGACACTTCAACTGGATGTCCATAAACAAATGTTGGCTGTACCAAAGTATCCTCTACAAATTCTTCGAAGAATGCATTGATAATATGACCCACACCCCAGTATTTTTCGTACTTTACATGGTTATCATCGGCCAACTTTTGTGCTTCTTCAACGGACATTTCCTGCCAAAAATCAATACCAGTTTGTTCTTTAATCAAGTCGACTAGATGTTTGCGCGCAAACTTTGTGCCAAGATCAATTTCAGTTCCCTGATAAGTAATTTTCAAGTCATCTGAGACGACAGAAGCGGCAGCTTTGAAAATACCTTCAGTTTCGTCCATAACATCTGTAAAGTCCATATAAGCTGCATATGACTCCATTGTTGTAAACTCAGGATTGTGCTTTGGATCCATACCCTCATTACGGAAAATACGGCCAATTTCATATACACGTTCCATGCCACCCACAATCAAACGCTTTAAGTACAATTCTGTTGCGATACGCATGTACATATCAATATTCAAAGCATTATGATGTGTGATAAATGGACGGGCTGCAGCCCCACCGGCTTCAGTTTGCAAAATTGGCGTTTCAACCTCAAGGAAATCATTTCTATCCATATATGCACGAATAGCAGAAATGATATGTGAGCGTTCTTGGAACTTTTTGAAAGAATCTTCATTGGCAATCAAATCCAAGTAACGCTTACGATACCGTGTTTCAACATCAGAAATACCATGGAACTTATCAGGCATTGGACGAAGAGCCTTAGATAAATGTGTTAATTCTGTAGCCAAAACTGTTAATTCACCAGCTTCAGTCTTCATCATAATTCCCTTGATTCCAAGGAAGTCACCCAAATCTGCTCTTTTAATAATCGGATAATTATCTGCTAAATCATCACGTCTTGCATAAACCTGAATTTTTCCAGAAACATCACGAAAATCAGCGAAAATAACTTTACCTGCGCCACGCTTTGCAACCATACGACCTGCAATAACAACTTCATGTTTTGCATTCTCTAACTCTTCTAAAGAGCTGGCATCATATAGATTATGCAGTTCTTGCGCTTTTGCTGTACGTTCAAATCGCTTACCGAATGGGTCTAAGTGTAAATCACTAACGATTGTTGCCAACTTTTGTCGACGCGCTAGCATTTGATCATTAAGGGCTTTTTCTTCAGCCATTTGTATAAAATCCTTCCCTATTGCGCGTTTTTTAAATACACGCCTACTAACTAAATATCATACCAAAAAAAAACAATAATCTCAAAGTCACTCGTTATTTTTTTCAATCTGCTTCAAAATTTCGGATAATTGTTCCTCTGTGAAAAAGTAACGCTTTCCGGAGAACTTTCCCACAATTTCAGCGCCATGGTCTTCTTTGATCATTGCCTGAATTTCAGATGCTGGAAGTGTGAGTAACATTTTAGCATAAGCGTCTTTGGATGGCTCTGCGGCCAAACCGATGCCAGCTGTTTGAAGTATCTCAACTTCACCTTTCCCAAAAATCTCTTCAAGCACTTCTAATGGCGTATATCTTTCTTGAATCATTTCAGAAAGTGGTTTCATGTTTTTTAGAGCTAGCTCAAGTTGATCAATTGCTTCATCAGTAGCGTCAGGTAGCGCCTGAACAAGAAAGCCACCTGCTCCAGCAACCGTATCATCACTGTTCATATAAACGGAAACACCTATAACCGATGGTGTTTGCTCTGATTGTGCTAAGTAATATGTAAAATCGTCCCCAATTTCTCCGCTAACCAATTGACTCTGACCTATGTAAGGATCAGAATAGGGAGCAAACTTTGTAACCTGTAGAAAGCCATTTTTTCCAACAGCTTTAGCCACATCAAGCTGTCCCGCTTCATTTATAAGTGTCTCAAGGTTAGGATTGGTTACGTAGCCACGCACACTTCCTTTAGCATCAGATTCTACTACAACATTGCCAATTGGTCCGCGTCCATTAATTTTTGTTGATAAGGTTTCTTCACCTTTCAAAACGGCCTGAGCTGTCAAGGTCGTGGCCAACAAACCACGTCCAAGAACAACAGCAGCAATACGCGATGTTTCGTGGATTTGCGCTGCCTGATGGACGAGATTGGTCCCATTTACGGCAAACGTACGAAAATACTTGTTTTTAGTAATTGCTTTGATAAATTGATCTGCCATAATTTTCCCTATGTTTAATTTAATATTTTTTTATTTAACAGTTTATTACTTTTGTATTTGCTAAACACATGACAAAATAAAAAGTCGACGTCACCGTCAACTTCTATTTTACTTATTTTCTGTATTATTGTCATCTGTTTCTGACTTATCTGTTGAATCAGTATCCTCATTTTTGGACTCTGAGTGATCGTCAGATGACTTTTCTTCATCTTGTTTTTCAAAGCGTTGTTCGGCTTGTGAATCCTTAGCATCAGCAGCAGCTTTTGCTTCTTCAAACGACTTTGCTTTTGCAAGCTCTGTATCATCTTGGATATCCTTACGAGTAAAGGTTCCTGTTAGATAAATATCCTTGATTTGCTTTTCATCTAATGTTTCAACTTCAAGTAGAGCCTCAGCAATTGCTGTCAATTTGTCTTTATTGTCGCGCAATATAGCAATAGCATCATCAAACGCTTCACGTGCCAAACGACGTACTTCCTCGTCAATCAAACGGGCTGTTTCTTCAGAGTATGCACGGTTACCAGCTTGATCAGCATAGCCAACGCTAGCATTACCTTCAAGTTGAACCATGCCTAACTTATCAGACATTCCGAAAGCCGTAACCATTTGACGAGCCAAACCAGTTGCTTGTTGGAAATCATTTGACGCGCCTGAACTAGCTTCGTTAAACATAAATATTTCTGAGGCACGACCACCCATCAAACCAGCCAGTTGCTCCTTAGCCTCTGAATATTTTAAGTTATATCGATCATTCTTAGGCGTCATTAAGGCATAGCCACCAATGCGACCACGCGGAACAATAGTAACTTTTCGAACGACTGAAGCTTCTGAACGAACTAATCCTACTAACGCATGACCAGCTTCATGATAGGCAGTTGTACGACGCTCTGATTCAGACATGTTATGGTTTGTCTTGGCTGGACCTTGGAAAATACGATCTTCAGCCTCATCAATATCTGCAGCATCAACTTTGGACTTGTTTCGACGGGCAGCAAGTAATGCCGCTTCATTTAACAAGTTTTCCAAATCCGCTCCAACATACCCTGGAGTTTGCTGAGCAATAGCTTTCAAATCAACATTGTCTGCCAATGGCTTGTTCTTTGCATGGACGTTTAAGATTGCTTCACGTCCTTTAACATCCGGCGCTCCAACTAAAATCTTACGATCGAAACGACCTGAACGAAGCAACGCTGGATCTAAGACATCAGAACGGTTAGTAGATGCTAAAATAATAACACCTTCAGAACCTTCGAAACCGTCCATTTCTATCAAAATTTGGTTCAAAGTCTGCTCACGCTCATCATTACCACCGCCCATGCCTGTTCCTCGACGACGGCCAACTGCATCAATTTCATCAATGAAGATAATGGCTGGCGCAGATTTCTTAGCATTTTCAAATAAGTCACGAACGCGGGATGCACCAACACCAACGAACATTTCTACGAAATCTGATCCTGACATTGAGAAAAATGGTACGCTAGCTTCACCAGCAACAGCTTTGGCCAAAAGCGTTTTACCTGTTCCGGGAGGTCCCTCTAGCAATACACCCTTTGGTATGCGGGCCCCTAAGTTCACAAACTTCTTTGGCGCTTTTAGAAATTCAACAACTTCAACCAGTTCTTGCTTTTCTTCTTCGGCACCAGCAACATCAGCAAAACGTACTTTGTTATCCTTGGGATCTGAAGGTTTGGCTTTGGATTTACCAAAGCTCATCATGCCACCTTGACCACCTTTTCCGCCACCAGCTTGGTTCATCATCAGGTAAAATACCGCAACAATCAACAAAACGGGTACTAAGGATACCAACAAGTTTAACCAAAATCCAGAATTTTCAGCTTGTTTAGTCACTAATTCTGTTTTAGTCTTTGTAGCAGCGTCTGTCACTGACTTTAGCGACGCATCATTGGGTAGCAAAGTTGACGTAAACTTAGTTACCTTTTGTGTAGGTTGGAATAAACTAAGTCCCTTATCCTTGGTTGCTGTTTGTGCCTTCTTATACGTTCCAGTAACATTATAGATGCTGTTACCAGGCTGTATTGTAACTGACTTCAATTCTTTATCATTCAGTGCTTTAATAAATTCACTTGATGTAATCGTTTTCGTGGTTGTCTTATCGTTACCAAACAAGCCGTAAACCATTCCTACAACAGCAAGAAATATGAAAATATAGAATACACTGCTTCGTAAGAAGCCACCTTTATTATTGTTCATTGTATTTCCTCAATTCTTGTTCGAAGTTTATTTAGTGTATACTTCTTTTTTCAAAATACCGACATAAGGTAAATTGCGGTAGTGCTCTTCATAGTCAAGGCCGTAACCAACTACGAATTCATTACGGACATTGAATCCTGCATAGTCAGCATCAACTTCGACTTTTCGACCTTCAATCTTATCAAGTAAAGTCGCTACTTTAATTGATTTTGCACCACGTTTCGCAAGTAATTCTTTCAAAAAAAGTAATGATTGTCCAGTATCGACAATGTCTTCTAAAATGATAACATCTCGTCCTCGAACATCTGAGCGAACGTCTGTTACGAGCGTTATTTCATCAGAACTTGAGACACCGCCATGATAACTAGAGATTTTTATAAATTCTAGTTCAGCATATAAATCTACTTCGCGCAGTAAATCAGCTGTCCAAAGGTAGGCGCCTTTCAGCACTGATAAAAACAAAGGCGTTGAACCCGCATAATCTTGGGTAATTTGTTTTCCTAAACGCTCTGCCGCTTTTTGAATACTTTCTTGGTCATACAACACTTCTTGTATATCGTTATCCACTTAGGTTTCCTCAATTTGACATACGAGCCAATATGGCTGTGTATTTTCTTTAACAGCAAAATCCGCATTTACACGCCACTGATTACTGCGTAAATGCACTGCAATTACTTCATCATCGGCTGTCGCAAGAACCCACATCATTGTACGTTCTTGCGGCGTCAGTTTCTCATCAATTGCTAAACGTCGTAAATTTTTATGGCCGTTTATGAGAGCAATTTTATCACTCGCTTTTGCTGGGCGCAAGCTTAGATATGGTAATGAACGCGTAAGCTGAAACTTGATAAATGATTGGCCGTTCATAGGGACATTATCAGTCCACATGAACGTTGTTTTTGCAAAAGAATGCCATTGATTCAATTTTAACATAACTGGCGTCAAAACTTGCGCCATATTTTGTTGTTTTTGTATACTAATTTTTTGATAATTTTTTATGAACTCAAAATTATCTGCCAGAGCAATTTTTCCATTCGGTTTATGGGTATTGCTCAACAATTGAATCATTTGCTGCAGTTGATTTTCTTTAATGTTAAATAGCTTATTTTTTTGGAGCCAATATTTCAGTGTTGGTAGTTGCCAAAGTGTAGGAATCTTCTGCCAGTCTTGAATATCATTAGCGTATATTTTAGCCTGATTATCAATTAACCGCTGTTGTTGTAAAATTTGTGCGGCCATATTATTAATATGTCTGACGGCTCGTTGATTAATAGTTGTTAATTTTGGTAAAACATCGTTACGCAATAAATTTCTCGGCGTATAATCAACGTCAAAGTTCGTTTTATCCTGACGCCACCCCAACTGATTATCCTGTGCATAAGTAATTAGTTCTTGTTTAGTTATCGACAAAAAGGGCCTAATAACTTTATGGTTCTTTGTTTGCATGCCACCCATTTGTTGTAGTTGCCCTCCTCGTATCATCTTAAGAAGGACTGTTTCTGCTTGATCGTCTGCGTGATGGGCAACAGCGATTGTATTCGTGTGATACTTTTGAGCTAACTCCTCAAAAAAATCATAACGAAATTGACGAGCTGCTTTTTCCACTGCATGGTCAGGAATATGTTGCCAGACCTGTTCTTCAAATATGGCACCAGTTTGAGTCGCAAGCTGCCGAACGAAGGCAGCGTCTTCATCACTTTCCTCACGTAACCTGTAATTCACGTGTGCAATAACAAGGTTGGCCTTAGTTTTTGACAACGCATGAACTAGAACTACGGAGTCAACACCACCAGAAACTGCAACGATAACTGTCTCTGGCCAATTATACTGTTGTATAGTTTGCAAAATTTTTTCTGTCATATACGAAAAAGGCACCCCTAGGGCGCTTCCTTAATTATTATCGGATGGTAAATTATAAACAAGTTCTCCTTGCTTTGAATAACCATATTTGTCTCGTAGTAGTTGCTGTAAGTACGTTGCGTCTTTTAAACGTTTTGTATCAGCAGTTAAATCAGTATTGGTTTTTTGGACTTTTTCCAAACGATCTTGTGTATTCGTTAGTTCTTGATTAGCCGCATGCAACTTCACTTGGCCTATCAAGAGTTGCACAACAAAAATTATCGCTATCAACCCGCCAAAAAGAAGAATTTTTTTCTCCCGTCGCGCGTGCGCCTTGCGATAATGTTTTGCCGCTTCCGAGTTAGCACGTTCTGATTTTTTAATTTCACGTGCTATCGCTGGGTTTAACGGTGTAATATTTGATTGTCTTCTTTTAAAATTACCCGCCATAGTGAATTCTACCTAATGTAATTTTGTCACGTTCTTTATCATTTTACAATAATATTTAAACTAACTTAAACATTTTGGCTATTATTCGTCACCAATTTTACGAAAATCTTGCTGAAATTTCTCACTAATAACTTCATACATGTCAGCAGATTCTTCTTTTTTGGTTGTTTCAACAATTTTGAGTACTTTAACTGTCAGCGTTTTGTTTCCAAAACGTACTTCTAATTCATCATTTGTGGACACATCTGATGATGACTTAGCAACTTTACCGTTAATTGAGATTCGTCCTTGGTCAGCAATCTCTTTGGCGACCGTCCGACGCTTAATTAACCGCGAAATTTTAAGATATTTATCTAAACGCATATTCTTCTCCTATATTTAATGATGAAGTTCATTTAATGTTTTTGCTGATAATTTATCAATAATGACTAACAAAAAGTTCCGTAAAATATTGAGCCAGATACTACTTTCTGCGACATCGTTCACAGTGAAGATCACTTGTAAATTACCTTCTTCTGTTCGTACAGCTGCTTTTAACGGCACGTCAACCATTGTCTCAAATATGGCTTCTCCAGCTAAGTTTTTCGTTGCTGTTTCATTAAATGTCATAATTAATTGTTTTCTTTGGCGTCGTATATTCGTAATTTGTGACTGATCAGCTAACTGCTTAATTTGACCTACGAGCAATAATCGTGCCACCTCATCTGGCATTTCACCAAAGCGGTCAAGCATATCAGACTCAATGTCTTCAAATTCTGCATCCGTTCTAGCCTGACGAATGCGAGAATACAATTCAATTTTTTGTGCATTATCACTAACGTACTCATCTGGCAAATAAGCTAGCACACCTAAGATTAATTCTGCATCCGTTTCTGGTTGGGTTGTCGTAACTTGTTTCCCCTGTTTTTGTGCCACAGTATCTTTCAACATTTGAGTATACATGTCATAACCCACTGAATCAATAAATCCGTGTTGTTGTTTACCGAGCAAATCACCTGCACCACGAATACTTAAATCACGCATAGCTATTCTGAAACCTGAACCGAGTTCCGTGAAATCGCGTATGGCCTCAAGTCTTTTCTCGGCTTCTTCTGAGGGTGTACGCGTAAATGGGTAAGTAAAATATGCATACGCTAAACGTGTCGAACGCCCAACACGACCACGCAATTGATAAAGCTGTGCCAACCCCATATGGTCAGCATTTTCGACAATTAAAGTATTTGCATTAGGGATGTCGACACCTGTTTCAATAATTGTGGTTGTTACTAGAACATCATATTGTCCATTCAAAAAGTCATATAGGATACTTTCAAGCTGTGTTTCTGACATCTGCCCATGAATTGCAGCTACACGCGCCGAAGGAATTAATTCTTCTATTTGACTAACAATACGGTCTAGGTCAGCAACACGATTGTGTAGATAAAAAACTTGACCGTTACGTGCAATTTCTTTTTCGATCGCATCACGAACTATTTTCCAATCCATTGCCAAAACATAAGTTTGAATTGGATATCGGTTTGCAGGTGGTGTTTCAATGACAGATAAATCACGGGCGCCCACCATAGCCATATTAAGCGTACGTGGAATTGGTGTTGCAGTCAATGTTAGGACATCAACACTTGTTCGTAACTGTTTTAGTCTTTCTTTATGTTTAACACCAAACCGCTGCTCTTCATCTATGATTAGTAAACCAAGATCTGAAAAGTCCACATCTTTGCTCAACAAACGGTGCGTACCGACAACTACATCGATTTCGTGATTTTGAAGCTGCTCAATAATCATTTTGTTCTGGGTTGGCGTTTGAAAACGACTTAATACGCCAATTTTAATTTCTGGAAAATCACTAAATCTAGCCAACATTGTTTCATAATGTTGTTGAACCAAAATTGTAGTTGGCGCTAGAAAGGCGACTTGTTTACCAGAATGAGCAGCTTTAAAAACAGCACGCAAGGCAACCTCAGTTTTTCCAAAGCCAACGTCTCCCACAAGTAACCGGTCCATTGGTCGCAGCTTTTGCATATCAACTTTAATTTCTTCAATACTGCGAATTTGATCAGGTGTTTCTGGGTAACCAAAAGAATCGTCAAACTTAATTTGGGCATGATCATCCGGTGGAAAAACGTACCCTTGCTGCGCTTCACGTTTAGCGTATAACTCTAATAAATCATCAGCAATATCTTCAATTTTTGCCGCAACTTGTCTTTTTGTTTTAGCCCACTCACTACCACCCAATTTGTTTAACTTAGGTTTCTTAGCAACATCAGATGCACCAACATATTTTTGAATAAGATTAAGTTGTGTGACAGGAATAAATATTTTCGCATTTTGCTGATAAGCAATTGTTAGATAATCCTGTTTTCCACCGTCAGCTTCAATTGTTTGCAAGCCTTCATAGCGACCAATACCATGATTAATATGAACAACGTAATCGCCCACATTCAATTCATTATAAGATTTCAAACGCTCTGAGTTAGCAATTTTGCGGGTTCGCGGTGCGGAATGCTTTGCTTGTGTAAATAGTTCATGTGTAGTTAGTACGGTCAAATGTAATTTTGGCCATTCAAATCCAGCTGATAGCTCACCTGGCATAATTTGTACTTGGTTTTTCACTATATCTCGCGTCTCAGTGACCGGTACTTCTAATTCAGATAAACTACGAGAAAAGTTAGCCCGTCGTTTAGCGTCAGGAATTAATAACACCATTGTAATACCAGATTCCTGTGCATATATTAAATCCTTTTTCAAGGCAGGAATTTGTCCATAATACTGATTTGCTGGGCGCGTTGTCACTTCTTCAACATTGGTAAACTTAATTCGGTTGAGTCCACGCTGAAAATTAGCTAAGTAGATTGTCGCATGTTGATTACTTGCTAATAAATCGGTGATTTCAGTTCGCCAAGTTTGTTTTGGTAATAACTGATACGCTTCAATTTGCTGCTCAATCCATTCCTGATCACGTGTCATTTGCTGAAGTCGCGTTTCCATTAATCGTGTGTATTCATCAATGATGATTAACGAATCAGTTGGAAAATAGTCAAGTAGGGTTGTCTGGCCATCAAAGAAAAAAGGAGCATATGGCACTAACACACTACCTCGTTCTCGTTCGTTCAACATATACTGTGTGGGAGCAAAGCCATCCGTGGCATGCTTTTTATCAACCCCGCTTAGATTGGTGCGGTAATCGCTAAAAGCGCTTTCAATCGCTAACTTAGCCTGGTCATACTGATGCTCTGATACGATAAAATCTGTCGCCGGTTCAATATTGATTTCGTCAAAACTAGTGGTACTTTTTTGGGTCGCAACATCAAAGCTCTTTAATTGGTCCAATTCATCATCAAAAAAGTCAAGTCGAATAGGATCATCAAAGGTAATTGGATAAACATCAACAATTGATCCTCGATGTGCGAATTCACCTGGTGTTTGAACTAATTTAGTTGGTGTATATCCCATCATCATTAAAGTGTTTTTAATGACATTCAAATTGTAAGCATCCCCAACTTTAACATGTAAATGTGCTTGTTCCAGTGACTGCTTTTTAGGTACCAAACGTTCTGCACCTGCCAAACTTGTAACCACAATAATAGGTTTTTCTGTTTTTAAGGCAAGTAATGTTTGTACGCGTTGTAGTCGTAATTCAGAAGAACTAATTGCCATTTCTGTGGCAATAGACTCTTCTGCTGGAAAGTTGTAGACCAGATCTTCAAGCAAAGATGACAGATCATCGAAAAATTGATCAGCATGCACTTGCGTGTCAGATATAATCAACATTGGTCGGGGATTTTTACGGTATAAGGCAGCAATACTAGCCGCACGAGCGGTGCCATTCACGCCTAAAAGCAACTGTGCTGAGCCCACAGTTGCCTGTTCGTTAAGTTTTTTAATTGTTACTGTGTCACTTAAAAAGTCTATTAATGTCATTTATCCATTATATCGATTACTTAGTTCAGGTGCTGTGGCACCTTGAATCCAATCCGCTATCGCTTGCGTACTACGGTCCAACATTGCGTCTATGTCTGGTTTTTCTGCTGCAGTAAATTTTCCTAAAACATAATTAACAACTACATTTTGCTCATGAACAGGATGCCCTAGTCCAAATTTCAAACGCAGAAATGTCTGGGAACCAGTATGCGTCATGATGCTTTTTAAGCCATTATGACCACCCGCCGATCCTTTCGCACGAAAACGCATTTTACCAAATGGTAGATCCATATCATCAACCAATACTAATACATCATCAACATCTCCGTCGTAATAGTCCAGAATGGCTCGAACGGCTTTACCAGAATCGTTCATGTATGTTGTTGGCTTAACCAACATGACTGATTCTCCGCCTATGATTGTCTTAGCAACCAAAGCAAATTGCTTACTTGGAGAAAATGACATATGATTTGCTGTCGCAAAAGCATCAACAGCCATAAAGCCAATGTTGTGGCGTGTTTGGTCGTATTCTGCACCAATATTTCCAAGTCCAAATATAAATTTCACGTTTCTATTCCTCATAAAGCATTCTAAAATAATCTAACCTTCAGTATACCACGCACACACTACAATTTTGTGTTATCATATTGTATGGCTATTTAATGATAAAAAAATTAGATTAGGACAGGATAATGTTTCAAAAATCTTTGGTAATCCCTAAATCGGAGTTAACAACCGTAACCGAAAATGCAACAATTCAAGAAGTGTACGATATTTTTAATGACCCAGAAAACGCACACACACGCACCATGCCTATTCTTGACGAATCAGGCAAGCTTTTTCGTGGTAATGTCTATAAACAACACGTTTTTGAACACGTTGCAAAAAACGGGAATATGAACTTACCTGCAACAGCCATTATGCGCAACTCAACAAAATTTATTTACACGAATAGTAAATTTTATGAAGTTTTTTTTGCGATTAGAGATTTACCATTTATTGCTGTCTTAGATGAAAATCATCAGTTTTATGGTATTTTTACGCACGATGCTTTAATGGACTTATTGTCACAAAGTTGGTCAGTCCGTTCTGGGGGTGTTGCCATAGCTATTTCAACACATAACACTCAAGGGGATTTGAGCAAAATTTCTAAAATCATCACACGCTATTCAAATATTGAATCACTACTTACCATTCAATCTGAGCTTAAACCCTTAACTGTTCTCTTCACGCTTCCCTTGCAAGAAGATAGCGAGCAATTGGAAAAACTTATCAAACGCTTAGAAAAGAAAGGTTATCATGTTTCAAGCGTCGAAAATTTAAATCGTTTTAGATAATAAGTAGTATACAAAAACACCGCACCAAGGTAATAAAACCTTGATATGGTGTTTTTTTCATGTATTGCGTATTACTTTGTTGCTGGTTTTTCACCTGATTTTGTTAAAATACCATCAATGAAACCATATTCCAATGTTTCTTCAGCACTCATCCAATTATCACGTTCAGTGTCGCGGCCAATTACCTTCAAATCCTTACCTGAAGCATCAGCTAAAATTTTGTTCAACTTGGCACGTGTCTTCGTCAATTGTTCTGCAATGATTGCCATGTCAGTTTGCTGTGTTCCACCGGCAGCACCGCCCATTGGTTGGTGGATGAGGTATTCAGCATTTGGCAACATAAAACGATGCCCTTTTTCACCGGATGCAGCAATGATTGTTCCCATTGATGCCGCTAGGCCCATTACAATAGTTGTTACTGGTGCCTTAATGAAATTCATTGTATCAGTGATTGATAATCCAGCTGTCACCGATCCTCCGGGTGAATTGATATACATAGAAATTTCTTTTGTTGGATCTTGAGCTTCTAAGAATAGCAATTGCGCAACGATTGATGTTGCCATACTATCTTCAATTTCGCCCTGTACCAAAATAATACGATCTTTTAACAAACGTGATGGTAAATCATAATTTTCACGTCCATTGGCAGTTTGTTCAATAACTCCTGGCCACATATATTTTACCTCATATCTTAGAGTGGTTAATTTAATAATTAACTTATATATATTTTAGCACATTAGAGACGAGAGTGCTAAAAAGTTTTACAACTTTGTTAAATCATAGTCTATACCTTGCTCAATCATTGTTGCCAGTTGTGTTAATTTACGCATGCGATGGTTAGCACCTGATTTACTAATATCTAGTACTTCACCTAATTCTGCCAACGTTTCATCAGGATATTCTAATCTTGCCTTCGCGATGTCACGCAGTTTTTTTGGTAATATGTCTAGACTACCCAATGTATCAATAATTAAATTAATCTGACTAACTTGTTTATTAGCTGCGATTGCTGTTTTTTGCATGTTTGCTGTTTCAGCATTGACCAGGCGATTAACTGAATTACGCATATCACGCATCATACGAATATCCTCAAACTTGAGCATAGATTGAGTCGCACCAATTGTTTGCAAAAAGTCCACGATTTTTTCTGCGCGTTTCAAATAGACAATAAAACCATTACCTCGCTCAGAAATTTTTGATGGCAAATCAAATTCCTGCATCATTATCATCAATTGCTCAGCTAGTTCTTCGTGGGTCGTATAAATTTCCAAATGATAGTTAGCTCGTTCTGGTGAATTAACTGATCCAGCAGCCAAAAAAGCACCGCGTAAAAAAGAACGCCGTTTGTCAACTTGATTTAGCATACGCGGAGGTACTTCTGGATGTAAGCCAAATGGATCAATACCTAAATCATCCAGTACCTCATCAATCTTAGTTTTTAGTAATACCCCATAGGATTTGTGTTGTGATAAATGATTGTGATCTGTTACGCTGACTTCAACTTCAACTTCAACGTAAGTTTCTTTTAAGAGTGTATAAATTCGACGGGCAATGGCAGCGTTTTCAGTTTGTACCCGAATTGTTTGATCAAAACCAAGGGTACTAACCCCGTTCATTCTCATTAAAGCTGCCAACTCAGCTTTTGCATTTCCGGCATGAACAATCAAACCAGTCAGCTCTTTTTTTACATCTGCTGCATATGACATTTAGCACTGCTCCAAAATTTTCAATAATTCTTCAGTAATTTTTTGACCATCATGAAATGCACCAGCGTCACGTAACTGCAAAAAATCACCTGAAATTTGAGTTGCTCCTTGAACCACAACTGCCTGCTCGTCAAGCTTCACCTGATTAGAAACCTCATTCCACTTTTGAAAGTCGACAAAATCATCAGGAACCTTTTCACTATTTGAAATGACATAGTCAATTGCTTGCATGCCAATATGTGCATTTAAAGCAAGGAGATGTTGTGCATCTGTATAAGCATCAGTTTCGCCCTTTTGAGTCATAATGTTGGCAATGTAAACTTGCTTGGCTTTAGTGAGCTGTAATGCCTCACGGACTTCAGGCACAACTACATTAGGTAAAATTGATGTAAACAGACTTCCGGGACCATAGACAATTAAGTCCGCACTCAAAATCGCTTCAACAACCTCTGGAGCAGCTTTAGGCTCTTCACCCGGTTCATCACCTGTTACCCAAACATGGTCTATTGTTTGATGTGCATGTGTTATTTCAGCTTCTCCAGCAACTGTGTTGCCATTCTTAAATTCAGCATGTAGCACTAGAGGCTCGTTAGAAACAGGATAAATATGCCCTTGAACATGCATAAAATTAGCTAGATATTGCACCGCATCAAAAATATTTCCATGCATTTCAGTCATCGCAGCGATAATTAGATTTCCAACAGCGTGCTTGGCAAAAAAATCATCTTTTGCATCAAAACGATACTGCATAACCTTTAAAAATTCCGCGTCCGTATCTGCCATTGCTACGAGAATATTTCTAATATCTCCGGGAGGTACTATATTAATGTAGTTTCGTAGTAGTCCACTTGATCCACCATCGTCAGCCACTGTCACAATTGCTGATAAATCAACTTCTTGTTTCACAAGCGGCTTGATAATTACAGGTAGACCCGAACCACCACCAATAATGACGATTTTGGGTTTCATATAATAGTTAACCTTCCATATACTTACATTCATTTTAACACAAAACCCCCCAACAAATTGCTAGGTGGTTTTAGTCGTTGCTTGAGAGATTTCTTGTTTAAGCTCGTGACAAATCGCGCTCAATTACTTCTTTCAAGTACTTACCGGTATAAGATCCTGCCGTTTTCATCACCTTTTCAGGTGTGCCGGCGACCAAAACTTTTCCACCACCAGCGCCGCCTTCTGGACCCATGTCAATTATCCAATCAGCTGACTTAATCACATCCAAGTTATGCTCAATAACTACAATAGTATTGCCAGCATCTACTAGCCGTTCCAGCACTTCTAGCAAGCGAGCAATGTCGTCAGTATGTAAACCAGTAGTTGGTTCATCCAGAATATAAATTGTTTTACCATTAGTGCGTCGATGAAGTTCCGATGCCAATTTCATACGTTGGGCTTCACCACCTGACAAGGTCGTTGCAGATTGCCCTAGTTTTACGTAACCCAAGCCCACATCATTAATCGTTTGTAGCTTTTTAGCAATTTTTGGAATAGGCGTGAAAAATTCAAGTGCCTCTGAAGCAGTCATGTCTAAGACTTGTGATATATTTTTGCCTTTATAGGTAACTTCCAACGTTTCTGAATTATAACGAGTACCACCACAAACTTCACAGGCTACATACACATCAGGCAAGAAATTCATTTCTATTTTGATCACACCATCGCCACGACAATTCTCACAACGACCACCTTTTGTGTTAAATGAAAAGCGTCCTTTGTTGTATCCACGCATTTTAGCTTCATTTGTTTGTGAAAACAAATCACGAATATCATCGAATACACCTGTATAGGTCGCAGGATTAGAACGTGGTGTACGTCCAATTGGTGATTGATCAATATCAACTATTTGTTCTATATTTTCAGTGCCCTCAATCGATCGATACGCACCTGGTTTTTCAGAGTTATTATTTAGTTTTTGCTTCAAAGCTCGCTTCAACACTGTATTGACTAATGTTGATTTACCAGAACCTGAAACACCTGTTACCGCAACAAACTTTCCTAGAGGTATCTTTGCAGTAATGTTTTTTAAGTTATTTTCTTTGGCGCCTTTCACCGTAATCCAGTTGCCATTCCCTTTTCGGCGCTTGGCAGGTATTGCAATAAATTTTTTCCCAGATAAATATTGTCCAGTTAATGAGCTTTTGTTGGCTTCAACTTCAGCTGGCGTGCCACTAGCCACAATAGTACCGCCCAAAGCACCAGCACCCGGGCCGACATCTATCAAATAATCAGCCGCACGCATTGTATCTTCATCGTGCTCGACAACAACTAAGGTATTTCCTAAGTCACGCATACGATGCATTGACTCTAGCAACATATCATTGTCACGCTGGTGCAAACCAATGGAAGGTTCATCTAAAACATAAAGAACTCCTGATAAATTAGATCCAATCTGAGTAGCCAAACGAATTCGCTGAGATTCTCCGCCAGAAAGCGTTCGTGCTGAACGAGAAAGTGTTAAATACTTTAAACCTACGCTTTGTAGGAAGCCAAGACGATCCTTAATTTCTTTGATAATAGGCGAGGCAATCTCACTATCCTGTTGTCCCAAGGAAACACTATTAAAAAATGCCAATTCTTGATCAACCGGTAACTCCGACACCTCACCAATATGTTTGCCATTAATTTTGACTGAAAGTGCGGCCTTGTTTAGGCGATAACCGCCACAGGCTTTACACTTTAATTCTGTCATATAATGAGTCATTTGCTCGCGCGTGAAATCTGAATTTGTTTCCGTGAAACGGCGAGCAATGTTATTTATTACTCCCTCAAAGGGGATATCAACATCACGAACCCCGCCAAAATCATTTTTATAATGGAAGTGAAAATCCTTTTCATCAGAACCATTCAGAATTAAATCTTGTTGTTTTTTAGGAAGTTTATTAAATGGTGTGTCCATGTCAATAGCAAATTGCTCAGCAAATTGACGCAACATTTCCGGATAATAATTGGATGATATTGGATTCCATGGCAGAATAGCTCCCTCATTCAAGGTTTTCGCATCGTCCGGAATTACTAAATCAATATCCACTTCGCGCGTGACACCCAAACCTTGACAAAACTCACAAGCTCCTAATGGTGCATTGAAACTGAACAAGCGCGGTTCTAATCGCCCTGCACGAAAATCCTTCAACTCTCCAAGATAGTGGTCAGAAAACTTTAATGGTGCAACTGGATTTTCATCATCACGAGTTACCACATCAAGTTCAACTTGGCCGTCATTCAAACGAACAGCTGCTTCAATCGAGTCAAATAGACGTGACCGAGAATTGCCACGTAAAACAATTCGATCGATCATAACGTCAATGTCGTGAGGCTTGTTTTTATTAAGACTCAACTGCTGTGAATCAATCTCAATAATATCTCCATCTACACGAGCTCGAATATATCCCTGTTTGCGCATATGGTCAAATGCTGTTTCATGCGATCCACGTTTTCCTCTAATGATTGGTGCAAATACTTGTAATCTTGTACCCTCAGGCAGGTTATTCAATGTATATTCAACCATTTGATCGATTGTATACATAATTTTTGTACCATCTTTTGGATCATCCGGTCGCCCAACACGTGCGTATAGTAAACGGAAGTAATCATTGATTTCAGTCACTGTACCAACGGTTGAGCGTGGATTATTAGATGTTGTTTTTTGGTCGATAGAAATAGCAGGTGATAAACCATCAATAGAATCGACATCTGGTTTGTCCATTTGACCTAAAAATTGGCGTGCATAAGAACTTAAACTTTCCACGTAGCGCCTTTGCCCCTCTGCGTATAGGGTATCAAAAGCTAATGATGATTTACCTGATCCAGATAGACCAGTAACGACTGTGAGTTGATTTTTAGGAATATTTACATCAATATTTTTTAAATTATGAGCGCGAGCACCGCGTATTTCGATATGATCTTTTGCCATTATTTTCTCTTTTTCGTTTATATCAGTTCAATTAAAGATTAGCACGTGTTTTTAATTCCATTACCGTATCGCGTAACTGAGCTGCCTCTTCAAAGTCAAGTGCCTTAGCAGCCGCCTTCATTTGACTCGTCATATTATCCACAATAGACTGTTGCTCATCTTTAGGTAAGTCGTTAAACGCCACCTTTGTCAAATCAACAACTTTTTCTTCAGTAGCAGCATGTGTGACAGATATCAGGTCACGAATATCTTTCTTAATTGTTTTCGGTGTAATACCATGTTGCGTATTATATTGCATCTGAATTTCTCGCCTGCGGGCTGTTTCATCAATAGCTTCAAGCATGGATCTAGTCATCTTATCCGCATACATGATAACGTGTCCATTTTCATTACGTGCGGCACGGCCAATAGTTTGGATTAATGAACGTGGATTACGCAAAAATCCTTCTTTATCAGCATCCAATATAGCTACTAAGGATACTTCAGGAACATCAATCCCCTCACGCAATAAGTTAATACCAATTAAAACATCATATTTACCCAAGCGTAAATCACGGATAATTTCCGTACGTTCAAGTGTTTTGATATCCGCGTGCAAATAAGCTACTTTTATTCCCAAATCCTTCAAATAATCAGTTAGGTCCTCAGCCATACGTTTGGTTAACGTTGTGATAAACACACGTTCATCACGCTCCGATCGCTTCGTTATTTCCCCGACCAAGTCATCAATTTGTCCCATAACAGGTCGCACTTCAACTTCTGGATCAAGCAACCCCGTTGGTCGAATAATTTGTTGAATAACGTGTTTTGAATCGACACGCTCATTTTCATAATCACCAGGTGTCGCTGACATATAAATAATCTGGTTAACGTGTTTTTCGAATTCAGGAAGTTTTAATGGCCGATTGTCTAATGCGCTTGGCAAACGAAAGCCATAGTTAACCAACGTTTCTTTTCTAGCTTTATCCCCATTAAACATACCGCGAATTTGTGGCATGGTAACATGACTTTCATCAATAACAATCAAAAAATCATCTGGAAAAAAGTCAATCAATGTAAATGGTGGTTCACCCGCTTGACGACCATCCATCCAACGTGAGTAGTTTTCAATGCCGCCAACAAATCCCATTTCTTCGAGCATCGCCAAATCATACTCTGTACGTTGTTTAATACGCTGCGCCTCTAATAACTTACCTTCTTTTTTGAATAGCTCAACCTGAGTGTTCATTTCTTGACGGATACCGTCCAATGCCACTTGCATTTGGTCGTCATCGGTCATAAAATGTTTTGCTGGAAAAATAGCTACATGGTCACGTTCTGCTATTGTTTCTCCTGTCAAAGAATTAATTTCTCGGATACGATCAATTTCATCACCAAAAAATTCAATTCGCAAAGCCATTTCATCTTGGGAGGCAGGAAAAATTTCGATCACGTCACCACGAACGCGAAACGTTCCACGATGAAAATCAATGTCATTACGAGTAAACTGCACATCAATCAAATCACGCATTAATTGATCACGCTCATATTCATATCCAACACGCAAACTGATAACATGATCCTTATATTGGTGCGGATCTCCTAAACCAAAAATAGAACTGACGGAAGCAACTACAATGACATCATTACGTTCAAGTAACGAACTAGTCGCGGAGTTTCGTAGTTTATCGATTTCATCATTCACAGCTGAATCTTTTTCAATAAACGTATCAGAACTTGGGACATAAGCTTCAGGCTGATAATAATCATAGTAAGAGACAAAATATTCTACTGCATTGTTAGGAAAAAATTCTTTTAGCTCACCATATAACTGCCCAGCTAAAGTCTTATTGTGACTTAAAACCAACGTTGGCTTTTTTACTTCCTTAATGACATTTGAAATGGTAAATGTTTTACCTGTTCCCGTAGCTCCGAGTAATATCTGTTCTTTAACATGATTGTTGATTCCACCAACTAGTTTTTCAATGGCTTTTGGCTGGTCACCGGTTGGTTCATATTTAGACTTAATTTCAAATTCATGTTCTATCTGTCGCTCTATCATTGACGTTCTCTTTTCATAAATCTGCTCAGTATTATTTCACAATTAATACACTATCATCCCATTATAACAAAAAACGAACAAACGTTCTACATGAGCGTTTTGTTCGTTTTTTGTGACTACTTGTCATCGTCATCAGAATCTGTTTTTAATTCCGGTGCATCTGTGACATAGTCGCTAAGTGTTGATTTGCCTTTGTTCTTGGCTAATACACTCGAAGGATTAGACTTGAGTGCTTTTTTAAGCGAAGCCAGTCCCTCTGTTTTTTTATAATTATAATTCTTTTTGTTAATAAGATTAAAATCAGAATTTGAAGTATCAAAGCGCAATAAGTCGCCTGTAATAACTGCATCGGAGTAACCCAAAACTTTGGTTGCATAAGCGGACATTTGTTTTGCCACTTTTTGCAACTTTTTATCTGATTTGAGCGTAACTTGATCACCAGTTGTAGTATTAAAATACTGGTTATTGTATTTCGTATACGTTGGCGTTATCCAATCACCATCACGGAAAACTACTTTACCATCGTACTTCGAGGATAGCATATCTTGTCCAAACATTGTCATATTATTATCTGGGATGCCAAGCACATCCATTAAAGTTGGCAACATATCAATTTCACCACCATATGTATGGTCAATACCACCTTTTAGCCCTGTCGCATGAATCATGAATGGCACTTTTTGGAAAGTAGCTAAATCATTGTTAGTAATTTTATCTTTACCAAGTAGCTGTGCAATAGCATCCTGATGATTTTCAGAAATTCCATAGTGATCACCATACAGCACAAATACAGAATTGTCATACAACCCAGCTTTTTTGAGATAACTCATCAGCTCAGCGAATGCCTGATCCAAATAGTGAGCAGTTTGAACATAACCATCAACAGTTTTGTCTCCAGTTTTTGTTGCTGGGAAACTGATATTTTGTTTATCCAAATCATATGGATAATGATTTGTTACGGTTATTAACTTCGCATAAAATGGTTGTGGGAGCTGTTCAATATACTTCGCACTATCTCGCAGAAAAATTTTATCTTTCATCCCATAACCAATGTTATAGTTTGCTTTGTTTGCATTAGCATAATAAGCTTTAGAGAAAAAGTAATTATAGCCAAATGATTTATAGGTATTATCACGATTCCAAAAACTTGCAACATCCCCGTGAAAGGCAGCAGTTGTATAGCCTCTTTGTCCTAAGATAGCTGGTAATGACTCAAACGTATTACTCGTACCATACTTGACCATAGCAGAACCTGTAGCCAAACCATATAGTGAGTTTTCTTGCATCATCTCCGCATCAGATGTCTTCCCTTGACCAACTTGGTTATAGAAGTTATCGAAACTTAGTGTGTTTTGGTCATGATAGAACTGGTTCAGGTTGGGTGTGACTTCCTGCCCATCAACTTTATAATCTATTAAGAACTGCTGAAATGATTCCAAATGAATCATAAAGACGTTCTTACCTTTTTGCGTACCATAATACTGAATATTGGCAGGCAGTTTTTGCGTAGCAACAAACTTTTTTACTTTAGCTAAATCGGATGGCTTTGCTCGCTTCCGGCTTTCAGTTTGATTATAAGTTTGTACAGCGTTAAATACAGCATATTCATTCAATCCTAAATATTTAACAATGTAATTATTATCAAACGAACGGGTCAACAAACCTGAACGATCCGTTGATGCGATGCCGTAATCTACTAACATCAAGATGACACCAAAAAGCGTCGTTAAAATAGCAAATTTTTTTTGAACGCCTTTATGATCAATCGTTAATTGCTTGAAAACCACTAGCAAGATTAAGATCACAATATCGATAAAGACAAGATAATCCGTCCAATGAATAATTGCCGCAATTGATTTACCAAGATTTGTTCCAGTTGAACTACCCGAACCCAAAATACCCATGGATAAGAAATCTGAAAATTCTCTGTAGTATAGCATATTCGCAAATAACCATATTGACTGAATCAAATTAAAAATAATTGCCAACCAATAACTGGTTACGCCACGAAAATACAAGGAAATACTTAAAAATATAATAGCCGTCGGGATGGGATTCAAAAATAGCAAAAATTGCTGCGTTGATCCTTCCACACCCAAATTAAAGTTCATGTGGTATTCAGCATACGTCTTCAACCACACAAGAACGACGTTTAATATGAAAAACCAAACTATTGGCGCCGATGTATCCATAGTTCGTTTAACTTGGTGCCAGAGGTTTCTGGGATTTGAGATTCGTTTTAATAAACTTATCATTTGTTATAAACGTGCCCGATAACATCCTAATAGCATGTGTTGGGCACCCTCCTAATAAATTAGTTTGAAATCATGTAAAACATCATAAATTTCAATTGCAACTAAATCAATATCATCAAACTGAAACTGTCGAATTTCACGATGTTCCTGAACTGTCCAGATCCTTGTCAATTGATCATACGTAACCTGTAAAGCTTCAATGCCAAAAGCATCAAATCGACGCGTTTGCACGCTGCCATCTGTTGAATCAATCATAGCACGTAACCGACATAAAATTTGTTTCAAATCACTCGTATTGTATTTGTTGTCAAGCATTGTCACTCCTCCTATCATGGTGAGCAGGAATAAGGTAAGCAATTATCCCTGCAAAGATACCAAAATAATAAGTAATAAATCGCCAAAGTAAGATAACGAGAATCAATGTTGCTGGATTTTTAACAAAAGGTGAGAACAATAATTGAAAGCTAAGCTCTGCACCACCAACACCACCTGGGATTGGGAACAAGGAAATCACCATAACAATCATAATATTCATCGTTACAATCAGCCACGGATTGACAGACTGATAGCCGAAAGCACGTATGACAAAATAAGGTATCATATAGAACGTAATCAGTTGTAATGACGTAAAAAAAGTGGCGCCAACCAATGATTGCCAACTGCTAATTACGCGACGTGATTCGGTATGAAAATTATCAATCTTTTGCTTAACATTCGCAATTAATCGCTCAAAACGCTCGCGACGCATCATTTTTTTTACAACTATTGCCACTAAATCGACCAAGCGTAATGTTAACGATGGCCAAAACATAACCAATATAATACCAATAATTACTACAGCATGAATCGCTATGGCAAAGGGGATGAATGTTGCGAAAGTGGGATTAACCTGTTGATAAATAAAGTGTTCGGCAGAGACATAGCCTATTATAAAGAATACCACAACAACAATTTGATAGACTAAAAACTTCATGAGAATAACAGACATCGCCCGCCCAGTTTCTACTCCAGATCGCGATAAACCATATAGTTGTGCCGGCTGGCCTCCAGTAGCAAATGGCGTGACTCCTGTTCCCAATAAGTTTAGTAGCGGAACTCTTAATAAGGACAAAACCGAGGTATGGCGCCGATCTCCTTTGCTCAATAAGGCCCTTGTAGCAGCCGCCTCAAGGAAAATTGATATAATCATCGTGAACAGGCCAAACAGTAACCAATGCCAATCCAGATTTTCCAACGCCACGGACAGTTGGTGTCCTTTACCACTTAATTCTTTTGTCAAAAAATAAACGACAATAGCCGTCAGAACAACAACGATAATCATTGATACTCTATCACGTTTGAACATCGCGATTACTCACCCTTCTAACACCATTTTATATACCGCCTGTAATTGTTTTCCAATTTCAGGTAGGTCACGTGTTTGAGCTAATTTATAGCCTGATTCACTTAAATTTGGTGATTCCCCAGTTAAAATTTTTTGCATTTTGATTTCAAACTCATCTAAATCACGGGCTTTATAGCTATTTACCCCATCCTGTAACCATTTTTTATATACTGGAATGTCACGAACCAAAACCTTTTGCTTGGAAGCTAAAGCTTCTAGTACCACAATGCCTTCCGTTTCTTCGTAAGAAGGATACAAAAACAAATCTGCACCTTGAAAAGCACCACGAATGACATCCCCAGTAATATATCCAGGAAAAATTAAATTTCGTGGATGATTACCTTTTATCAAACGACTTATCTTATTAGGTACTAATCGTAAATCAGTGTAGCCAAACCAAATAAAAACATGCTCAGGATGCCTTTTTGCTAGTTCAACGAAGTCTAAAATACCTTTTCGCTCAAAGAAAAGCCCCACGCTCATAATCACTTTTTGATCATCTGCCAAGTCAAAGTATTCACGAAACTTTTTTATTTTATCATCATCATGCTGATATTTTTCTAGGGGAATACCATTAGAAATAGGAATAATTGGTTGATTTAAACGGTATCCACGTAGTAACTGCTTCGAATAAGGTGTTGGCGTAATAATCGCATCAGACTTACTATAAAGCGATACTAAGTATCGTTTAAATAACGGGGCAATGGTATTAGAACCAGTAAAGGAATTCCGAAAATCTTCATAAGTTGAATGACCGTGGTAAACAACTTTTTTACCCAATTTATGTGCCTTATTGACCATATGATGGCTATTCACACCGTATGTATTAATATGCAGTACATCGTAATCAAGGGACTGGGTATCAGTAGTTACTTCAACATCTGTGTAAGATAAGGCTTCTTTTTGTAACTTTAACGCACGTCCAATACCAGACTTAGCTATTAAATTTTGATTTTCAAAATAAAGTAAAACTTTCAATTAATTTCTCCTGAATGGATTACGTAAGATACGTTTCATATATCCCACCTCTTCATCATTGGGATACTCATCTTCCACGTCGCTAGCATGATAACTGGCCAAAATATCATCATAAAATGCTAAAACACGTGTTGCAAAGGTGTTTGAATCCACGTCTTTCATTTTTTTATGCCGATAGGCAATATCTTCTTCTGTATTTGGTCGTTTAAGATATTTTGTGATACCTGCTAGTAGTTCATCATAATCGCTCACCAACGTACCAATAGCTTCATTATCAACTAAATTATCTAAGTAAGGTGAATGTATAGCCACAAATGGTCTATCTGCTGCCATCGCCTCAATAAATGTTAACCCTTGAGTTTCAGTATCTGAAGAACTTACAAACACATTCGACATCTTATAATAATCAAAGATGTCATCATGATTGACCATCCCTGTGAATATTATTTTGTCTTCAAGCGCTAGTTCTTCGACCTGCTCTTCTAAAGATTTACGTGCTGGACCATCACCAGCAATTACTAAACGTGCTTCGGGTATTGTCTGTAATACTTCAGAAAATACGGAAATTGTCACACTAATATTCTTTTCAAACGCTAAGCGTCCCAGCGACAGAACAATAGGCTGCAATTCAGAAAAGTGATACTTTTCTCGTAAGTTAGTTTGTTTCGTACCATGCTCTGGTAAACAAACACCTGTCGGAATAACTCTCATAGGCACGGTCACACCGTAACGACGAAGCGTATCTTGAACGAGATTTGACGGCGCAATAACACCTGCCATACTAACCATATATCCCTTCATAATACGCCCCACACCATGCGGTCCAATCAACATCCCCTTAGCAAAATAATGGGTGTAGTCTTCATACATCGTATGATAGGTGTGGACAGCAGGAATTTTTAACTGTCGCGCCACAAATTTACCCATTAAACCTAAAGAGAATTCTGTTTGGGTATGTACAATGTCGAGTTGTACAGATTTGGCAATTTCAACAGCTTGAATCAAGCCACGAAATGCTAGTCGACGATCTTTAAATCCAAGATATGGGAGGCTTGAAAAACGATAAATATGCGATTCAAATTTATTTTTAGGTACCTTGGGGTCAGTAGATGTAAAAATATAAACTTCGTGCCCCTGACTTTCAAGTGCTTCTTTAAGTGTCTTAATCGAAGTCGCAACTCCACTGACTTGTGGAAAGTACGTGTCCGTAAACAAACCAATGTTCATTGTTTTCTCCAATGTTCAAAAATATACAAATTTTCTATAAAAGCAATACTGCTATTATAACATTTTACGTAAAAATGGTCGAATACTGATGCAATTGTTCTTCACTAAAAAAAAACAACAAATTATTTTCCATCCTTTATAACACAGGACTTCAAACTATTTGTTGATTTTTACTATGTTAATCAAATACCATTTGATTATGGTACAATTCTGAATAAAATCCGCCTTCAGCAACTAATTCTTGATGCGAGCCCTTTTCAATAACTCGACCATCTTTAAGAACAACAATTTTATCAGCACCCAGTATTGTTTTCAATCGGTGCGCAATAACAAAACTCGTACGTCCAGCAATAACATTATCCATCGCCGCTTGGATTTTTGCCTCTGTCACCGTATCTACATTAGATGTTGCTTCATCTAATATTAAGAAATCCGGATTAGTCAAAATTGTGCGGGCGATTGATAATAATTGTTTTTGACCTGTTGAAAAGACCGAATTTTCGTCATCTACTTTGGTCTGATAACCTTCTGGAAGTGTCATAATAAAGTCATGGATGTTCGCCTGCTTGGCAGCATCAATCATTTCTTCTTCGGTAGCATCTGGCTCACCAAATTTAATATTATCTGCGACAGTACCACTAAATAATACTGATTCCTGTAACACAATGCCAACATGATCACGTAAAGACTTCAAGTCTAACTTACGAACGTCGGTGCCATCAAACTTTACGGATCCTTCAGTCACATCATAAAATCGATTCAATAAGTTCATGACCGTTGTCTTTCCTGAGCCGGTCGGACCAACAAGGGCTATCATTTCCCCTTTTTTAACGTCAATTGAAACACCGTGAAGAATTTCTTTGTCATCATTGTATCCAAAGTGAATATTTTCTAGGGTAACACCCGACTTTAAATTAGTTAATTTCTGACCACTTTCGGGGTTAACTTCTTCAGCTTGTTCATGGACATCGCTCAAGCGTCTTGCACCAGTAACAGCTAACTGCAACATATTATAAATAGATGTAATTTGTGTGATTGGTTGGTAATACTGTTGTGAATAGTTAACAAACACCACAATTAATCCCAAACCAACCGACTTATCCATACCGTCATGAACAATTAACCATGACCCAAAGAAAATCACAATAGCTAAGTTCAACAATGACAAGCCTTGCATTAGAGGAAACAGCATACCAGAATACATCTGTCCTTTAAAAGTAGCTTGCTTCACTCGTTCATTATACGGACCAAAATTAGCGATTGATTCTTGTTGCAATCCTTGCGTAATAATAATCTTCTCACCATTGATTTGCTCATTAATATAACCATTCATGCGGCCAGTTTCATCTTGCTGCGTGTCAATATATTTTCTAGCACGACTGATCACAAACCAGGCGACAATAATAGCAACTGGTGTTGAAGCCATAGTTACCCATGCTAATTTGACGTTCTGCTGAAACATCATAATAATGATACCAACAAACAAAGCGAATTGTGATAGAAGTTGGAAAATGGCCTGGTTCATCGCGTTAAAAATATTATCTAAATCAGACGTAAACAAAGATAAAATTTCGCCATCTTGATGCGTGTCAAAATATTTAATCGTCATCCGTTGCAATTTAGCAAATAGACCAATTCTCATCCGGCCTGATGCCTCTGAACTAATACGACTAGATATAAAACTAGAAATGAACATTGTTACTGCAGTTAAAGTAAAGAAAATCATCATTGCTTCCAGCGCATGATAGAAAGGTGTTTTGCTAGCAACAGCATGCGTTTGAGGATTCAAGTATTGACCTAAATAAGTCGATAATTCTGTAATTGCCTTTCCCATATACACTGGTGCTTTAACTTGGAAATAAGTTGAGGCTATTGTCACAACAACTACGAAAGACAATGCTAACCAATAACGCTTAAGATACTTTGCAAAATATTTAATTGCGTGTTTAATATCTGTCATTATTCTGCCCCTTTCGCTTTCTGTGTTTGATAAATTTCAGCATAGACCGGTGAAGTTTCAAGCAACTCGTGATGTGCACCGATGCCTACTACCTTACCCTCATCCATTACTAAAATGCGGTTGGCATGAATAACTGAACTGATTTTTTCAGCAATTACAATTGTTGTCGTTCCTTTTAATTCCTGGTCAAGTGCTTCTTGAACCAGCTTTTCGGATCGAGCATCTAAAGCCGATGTTGAATCATCTAAAATCAATATTTTAGGACTACCAACAACACCTCTTGCTATAGAAAGACGTTGTTTTTGACCACCGGAAAAATTGGCAGAACGCTCTTCAACAATGTGGTCAAAATTATCTTCATAACGATTAACAAACTCCGCAGCCTGTGCAATTTCAACAGCTTTTTGGAAATCCTTTTCATTAGCGTCTTTTTTACCTTGACGCAAATTTGCTGCAATCGTACCACTAAACAATATGGCCTTTTGTAGAACAAACGAAACCGCAGCTCGCAACGACTTTTCGTTTACTGCTTTGAGATCCACACCACCAACAGCTACCACACCTTCAGTAGGATCATACAATCTTGGGATTAATTGGGCAAGTGTTGTTTTACCTGATCCAGTTGCACCAACGATACCGATCATCTCACCTGCTTCGATATCAAACGATACGTTTTTCAAAGCTGGTTTAGTATCTCCAGGATAGGTGAAAGAAACATTTTTGAATGAAATATTTCCATTCAAATCACGATCAGGCGCATCTTGAGCGTACGTTAAGTCTGGAGTCGTATCTAAAATTTCTTTAATACGTCTTAGCGAGACAAAACCACGAGATGCAAAGGTAGCCATCATACCACCAATCATAATGGCAAAGAATATTTGCATTAAGTAAGAAGTAAAAGAAGCAATCGCAACTAAATCATTGGGATGTTTGACAACATCGCGACCTACGAACAAAATAGCTGTACCGATGGCAACATAAGATATTAACATGAACATCGGCATCATAGTCGAAAATAAGTAGCCAACAGTCGTGTTGACATGCGTCAACTCATTAGAATTATCCGTAAAACGGTTTGTTTCATTTTTTTCTTGGTTAAAAGACTTGACAACACGAACACCCTGAAGATTTTCCTTGGCCAACGTATTCGTCTTATCAATTAGTGTTTGAATTTTGGAGAAAAACTTCCCCATTTGTTTAAAAATCACTTGCGAAGATACAAAAATCAGTACAACCATTAAAATTACAATCCACCATAAACGTGGCAATGTAATCAATGCCAAAATAAAGGCTCCAACAAACAATATTGGAATGCGTGTCAAAGACTGTAAAATCATCATGATTAATTGCTGCACTTGATTGACATCATTTGTCATACGGACAACCAAGTTACCCGCTGAAAATTTTTCAATATTACCAAATGAAAATGATTGTATTTTTTTATACTCGTGTGCACGAATATCTGCAGCAATCGCCTGTGAAACTTTGGAGGCAAAAATTGTATTAATTACACCAGCAACCAATCCGATTAAAGCTAAAAATAACAGTTGAAATCCGTAAGCAACAACCTTATTTTGATCATCAGCGATAATTGCTTTCATAACTTGCTGAAGCAATCGTGGTTGCCACAATGATGCAACAGCCATGATCACCACCGCAATAATTGAAAACATAATATCACGAGCATAAGGCTTTGCATGTTCTTTTAAAATTTGCATTTCATTTCCTCTTTCAAGACATTAAAAACTAATATTACGCTATCGAATACTATTTTTCAACTATTTAACACGCAACTAGTATAGGAAAGATTACTTTGCCTGTCAATGTAAAATATACCAATTATTCACTATTTTTAAGTACATAAAAAACCAGTACTCTTCGTACTGATTTTTTAATCATTCATATATTTAAAATTACAATTGTTGCTTATCAGCTTCTGTGTTGGCTAAGATTTCTTCACCATTTGCAGTGATTGTGAATGTCTTATCGGCAGCGTTGGCAACCAAGACTGCAACATTTTCACCAGACTTATCCTTACGAGTAATCTTGATAGTTGTATCAGATGGTGTTTCAACGTCAATTGATCCATCCAAATCAAATGCAGCAAAGTTGTTACGCCATGACAAAAGCTTCAACAACTTAGCAACAACTGGGCGCTTAACTTCTTCCTTAACTTCATCAACTGAGTAGTAATGACGGTTGATGTTACGACCTTCTTTTGAAGATTCAAGTAATTCAATATCATTTTCGCCGGCCAACAAACCAACATAGTAGATTTGTGGAATACCAGGAGCGAACACTTGGAAGATACGGCTTAGCAAGTACGCAGCATCATCATTTCCCAAAGCTGAGTAATATGTTGAGTTGATTTGGTAGATATCCAAGTTGTTGTATGAAGCAGAAGAGTAAGTCTTCTTCACGTTAGCACCAACTTTGTATAACTCTTCAGATGCATAATCAATTTCTTCATCAGTCAAGACGTCACGCGCATCAACAACACCTATACCGTCGTGCGTATCCAAAGTAGTAAATTGCTTCATTGGTGACATCTTCAACCATTTAGCCAATTGATTTGTTTTACCTGAATACAATGTATAAAGTGTCGTCATTGGCAAAGCAAAATCATATGTGAAGTAACCATGATCATTGATCTTCTTAGGAATTGAATAGTGTTCATGGATTTCTGGCAAAATTTTGGCCTTCAAAGGTGTCAAAATTTCACGAACCTCGTTCAATGTGTCCCAGATTTCAGGTTCAACGAAGAAGTCATTTGTATCAACTTTTTTAACAGCGTATGCAAAGGCATCCAAACGAATCAAGTTAGCTCCATGCTTCACCATGTCTTCAAGCGTTGTCTTGATAAATTCTTTAGCGATAGCTGAGTTTACATCGATATCAATTTGTTCATCACCAAATGTGTTCCACAAGTTTTCAGTTGTACCATCATCAAAAGTAATTTCTTGAGTTGGTGCCTTATTCTTACGCTTGTAAATCAAGTCAACATCGGCTTGTGTTGGACGGTTTTCACCAGCCTTGGCCCAGAACTTTTCCCAGCGAATGAAGAAATCCTTATATTTTGATTCATCATGATTCTTCTTAAAATCTTGATACATAACAGATTCACGTGAAATATGGTTAATCATGAAATCAAACATCAAGTAATATTCTTCACCTAATGCTTCTACATCACTCCAATTACCAAATGCTGAATCAACACGTGTGTAATCAGAAGGTGCAAAACCGCGGTCTCCCGTTGATGGGAAAAATGGCAACAAGTGAACACCACCAATTGCATCACCAATATCTTCTTTCAAGACTTTGCGAACATCCTTCAAGTTTTTACCCAATGAATCAGCGTATGTGATGAGCATTGCTTTATTTTGAATTTCCATAGTTATTTCTCCTGTTTTCTATTAGTTATAACTGTAATAATTGCGATAATAAGAAGTACCGAACCCAGATATGGAATAGTAGCATATGCTGAAGAAGCAGCGCTACCACCACCATGACCAATCATCTTTGCAAAAGCTGCAACTACAATCGGTTCAATGAACACACCAACGTTAAATCCGATTAATATGATTGACGTTACCAATGACTGACGTGCAAGTGGTGCCAACTTTGGTAATTGATTAAAAATAAATGGTGAAATTAATTGTAGGGGGAATCCTATTAATAAAACCCCTAAAATCAACATACCAAAGTTACCATTTGAAAATGCGACCAAGAAATTTGAAATCGCCATTAATACTAATCCAATTTGTAGTGTGAAACGACCAAACTTTGCCATAAACCAACCATATGTTACACCACCAATTGTTGCTGCAATAAGCATAGCTGACAATATTGGTGAGGTATTGTATCCGTCGCCCTTCAAGTCAGCCGCCATAAATGGAAAGCTAAGTTGAATGGCCATATAATCAATAACAAGGAAAGCAGCAAAGAGTGTCAGTACCAATACCAATGGACTAATACGAGTTACCTCTTCTACCTGTGTACTGTCCGTCGTTTCTGTCTTAAGCGGTGTCATTTCTGATGTATCAGGAACCCGCTTAATGAACAAGAACAAAATCGGAAATGCAATTAGGTATACCAAAAATGTTGCGTGCCAACCAAACGCTAACAACAATCCTGCTAACAATGTTAATACAGCTTGTCCAACTTGTTCAGCAGCTGCACGGTATCCAAGCATCGAAGAACGTGTTTTTCCGTTGTACATCACAGCAATCATGGACACCGCCAGTGAGTTGAAAATACCAAATCCAGCACCTAACACCGTTCGTGATGCTAAAATGATCACATATGAATCGGTAAAAAATGGTATCATTCCAGCAATTCCGACCAATGTTACACCTAAAATGATTGTATTTTTATCACCTAATTTAGCAGCTATAAAGCTACTCAAAAGAACAAAAATAGTCACAGTAATAGAAGGTGTAGTGGCCAGCACTTGCGCTTCGGTGGATGAAATATGCAACGCCTCTGTCATTTGTGGCAATGCGCCGTTAATAGCGTATGCACTTGTCAAGACAAATGAAATGCCCAAAAAAGCAATTTTAGTGAGCAGGCTATCTTGTTTAACCATATTATCTCCTTCAATTATGATAATCGCTTACCATAATATTGTAACCGGTTCCACCATAAAATGTCAATCGTTTAATACAATTTTTGTGAAGAAAATAACGAGTATGTTTTCTGAAACAACAATGAAAACATTATCATTAAACGATTTGTTTGGCTAAATTTAATCCTTAAAAAAATATAAAATATTAACCATATTTTATCAAAATACGGTGTTAACATCATTAAAAAGTTCCACTTGCAAACCGTCGTCATCAAGATTGAAAACTGCCACAGCACCATTTTTTGGTCTTTCGGCCCCGAGAAAATGGCCATAGTGCTGTGCCAAATTACCAATGAGCTGACCGTGCGTAACTAACAAGACATTAGCATTGGCTTTTTGTGTCATCAGGAGTTTTTCCAATGCAGCGTCTATTCTTTGCCAAAAACGTGTGGCGTTCTCACCTAGATGCTCTGGATCCACTTCGTAAATTTTATTCATAATCGCTGTCATGTCTTGAACTTCTGCAGCAATAGCATCTGGTGTGCCTTTATTTACGCCAAATTCTTTAGCCACAGCACCCCACATCACATCATTACTACCACCCTCAAAGCTACCGAAAAAGTATTCACGCCACTCTGGTGTAATTTGTAGCTTAGTATGCTCGTGGATATTTTCAGCTAGGATATATTCTGCCGTATGCATAGCACGTGAAGTATCAGAAGAAAAAGCTACGTCAAAAGCTACGTTTTTTAATCTTTTCCCAGCTTCCTGGCCATCTTTTTCACCTTTCTTGGTTAGCGGTGTATCAGCCCATCCCTGCACTTTGTTTAATGTATTAAATATGGTCTGACCATGACGTACAACATAAAGTTTCATTCGTTTTTCTCCCTCATCCAAGGTTGTTCACTAATCTCGTTTTGCGTCAATATAAGATGCATTGTTTTTTGTGCTTGTGGGGCGAACATTTTAGGTTCTGGATGAACAGGCACAAATTGTAAATCAAGCGTTTCAGTACCATCTTTCAACATCTCACCACCAACATGCTCAACTTCAAAACCAATTCCAATGGTTTCTTGCGCATCACCCCAAGAATTTTTTTTAACCTCATTTGTGGCGATCCCTAACATACGAGTAACTTTAACATCAAGGTTAGTTTCTTCTTTAAATTCTCGTGTAACAGCCTGCATTGGTGAGTCGCCATACTCAAGATAACCACCAGGGAAGCCCCAGCCTTCATCGGAGTCCCAACGTTTTTCTAGTAATATTGCGTCATGTGCGTCGTTCCACAATACGCCAAATGCAGAGACAAATATCATGCCTTCGTGCCCAACTTTTTCACGCATGCGCGCAATGTAATTTTTTTCCATATTAATTATTAACCACCTCGGCAAAATCAGGTAACAAACTTTTAGCTAGGTCAAACAATAAATCCTTATGAATGAAATCTTCTTTAAAAACTTCTGGTAATATTTCTTTTGCCAAATACTTCACACTGGCCATATCTTTAAATTCGGCGAGCGCTTCCAAGCTGCTTTGAAAAATATTCACAAAAACGGGTTCAGGGTTAAACTTTTCTAATTCACCGTATGCTTCATAGAGAAGATCAATTTTATCAGAAATAGATAAAATTTTGCCCTCAATCGTGTCATCTTTCCCTTCGCCTAGGCGTCGTGTGTATGCGGCTTGAAATTGTTCAGGAATTTCTGTTTTAATAAAGTTTTCAGTCATTGATTCTTCAACATCAGCTAACATGGAACGCAATGTTGACGTCGCATATTTCACTGGCGTTTTAATGTCGCCGATAAATCTTTCTGTATAATCGTGATTTAAAGCTTTTTCATAAACTGATTTCCAATTAATTTGAGCGCCATTTTGTTCCTCGACATCGGCTAAAAATTGAGCAATTTGAGTTACTTTCCATGAATGTGCCGCTACACTATGGGGCTGGTATTTAAAAAAACCTGGAGCTCGGTTAATGAGTTCAAGCTGACTCATTCCCATGAAATATTGATGCATTGCCATTAACTATCAGAACATTTAGCAAATTATAACGCTATCCTAAATGTTTTTCCTCCTATTTTAATTGCTTCTAGTATATCTCATATCGCTTTTTGGTGCATGTTTCACTCCTTTGTTGTCTATTTTCAGCAATCCAAACATAACGGCAATAATGCTACTTTTTCTTGAGTAGCCAATGTACATAGGTTGCCAAACTTTGGTAAATTTATTTTTATAATGATGCAATCCTTCAAAGGAATAAACCTTTGAACCAAATTGATAGACCAAATTAGCCAAGCGCTCACGTCCAAAACTTTGACGATGCTGGCCAACATTAGCCAAAGGTGACATACCTAAATTAAATATTTTAAAATGCCGCTGTTTAGCATAATCAAATACGTTGACGAATAAAACATCCATGACACCATTCGGAGCAGCATGCGTAAATCTCATTAAGTCAACTGTCATTTGTTGTTCTGTATATGAAGTCACTAACGTTGCAAACGCTTCGATTTGTCCTTCTTTTTCAAGTACAGCTATTGGACCACGCTGCAAATAATTTTCATCAAAGAATCCGAGTGAATATCCTTTTTCTTCACGTCCAGCAAGCCATTCATCACTAATTAGTTGCATTTGCTGCAACACGTCATGCTTAAATGGTGGTTCTAATACCTTGAATTTGAAACCAGCACGCGTTGCTTGATTCATTTCTGAACGAATATTCTGCATTTTTTTACCAGCAGTCGAAAAATCATCAAGAATAACTAATGCTTCCTCACCAAGTTTAAAAAAATCATAACCAAATTCATGAGCCATCATGGCAATGTTTTCGCTAATTTCATAAAAAACTGGCATATAACCAAGTACGTCCGCTTCGTTTACAAATTGCTCCATCGCAGCAGCAAAGTACTTTTCGTTCCCAAAAGGATCCCCCATAACCATCGCCTTGTTGTTAATAATTCGAAACTGAATACCCACAACATCTTCATCATCAATTCGATAAAAATATAGTCTTTTATCCCCCAAAAAAATGAGATTAGTGTAGTGATTATCACCAATAGTCAGAACTTTGTTCACTCTTGCTTCATCTAACCCCACACCAAGGGGGATCTGCTGTGAATGCAAAAATTTAGACAAAGCTAAACCGGAAATAGAGACAACACTGATAATAATAAGACCTACGTACCACCAATGCATGGACGGCATGTTGCCAACATGCCGAAAATGTCGATGAATTGGAGGTAGATTAACCACGCCCAAAGCCAAATAACTAATAATTAGCGTCGCCCAAATCAGAAAATCCACAGCCTGCTCTTCCCAAGAGTGAATAAATTGCTTTCTATACAGAGACTTTTTACTAAATAACACCGCTATCAAAATAACGGCTATAAAAAACAACGGTGCCACATACTGATAAAAGAAAAATACGTATGTAGCTACTAGCAATAAGACAACAATAGTCGCCCCATAAGCGCGTTGTACACGATTAGCAATGCCACGGGCACTAATTAGGATCAAAAAACCAAATAAAATATTGGGTAATTGGTTGATTAAAGTATATGTGACCGGCCAAGAACGTAGGTGATTAAAAACAAATATTTGTTCTGCAACTTTGGGCATCGTCCCTGCTAAGACAAGCAACATACCAGATAAATAGAGTATAATAATCAAAAATTGGTGAACAACTGATTGGGCAACATAATGCGGTACACCTCGAAAACTAGCATTGATTCGTTTAGAAATACGTAAAAACAAAAGAGCCACAGCGCTCAATAAAGGAAACAAATTATAACTAACACGATATAATATGAGCCAAATAAAACTATCCACACGAGCTACATCAAAAAACGACAACATAATAATAATCGCAACGTCAAACGAACCCCAAGTTCCGGGTGTCATGGTAATCAGAGCAATTGCACTAGAAATAATAAAACTAAGTATGATTTCTGAAGGACCAATATCAATGTCAATAATACGACCTATTAATATAAACAACCCCACTTGAGCGAACAGCGTAATAACTGAGTTAATTATAAAACGTGCAACAACTGTGCTGTTCAAACTTTGCCAAATATTTATCCGCTTACTAAAGGAAACAATTATCCCTATGATAGCCACTAAAATAAACAGGGCTAACCACACTAATTGTTCAGTTAATTGTTTATTGGCATCTAATATTAAAATGACAAAAGCAACGACAGTTGCGAAGAGTAGACCACTTTGACCGAGTATGTACATTTGTATATACGGCTTAATCGGCTTTTGTTTTGGTTGATCATTATAAAAAATACGTCGTAAAAATACACTTAAAATACCAATAAAACCAGCATTTAAGTTAAAAACATTAACTAACCACGCACGCTGTAACATTTCACTCGTAGTTAGTCCGTAGCCTTGCCATTCGCGCAAAATAAGATCATTGAATAACATTGGCATGATCACCAAAAATCCAGCTATAAGTAGCAACACCATTTGCCACCAAGCAATATCATTCATTGTTGATAAAATTGCATGCCACGTGATTTCTCGTGTCATAATGAACAGCTGAGTAATCAGCACTAATGTAATAACTAATATAATTAACTTTGATAAAACGTGATTAATGCCCTTCATGCTTTCCCCCAAGTAAAAATGGTGTAATCAACTGTGCAAACTTCCGCGGATTTGTGTAGGTTACGAAATGCCCATGCCCCCGCAGAATCATAACTTTGGCAACCGGCATAATTTTGGAAATACTTTCAATGTGTTGCCGTTTAACGATATCAAATTGCCCAATAACAAATAATATCGGTATTGTTAACACCTTTAATTGTGCCCGTGTAATATCCAATGGTTCACTCATGACATGTAGTTGCATATGACGGCGACGAGCTTTCTGACTAATTGGTGAAAATAATTCAGTTCCAAATCGTGCAATAGCATCCCCCCACCATAAAATACGATAAACACCATCTGCTGTTACATTAGGTGCGTTCAAAACCATTCTAGAAACATGATTCTGATTTTCAACGGCATATTTCAATGCAATATTAGCGCCATCACTATAACCAACTATGATTATTTTATCGATAGACAGCTCTCGTCTCAATTCATCGATATCACGAATCACATCTGCCATATCAATAGATTTTTTAGTATTGGTGGAACGACCGTGTCCTCGAGAATCTATTGCAATAACGTGAAAGTACGCTGTATAACTGGGTAATTGACGTTTAAAATAGTGGGCTGAGCTACCATTACCATGTAATAAAAAAACAGTCTTCAACTGATCATTACCGTATTCATCATATACAATTTTTGTACCATCCGACATAACTTTTGTGACTGTTTTCATATTTTCTCCATAATAAAAGGAAGCTTGCGCTTCCTTTTATTATACTGCCACTATATATTACTTGTCATCTGCTGGCTTTTCAGCATCGTCAGTAATTTTTTCACCTGTTTCTTCGACCTTATCAGCAGGTGTAATATCAGCCACAGTTGGCTTTTCAGTATCTACTGGATTGCTGATAGAACGAATAGCTGATAATTCATATGTTAAAATAACACCTTCAGCATCTAAATCAACAGTCTTTGCAGCATTATCCACGCTATCAACAACTGCGTGCAAACCACCAATGGTAACAACTTTGCTACCTTTTTGCAAACTTTTTTGCATATTTTGTTGTTGTTCACGTTGCTTCTTTTGCTGACGTGACATAAACCAGAACATTGCCACAATAATTACTAATGGCAAAATCAAATTCAACGACATTCTAACTCCTACTTTCCTAAGCGAGTTTAGCTACGCGTTCCATTTCACGGTAACTTTTACTCATTTTGCTAATACTATTATTATACCAAACTTAGAATAATCGTGCATTAGGCTTATTATATCCATATTCTTCCATAACAGTTTCACGGAAAGCCAATAGTTCATCGTTTTCAATAGCAGTACGCATATCTTCCATGAATTGTAACAAGAACCGCAAATTATGTTCCGAAGCTAATTGCGCACCTAATAATTCATTTGCATTAAATAGGTGATGCAAATAAGAACGAGTTAATGTTTTAAAAGGATTATAGCCTGGTATATCGTATTGTGCTAAATTGCCAAATTGTTCCTTACGAATAGGATTTGGTGAGTAATAACTCAAATCAGGATCTAATGGCGTGAAATCATTCTTATATTTTGAATTTCGGATGACAACACGACCGTAACGTGTCATCAACGTTCCCTTGCGTCCTATTCTAGTTGGTAAGACACAATCAAACATATCAACACCGCGCATCACACCGTCTATCAATGAATCTGGTGCTGCCACGCCCATCAAGTAACGTGGCTTATCTTCTGGTAACAGGGGCATAGTGAAGTCCAGAACCCGATTCATTTCAGCTTTAGACTCACCTACTGATAGACCGCCAACTGCGTATCCGGGTAAATCCATATCCACCAAGTTATTGGCCGATTCAGTTCGTAAAGCTTTAAAACCTGCTCCTTGAACAATACCAAATAAAGCTTGCGTATCTGTCTTCTTATGCGCTACTTTGGCTCGCTCAGCCCACCGCAGCGAGCGTTGCATTGAATTCTTGATATAATCATATGTTTCAAAATAAGGAATGGCTTCGTCTAGCTGCATCATAACATCAGATCCAAGGTTGTTTTGAATCCGCATGGCTACTTCAGGTGATAGGAACATTCTGTCACCATTAACATGATTCTGGAAAGTTACGCCTTCTTCTTTTAATTTACGTGCATCGGACAATGAAAAAACTTGAAAGCCACCAGAATCAGTCAAGATAGCCTGATCCCATCCCATATATTTATGTAAACCGCCTGCTTCAGCAATTAATTCATCTCCTGGACGTACCCATAAATGATATGTATTGCTTAAAATGAATTGTGAACCAATGTCTTTTAATTCACGCGTGCCCACGCCTTTCACAGCACCTTGTGTGCCAACAGGCATAAACATCGGTGTTTCAAACGTACCATGTGGCGTGTGAATACGACCTCGTCGAGCACCTGTATACTTTTCAGTATGAAGGTGTTCATACCATACTGCAGGATGTTTTTCATTTGCCATGTTTCTTCTCCATTTCTAGCAACGTATCGACCATGTCATGTTGAAATTACCACGAAAATGGTAATTTGATACTTTACTATTGTACGTGAAAAATCCGAACACTGTCAACTTAATCAACACCTCGGGCATGGTACCGCCCTCTTCTCTTTTTTATTCATTTAACAAACGATTATGGGCGATTACTAACAACAAAGTTGCAATGACCATTGTAGCCGTGAGACAATACATTCCAAAGAAACCGATAAAATTGGCAACTACACCCCACATAAACGCCCCTAAGCCATAGGCGACATCCGTACCAGAGGAAAAAATTGCCGTTGCCCGACCACGTTGTGCTGAGGAAACATTCTTCAAAACCACTGCATTCATCAACGGAATAAGCAATGCAAATCCAAATCCATTCAAAGCACCGGCTAAAACTAACCATTCCACCGTTGCACCAAAAGCAATCATAAAATAGGCTGAGGCAATCATTAATATGCCGGCTATTACTAACACATAAGACCTAAAGTATAGATATAACTTCGCAAACCAAACACGAACTAAAGCACCAATAATCGCCTGCATAGTAAAGCTAAACCCAACAATCGTCGCTGATAAATTTTTTTGCTCACCAAATTGGACTAAAAACGCCGTAACAGCAGCATTTGCGAAACAAACCACAAAAACAATTAGACTTGGCACCCACACACTTTTTAGACGAATTAAATCGAGAAAGCCTGTATTCTCATCTATTACATGCTTAGATTTTTCAACATGAGTATAATTATCCTTAACGAAAAATGATAAAACAAACGCTAAACAAATCAGTGACAAACTAAAATAGAAAAGTGATTGAAATCCAAAATTTTCAACAACAACTAACCCTATTGCAGGACCAATGGCGGCCGGTAAAGTTTGCGATATACTAAAATACCCCAAACCAATTGATAACTTTTGCTTCGGTAACTTATCAGCTACCATAGTTGCAACCGACGTAGATTGGGTACCATTACCAATACCTTGTAGCGCTCTTAAAACAATTAAACTAGCAATTGTACTATAAAAAATCAACATAGAAAAATCAGCCATCAAAATTGCTAAACCAATAAAAATTAATTTTTTTCGACCGTATGTGTCCAGTAACTTGCCAACTGGAATTCGCGCACAAAGAGCAGCCAATCCCCAGATGCCGACAACTAATCCCGACATAATCGAATTACCACCTAAATGGGTTACATAAAGTGGCAGCGTACCCATTTGAGTAGTAACTGCTGTCATAACCAAGAAGTTAATCATCATTAGAATGATAAAATCCTTGGTAAAAAGACGCTGATCAGTATCTCTGCTTTGAGTACTGACTGCGCCTTTTACTTTGTCCAAACTTTGTTGATTATTCTGCATCATGAATTTACCAATTCTGGCTCTCCAAAATTTTTACCCGATAGTCGTGCCAAAAATTGTTGAGTCCGCTTATCTTTTGGTGCATTAAATATTTCTTCTGGTGGACCTTGCTCTACCACAACGCCACCTTCCATGTATAATACCCGATCTGCCACTTCATAAGCAAATTGCATTTCATGCGTGACGACAATCATCGTGTGCCCTTCTTGTGCCAACTCTTTCATAGCGGATAAAACTTCACCTACTAATTCAGGATCCAAAGCACTCGTTGGTTCATCAAACAATAATAGTTCTGGCTGCATCGCCATTGCTCGAGCAATCCCTGCACGCTGCTGTTGCCCACCAGAGAGTTGAACAGGATAATAATTTGCTCGGTCAGATAGCCCAACTCTGTCTAAAGTTGACAACCCAATTTTTGTGGCCGCTTCGCGATCCATTTTTTTCACACGAATCAAACCTTCAATAACATTTTGCAATACCGTCATATTATCAAATAAAGCATGCCCTTGAAAAACCATCGCTGTCTTTAAAATTAGGTCTCGTGTATTTTGACGATCTTTTACTGTAAAATCTTTTGTCACATCATCAATCTTAATCTGTCCTTTGTCTGCTTTTTCAAGTGTATTCAAACAGCGTAAGAAAGTTGTTTTACCAGAACCTGATGGGCCCAAGATAACAATAACTTCACCTTTATGCAGGGTTAGATCAATACCCTTTAAAATTTCTTTTTGGTAAAAGGACTTGTGTACATCTTTAATTTCAATAAAACTCATTGCTTACCTCCTATTGTACAACAGTATTCTCTGATTTACCTTCAATAACAATATCACGTGCATTTTCTAATGCAGTTATTGCAATATCACGAACAGCTGCCTTCGTAAAATACGCAATATGCGGTGTCAGCAATACATTCTCAAATTTATGAAGTGACTGGTAATAGGGATTTGTTGCAAATCCTTTCGTATCCTCATCTTCCAATGCATCAAGTGCCAAACCTTGAAATTTTCCTTGCTGTAAGTGCGTTATCAGTGCTGATGTATCAACTATCTCACCTCGAGCTGTGTTAATTAATATGGCATTTTGTTTCATTAAACTAAGATTATCAAAGTCAAATTTATGGAAAGTTTGTTTATTTAGTGGCACGTGAATGCTCAACACATCGCTTTCAACTAATAACTGTTTAAAATCAACAAATTCTATGCCTGATCCAATTAACTCTGGCTTCAGACTACGAGAATTCATCATTACCCGTGCACCCATGAATTTCAACGTCTTAGCCACAAGACTACCCAATCGGCCAGCACCATATATGCCCACGGTCACTTCTGTTAATTCTCTTCCCATAAACTCTTTTCGCTGTGTCGTTTCTGGGCTATCAAGATATCGCGGTAAATTACGTAACAACATGAGCACGCTCATCACTGTAAAATGCGATACAGATTCTGGCGAATAATCAGGAACATTAGTTATTGTCAGGTGATATTTTTCAGCAAATTCGAAATTAATATTATCATAACCTGTTGATTTGACAGAAATTTGTTTCATACCATTCTCTGCCAATCGAGCATATAACTTTTCATCAGTTTGAAAAGATTTTCCTGGATAAAAAATAACAGCATCAAAATTGCGAGTTAAGTCAATGTTATCGTAGTCAATCGAAACAGGTAACGTTTTAACAGAAATCAGTTGTGTGTCAGCCCACTCATCGATAATATTTTTCTCTACAGCTGAGACGTTAAAAAATAGTATTTTCATATGCCCGTCTCTCAAATTACTGGGGACTTAGTTTGTTTTGCCGCCGCTGCTGCCTCAGAAATTCTTTCAATGCCAATTTTGATTTCAGATAATGTGGGTAACGTAAAGTTCAATCTAAAGTATTGCTCATAACCGCTACCTGCTGCACTCATAATATTGCCTGGAATGACACCGATATGGCGCTGTTCCAATTCGTCATAAAATGCTTCGGTTTCTATATCGTCATTTAGTTTAACTGATATGAAATAACCACCATCTGGTACAACAAATGCCATATTATCATCAGACTTTTGGGCTAGCGATGAAATCATTGTGTCCATTTTTTCCTTATAAAGCTGGCGTAAGTAATCAATATGTTCATTAAAGTCGTAATCGTCTATCAACTGACTAGCCAAATATTGCCAATATAAATTGGCAAACGAATCGGCAACTTGTTTCATCAAAACTAATTTATCGAATACGTCTTTTGGTGCTAATAAGTATCCCAAACGTGATCCTGGCGCTAATATTTTTGAAAAAGAACCTGCGTAAATGACATTACCCGTCTGATCAAATGATTTAATTTTTGGAATGGCTGTTTTTTCTGCATACAGCAAATCACCGTATGGATCATCCTCATAAATCATGACTTCATGTGCCTGACAAATATCATATACTTCTTGACGTTTTTCAAGTGGCATTGATGTGCCAACCGGATTTTGAAAAGTTGGGATTAAGTACAACACTTTAATCCTATGCTCCGTGTCCGCTTCAAGTGTGGCTTTCAAGGCTGATGTATCAATACTTCCAGCCGAGAAATCAAATGGTAACCCTTGCACCGTGCCCCCGTAAGATTTAATCGCATTAACTGCGCCAACAAATGTTTGTTCTTCAGTTAGAACAATATCACCTTCATTCACAAATATTTTAAAAACCAAATCCATTCCTTGCGTCGAACCAGAAGTAATCAAAACATCATTATTTTCAACATCTAAAGACTGGTATTTTGCTAATCTTTCTTTAATTTGTGCTCTTAATCTCGGAATCCCTTCGGTTTCACCATACTGCATAAAGTCAAATGCGTGATCACGGTAAATTTTTTCAGAAATTTTGGCCAACTTTTCAACAGGAAAGGCCTGATTGCTAGGATAACCATAAGTTAGTTTAATATAATCATCAGCCTCTTGAACATGTTTGGCTTGTTCCCGCAAAGGATTTGGGAGCAATCCTGCTACCCGTGTTGCAAATTCATAACGCTTTTCTGACATATTACGCAGTCTCCTTTAAAATTATTAATCGCTTATTGTACTGTAAAACGGTTTAAGAATGCTTTTGTTCGTTCTTCTTTCGGTGTTTCAAATATCTGTTGCGGCGTTCCTTCCTCCACAATCACGCCATCGGCCATAAAAATAACCCGGTCACTCACTTCGTACGCAAATTGCATTTCATGTGTCACTACAATCATGGCTACACCGGCATCTTTAACCCCTTTCATGACTTTAAGCACTTCGCCCACAAGTTCTGGGTCTAATGCCGCTGTTGGTTCATCAAACAGTAATACCGCTGGGTGGACTGCCAATGCTCGTGCGATACCGATACGTTGTTTTTGTCCACCTGATAATTGTGCTGGGTAATAATCACCATGATCTGGTAAACCGACAGCTTCCAATAATTCAGCGGCACGCACTTCAGCCTCTTTAACACTAAATCCATGAACAATAACCATGGGTTCCATGATGTTTTGCTTTGCAGTTTTGTTTAAGAACAACGCATAGTTTTGAAATACCATCCCCATTTGTCGTCGCAACTGTAGAATATCATTCGCATTTGCTTGACCAAATGTAACTTGCTCATCATTTACCGTTATTGATCCTGAATCGGCTGTTTCCAAAAAATTTAAACAACGTAGGAAGGTTGTTTTTCCAGACCCAGATGGCCCTAGAATGGTCACTACCTCACCCTCATTTAAAGACAAGCTAACGCCCTTAATGACCTCATTATCATTGAAACTTTTATGGACATCCTTAACTTCAATCATTATTACGCCCTCCTTGTCTTTTTATCCATACGTCCTTCTAATAGAACAGCAGCTCGTTCAATAACAATTGTCATTAACCAGTAAATGATTGCCGCAGCAATGTAAGCTTCAAAATATTTATAGTTAGAACTAGCGGCTTGCGTTGCCGTTGAGAAAATTTCAACCACAGAAATTAATGATGCAATTGCTGTACCTTTGATTAAGTTAATCAACATATTAATAATCATTGGTAAAGCGACTGGAAATGCTTGGGGTATTAACACACGACGAATTGTCTGCAAGTTGGTCATACCAAGTGATCGTGCAGCGTCAAACTGAACAGTTTTCACTGACTCCAAAGCACCTCGGAATGCCTCACTCAGACCAACCATTGCCATCAAGGATAACCCAATGATTGCTAGAAGGCTCATTGGTAAATCACCATAGTGCATATGCCATCCTAGTGCTTTAGCCACACGATTAAAATTCTGGGAAGTAACCATGAAGATAAGCAAAAAAACTAAAATCAAGGGAACGCCTTTAAGAATGGTAATCATGATGGTAAACAACTGTGATAATGCCGGCACTTTATAGTGTCGTACTAGTGCGATGACTAATCCTAATAATCCGCCAAGAATTAAGCTAACAAACGCCATGTAAATCGTGATGGGGATGTATGGAATTAATTTAACTACCACTTGAAATATAAATCCAATATCAAAGTTCATTGAAATCCTCCACTAATCCTTAGGTACATAATCGCCCTTTAACCACTTATTACTCAACTTCTTAATTGTGCCATCCTTCTTCAATTCTTCCATTGCCTTGTTAACAGCCTTAACCAATTTTGGATCAGCCTTTTTATTAAACATTGGATAAGCGTTAGAATGGTTAACAGCTTTTCCATAGACTAATTTCGTTTTGAATTGACGATTCAACAAATCAATTGAATACTTAGGAGCTGGGTAAACGTTAAACTGGTTAGAATTGATTCCTTGCGCAACTTGCTCCATTGTGTAGGTTCCACGTACAACTGAATATGCATTAGGATTTTTCTTTAGGTAAGCATCTGTTAGAGTTGCTTGGTTCGTTGAATTAGTAACATAAAGCTTCTTTCCTTTTGCATCCGCAAATGAGTTCAAAACGCCGGTTGATTTCTTTGTAGCCAACAAGGTATCCCAGACAGTATAGCCAACGCTTCCAAACTTAAAGTCTTGCTTTCGTTCTGTATTCTGTTCGATCTGTTCCATAGCCATCGTTGTCTTACCACTCTTCAAGTTTGTGATTAACGTAGGAAAATCAGATAGTGTTAGCTTGAATTTATATTGTGGTAACTTTTTATCGATGGCTTGGATCAAAGCAATATCCATACCAACTGGTTTTCCACTTTTATCTAAATAAGCAAAGGGTTGAGCATCGTTACCGGAACCAACTTTAATTGTCTGTACTTTAGAAGATGATCCACTGCTTTTTCCGTTATTGTGTAATAATGCGACCGCAATAACTGCTACCACGACTACAATAATACCAATCCATAGGCCCTTGCTACGACTTGCTTTGTTCTGCATAATATTACTCCTCTAGCTCTCTTCTCATTTATCAACATCTTGTGTATGTATTAAGTTGTTTTTGGTGTCTCAATCACTGGTATCACAGGATTATTAGCCAAAATTGGTGTTTTGCGTGACGTAAAGTTACTGCGCTTTTCAATCCAACGGAAGAATCTTTCTAAAATGAAACTTAAAATAATAAATATGATCATCGCACTAATGTAAGCCTCAACTGTGTGAAATGTCGCCGTACCCAATGCTTTGGCTTTACCAACAACATCTAATACACCGATTGTGAATGCCAATGATGTATCTTGCAGCAACGAAATGACCATTGTCGCAAAACTGGGCACCGCAATAATTACTGCCTGAGGGAAAATAATTTTAAAATACATCTGACGCTTTGTGTAACCTGAAGTTAAAGCCGCTTCACGTTGACTTGCTGGCACGCTTTCCAATGCGGCACGAATGATTTCTGAAAGAAAAGCCGCCATATTCAACCCATATGTAATAAATAAATAGATTAATGGGCTGACGTCATCTGTGTTAATGCCCACATATCCTAGAAACATAGGCAGTCCATAATAAACTAAAAACATTTGTATCAAAATTGGTGTCCCTCTAATAAAAGAAGTGAAGACTACTGCAATTTGTTTAAAGATTGGTGTATCTTCCATTTTGACAAACGCAATACCTGCGCCGACGATTACGCCAATGATTGTTGATACTAGAGTAAGCAACAGCGTTGTCGGTAATGCTGACAATACATCAGGCAAATATTCCCATATAAGGTGTGGTTGAAAAAAATTATTCATAAAACGCCTCCTACTTCATCGATGAAATTAAAATTATAAGAACCTAATAAAGAACAATATTTTATATATTAATTTATAAAGTTATTAACCGGTTAAATAACATTATTATAATCATAAAATTAACTAGGTGTTAAAATACATCATACACGTTATAAATCAATTAAACAATAATTATGTTAAATTTGTTCACATTGCACAACGTAAAACAATACTTCCTATCTACTAGTTCTAAAAATTATCACCATTTGTTCGTATATTCATCTCAACTTGATATAAAAAAGACCGATCAATAACAATATTGATTGGCCTTTTTTTGATAATATATAAGAAGAAAAATTTTATGACGTACCAGTGCTTGTACAAAATTAATGTCACTGGCACCGCAACTTATGTATTTAACAAACCTTTAAAATACGCAGCTACTTTATTCGTGCATCAACATACGTTTTTTTAATGTGTTAATATAACGTTGTAATTCAAATAGCTTATTTACGAAGATACTAATGTATTAGTTCATGGTAAGAGTAAGTGAAAGAAAACGAATAATATTGGACTATAATACGTCTTTCTATTCGTTTAGTGGCTCCCTAAATTTGAACACTTAACTTAAAAGAAGGAAAAATGATGTTACCAATATCAGACACACTACTAGTTATTGATTTTCAAAATGGCGTTTGTAAAGAGCCGCAGGACATTTTTAACATTCAAGAATGTGTGACTGGTATAAACAGTCGCATTACGGCTTATCGTCATACACATAAACCGATTATTTTTATCCAACATAACGACGAAGAATTAATATTTGGAAGCTTCCTTTGGAAAATCATCCCCGAAATTGATAGTCAACCAAATGATTATTTCATTCAGAAAACACATGCCAATTCTTTCTATCACACTAAACTAAGAAAACTACTCAACGAAAACGATGTTCGTAGCATTGAAATTTGTGGTGCTCAAACAGAGTTTTGTGTTGACACCACAATCAAAATGGCACACGGTTTGGGCTATGAATTGCAAATGAAAAAAGGACTTAGCACCACATTAGACAATTACTACATGAGTGCAAAACAAACTGTGCAATTTTATGAGAACATATGGAATGATCGGTTTTTAAGACTGTTTTAGGTACCCCAAAATAAACAAGTTTTTGATGCTGAATCAGAATATGAACATTTTAGAAAGCAACATAATATGAACAGGATAGATACCAAAAGTAAAACATTTCAATTGAGAGCAGCAGTGGCGGTTATCGCCATTATTGTTTTCATAGTGAGCTTTAGATACATAGGGAACACCTATGTTATGTGAGGCATACATATAGTTAGCCCACTCATCATTCTATCTGTTGCTCAAAAACTATACCGCCATCTGTATATTTATCGATAATAAAAAACTTCTAAAATTAATCAGGGGCTTTTTTGTGTACAGGTTTTTAAGTGTAAATAAAAGTAATTAATTGACATTGGTTGATTAAATTAATAAATAACAGATATACGCTAAAACATAGACCAGCTTTCCAAGCTCGTAGATCATTTATTAAAAATTGATGCAACACTTACTTACTGTGTGCTTGTATATTATTTTTAATTTGAAATGCCCATATTACTACACGTTTACCAGAATAATAACAAAACCATGCTAACAATATTTCTATACCCATCACCGCAAGCCAAATAGTATTTAGGATTTTTAAAAACACAGCTGGAAATAAAATTATAAATACTGTAGCTACAACTATAAACCCACTAAGCATGATTAACCATACAAATATAGACAGCCAAAATTTAAAGCCAAATGGCTTATTATCGTCTACATCAAATAGTTCATCAGCTAAGCTAATAACTAATCCTAAAAATTCCATACTATTACTCACTTCCTTTTCTACAAATAAAAAACGGCTTATATGCCGTTATACTGCCTACTTGCGTATTTATAATGTTTCCAATTTATTACGAAATACAGTGCAACGTTTTTCATAAGAAAAGGCGCTACATCAAAGTTTTTGAAACCTGATGCAACGCCATGAAATATACTAATAGCGCTAGAGGGAGTCGAACCCTCGATTTCGGCCTGAGAAGCCGACGTCTTAACCACTTGACCATAGCGCCATAACAAATATTAAGTATACCGAAAAAACCAGCATGCGTCAATGGTTTTTGCAACAAAAAAAGATTGAAACAATATCAATCTCTTTTTATCCGATTATGCTTCTTGCAATACTTTTTCAGCTTCAAGCTTAACTTCATCAGAACTCATGCTTTCATAAGCCTTCAAGTGTTTCAAAGTTTCCAAAGTGTTTTTGTTGCTTGTGTCCATATAATGGTTCCACAATGCATCGCGTAGTGGGGTTTTGTCCTCGCTCCAACTAAAGACTTCGCTCATTGGAAGATCCAATGTTTCAAATTTTTCATCAGCCATGTTTCGGCCCCCTTTTCTATACCTTAGTTATAGTTCTTATTTCCTATAAATGCAACCTTTTCAAAATGTAAGCAAAACTTTACATTTAATGTAAAGTACGCTATACTATTTTTGTTGAATAGCCAAACTATAGGAGGCATACTTTGATAAATCGTATTCAAGAACTAAGAAAATCACGTAAATTAACTCAAGCAGAGCTTGCTGCTGAACTTGAGGTAACGCGTCAGACCGTGATATCACTCGAAAAAGGTAAATATAATGCCTCTTTGTTTTTGGCACATCGAATTGCCGAGTTCTTTGACTTACCGATTGAAGATGTCTTTATTTTTGAAGGGGGAAAAAATGATTAATAAACTATTCGCATCACCAAAACCAGGAATAACTGACGACGAATATCGTGCAAAAATCAAATATCAAGTTAATTTTTTGACAATCGTTATCATATTGACTGTGACTATTACAATGCTTTTAGCAAGCTTGCAAAAGTCACCAGCTTCGCGAAGTTTTCTACGTGGATTTTCATCCGGTATACTTGGCGGGGGTATCGGTACCATAATTACATCTAGAATACTATTTCATAATCGCAAGTATCTACACAAAAGCAAAATAAAGGCAACAGACGAACGACTGCAAGAAATTACTCACCGCGCAAATACAATAACTTTTATTATGTTACTAATTGTAAGTTATATTGCTATTTGCTGGGCAACTTTTTATTGGGACCGAAGAGCTGCATATCTATATCTCTTAATTGTCTTAATTTATTTGTTCAATAGTGGTGTGCGATATATACTAAATAAAATATTATAAGGAATAAAAATATGATTCAACTGACTAATCTTAACAAGACGTTCGGACAAAACATTGCTGTCTCTAATATGAATATGACGCTTACCGAAGGAAAAGTAATGGGACTCATTGGGCAAAACGGTGCTGGTAAAACGACCACCTTCCGTATGCTTTTAAACTTCATTAAACCAACATCAGGAACAATCACTTGGAACGACCAGCAAATTACCCAAAATGATAAACAGCGTATTGGTTTCTTACCCGAAGAACGTGGTTTATACCAAAAACGGACCGTTGAAGAACAAATATTGTACTTTGCAGAATTACACGGTATGAAACGTTCAGATGCCCGCGTTGCATTGAAAGATTGGATGAAACGCCTTGATGTCGTTGGTAAAGTAAGTGATAAAGTACAATCACTTTCCAAAGGAAACGCACAAAAAGTTCAAATGATCGCTTCATTAATCTTTGAACCCAGTCTACTCATACTCGACGAACCTTTTTCTGGTTTAGATCCTGTCAATACAAGCTTAATGATGGATGAAATCATACGCTTACGTGATAATGGTGCAATGATTATTTTTTCAAGTCACGACATGAACAACGTGACCAAGATTTCTGACGATCTAACTATGTTAAAACGTGGAAAAATCGTTCTCCAAGGTCCTGTGCAAAATATCCGTGAACAATTTGGTCGCACACGTGTCTATGTGGAATCCTCCACTTCAAGTGCAGCATTAAAAGCTATTGATGGTGTCGCCTCAGTTACGCCACATGGTGTTGGCTATGACTTAATTTTGTCAGAAGAGGAAGCTGGGCACCGTGTGTTTGACCTCGTTACAAAAAATGGCTATATCCCAGCCTTCAGCCAACAACCACCAACACTCGATGACATTTTCCGCCAGGAGGTCGCTATTCATGACTAATCAACTTTTTATTGTTATTAAAGACACTTTTCTCAGCCAATTTAAATCACGCGGTTATTGGATGCTTGTGATTTCTCCCTTGATTTTCGCTGCTTTAGCTGGTGCAGTTATATTTGGCATTACCAAAATGCAAGGCAATACAACACCCAATATTGCTGTTGTTGGCAACCAAGAAGTCCGCAGTATTTTAGTTCAATCGGAAAAGGAATTAGACATCCATGTTTCCAACATAACCAATGAGAAAAAAGCCAATACAGCACTGCAAAACGAAAAGTTAGATGGTGTGTTAACCGTCAACAAGAATGAAGCCACAATTACCACACAGCCTAAAAGTGAACAGATTCCAAAAGAAAAGATTACTGCTATATTAGGTAACTTATCACGTTCCCAAAAAGCTACTCAATATGGACTAACTGCTGAACAAACTGCTGATTTAGTGCAACCTTATAACTTAAAAAGCGTTGTCAAACAAGCAAAACAATCAACTAATAGTGGCAATACTGAAAGCGCTAACCAATTAATAGCCAGTGCAATTGGTATCATCACTATTATTATAGTCATGTGGTATACATCAATGATTGCAAATGCAATCGCCAATGAAAAATCATCTCGCATTATGGAAATTCTATTGGCAGCGACGTCTGCACGCGTACAATATTTTGGAAAGATCATCGGTATTTTTGCTCTGGTAACCACACATCTGCTAATCTACGTCATCGCCGGATTCACAACTTTCAATTTCTTTAAAGAAAACAGTTTTGTAAAAGGATTAGCATCTAACTTAAATGGTGTGACATTATCATTTATAATCTATGCAGTAATTTTTGTTCTTGTTTCTGTTGCGCTGTACTTAGTGCTAACGTCAATGATTGCCTCTCTAATTAATGATAATGCACAAGTTCAGCAGGCTATTCAACCCATTTCCATGATTGCTATGGTTGGCTATGTATTTAGCTTTATCATGACTCAAATGCCGAATAATCTCTTGATTCGCATTCTTAGTTATATACCATTTGCCTCTCAAAGTATGATGCCAATACGTCTTGTTACGCATACTGAGGGATGGCCTGCAGCCATAAGTGCATTACTCATTGCTGTTATCACATTATTCTTACTACTATGGTTTGGTCAAGGTATTTACGCCAGAAACGTTCTATCTTACTCTGATGAACCAATTATGAAACAACTAGCAGCAAGACTGCGCCACAAGTAAACGGAGGAGCACATTTGAACAATACACCATACTTTTTAACAAATCCCAAATGGTACAAATATGAAGAACGTCAGACTAGCACTGGCATTCCCTTTCAACGTTTTGAATTAACGAAACACGCAACACCAGAAGCAATAGCTAGTTTTAAACAAACAATGATTGCCATTGGACCTGACTCTTCTATTGATCCTAACAATTTAAATCGATTTCAACAAGCTTTGGGATATGCAGAACGTCAACATTTGTTTGTCGAAAAAAACGGACTAAGCGAAGAATCATGGCAACGAGAACATGAACTTATGACGTATGCGATTCGCAGTTATCAGTTACTGAGTGATGATTTAGTAGCACCCAATACATTGATTTTTAAACCACGTATTGCTTTCCTATACAAACGGTTTCTAAAAGAACATCCTACACGTATTGATGACGGAGACTTGTGCCATTTTATCGTTGAACAAGATAAGAGGATGACAATCCAGAATAACAAATAAAATAACGCTAGGCTGATTTTCAGCTTAGCGTTATTTTTTTATTTATACCAACTATCAACTAACTTTTGATGTGACTTAATCCATTTAGCAGCAGCCTGCTTTGGTGTTTGACCATTTTGAATATCGAGCATGACTGATTCCATGTCATCTTTCGTCCAATTAAAATTATCAGCAACCTTATAGGCCTTGGGGTTAGAAGTTTTAAACTTCTTATTCACAATCGTATTAATGGTTTCTCCAGATCCAAACACGTTTTTTGGATCAGACAAGAACTTCAAGTGGTACTTACTAAACATCCAGTGTGGTGACCAACCGGTCACCACAACATCTTGCTTATTTTTGTAAGCTTTATCCAATGCTGATACCATAGCACCAGAAGATGAGGATGATAAGTTCCAACCCGATAAGTTTGAATACGACTTCAAAGCATTAGCAGCTGTGGCCATTTCACCGGCCCCCGGCTCAATACCTGTGATTGTCTTATTTGCTTGAGTTGTTAAATCACTAATGGAATTTACATCCATATAATCAGGAACAACTAATCCAGTTTTAACACCTTTCAAGTTAGGGCCAAGCAATGTTACATCATTTTTGTACTTATCATACAAAGCTTTGTGTGTATCTGGCAACCATGCTGAAACTGAAATATCAATTTGATTATTAGATAGCGACTGCCACAAAACAGCATTATCTAATGGCGTTAACGTGACATCGTATCCATGTTGACGTAATGATTCAGCCAGCACATTCGAAGAGGCAACTTCTGAATCCCACTCAACATAGCCAATAGTAACTTTTTGACCTGTTGTTTTATCGGAAGTCAAAGTGTTGACAACACCTCCACCAATCATAACCAACAAAGCCGCAAGTACTGTCCAACGACGCCATGGCTTTGTCACCGCTTTTTGTCCGGGTTGGGTGTTAAACTTTTGTGTAAAACGATCAATAACAATAGCTAAGATCACCAATCCAAGCCCGTTAACAAATCCAGAACCAACATCAGCGTGTTGAACCGCAGACAAGACGCCACGCCCAAGACCTGGTGCACCAATCATAGAAGCTGTGACAACCATCGACAATGCCAACATGATTGTTTGGTTAGCGCCTGCTAAAATAGTATTTTTTGCACTAGGAAGTTCTAATTTAAACAACTTTTGCCAAGTAGTTGATCCAAATGAATCAGCTGCTTCAACCAAATCAACTGGAACTTGACGAATACCTAAACTAGTCATACGAACCATCGGTGGTAGGGCAAAGATTATCGAAGCAAACACACCAGGAACCACACCGATTCCAAAGAAGGCAACAGCAGGAATTAAATAAACAAATCCTGGCATAGTCTGCATAAAGTCTAAGATTGGTTGAACAACTACCGCAGTCTTTTGTGACTTTGCTGTTAAAATTCCAAGGGGTATACCAATAATCAACGAAACAATAGACGCCATGATTACCAATGTAACGGTATTCATTAAGTCAGACCAAAGTCCTTGATTGGCAATTAACAAAAGTCCCAAAAGTGTGAATAACGGAAAGCCAATCTTTTTCGGTGTCGTAACAATGGCAATTACTGTGATACCAATAATCATTAGTGCCATGGGTACAGCAGTTAAACCATTTGTTAAAGCATCCATTATGTATTGACCGCCAGATTGAATGGCATCAAAAAATCCGGATAAATTAGTAGTTAACCATGAAACCGCTGAACTGACCCAATCTTCAAGTGGAATTTTTGGAATACTTACTAAATTATTCATTGTCATCTTCCCCTTCTGTATCAGCAAGCGCCTTCAATACCGCGCCACGAATAACAACACCCTTCAAACGGTTATCATCATCTACAACAGCCACAGGTGTCTGAGCATCGTAAATAATAGGCATAATATCCATGATAAGCGTGTCAGGTTTAATCTTTGGCATTTCTGTTAGAACATCTGCAAGTGGCAACTTTTCACGACGTGCGCGAACCGCCTCTTCTGATGACAAATAGCCTTCAAGTTGACGGTGACGATTGACTGCAACGAGGCCTGAAACTTCTTCTGCTGTCATTTTTCTCAAAGCAACAGTTGGCCCATCAACATAAATGTTCGATGTTAAAGCTGGGATCATAATACTATCAGCCGTCAATACCTTAGAACGATCAACATCACCCACGAATGTTTTCACATAATCATTGGCTGGGTTCGTAAGAATCTCTTCTCCAGTACCAATTTGTTGTAAACGACCATCTTTCATAATGGCAATATGGTCACCAATACGAAGCGCTTCGTTCAAATCATGAGTAATAAAGATTATTGTTTTTTCAACGTTAGCTTGTAAATCTAGCAACTCATCCTGCATTTCACCACGTACTAATGGATCTAATGCTGAAAAAGCTTCATCCATCAATAATATATCAGGATCATTGGTTAGTGCACGAGCCAGACCAACTCGTTGTTGCATACCACCAGATAATTGGTGTGGATATTGGTCCTTAAACGATAGCAATTTGGCATTTTCTAAGGCTTGTTCTGCTCGTTTACGGCGTTCTTCTTTGCCTACACCTTGAATTTCTAAACCATACTCTGTATTTTCTAACAAAGTACGGTGTGGAAATAGAGCAAAGTTCTGGAAAACCATACTCATTTTTTTACGACGAATTTCTATCATCTGTTTTTTATTCAATTTAGTAATTTCTTGACCGTCAATAAACAATTGACCCGCAGTTGGTTCAATCAGACGGTTTAGCAAGCGAATTAAAGTTGATTTCCCTGAACCAGAAAGACCCATGATGACAAAAATCTCGCCTTCTTCAATGGACATGTTGATATCATAGACACCAACCGTGCTCCCTGTCTTCTCAACGATCTCGTTCTTACTTTTGTTTTGCTTCACCATTTTCATCGCAGCTTTTGGACGCTTACCGAATATTTTGGTGAGATGCTTAATTTCTACTTTTGGCATGTTCTAAAGTGGTGGTGCCGCGTAATATAAAAATACTACATCATGCACATCATTTCTAATGACACCACACACATCTCCTCCTTGCTTCTTTTCGAATTTCCGTATAAAATATAGTGACAACCTATACTTTATAACAAGTGGTCTCTTTAATTGACAACTTCAATTTTTACATAGATTGTCACTTGTGTCAAATTTTGAACTTGCAGGATATAAAAATGTCAAAAATCAGAGAACCGCGTTACCGAAAAATAGCCTTTCAAATAGCTGAAAAAATCGTTAATAATGAGTACAAGGTTGGTTCCAAGCTTCACGCTAGGTCAACCTTGTCAGTAACATTTGGTGTTTCAGCCGAAACTGCCCGAAAGGCTATTAATATTTTATCGGACCTCGATATTGTTAAACCAATACACGGTAGTGGTATTGAAGTATTATCACGTGAAAGAGCAAAATATTTTTTAAATCAGGCCCAAGAAACTACTAATATTCAAACAATTCATGATCAGATTAACGATTTAATTGAGACCCAAAGAACGTCTTTAAATAGTCTTTCTGATTCCCTAACGGCTTTATTTGACCAAACGCAACGTGTACAGCGTCATAACCCACTAACTCCTTATGAATTTAGCTTATCAGATTCTTCTAAGCAACTTGGTGAATCAATTGGCAATCTGAATATATGGCAAAATACTGGCGCAACAATAATCGCTATTTTACATAATGAAGAACTTGTAGTATCGCCTGGACCTTATGCTGTCATTGAAAGTGGTGACACGCTTTATTTTGTTGGCACCGAAATGGCCTTTCATGCTGTCCAAAATTTTTTTCAATAACTAATCAATTTTTCATCATATTATCATGGCCTGCTAGGCCTTTTTTATTTTCTCATATAAAAAACTCTTACCTTAAACTTAAGATAAGAGCATACTGTTATAAAATATGATTAATTAACTTATTTTCCTAGACGAGCCCGGTAAACCTTCGTTTGTTCTTCATAACCAGGCTTACCCAATAAGGCAAACATTGCTGTTTTGTAAGCTTCAACACCTGGTTGGTTGAAGGGGTTAATACCGAATGTGTATCCTGATGCACCAACAGCGATTTCAAAGAAGTAAATCAAATATCCTAATGAATAGGCATCCTGTGCTGGCAAGTGGACAGCCAAGTTTGGTACCCCGCCATCAACGTGAGCCAATGTAACACCTTGCGAAGCTTTTGTGTTTACTTCATCAATTGTAACGCCCTCGAGGTATTGCAACCCGTCATTATTGCCATCTTCATGAGGAAGATCAATATTTGAAACTGGATTATCTAGTTTAACAACTGTTTCAAATAAATCACGACGTCCTTCTTGAATATATTGGCCCAAAGAATGCAAATCTGTTGAGAAGTTTGCAGATGATGGATAGATGCCCTTTTGATTCTTACCTTCTGACTCTCCCATCAACTGTTTCCACCACTCAGACAAGTATTGCATCGTTGGTTCCCAGTTGATCAATAGTTCAGTTGTATAACCCTTGTCGTACAATATACGACGAACAGCAGCATATTTGTAAGCTTCGTTATTTTTTATATCTGAATCAGAATACTCTTCTTGAGCATCTCTAGCACCTGTCATCAAGGCTTCAATGTCAGCGCCGGAAGCAGCAATTGGTAGAAGACCGACCGCCGTTAAGACAGAAAAGCGACCACCAACCCCATCAGGAATTGTAAATGTCTCGTATCCTGAAATTTTTGCTTCATCGTGTAATGCACCGCGGTTCGCGTCAGTTGTAGCATAAATACGTTGCTTAGCGGCCTCAGCACCGTACTTCTTTTCCAATAATTGTTTGAACACGCGGAAAGCAATTGATGGTTCTGTTGTTGTCCCAGACTTTGAAATAACATTAACTGAAAAGTCTTGATCACCAATTACTCGTACCAAATCGTTGATATACGAAGCAGATGTTGAATTACCAGCAAAATAAATTTTAACACCTTGACGTTGATTGTCAGCCAGTTCATTATTAAACATTGGATTCAAGAAATCAACAGCCATTTTTGCGCCAAGATATGAGCCACCAATACCAATAACAACCAAGACTTTCGAATCAGATTGGATCTTCTGAGCAGCAGTTTGAATGCGGGCAAATTCGTCTTTATCATAATCTGTTGGTAAGGTAATCCAATCAGAATATTCTGCCCCAGCACCGCTTCGATTACGAAGCTGCTCGTCCGCCATTTTGATTAGCGGTTGCATTTCATCAAGTTCATGATCTGCAACAAAATTCTCAATGTTCTTTGTGTCAAATGTAATGTGTGCCATTTTTTACTCCTATTAAAAATTATGAAATCGGTTACAAGTTTATTCTATCACAACTTTGATGCTGCTGCCTCATCAATAATGATCGTAACGTCTGAATGTTTTTGAAGAATAGATGCTGGTACATCTTCGGTTATTGGACCATTGATAGTAGCTGCCACTGCTTCTGCTTTGCTTTCTCCAGTGGCTATCAGCAAAATTTTCTTTGCAGACATTACTGAAGCAATTCCCATAGAAATTGCTTGCGTGGGCACATCCGACTCCTTCTCAAAGAAACGAGCGTTGGCGGCAACTGTAGATTGTGTAAGATTCACAATATGAGTAGTTGAATCAAACGATGTTCCTGGTTCATTAAAACCAATGTGTCCATTGCGTCCAATGCCCAATAATTGTAAATCGATTGGATGCTCAGCAATAATTCTGTCATAAGCTTTAATTGCTGCTTCATGATCCTCAGACTTACCGTCTGGAACATAGGAATGTTTAAATGGTTTATATTGAAATAAGTGTTTAGTCATAAAATAACGATAGCTCTGCTCGTCTTCGCCATCCAAGCCAAGATATTCATCCAAGTTTATCGACACTAATTCAGAAAAATTGATTTGGCTAGTTGCCAATTTTTGATATAAGGGTATTGGTGTTGATCCAGTTGCCAAACCCAGTACCTTCGCACCATGTTGCACAGCATTTTGATAAATTTCGAGTGCTTTTTCTGCACTTTGTTCAACATCTTTTACTCTAATAATGTTCATAATCCAACCTCTTTCAAATTGGTCTATACCGTTTTGGTCTATACCAATATAATAACACCTTTCTAGTCTTGTAGCAAGTTTTTCGAGAAGTATTTGATGACATAAAAAAAGACCAATTATGGTCAATTTAACAATTATTTTGTTCTATCACGCCAAAATTTAACAAACCAATTAACTGGTTTTGATGAGGAAGTTGATTTTAATGAAATCCTTTTTTCTGTTTTTTGAGCATAAGGCAGATATTGAGCATTCAACGCTGCTGTTGTATAGCCCACGGTTTGGTTCTTTTTTATATTGGCTAACTTTGAGTCAAAAGTAGGTTGTGTAAATGCCAATTTTACACCCTTGTTTGTCCAATAATGCCTTGTTTGTGCAGCCTTAACAATTATATGTTCTTGCTTCGTATTTGGAAACGTCAACGTTTTTAAATGGCCAACTGTTTGATTTTCTTTAATATAGTTTGGCTGTTTTTGTGCTAATACCTGATCAACAATACGCAGAGATTCTTGATAACGCTTTGTTTCATCCATGTAATTAGCAATACCATTGACTACAGTTATGAATTCGTGACCGTTTTTATCTTTAATTAAACCAGTGAATCCAGCACCAGATTCAGGCGAAGATCCCGTCTTAAGCCCCTCTATGGTTAACTGGTTGGGGTTACTAAGGTTGGGCATTGTTTCAGTCATTAATTGCCAATAATCAGTTTTATCTGTCACAACAAAGTTAGGCGTCATATGATAAGAAATCGTTAATTTTTTTGATAATTGACGCAGGGAAGGATCCAATTCTAAGATAGCTCGTGCAATCATAGCTAGTTGCTGATTACTGGCTTTATTAGAAGCTGTTTTAGGGGCCGAAGAGATTTCATTTTCAAAAGCATTCTCATTAACTTGTCCAGCAGAATTGTACCATTGTGAACCGCTCAAATGAAGTTCTTTAGCCCATGATTCTAGTGCCTGTTGTGTTGTTTCCCCTTTAGGAGTCACAAACTCACCCAATGCAAAAGCCGCATCGTTAGCAGAATTAGCAAACATGACATCGTAAAGTTCACGAACTGATACTTTGTCTCCAGCTTTGATCGCGATATGAGAAAACAAATGGCTGTCTTCTTTCGATAAATCTGCCTTACTAGTAATTGGGACCATCGTAGACCATTTTATTTTTCCTGACTTAATACTTTTAAGCACGCCATACGCTGTCAACATTTTACTTTGCGAAGCAATGGCTACCTGTTTTGAAGAATTTTTTTGGCCCAAAATTTGCCCCGTAGTCAAATCAACCACTAAAGCAGAGGTTGCACTGGTGTTTAATTGAACCGGCTGATCATCGACTGTTGCCACCTTGGTTGTTGATTGCGTTGATTGCTCATGACGAGGAACCATAAAAAATATAGCCAATAATACAACCACTAATGCAGTAATAATAAACCATATTCTTTTCACTTGATGCTTTTTATTTTGTAACATATTCCCCTCATGTCTGCTTCAACGGTAATGTAATAATGAATGAAGTCATATCATCATCAGACTCAACAGCTACACTACCATGATGCTGTACAACAATCCCCTTCACGATGGCAAGTCCCAATCCTGTGCCACCTGTTTTACTATTTCTCGAACTTTCAACACGATAAAATCGATCAAAAATATCCCCGATTGCCTCATCTGGTATCTTGACACCATCATTCGTTACACGAATAACAACATTTTTATCATCAATTTGTGCCGTAAGTTTTATGAAAGTAGCTCCATCACCGTATTTAAACGCATTAGAAACCAAATTCATTAAGACGCGTGCCAATTTATCAGAGTCAGCCTCAATAACAATCATCTCAGGATTTGTTAATTGATTCAATGCAATATTCTTCTCTTGTGCTTCTAATTCATAACCAGCAAGTAATTGGCCAAACAAATCATTTAGACTGAGTGACGTAATATTTAAGGCGGCGTCTTGTGCCTGTGTCTGTGAGTACTCAAACAAATCCTCAACTAGAACCTTCATTTGATTAGACTTACTATACGCTGTGTGAATATACTTTTTTCGATCCTTTTCACTCAATGCTTGTCCCATTTCAACCAAGCCAAGATAACCGATAATAGCGGTTAGTGGTGTTCGCAAGTCATGAGATATATTGGTAATCATCTCATCCTTAGAACGTTCACTCTGACGTTCTTCTTCTCTAATACGACGAGTGTTTTCAGCAATTGTATTAGATACATCAATCAGCGCTTGAGTTGTTGGCGCATAAGGAGCACGCCACGAAATTGTCATGTCAGAATTTTCACGTGCGACCTGACGCATCTCTCTAATCAAACGATACAAACTTTCATCACGGCGCCACTTCAAGTACTGCCAAAACACAATACCAATATTTCCTGAAACAAAAGTCACAAACTCTAAAACATTCCAAATATTAAACGATATAAAGGAAAATCGGTGTCTTAGTGCATCAAAGCCAGTCATGATTGTCCAACTAAAAAGAAGTAGTAACAATATCGTCACTACCAAATAATATATTTTAGTACGATTGTGCTTTAATATCAATGCTACTTTTGTCATTGATTCACTTCAATTTTGTAACCAACGCCCCAAACTGTTTGAATAACTTGATCGCCATTTGTGGCTTCTTCAATTTTATCTCGCAAATGTGAAACGTGCACCATAACGGTTTTTGCAGAAACAACAGATTCTTGTTGCCAGACACGCTCGAAAATATCATCTGCCGAGAAAACACGATTAGGATGCGATGCTAATAAATACAAAATACCAAACTCTAAAGCCGTTAAGTTGACCAAATCACCCGTAGAAGTCTTGACTTCGTGACTGTCTTTATTAATTATTAGCGAGCCAATGTCCAAGACATCTGGTGTCTGATCTTGAACAGCATTCTCCGCGCGTCGCAATAATGAACGAACACGAGCCATGACCTCAAGCGGATTAAATGGCTTGGTAACGTAGTCATCCGCACCTGTAATTAGTCCCTGAATTTTGTCCATATCACCAGATTTTGCTGACAACATTAAAATAGGAATGCGACTATCCTTACGAACAGTTTTTACAACATCTAAACCGTTCATATTTGGCATCATAACATCCAAAATCATTAAAGCAATGTCTGGATTTGTATTCAACTTAGAAAGTGCTTCTTTACCATCGTCAGCCATAATTGGCTCATAGCCTTCATTTTTTAGGTAAATTTCAAGTAATTCTGCAATTTCGATGTCATCATCAACTACTAAAATTTTCATTTATATTATCCTCTTAAATGTCTGCAACAATAGTAACTATTTTTTAGATGCTTCTAAACGTGCTTGCTGTGATAATTGACTGATTGCGAAGAACCCACCTGTTAAACCGTATTTCTTACGGTTCCAACGGAAGACACCAAATGCTGCGGCACCAAGAATAATATATACAACTGGTGGTAAGGTTGGATTAATTACCTGTGGTAACATACCTAATATCAAAAATCCTCCAAGCCAAGCCACAACAGCCATTAACAGGTAAACCCATCGACGACTCGTTGGTTCTTGTTTGTCTTTTGCTTTAGGATTTGGTGTTAACTTTAAGACTACACCTGTATAGATTGAGCCACCCAATGCTGCGATAAGAAGCAAGGAAACGATTCCCGCACCTTGGTTACTAGCATTTTTGGAAAAGAACAATGTCAAACCAAATACCACAGCAAATAACATGAAGATGGCTAAAGATGTATCGAGTGCCAAAGTACTAAATTTATAATCAAAAAGTTTCTTGGCCGTTCGCTTAGGATCAAGATACTGCTGAACAGCCATTGTTGGCGTACCATAAATTTGCGCTGCTGTCTGCCCTTTCCCTTGGGTTTCAAGAAGATTATTTTCAACCTCAGTCACAATACCTTCAATTTGTTCACCAGTCAATTTACTGTTTTGGGCTAACAGCTTTTTAAATTGAAAGATAAAATCCTGATTTTTTTTCGTCAATTCTCTTTTTTGTTCTGACATAAAATGTCTCCCTAAAATATTATGTACAGCGCGATCAGCGCCATTTACACGTTGAAACGGAATTCAATAATATCGCCGTCCTGTACAACGTATTCCTTACCTTCTGAACGTAATTTTCCGGCTTCTTTGACTGTTTTAACAGACCCTAACTCATCAAGATCCGAGAATGCAATTGTTTCTGCACGGATAAATCCTCTTTCAAAGTCAGAGTGTATCACACCAGCAGCTTGGGGTGCCTTTGATCCCGCAGTGAATGTCCATGCTCGAGTTTCTTTACCACCTGCAGTGAAAAACGTTCGTAAGTCTAATAAGTGATAGGCTGCTCGAATTAACTTATTTAAACCAGCTTCCTCTACTCCAGCCATTTCTAAGAATTCAGCTTTTTCTTCTTCTGGCAATTGAGCAATTTCTTCTTCTGCGCTAGCAGACAAGCCAATTACGTCAGCTCCTTCAGTGGCAGCAAACTCTTTAATTTGATTGAAATACTTTGATCCCATTGGATCTGCCATATCATCTTCAGCCAAATTGGCAACGTATAAAATAGGTTTTGTTGTCAATAAGAACAAACCTTTAACTATTTTTTGCTCTTCTTCAGTAAATGTAATGGTGCGAGCAGACTTGCCCGCTTCAAGAACTGGTTTGATTTTTTCTAGTACAACAAACTCAGCTTTGGCATTTTTATCATTCCCTTTTGCCGCACGTGCAACTTTAGAATAACGCTTGTCAACAGCTTCTAAGTCAGCCAAAATTAATTCAGTATTGATTGTTTCAATGTCATCTAACGGGTCAACTACCCCATTCACGTGAATAATTTCATCCCCATCAAAAGCTCGTACAACATGCACAATAGCATTTACCTGACGAATGTTTTCTAAAAATTTATTCCCTAAACCTTCTCCCTGAGAAGCGCCTTTGACAATACCAGCAATATCGGTAAATTCAAACGTGGTTGGAATAATTTTATCAGCAGGTACAACTTCTTGGATACGCGCCAAGCGAGTATCTGGGACTTCTACCATGCCAACATTTGGTTCAATCGTAGCAAACGGATAGTTTGCCATTTCAGCACCAGCTTTAGTAATTGCATTAAATAGTGTTGATTTGCCGACGTTTGGTAAGCCGACGATTCCAGCAGTTAGTGCCATTTTATTCTTCTTTCTGATTTGCTACTTGTAAAATCTTTTTTATTCGTTTGTTAAAATCAAAACGCGACATCATAATGCCTCTACCGCAATTCGTACATGACAGCTTAATATCAGCACCAACACGTGTAATTTCCCAAGAATTGGCGCCACAAGCGTGCGGCTTTTTCATCTCAACGATATCATGAAGTTTATAGTCCGGTGCTATTGCCATTAGTCCACCTCAATATCTAACAATGCCAAAATGCGACTTAAGTCCTCATTGGAAACATAATTAATTTCAATTTTACCATTTCCCTTACGGCCCGCGTTGACTTTGACCTTGGTCCCAAACTTTTCTTCTAATTGGTTAGACAAAGAAACAGCAAAGGGTGAAATTTCTTTCGTATTGGGTTCGGGTACACCATCATTCATTTGCCTGACCAAGTTTTCCACTTGACGAACATTCAATCCACGGAAAACAACTGTTTCTGCTACTTTTTCGATTTGCGGCTTCTTTTTTAATCCTAGTAATGCTCGCGCCTGTCCCATTGATAACTCACCATCTTGAATCAGTACTTGTACTGATTCCGGCAATTTCAATAGGCGCAGTAAGTTAGCAACGGTAGCGCGATCTTTACCAACTTTTTCAGCTACTTCTGCCTGTGTGATTTGCAAGCGTGTCATAAGTGCGTCAAAAGCTTGTGCTTCTTCGATAGCGTCCAAATCATCACGTTGTAAATTTTCGATCAACGCCAGTGCTGCCATCGTGTCATCATCGACATGGCGTACAATAGCTGAAATTGATTTCAAACCAGATAATTTTGAAGCACGAACACGACGTTCACCAGCAATGATTTCAAATTTTTGACCAATTTGACGTACAATAATTGGTGTCAAAACACCATTTTCTGTAATAGATGCTGATAATTCCTTTAGCTTGCTTTCATCAAAATGATGCCGCGGTTGAAACGGATTAGGTTGGATATCTTTCAATGGTAACTTAACGACTTGTTCCGTTGCTTCTTGTTCTTTTGTAACCACCTTTGTATGTTCAACGGCTTCTTTTGACACATTATTTGCGCCAAAAAGTGAATTCATGCCTTTGCCAAGCCCGCCTTTTTTACTTACCATATTGTTTCAAAACCTCCTGTGCGAGATTGTTGTACATTTGTGCACCCACGCTCCGTGGATCAAAATCAATAATCGCTTGTCCATAAGATGGCGCTTCACTCAGGCGTACCGAACGTGGGATGATTGTATCATAAACCTTATCATCAAAATAACTACGCACTTCTTGGGCCACTTGCTTGGCGAGGTTCGTTCGTCCATCATACATTGTTAACAAAATACCAGCAACATCAAGATCTGGGTTAAACTGCTGCCGAACAAGTTCAATCGTATTTAGTAGTTGTCCTAGACCTTCTAAAGCATAAAATTCGGTCTGTACCGGGATAAGAATAGCATCAGCAGCTGTAAATGCATTGACAGTCATTAATCCTAAAGCTGGTGGATTATCAATTAAAATGAAGTCATAATCATCACGCACTGTTTCAAGTGCCGTTTTTAGACGATACTCACGTTGCGGTTGCTTAGCGAGTTCAATCTCAGCACCGGACAATTGAATGGTAGCTGGGACTAGGTCATAATTATCAGTCGCTACGATTACTTCGTGAAGTGGCGTTTGTTCAACGATTACATCATAACTATCGTGCTCTAACAAAGATTTATCAACACCTGACCCACTTGTAGCATTCCCTTGTGCATCAATATCAACCAGTAACACACGTTGTCCAGCTTGTGCCAATGCTGCGCCCAAGTTGATACTGGTTGTTGTTTTACCCACACCACCTTTTTGATTAGCTAATACAATTATTTGCGCCATTTTAGGTGCCTCCTTTATTTATGAGATTGGCTTTTTGCTTGGTGTTCCAGCTTGCCTAGGGTATATTTTAGGTGTTTTTGTTTTTTTATCTACTATCTGTATATAACGCTGATCACCATTTGGTAGTGTAAATACAAACTCTTCGTTAACCTGACCGCCAAGCATAGCTAATGCTTTTTGACCATCGAGGAGCTCTTGATGGGCAGCTGATCCCTTCATGACTAAGAATCTGCCACCAATCTTAACAAAAGGTAATGTATACTCAGCCAAAACACTAGTACGGGCAACTGCTCGAGCCGTTGCATAATCGAAATTTTCCCGGTACTTTGGATTTTGTCCTATATCTTCTGCACGCCCGTGAACGATTTCTACGCCGGTTAAGTCGAGCGTATCAACCACTTCTTGCAAAAAATTAACTCGTTTTTTTAACGCATCAACCATTGTAATTTTTAAGTCTGGAAAGGCTATTTTCAAGGGTAATGACGGAAAACCTGCGCCTGTGCCAATATCAATTAAAGTGCTTTCAGAGCTTTTTAACTTTTGTTCATACATTGCTACAGTTAAAGAATCATAAAAATGTTTTAAGTACACGTCTTTTTTTTCAGTAATAGCCGTTAAGTTAACGTGTTCATTAGTTGCGACCAGCAACTCGTAATAACGTTCAAATTGCCGAACCTGCTGTGTTGTTAAAGTTATACCAGCACTACTTAATGCTTCGATGAAGTCTTCGTTTGTCAATATTCTGCTCCGATTTCAGTTAATTCAGCACGAAAAAGCGCCAGTTTCAGCTAATACCAGAATACCTAAAAAACGCTTAATTTTCAAGCCTTCCAGCATTAATATTTCCATCAGAAATACCAGAAATTTGTAGTAAATACCAAGCATTGAATGCAGGTACATCGATATCCTTAGCAACATGAACATTCGTTTGGCTATGCGTACTATGAAGAATGTCAGCTACCGTGGCACCAATCGCAGGTCCATCTGTCACGACATCAACCCATAAATCTTCTAATTTGTATTTTTCAGGGTGCAGTAAGTAATAAAGTGTATTGACATCGTGCATTGGTTTACCACCAGCATTAGAACCATCTTGATAGTGTCCAAACAGTCCCATCAGCATTTTTCCGGTCTCATTCATCTGAAGTAATTCAGACATAGATTTTTTGGTTAACAACGCTTTTTCAGTAACATCAAGCCCAATCATTGTGATATCCAAATCACTTTCAAAAACAATTTTCGCTGCGTCCGGATCTGTAAATACGTTAAACTCTGCCACCGATGTTAAATTCCCACCGGTAAGCGAACCACCCATTACGATTAATCGCTCTATTTTTTGTAAATCTTGTGGATACTTTTGAATTAAGTTTGCAATATTAGTGAATGCACCAACGGCTACTAATGTCGTTTGATCATCATAGCTATTCAGCGTTTCATGAATAGCATCTACAGCTTTTTTACTTATAGTTCTGGTAGAAAGCTCGCCAAATTCATAACCTGGCATTCCGCTCTTCCCATGAATATTTGATGCATCCTTAAATGGTTTGACTAGTGGTTTCTCAGCACCACGGGCCACCTTAACGTCTGGTCGATTAAAATAGTGTGTTAATTTCAAAACATTGTTTGTTGTCTTATCAACCGAAACATTACCGGAAACAGACGTAATCAGACGTACTTCAAAGTCATCATTAGTTAACAAAATTGCGATTGCTGCTGCATCATCAATGCCGGGATCAGTATCAAAAATAAGTGGAATCGTCATTATTTTACCTCTATATATTATTCAATTAATTATACCAGAACAAAAGGTTTGACTTTTCTGCTTAGTAGATTTATTATATAAGCAATCTAGGAAAGGGGGTCATAACTTTTGAGTAATTCTAACGGAAAACGCTCAATCGTTTTGGCCGCTTAATAGGAAAAGCGGTCGATTCGATTGCAGCAACCACGAAGCAAGTTTGATTTAGATTCTGCTTCGTGGTTTTTTATTTTCTTTTTTACCATATTGCCTAATAAAAAAACACGCTTTCTAGCGTGCTTTTTTATCTAATCATTATTTACGAGCAGCTAACTTAAAGTCCAGTGGTACACCGACCGCATGATGATAGAAACCAGTAATGTTGGGGTTAACCAATTCTGGCTGTGCCTGATAATATAGTGGGTTCAAAATTGCTTCTTGATGAATAATCTTCTCAAGTCCCTTTTCATCAGCAGCTCGCTTTGTATCATTCGTCGCATCAGCTCCCTTAGCCTTATTCCATAAAGCATCGTAATCGGCATTAGAATTATGATTATAATTGTTTGCATTGCCAGTTGAAGCCAGATCCAGGAATGTTGTCGGTTCGGCATAATCAGCTCCCCATTGTGTCAGCATAACTTGGAAATTAGCGTCAGTTCCATCTTGCAAACGCTGCTTAAATGGTACAAATTTTTCGGTAACCTTTTGACCTGGCAAGTTTTTACTCCATTGTCCTTGAAGATAGTTGACTACATCTTTGGCATTTGCTACTCGGTCTGTATCAGCTTCAATTTCAAGCGTAATCGACTTTTCACCTAGTTCACTTAGTCCTTCTTTGAATAGTTTCTGTGCCTCTGATTTATTATACGTATAATCTTGCTTAGCATATGTGGCAAAATCCGTACCATTCACAGTACTTAAGCCTTTAGGTGTAAATGATGTTGCTGGTGTTGAAGTGCCCGATAGAACTTGGGAATTCAACTCGGAACGATTCGTAACCATATTCAGTGCTTGTCTAATTTTTTTGTTATTTAGAGCTTTAACATTTCCTGATTGATTATATGCTAAGAATACCGTTGTGGCTTGTGGTGTTATTCGGTAGCCCTTATTTGTTTTATTGGCCTGTGACAATTGTGGCGTATTAACCAGTGCTGAATCTAACTTACCCGTCTTATACATTTGTACAGCCACTTCTGGCTTTTGAACAACTTGCAAATCAATTTCAGGTGTTTTAACATTTTTTGCATCCCAATAATACTTGTTTTTCACAAGTTTAAACTTGTTATTGGTTCCATTCCATCCTTTAAAAGTATACGGACCATTATATAATGTCTTGCTTGCTGTTGTGCCATATTTTTTGCCATATTTCTCAACAAAACTTTGCTTTTGTGGGAAAATGTTGGAAATGTTAGCAAGCTCTTAAATTGTGGCATTGGCTTTTCGAGTGAAACAGTTAATGTATTCCCACTCGCTTTAATTCCGAGGTCCTTCTTATCAACTTTACCTGCCTGAATAGCATCAGCATTTTTAATACCGCTATACAAATAGGCATACTCCGAAGCCGTTTTTTGATCATTGGCACGTTGCCAAGCATACACAACATCTTTAGCAGTTAACTTGCTACCATCGGACCACTTAAGCCCATTACGCAGCTTGATTGTCCAGGTCTTACCGTCACTAGATGACTTAACTGACTTAGCTAATGCTGGTTGTGGTTTGCCATTTTTATCGGCTCGCATTAAGACTTCACCAGCGTTACCAACAACTGTTATCGAATATTCATCAGTAATTGTCGCTGAATCTAACCCGTTTAGTGGTGTTGGTAATGAAAAGCGAAGTGTCTTATCATTGCTGTTCCCACTATTTCCCCACAATCCAGCAGCACGAGTGCCACCAACTACCGCTACAAGGGCTACTCCCACAAGTGTGAGTTTTTGCCAATTTTTCATTATATTTTCCTCGCTACATTCTCATCATAAATTTACTCTATTTTTTTATTCTAGCACAATGAAAAACATTTGCACACAAAATGTATTACATTTACGATACAAAACATCATTTTTAAAAATAACGATCAAAAAAAGCACTACACAATAATTGTGTAATGCTTTATGTTTACTACTTTTGTTGATGCCGCCGGTGGGAGTCGAACCCACACGGTGTTGCCACCACTGGATTTTGAGTCCAGCGCGTCTGCCAATTCCGCCACAGCGGCGTTAAATATTAAACAACTATATTAGAATACCAGTAAAATATTTGTTCGTCAACCTTTTTTTGGCTTTTCTTTTTTGACTTGACGTGTTGTATCATTAACATTTCCTGTGATGGTGTGGCTCACGTGTTTAAGCGCATTATCTAATAAAATTAAGATATGTGAATCACTTAACCCATACAATACTTCGCGGCCACGTTTTTCTGTTTCAACAAGTTGCGCCTCACGCAACAGTTTTAATTGGTGTGATACAGCAGATTGCTCCATACCTAAAGAATTGATAATCTCTGAAACACTGTACGCGCGCTCTCTGAGCAATTCTAAAATGATCAGACGTTGCTTATTGCCTAATAGTTTAAATATTTTTTCAAGTTCTATGATGGCTTCTTTTTTCATATTTTAATTATAACAGCCTCCATATCGTAATGTATTAAATAAAACAAAAAAAGCCGCTATCTAGCGACTTTTCATTAATGATGTTTAATTCTCTTTACGTGCAACCATTGAAGATACTTTTGCATGGCGAGCAATGTAAGCTGCTTGAGATCCTAATGATCCCCAGAAGCCTTCACGAGAATGCGCACCCACAATAATTAAATCAGCACCTACTTGTGGCGCAATTTTCTGGACTAATACTTCTCCAGCTTTAGAACCATCTTCGAAAACTGTTTCAACGTTCGTAGCCCCTTTTGACAACGCATATTCCTTGTAACGAACGAGGTTAGCTTCAAATTCAGCACGCTTTTCCTTGATAAAGTCAAGGTGTAGCGCTTCGATTGCTGATAGGTCACCCATTTCAAGAATTGTTGCTATTGTCAATGTGGCACCATCTTCGCTAGCTTGATGAATCGCATTTGCCAAAGCAAAGTAACCTTGTTCTGATTCATCAACACCAACTAAGATGTTCTTAAATTGTGTTGGTTCGATGTTTAAGTTTAATTCACTCATTTTATCTCTCCTTTAGTATCGCTTAGTATCTATATTGATTAAGATCCCATTAATTGTTGTACGACAAGTTGAACATTTAAATAAGTCAGAACGGCAAATGCAATCCATCCTAAGGTTGCAATCCACTTTGGATTAGCAAATTCTTCTCCCATAATCTTCTTTGAAGACGTGAAATAGATTAATGGTGCCATAGTAAATGGCAAAGCAATTGAAAGGAAGACTTGTGATTGAACCATCAAATCATCTAACTTACCCTCAGATCCACCATAAATCAACGTGAAGGCAACAACTGGTATCAATGCCAAACCACGAGTAACAACACGACGTAGCCACATTGGAATGCGCAAGTGCAAGAAACCTTCCATGACAATTTCACCAGTAAGCGTTCCAGTGATTGTTGAGTTTTGTCCTGAAGCAAGCAAAGCAACAGCAAACAATGTTGATAAAATTGGTGATGCAATAGCACCAGCAATTGAATTATCCTTCAAAGCGTTATACATTGAACCAAATGTACCAACTTTATCAGCATGTCCAAAGAATAATGCTGCACCCAAAATCAACAATAATGAGTTAATAACGAATGCCAATGACAACTGAATATTTGAATCCCAAGTCATGAAGCGAACAGCTTCTTTAAGTTCTGACTTGTTACTTCTATCTACTTTACGTGTCTGAGATATTGATGAATGCAAGTACAGATTATGTGGCATAACAGTGGCACCGATAATTCCCAATGTTAATGTTAACTGAGAATCACCACCACCAATTGGCGTATGTGAGCTTAAAGTCTGTAATTGAGGCAAATAACCGCCAAACAGTGCTGATAATTGTGGTGTTGATAAAATAACTAGATAAGCAAAAATAACCAAAATAGTAATGATCAATGTCATGACAATAGCTTCGATTTTACGGAAACCAAATTTCATCAACAATAGCAACAAAATAACATCAAAAGCTGTGGTCAGAACAGATGCAATCATTGACCAACCGAACAATAAGTGAAGTGCTATAGCCCCTCCAATAACTTCGGCAATATCTGTAGCAATCAATGCTAATTCAGTCATGATCCATAGTACGAATCCACCAACTTTATTTGTACGATCACGTGTTGCTTGCGCTAAGTCTTCTTGCTTAACAATTCCTAACTTACCGGCCATGTACTGTAGCATCATGGCAATCAAACTAGAAATTAAAACAACAGACAACAATGTATAACGGTATTGCGCACCACCGGCTACCGAAGTAACCCAGTTACCCGGATCCATATAGCCAACGGCCACCAAGGCTCCGGGACCAGAAAAGGCCAATAATTTACGCCAAAATGACCCATTTTCTGGTACTTCTATGGAACCATTAACATCCGATAAACTTAAATCATCCTCAGTTTTTTGAACAAGGTGATGTTTCGGATTAACACTTGTAGAATCTTGCATTCTATCTCTCCTTTAGATTTCTCCTCAGAGCTAAATAAACGAATTTCGACTTGACTGAAATATCGTGAAATATTCACTTTTTGACAATTGATAAACACCAAAATAAAACATCAAGTGCTAAATAAATTTCATAAAGAATTTCATTCAACTTGGCTGTTGAAAGCTTATGAAAATTACCTAACTCGGCTATAATCGCTCTAATACATACTTTATAATACACCAAATTCTAAATTCGTCAACAAAAATTTTTTACTTACAAAAAATAAAGTTGTGTATTATCAATTTTATGATAGAAAAACATTGTATTAAAGGGGCAAAACGCTATTTTATTAAAATATTACAAATTAGTTACGTGACATAATTTTATCTTTATATCAAATAACATTACAAGACTGATCAAATTCGTTTGTTTCAATTTGAATGGTGACATGGCTAATATCATATTTTTCTCGTAGGTCACTAGAGATATTTGCTAATAATTCTTGTTCATCTACATTCTTTTTAACAGATAGATGAACAGTCATGGCAGCTTCAGTCGTAGAAAGAGGCCAAATGTGTAAGTCGTGAAGTTGTTCCACACCTTCATGTGTTGATAAGTATCGCAAAACGTCTGACTCATTCACATTATCAGGTACCCCATTTAATGCTAAGTTAAATGTTGATTTCATAACTGGCCATGAAGTCACGGCAATAATAACACCGATAATCATTGATACGATAGGATCAATGACGTGCCAACCAGTAACTTGGATTAAAAGTCCAGCAATAATCACGCCAACCGACACACCAGCATCAGCTAAAAGATGAATGTAAGCTGTTTTGGCATTCAAATCTTGTTCATGGTGATGCCCATGTTCATCAGGAACACCTGATGCTTTAAAAAGCATAGCAGTGGCAAAGTTAATCACGATACCAACCGCTGCAACAACCATCACTAACCAGCCTGTAGTAACAGTATTTTCTGGCAAAATCAAATTACGAATACTCTCGTAAAAAATCGTTATCACCGCAAATATTAACAAAATTGTATTAAATACACTAGCTAGAATGGACATATTATGCCATCCATAAGTATGTCGTTTAGTGGCTTGTAGACCAAATACTACAACTGCAAGCCAAGCGATCATTAATGCTAATACATCACTTAAATTGTGGAAAGCATCAGCAAATAGTGCGGTTGAATGTGCTAATTTAGCAAATACTAACTCAGATAAAACAAAAATCATATTTAAAGAAATACCTATTAAATAAGGCATTTGTTTCATTTTTAACTGCTCCATTGGTTTCTTCATATTTTCACCTCGATTCTATTTTAACACTTTATCTGAAAAATAATTCATATATTTAAAAAAGTAGCAGATTAATCTGCTACTTTTTAGGTATTCATATTTATTTAAAGTTTTAACTCTGAAAAGAATTCGCCTGCATCCCCAACAATCTGATCCACATCAAATGGCGTAGCAATACGTTCAAAATTGATTGACATCACCGGAACTGCCGGACTAGCATACTGCAATAATCCAGCAAAAGGATAAACTTTAAAGCTAGTGCCTACAATAACAATTAAATCAGCATTTCGTACCCATAGGGCTGATTTTTTAACGTCAAAAGGCATTTCTTCGTAAAATGTAATTCGCGGACGTAATAGGGCATTGTCTGCACGTCTCATTGCACGCAAGTAATCCTGATAGGGAGATTTCTGGCCATCAACAGGCGCATACACATCATATAATGAGCCATGAAAACGGATCAATTTTTCTGGATCCGATGCCGCTTTGACATGCAAATCATCAACATTTTGCGTGATAATTTTGGCCTTACCTTGTCGAGTTAAAGCTGCCATTTTTTTGTGAATAACATTTGGAACAGCCTCGGGAAAGTACATATTATCAATCATAAATTGATACTGTTTTTCGGGCTCATTATGAAAAGCTGTTGCACTCAATAGGTATTCAGGTTGCAAACTAATGCCATCATAAATACCACCTTTAGAACGGTAATCCGGTATTCCTGATAAAGTTGAAACACCCGCTCCGGTCATGAATACAATATTTTTGGCGTTGTCAAAGCGCTTTTGAATTTCTGCTGTGACTAACATGAATATCCTTTCTTTATGAATGTTAACTGATAATAATTAATTTAGTCTCTTTCAATGTAAGGTAGCGCTAACTTTTGGAATAGTTCCGACACTTTTAGAGCATACAGTTCTTTGAAAAAGGTTGGTTTATCAGCTTCATTATCCGGTGGCGATACTACAAAACTATTTTGATTATCATTTTTACTTAGCCCAACGTAAGCTGTCTTCTGCGTCTGAAAATCGGTCATTTCCGAATGATATATTGTAAATACTTGATTAACTGGTAAATCTAATTGACGTTTTGACAAGACACTTGTTAATGTGACATATTCTTTAGCGTTTACAGTAGGTTTGCCCCATCTTGTCAATACTTCGTCAATGCCTTCAAACAAAGAAACCATTTGATGACGAATATTACGTGCCTGCTTCAGATCAGCTGCCATTACAGGTTTAATAAGCGAACTCGCGGCCGTGTAAGCTAGCGGATATTTTTGTTGCAACTCGGCAACAAAACTGCTGTCAGAAATCGTATTAGCAAATACTAATGCATCCAAGATCATGAGTAAACGCCATAAACTTTCATCATCCACTTCACCATTTTCAGGCGTTAACTCAGCGTTAAGCCCAGAAAAATAAGCCTTTACCGTCGCAGAAGTTGTAATGCCTTGCTTAGCTAATTCACGATAGGTGATTGCATGAACAACTGTACGATGCATGCGCGTTGCAATTTGTATCAGCTGATCGTCTAATTTTCCATCATTGAATGTTAGCGCAAAAAATACTTGTGGGGCAATGCCATTTAATGTTAATAGCATTTTTAATAACTCATTACCAAGCAAGAAATCACTCTCAGTTTTGTTAGCAATTTCTATTAGCAAACGTTGTCCTAAAATTTCTTGTGAAACTTGGTCGATATGTAATTCCCCAGTCTCTCCTCCATTAACACGTGTCATCACAGTTCCTGGATAGACACCATTAACGTTATCCAATAAATCTTTAATTTTTGGGTTCATTTCTTATCTCCATTAATATTTTTTTGGCAACACTTGCATCCACATGACTGAGGGATATTAGCCGTGATACTACTGCGGCAATTTCATCAGTTTTTGCGCCTACTTGCATCGCTAACGCGCGATACTGCATTCGCATGTGTCCCCGTTGAATACCGCCTGAGGCAATTGATTTTAAGGCTGCTAAATTTTGCGCCAACCCAACAGATAAAATCACACCACGAAGTGTGTCAGCATTCACATCACCTATGATTGACAAGGCCTGCTTAGCATCTGGCATAGCCGAAATTGCACCGCCAACCGTGCCAACAGATATAGGCAATGTCAGCTCACCATGAAGTTTACCGTTTAAAATTGTCCAAGTTACTAAACCACGGTATTGACCATCACGACTTGCATAGGCATGACCACTAGCTTCTACAGCTCGCCAATCATTACCCGTCGCCAAAACCACAGCACTAATGCCGTTAAAAAGACCTTTATTCTCCGTAGTTGCACGGTAAGGATCGTTTTTGGAAAAATGGTTTAATGCGACTATTTTCTGAGCTACTTCACGACCACCTATGCGCTCAAAATCGACATCACCAGTCACTGTGACCAATTGATTTGTGGCATAATTAGATAAAATCACACCTAAAGGTATGAACTTTTCAAACAATGGTAATTCTGCTTCTAAAATTGTATTAACAATATTAGCGCCCATTGCGTCTTTTGTGTCGATAATAAAGTCAACACTCGTTTCCGTTTTCGAGATGTTTCTTACTCGAACATCACGCAAACCACCACCGCGTTTATAAATCGATGGTTTGGCTTGCTTTGCCTTAGCAAAAATCTCATCGCGATGTAAGTTAATGAATTCATCCACACCAGCAGCATCAACCAGCAGCATTTGGCCGATCATAGCAGTATCCGCCATGATGACATGAACCCCATTAGATAACATTTTGGCACCATTATTAGCTGCTGCAATCACACTTGGTTCTTCAATAGCCATCGGCACTCTAAAATGTTGTTCATCAATCAGAATATCATGAACAACGCCCATTGGCATGCGAAAATCACTAATGTAATTCTCAACCATTTGAGCGTTAACTGGGCTTTGACGACTTGAAAATGATAATCGTATATCTTCTTTTAAATTTAATGCGAGTAAACGCTCATCGGGTGTTAATTCATAAAATTTTTTACTCATCCTGCTGTGCTAAAGTCTCAGCAATTAGACCTTCGCGAACCCCGCTTTCTGAAAATATAACTTTAGGTGAATTAATTTTTCTCATAAGATTCAATAATGGTAGTAAGCCACTGACGATAATATCAGCGCGAGAAGTTTCTAATCCGGCAATTTTCTCACGTTCTTTTCGTGTCATCTGTCGGATTTCTTCAAAAATCTGCTCAACTAAGTCAACTGGCATCTCAAATCCATGAATCATACTTACTTCGGTTTCACCAAGTCGTGTACGTGCCATACGCGCGAGCGAACGATTTGCCCCACCTAATAAAATAACTGGCTTTTGGTATTGCGTTTCCAACCACTGCAACGTGTTATACTGACTTAATATATAATCACTTGCGGAAGCCAGATTGTTCGGCATGATATTATTAGCTAAGTGATATTGTTCTGATAAAGTAACTGCACCAAAAGATAAGCTTACAGCTTCCTTGCTGCGTCGATTATCCACAGCAATCAATTCAACTGAAGCACCACCAGTATCTAGAATCACACCCTCGGTAACATTTAAGGTTGAGATCACACCCAAATAATCATAATATGCTTCTTGATCACCCGTCAAAACTTGAAACTGAATTCCCGTTTCTCGTGCGACACGATCTAAAAACTCAGTTTGATTTTTAGCCATACGAACTGCTGCCGTTGTAATCGCACGGACTTTCGGATGAAAATTGATATATTTAGATTGAAAATATTTTAGCGCCTCAATAGTACGCAAAATTGGTGTTTCTTTTAGTAGTAGTTCTTCTCCCATATTTTGAGCAATGCGCGTGTCTCTTTTTTCGCGGATTAACTCAGTATGAGTACCATCATCATGCAGCTCTTCGACTACCATTCTGGCAGAATTACTACCAAGATCAACGATTGCTAAATAGCTCATATAGACATCCTAATCAATTTTATTAGTTTAATTGTACCATGTGATGGTACACTATATATATGAAAATACTATTAATTGCCCTTGGGGCGCTCAGTTTTGCTATTGGTACCATCGCGATATGGATTCCCGGCTTGCCAACAACAGGATTTTATGTCCTAACCGCAATTTTGTGGTCTAAATCTTCTAAAAAGCTAGATAGTTGGCTACACAACAATAAATATTATCAAAAGTACGTTGACGAAGCTGTTTTTGATCGGCAACTATCACTAAAGGGGCGGGCTTTAATTTATTTAGTGACTGCTGCCATGATGGCTATCCCATTTTTCAAGACAGATATGGTTTGGCTAAAATGGGTACTACCACTCACCTCGTTAACACAGATTATATCAATGGAAAGCTACTATCGTGGCTATCTTTGGCGCGATGGCATTCCCTTTACCAAAGCAAAAACACGTGAGTAATTCAAATAAAAAAATACTTCCCTCAAACAAATATGAGGGAAGTATTTTTTTATTGCGCGTCTAATGTTTCACCAATAACATTTAAGTTATATTCAGCAACGCCATAAGATAGTACGGGTACCGAACTACCAAACTGTGTGCCTGTTGTTTTACTGCCCAAGTTTAATGACTTGCGTAGTAGATTTGTAACACGTTGCTTTTCTGATGCTTTCACCATTTGGTAACTCACACCATTATACATATCACCAACGCCCTGTAAATGATCAGATTTCTGATTTTTAGTGGCTGCCATGTAAGATAAAGCAATTTTTGTCACATTATTATAAGTTAAGTCTGTTTCTGCATTTTTAGATATTGATTTCATAAACTTTGCATTCAGTAGAGTTTTAGCGCTGGCTGATTTTTTAACCAAAGCTTTCAAAACTAGCCGTTGACGCTTTTGTCGACCGTAGTCTCCCTCTGGATCGTCATAACGCATTCTTGAAAATGACAACGCGGCGTAGCCATCCATTGTCGTATACGTTTTAAAATTCTTACCATCAGAGGCATATTCATATTTTTCTTGATTTTTGTAAAATTTATAAACATCAGACTTGTCATTTTCAGGCTGATAAGTGAATGTTAGTGGAGACTTAACTTTCACGCCACCTACTTGATCAATAACTTTTTCAAGTCCGCCCATGTTAACCAGAGCGTAAAAGTCAATTGGTACGTTCAAATAGTTTTGCAACGTAGACATCGTTGCCCCAACACCAGCAATTGGAAATGCAGCATTAAGTTTTTGTGGAAAAGTATCTTCTCGACCGACAATTGAAACCATAATATCACGAGGGATTGACAACATTGTCGTTGTTTTAGATTTTGGATTAACAGTGATTAGCATCATAGAATCGGTTAACCCTGTTCGATCACGTGCTAAAGCACCTGTGTCTGTACCTAGTACTAAAATTGAAAATGGTTTGCCATCTTTTAAGACTTGGTTAACATCGCGAGCTTTTGTAATATTCGCACTACGATGCATTGTATCAACCGATTCTTTGATATTACTCAATAGCATCGATATCACAACGCCACCAATAATCAACAGAATAACAATTATACTAACAATCCAACGCCATTTTTTATGTCGTCTTTTAGGTTTTCGTGGTTGCTTATCGTCTGGTCTTGGCGCTTGATTTTGACGTGCCATTCGACTCATGTTATTATCCATTGTTTTGTACCCCCAGGGATATCCTGATTTAATATTATACCATTAAAACCAAGAATGGCGCTAATACAATTAAGTTAATAATAACGCCATATTAATTAGGTTAGCCGATTTATTTTAGAGCTTTTGTTGACATTTTTGTTTATAACTTGTCTAATCAATAACAAAAAAACACTCACAAGAAGTGAATGTTTTTTATTCAACATATTAATCAGCTGCTAATGCATCAATCGTATTCAAATTAGCCGCTCGACGCGAAGGAACAAATGAAGCAACTAGAGCAATAACAAGAGAAATCACTACCGCAAATATAACATTACCAAGAGAAACCTGTACAATATCAAATTTAATTAAGCCATACAAAGCTGCGTTCATAGCAAATTGTCCTAGATAAGCTGTGACAATACCAAGAACAGCTGAAATGATTCCCATTAACAGCGCTTCATTTGTAAATAAACCACGAATATCTTTTGAACGTGCACCAAGTGCGCGCAATACACCGATTTCTTTGGTACGTTCAGAAACAGACATATAAGTTGTCACAATAATCATAATCGCTGATACGATCAATGAAATTCCGGCAATGGCAGCCAATACATATGAAGCCAAACTTGTAATTGTGTTAATCGTGTCTAGCACACTACCAATGGATACTGCCACGACGGCTTGTTTACCATTATCCTTGATTTTGTTAACCGCACTCACTGTTGACTTTACGTTTTCCGTATCATTAACCTTTAATGTCAAATAGTTAGCTTCGGTCATGGCATTAGCCTTTGCTAAGTCTTTTTTCATTGCAGCAAATGTAGTTGCAAACACTGTACCAGCTTGTCCGCCGTCAGTGATTCCAACAATTTTCATTGTTGATGTCACAGGAACTGCTTGATTATTTTGATTATAAGCTACGTAAGTATACGTGATATTCTTACCAATCAAAGATTTCCAATTTTTATTAGCTTTTTGAGCAAATGTTTTGTCAATCACAATTTCATTGTCACCAGATGGCTTGTGCCCCGCCTTGATGACTTTGTCGGCATAGATTGGTGACCATGTTTGTACCTGCGTACCAGCCTGTGATTGTGCTTTCCCGTACTTGAATACAGCACCATTAAACTCATATCCTTGATAAGTCTTGGCAACATTTTTTACATTACTAACTTTTTTAATTACATTATCAGAAAAAACAATCGACGAGTAATTTGTTGTTGATGCTTGCGCTCTGGCTTGAACACGTTCATTGCTTGACGCATCATCATCATCTAACGTGTTCTTAACAACAGTTGGATAGTTAGGGTTAGCCAACGAACTAACTTGATTATTAATATACCCTTTAATACCATTACCCAATCCGAGGAATAGTATTACCGAGAAAACACCAATAGCCGATCCGAGAATAATCAAAAAGTTTTGTAATTTTTTATACTTCAAATGATCAAAGGCCATGTCCCAAACTGATCTAGTTGACAACGGTCTCGATGTTAACCGATCAGGTGCCGATGGTGCCTCAAACTTGTCTTTCAAATTTTTTTCTTCATCAATTTTTCCATCAGCCATGTGCAAAATACGCGTTCCGTAATTAGCTACCGCTTGTGAATGCGTAACAACAATAACCAATTTACCTTCTTGGGCGATTTGCTCAAGAAGCTCCAGTACTTCAGTGGTATTCACAGAATCTAATGCGCCCGTTGGTTCATCAGCAATCATGACATCAGGATCTGCTGCTAACGCACGCGCAATGGCGACACGCTGCTTTTGACCACCGGAAAGTTGTGATGGATACTTATGAACATGCTCGCTCAAACCAACTTTTTCCAATAATTCCATGGCACGTTGTTTACGTTGCGCGGATGATAAAGTAGTCATGTTTAAGCTGGTTTCAACGTTTTCCAAGTTCGTTTGATAATTAATTAGGTTAAAGCTTTGGAAAATATAGCCAATCGTCTCACGACGATAAACATCTAACTTCTTTTCTTGTTTATGATCTAATCGATTTCCGTTGATCAACACATCACCTGAAAAGTTTCGATCAAGGCCACCAATAATATTCATTAGTGTTGATTTACCGCCACCTGATTCACCAAGAATGGAAACAAATTCACCTTTATCAAATGATAAGTTGATCCCCTTCAAAACTGGAAATTCATCTTTTCCTAAAAAATAGGATTTATGAATATCTTTTAATTCTAAAAATGACATACTTTTTCTCCCTCTTTTGAATTTACTATGTCGTTTAATATGCAACCCTTTTAAAAATAGTTAAATTAGTACACTACTTTTGACTAGTTGTAATCTAGTATACAATAGTCATGTTCTTTTTCAATCTTTTCCGTTAAATATTTTAGTTTCTTATTTATTTCTTCTGTTTGATCAAATGTGAAAAACACTACTATGCCGACTCAAGTTAAGCTTTATGGCTTGATCTAATCGAATAAATAATCGGTACGACAGTAATTAATACTAAGGGCAGAATCATTAATGCTATAGTCCAAAATTCAGAAATCATTCCTAAAAAACCACCACCAATCATCATAAACCCGCCAACAACAAACATCAAACCACCAATACGTTGCGTCTTAAACCAATTTATATCATTATTCAGAGCGGTTGGTATTCGTATCCCAACAAAGCGATTTCGCTGTGTTTTGGGCATGTAGTTACCTAATGCTATAAATAAAATGCCAATAGTCGGCAACAATATACTAGTTATATTGATGTGATTACCTAATCCATAAGCAAATATATAAGATAATAAAATGTTATTGCCTAATGGAATAGACCAACTAATAATTGTATGCATTTTATTATTTTGACTACGAGCAACTATTTTCGTACGATAAATAATTAGAAACAGGTGCAAGAGTGTTGCTATTATTGGCCAAATAATGATAAGCCATACTTTATTAGCATATCTATCCACTTCTCCGTTAATATTAAAATGGATTGGAAGCTCAACTGGCAGCTTCGTCCACAATATTAGCCCATAAAAAATGGGTAACAAGGTAATAATTAGTGGTAAAAAGCTTTTTTTATTTTTCATTAGTAAATCCTTTCAACCATAATGTGGCTTCTTCAAACACAGATAAATTTAATTCATAATAAATAAAATTTTTATATTTATCTTCTCTTATCAAATCAGCTTGTTTTAATTGGGCTAAATGTGATGATATTGTTGCTTTACTCAATTCAAAATGATCCGCAATGCTTCCCGCTGACTGAGGCCCTTCTTTCAGTAGCGTAAGAATATCACGCCTGACAGGATTCGAAATCGCTTTCAGTGTATTTTGTAAACTCATTATTTCTTTCCTTTACCTATTTTGCTATATTTCTAAATAGATTAGAACATCTATTTAGAAATATAGCAAAATAGGTAAGAATAAAAAAGACAGTAATCATGATTACTGTCTTTTTTATAAAGTTATGGTTTATTTTGAACATACTTCCAGTAAGCATTAATTATTTTTGCCGCAATCTTACCATTGGTACCATCTAAATAATTATTCATACCTGGGATAGCCATGGCCATGACCATCGGTTGTCCCGGTACATAAGCAACAATGGATTCTGTATAAGTCGTATGTCCATTGGTTGTTGTTTCGGCGGTTCCTGTTTTAGCATAAACATGTGGTTCAAGTTTATGTATATCTGTTCCACCAGTATTGTACGTGTCCGTACCATTTGCAACACGATTCATTCCTTCATGGATTACTTTCCATTCGTCAGAATCCAACTGAACTTGCCCTTGTATATTCGGTGTGGCTGTCCACACTGTACGCTTTTTTGAACTATTAGTTGAACTTTGTAATATTGAGCTTACCAAATGAGGCTGAATCAAATACCCACCATTAGCAATTGTAGAAACGTATCGTGCAAGTTGAAGTGTTGTATAGGTGTCATATTGACCAAATGATTCGTACAAATATTTACCAATATTTGACCCTGTAGTATCTCCGCGATAACCAGCAGTTTCTCCGCTGACATCAATACCTGTTTTTGTCCCTAATCCGAATTGTCCTAACCCATTACGTAATGTCTGAAAGGCATCAGAATTCAATGCTAATGCCGATCCCGAGCTATAAGTCTGTCCACCAATCTTCATACCCAATTGAACGAAATAAGTGTTCGAAGAACGCTCTAAGGCTGTTTGTGCATCAACTGAAACAGGCGTACCTGTTTTATTCCAATATGATGTGATTGTTGGTGTTCCCGCAATTTTAATAGCTTGATCCAACAATGTAGAATTTGAGGGAGTAATCACACCTTTTTGGAAAGCTGTAGCTAATACCGCCGGCTTAACCACAGATCCCATGACAATAGCATGATTAATATTTCCCAACGGATCAGCTGTTTTTGTTCCGGTTGAGTAATCTCTGTCTACGCCTGCCATAGCATAGATACCGCCAGTATAGGGATTCATTACTGTAGCATAAGCACCTTGAACATCCCCAGTTGGTAAATTGTCTTCCAAAATTTTCTGAACTTCTTTCTGAAAGTCAGCATTAATGGTTAATTTAAGACTATCTCCAGACTGCCCTTTGTATTTTACAGAAGATGATTTTACTGTACCGTCAGAAGCAGTTGTAACTACAGTCTGTGAGGCTGATCCCTTCAATAAGGATTCATAGCTAGATTCCAAATTAGAACTACCAACTGATTCATTTTGTGAATATCCTTGTGCTAAGAGTGTGTGTAACTTATCATCTGGCAACCCATTATCTTCACTAGTTACTGTACCAATCAAAGCCTTAAAATCGTTTCCTTCAGGATATTGTCTTGCCCAGCTTGTACCTATCTTAATACCAGGGAATTGGCTTAAACGCTCGCCAATCTCCGCTAATTCTGTTTCTGTCACATCGTCTTCTTTGATAAATGTCGTTGACAATGAATAAGCACCGCTCATCCGCTGAAATATCATTGCATCATTATCACTAACTTTTGAAAGCAAGTTATGCTCTTCTACATAACTTACCGACAGACTATTAATCTCTGATGTCGTCAGGCTACTACCATTCTTATGTTCTTTAGCAACGCGTTTCTGCACCTTAGCCGCGTTAGTTGCGTCAGCCAAATAAAAGTCAGCTTTAGAACGATCACTGAGGCGGGTCGTATCAACTGTCAAATATTTTCCAAGTTTAATTGCAGTGCTTCGCATTGTGCTAGAAGTAATATTAGTACCACGCGTAAATGTAATCGCCGTTTGCGCCTTGTTTCCAGCCAGAACACGGCCGGTTGAGTCGTAAACTAAACCTCGTGGTGTATTTCCTTTTTCAACGGTCTCTTCACTTCGGTTGACTTCAGCCAAATAATTGGCTCCCTGCTTAATCGTTAAAAACCCTAATTGTACAACTAGGGCAACCATTAGTATAAACGATATAAACAACAAAATTCGCAGACGTGTTGGTAAGTTAGCACGTGCGTCATTTTTATTATCTCGCTCTTCTAGATATGGATTGTGTTTCATAAGTATTGTGTACCGCCAATTTAATAATTACCTTATATACCATACCACAAAACGGGTTTTACTCGCTAAAAAAGCTCATTTTAAGCACGGCCCATCATTTTTTTGAGCAATCGATAGACGCCATATTTAAAGGGATTAACAGGCATCATGAAGTTTCCTACCAGTTGACGTGCTTGTCCCTCAAAAGTCGTTTTGAATCCTAGTACACCATCGCTACCATCGAACTTTCCAGCAATGCCGTAGAAGTTATAGCGCTTGAGTCCTGCCTGAACTGCCTTGTTGATCATAACGTCTTGTATTTGATAAGGGCCGTAATAGTCCATATACTCTTCATAAGTGCCTGAATACAGATAATTCATTTCTTGAGGTTGCTGTATAAATAATGCACCAGCGACGACGACTGTCGATTTACCAGCAGCTTCTTTCTGTTGTTCCGCTTTTAATATGCGCTTGCTATGTTGATTTTTTTGATCATCAAATTCAGCATACTGACGCTTAAATTTATCATTCGTAGGATATTTTTCGATCTTCTGATTAATTTTGGCCAGTTTGGCATCTAATTCAGAGATTTTTTCATTCTCTTCCTTAATATAGTTGTCAAAGTTTAGTTCAGCAAAGACAAATGTTGCATCATCGCCATACACATCATATACTGTTTGATAAAAATTCAAGTTTTTATCTTTATAATGTAACCTATCGGCAGTTTTTTGTGTTAATTCCTTAAAATCTGGCAAGTCATCTCGTGTTAATTGACGTAAACGAATACCGAACTGAGCATTCTTTTTTAAATAATACTGAGCCTTCTTATTATACGAGGCACGAACAGATTTCTCATCGGTTAATTCTGACAAATCTTTGATATACTCCCATTCTGGAGAACCAGCTGTAGTGAAACCATCTACAAATGGCAAATGAGTAAATCCAAGCTTTTTCATCTCTTCGATAAACACCGTATTCTCTTCACCTAGAAGATCGCCATGGTTATTCGTCATTTTCAAAGTCACATTTGGCCTTACTTCAATATAAAGCCCTTTATTCTCGCGTGAAAACTTTACGAAATTAGACATGAAAAAAGCCAACAATTCATGATTTTCAAAATCCAATAATGGCCCACGATCAATTGAAAAGATGTATCCCATATGTACCTTTTCACGCATGACCAACGCTGCAGCCACTACCTTGTCGTCAGCTTTGATACCTAACAACCATATTTTATAGCCTCGTTTTTGTAATAATTCAGCTTGTTCACCTGATTGTAAAAAGGTACCCACAGAACTTTGCTTTTCAAATTCTGTATATTCTTCTTTTGTTAATTCAGTAAATTTGTACAACATTTTTTATACCTCTGCACTCTACTATACATGAGAACACAAAAAAAGTGGATAGCAACTATCCACTTTTTGGTGTTATTAATGTGCGTCAATGACGATCCATCCGTCATAATAACCTACACCAGCTTCGGTGAAGCTAGAGTTAACAATAAATTCAGTGTGACCACCGTTAACCATACCTGTTTCATAGTACCAAGCATTAATTACAGTTGCACCTGCAGCAAAACCATTAGCAACAACTTCAGGAGTTGCTGATGATTCATGCAAACCAAACCAGTTAGATGATGTTGCAAGAGCTTGTGCACGGCTTTGAGCTTGTGCTGTCAATGAAGCTGAAATCTTAATTGGTGACAAGCCAAGAGTAGCACGCTTTGCATTCCAAGCATTAATAGTAGCATCAGCTGTTGTTGAAGTTGATGAGCTGTTGCTTGTATTGCTTGTATTTGATGTTGAAGCAGTATTATTAGAAGTTGATGATGATTGTGTAGAACTTGATGATTGTGATGTTGTTGCAGTTGATGAACTTGAAGTTGAAGCAGATGATGCTGACAACTTTAAAGTTTGACCAACAGTAATCACATTAGCATTTGAAATGTTATTAGCAGCTACTAAGTTAGCTACTGTTGTACCGTTTGCTGCCGCAATCTTGTTTAATGTATCACCTGACTTAACAGTGTATGAACCATTTGAGGCAGTTGCTGTGTTATTTGATGTTGTTTGAGTTGTCGTAGTTGATGATTGCGTTGTTGTTGAGCTTGAAGTTGATAACTTCAATGTTTGACCAACAGTAATCAAGTTAGCATTTGAAATGTTATTAGTTGCTACCAAATTTGCTACCGTTGTACCATTTGCTGCTGCAATCTTGTTTAATGTATCACCTGATTTAACAGTGTATGAACCATTAGATGATGAAGTTGTTGTAGTTGAGCTCTCTGATGATGAACTTTGTGTAGTAGTTGATGATGAAGATGCAGTTTGTAGTTGCTGTCCAACAAAAATCAAATTAGCATTTGAAATGTTATTAGCTTTAACCAAAGCGTCAACAGTTGTACCGTTTGCTGATGCAATCTTGTAAAGTGTGTCACCAGCTTTAACTGATACAGTATTAGCAGAAACTTGAGCAGCACCAGCAACGGCAAAAGCACCGGCAGCTGTAACGACAGATTTAGCAATGGTAGATTTTTTCATAATAGTCAAACTCCTAATAGGGACTCATATTCAGTAATATATTTTAATTTAAATTCTTTTCCGTCTTCTCGACAATTCCTAGTATAGCAATCCGCTGTGTCATGGATATTTTCTGTACTTTGCACTTTGTTGTCAATATATCAAAGGAGTTTCTTTTGTAACAAAACAAACATCTAAATGACAATTGTGTGTCAAAATATAGAACCGGCAATACATGGATACCAGTTTCTTGATAACGTTTGAATTTTTGCCACATGGTCCCCGTTATTTACAGCAATAAAGTGGTTCCCACCGACATAAATACCCACTTCATATGGTGCATTCTGTGTGCCCCAAAATAGCAAATCTCCTGGTGTCGCTTGTAAAACGCCCAATAAATGATGCATTTGTTTAATGAGATGCGCTGGTGAAGCATCCCAATGCGATCCTTCGGGTAATGGTACTTGCGCTCTCATAAGCTGTTGAGCAACAAAACGACCACTATTGTAGTCGTTGAATGTTTTTCCTAAGTTATCTAATGCTAATTTTAAATAATCATTTTGCATATTATTGTGCGTTAATAACAATCCAACCGTTGTAATAGCCAACACCTGCTTGTGTGAAGTTAGGGTTAACAATAAATGCTGTGTGCCCGCCGTTCACCATACCTGTTTCATAATACCAAGCATTAATAACAGAAGATCCAGCACCAAAACCATTTGCAACAACTTCAGCAGTACCGGAAGACATATGTGTACTAAACCAGTTTGACGATGTTCCAATTGATTGTGCGCGACTTTGAGCTTGTGAAGTCAATGATGCAGAAATTGTAACGGGTGATAATCCTAATTCTGCACGCTTTGCATTCCATGCGTTGATTGTTGCATCTGCCGTTGTGCTACCAGTTGAAACGTTAGTTGTTGTTGCAGTGGCAGTAGTATTAGTAGTTGTCGTTTGCGTTGACGAAGAAGCTGATGATGCGCTAGATGTTGAACCGCCATTAGCCTTGTACGCATTGTACTCAGCCATTGTCATGTAGCCATCATTATTAGTGTCAGCCGCAGCAACATAAGTGATATTGTCACTGGTTGATGATGAAGCACTTGATGTGCTTGCTGAAGATGAGGCCGTTGATGTGGTGGCTTGCGCTGATGATGATGTTGACCCACCGTTAGCTTTGTATGCATTATACTCAGCCATTGTCATGTAACCATCATTATCTGAATCTGCTGCTGCAATATATGTGATATCTTCTGTAGCTGATGATTCTGTCGCAGCTGATGATGTTGAGCCACCATTTGCAACATATGTATTATATTCATCAAGCGTCATAAAGTTATTGCTGTCTGTATCAGCTGCTGCAATATATTTCAAATTACTTGTGTCAACCGATGAAGATTGTGCAGAAGCTGCTGTCACAGTTGTAGCAGCTGAACTGGTTGCTTGAGTAGTTGAAGCCTTCAATGACAATTCTTGTCCAGTCAAAACAAGGTCAGTATTTGACAAACTATTCAATGAAGACAATACTGATACATCTACACCAGTTTTTTCAGCAATCTTTGATAATGTATCACCTGATTGCACTGTATATGATGTACCGTCTTCTGATAAACCAGAAACTTCTTGTGTTGCGTTAATTTCTAGTGATGAACCTGCTAAAATCAAATCTTTGTTGCTAATTCCATTAGCCTTAGCTAACGCATCAACAGTAGTATTGTTTGCTGCTGCAATTTTTGACAAAGTGTCGCCTGATTGCACTTCTACTGTATCAGCAGAAGCTGCTGCATGTCCACCAACAAAGGCCGCAGCACCAGCTGCAGTAGTCAATAAAGTCTTCTTAAAAAATTTACCCATATTCTTATGTAACTCCTGAATGAATTGTATTAACTCGTAATAATTAAATTTTAGATTTACTGTTAAGCAAATCTTAATAACATTAATTAGTATATCCGTTTGTTGTAACGTGTGTATTGTGCGACTATATCAATATTGTAACAATATTACTGAAATATGTCATACTCGAATAAACGTTGATATATAGGTATTTTAAGACCTTTTAATAATTTAAAAATGAACTCATTCCACATAAAAATGGTGAAAAAGTACGCTTCATTTTGCATTTTTTCACCATTTCAATATTATTAAATCCAACTAAAACTCTTAAGGTTTTCTTTAAAATTGTAAAAGCATGCTGCCATAAGTAAAGCCAGCACCGAATCCAGTTAGCAATACCCGTTTTCCTTTTAAGCTAACTGACTTATTTAATTCATCTAGTCCAATAGCGATCCCAGCAGATGATGTATTACCATTCGTAACAACGTTTGTTGAAAACTTTGTCATTGGTTCGCCGAGATCATTTGCAATATACTCGATCAAACGTAAATTTGCTTGATGGGGTATAAAGTAATCAATATCACTAGTTGATAAATTATGTTCGCTCAAAAAATTGCGGATATGATCTGGAACAATAGTTGTTACTTCATCAAATACATTACGTCCTTGTTGTGAAAAAGCATCTATTTTTGGATAGTTATCCACAGATAGACTTGTCAGTGGTGCTATTCGCCCTGAATGTACAACATCGGCATTCCCGATTGTGTGCATTTTTTCAGCTTCCACAATACCGGAATCATCAGCTGTCATCAGCACTGCTCCTGCACCGTCTCCAAAAAAGACAGTACTGGTGCGATCCTTGAAATCCATCATTTTGGAGTTGACTTCCGCAGAAATGACTAATGCATTCTTATATTGACCAGATTTAATAAACTTGTCAGCTGTGCTCAACCCAAAAACAAACCCTGAGCAAGCTGTTACAATATCGTAGGCCCAAGCATTTTCAGCATGTAAATTGCGCTGTACTAATGCTGCCGTTGATGGTGCCAATCCATCTGGGGTAAATGTTGTTACAATAATTAAATCAATATCTTCTGGTTTAATATCAGTTTGGCTCAATACTGACTCCGCGGCACGTGTCGCTAAATCACTCGTATTTTCACCTTGCAATGATATATGTCGCGTTTTGATACCAGTATGAGCCTGAATCCACTCGTCACTGGTATCTATGATTTTTGCTAAATCATTATTAGTCACGATGTCTCTAGGTACATAATGTGCACTTGCGAGTATTTTACTTCCGGACATTGTAACTCTCCTTAAAAAATTGCATACTGCCATATATTACACGCTATTTTATACTCTAACTATTGTATCGAATTTAAGAAAAAAGTCCACTACTTGATTTTTTTACCATACAAAACTATTGCTCATTACCTTGTCAAATAATAAATAAAATCACCCTGTTAAGAGTGATTTTATAATTTCTATTGATTTGCTTTTAATGTCTGTAATCTTTCTTCTGTTGCGTTAAGTTTGGCTTGCCAATCAGCTAATTTTTCTTTTTCCGCAGCAACAACCGCTTCAGGGGCCCCAGAAACGAACTTATCATTTCCTAGTTTTCCTTCAGCTCGTTTTACTTCCCCAGCAAATTTTTTCACTTCAGTTTGTAAGCGTGTTATTTCTTCGTCAATGTCAATCAGCTCAGCCAGTGGAACATAAATTTCAGCACCTGAAATTACTTGTGACATTGCCAAATTAGGAGCTTGCACATCATCACTGATTATTAACGTTTTAGGGTGAGCAAAACGATTAATATAATCAGCATTCGTTTCAAAAATGTGCTTCAAATTATCATCCGTGGTTTGAATCATTAAATCAATTGGTGTAGACATTGGTGCATTTGCTTCTGCTCGGATATTACGAACAGCTACAATCAAATCCTGCAACGATTTGAAGGCTTGTTCTGCGTCAGGATTGCTTAACTCTTCGCGCACGACCGGATATTTTACAATAGCAAAATCGGCTTCGCTGCCATTTTGAGCTGGCATTTCCTGCCAAATAGCTTCAGTAACAAATGGCATGATTGGTTGTAATAGACGTAATGTCTGATCCAATACGTAGGCCAATGTTTGCTGAACTGGTGCCTTATCTTGATCACCATTCAAAGTTTCCTTGGTCATTTCGATATACCAATCGGCAAAATCAGACCAAATGAAGTTGTACAACTCACGTCCTGCTTCACCAAACTCGAATTTGTCAAAATTACGTGTTACATTCGTAACCACTGTATTCAAACGTGACAAAATCCATTGATCAGCTAATGTTAATTGACTCATATCTGGTAACGTAGATGGTGTATCTTCATCCAAATTCATAATAACATAACGTGACGCATTCCAAATTTTGTTAATGAAGTTCCAAGCCGAATCCATCTTTTCGTAAGTAAATCGTAAATCTTGTCCCGGAGTTGACCCCGTTACTAGGAACCAGCGTAATGCATCAGCACCATATTTTTCAATAACATCCATCGGGTCAACGCCATTACCCAATGATTTTGACATTTTACGCCCTTCACCATCACGAATTAAACCATGAATCAAGACATTTTTAAAAGGTCGTTGTCCAGTAAATTCTTTCCCCTGGAACATCATCCGTGCTACCCAGAAGAAAATAATATCATAGCCAGTTACTAATGTATTTGTTGGATAATAACGGGCGAAGTCACCGTCTAGCTTTTCTGGCCAACCCATGGTTGAAAATGGCCATAGAGCAGATGAAAACCATGTGTCCAAAACATCCGGATCACGCTCCCAGCCGTCACCTGCTGGTGCTTCAGTACCAACATATAATTCTTCTTTATCTGTTCCTTTATTTTTGTACCAAGCAGGAATTTGATGACCCCACCACAATTGACGTGAAATAACCCAGTCACGAATATTTTCCATCCAGCGTGAAAATGTATCTTCAAAACGTGCTGGTACAAATTCAACCTTTTCATCGTCATTCTTTTGCATGTCTAAAATTTGTTTAGCCAATGGTTCCATTTTAACAAACCATTGCGTTGATAGACGTGATTCAACCTGAACACCTGTACGCTCTGAATGACCAACAGAATGAACAATTGGGTCTACTTTTAGCATGTAATCGCCAGCTTCAAGGTCAGCGGCAATTGCTTTACGAGCATCGAAACGATCCATGCCATTGTATTTACCAGCAAATTCATTTAAATGACCGTCTTCAGTCATCGTATTAATGCGTTCCAAATCGTGACGATTACCCACTTGGAAATCATTAGGATCATGGGCTGGTGTTATTTTCACCATACCAGTACCAAAATCTTTTTCTACATACTCATCTGCAATAATTGGAATTTCACGACCAACTAATGGCACCAAAACCTTTTTACCAATTAAATCTTTGTATCGTTCATCGCTAGGATGAACCGCAACAGCGACATCCCCAAACATTGTTTCTGGACGAGTTGTTGCAATTTCAATGTAATCTTTTCCGTCGAATGTTGTCCCATCTGTAAATGGATACTTAACGTGATAAAATGCGCCAGCATCATCTTGATAAATAACTTCAATGTCAGATAAGGCAGTTCTTGCCTGTGGGTCCCAGTTAATGATATATTCCCCACGGTAAATTAATCCTTTATTGTATAGATCAATAAATACCTTGTTAACAGCCTTATTCAGACCTTCATCAAGCGTAAAGCGCTCGCGGTCAAAGTCAAGTGACAGCCCCATCTTACCCCATTGTTGCTTGATGGTAGTAGCATACTCGTTTTTCCAGTCCCATACTTGTTCAACAAATTTTTCACGACCCAAATCGTAACGTGAAACACCTTCACCACGTAATCTTTGTTCAACTTTTGCCTGCGTTGCAATACCAGCGTGATCCATTCCGGGCAACCACAAGGTATCAAATCCTTGCATCCGCTTTTGGCGAATAATCATGTCTTGTAATGTCGTATCCCATGCATGCCCTAAATGAAGTTTTCCGGTAACGTTAGGAGGTGGAATGACAATAGAATAAGGTTCTGGCTCATTGCCTTGAATTTCTTTGTTTGATTCGGGTGCAAATAACTTTTTGCTTTGCCAGTTGTCATAACGGCCAGCTTCAACAGAAGTTGGATCATACTTTGTTGACATATCAATATCACGCATTGTTAATTCCTTTCTTTTAAGTCGTAACACGAAAAAAGATCGTCCTAATCTCAAATTACAGAGATTAGGACGATCTTTCTACCGTGGTACCACCTAATTTGTCGTTTTTAAACGACCGCTTATTTATTTAATATGATTAATTATAATTCTCAGCAACCTTGGGCATTAACACGATTGATTTCCACTAAACATCAACTCTCTAGACGTGCGCTTGCTTAATCCTCTAAGATTATTTTAATGTTACCGTAAATTAGACAGTTCGTCAAGCAGATATTCAAGACGCTGCATAACTGGTATTTATTTCATAGTATCTTAATCAACAGTTAGATTTAGAAAGCAATCTTTTAAACCTATCTTCATCAACTTGATCAGTTGACAAATCCACAAAGTAATTTTTCTGCCAGGTTTGTGTTCGCTGAGCAGTTTTATTTAATTCAACTACCCAATCCGGATAAACTCTGAAAGCCATTTTTCCTTGGGTTTGCTGCGAACTCAATATTTTCTGTTGCACCAGTAACACTTTAGGAAAAATGAAGACTCCCTTTTGCTGATTATCTATCACACAAACCACTAATAACTCAGGACTATTGTACGCATCAAATGGTTTATTTTGACCTCTGTCGTCTTTTTCCCACAACACGACAAAGTATCCTTGTTTAGTAGGTGTTTTCTTCGCCAAACGGATACGAAGACTTTTGTTACCAACAAATAAAGTTGTCCCTTCATATTCGTTATTTTGTGATTCTTCTGATACTCGTGTTACGTCACATTGGTACATACGTGCAACAACGCCTTCAATTAAGTTGAGTGACTCCATTTTACTTTTCCTCACAATCAACGTTTTTCATAAGAAAAAGCGCTACATCAAGGTTTTTGAAACCTTATGCAACGCCATGAAATGCTAAATGGATCTGAGGGGAGTTACTACATCCCCTTTATATCAACACTTCTGGCGTTTTGTACTATATTTAGTACCTTTATTCTATAAGATTAGATAATACATCCCCAGTTTCATCACTGGCTCGTTTTGTAATATCGCTATATATGTTTAACGTCATAGACACGTCTGCATGACCGAGATAGGTTTGTACTTGCTTTACACTTGCACCCTGATCTATGGCTAGAGTTGCCCATGTATGACGTAACTTATGCATGGATAATCCAACGGCTACGTTGTATTTATTGCTGACATCATGTAACCATTTATTGGGTCGCATGACCTGTAATGTCTTTCCTTGACTATTAAAAACGTAATCTTTCTTCCTATTATATGTCGTATAATTGTACCACTCACTCATTATCATCAACATCTTATTATCAATTTTAAGAGTTCGAGTGCTGGTTCTGCTTTTAGGTTGTTTAATGTACGTACTACCATTCAGACCACGTCCTAATGCTTGTACGATATTAATATATCCATTATCAAAGTCGATATGTTGCCATTGCAAGGCTAATAGTTCTTCTGTTCTCATCCCCGTAAAGGCACCTAACCTCAATAAAGTATACGCCTGCTTATTTATTTGGCTATACTGGCTATCTAACACATCTACAAACGCCTTAAACTCGTCAACATCCATAAATTGTTTAGGCTTATTCAGGTTACGTCTCTCTTTAGGCATTTCAATTTTAGTAAATGGATCTACTGGTATCATGTCCATTCGCACGGCGATATTAAGTAAACGTCTAAAATAACCTGCTATCTTTCGGTAACTCAATATCTTACCTTGTAATGTGTTAATATATCTTTGTAAGTCTAATGGCTTAATATCAGTAACTAATGTACTACCCCACTCTGGTAATATGTGTAACCTGAAAAAGTTCATTGTTTTGTTAAGCGTACTTTCTTCTACGGTGTGCTGATAGGTTTCTAACCACATATCATACAACTCTTTAACAGTCATAATGTTTGGAGTTGTTTTTTTATTGTATCTACTTTCACCGTTATCAAATAACACACTTTCATTATTAAACCATTGTCTAGCGCTTTGTTTGCTGTCAAATCCCCGCTTTTTAACACGTATTTTTTGGCCTTTATTAATTAAATACCCATTCACTTCCCAAACTTTACCTTTTGGGGTGTCAACTTGCTGTAATTTCATGTCATACCTCTTTGCCACAAGCGAGTAAGCAGAGATCAAGATAAAATAAAAAAGCATGTTCACACGCTTTTATTATTTCACATTATCATGTTGCCTTGCCCTTGCTTAACTCTTTTTTAAACTCCTAATCATAATAATGTCTCACAGCCTCATCAATTTCATCACGATTGTATCTCGTGCCGTGTTCTGTTGGATAACCTTTTACTTTACCTGTATTCACATAACGTTTGATAAAAGTATTGTCCGCTACACTGATATATTTATGTGCTTCACTGCGTTTCATCCACTTTGGCCATAACTGGGGATGTTCGGTGCTTACTGTCATATTTTTCCTTTCCAGATTTCTTGTATGAGCTGATTAACATATCTATCTATGCCTATTTTATTAATGTCTTTAATTGCCCAGGCTAACTCTAATCTACTTTTATGAAATAGATACATTGTTACTGACTGTGATACATAAACATCAAACCGCTTATAGTATTTATTAGCATTAACATTGGCTGTCCTTTTACTAGCCATAGGGTGGGTTTCCAGATAAGCTCTTGTTTTATTGCCATGTGTTGTATATTCCACAATAAATCTCATTGCTTTACGGGTAATGAGCTGACGTCCAATTAATTCATTTGTAACCAGTTCATGAACATAAACATAAAACATACTATTTTCTCGCTCCGCATACGTTCTGCTCATAAGTCAATAATTCGGAATGTTTTTTATCTAGGGCTGAACTGATTAGGCAACTTTTATTTTTTGATTGGCAAGACTGATTCTTTCGTTGTTGAACCAATGAATATACTTGGACACATCTA